>ERZ1673962.27-NODE-27-length-128491-cov-5.165234_pt1 | contig 128491 bp, 124 predicted proteins | sample MGYA00580188_ERZ1673962 | MGnify/ENA primary metagenome ERZ1673962 (study PRJEB41334, sample SAMN05608104) | rock metagenome | biome: terrestrial subsurface; feature: shale formation; material: shale | place: USA: Pennsylvania ...
CTGACATTAAACTGATTTTCAGCATATCTTTCTATGTCCGATAAGGCAAACTTATCGGACATGAAAATGTTATATATAGCGGGGCGGTTGGGTCGCAATTTTCTGGCAGAAAGCGCCGCGTTGATATAGGCTCGACGCATGACATTTGCCCGGCATGATCCTATCGACGATCTGGACACTCTACCCCGGATGCCCGCCTGGGTCACCTCGGCACGTCCTGAAACCTTTGAAGATGTTGCGTTTTTGTCGGGTGCAGTGCTGAGCCACCTGCATGTGGTATTGGGGCACAAGGAGGTGCCCCAAGCCTTGTTGCGGGATCGCTCCGCGTTGCGCGCGGCCGAGGCTTGTGTCGCGTTTTCCGGGCGCCCGGAGCGGGCAGGGGAGTTGCGCGATGCGGTGCACCTTCTGCGCTCGGTCGATCTGCCGGGACCGGCCGGGAAGACCTATCACCACTGGCGGCGCGCGGTCGAGCGGCCCCTGTCGCTCAAAGCGCTTCACCGCGCCTTGCCGGAGTATGAGCCTGACCAGATTGCGACATGGCTCGACGGAAGCGACGGGGGGCAGGGGGCACCGGTTGCGCGCGCCGCCTCCGTTTTGGAAACCATCATGACGGATGTGCCCCGCACCGAAGTGCCGGCGCTGATTTTGGCGGACGCGGCCTTGGCACAGGCGCTTGGTTGGGATCATCTGGTGCCGTTGCTGTCTTTGGGTTTGAAGCGCGCCGATCTACGCAAGCAGGGCGAAGAGTTGCGGCTGGCGTGTCACCGTGCCGTGGTCCCATCGGCGGTCGAGGCGGTGCGCTTGGGCGCGGAGCTGACGCGCAAGGCCGCGCGCCTCAAAGCCGTCGCGCCGAACCTGCGTGCCAAAGGGGCCGGGCAGGCGGTCGAGATATTTCTGACCCGCGATGCCGTTGCGGCCTCTGCGTTGCCTTTGCCGGACCGGGCCGCGCGCAGGCTGTGCGACCGGCTGGTCGATCTCGGCGCGGTGCGCGAGTTGACCGGCCGCGACACCTTCCGGCTTTACGGGGTGTAAGATGGCAGAGTTTGATCGCGACCTGCCCGACCTGCCGCCGGAGCTGCGCTGGCGGGAATGGATGCGTCGGATCGAGGCGGTGCTCTTTGCCTCTGCCTCGCCGGTGCCGCGCGAGGATCTGACCCGCGTGGTGGGGCAGGGAGTCTCGGTCGATCTTTTGATCGCGGATGTGTCGGCTGATCTGGAGGGGCGGGTCTTCGAGATTGCCAAAGTGGCGGAAGGCTGGATGTTCCGGACGCGGGTCGCCTACGCGCCCGCGATCCGCGCCGCAGCGGATGTTGGCGACCAACTGATGGACCTGAGCGAATTCGACGTCGCCGTCCTGGCCGCTATCGCCTACCACCAGCCGATCACCCGCGACGGGTTGAAGGACATCTTCGGCAAGGAGATCAGCCGCGACCTGATCGGGCGGCTGCATGCGCGCGGATTGATCGGGACAGGGCCAAGGTCCCCTCGACGCGGCGCGCCCTATACATTCGTGACCACCGAGCAGTTTCTCGTCGCCTTCGGGCTCGAGACCCTGCACGACCTCCCAGATCGGGAGCAGTTGGCGGATGCGGGCGTGGTTGCCGTCCCTGAACAGGATGCGAGCGAAGGATGACCTTTGAGCGGCTTTTCGTGACGTCATCGAGCATCAGGCTGGAGATGTGTAACCCCTGAAAACCGTTCGGTGTCGAAGGTTTCTACACACCTGACGCAGCGGGGATTGCGAAAAATCATCAGAAAAGAGCGACAGAAAGTCCTCAGAAACAGTGCAATGGCTGTTGGTCTTATCTTTACACTGGAAATTATGTGAGCAAGACCAAGGACAAGAATACTGCAACTTAGTTTGGTAAAGCAACTCAGTTTTCGATCATACCATCGGCTGGGTGGGGAAGGGCTGGGGATGACTGCGCGGCGAAACAACATGCGTGCGTTTCATCTCAGTGGTCGGTGGGCTAGTCGTCGCGTGCAGGAGACCTGAGCGTGGGTGACCTCGTCTGGCACGCTTTCCTGCCGTCGGCATTGTGTGACCCAGTCACATGGGCCCATTGCCGCCGGTCGCGAGTGTGCCAATACCGCGATGCGGCTTCCCCGAAGTGGCCGCTCATGGCCTGCCGCAGCAAAATCCGGGGACGAATATCGCAGATGTGGACGGTAATCCTCCCCGTTTTAACGGGGTGCATAAGTAGACCTCAGGTAGCCATCTTTAGTTTCTGGGCGGGTGTGATGCCGCCGATGCCCATGTTGGGGCGCTCGTTGTTGTAAGTCCATAGCCAGTCGGTTGCGATCTGCTGCGCCTCCTCGATGGTTTCAAAGATGTAGAGATCCAGCCATTCATGCCGGACCGTCCTGTTGTATCGCTCAACATAGGCGTTCTGCTGCGGCTTTCCGGGTTGGATGTATGCCAAGGCAATGCCCCGGTTCACGGCCCATTCCATGAGGGTGCCACTGACGTATTCCGTCCCGTAACACCTTCGAAATGGTGCTGATATAAGGCTATGATTGCCTGCGCAGCCCCCAAATAGCGCAGCAGGTGATCATAGCCGCTCTCAGGCCCCTACTGTGGTTTTTGCAACAAACCACACCGCAAGGGAGACCGACTATGACCGATGCCACTATTGCACAGACCGAGCCTGTTTTGGTTGTGATCGATATCGCAAAAGCTCGCCATGAAGTTTTAATCGCTATTCCGGGTAAAAAGCGCCGTCGCCGTCTGACGGTGCTGAACCAGCTCGGGGACGCCGGTTTCGAAGTCAAGTTGGTGTCGTCCGTCGCTTTGGCCCGCACCCGCGAGGCTTTGAACAACAGTTGGGACAAGAATGATCCAAAGGATGCCCCGGTCATCCTGCATATGATGCAGATCGGGAACGAGCAATTCTACCAAGACCCCATGCTCTGCGGCACGAACGATCTTCAGGAATTGTCCAAAACGCATGACATCGTCTCGCGCTCGAAGACAGAACTTTGGCACCGAGTGTTGACCCATTATCTGTCGCTGTATTGGCCCGAGGCAGAACGATTTCACCGCAGTTCGCGCAGTGATTGGTTCTTTGCCTTCCTCGAGCGGTATCCTTCACCGCATTTTATCTCTGCCATGGGCCAAGAGGCCTTCATTGCCGATGCTTGGAAAGTTGTCGGCCGCAAGGTCTCAAAAGAACGTTTGCTTGCAGATATTTATCAGACCGCCATGTCATCTGTAGGGCTGCCCATTGCTCCAGACTCTGACGCCGCCAGGATGTTTCGTTTGGTCTTGAGTGAAGGGCGCAGCCTGATCGCTCAGCGCAATGAGATTGAGGATCGGGCTGTCGAACTGCTCAAGGACAATATCGACTACCAACTCCTGACCTCCATCCCGGGGATCGGGCCGATCAATGCGCTGACCATCCTGGCGGAGGCAGGCGATCTGCGCCGCTTTCAGCATCACCGCCAGTTTCTGAAGTTCTGTGGCATGGAGCTGGCGACGATCCAGTCCGGTACGTTCCGAGGCCAGACCAAACTGTCAAAATACGGCAACGCCCGATTGCGCCGCACACTTTGGATGGCCGGTCAGGTGGCGATCATGCAGCGCACCAACAGCTTCCGCGATAAATTCGAGCGTTACATATCCAAGGATCGGCAAAACACCCATTTGCGCCGCAAGGCGTATACCGCAATCGCTGCCAAGATGGCCCGCACCGTGCACGGGATCATCAAACACGGCGAACCCTATCGTCCCTTCTTTGAGGGATGATCGACAGCAGAAGGACCTTTCTCTGTAACGGCCGTAGAGACGAGCTTTCGACCTCGTAGATAATGTTCAGGCCTTCTGCTCAACGACCCGAAGATCTCGTCTTAAGGACGGTGAGAGCCGCAAAAGCGTACTCTGTGTTTGTTATGGGAGAGACATGTTGTTGACCACAATGCCGAACTGACTCACATTCGAACGTGCTGGAATGCTTCAGCACGACAATGACCCGATGCCAAATCAGCCAATCATCCCGCGCATAGGACGTTATCGCTGACAATACAAGCTGGCTTTCCGTAGACGCGCACAAGCGCATACAGCTCCCGCGCAACCCGAGCGCCCGATATGCTGGTGTCGGCCATCAGGCATAGGTTCTCACGGCAGCAATCGTCGTTCACAGCCAACATGCGGAATTTGCGAGACGCGCCGAACGTGTCAGACACAAAATCCAGCGACCAACGCTCACCAGGCCTCAACGCTACAGGCATCGGCGTTCTTGATCCTCGCGCTCGTTTGCGACCTCTTCTCCGTCTGACGCCCAGCTTTTCCTCGGTGTAGATACGATACAGCTTCTTGTGGTTCATGATCATGCCTTTGCGTTCCAACAGCACGCCGATCCGGCGATAACCGAACCGGCGCCGTTTGCTGGCAATCGCCTTCATCTCTTCGCGAGCTTCAGGATTGTCCGGCGGCTTGTTACACCGGACGGTCTTGGGATCGACACCGACAAGCCTGCACGCCCGACGTTGAGAGATGCCATGATCCCGCATCGCCTTGCATGCCGCAGCCTGTCGCACATTCGGTGTCGTCAGTTCTTTCCCAGCAAATCCTTCAGCACTACGTTGTCGAGCATTGTATCTGCCAGCAGGCGCTTCAGCTTAGCGTTCTCGTCCTCGAGCGATTTTAGACGGTGGGTATCAGAAACGGTCATGCCACCATACTTGGCTTTGAACTTGTAAAACGAAGCAGGGCTTAGACCGTGCCTGCGGCACACCTCAGCAGCTGGCATCCCAGCTTCTTGTTCTTTGATCATCCCAATAATTTGGGCCTCGGTAAAACGACTCTGTCGCATTTGCTTGCTCCTTCAAAGGTTGAGCAAACTCTACATTAAAGTGAGGGAAGTTTCGGGGGGCTGGTCAACAGCAATGCAATCGGTTTAGCCAAATACCTCTGTTGCAAAGTCGATGAATGCACGTAGTTTGGGCGTTGCCTGCCTGTCTGGCGCATAGATCAGATGCATCGGGCGCGTTGGAACCTTGTAGTCAGGGAGAAGTGTCTGAAACCTCCCGGCGGCGACATCAGAGGCCACCAACTTGAAAGGTTGCAGGATCACACCCAGATCGCGCTGCCTCAGCGCCTGATTTTAGCTATGCCAAATGGTGGTCTTGTGCATGGTCTTCGCCGGTCTGCTAACGCCGTTAGCTATCATGCTAGAAGGGCGAGAATTTCGAGAAGACCGCTCGGCTTCGGGCGCTCAACGGCGACGAGGTCTATCGCTTCAGCCCGTTTGATTGGGCCAATGCCACGCATCGTTACAACCCGCTTGCGCGGATCGCCAAGGCCCCGAGCTTTGCGCAGCGTTTCACCGAGGTCTCGATCCTGGCCGACCTCTTCCTCGACAAGGACAACAAGCAACTCGACACCTTCTCCGAGGCCGGCAAGTCCATCTTTGTTGCGGCTTGTCTGCTGGCGATCCAGCGGGGCACGCCGAACCTCGGCGAGGTAAACAAGATCGTCGCCGGGGGTGAATACAAGAACGCCCAGTACAAGACCTATGCCGACGAGGCCGAAGAAGACATCCTGCGCGAGCTTTGGACCAACGCGGCCTCTGCCTCGTCGCGGCTGCTGACCTCGAACATTCAGGCGCTGATGACCGCCAGTCTCAAGCAATGGGACAATCCGGCGGTACGCTCGGCCACGCAAGACAGCGACTTTGATTTCTCGACCCTCCGCAAGACCCCGCAGTCGCTTTACATCGCTGTGTCCGAGGATCACATCGTGACCCTGGAGACCGGGCGCGGGCAGCCTGAACCCGAAATGCTAGAGCGGGAAGCGGCGGTGCCAAAGGAATGGGAGGCGGCGCTCGGCCGGCAGGAGGATTTCATTGAGGAGTTGTTGGGCGGGTAAAGGTGACCATCACGAGAACGGCCCGATCCGGACATTTGCCGGGAGAGCCGTTGCTGCGGTGCGGCTTCCGTAAACCTGCTTTTGATGGTGCCGTGCAGCATCGCCCGGTAGACTGAAGTCCGCGTTGCAGACATTGGGTCAGAAATGCCTGATGTTTGAGGGGCGTCACGTACTGGTCTCGCTTTTCCGACCCCATCGGATCAGGTCCATGTGACGGTCCAAGAAAAAATGATTTAAAATCGTATATTTGTGAGCATTCTCCGTTCGGTTAGGCGCCTTTGAGGTACGCGCTATGCATGTATTTTCTGCGTTTGAGTGACCTTTTGGGTCGCTTCAGCCATCTCGAGCCTTAAAAATGGTGCAAAACGGGTGACCAAATTCGACTTGAAGCAGGCTAATATTCATTGAAGGATCGTGGGGAGTTCCAGCCGCTTGTGCGTAGATGTGGTAGGTCATTGGCCGCCGCTATCGAACGAGCGATTGCCCGCACGTTTTAGTTGATAGGGTCAGCTTCCGCGATTGCGACAGCCTGGAATCGGACTAGGGCCGATCCAGGTACAGCGTCAGCCAGATATGTCCCCTTGGTTGGTTTGTGTCAGGCTCAATTCCGTCGGCCAGTGCGCCTCAGCAGAGAGCTCCAGAACCAGCTCGCGTCGATCATCGAAGCGAGTTGGCGAAGGGCTGTGCCGGCAGGTGCCGAGTTAATGGGATCACATTCACGGATGCCGTGAACGGCCTTAAATCTGTTGGTCCATCCTTTGCGATGGCATCTGTGAAGCGTCGTGCCATCGAACAACTTTTGCAGGAATGCCCGCGACGGTGGCGTTTGGTGGAACATTTTTCAAGACCACGCTGCCCGCCGCAACTTTGCTCATCGCTCCGATTGTTACATTCCCCAAAACTTTGGCGCCGGTGCCGATCAAGACGCCCTGTGCGATCTTGGGGTGTCGGTCGCCGACCTCATTGCCGGTGCCGCCCAGGGTGACGTTCTGCATGATCGAGACATTGTCGTCGATGACCGTCGTCTCACCGATCACGACTCCGGCCCCGTGGTCGAGCAGAAGGCCGCGTCCGATGCTGGCGGCGGGGTGGATATCAGGGCCCAGGACCAGAGACACCCGGTTGGCCAGCCAGTTGGCAAGCTCCGCGCGCCCGTCTTTCAGGAGGTGATGCGCGATGCGATGTGCCTGAACCGCCTGGAACCCTTTGAAATTGAACAGGGCGTGAAAGTAGCTGGTACAGGCCGGATCGCGGTCGTAGGCGGCTTCGAGGTCTGCAATTGCGGCGTTCGGAATTGACGGATGTGAATGCAAGACGTCGGCAAACAACTCCGACAGGGTGGGGATTTCAACGCCGGGCGCGTGAAGGACCGCTGACAGGTGGCGCGCGAGCATCCATTCCAGCGACGATGCCTCCGTAAGGGGCGCAAGAACTGAGTTCAGGATCGGTTCGCGCGCGCGCAGTTGACTGACCTCGGTCAAACACATCTTGAACATGGACTGCCTTGTGTTCTCGTGGGTGGTTTTAAACTTCATGAACATGGTTGATCCATTCCCGGTCGTTTGATGCACCTTGGCAGGTCTTTGAGTTCTCTGGCGTTCAAGCTCTGTTCAGAAGGCTTCGACATAGGACCGTAGCTCGATTTCACAGGTCCAAGCGCTTTTGTGCTGTCGGGACAACTCAAGGAAAGTGCGGGCAATTTCATCGGGGTGAAGCATTGTGTCCGGGTTTGCGCAGGGGTCGCCTCGGGGAGTTCCGGCGAGGATTCTGAGCGTCGCGATGCGAACGCCACATCGTATCCGTCTTGCGTGAATGTTCTGGCCAGTGAGACCCCGAGATCGGGGTCTGCACCAACAATCAGCGCCACTTTACGCATGAAACTGTTCCCAGCTCACGCGAGAGGATGCCGACATCTTGGTCACTTCGACTGGCGCGCTGAGCCAGTTTTCGTATTTGTTGAAAACGCGTGCCGTGTAGTCCTGCGCGTAGTGGAAGTTCAGAGCATCCTCGTCTTCAAAGCATTCAAACAGATGCAACGTGTTGCTTCGGTCTTTGCTGGCGAACGCAGAAAAGACGTGGCAGCCCGGTTCTTCCAGAGTGGGAGGAATGATCTCATCCAGAGCGGCCTTGGCCGCGTCGAAATGTTCGGGCTTTGTCTGGATCACGGCGAACAGGAACAGTTTGGGTTGATCTTCCGCCATTTACGCACCCCCCATGTAAACGGGTTTGAGGCTTTTGATGAGCTCGGCCTGGATAGGTAAAACGGCATCGTTGAAAGCTGCGACACCCATGTCCTGACCGACCTGGGTACGGATCGGGCGCGGCGCATTCATATCCACAAGATCCGCGATCCGGTTTGCGACATTGTTGGCATCTGTGCTGGCATCCCCTTGATCGAACATGCCTTGGAACATCCCAAGAAGACGGTCGCGGCCTTGGGCCAAATTCCCATAGTCCTGAACACGCGCAGTGTCGGCGGGCGCGGGAGCCGTTGTGACAAGATCGGTTCCGTGGCCACTGGGCTCGACCAGAATTGACTCGATGCCAAGGGACTCCAGTTCATAGTGCAGAGATTCACAATAAGCTTCCATTGCCCATTTGCTAGAACAATACAGTCCGAAAAACGGCATCCCAAAGCGGCCCGCGGAAGAACTCAGACTGACGATCAGGCCGGACTTTCTGGAGCGCATCGGCCCAAGAACGGCGCGGCTCACCCGCATGATGCCGTAGACGTTCACGTCGAACAGATCCTGGGCTTGCTCGATCGTGAAGGCCTCGGTCAGGCCAACGGGCATGACGCCGGCATTATTGATCAGCACATCAATAGGGGTCTCTGCTTCGATTGTTGCGACAGCTGCGGTGCAGGCGGCCTCATTCGTCACATCCAGTTCGATTGGTACGATACGACCATTGGCAAAGGCTTTCAGTTCCGCAGCGGCAGCTTTGTTGCGCCCGGTCATATCGCGCATTCCGGCGTAAACCGTATGGCCGCGCGCGGCGAGTGATTTGGCCGTGCGCAGACCGATGCCCCGGCTTGCCCCGGTGATGAGAATTGTTTTTGAAGATGTCATTTTTGTGTGTCCTAGGTTTTGAAAATTGTCCGCATGAAGAGCGCAAGCGGCGCGTCATTGCCGCTGGCTTTCATGCGCGTTAAGGCCCCGCTCCAGGCGTTCATCAGCCAGTCGGCGGCCTCTTCTGGAGTGAGATGTTCCAGCCCTATTTCGGACAGGTCAGCCTCGGCCAGGCACTCTGCCACCACGGCCGTCATGTTCTGCCAATGTGTGTCCAACACGGCCTGAAATGCAGGTCTCTCATCGGCAAGTTCGGTCGAGAGATTGCACATCAGGCATCCCTGTTGGAACTTGCGGTTCCCCATGTCCTTGCGGGCGCTTTCAAAGAAGAGGCGCAGGCGGTCGATGGGGGGGAGTGAGGGGTCTTCCAGGCAGCCCTTGGCCGCCGCGACCTGTGCTTCGTTGTAGCGATTGGCCACCGCGATCCCGAAGGCCTCTTTGGAGGCGAAGTGGTGATAAAACGAGCCTTTGGGTACGCCCGAGCTTGCGAGGATCTCGTTGATCCCGCTTTCGGAAAAGCTGGTTTCCCGAAAGGCATGTTCCCCCGCATCCAAGAGTTTTTCGTGGTGCGACATATGTGTGTTCTGATCTCTCGGACGTGCCATCTTGGGGTCCTCCCGTTGCTTCCACAATAATAATTAGACCAGTCTCTTATTAATTGAAAGTGAGGATGACGTCACACTATTGTTACTCCCTTGTGAGGACGGGGGTGTCGTTTGGGTGTCGGATACTGGCGCAGCTCGCGCCACGCCAATATCGCATTTAGGCGCTAGGCACCCAAAATATGAATTTCCATTTGCAGAAAACTGTTATCCCGAAGGGGGATGAGGTCCTGATAGGCTTGTTGATCAAAAAAACCTTTCGTTGCGGCCTGATCGGGGAATTCAAGTACCAACACCGTGGCAAGGTCGCATTTGCTCGCCAAACGATCAGCAACGGGGGCACGCAGTTTTGGTATAATGCCTGCGGCTTTCAACAAAGGCTGAACCGAGTCTGCGCCTTTCTTGGCCTCTTCGGCTTTGGCAGGGTCTGGTCTTGAGAGTACGATAATATGCGCAGTCATGGCTCCTTTCCATTCAGCGATTATTGAAACGTTTCAGGCAGTTCGATTGCAAGGATGCGGTATGGATCGGGGCTGCCTGCATCCGGGTCGAACAAATGGTCGAGCTGACCTTCGACGACGTAGGCCGTCTCTCCGATCACCGTCGCCGTCGTGGGCACATTCAGATCTTCCGCAATCGCTTCGAGTTTGGCCTCTCCGTCGAACACAGTCGCACCCCAAAGCGCACCACGTGCGCCTGCGTACAATCCGCCCCCTTCAACAATCAGAAACCTGCCATCGCCCAAAGCTGTCAAACCGTCCGCGCCGTGGATCTCTGCCGACATTTTCAGATCCGTGATCTGTCCGGCCTGTCCATCAGCACCCACGTCGATCTGATGTAAAGTGCCGGTGTTGTAGCGCGCGACAAAGACCGCACCGTTGTCATAGGCGATGCCATTCAGGTTGAAGCCTTCGCCGACAAAGTGGCTGTCGTCCAGCCAGATTTCCAGTTGATCCGCGCCGGGTTTCAAGGCGTAGATACGGGGCACGAAGCTGTCCGTGGCCAGGATCGTGCCATCGGGAAGGGCGGCGATATCGTTGCAGAACATGCCGCCCTCCGGCAACGGGTAGCGGCCAGCGGGTGCTCCGGTTTCGGTGTTGAAAGCAACAAGCGCGGGGGCCGCCGTTCCCGTCAGGGCACCGATGCCCGGGTCAGATGAACAGGCAAAGGTTTGATCGCCTTCAACATGCAAGCCGACGACGGTCACCAATCCATTTGCGCCAGCGGCTGCAAATTCTGTGACATCCTCTGTCTTGGCGGAGATTTTTACGATACGCCCTTGTGTGAGACTGCCGACATAAAGGGTGCCTGAGGTGTCATGTGATATGCCTTCGGGCGCGAATGCCGCGTCTGGCAATGTAATCCCGGCATCCGCCATCGCTAAGGCAGGCAATGTGGCTGCCAATGCGCCCGCGAGCAGGAGGGGTTTGAGGGAGAGTGTCATAGCGTTCCTTTCCTGAGTTGCCAGAAAGGACATGGGCTATGTGCGTTCAGCTTTCGCGCTACGGATGGTCAAAGGCGCGCTTCAAACGGTCAATTGCGCGCGCGGTGCTGGTCCAATGACACAAGATCGCCAATTGGCCGTTTCTGCGTTGCGCGCAGTTCGGTCGGGCTCATGGAAAATCGGCGCCGAAACCGCTCTGCGAACCGGGATTGCGATTGGTAGCCGCATTCAAAGGCGATTTGCCCGATTGGCATGTCTGAGGAAATGACCCGCTCCACCCCCTGATTCAGGCGCGTATCCTCAAGCAGATCGCGAAAGCCGGTCTTCTCGGCCTGGAGCCTGCGGCGCAACGTCCGCTCGCTCATAGCAAGCGTTTTGGTCAAATCCTTTACGGACCAATCGCGCGAAAGATTTGTCTTGAAGTGATGCGTGATCCGCTCAGACAAGGTTTCATTGTGGGACAACAGAAGGTTTCCAGCCAAACCTAGCCGTGCCAGAATCAGGAGTATCTCGACCAGCCTGTGGCGGGTCTGGGTCAGGTCTGCGGGGTAATTTTGGTCGTGGGTGATCCAGTCTGCGATCAAGGAATACATCTCATTTGATCCGGCAGCTTTCCACTTTGGCGTCAGATCCCAGTCCTTAAGCCCGTTTGAATAGGCCTTGCCAAATAACTCTATGGTTTGCCGGTCAAAAACCAATGATGCGCCTAGAAAACGGCTTCGACCCAGTTCGGGAATGTTCTCGACGTCACACCGCATCCCCTTAGGAAGCAAAAGAACTTCTCCGGGCTGTGTGCTATAGGTCTGCCGATCAGCGATGATCCTCTTCTGGCCGATAATCGGGAACATGAGCATCGGCGCGGACATATCCATTTTGGTAATGGTTTGCGCCTGTTGGCATCCATTGATCCAGAAACCCCGTGCGGTTTGCCCGGACAGGAAGGCCATGGTCATCGATTTCTCCAGCCGTGACATGATGGTCTGCTCGGTCATTGATCGGGGTCCTCGTCTGTGGGAATACCATTATTTATCAGTTTTTCGCTCTGCCGGATGTCAAAAATGGCCACTGACCGTTTGCGGCGCAGAATTGGCCGGACATGGACAGAATGATGCCGCCTCCCGACGGATCGCGTGTTGACTGGGCGGGTGACAAGGAAAAAACTTGGACGAGAATGTAACACTCTGCTACTCCGCGCCCTCTTCATATGTATCTGCCGCATTTTCGCGGCGGGCAACTTGGAGATCAAAATGAAAAATTTCGACGTACAATCCATCGGCCTTACAGTTTCTGCGGACGCGGCGTTCGATTATATTTCGCAACCCGCCAACCTGCCGAAATGGACCAACGCGTTTTCACGCGCCGATGACAAGACAGCCGATTTGGTAACCCCGAATGGCGAGGTTCCAATCACCTTGCAAACTGTGGCCTCGCGCGCGGCAGGCAATGTCGACTGGCTGATGACTTTCCCCGACGGGTCCGTGGCTGCAGCCTATTCGCGGATCACGCCAAATGGAGCGGGTGAATCTATCTATTCTTTCGTGCTGATGGCGCCCCCTGTTCCGCTTGAGGCTCTGGAAGGCGCACTGGAGGCGCAAAAAGGCATTCTGGCCACAGAGCTGGAAAAACTGAAAGGAATTCTTGCCGCATGATCCTCTTTGATCCTGTACAAGTGGAGGCCGCGCGACAGGGAAGTCGCGCGGCCTTAGAGGCACTTATAAACGCTGCGAAAGGTCCGGTTTTCAATCTGGCGATGCGGATGCTCGCCCATCGGGAGGACGCAGAGGACGCCACGCAGGAAATTCTGATCAAGATCATCACCCACCTAGGGGATGTGCGTGACATAGACCTTGCAGGGGCATGGGCCTTTCGTGTGGCCACCCGCCATCTTGCCCAAACTGCGCGGTTGGGACGGGTCGAAAAAATACGTCTCAGCTTTGAGGATTTCGCCGAGGACCTGCACCTTGGCCAAGGGGAGTCCTCACATTTTGGTCTGACGGAGATTGAACATCAGCTTGCATTGAAAGAAGTGAAAGTGGGGTGCACCTTGGCAATGTTGGTGTGCCTGTCACGGTCGCTGCGCATGGCTTATATTCTGGGGGATATCTTCGAGATGACCGATACAGAAGCCAGCGACGTCCTTGAAATTTCGGCCGGAACCTACCGCCAAAGATTACGGCGCGCCCGATCCGCAATCAGCGGATTCATGCAATCAAATTGCAGCATTCACTCCGCGTCAGCCCGGTGCCGCTGCGAAAATCGCATAGCACCCGCGTTGCAGTTGGGCCGCATTGCGAAGGGTACCGCGCATCTGGACAGTGACCAAGCAGGGCAGATGTCTCCACATGATATCAGCCAAGACGTAGCGGTGCTTGAAACCGCGCAACGCTCGGTTGCGATCATGCGGTCCAACCCGCAATTCGTGACCGCCGTCCCGTCATTGGTAGAACAGTTGCTGGACCGGATTTCGTAAAAACCCCGAAGACCTTCATGGCCGTCGGGGTATGCACCTCTTGGGTATCGTGTTCCATTGGCGATTAAGCGCGGTCATCACCTGCATTTCGCGGCGAACCTCGGTCGCAGCCTGTCACGACCGATCTTGGACGAACACTCCGGTTTCGTCCTCTCTCCCATGGCGGCCGGCATTCGGATGGCCACGGGGATCGACTTTTCAGCACCCAAAGCACCTCAGAACATGGGACAAGTCCGACGCGCAGAGGCGCGGGCGCGCGAAATATTTCCGTTGGCGCAACAGGTCGAACCAACCCCTTGGGTCGGCTTGCGTTCCTATCTGTCGGGTATGCGCCCCGTTATAGGACCCGCCACGCGCCATTCTGGCCTCTGGTTCGCGTTTGCTCATGCGCATCACGGGCTCACACTCGGGCACGTCACGGGTCGTCTCGTGAGCGAGATGATCACAGAAGACACCCTTGTGTCGATCCGACCCCTTTTCACGTCGACCGGTTTCGTGCTTGAAGTTTCGCCTCTCTTATCGCCTTTAGAAACAAGAGTTTCCATGACAACCCTCACCTCGCGATGTCCGCTGTCGCGCATCTGTTGAGACAATCAAAGTTGCTCTGAATGGGAATGACCGACCAGAACATATCTTTGCGTTGACCCAATCACTGGAACTCTATGATTTCTATCAGGGCAAGATGCTGGAATGCGATCGGCATCTTGAGGCTATGCTGGCGGAGTTGGGCGCAGATCAGGATCATGATCCTGCAAGGCTGCCGCGCGTGCGCACAAAGACCAGACAGGTAAACACGCCGTCATTTGATGTGCGTGCAGCCCTGTTTGGGGTGCTTGGGGTTGATCTGACCCAAATCCATGGGATGGGGCCTTCACTATCACTGAAGCTGGTTGGGGAATGTGGGACTGATTTACGGGCATGGCCGAGCGCCAAACACTTCACGTCTTGGCTCTGCCTGGCACCGGGCAACAAGATCTCCGGCGGCAAGGTGTTGTCATCACGCACACGGCGATCGTCCAGCCGCGCCGCTGCGCTTTTACGGTTGGCCGCTGTCACCATTGGGCGCAGCGATACGGCACTTGGCGCTTTCTACCGACGATTGGCAGCAAGGGCAAAGGCCGTCACGGCAACAGCGCGCAAGATCGCCGTCTTGTTCTACAACACCTTACGATATGGCATGACCTACAAGGACCCCGGCGCATCGCACTATGAGGAACGATATCGCACCCGCGTACTCGGGAATCTCAAGCGCCGCGCCAAGTCACTGGGCTATGATTTACAAGAGCTGCCCACGGAGGCTGACATGGCTGTTTCTTAGGAAGGCCCCCCAGTTCTTCGCGAGCCAAAAGCCATGAGGTTTCGGTTCGTCGAGGAACATCGCAGCAGCTTTCCAACAGGTCGGTTGTGTCAGGTTATGAACGTCAACCGTCGTGGCTTACGAGCATTTCGCAGCCGCCCCGCCAGCCGTAGGCAGCGCACAAACATGGTCGTTCTGGCCCGCATCAAGGAACAATCGCGCCTGAGCCTTGGTAGCTATGGCAGGCCCCGGGTGACGGAGGAACTGAAAGAGGTCGGGGTAGATGTTGGTCATCGTCGGGTCGGGCGGTTGATGCGTGACAACGGGATCGTCGTTGAAAGAACACGTAAATTCAAAGCAACCACGGACAGCGATCACACATTTAACATCGCCCCGAACCTGCTGGATCGCGATTTCTATGCGCTTGAGCCAAACCAGAAATGGGCCGGTGATATCAGTTACATCTGGACCCGCGAGGGTGGTTGTATCTGGCCGTGATCCTGGACCTGCATTCGCGGCGCGTCATCGGCTGGGCCGTCAGCAACCGCATGAAGCGCGACCTGGCGATCCGGGCGCTGAGGATGGCCATTGCCTTGCGAGCCCCGTCCAGGGGCTGCATCTTCCACAGCGACAGGGGCAGTCAATATTGTTCGCATGACTATCAGAAAATCCTGCGAGAGCATGGGTTCAAGGCGTCAATGAGCGGCAAAGGCAACTGCTATGACAATGCCGCCATCGAAACATTCTTCAAAACCATCAAGGCCGAATAGTCTGGTCGCGCATGACAGGTAAAAAATATAACAAAATATCTGGAAAAGGATGGATTACAACGGTTGTACCGGGGCGGCGGAATTTCAAATATCGAAATGACATTTTCGATGTTTACGATGAACCTCTTCGGATCATGCTGATTGAGGTTGAAAAGAATGCGGCAGAACTTCGCCGACGCATGTCTTTCTGGTACAGTGTTTACAGGGAAGTTCAAAAAATGACTGCGGCGGGCTGAGGAGCCGCAGGGAGGTGAAATTCTTTCATGGCACCGTAAAGTTAATGCATTGGCTGGCTCACTCTGACATCAAGGCACATGATCCAAAAGAGCCTTCAGCTCTTTGACCATGTAGCCGCCTGCCTTTGAAGCCGAAGCAGACCCGATGACGGCGTTGCCGTCAATATGGGCTGACTTGCAGTGAGAATTTGCTCGCTCAGTTCAGGCGACACTTATTGTCAGATTTTTCCGCATCGTGCCACGAACGGCCATTTCAGAGAACACGCAGGGAAGCAACTGCGCACTGTCATCCGGCGGCTCAGGGCCGACCACGGCAAGATACCACGCTCACCGCATGGTGTCCCTGCGCGGCACCTGACGTTCGCTGGGCCTGACACCTATGGCAGCATCGCGGACGAAACGGCCATTGACCCTTGCGGGCCCCAGGACCACTTTCGCTGGGACGTGCCGAAATTAAGTACGAACGGAAAGCGGTCATCTGATGTGGCTGTATCTATCGCGCGCGGCGAATTGATGTGGCCAACATCATGAGTCGTGCGACATCTCCTTGGCGGATCAGCTTGCCACGCGACGAAACCCGGCATCCATCGTGGCGCCGCCCTATTCGTCAGGGAAGGCGTGGGCCAGTTCCACTGCAAAATCAAAGGAAACGTTGCTCCCCGGTTCCAGCATCATGTCCTGGGGCAAGGCGGCGATGATCTTGCTGCCGTCCGCCAGTTTCACCTCCACCACCGTTTCCGAGCCAAGCCTTTCGGTCAGTTGCACCGTGCCGTGCAACATCCCCGTGTCTGCTGCGACGGGTCGCAGATATTGCGGCCGCACACCAAGAGTGGCGGACTGACCCGCGGCAAAGTCGCGCCCCTTGCGCGGTACCGCGATGGGGTCGAGCGACGGGCTGCTGACGGTGATCGTCTCCTCCGCGACCTGTTCGACCCGCACAGGGATGAAGTTCATTGATGGTGCGCCAAGGAAACCCGCGACGAACAGATTGGCGGGGTTGTGATAGAGGTCCATCGGCGCGCCGGCCTGCATCACCCTGCCGTCCTTCAGCACCACGATCTTGTCGGCCAGCGTCATCGCCTCGACCTGATCGTGGGTGACGTAGATCATGGAGGCGCCAAGGTCCTGATGCAGCTTGCCGATCTCCATCCGCATATCCATCCGCAGGGCGGCGTCGAGGTTCGACAATGGCTCGTCGAACAGGAACACCTTGGGGTCGCGCACGATGGCACGCCCGATGGCGACGCGCTGTCGCTGACCACCGGACAGTTCCGACGGGCGCCGGTCCAGCAGGTGCTCCATCTGCAGGATGCGCGCGGCGTTGGCGACCGCAGCTTCCTTTTCGGCCTTGGCGACCTTGTTGATGGTCAGGCCGAATGCCACGTTCTCGCGCACAGTCATATGCGGAAAGATGGCGTAACTTTGAAACACCATCGCGATGCCGCGCCGCGAAGGCTCCAGATCGTTGACGTGCGTGCCGTCGATTTCCAGCGTGCCCGACGTGATGTCCTCCAGTCCCGCGATCATCCGCAGGAGGGTGGATTTGCCACAGCCCGAGGGGCCGACGAAGACGACGAATTCGCCGTCCGCGATGTCGATGTCGACGCCCTTTATGACCTCGGTCGCGCCGTAACTTTTGCGGATGTCGCGCAGTTTCACCGTTGCCATGCCGCTACTCCGCCACCATGCGCCGGGGCGCGAGTTCCAGAAGGCCGTCAGCGGTGACGCGCACCGGTTCGGGGTCCATGACGTGGCCGACGAAATCACCACCGTCGGGCCGGTCGGCAAAGCCAAGGATCACCAGCCCGTCGTCCGTGTCCACGATCCGCGCGGCATAGCGGGCGGGCGGCAAGGCGCCGTCAAGGAACTCTGGTGCCAATTGCCACGGCCCGCGTGGGCCTGCGCCGATCAGATAGTGGTTGCCGGTGGTGGGGCCGGTCGTCGTCTTCTCGGCGCGGTCCTTGCTGAAATGCTCGGCCGCGGTGCAGAACAGGCAGAACCAGTGGCCGTCCTTCTGGAACACCTGCGGAACCTCCAGCTGGCCATAGCCGCCGACAAAGACAGGCGCTTGCAGCGTCCAGTCGTAGCCATCGGGCGAGGTGGCGAAGCCGATGCAGCCGCCGGCGTTAGGCTCTGCCACACCCGCCTTGCGGGCGGTGAAAAACATCAGCCAGCCGTCGCCTTCGGGGTCCTTCATCACCCAGGGGTCGCGCATCGCGCGGTCGTGCCAGAAGCCGACCATGTGATCCGCCTCATACAGCTCTGCGTTCGGCCCGGTCAGGTCCAGCGCCAGACCGTCGCCGAACCGCGTCCAGTTGTGCAGGTCAGTCGAAGTCGCATGGCCGATCCGCTGATACAGCGCATTCTCGGCTTGGCTGGTGCCGGTGTAGTAAAGGTGCCAGAGGTCGTCATCACCGCGCACCACGGACCCAGTCCATGTGGTGCAATCGTCCCATGCGGGCGCAGGTGCCGGGCCGAAGGTCTGCCCCAGATGATCCCAGTGGATCAGGTCAGTGCTAGTGGCATGGCCGACAGTGGCATTCATGTGCCGAAGCTCCGGATCGCCCAGCGATCGGGGGGCTTTGAGAAAATAGCCGTGCCAAGTGTCGCCGCCGCGGACGTACCAGCTATCCCAGATGAATTGATCTTTGAGTGCGAGAACCATGACGATCAGCCTTTCACGCCAGTAGAGGCAATGGACGAGATGAACGCCCGTTGCATGATAAGATAGAAGGCCAGCACCGGGACCGTGATGATCGTCAGATAGGCCATGATTTCACCCCAGGCGGTGTCGAGCTGAAAGAAGTATTGCAGCCCGACCATCACGGGGCGGTAGCTTTCCTGCTGCACCACGATCAGCGGCCAGAGGTATTGGTTGTACATCACCAGGAACTTCAGGATCGCCGCCGTCGCCAGCACGGGGCCGGCCAGCGGCATGACGATCCGCCGGTAGATCTGCCACCAGGATGCGCCTTCGACGCGGGCGGCTTCGATCAGCTCTCGCGGCAGGTCCTTGAAGTATTGCACGAACAGGAACACCGTCAGCCCGTCCGCGATCCAGGGGATGATCTGCACGCGGTAGGTGTTCAGCCAGCCGAATTGCAGCCCGTCCAGTCCGATCCATGGCAGCTTGCTGACCAGCAGCAGCAGGGGGATGGCGATAGTTTCGAACGGGACGATCAGGGTGGCGATGACGATGCCCAGCAGCAGATCGCGCCCCTTCCAGTTCAGGAAGGTAAAGCTGAACGCGGCCAGCGAGCACAGGAACAGCGACAGCAGCACCGTCACGCCCGTCACCAACACGGAATTGAAGACAAAGAGCGCCACAGGCGCACGCGAAAAGGCGTCGGCATAGTTGGCAAACCCGATGTCGCCCACTGGCAGGAACGCCCGCAGGCTGGCGGTATCGCGCAGCAACTGGTCGCTGGGCTTCAGGCTGGACATCACCATGAACAGCAGCGGAAAGATGAAGATCACTGCGATCAGCGTCAGGACGACATAGCGCACCACAAGGCGCAAACCATGGTTGTCGGCAGATATGGTGGCCATCGCTCAGCGCTCCCGCGTCAGAAATCGTTGGATCAGGGAAATCGACAGGACCAGCAGGAACAGGATCACGCTGATCGTGGCGCCGCCCGAGATGTCCTGCTTGCCATAGCCGCGCTCTACCGTCTGAAAGACCAGCGTCGTGGTGCTGTCCAGCGGACCGCCGTTGGTCATCACGTCGATCTGCGCGAACAGGGCGAAGGCCTGCATCGTGATGACGATCAGCACCAGCACGGCGGTGTTGCGCAGCCCCGGCCAGGTGACATAGCGGAAGGTCTGCCATTTGCTGGCGCCTTCGATGCTGGCGGCTTCATAAAGGCTGGGGCTGATGGTTTGCAGGCCTGCCAGCCAAATCACCATGTGAAAGCCCACCGCCTGCCAGATCGACATCGCCATGATCGACCCCAGCGCCGTGTCCGGATTGCCCAGCCAGTCGTGGGGTTCGAACAGGCCGAAACTCAGGCCATGCAACATGTTGTTCAGCAGCCCGTTGTCGGGGGAATAGAGGAACCGCCAAAGCAGCGAGACGACGACGATGGAGACCACGACAGGCATGAAATAGATCGCGCGGTAGACGTTGATCCCGCGCAAGCGCTGGTTGATCAGCAGCGCAAGGCACAGGGCCAGACCCGCCTGCACCGGGGCCACGACGATCACGAACTTGACCGTGTTCCAAAGGCTTTTCCAGAACACGACGTCGGATGCCACGACGACCTTTGCGGTGTCGCCGGATTGCCAGCGAAACCATTCCCGCATGCCGTCGAATTGCGGATAGTCAGGGTTGTTGCGGGTGAATCCGCGGACGAGGGGGTATTCCGGCACCCCGTTGTCGTCACGCACTATCGCACCGGAATCGTCGCGTTCCGGTTCAATCGTCAGCACGCCAATGGACAGCAGGTTGTCGTAGTTCTTCAGCCCGACGAATTCGGTCGGGTTGGGGGAAATCAGGCGCTGATTGGTCAGCGACAGGTAGAAGGCGAAAAAGAAGGGGATCACGATGAACAGCGCGATCAGGCCGAACCCCGGCAGGGCAAAGGCCCAGCCCGCGCGGTTCGATGTAGTCAGTTTCGATGTCATGGTTAATCCCCCCCCTTCATGCCGTCCGGGGGGCCGACCTGCGGCCCCCCGGGTCACGCTTACTCGCTGTGGCCGTAGCCAGAGTTGCGCTCGATATCGGCGTTGATCTCGTCCGTGGCGGCGTCCAGCGTGTCGGCCACGTCGGCGCCATTGGCGATGTCGGCTAGGGCCTTCTCGAACACCTTCGCCTCGACGACGTAGCCGGGGGTGACGGGGCGGACCAACGCCTGCGCCTTGGTCAGGTCATAGAACACCGCCATCGGCCCGCCGTCCTTGTAGTTCTCGGTCATCTGGGCCGCCGAGGCGGTGGGCGGGATCAAACCGATCGCATTCGAGAAATCGGCCAGATACTTGTCCTGCAACGCGAATTCGATGAACGCAGAGGCGCCGTCCGGGTGTTTGGAGGCCGAAGACACGCCGAACTGCCAGCTTGCGGCACCGATCTTGGGGCCGGCGCCGAAATCGGGCGCGGGAAGAAAGACCGTGTCGTCGAAGGTTTCCAAGATGTTTTTGGCCGCCCAATTGCCGTTCCAACTGAAGGCATACTTGCCGTCCTGGAAGCCCGTCTCGCGCGCCGCCGGGTCCTGGCTGGTGCCGGGGGCCAGATCGTTGGCGAACAAGCCCTGCCACCATTCTCCGAAGTCCATCGCCGCATCGCCGTTCAGCGCACCCTCTGCTGTCAGATAGGTGGACCGGTCCACCAGATCGCCGCCGAAGGATTGCAGGAACGGGCTGAAGGCATAGGGATACCATTCACCGGTCCAGGCCATGCCCAGATCGAGCGGGTAATCATAGGTGCCGGTGGCTTTTGCCGCTTCTAGTGCGCCCATGAACTCCTCTTGGGTCCATGGCTGGTCCAACGTCGGTGTGCGCAGGCCCAGATCGTCAAGGATCGACTGGCGCGTCACGAGCGCGACGGCAGCGTCCCACAGGCCGATGGAATATAGCTTGCCGTCCCAATAGCCTTTGGGGCCGGGCAGGAAGTTCTCGATCTTGGTCTCGTCGATCTGCAGCGGTTGCAGGTAGCCGGACCAGGCCCAGTTCGGCATCACCGGGCCATCGACGTCGATGATGTCGGGCAGATTGCCGGCGAGGGCGGCGGCCACGACGGAATCGTTGTAGCTTTCCTGCGGAGCCAGTCGGACTGGCTGGCGTTGAAGTCGTCGATGATGGTTTGCAGGACGGCGGCTTCCTTGGGGTTGCCGGCGCCGTGATACCACATGGACAGGTCGGTCTGGGCCGCGGCCATCGTGGCCCAGACGGTCGTGGCCAGCAGGGCTGCGGTCAGGGTTGCAGTCATCTTCATTGTGTCATCCTCCCGATTGACGTCAGTTTGGTGATGGGTGTCGGCAGGGTCCTGACGGACTGGCCGAGGTGCACGCGGCCGCTGACCAGCACCGGGGCATCCGGCACATCGGCGGCATCGTCGATCATGCGCAGCAACAGCTGGGTCGCCCGCACGCCCATGGCGTGATAGGGCAGCTCTGCTGAGGTCAGTGTCGGATAGAGCGTCTGAGTGATCATGCGGTAGTTGTCATATCCCGCGACACTGATGTCCTGCGGCAGGCTGACACCGCGTGAGCGCAGGATGCCATAGGCGCGCATCGCCATCTGGTCGTTGCCAAAGCAGATCACGGTGGGCGGCACGTCCAGCGCCAGTACCCGGTCGATGGCGTCCCACAGCACCTGCACCTCGGCGTCGTGATCCGTGGTGCCGATGCCGCCGACGATCACCAGCGCGGGGTCAAAGGTGATCTCGGCTGCTGCCAAGGCGTCGCGATAGCCTTGGGTGCGCAGGCGGGTCGCATCCATGTCGGCTTTCAGTGTCAGGTAGGCAATGCGCCGGTGACCGCGCGAGATCAGGTCGGCAACCAGCATTTGCTGGCCCTTGCGGTCGTGCGGCAGAACACAGGGGGTGCCGCGGTCATCATAGCAATTCGCCAGCACCAGCCGGGTCTGCATCGACACGGGCGGCAATGTCACCCTGCGGTGGTGGTCCGCGACATAGACGATGCCCTCAACGCGGTGCTGCTCGAATGTGCGCATCAGGTCTGCGACCCGGTCCGGCCGTCCGCCGCTGTCGGCGATCAACAGCGTCTTGCCGCTAGACTCCATCGCCTTCTGCACACCCTGCACGATGAACAGGTCCGGCAGGCCGGAATTGTCGGGCTGCGAGGTGTCAACCGAAATCGCGCCGGTGATCAGACCGATCAGCCCAGATTTGTTCGACCGCATGGCGCGGGCGGCAGAGGACGGCGCATAGCCCAGCTCTGCGATGACCTGACGCACGATCTTCGCCGTCTCGGCCTTGACGGGTGCGTCGCCGTTCAACACGCGGCTGACCGTCTTGGGTGAAACGCCAGCTGCCTTTGCGACATCGTAGATCGTGCTCACGTTTATCCCTCCGCTGTCCAACGACCAGTCCTTGCTTCCCGCCATGACATCGGTGTCATGACACCGATGTCATAAGCGAGTCTCGTCGCGGCGGTCAAGCCGAATCTTTTAAGCGCAGATCGGATTGCAAAGCCGGATTGCGGCTCTCGCGCTGACGGGGGGACGTCGTTTCCGTTGGAAGCCGACACAGGGACGGCATCCATCAACGTGTCTTGCAGGGGGATCTTCGGCTTGGCAGGAAGCGCAATTACTGTGGCTCCGCACCGTCGCGGCGAACGTCGCGCGATCCACAATTGCAGTCATTTGTTACATGCAGAACATAGACAGAATGTCCGCATCAACGACATTCGTCCCCGGATTTTGCTGCGTCAGGCCGTGAACGGCCGCTTCGGGGAGGCTGCGGCGCAGCGTAGGCATGTTCTCGACCGGCATCTGTGGGCCGATCAGGTCGATATGGTCGCGCTGGCCTCAAGAATGGCTCGCAGCGCGCCGCAAAGCGGCTTCGAGCAAACTATTGCTCTTGGCGGCAGGTGTAGCGAACGGCAGGTGTTATAGAGGCGATGGCAGTTCTGTTCTGGCCGAGTGGTATCGGCCAGTTTTTTAGACACTCCCGCTTTTCACCGTGCAGCCTGCGGGACGCGTTTCTTTAGGGCTCGCTTGGCGGGTCTCGCGGTCCGCCAAAACGGACTTTGTTCTCGATGCTCTTGAGCAGGCCCTGCACGATCGACGGCCCGTCCAAAAGAGCGGATTGGTTCATCACTCGGATCGCGGCGGGCAATATTTGTCCATGCGATACACCGAGCGCTTGGCCGAAGCGGGCATCGAACCATCGGTCGGCAGCGTCGGTGACTCATATGACAACGCACTCGCGGAAACTATAAACGGCCTCTACAAAACCGAGCTGGTTCAACAACCGGCGCCTGCTTGGACCCATCGGAAACATCCCGCCGGCAGAGGCAGAAGAGAACTTCTATGCACAGTGCGACGTGCTCGATATGGTCGCGTGAAATGAAGCCATAGGTCTCCGATGAAACCGGGGCGATTCAGTCGATGAAGCCAGCCACATCGACCGAATAGCCTAGGTAATATTGGGTCGGGTCGAGTTTGTAGTATCCGCTCGCCGTCGACTTTCAGGAAGCGGGTGTCACCTGTAGCATCGGTGTCTTGCGTCCAGATCTTTCTCTTTATCCAGCCAAAAGGGCGCGCTCGTTCAAAGCGTCGAACTTGGCGAGGTTTGCGGTCATCCGGTGCTGCCACCGCGCGACTAGGGCCGCGGTGTCGTCAGCGGCGAGATGGGCGTCGAGCGCTGCCTGGTCCCGCCACCGCTCGACCACGAGCATCCGCCCGCACACCTGATCGTCGGGAGCAACCGCATAGAATAGGCACCCGTCGCGCGCTCGCGTCGTTCGACCGAACGACGCGATATCCTCGACGAAGGCGGCGACATCCGCGGGTGCCAGGTGGATGTATCCGGTCACGATGAGCATGGTCGTTTCCCTTTCGCCATGGACGGTCACGTAGCTGTCAGGACGATTTTGCCCTGAATACCGCCGGCCGCGGCGCGTTCGTGCGCGCGTGCCGCCTCGGCCAGCGGAAAGATGCTGTCGATCACGACGCGGAGGGTACCGTCATCCAGCAGGCGGGCCACGTCTTTGAGTTGTGCGCCGCTGGAGCGAACCTGTATCGAGGATACGGTGATCCCGAGCCGGGCTGCCTCCTCCTGTGCATCGAACCCCAGCGGGTACACCAGGAAGAGCGCGCCGCCTTGTTTAAGCACGCGCAGGAACCGCGCCGCGTCCTTGCCGCCGACGGTGTCGAGCACGAGGTCGACGTCCTGCACGATCTCGTCGGCCGCCGTTTGCGTATAGTCGATAAACCGATCAGCGCCGAGCTCGCGCATGAGCGCTTCATGCTTACCCGAGGCCACGGCGATCACATGGGCGCCTTGCCACTTCGCCAGTTGCACAGCCAGATGGCCGACACCGCCCCCGGCACCGTTGACAAGCACCGTCTTGCCCGCGAGCGGGACCGGCGTGTGCTTGTAGGATTGGAACGGGTTCGGCTCGTCATGACCGAGATCGATCAGGAACTGCCAGGCAGTAAGCAACGACATCGGCGCGGCAGCTGCATGGAAGTGATCGATGCCATCGGGTTTGTGTGCAATTTCGGTGACAGGCACGCTGACATATTCGGCATAGGCTTTGCCGCCTTCCATCACGTCCGCCGGGAAACGCACCATGGCATAGACCACGTCGCCGACGGAGAACTCCGTAACGCCCGCGCCAACCCTCTCGATCACGCCCGAGACGTCAGAGCCGAGAATCATGGGGAATTTCGGGTTTGGCTGCCATTCCGGCGGCAGCCACCGGTAGCCGTCGCGCAAATACCAGTCGGGTGGGTTGAGGCCGACGGCATGGACGCGCACCAGCACCTCCTCCGCTTTCAGATCCGGGATAGATGCGTCCTCGTAAACGAGAACCTCTGGTGCCCCGAATGCGTGCAGGCGGACTGCTTTCATCATGTTGCTCACAGGCTTTCTCCATTCATTGAATTGCTCAGCCGGATATAATCTTTTGAATTGCGATTGATTATTGGGGTCAGGAGCAGTTAAGTCATGCCATGAAGGAACAAATGGTACTTGAGCGGCTGACGGGCCTGATTGCCTTTGCGCGCGCCGGTTCGCTGGGCAGTTTCACCGCCGCAGCCCATGCCTTGTCGGTCTCGCCATCCGCCGTGAGCAAGAGTGTCCAGCGGCTCGAGGCTCAGTTGGGGGTGGCGCTTTTCACGCGGACAACCCGTTCACTGACACTGACTGCTGAAGGCCGCGATCTGCACGAGCGCGCCATCAGGCTGCTGCGCGACGCGGAGGAGATCGAGCAGGTCGCGATGACGGCGCGTTCCGAACCATCGGGACGTTTGCGGATCGCAACATCGCTGCCGATCGGGATGCATGTGATCGCGCCGCTCCTGCCGGCCTTTCGCGAGACATACCCGAAAGTGACGATCGATCTGCGATTGAGCGATCGGATCATCGATATCGTGGACGAGGGGATCGACATCGCTGTGCGGATCGGCGACCTGACGGATTCACGGCTGTTGTCGCGTAAACTGGCACCGCACCGGCTCTGCTGTTTTGCATCGCCGCGCTACCTAGACAGACACGGAACGCCAAAACACCCGGATGACCTTGCCGAGCATCAGACCGTCTCCCTGCGCTACCAAAGCACGGGACAGACCTTCCGCTGGCCCTTCAGGATCGGAAGCAGGATCGTGGAGATCGGTCCACCCTCAGGCACGACGGTCGACGCAAGCGACGCGCTGGTTGCCGTTCTCGCCGCCGATGGCGGCATCGGGATGGCCGCAACATTTGTCACAGCACCTTACGTCGCGCGCGGCGAACTGGTCCCCGTGCTTTCCGACTTTTCCGTCGAACGTCACAACATCACTGCTGTTTGGCCGGAAAGCCGCCGTGCGAACCCGGCGGTTCGTGCCTTCCTGACAGTGCTGCACCGGACATTCGAAGATCGCATGACGCAGACAAAATGAAAGTGGTGCCAGGGATGATTGCCATACTCGATGAAGGTGTCGAGTCTGCTACCGAATTGCGGCCTATCCGTCGAGTTTTCCTCTGCTCTCCTGTCGCAAGGCCTCCAGAAACAGGGTGAAGGCGCGGGTCGGATGGCGTCGGCTTGAATAAAAGGCGTGATAGCCTGGAAACGGCGGACACCAGTCGGCGAGCACTTCGACGAGCCGGCCCTCGCCCAGGAAGGGCGCGGCAAGGTCCTCGAGCATGTAGGCCAGACCCATTCCCGCGCTGGTCGCCTCCACGAGCGCGTCGCCGTCGTTGACGATGATGGATGGCGAGACCTTTACCGTTTCCGCATGTCCGTCTTTCTCGAACGACCACGGCGACAAGGTGCCGCCCGCATTCCTGAAGCCGATGCAGCGATGCGCCGACAGGTCGCGCGGTACGCGCGGCGGATCGCGGGTCTCGAGATATCGCGGCGCGCCCACGACGACCGTTCGCAGGGGCGGCCCCACGGGCATGGCGACCATGTCCATCTCCAGATCGTCGCGCATCCGTATCCCGATGTCGAACCGTTCGGCGACGATATCGACATATCTGTCCTCCACGCTCAGTTCGCCCTCAATCTCGGGGTGGGCCGCGATCAGCCGCGAGAAGGCGGGCCAGACCAAGGTATCCGCGGCATGTTTCCCGCAGGTCACCCGCAGGCGCCCGCCCGGTTCCTCGCGCAGCCGTTCAAGAGCCTCGATCTCTGCGCCGATCTCCGCGATGACCGGAGAGAGTGTGGCGAGCAGTCGTTCGCCCGCCGCGGTGGGGGCAAGGCTGCGTGTCGAGCGCGACAGCAACCTGAGCCCCATCTCCTGCTCAAGGCGCTTGACGGTCTGGCTGACGGCGGACTGGGTCACCCCCAAGCTGCGTGCCGCGGCGGTAAAGCTGCGCTGTTCGGCAACCCGGTTGAAGATGAAGAGGTCGGAGAACTGTCGCGGATCCATTCAGTATTTCTGCTACTTGATCCTACATTCATTAGGGCTCTAATCGCGCATTGTATAGTCGTGTTAATTAAATGTCAGCAAACAAGAGGAGCTGACATTGACAGACAAGGTATGGTTCATCACCGGAGCGGGCAGGGGGCTGGGCTACCTGCTCGCCCGGGACGCATTGAAGGCCGGTGACAAGGTCGTTGCGACCAGCCAGACCGTCGACGGAATTGCCGAGAGCCTCTCCGCCTCGGACGACCGCCTGCTCGTGCTGCCGCTCGACGTGACCGATCCCGAGGCAGCTTCGTCTGCACATGACGCAGCCATCGAGACGTTCGGTCGGATCGATGTTCTGGTCAACAACGCCGGACGCGCCCAGCTTGGATGGTTCGAGACGATCCCGGAGGAGGATGTGCGTCGGCAGTTCGAGATCAACCTCTTCGGCGCGATGAACGTGGCGCGCGCGGTGTTGCCCACGATGCGCCGGCAACGCTCGGGCCTTGTGGTAACGATCTCGTCGGTGAACGGCCTCGTCTCGAACCCCGGTGGGTCGGTCTACTCGGCGTCCAAGTTCGCGCTCGAAGGCTGGATTGAGGGTCTCGCCGAAGAGATCGCACCGCTTGGCATCCATTCTCTTGTCGTGGAACCGGGGATGATGCGCACGAACTTCCTTGATCCGTCCACTGTGCGGCAGGGGAATGTCGAGATTGCGGATTACGCCGAGGCCGTCGAGGGTTTCCGAAGCTTTATCGAGCAAGCGAACGGCGCGCAGCAGAACGATCCCGAGGATCTTGCCGCCCTGATCGTCGCCGAAGCCTCGTCCCCCGACCCTGCGCGACGGCTCCTGTTCGGTGCCGACGCGCACGAATGGGCAGGCGACAAGTGCCAGCAGCTCGCAGCAGAGATCAAGGCATCGAGCGCGCGTGGCTGAGCAAGGGCAACGTCACAAGGATGATGTTTTCTTGGAGGCAGCACTGGATGAATGGGAGCGCTTCTATAACTTTGCCAATCCACATGACGCCTTCAACGGAAAGACGTTGCGATTCACAGCAAACAAGCAGGACGTCTGACCGGACTGAGCCGCAACGCGTTCTGCCCCCTGCACACAAGCCGCGGCTTGCATCGCAATCTCGTCAACGGCATCCATCCGACACTGCCGAACCGGCCTCCGTGTCGAAACGCTGACGTGCGCTTGCGATCTTGGGAAGGTTCTCGATTACCCATCCGCCGAGCGCCCTGATCGGCACGACCATTTCCTTGCCGAGATCAGTTAGCGCATATTCGACACTCGCCGGCTTCGTCGGATACACGGTCCGCGTGACAAGGCTGTCCCGTTCCAGCGCACGAAGCGTGAGCGTCAACATTTTCTGCGATATCCCTCCAACAGAGCGCCAAAGCTCGCTGAACCGTTTGGGGGGCGCTTCCAATTCCATAACGACCTGGATCGCCCACTTGTCGCCAATCCGCGACAATGTCTCGGTCAGTGGATTGCAGGGCCGAGTTTCCTGAATGGTGCCTTGTTTCAAAAAGGTGCCTCCTTGGCGACCTTCGATGCTCTCCAGTGTATACCATATAACAAAATGAAATCACTTATTCGAGGTGCAAGGATTGGAAGCGATCATATGAGGCAGGTAGTCCTCATCACCGGCGGCACCATGGGCATTGGTCTGGGACTCGCGGAAGCGTTTCTCGCACCCAATGTAAAGATCAATCGCAACGCGCCGGCCTTGGACCTTGGTGCGTGCTGGTGGATGCCGACCGTCGGCAACCAGCACGCGGGTGCGCTCCAGCGTCGATGGAAGGGCGGCTTTGTTGCCTTGCTCACTGTCGAACAGCGCCTGCTCGGCCTGTTCCTCGGTGCCGTTCGGCACTGCGTCGCGCGGACCTAGGTAGCAGTAGAACCGTAGATGCAGCGCGCCGGTGTCGTCTTTGACGATCTCATTTATGATGGCGCCTTCGCGCGGGCCGGTGACCCGAAAGAGGGTGACCTTGCGCCGGGGCTCCAGCACGATGATCTCGCGCAGATCTTTGCCACCGATGGTGGCGTCGTGGACGAAATGCGTGGGGCTTTCCTCGGTCACGTCGCAGCGGGTGCAAAGACCTGCGGGCAGAAATTCGTGGGCATCACGCGTTTTCAACTCCAGCCCCGCCCAGACCTGGTCGAGGGTGAGTTTTGCTTTGCCTTCGGGGTTCACGGGCACGGTGGCGGTCGAATAGATCATGAGTTTGGTCCTTTGGTGTGGATATGCCCTGTTGATGCTGAGCGCCCGTTGGGTCGACCCCCGCGAAGGCGTGTGGTCCCTGCTTGTGTATCTGACCTGAGCGCGGGTGTTGCTGATCGTGCCGTTCGTCTGGATTCCTGTCCCGGTGGGCGATTTGTGGCTGTTCGCCGGGATGATGATGACACAGGCCTTCCGCCTCGCCCCTGCGGTCGTGGTCGCGCCGCTGGATTACACTGCCCTCCTCTGGGCCACGTTCTTTGGATGGCTCATCTGGTGCGAGAACCCGGACGCGATAACATTCCTCGGCGCGGCGATCATCATCGCAAGCGGCGTCTTCACTATCCTGCGTGAACAGAGACAAGCCGGTTCATAGAGTACCGAGTAAAGAAAAACGGAGTGTGGACATGGTCTCATCTTTTGAGGCCTCGAAAGCGATAGAGATCCAGCCCGCAACCCGAGCTGATTTCGAAACCCTCATGGGCGGGAAAGGGGGCTGCGGCGGCGGCTGGTGCATGTTGTGGCGGCGTACAGCCAAGGAGATGGAGGCGGGGAAAGCCGAGCGGTCTGGTAGGTCCTAATCTCACCTTCAATCGTCAGTCTTTTTTTGTTGGCGGGGCTCTGTACAGAAATGTCGGAAGCTTGGGGCTCAGGTCATAGACAAGGTATTCCGATCGGCCATCGCTCTCGCTGATATCGCCACGTATTGGTTATGACTTCTGCCCCGAAGATGAGGCGTTCTTGCGTTTCTCATAGGTGTCGATCATGCGGATGATCCACGGGATATTCGGCATGAAGATGAAAATCCTTGTGAGCTGAAACGCCGTCACAAGTGCCAGATCGATACTGAGATATTTGGCCGTCAGCGCCATTTCCGTGACGCCGCCGGGGGCCGCGCCCAGTACCAGAACTTCCCATTGCTGTCCGGTCATCCAGGCCATGCCGATGGCCAGCACCGAGACAAGGCCCAGCAGCAAGATCGTGCTGGTCAGGATGGTGATCAACTGGCGCTTTTGATTGACGAAGAGGTCATGTCGAAAGGTGCTGCCCAGCCATGTGCCCAGGATGATCTGCGCCAGTGACAGCAGTTCGGGCGGAAAGCCCGTGGGATGCAGCCCGATGGCGCTGGCCGCCGAGGAAAAGGTCAGCGGCCCAAGAAAATAGGGATTGGACAGCCGCAGGCGTTTGAACAGCAGCGCACCGGTGATGGCGAGAAGCGCCAGAAACCCGTTGCCGAGCAGATCGAAGGTGCCACCACGCACCACGCCAGCGCGATCCGGCCAGCCGTCCATCGCAAAGACCGCGATCGGGACAAGGATCACCACGGCGGCGATGCGCGTGGTCTGGGCCAGAATGACCGGGGCGGGATCGCAATTGTGCCGCTCGGCCATGATCGCGGCTTCGACCGGGCTGGTTGGAAAGGTCGAGAGGAAGGCCTGCGACAGGCGGATATTGGTGCTGCGGGCGAGGAGAAGCGCGACAAGCCCGGCACAGGCGGCCGAGCTCAGCGCCATGCCGATCATGATCGGGGCCAGCCCGATGAGGGCGGCCAGCGCAGCGGGCGTAAACGCCAACCCGACCTGCGCCGCGATGGTCATCTGGCCGAAGGGACGGGTCTTGACCGGGACGGCAATCTTGAGCAGGCCGGAGACAGAGAGAGCCGCGGAGAGGACCAGCGGCCCGATCATCCAGGGCAGGGGGATGCCGATGCGGGAAAAGATCCACCCGGCAAGGCTTGCTACCGCATAAAGAGCAGCGAGTGTGAACATGTCTTTGGTGCGGAGCGACACGGGAAATTCCTTGGAAATGAAGGGGCGGTCAATGCCGGAGCTTGTATCGAGACCCGTAGCGGGTTGTATGGCGGGTCAGTGGCGGAAAAAGGGAGCGCGCCGTGGCGCTTGCCGGGGCTCTAAGGCGCGTTTGGCAAATGTTCGACCGGGATCGGTTTGCCGTCAGAGTCGAGCGCGACGAAAACAAAATTTGCTTCGGTGACCTTCTCAATGAAACGGGCTTCGCGCGGGCGGCGCCAGGCACCGACATGGATGGTCATGGATGTTTTTCCGACCTTGATCAGTGAGGCATAGAGCGAGACCTCATCCCCAACCTTGACCGGGCGGTGAAAGATCATGCCATCGACCGCAATCGTGGCGCTGCGCCCACCGGAGGTGAAGGCCGCAATGGCGCCGGCGGCGAGGTCCATCTGGCTCATCAGCCAGCCGCCGAAAATATCACCCGCCAGGTTGGTATCGGCCGGCATGGCGATGGTGCGAATGGTCGGGTTTCCGGTGGGGGGTTGGTCTGAGCCACCCATGATGCGTTGTCCTCTTGCGTGACTGGAGGCCGGCCAGCGGTCTGTCCTCACGAGATTATTTTCTGTCATCATACTTAATCCGGGGCTGGCCTGAACCCAACCAATGGTTTGGTCACGGCAAACCGGCGGCGCAGTATACAGGCGGAAATTGCCGCTTGGCGACATTTGCGAAGAAGGGGAGACACATGGCTGAGGTAACTGTCGACGTAAGGGATGGGCTTGGCTGGGTCACCATCGACAACCCACCGGTGAACGCCCTAGGGCGCGCCGTGCGGCAGGGGCTTTGGGACGCGGTGGCCACGCTGCGCGACGCGGACGTGCGGGCGGTGGTACTGACCGGGGCCGGGCGTGCCTTTGTGGCCGGGGCGGATATCCGCGAGCTCGGTCAAACACCGGTCGAGCCCTATCTTCCTGACGTTCTGGCCGCGATTGCAGATGCACCGGTACCGTGGATCGCGGCGATCAATGGGCTGGCGCTTGGCGGTGGTCTCGAAGTGGCGATGGCCTGTCATGCACGTATTGCGGCCCCCTCGGCCAAGCTGGGCCTGCCGGAAGTCAATATCGGCATCATTCCCGGCTCCGGCGGCACGGTGCGCCTTCCGCGTCTGGTGCCGATGGCCACGGCAATCAAACTGGTGACCAGTGGCAAGCCGATCGGCGCGCAAGAGGCGCTGGAGAGCGGGTTGGTGGATCGCCTTGGTGAGGAGGACCTGCTGGCCGAGGCCACCGCAATGGCGAAGGATCTGGCGGTGACGGGTCGTCCCGAACCGGCGCTCGCGCGCGATCTGGTGGCAGGCGATCCCATCGATTGGGATGCGCAGGAGGCACAGCCATCGACATCATCCACCCGGTTCGAGTGCGGCGCCCACATCAAGCGCCAGACCGGTTTTTCGATCAGCGAGAGGACCACGAAGATCCCGGTTCCTAGGCCGAGCAGGCCGGTGAGCAGAGACATCAGAACACCTGGCATTGCGTTTCCTTTCCTGGAGTTCTTCGGCTGCGTCTTCTTGACAAAGCCAACCGTTGAAGAGATGTAGTCATCGACTACATAGGCTTTTATGTAGACAATGACAACATTGCGAGCGAAGAAAAGTGACCCAACCCTATCATCACGGAAATCTGCGTCAGGCTCTGCTGGAGCGCGCGACCGAAATTCTCAGCGAAAAGGGGGTGGAAGGATTGAGCCTACGTGGTCTGGCACGGGACCTCGGTGTCAGTCACGCAGCACCGCTGCGGCACTTCTCGACCAAGGCCGAATTGCTAAACGCAATCGCGCTCGAAGGTGTGTGCAGTCTTATCGCTGCGACGAAGAAAGCTGATGCTCAACCTCCCGGGACTGCGCGCCTGCGCGCCATCATGCTGGCCTATGTCAATTGGGCGATCGCGAACACTGAGTTGCATCATGTACTCAGAAACCCGGATGTGATGCGCCATGCCTCCGACGATCTCACAACTCTGCTTGCAAGTTTTGCCGAGAGGCAAAAGGCGGAGATTAGGGCGGCACAAGACGTGGGATGGCGAGCCGATGAGGACCCGGACGTCTTGTTCCTACACCTCGTGTCGTTGACGGCAGGCACAGCAATTGTCTCTACCGAAGAGGTCTACCAGCAGCGCGTGCCCTTGCCGAAAAGACAGTCGAACATCGAAGACTCGATTGATCTGTTCGTTGGATAGCTGTTGGCAATTTCGATGGCCGTCATGGTCGTGACGAGGTGGGTCAACCTATTCAACCCGTGATGGTAATGGCACGGCGTATTTTACCAGTTTTCCAATAGTCCAACAGTCTTCTCACAAGCCGTCGCACCTGGGGGTCTCCCCTATACCTTTGTGACGGGCAAAGCGGGTGCGGGATGTATCGCCAGGTGTCTCAAGTCAGGTCAAATGAGACAATTTCTTAATCCTTGCATCAGAGCGCGCGAAGTCCCTTCGCTCGAATCCTGATCCTTTCCTAACGTGACTGGAAATCATGGGAGGAAATCATGACACCACCGAAAGACACATTGGCCTGGATGTATGAAAAGATGGTCGCCAGCCGTCATTTCGAGGAGGAAATCGAAAAGATCTACATGGAGGGCAAGACGCCAGTCTTTAACATGGCGAACGGGCCGATCCCCGGCGAGATGCACCTGTCGAACGGGCAGGAGCCGGTTGCCGTGGGCGTCTGCGCGCATTTGAACCCCGAGGATGTCGTCACGGCGACGCACCGCCCCCACCACCAGGCCATCGCCAAGGGCGTTAACCTGAAAAAGATGGCGGCAGAAATCTTCGGCAAGGCCACGGGCCTCTCAGGCGGGCGCGGCGGTCATATGCACATCTTCGACGCCGATGTGAACTTTGCCTGCTCCGGGATTATCGCGCAGGGCATGGGTCCGGCAGCGGGCGCGGCCTTGTCCCGCAAGTTGCAAGGCAAGCCCGGCGTGGCGATCTCATTCATTGGCGAAGGCGCGGCGAACCAGGGTGCGTTCCACGAGACGCTGAACCTGGCCGCGGTTTGGAAATTGCCCATGGTCATTGTGATCGAGGACAACGCCTGGGGCATTTCCGTGGCCAAGGAAACCTCGACCGCAATCCAATGTAATGCCGACCGTGCGGCCGCTTATGGCATTCCCGGTCACTACATTCCCGGCAACGATCCGCTGAAGATCTATGAGGTCGCGGGCGAAGCCATCGAGCGCGCACGCAACGGCGAAGGCCCGACCCTGATCGAGATCGAGACCTATCGCCTCGCGGGTCACTTCATGGGCGATGCCGAGGGCTATCGCCCCGAGGGCGAGAAAGACGCGCTGTTTGCAAAGGATCCGATCCCGAACCTGCGCCAGCTGTTGGTGGCGGAGCACGGCTTTGCCGATGCCGAGCTGGACGCGATTGAGGCCAAGGCCCGCGGTGAGGTGGATGAGGCCATCGCCTTTGCCCGCCAAAGCCCGGACCCCAAGCCCGAAGATGCACTGACAGCCGTGTTCGCCTGAGCGCGCAAGGGAGGAAAAACAAATGGAAAATGAACGCAAACTGACAATCGCGCGCGCCATGGCCGAGGCCACTGCGCAGGAAATGCGCATCGACCCGCGGGTCTTTGTGATGGGCGAAGACATTGCCGATCTGGGCGGCGTCTTCGGCAACACCCGCGGCCTGGCCGAGGAATTTGGCAAGGAACGGGTGCGCGACACACCGATCTCGGAAACCGGCTTTATCGGGGCCGCCGTCGGCGCGGCCCAAGACGGGATGCGGCCAGTGGTGGAGCTGATGTTCGTCGATTTCTTCGGCGTCTGTTTCGATGCAATCTACAACCTGATGGCCAAGAACACCTATTTTTCGGGTGGTAAGTTCAACGTGCCGATGGTGCTGATGACGTCGACCGGCGGCGGCTATTCTGACGCGGGGCAGCATTCGCAATGCCTCTATGGCAGCTTTGCTCACCTGCCGGGGATGAAGGTCGTCAGCCCGTCGAACGCCTATGACGCCAAGGGTCTGATGACGGCAGCGATCCGCGATCCGAACCCGGTGATTTATATGTATCACAAGGGCCTGCAGGGCATGGGGTGGCTCGGCACCGAGAAAGGGGCCATCGTGCATGTGCCCGAAGAGGCCTATGAGGTCGAGATTGGAAAGGCCAAGATCGCCCGCGAAGGTCGCGACGTGACCATCGTGTCCATCGCACAGGGCGTACATCACGGGCTGAAGGCGGCGAAGGTTCTGGCAGAGCAGGGCATCAGCGCCGAGGTTGTCGATTTGCGCTCTCTGGTGCCATTGGATCGCGACACGATCCGTGCCAGCGTCGCGAAGACCGGGCGGTTGATCGTGGTCGACGAGGATTACCACAGCTTCGGCGTCTCGGGCGAAATCATCGCCACGGTGACCGAAAGCAATCTGGCCGACCTCAAGGCCCCGCCGCGTCGGATCGCCTATCCGGATGTCCCGATCCCCTTTGCCCGCGTGATGGAGCAGCATTGCCTTCCGAACGCGGATAAAATCGTCGCCACCGCGCGCGCACTGTGTCAGGCCCCGATCCTGGCCTGATTTGCACTGAAACCCACGACTATAACGCGCCACTCCGGACAGAACCGGAGTGGCCTAGGAAGGACTTTGTCACATGGCAACGGAAATCATCATCCCCTCTGACCTCTGGGAAGGCGACGAGGAAAGCGTCATCACCGCCTGGCTGGCCGACGACGGCGCGCAGGTCAAGGAAGGCGCACTGATCGCCGAGATCATGACCGCGAAGGTACAGCACGAAATCAGCGCTCCCGCATCCGGTACCCTGTCGATTGCCAAGGAACAGGACGCCATTGTCGCCAAGGGTGACGTGATCGGGACGATCGAATGATGGACGTGGCAGACACCGATGACCGCGTGGTTCCGTTGCGCGGGGCGCGTGCGATGATCGCAGACAAAATGCTGTCGTCCCTTCAAGGGGCGGCACAACTGACCCACCACGCCCGCGCCGACATGGGCGCGATGCTGGCTGCAAAGGCGCGGTTCAAGGCGGAGGGCATTGCTCTGTCCGTCGAGGACTTGTTGATGGGGGCCGTGGTGCAGACCTTGGGCCGTCACCCCGATATCAACGGGACGCTCAAGGATCGCTCGATCACCTTGTCGGCATCGGTGGATCTGGGCGTGGCGATTGCCCTGCCCGGAAACCTGCTGGCCGCGCCTGCGATTTTTGGGGCGGATAAGATGACCCTGCCCGAATTGCGCGCCGCGCGGCGCGACCTTTCTGAGCGGGCAAAGACCAACAAGCTGACGGTTGCTGAAATGACTGGCGGCACGTTTACCGTCTCCAACCTTGGTCTGTCGCGCGTGGAGCAGTTCACACCGATCCTGAACACACCACAGATCGGAATTCTCGGGATCGGACGCGTGGTGGAAACCGCGGTGCGTGACGGCGACGGGATCGCGTGGCGGTCTTTGACCGGGTTGTCCCTGACCTTTGATCACCGCGCGATTGATGGCGCGCCTGCAGCCGATTTTCTGACGGACCTCTGTCAGACGATCGAGAGCTTTGCGCCGTGATCGTCGCGGGCTTCAATACCGCGTGCGACGGTATCGCCCGTGAAATGGCGCTGTTGCAGCTAGAGCAACCCGCGGCCTTGCTGTGGTCCAGCGCGACGCCCACGCTTGTCCTGCCCGCCGCTTTGATGCGGAGCCCGCATGTTCAGGAGGCCGCCGCGCAGGCCGAGCGGGCGGGCTTTCCGGTCGTGACCCGGCGCAGTGGGGGCGGCATTGTCCCTCAGGGGCCGGGGACGTTGAATCTGGCGTTGATACTTCCGGCACCGCCGGGTTTCCAACTCGAAGACGGGTATCGGCTCATTTGCAATTCTCTGGCAGAGGCCCTGACGCGGTTCGACATTCGGTCAACGACGGGTGAATGCGCACGTTCGTTTTGTGACGGCACTTGGAACGTGCTTGTGGAGGGCAGGAAGCTCGCTGGAACGGCGCAGCGCTGGCGGAGCTCCGGCTCCGGCCCGATTGTTCTGGCGCATGCCGCCATACTCGTAACCCGGCCTGACGCGGCGCATTGGTCGGTGATGGACCAGCTACACCGCGCCGCCTTTCCCGGCAGCGCAAAACTGTGTTGTGAGGCTCACGTCGCGCTCACCGATCTGATGGGCGAGGGAACCAATCCTGAAAGTTTCTCCGGCGCACTGGCACGGGCGGCGGAAGACCGTCTAGCGAGTCTGATTTCACGGGAAGTCAAAGCGGCCTGAGTGCCGCAAATCAACAAAGGGGAGGACCGGAATGAGTATCAAATTAAACATCGCGGCAATCTTGGGGGCGACGCTGATTTCTGCCAATAGCGCAGTAGCGCTGGAGACAGTCCCCGTGCTCGACATGGACACGGCCCTGAAAATCGCAGGCGGCTGTCAAGAGTTCGCAGAGGCGGAAGGATGGCGGATGAACATCGCGATCGTTGACCGTGGCGCCAATCTCATCGTCTTTCACCGTATGGACGATGCCTTTCTCGGGAGTGGGGATATCGCAATCGGCAAGGCCAAAACGTCTGCAAATTTTCCGTTCTCGACCCGCTTTGTCGGGGAGCTTGCCTATGGGGTCGATGGCGCGGCCCCCGGCGTGGAGGGGCTGGACGAGGTAGACGGTGTCATTGCCTTTGCCGGTGGTCTGCCGATCAGGGCAGGTGAGTTTCACATCGGTGGCATCGGTGTCAGTGGTGATAGCGCCGACAACGACGAGGCCTGTGCCAAGGCCGGTTTGGAAGCCGTTTTCGAGGAGATGGAGTAGGCGCGCCTGCGACCAACTTGAAAGGCGGCATCATCACCGGGCTGTCGGTCCGTTCGGCTGTGTGGTGGAAAGCTGCCGCAACAAAAAGGGAGGACAACATGACCATTCAATTCCACCGGCTGCGGCCGGAAAAAGAGACCCAAGCCGGTATGAGCCGGCGGATGTTTCTGATGACAACAACGATGGCCGGGATCACCACCAGTTCCATGCTGGGCAACGCGTCTTTTGCCGCGTCCGGCGTGTTGGACGACGCCCAAAAAGCCCGTCTTTTGCGTATGATTCAGGACATCTACCCGCATCCCGATGTCTTGCAGCTGTCGCATTACGAAGCGATTGCAGCAACCGTATTGAAAAGCGTGGAAATGGACGCGGAGAACGCCAAGGGGTTGACCGACGGGTTGGCCAAAATCGAGGCGCAGTCGCAAGCGCTATTCGGGACCGGCTACACCGACATCGATGATCCTGACGCCCGCGAGGGTCTGCTGCGTCATTTCCAAAACGAGGGCTTTTTCCAGTCTGTGCGGTGGACGGCCTATTTCGGCATCTACGACAACAAAGAGGTCTGGCCCCTGTTTGGATACGAGGGCTCCTCGGTGGAATACGGCGGCTATATCGACCGCGGATTTTCGGACATCACGTTCGTGCCCGAGGGGCCGACCTTGGACGAGCGCCTTGCGCAGGTTCAGGACTAAGGGAGAGGTATCATGGCACAATTTGATCTTAACGACGATTCTGTCGTCGTCATCATAGGCTCGGGCGCGGGGGGCGGCACCCTGGCCAACGAGCTGGCCCAGAAGGGTATCAAGTCGGTTGTCCTTGAAGCGGGGAAACGTTTCGACATGGGCGACATCGAAAACGACGAATGGGCGATGTTCAACAAAATCTCTTGGCTGGACAAACGCTATTCGGGCGGTGGCTGGCATGGGGCTGTAAACCACCCCAACCTCCCGGCCTGGATCGTGAAGGGCTTGGGCGGTTCGACCGTCCACTGGGCGGGCGTTGCGCTGCGGTTCAAGGAGTACGAGTTCAAGACACGTACGCATTACGGCACCATCGATGGCGCCAATGTCGAGGACTGGCCGGTCTCACTGGAGGAGATGACCCCCTGGTATGAGAAAGCCGAACTCAAAATGGGCGTGACCGGTAAGACCACTGGGATGCCACACCTGCCTTGGAACAACGGCTTTCGGGTGCTGGCCGAGGGATGCCGCCGCACCGGGCGTACAGATTACAATTCGGGGCCGATGGCCATCAACTCGGTCGAGCGGGACGGGCGACCGGCCTGTCATCAGATCGGGTTTTGTATGCAGGGCTGTGCGATTGGGGCGAAATGGTCGACCATGTACACAGAACTGCCGCGCGCCGAGGACACCGGCCTGTGCGAAATCCGGACCGATGCGATGGTCCTGAAGATCGAGCATAACGCGGCAGGGAAGGCCAGCGGCGTTCTTTATGCCGATGCAGACGGCAACCAACACCTGCAAAAAGCGCGGGTGGTCTGTGTCGCTGGCAACTCGATCGAAAGCCCGCGGCTTTTGCTCAATTCGGCGTCGTCGATGTTCCCCGATGGGCTGGCCAACAGCTCGGGTCAGGTGGGCAAGAACTACATGAACCACACCACTGGGGGTGTTTACGCGGTGCTGCCGGAGAAAGTGCACATGTTCCGTGGCACCTCGGTCGCGGGGATCGTGGGGGATGAGGTCTATCACGATGCCGCGCGCGGATTCAGCGGCGGTTACTATCTGGAATTCCTGTCTCTGGGCCTGCCGTTTATGGCGGCGTTCCTTGAGCCGGGGAATACGGGGTGGGGACGCAGTGTCACCCAAGCGCTGGAAGCCTACGACCGGATGTCAGGTGTCTGGGTTCTGGGCGAGGATCTGGCGCAGGAACGCAACGGCATCACCTTGCATGACAGCGAGGTCGATCAGCACGGGCTTCCGGTTCCGATCGTGTCCAAGACACCGCATAACAACGACTACGAGATGACCGAGCACATGTACGAAACCTCGGCTCAGATCTACGAAGCCGTGGGCGCGACGGATGTCTACGAGCTGCCTGCCTATCCGGCCACCCACAACATGGGGACCAACCGGATGCATGCGGACCCCGATAAAGGCGTGGTCAATGCCTATGGTCAGGCGCATGACATTTCCAACCTGTTTGTGTCAGACGGCAGTCAATTCACCTCGTCTGCGGCGTGTAACCCGACCCTGACCATCGTGGCGCTGGCCATTCGGCAGGCGGAATACATCGCGCAGGAGATGAGCGCCCGCAACATCTGAGGCGGTCACTTGCCGGGAGCGGCCAGGTCTTGGACCTGGTCGTTTTCATTCGGGGCGTTGCAATCCTTCGGAGGCGATCCAACGATTGATCGTCGCGCGGCTGACGCCGAGCAGTCGGGCGGCCTTGGTGACGTTCCAGTCGGCGCTGTTCAGGGCGTCACGCAGCGAATGCCGGGCCAGGTCCCGTTTTGATGTGGCCGGGCGGTTCCGGATTCTGTCCGGCAGATCGGTCACGTTGATCATCGTGCCATTGCCGCAGATCAGCGCCTCGCGCAGGACAGCGCGCATCTCGCGCTGATTGCCGGGCCAATCATAGTCACAGAGCAACGTCATCGCCTGATCGGAGACCTGGGGCGGGTTGGCACGGTCCTGCGCCAGATGAGTCTGGATGATATCGGCAACCTCGCGCTGTCGCAGGGGGGGCAGGTCCAGCACGGACTGGCCGACAAGATATAGCAGGTCAGGTTGTAAGCGATCGTTCTCCTGCAACTGTTCCCAAGGTTGGTCCGAGGTGAACAGCACCAACGCCCGGTCTTCGTTGTAGCGGTCGCCGTTGGCACGATCATCATCCTCCAGAAACTGTTTCAGCCGGGTTTGTGTCGGGTCGTCCAGATGTTCGATATTTTGCAGAACCAGCGTGGGCGACACCCGGTCAACCGGGTAATCCCCCAGAAAACGCATCGCCTCCAACGCTTCGGCCACGGCCTCGGCGGCGTTGGGGCTACTGGCGTCCACTGTTACGCCGGTGGGGCTGATCAAACCAAGATCGGCAATGATCGCCTTGGCGAAGTCGCGGCTGTCCCCGCCTGTCTCGCCACAGATCAAGAGCGGCACGCGATAGGCGGCCAACTTGCGGGCGCGTTCGATCAGCTTGGGCAGTGTCGCCCCCTGATAGGTGAAACCCGCAAGAGGACCGGTTTTGTTCAACCGCGCCGGGACATGCGGTGCTGCGGCATTGACGAAATAGCGACGCGGCGGCACGCGGGCCGGGCCCCGCAGGCTGATCTCGAGGTTGTGCAGGTCCGACAGGTGCCGCCCGACAAGGTTCTGATGCGGGGCCGGGCGCGCGTCATCGCGCCATAACGGCAGGCTGAAGACCACCGCCCCCCGGTCGTCACAGGCCACCAGCGTTTCGAAACACCGCCGTGTTTCGGGGTCGCGCGACATAAGCCGGGCGGTCATTTTGTCCGAATGGAAATTGCGGAACAGGCGAGTCTGGAACTGGCGGGTGGCTCGGTGCAGCGTTTGTTCACACAGGCCGATTTCATCCGGTCGACGACCGACCGCTCCGACCAGCGTCACGGACCCGATCAAATTATTCTGGGCATCGGTCAGCGGCGCCGAGCTACAGGCAAAACGCGAGAAGCACCGATAGAAATGATCCTCGCCCGAAACAGTCAGGACGCGACCCGCCGTCAAGGCAACGCTGATCCCGTTGGTGCCAGCCAGTTTCTCGTTCCAGATGCCTCCGGCAGTCAGACCGCTGCGCTGAAAATCGGCCTCGACGCCGTCGGGGGCGTAGCTTTCGAGCACAACGCCTTCGGCATCGGTGACCAACAGGCAATACCGGCTTTTGACGGGCAGCAGCGTGCTGCGGTCCAGTTCGGACGCGGCGCCACCGATCAGGTCCTGAAACTGTTCGCGGCGTTGAGCGATCTCTGCGCCCTGCAGGCGCAGGATCGGCGCACGTGTTCCCACCGATAGCCGGTGTTGCTGTGTCGAGCGCGCCTTGGACAGATCGACCAAGTCGCGCAGCGCCTCTTTATGATCTGAGGCCATCATGATTTTCCTCCCATTGCCGGGTCGCAGGGTCCGGCAATCCCTCCTGATTATTGCGTGAAAACCCCCTTTTGTCCAAGTCCCGCCTTGGTCTCGGATCGCAGCGCCTGAAGTTTCTGGAAATCGGCATCGGCGTGATAGCTGGATCGGGTCAGGGGCGAGGCCGCAACCATCAGAAATCCTTTGCCCAATGCGGCGGCCTTCAGGGCGGCAAAGTCTTCCGGTGTGACGTATTGTGCGACGGGATGATGTTTCGGCGTCGGTTGCAGATATTGCCCGATGGTCAGGAAATCGACGCCCGCCGCCCGCAGATCATCCATCACCTGATGCACGGACTGGCGATCCTCGCCCAACCCGACCATCAGCCCCGATTTGGTAAAGATCGAGGGGTCGCGCTGCCGGACCCGGTCCAACAGGCGCAGCGAGTGATAATAGCGCGCACCGGGCCGGACTTGTGGATAAAGCCCCGGCACGGTTTCAAGGTTGTGGTTGAAGACATCGGGCCGCGCATCGACCACCGCATCCACCACGGCTGGATCGCATTTCAGGAAATCCGGCGTCAGAATCTCGATGGTGGTGTCGGGGTTGAACTGGCGGATGGCACGGATCGTGTGCACGAAATGCGCCGCGCCGCCGTCCTCAAGATCGTCGCGGTCGACCGAGGTGATCACCACGTGCCGCAGCCCTAGGCTGGCCACCGCCTTGGCCACCCGTCCGGGTTCGAACGGATCCAGAGCCTCGGGTCGGCCGGTGGCCACATTGCAAAAGGTGCAGCCGCGTGTGCAGGTGTCGCCCATGATCATCATGGTCGCGTGACCCTGTTCCCAGCATTCGCCCAGATTGGGACAACTGGCCTCTTCGCACACGGTGGTCACCTTCGCGTCGCGAACGAGAGTCTTTGTTCGGGAATACCCCGAGCCCGAAGGGGCCCTGACGCGAATCCAGTTCGGTTTGGCCGGACCCGGCACGGATTTCCGGTGCGCCTTTTCAGGGTGTCGCAGGGTCGGGACCTGTTGTGTTGTCATTCTGCAAACGCGTCTAGGGCTTCCAGTGCCCGACCCCCATATACGACCGAAGGGCCGCCACCCATCTCGATTGCGACCGAGATCGCCTCGATCACCTCGTCTCGCGTTGCGCTGTGTTTCAGCGCGGCCCGCAGGTGGAACACGATACAATCCTCGCACCGAATCGCGATGGAAATCGAGAGCGCCATCAGCTCTTTGACTTTGCCCGACAATGCCCCATCGCCAGACACGGCACTTACCAATTGGCTGTAGGGCTTCATGGGTGCAGGGGCTGCCTTGAACAGGGCGCCCACGCGTTTGTCGATCTCTGCGCCCTCTGCGCGGTAGTTTTTGCTCATCATTTTCCTCCCATCAGGCCCGTTTGACAGGGATGCGTTTCCCAAAAGCGGTGCAGGTGTCTTGGACCTTTGGCGGCACTATGATTGTTGCGCCCGCCTCAAGGTATCGGAGATCGAACTTTCACACCTGCGAAGCCGATAACTGTCTCATTCGGCCAAAAGTGAGACAGCGCCGGTGTCACGAAAACAATTTAGGATTGTTTGTTTGACAGGCGGCTCCTTGCTGGTGTTGACGTGCCTCCACGTTAGGGGAGTTCCGCCGGGTGAACCGCAGATGGCGAAGCCTTCAACGCCAGTTTCACGACCTTGCGCCGCACCTCGTTAGGGATGCGGGTCCAGACATATTTCGGCTTTGGGGATTGGTCCTGCAATCCGAGCTCGCCACGATGCAGATACCTATCTTACCAGGCCGGTCGCAGGCCAATTGACGACTTCAATGAGTGTTTTCGACTGAGTAAGTCGCCCGCTGTGGTCGGTTTTGTCACTGTCTATCATTGTGTAGCCCTCGTCTCGGCCAAAAGGGCGTCAAACGGACGAATGCCTCCCGTCGCACTCGCTGTCTCCAACACGGCCATATATGCTTTGCGCTGTTCAAACCTGACTCCCGTCCACAGTTGGCCTGCAGCGATCATCATGACGTTCATCAAGAAGCGCGCTATGCGACCATTCTCGTCTAGGAACGGATGGATAAATACAAAGATGAAATGTCCGAGGACGACCCGAACAGCCATCGTATGGTCGAGGCAACGCGTCATCTCGGCCGTTCCGGATACGGTCACTGGGGCGGGCGTTTGCCCTCAATGTCCGCGTCGAAAACGAGAGGCAGGCGTTTGGTTCGTGTCGAATCTTGCCTTCCAACACGGACGGATTCGGTGGCGCTCATGGTGGACATTCCTGTTCTGACGTCTTTGCTGTCACAGCAGGTGTTATTCCTCAGTTTGCCGGACAGGCCGTTCTTCTACCTTACCAGCGGCTACAAACTACGTTTGATGAGCACTGCTACATTGGCCCGAGTTGGCAGAAGGCCGGTGATCAGCGCTATGCACAAATCGCAAGCTATCGGGGTGCAGCATCTGTTCCGTTCGAAAATCGGATGAACTGAGCCGGGTGTCGAAGCTTCGACGGTCTCCTAGATGCTGCCCTGTCTGATGACACCCATTGCTTTGCCACTGTCGCGGATTTTTTTTGGCGTCGGGCATAAGGGGATTGGCCGTTGTCAGGTATAAATATCAAAAAGTCAGACGCAAAACGCACGCAGATCAAAAGCTGGCGATCAGATATCTTGTTATGATATGCTCCCCCCAAAATGGCACACCAACATGATCACTAATCTCGAAGCGGACCTGTTGCGCACCTTTGTTGCGATTGCGGAAGAGGGCGGATTCACTGCGGCTGCGCGGCGGGTCTATCGCACACAATCTGCTGTCAGTCAGCAAATGAAGCGCCTTGAAGAGACGTTGGGCATCCCCTTGTTCGAAAAGCTGGGCCGCAAACGGCGGCTGACGCAGGCGGGTCAGAACCTTTTAAGCTATGCACGCCAGATCATCAGCCTGAACGATCAGGCCGTGATGATGGTGCATGCCTCACAGGAGAGCGGTGAGGTCCGCATCGGAGCGCCGCACGATATTGCAGATTCCATTCTGCCGCTGTTTCTGTCGACCTATGCCCAAACCAATCCGCGCGTTCACGTCATGCTTAAAGTGGACCGAAGCCCGAATCTCATGCCTTTGCTTGAGGACGGGCGGCTCGACATGACGCTGACCACACGTCATTCCGAACGGTTCGAAGGCAAGCTTTTGCGAAGCTCGCCGACGGTCTGGATCGCCTCTTCCATGTTGCGGCTTGAACGCAATCAGCCTGTGCCCTTGGTTCTTGCGGATTCTCCATCCATTTTCCGCCGGATCGCGCTTGATGCGCTTGAACAACGGGGCGTGGCCCATATCGAACGCTATACCTGCCCGAGCCTGTCCGGGATTCATGTCGCCTTGAACGCCGGATTGGGCGTAACCGCGCGCACACCGGAAATGGTGACGCAAGACTTGCGTATCCTTGGTGAGCGTGAGGGGCTCCCGCCATTGCCCGACATCAATTTCTACATCTATCGCCGCAATGGTGCACTGTCTCAGGCAGCCAGTGCCCTTTTCGATCAGATTTGTGCCGAGCGGTGAGGCGGACCAGCGTGCCTGAACGTGGGGCGCGGATCTGGCTGAGGAGAGGCTCTCTTGATACATTAACACTCCTTATATATTTTGGTTCATTTCTAAATATACCTAATGCTTTTTCCGGCCTAACGTCGCCACGATAAGGGGACCGTAAGACATAAGGTCTCAAACCAATGGGAGACTACACATGCTCAAATCTCTACTTCTCGGTGCCGCGCTTGGAACCAGCCTGCTCGCCTCTGCATCGGCACAGGACTATCCGACACAGGACATTGATCTCGTCGTGCCGTTCGATCCGGGCGGAAGTGTCGATGTCACCTCCCGCTTGCTTGCGGAAGCCGCGAACAAATATCTTGATGGTGTGAGTGTTGTCGTTTCAAACCGTGCCGGTGGCGGCGGCGTTGTGGGGCAGAGCTTTGTTTCAAAGGCCAAGCCTGATGGCTACACGGTTTTGGCGATGACCAGTTCCGTTGTGACAAACCCGCAGTTGAAAGGCGCGCCCTATAAAATCGAAGATTTCACGCCGGTTGCCGCCTATAACCTTGACCCGGAAGTGATCGCCATCCCGGCCTCTTCGCCGTTTCAAACCATTGACGATTTTGTAACCGCCACCAAAGAGCGCCCGTTGAACATCACCGTGGCCGGGATCGGCACATCGCACCATATGGCGGGGCTCGCGCTGACCTCTGCGGCGGGTCTTGAGTTCAACTACATCCCTGCGAATGGTTTTGGCGAACAGCTTCAAGCCGTTGTCGGCGGTCATGCCGATGGCGCGTTCTGGCCGATGGGCGAAGCGATGGTTCATGCCGAAGCGGGCACCGTGCGCATTCTGGCCATCGCCTCTGATGCGCGTGATCCGAACTTCCCGGACGTGCCGACCTTTGAAGAAGCCGGGTTGAACATCCCGATCTGGGCGACCTTCCGCGGCTGGGCCGTGCCCGCAGGCACCTCGGACGAGACCGTGACTTTCCTGTCCGACCTTCTCAAAAAGGTGTTTGAAGACGACACCTACCAAGAAAAGATGGCAGCGGCCGGTTTTGATGCAATCTATCGCGATGCGGCGAATTTCCAGTCGATCATCACGGCCTATTCCAATCAGGTTGTGCCGATCATCGAGGACAACGGCCTCGCGAAATAACGCAGGCGACAACACCTGTCCTGCTTGTGCTGATCACGTCCGCCCCTCCGTGCGGCGGGCGTGATTGGTATCCTGAAACTTTGTGTTGAGGTAGTCATGCCGACTTCTGTCAAATCCGGGACGGCCACACGGCGGATTCTGAGCGACGTCTACGTGTGGACCGGCGCTATTTTGTTTGCCTTCGCGGCGGGAGCTGCATGTCTCGCCATGAGCTTTGATCCCACCTCTCGAACCTTTCCCTTGGTGGTCTCGATCATCATGATGATCGCGGGCGGCGGCATCTTTTTACAGGCCCTCTCGTCCCACGAACACCGTCCCCTCCCGCTGCATGAATTTGGCACCATCGGCTTGGCGGTGATCGCCATCGTGCTTTGGGGGCTGGGGCTGGCGTTTGGATTGGGCTTTTTGCTGTCCACGATCGCTTTGATGATGGCGATGCTGTGGCTGTCCGGGCTGCGCACCCCATTGCGGGCCTTGGTGATTTCCTCTGTGATCGCGGCTGTGGCCTATGGCCTGTTTGTGATGGTGCTGAACGTGCACCTTCCGTCGTCTTTCCTCTCCTTTATCGCGCCGGGACTTTAACCATGGATCAGATTGCTCTCGGCTTCTCCGGACTTTTGCAGCCTGCCGTTTTGATGATGCTGACCATCGGCGTCTTTGCCGGTCTGGTCGTCGGTTCCATCCCCGGCGTGAATGACAATATCGCTTTCGCGGTCTTTATCCCGTTTTCCTTCAACCTACCGGCCGAACAAGCCTTGGCCTTGATGGTCGGGATTTATTGCGCCGCCGCCGCCGGGGGCGCGATCCCCGCGATCATGATCCGGGTGCCCGGCACCGCGTCCGCGCTTTTGACCACGATCAATGGCAATGCCATGGCCCGTAAAGGGCAAGCCGGTCAGGCGCTGTCGATTGCGATGGTATCCTCTGTGGTTGGCGGGCTTTTGAGCGCCTTGGTGCTTTTGGTTTTCGCCCCGGCTCTGGCCAAGGTTGCCCTGCGCTTTGGCTATGTCGAAAATGCGGCTCTGACTATTTTGGGACTGTCCAGTGTGGTGGGACTTCTGTCCGGCAACGTCCTCAAAGGCGTGATTTCCGCCATGTTGGGTCTTTTGATTTCCACCATCGGCTACAGTCAGGTGACCGGCTATCCGCGCTACACGTTCGGTAGCATCAACCTTATCGAAGGCATTCCCTTCGTGCCGATGCTCGTTGGCCTTTTTGGTGTGGCCGCTGTGTTCGACCTACTGCGCGATCAGGCGCAAGAGCGGCGTGAGAATACCGAAGCTGAAAAACTGCCAGAGATCGGCTCGATGCGTCTTGGCCGGACATTGATCCGCCGCCTCATCCCGACATGGCTGACCAGCGCGGCGATCGGCAACTTTATTGGTGTTTTGCCCGGGGCCGGGATGCTGATGGCCATTTACATCGCCTATGATCAGGCCGGTCGCCGGTTTCGCAAACATTTCGCGGGCCGCAAGGGCGAAGCCAAATGGGACGAAGGCGCGCCCGAAGGCATCGCAGCCCCCGAAGCCGCCAACAATGCCGTCACCGCCAGTTCCATGGTGCCGCTTTTGTCGCTGGGCATTCCGGGCAACTCGACCTCGGCACTGTTTATTGGCGCGATGGCTTTGCACGGTCTGGTGCCCGGACCCCTGCTGTTCACGCAGCATGCCGACATTGCCTGGATGATCATGGTCGCCTTTTTGGCCTGCAATATCATCATGGGCCCCGCCGCTTATATCGTGATCCGCACCGTGTCGCGGGTGATCTTTTCCATCCCCAAAAACGTCATGGTCGGCGTCATCGTTTTGCTTTGTCTGCTTGGGGCCTATTCCGATGGCAACAACCTGTTCAACATCTGGGTTGCCCTTGGCGCAGGCACCGTCGCCTATCTGATGAAGATCGCGAACATCCCGCTTGGGCCCGCCATTCTTGGCCTCGTTTTGGGCGGACAGATGGAAGCCTCCATCGCCAATTCGCTCTCCATCTCTCGCGGCGATTGGTTGGTCTTTATTGACCCGGTCAATCACCCGATCAGCGCTATCATGTTGCTGGCCGCTCTGTTGATGTGGGTTGCTCCCGCGCTGCGCGGTCTGCGCCACATGCGCGCCAATCGGTTCGCCAAAGGACAGCGTTCCTGACGCCGCACCCTATTTATTCAAGGAGGACCTTTCATGTCCATCACGCCCAACACCGATCTTTCCACCACCCGCGCAGAGGCGGTGCGCGCGCTCATCACGACCACGCGTGCGCGCCTTGAGGCCGGGGATTTGACCCGCGATCTGCTTGATCACATCCGGGAAGACGTGGCGGATCTGGCCGCGCAAACCGCGTTCTGGACCGACCCCGCCTATGCCCCGCCCGAGGGCGATGAACGTCAGGCGCGCTATTTGATCGGTGCCGAAGAGGGCGCGGGCATCACGCTCTATCTCAATGTCATGCGGTCCGGCAAAAAAATCCCGCCGCACGATCACACCACTTGGGCCTGCGTTGCGGCTGTTCAAGGCGGTGAACACAACACGCTGTATGATCGCCTGGACGATGGCAGCACCGAAGGCCACGCAGAACTCGCCGTGCGCGAGATCGTCGAAATCCGGCCCGGCACCTCGGTGGCGTTGATGCCCGATGACATTCACAGTGTTGAAATCCGGGGGGATCAGATCATCCGTCATCTGCATTTCTATGGTCGCCCGCTTGAGACCCTGTCAGAGCGCAAAGCCTTTGATTTGGACAATAACACTTACAAAATCATGGCCGTTGGCGTGAAAACACGGACCTGATCAGGAACAGATGATGCCAATTGAAATGATTTCCGCCACCGCGCTAAAAGCAATTTTAGCGGGCTCAGAAGAATATGCCTTTCTCGATGTTCGTGAACACGGACAATATGGCGAGGGCCACCCGTTTTTCTGTGTGAATGCGCCCTATAGCGTGATCGAAACATGCGCGCCGGTCTTGGTACCGCGCCGTGACGTGCTTTGCATTTTGATGGATGATGGCGATGGCGTGGCCGACCGGGTTCATGCGCGGATGACGCAGATGGGTTACAGCAACCTGCGCGTGCTTGATGGCGGGGCACCGGGGTGGTCTGCGGCGGGGTATACATTGTTCAAAGGCGTCAATGTCCCGTCCAAAAGCTTTGGCGAATTGGTCGAACACGCCAATGAGACCCCCTCCATTTCTGCCGAAGACCTGCGCGAGATGCAGGCTGAGGGCGGGCCTTTGGTTGTGCTCGATGGCCGCAGCCCAAAAGAGTTTCACAAAATGTCTTTGCCGGGGGCGCACTCCTGTCCCAATGCCGAACTCGCCTATCGTCTGCCGGAATTTGTCCCGGATGACAGCACCCCGGTTGTGATCAACTGTGCCGGGCGAACCCGTTCAATCATCGGCGCGCAGTCTTTGCGCAATCTCGGTTTAAAAAACCCGGTGTTTGCCCTGCGCAATGGCACCCAAGGGTGGCGTCTGGCGGGTTTGGATCTGTGTCACGGCGAAGTGCCACAGCCACAGCCCGCCCTTGGCGCGGATGCAGAGGCTTTGGCCGCAGAGCGGGCCAAGGTATTGATCCGCCGGTTCAACCTGGCCACGGTGTCGCCCGCAAGATTGGACGCCATGCGCCGGGATACAACCCGCACCACCTTTCTCTTGGATGTGCGCACCGCAGAGGAATACCTGAGCGCGCATTGGCGTGGCGCAGGCCATGCGCCGGGCGGGCAATTGGTGCAAGCCACCGATGAGTTTTTTGGAACGCGTAATGCCCGGATTGTGCTCAGCGATGATGTCGGTCTGCGCGCTGCGGGCACCGCGGTCTGGCTCATGGGCATGGGGCACGAGGTCTATATCCTAGAGGCCGATGCACGCATGGGTTCCGAGACCGGGCCAGAACCCCGCCCGACTGTTTCGCTTCCCCAACAGATTGCCCTGACCGATGTGGCACAGGCGGTGGCACAGGGGGCCCGGCTCTATGATGCCTCCCGTGGGATGAGCTATCGCGAGGCGCATATTGAGGGCGCGACATGGGTGACGCGGGCGCGCCTCAGCGCAACGGACGCAGGCTCCACCCCGATCGTCGTCATCGGCCAAAGCGCCGATCTCGTTTTCGGCGTGATGCAGCGGTTGAACGAACTTGGTGCGACGGAGGTCTCTGGTTGTGTGAGTACGCCGGAACACTGGCGCGCAGCGGGATATAACGTGGTGTCCACGCCCTACATCCCAAAAGAAGCGGCCTGCATCGACTTTTTGTTCTTTGTCCATGATCGCCACAACGACAATCTTGAATCCGCACGCCAATATCTTGCGTGGGAGCTGAACCTGCTGGGTCAACTCGACGCCCAGGAACGGGCCACGCTCAATCCGTTGATGGCCACAGAACCGGAGGTCGTGTGACATGAGACGCGAAACGAAACTCTGTCATTACGGGCAGACCGCGCGCCCGAGCCCGGCAAACCCGCCCGTTGTGCGCGCCTCGACGATCTTGCACGATACGGTCGAAAGCTACCGTGCCATCAAAAAGGCGCGGGAAAACGACGACTATGTGCTGTCCTATGGGCGGCGCGGCACGACCACAGCCCATGCGCTGATGGAAGCGATCGCGGATCTCGAAGGCGGCGACGGGGCATGGCTCTATCCCACCGGTGTGGCCGCGATTTCCGCGACGCTGATGGCGCTGTTGCGCCCCGGCGATCATCTTTTGCTGGTCGATACGATCTTTGGCGCGACGAAAACCCTCTGCGATGAGGTCCTGTCGGAGTTTGGCGTGAGCTATGATCTCTTTCCCTCCGGCACCACGGATGTGACGCCCTATGTCAAAGACAACACCCGTCTCGTTTTCGTCGAATCCCCCGGATCGCAAACCTATGAAATCATGGACCTGCCTGCGCTGTGCGACACGGCCCATGCCGCCGATCTCGTCGTTGTCGCCGACAACACCTATGGCTCGGGTTGGCTGTATCGTCCGCTTGAATTAGGGTGCGATGTGTCGATCATTGCCGGCACAAAATATCTTGGCGGACATGCCGATGTGATGATGGGTGCGGTCAGTGCGCGGGGCGATGCCGCCGCAAAACTGCGCAAGGCCAGCCACCTCACTGGGCAAATCCTCGCCCCCGATGAAGCCTATGCCACGCTGCGTGGACTGCGCACGTTGCCCTTGCGGCTTGAACGGCACGGCCACAATGCGCGCGCGCTTGCGGACTGGTTCTCCCACCGTCCTGAGGTGTTGCGTGTTTTGCATCCCAATCTGCCCGGTCATCCGGGGCATGAGATTTGGCTGCGCGATGCCTGTGGGTCGAACGGATTGTTGAGCGTGGTCTTTGCGCCGGGGATCGACAGCGACGCCCTCCTCAACACCTTAACTTTGTTTGGGATCGGCAGCAGTTGGGGCGGGTTTGAAAGCCTTGCCATGCCAATCACGCCAGAGCGCAACCGTGCGTCTTTGGCCGGACTGCCGCAGGAGGCCCAGATCGTCCGGTTTCATGCGGGGCTTGAGCATGTGGACGATTTGATCGCAGATGTGGACATGGCGCTCAACATGGCACTCACCGCGATGACGGCAAAAGGGTAAGCTCGGATGCAGCTCGGATCTTCTAAGGTCTTTTTGAATCTCTCGACGTTTTTCAAAGAGAATATAAAAGGCGTTCTGGTGTCAGCCCTCGTCGCTGTGGCCGCGAAATTTCTGTCCGAACATTACGGTGCCCCCGCCATGCTGCTGGCGCTTTTGCTTGGGATCGCGATGAATTTTCTCTCCGACGATCCGCGCACCCATGCCGGGATTCATTTCACCGCCCGCACCGTGCTGCGCCTCGGCGTGGCGCTTTTGGGTGTGCGCGTGAGTTGGGAGATGTTGCGCGATCTGGGACCGGGGGTGATCGCCTGGGTCATTTTGGGGGTCTTTCTGACCATTGGCTTTGGCATGGTTTTGGCGCGATTTCTTGGGCGCAGTACGGATTTTGGCCTCTTGACCGGCGGGTCGGTTGCCATTTGCGGGGCCTCTGCCGCAATGGCGATTGCCGCCGTTTTGCCCGCACGCGAAAACGATGACCGCGATCTGACCTTTACCGTTTTGGGCGTCACGGTGCTAAGCACTTTGGCGATGATCCTCTACCCGGTTTTGGTCGAACTTTTTGGCTTTGATGCCGAGACCGCCGGGATTTTCCTTGGGGCCTCCATTCATGATGTCGCCCAAGTTGTCGGGGCCGGATTTTCCGTCTCTGATGAGGCCGGGGAAGTCGCCGTTTTGGTCAAGCTGATCCGCGTCTCCATGCTCGCGCCCGTGGTGCTTTTGCTGGCTCTGCGCGTGCGTCAGGCTTTGGCTTCGGGTGAAAAACATCGGCCTAAAATTCTACCGGGTTTTTTGATTGGTTTTGCGGCGTTGGCCTTGCTCAATTCCCTTGGCGTGATCCCCGATGTGGTGCGATCGCTTTTGACCGAACTGTCTGGCTGGGCGCTTTTGGTAGCCATTGCGGCCGTCGGGATAAAAACCTCGCCGCGTAGCATCATCGCGGTGGGCGGCACCGCCATCATGATGATCGTGGCCGAAACCGTTTTCCTCGCGCTTTTCGTGCTGGGCGTGGTGATGTGCCTGTAATTGGCCGTAGCTCCGGTGATGCAAACTGTTGACCATGCGTCCGTGTTGCGATCCGCCGACAGTGAATGTGAACACGGTCTGATTTTCGGTCACGCCGCGTTGCGGCATGTCTTGAAATCAAACGCAGCGCTTTCACTGGGCAGTGTTTCACACCCATGTGTGAATAATAAATAATTATAAAACAAATAGTTAATGAAATTTATCCTGCTTTTTCTCCTTTTTTCACGGGCTGGAAAAGAACCTGCATCTCTTTGGGTTGGATCGACGGTCCGGCCAAGGGGAGAGGAGCCCCCGTGGCCTTAGCGATCGTGATCCCAGCGTAAGACACGCTCTTTACCGCAGGTTCACTGCGCAACAAGGATGGGAGGAGAGATGCACGATGGCATTTCAGATCAATATTGATAACGGAGGGACGCTGACCGATGTGTGTATCATGTCGGACGACGGCGTTCAAAAGACCAAGGTTCTGACCACGCCTTATGATTTGTCGAAATGTTTTTTCGAGGGTCTGACCAAAGCCTCCGAGGTGGTCTATGGCGCCACGGACGTCAAACGTCTGCTCGAAGAGGTGGACCTGATCCGTTATTCGACCACCCAGGGCACAAACGCGATTTGTGAGCGCAAGGGGCCGAAACTGGGCCTGGTGCTCGACACGGACTCCAAGGATCTTGTGAACTCACTGCGCGACCATGATCCCGAAGTCTATGACGCGCTGATCGGGGATCGGGTCGCCTTTGTCGATACGGCGACCTTGAACAGCGATGCCGCCGAAGTCGATGTGGTCAAGGTGATCAACCAATTGACCGCAATGGGCGCGAACCGTCTGGTGGTCTGTTTCAGCGGCACAGATTTTGGTGATGCGGAAGAGTGCGTCAAGAAAATCGCACTGCGCAAATACCCGCGCCATCTGTTGGGGGCGGTGCCGGTGCTCTACGCGTCGGATTTGACCGTCGATGCCAATCCAGATCGGCGGGCATGGTCGGCGTTGATCAACTCTTTCCTGCATCCGTCGATGGAGGCGTTTTTGTACAACGCCGAAAACCGTCTGCGCGCGTATCGCACGAAGAACCCGCTGTTGATTTTCCGCAATGATGGCGACGCCTCGCGCGTGGCCAAAACCGTGGCGATCAAAACCTATTCGTCCGGTCCGCGGGGCGGCATGGAAGGGGTCAAAACCTTTGCCGCGCTCTACGGTTTTCGGGACACGGTTTCCATCGACGTCGGCGGAACCACCACGGACATCGGCCAATGTACCGAGGGGCGCGTTGCCGAAATGCGGCGCGGTCATGTTGAAGGCATCAGCGTCTCTTTTCCACTGTGTGAAATCATGTCGGCAGGCGCCGGGGGCAGCTCAATCTTTCGGGTGAAAGAGGGCCAAATTGTTATCGGTCCCGAGAGCGTCGGCGCATTGCCTGGTCCGGCCTGTTTCGGGCGTGGCGGCAAAGAGGCGACCATCACGGATGCCAGTTTGCTTTTGGGGCTCCTTGATCCGATGTCGTATTTCGGCGGCGGTATGGGGCTTGATTTTGCGCGCGCAGAAGCGGCGGTGATGGCCAATGTGGCCGATCCGTTGGGTGTGAACCTTGAAACGGCACTGCTTGCAATGTCGGATGCGTTCGAGGCGAAAATTGCCGAGGAACTGCATCGTTGCACCACGATTTCTTCTGATACGGTGATGATGGCCTTTGGCGGCGCTGGACCTCTGAATGCCTGCGGTGTGGCCGAAAAAGCCGGGATTTCCCGTGTGGCTGTGCCTGCAATGGCGGCAGTATTTTCGGCCTACGGCATCGGGTCTTGCGACGTGTCGCAACGCTATGTGGTCGGTCTTGAGGCCTGTGACACGGCATGCCTGAACGCGACTTTGGACACGCTGAATGTCAAAGCCGCGCGCGATATGTTTGCAGAAGGGTTTGAGCCGGGCAGCTATACGATCTTGGCTCAATTGGTGGCTCAGACCGATGCGGGCGAAGTGGTGCGACCTCTGACCGAAGGGGAGGATTTCCCAACAGAACTGGCCGGAGCGACGTCGGTGGAATTGGAACTCAGCGCGATCAAGAGCCTGCGCCAAGGGGACACGGGGCACATCGCGGTCACGCGCAAAGCCGCCGCCAAAGCGTCGGAACAGCGCATGGTTCTCGTGCCTGAGAAAGGCCGGATTGATCTGCCTGTCTACGCCTTGGGAAGCCTGAAAAAGGGCGATTTTGCGGCTGGCCCGGCCATCCTTGAAGAAGACTATTTTACCGCTCGCGTGCCTGCGGGTTGGGGTTTTGTCGTCAGCGAAGCGGGCGACGTGATTTTGGACCGGGAGGGCTGAGCCATGAAGATTCCGATGACGGAATATCTACGAATTGATCTGGAAACCGAAAAATGGGAGTGCCGGGTGTGCGATCACGTGATCGCGCCAGCGGGTGGCAATTACAAAGAAGGATTGTTGGTTCACAACCGGGATCCGCGTGAAATCCATCCGCCAATCATCGACCCGGACAAATACCGCTTCACCTTTAGCCCAGACCCGGAATGGGTGCGTATTCTGGAATTCTGCTGCCCAAGCTGCGGCACGCAGGTTGAAACCGAATACGCCATTCCGGGCCACCCCCCGCTTTGGGACATGCAGGTCGATGTGGCCGCATTGAAAGCGCAATGGGCCGCGCGTGGTCCTGCGGCGCTGCCGGATGCCGGTCCCGTGGTGATGCCTGAACGGGGCCATAGCCACTGACCATGATGCACTGAAAATGACGCCAAGACCCGCGCTGTGACGGCGCGGGTGACACCGGGGGTGTGTTCGCAAGGTCGAGGAGACTTGCCGCCTCCGCAGCACATAAGGGAGAGAGTATGAAACGTGTATCCGTTGATATCGGCGGCACCTTCACCGACTGTTTCGTCGTTTGGGGCCAGCAATATATCGAAACCAAAGCTCTGACGACGCACCACAACCTTGCGATGGGCTTTAACGAAGCTCTGGGCAAAGCCTGCACCACCTTGGGTTTGGGGTTGGAAGAGATTTTGGGCGAAGTGGACAGTGTGCGCTATGCGACAACGCTGGGCACCAATGCCCTGATTGAACACAAAGGTCCGAAAATCGGCATGTTGGTGACGGCGGGCTATGAGGCGACTGTGCCGCTGAGCCGGGCGCGTGGCTATGGCGAAGGTTTGGACAACCTCGGCCAACAAGACATGCCCAATGCCCAGCGTCCCGATCCTTTGGTGGAACCGCACATGATTTACGGCGTGCGCGAACGGCTGGATTTCGAAGGCAATCTGGTGATGAAGCTGGACGAAGAAGACGTGCGTCGCCAGCTGCGCGGATTGGTGGATCGCGGCGCACAGATCATCGTGGTCGCCTTGGTGAACTCGGTTGTGAACCCGGCCCACGAACAGCGCATCGAAGAGATTGTGTTGGAGGAATATCCGTCACATTTGCTTGGCGCGATCCCGGTGATCCTGTCGCATCAGGTGGCGGGCCGCAAAGGCGAATATGTCCGTGCAACCTCGGCCATTGTCGATGGCTATCTGCATTCGACCATGTATCACGCGCTCTCGGCGCTTGAGCAAAACCTGCGGGCGCATAAATACGAAAAACCGATGCTGGTGATCCACAATTCGGGCGGTATGGCGCAATTGAACTCGACCGATGCGCTGCAAACCATCCATTCGGGGCCGGTGTCCGGGATCGGCGCGTCCGAACACCTGTCTTTGCAGGCTGAATTGGGCAATGTCGTTGCCACCGACATGGGCGGCACCAGCTATGACATCGGGATCGTCGTCGAGGGCGGGATCAAGCACTATGATTTCAACCCGGTCATCGACCGCTGGCTTGTCTCTGTTCCCATGGTTCACCTTGTGACGCTGGGCGCGGGCGGCGGCTCCATTGCCTCCTATGACCGGATGTACAAAACGGTGAAATGCGGGCCGGAAAGTGCGGGGTCTGATCCGGGTCCGGCCTGTTACGACCGGGGCGGGATGCGCCCCTCCGTCACCGATGCCGATCTGGTTTTGGGTTATCTGGACGCGGAAAACTACGCGGGTGGGTCGATCCCGCTCAATCCACGCCGGGCCAAGACCGCGATCGAGGATGCGCTGTGCGACGAGTTGGATTGCGACGTGATCGAAGCCGCCAAGCTCATTCGCGAAAAGGTCGATGACAATATGGCAAACGGTCTGTTCACCGAGCTGCGCGCGCGGGGCTATGACCCGAAAGACTTCACCATGTTGGCCTATGGCGGCAACGGTCCGCTGCATTGCTGCGGCATTGCGCAGAACCTCAGCATCGACAAGATCCTGGCCCCGCCCTTGTCCTCCGTCTTCTCGGCCGTGGGGGCAGGCAACATGCATCAGCTCCATATTCACGAGCAGTCGCTCTACATGGTGCTTTATGACAGCAACCCCCGCCACATCTTTGATGACTACGATCGGTTCAATGCCATCGTGGCGGAGTTGAAGGAAAAAGGCACCCAAGACCTGTTGCGTCAGGGCGTGCCGCTGGAACAGATCAGTCACGATCTGGAACTCGATATGCGCTATGGCAACCAGTTGGTGCAAACCACGGCTGTGATCCCGCACCATGAGCTCCATGGTCCGGCGGATGTGTTGGCGATGATTTCGCAATTCTCCAACGATTACGGCAAGCGCTTTGGCGAAGGCTCTCAGGCGCCTGAGGCGGGCATCCGCATCAACACCATTCGTGTGGCTGCCTATGCCAAACACGAGACGGTGAAATTCGAAGACATCAAGCCGTTGGACAAGGCGGATCGCAAGGCTCCGCCCGCTCCGCAAAGCCATCGGACCTGTCATTTTGTCGGCTTTGACGCGGCCTTTGAGACCCCGGTCTGGGCGCGCAAGGACATTGAACCCGGTGTCGAGATCGAAGGGCCCGCGATTGTTGCCTCCGAAGTCACGACCTTCCTGGTGAACCCCGGCTGGACCTATGTCGCGGCAAAACAGGACGCGTCGTGGTTCTTGCGCAACGAAACGCCGATCACCCGCCATTAAGTCAATCTGCCCCCCGGCGCGGAGGAGGCGCCGGGGGACGTACCCCTTTGGAGGAGAGTCCCATGAACGAGATGTCAACACGGGCGAAAACGCCCACACTCGAAGAAATGAACCTGATCAAGAAGTTTCTTGATGACACCACCCTGTTTCTCGGTCCTGACCCGGAGATCATGCAAAACCATGACCTGATGCCGCGCACCGAGATCGAAGACGCCGCGATCGGCAAGGTCAGTGATGCCCATACCGTGGCTAAAATCCGGGATCGCATCCAGTCGGGCTGTGATGAAGGCTATGAGATGGTCGAACAGATGGGTGCCGCGCCCGGTGCAAAATGGGGTGACGTGATCACCGGCGTCTATTCCGCCAGTGGTGATCTTGCCATTGCCTCGGCGGGGGGCGTGTTGATCTTTTCGGCGCTGGTGCACCACCCGATCAAGTTCATCATCAAAAACTGGATGGATGACCCGACGGTGGGTGTGAAGGATGGCGACGGCTTCATCCACAATGACTCGCGCTACGGCAACGTGCACAACACCGACCAGTCGATGATCATCCCGATTTTCCATAAAGGAAAACTGGTGTGCTGGGTCGCCTCGACCGTGCACGAAGGCGAGAATGGTGCGATCGAGCCGGGCGGCATGCCCTCCATGGCCGAAAGCCCCTCTGACGAAGGGCTGAAAATGTCGCCTTTCAAAGTGGTTGAGAACTACCAAATCAAACGCGACATCCTAACCTTCCTGCAAAACTCGGTGCGCGAGCCAAAGCTGCAGTACGAAGACATGAAGGTGAAGCTGTTCGCCTGTCTGCGCATCAAACAGCGGATCGAAGAGACGCTGAATTCGGATGGTCCCGAGGCCCTGATGGCGACGCTGCGCCTGACCATGGAACAGGTCCGTGCCGAGGTGAAACGCCGGATTTCGGAATGGCCGGACATGACCGTGCGCAGCTACATCATTCAGGACTCCACCCTGCGTGAAAACTGCGTGGTCAAGATCAACTGCAAACTGACCAAGACCGGCGACCGGTTGATTTTCGACTTCCGGGGATCAAGCCCGGAGTTCACCAACCGCGCCACCAACACGATTGTTGCAGGCCTCAAAGGGATGCTGGCGCAGGTTTTCCTGTGCTATGTCTGGCCCGATCTGCCGCGCGGACAGGCGGCTTTTGCGCCCATCGAGGTGATCACTGATCCGCATTCGATCGTGAACTGTTCCTATGATGCGCCAAACTCGCAGTCCTTGATGTCGATCTTTACCGGTTTCACCGCCGGACAACATGCGGTGGCCAAGTTCCTGTATTCCTGCCCGGAAAAATTCACTCGGGTGCATGCGCCGACCTTCAACATGATCAATACCTTCATCTGGGGTGGGGTCAGCCAGCATGGCGAAACATTGGGCAACCTTTGTGCCGATCTGAACGGCATGGGCGCGGGGGCCACGGCAAGCCGCGATGGCGAACATGCTTTGGCTCCGATCTTTGCCACCATGGCCGACATCGGCGAGCAGGAGCTGAACGAGGAGGAAGTGCCTTTCTTGCAGCTTGTGTCGAAGAAAATGACCCGTGACGCCATCGCGCCCGGCAAATATCGCGGTGGTCAGGGCTATACGATGATGGTGGCCACCAAGGATTCCGAACAGTGGGGGTTCATGACCACGGCGCAGGGGGCGAAAATTCCGCCGCTTCAGGGCCTGTTCGGCGGCTATGCCTGCGGCACCTATCCTTTGTCTAAGGTCAAGGATGTCGATGTCTATGATGTGTTGATGAACGAACCGGAGCGGTTCCGCCACTCGATCGAAGAGATCATGAACGAACAACCGTTTGAGGACGCCGATTATTCGACCCATCACATGGGCATGGGCTTCGAGATCTCGAAACGCGGCGAGTTGTTCATGATCAGCCAAGGTGCGGGTGCAGGCTATGGTGATCTTCTGGAACGCGATCCGGAAAATATCATCAAGGACATCGAGGAGGGACTGATCTCCCCCGAAGTGGCCGCACGCCTTTATAAAGTGGTCTTTGATGCCGCAACGCTGGCGATTGATTTTGACGCCTCCGAGGCCGCGCGTGCCGAAGAACGTCAGGCCCGGATCAAACGCTCGGTCCCCTATGCCGAGTTCGTCAAAGGCTGGAACAAACCAAAGCCGCCGGCGCATCTGCAATATTTCGGATGTTGGGGCGACGATGTTGGCACGCTCTATATGGGCGCGCCGGACATCACCCGCCGGGGCGACCAACCGCGTCCGAATTACATGATGCACCCCAAGGACGTGCGCATAGCGGAACTCGAAGCGCGGCTTGAGGCTGCAGGTGCCATGGGAGACGAAAAGAAATGAGCCAAACTCTGGCAGACGATCTGCCCGATGGTTCGGGTACGAAGGCGCTGCGGGTCTGGTTGAAGTCGTCGGGTTATGCCCGGCGGCTTTTGCTGGGCGAAAGTGGCGATCCATGGGCGGACGGGGCGGCGAAATACCTGTCTTTCTTCTCTCAGGCGCGCGGGTTGCTGCGGGCCGATGTTGCGGAGGTGGATTTGGGCGATTTGTTCCGCTCCTGGGTCCATCGCCATCCCGCGTTGCGCGCCGACATGGCCAGTAAAAAGCGCGCGACCTATCCGTTGCGGCGGATGCTCGAAGAGGAGGGGCCGCGCCAGCTTTTGGACGAGGTGACCGAGGCCGTTGCCGCCAATTTGCAAGCTCAGGTGCCAATGGTTCTGGCGATGCCCGCACCGGGCGCCTGGTTGGCCGAGGCGCAACAGATGGTCGATCGCCCGGCTGAGGTTGACGAGGATGCGGTGGAAGATGCAGCCATGTATATGGCCGATTTCCTGCGCTGCGTGTCGGCGCGTCCGGTGGGTGGGCTGTTGCTGGAAGAGGGGGGCAGCCCTGGTCCGGCCAACCGCTATTCCCCGATCCTGAATGCTGCCAAACATTACCGTTGGGCCGTGGTCGGGCGCGATGTCGCCCCAGAGGCGGCGGCGGTGTTTGACGCCACCATAGGCACGGATGCAAGCGCCAAAGGCCGGGATGTCAGTTTTGATCTGTTTGGACAGGGCACTTTGCCTGCCATTGGGTCCGGCCAGTTTGCCTTTGCGGAAATTCCTGTCGGTCATGCGCCAGAGGCGGTGCTGGACGCGATTGCCCAACTGCGGGGGTAGTTGCACGGGTCATTTGTCCCAAATTCCGTCCCTCCCCACGGGCGGATTTGACCAGTGGGTGGACGTTTTCAAACCGACGCCGAGGTCAGCACGGCGCCCCTCCTCCGGGGCGCCGTTTTCGTGAGGTCAGTGTTGAACCGTACGTAGGATCGCAACGCTTTCCTTGAGGCCAAACCGTTCCAGTTTGACGTAGAGCGTACTTTTCGCGATCCCCAGATCACGCGCAACAGAGGTCAAGTTGCCCTGATGCGCCCGGATTGCGGACATGATGGCCTCGCGTTCAGCCAGTTCCAGAGGGCTGATCCCCGCATGATCCGGCGGGGGGGTGTCAGAGATCAGATCATGTGGCAGACCAAGCTCAGAGGGTAAATGTTCGGCCTCCAAAAGGTCGCCATCGCAGACCAGAAGGCTGCCCTCCAAGGCGTTGCGCAATTCGCGAATGTTGCCTGGCCAATCATATTGCTCCAAGGCGCGCCGCATGCCGTGCCCGATCCGGGGAACCGTTCGGTCATACCGGGCCGCGATCTGCGTCAGGAAATACTCCGCGAGCGGCACAATATCGCTACGCCGGTCGCGCAAGGGTGGAAGCGCCAAAGACGTCACTGCGATCCGGTAATACAAATCCATCCGGAACCGACCCGCTTGCACTTCGGCTTTGAGGTCTCGGTTGGTCGCGGCGATCAGGCGAAAGCGGACTTTGCGTGGATGGTTCTCACCGATGCGGCAAATCTCGCCGGTTTCCAAAACCCGCAACAGATGCGGTTGCAGATCGAGAGGCATTTCGCCGATCTCATCCAAGAACAATGTGCCACCATCGGCGGCTTCAATTTTCCCCATCATGCCGCCACGTTTGGCCCCGGTAAATGCGCCCTCCGCATAGCCGAATAATTCGCTGGTCAAAAGTTCGCGCGAAAACCCGCCGCAATTGACCGCCATGAACGGGCCCTTCTGGTCCGGCCCCATGTCGTGAAACGCATGGGCAAAAGCATCCTTGCCGACGCCGGTTTCGCCCAACAACAGCACGGGAACCGAGGCTTTCGCCAGTTGTCGCGCCCGATTCAGCGCCGCCACATAGCGTGGTGCGGCGCCGATCAGGCGGTTAAACGCATCGGTTGGGGCGGAGTGCGGGCGGGGGATGTCATGTATTTTGTTGCGCTGTACCAAGGCATTGCGGTCGGGCAGTACAAGGATCGAGCCAAGGCGATGTCCCTGCACATGGACGGGTTCGATCCAGTCCCGATCCACCCAAGACGGCATTTTCTCGGGCACGAGCTTGCCATCCCGCCACGGCAATGTCAGGTCGCGAATGGTGAGCGCCGGATCATTGCGGCCTTTTGCCAGTTGCGTCATCAACGCGGCGGCACTGTCATTGGCTTTGACGGCGCGGCCTTGACGGTCAAAGACAATCAACCCGTCGCTTCCGGCGTTGTTCAGCCGGTCGAGATAGTGGTCAAGCAGCCGATACCGCAATTTCATTTCCTGACGCGCAAGACGGTTTTCGATCCGTCCAGACGCGGCGACCGCCAGCGCCAGCGCGTGACGGCTATAGCTGTCTGTCAGGCCGGAAATATCAATCGCGCCAAGGATCGTATGGCTGATCGGATCGCGGATCACACTGGCCGAACAGGACCACCGTTTGATCCCGGAACAGAAATGTTCGGAGGAATGAATCTGAATCGGTTGGCCGATTTCAAGCGCGGTTCCGATGGCGTTGGTTCCACAACTGGCCTCACTCCAGCTTGCGCCGGGCATGAGATGAATGTTTTCAGCCGGGTCACGCAAAGAGGTGTCGCCCTCAATCGACAAAACCACACCGGCCGCATCCGTCAGCACCATGACGGTTCCGGTTTCGTGTAAAAAATCGCGCGCAGATTGCATCACCGACACGCTGGCCCGTACAAGTTCCGTGTTGGTTTCCAAGAGGCCATACAGAGGATCGCCCTCCAAGGGAACCGGGGCCTGATCCCGTGTGGGATCGACCTTGCCCTGGCAGCGGCGCCAAGAGTCGTCGATCAACCGACGCAGCGCATCAGACCCCGGTTCATCGCCCTGTAGAAATCGTTCCCAAGATGTCATGATTTGCCGGTCATTCTCTGGACGTGAAAATGTCTGGCGCAAGGCGGTTCCCGGCATTGCAGTTCTCCTCCCAGTGTTGCGTGAGTGGTGGCTGCTTCCTCCCCGAAGCAGATGGTCCACCAGCCAAGACAGCGACCGAAATCGCGTCTTTGCGCATTTTTATCGCGGTAGTTTAACAGTCTTTGCCTTTTCCACCACAATTATTGCGTTTTGGCCTGTCTGTGCCGGGGGTCTAAGGGGCCTGCGCGGCTGGGTTTGTGAGGCCGTTTATGTCCTCGCGATGCATATCGGGCGTGTCGCACAGTGCGGGCCTTTTAGCCACGAAGCGGTCGTCTTGATCGCGTTTTATCTGTGCGCACCGTGGCACCACCGTCCGGTTTTCGGACGCCCCTCAGGCCGCGCTCAGACCGAAAACCGGACGCTTTGGCGAGGAGGTTTGGAGCACGCTCACGGCAAGCCGTTGTTTGGCCTGACAAGTCGTGCGTGGAACGAAACCTGCTTCTCTTTTGGGAGGATGGAGGAAAACCGATGACAACGCCCGAAAACCTTGCTGTTTTGGCGCGGCCTGCGGACGTGGGGCGGGTGCCTGTGACCCTGTTGACCGGGTTCTTGGGGGCCGGAAAAACAACACTTTTAAATCAGCTCATGCGCCTGCCAGAAATGGCCTCTGCGGCTGTTTTCATCAATGAGTTCGGTGAAATTGGCATTGATCACCACCTTGTTGAGCGAATCGATGAAGCCTTGGTGATTCTCGAATCTGGCTGTGTGTGTTGCTCGGTTCAGGGCGATCTGATCGCCGAATTGAAGCGGCTGCACGACCGCATGGCACGGCGCGATATTCCGCAGGTGTCTCGTGTGGTGATCGAGACCACGGGTCTGGCCGATCCGATGCCGGTGGTGCGGGCGTTGATGGAGGATCGGTTTGTGTCCGCCCGTTTCCGGTGTGACGGGATCGTCACGGTGGTGGACAGTGAACATGCCTGCGCCCAGTTGGCGCATCATCGTGAGGCTCGGGTTCAGGTCAGTATGGCGGACCGTATCGTCTTGTCTAAAACCGACCTTGCAACGCGCGCCGCACGGGCAGAGTTGACCAAAGTTTTGAGGGCGCTGAACCCTGCCGCGCCTCGGGTGAGTGCGGCGGAGGCGGTTGCGGAGGTGGGCACTGTGTTGGGCGGCGGGCTTTATGCGCCGGAACAGATCCCGCAGGACCTTGATGGGTGGTTGCAGGCCCACGCCCATTCAGGGCCGCGCCCGAAAACGATCTCCCTGCCGTTTCCCCCGGCAACACAAGACCACCATAGCGGTCGCGTCCGCAGCTTTTCCGTGCGCTTGCCGGAGCCGGTGGCCTGGCGGGGCTTTTCTGTGCGGATCGGTGAACTCCTTGCGCGCTGGTCGGGTCAGATTTTGCGCCTCAAAGGCATTGTGGCTGTTGAGGGGATCGACACACCAACGGCCATTCAATGCGTGCAGGATACCGCCTATGCGCCCGTGCATATGGCGCGTTGGCCAAAACAGGATGCGACCGGGGCATTGCGCGCGGGGCAGGGCGCGGTGGTGGTGATTGGCGAGGATTTGACGGCTGAGGATGAACAGGCAATCCGCGCCCTGTTAACTGAGTTTCCGGCGGACAGGTTGGCGCTGCGCCGTGCGGCCGCCTTGCCGGATTTGGCAACGCGCAACTGGCTCAACGAGCGGATGCCCTTGGCGTCACGACCGGGGATGATCTCTGAGGCGTTTGTGATCCAGCCGCGGTTTTTGCGCGATGCGCGTGTAACATGAGAGTTCAATATGCCCCCAAGCAGACGGTCGCATGCGCGTCCCCTTCACTCGACAACAATGATTTTAGACACCAGCTCAGCCGTGTTGCGCGCCCCCAGCTTTTTCATCAGCCGGGCGCGATGAACTTCGACGGTGCGATGGGAAATGCCAAGCGTGACACCGATCTCTTTACAGGTCCGCCCATTTACAACATGCCGGGCAATGTCCTGTTCGCGCGGGGTCAGATCGACCGAGCGCGCCACCTGTTCGGCCACTCTTTCAAAGGCCCAAATCGTCAAAGCGAAAGGGTCCGCGGGGCTCAGCGTCACACCACGCGCCCGCACCCAGCAAATCGTCCCATCGGCTGTTTTCATAAACCTCTGATCTTCATAGCATGTATGGTTGGCCATTTCGGTTTTGGCCCGTGCGCCGATCAGGTTGAAATCGGCGTGACTGGGATAAAGCAGCCGAACCGATTGGCCTTCAAGCGTTTCGGCCTTGTAGCCGAGCATGGCCTGCGCCGCCTTATTGGCGCGCAAAATCTGGCGATGCGCAAGGATCAGTTGCGCGATGGGAGATTCAATAAATCCAAGGTCGCTCAGAGAGGGATTGGTGATCATGGGGTCAGTATAGCGCATCCGCAGGGGCTGCCTATACGTATTTGACTACGTAGGAATACGCATAAGTAGTTGCCCTAATATCGCTGCGCTGCACAGGCAGGCAGGGTGGTGCAAGCACCACAGGGGCGGACTAAATGGCAATCACAAAGGAGAACAACATGACCGGCATTCATATCGTGGGCAGTGGCCATACCGCGTTTGGGCGGCTCGATGCCCGAAGCCTGGAAGACCTGATCGTCGAAGCCACGCGCGAGGCTTTGTCGGAGGCCGGGATCAGCGGCAAAGACATTGATGCGGTGTATCTAGGACATTTCAATGCTGGCATGTCCGACGATGGGTTTGCCTCATCCTTGATCCATCAGGCCGACGACCAATTGCGGTTCAAACCGGCAACACGGATTGAAAACGCCTGTGCCTCGGGGTCGGGGGCGGTTTACGCCGGGATGGACGCCATTTTGGCGGGTCGGGCCAAGCGCGTTTTGGTGGTGGGTGTCGAAAAAATGACCCACCGCAGCACACCCGAAGTGACCGCCTCTCTTGGCCGCGCCGGGTATCAAGGCGATCCGAGTGAAGCCGGGTTGAGCTTTCCGCAAGTGTTCGCCATCGCGGCCAAAGCCTATGCCGAGCGCTATAGCGATCCGATGGAGGCCATGGCGCGGATTTCGTCGAAGAACCATAAAAATGCTCTGGCCAATCCACTGGCCCAAATGCGCCGTGACCTGAGCTTTGAGCAATGCAACGAGGTGACCGAAAAGAACCCGCTGATCGCGCCGCCGTTGCGCTTGTCGGATTGTTCACTGATTTCCGATGGTGCCGCCGCCGTGGTGCTCAGTGCCGATCCGGCGGCCCATGCGCGCAGTGCGCATATCCGGGCCGCCGCGCATGTGTCGGATTTCCTGCCGATGTCGCGGCATGATATCCTGCGGTTTGAAGGTCCAAAACGGGCCGTGGCACAGGCCTATGCGGAGGCGGGCATCAAGGTGGATGATGTGGGATTTGCCGAGGTGCATGACTGTTTCACCATCGCGGAATTGCTGATGTACGAAGCACTTGGCCTGTGTGACGCGGGGCAGGGGGCGACTGTGTTGGCGGACGGCTCTGTCTATCGCGGCGGACGGTTGCCGGTGAACCTGTCGGGCGGGCTCAAGGCCAAAGGCCACCCTGTCGGTGCCACGGGCGTGTCGATGCATGCGCTGTCGTTTCGGCAATTGACCGGCACGGCGGGGGAGATTCAGGTGGCTGCCCCGCGCCTTGGCGTTGTGGTCAATATGGGTGGCGCGGCCGTGGCAAACTATGCCACCGTGTTGGAAACGGGCCACGTCTGAGCAAAGGCGTGGCCGAGGGGAGGAGCGCATGAGCTTGGCCGACCTGTCAGGGAGCTTTGGGGATCGGGTGATCGGTGCCGTTTTGGCATCTGTGCCACAGCGCGCGCGTCATCGCCCCGCTACAGCGCGCCGCTTGATCCGGTCCGATCTTGGGGCGGTGAAACCGCATACGCTGTTGGGTTCACCGCCATGAGAGGCCCCGGACTGCATCAAGTTCAATACCCGGCACAGCGGATGTCTCAGACGATGCAACGTGCGCTCAATCTGTTGCAAATGGACAATGCCGAACTGAGCGGTCTTTTGATCGAAGAGGCCGCGCGCAATCCCCATGTGCAGGTCGCGTTGCCGATGCCCGAAGACCCGGTGCCGCCGCGCAAGCACAGGCATTGGGGCACGCCCGGTCTCATGGCCGGGGCCGCTGATTTTGATCCCGATCGCATGGGCGCCCAGGCGGCCGGTCTCTACGCCCATGTTCAGGCGCAGGTGGGGCTTCTTTTTAAAACCGCAAATGAGCGCGCCATTGCCGAGGTGTTCGTCTCTGCGCTCGATCTTTCGGGCTGGTTGGGCGAGACGGTGGAGGAGGTCGCCCGCGCGGCGGGCTGTTCTCCCGAGACGGCGGAACAGGTGTTGCGCAGATTGCAGGGGGTTGAACCCACCGGGCTGTTCGCGCGGTCGCTGGCCGAATGTCTAAGCCTACAATTGGCCGAGGCACAGGCCTTGGACGCGCCGATGCAGCACCTGCTGGACAACCTTCCGGCCTTGGCGCGGGGCGATACGGCGGTGTTGTTGGATCGGTGCGGTGTGGATGCCAAGGAATTGGGTCGTATGGTTACGCTTTTACGCAGCCTTGATCCCAAACCGGGCGCGCAATTCGACTCCGGCCCGGCACCCCGTCGCGCGCCTGATCTGATCGTCAGCCGGGATGCACAGGACAGGTGGCAGGTGGTGATGAACCGGGCCAGCACACCGGAAGTTCAAGTGGCGCGTTTGGCCGAGCCGACCAGCAAGGAGGGTTTGGAAACGGCCCGATGGCTGGAACGTACCTTGTCACGGCGCAACCAAATGATCCTGCGGGTTGCGGGCTATGTGATTGCGTTTCAGCACGCGTTTCTGGAACAGGGGCCGACGCAGTTAAAACCATTGACCAACGCCGAGGTGGGCGCGGCCCTGGGTCTTCATGAAACCACGGTGGGGCGTATCCGCAACGGACTTTTGCTGCAATTGCCCGAACGCGTGGTGGCGCTGGATGCGTTTTTTGGCCGGGGGCGCGTGGCGTGTCGCAATGGTGGCAGTCTCGCCGGGGATGCAATTGTCGCCATCATCCGATCCCTGGTTGCCACTGAACCACCAAAGGCGCCGTTGACCGACGCTCAACTGGTGGACGCCCTTGCCCAACGGGGTATCACGTTGTCGCGTCGGACATTGGCCAACTGGCGCAAGCGCGCCGGGATCAAGGCCGCCTCGGACCGCAAATGCGCCAAATAGGCCGCCCCGACCTAAACCGAAGATATGACAAACTGTTGTGCCAGCTCATCGTCTTGCCCATGAGATCAGGGGATCAAACGCTTGATCTCGGCAACAACGAGGGCAGGGGCGGTTTTTTGGATGTAGTGGCCACTGGCCACCGGAACCACTCTGGCCTGCCGAAAGCCTGTTGCAAACCGTTCGGCATAGGAGATCCAAAGCCCGCGCCAGCGCGCATCTTCGCCAAGACCACCCTGCTCGGCCACCATAATCGTGATCGGCATATCGCGCAGCGCGCTTAGGTCCGCCAATGCGGCCTCCGTCTCCGGCGCCCCTGCCAGTTCGAGTTGCTCAGTGTCGGACATGGTCAGACGCAAAAGCGCAGGCACCTCACAGCCACGCAGACCCGTCAATTTGCACTGAGCCGTAAAGCCCGGCAGGCGCGGATCAACCAAAACGATGCCCGCAACCTGTTCGGGATGGTCCTTGGCGAATTGCAGCGCATAAAGCGCTCCCAGCGAATGGCCGACAAGAATATAGGGCGCTGCAACGGTTTGCTGTGCCAATTCCTGTGTGAGGTGAGTGGACACCTCTGCGCCGGTGCGGCGTCCGTCGCGGTCACCGGGCCATGGACGTCCGACAAGCAGCGAGGGACCAAGCCCATAGCCCGCGCGGGTCCAGGCAAACCGCCCAAACTCGGGCGGGAGGGCCACGCCGTCCCAGACGTCAGCGGCATCGCCAAGCCCCGCTTCGAAGACGACCGTCGGGCCGGTTGTGGCGCGGGTGACCTCTGGGGATGGGCCGGCACAGGCGGCCAAGGCCAGACAGAGTAAGAGACGGGTTGAGGGACTGAGCATGGACATGGAAACTCCTGAAGGATGAGGCCTGAAGATGGTCTCGAAAGCGGGGCCAAAGCGACCGGTCCAAGCGGTCCGGTCCTTGTCACGCTGAGTCACCTCGTCCAGATTGCCCACGACAGCCAAGAGGACATCAGATGTCGGGCACTTTGATTGGAATGGCAGTGATGGCGACACTGGCCCTTTGGGTGCGGGGGCGTGGTTTCGATCGGCGGCTTTGGCCCGCAAGCCGCGCGCTCATTCTCTTTAGTGCCGCGTTGACGGTGGCCCTGATCCTTGATGCCACCCGATGGGCGGACTGGGAGGTGTTTATCCTGCCGATGTTGCCCCTGGCGCTGGCGCATCATCTCGACGCCTTGGCCGGAGAGGTGCAATGGCGGAGGGGAGATGCTCTGGTTGCGCTCAGTGGCGTACTTTGCTTGCCCTATTTGCTCATGCCTGCTTCTGCGCTTCAGGCCATTGAGGCGGGCCAGATGCCCGATCTTGATCCGCGATTCCTGTTGGTGATGCTGGCCGGGGTTGGGCTGTTCTGGGCGCTGTTGATGTGGGCGACGACACTTTCGGGCCTGCGGATATGGCGGACCCTGCGCGACTACCGCACCCGCTTGGCACAGGTTATCGCACAGCCGCCCTCGCCCCGGCTAAATGGTGTCGCACTCCTTGGTGGCTTTCTGGCCTGCGTCTTCGGTTTGCACCTTTTGGACCTTCTGGCCCTTGGCTCTTTGCTGGGAGGCCAAGCGGGCGATCTGTTTCTTTTGGCGCTCATCCTTGGCGTTGCTTTGCATGGATTGAGCCTGCGCGAGGTTTGGCCCGACTGGGCCGATGCGGCGATCCGGTCGCCAGTTGACGCCGCGGACACAACACCAAGCTATGCGCGTTCGGGTCTCGACGCGGCGGCGATCACCCAATTGCTGGGGCGTCTCGATGCGGCGATGGCGCGGGAGTCTCTGTGGCGCTTTCCCGGATTGACCCTGTCCGATCTTGCAACAGCGGCGCGCGCGAAACCATTTTATGTCAGCCAAGCCCTCAACCAAGGCCGTGGCGAAAGCTTCTTTGATTACGTCAATCGCGCGCGCGTGTGCGAGGCGCAACACCTTTTGCGCGACAGCGATGACACAATCCTCGACGTCGCCTATGCTGTTGGGTTCAATGCAAAATCAACCTTCAACGCGGCGTTTCGCAAACATATGGGGATGACACCAAGCCAATGGCGCAGGGCCGAGCCGGTTGGACGGGACGCCACCGGAGGAACAGGCTGATAGGGGCTGCGGACGCTTTCTTATGCAAGGTCCCGGACCCATGACACCCTTCACCCGACGCCTTTTTTTGTCTCTTCTGGCTGCGTTACCCACAGCCTGCGCCGCCCCTGCGCGCCGCCCGCAAGACCCCGCAACGCGGCCCTATCCGCATCGCACCGTCACCATCCCGCGCGCGACCAGCGCATTGGCGGGAGAGATCGTGTCGCCTACTGGTATGGGCCCCTTTCCTGCCGTTCTGCTTTTATCTGGATCGGGACCGCAAGACCGCGATGAGACGGTGGCGGGGCATCGCCCCTTTCTCCTGCTCTCGGATGCGTTCGCACGCGCCGGGATCGCCAGCCTACGCTACGACAAGCGCGGGGTGGGAAGCAGCGCGGGGGATTTTGCGACAGCAACAATCACCGATTTCGCACGCGATGGTGGGGTCGCATTCGACTGGCTCGCCACACAACCCGAGATCGACTCGGATCGGATCGCATTGCTTGGCCATTCCGAAGGTGGGCTGACCGCCCCACTTGCAGCACGCGGGCGCAACGTGGCGGCTCTGGTTTTGATGGCGGGGCCGGGTCTGCCAATGGAACGGATCATCCGCCGACAGACCGAGGTGATCGCCCAGCAAAGCGGCGCAAGCGCAACCGAGATCATCCAGTTCGATCACGCCCTTGCAGAGATCTTTGAAGTGCTGCGCCATGCCCCAGATGCCGTACAGGCAAAACCCGGCATCGAAGCCGCGGTTGCGGATTTACCCCGGCAGGTGCGCCGCAATTTCATGGATATGCTCGCCACCCCTTGGGGACATGACGCCGTCCGCCACGATCCTCGCACCGTACTTGAGGCGTTCCCCGGCCCGGTTCTCGCGCTTTTTGGGGCGAAAGATGTTCAGGTCGATGCCATCGCAAACGCCGCTGCGCTGCGCGCCCTTGTACAGAGGCACCCGGCGTTTCAAGTTCAGATCTATCCGGGTCTGAACCATCTTTTTCAACCGAGCGACACGGGCAGTCCGCAGGACTACGCGCGGATCGAAACGACGATGGCACCGGAGGTGATTACCGCGATCATACATTTTCTGAGACAGGCGTTCTCTTTGTTTTAAGGCACCCACGGGTTCTGACGCATCCTTTCCGGTTTCGGTTCTGCGCAAAACCTGGCAGCGTCAAGTGGGTGTCGGCAGGGGTTTTGAAGGGTCGATGTCAAGGGTGTGCCTGATCCGAAGGCTGTGATGGTGTATGTGGTGTTTTTTGCCTGAAATCTGTGGATTCAAGCGACCTCAACCACCCTGTTTCCAGCGTCGGCGGGCGGTCGTTACCCGTGTGGCGGAGGGAGCCGACTCGGTGCGCCCCGTTATCGGGAAGGATCGCCATCGGGATGATCCCATTCAATGGGCAAATCAAAGGCCACGGACCAATTGAAAAGCGGCGAGTCGTCAAGCGCGCACTGTTCCGTATCCGAGTCCCGGAGGCATCCGCGTGCCCCTTCGAGCCGCCCGGATCGTCCAGACGTGCCGTTGTAAAGCGCGTAGCTGACACGCGCGGAGCACGCCGGGGGGCGGTCGAGCACAAGGCGGATGCGGCTTGGACCCGCCGGTTCAACCGCGATGATGTGGCTCTGTGGGTCATGCAGCGAAAACCCATACTGGCCGGGGTCGCGCACATGCTCGGTATCAAAACACAGCGGTTCCACGGGCACGTCAAAGTCGATCAAAACGGTGTTGTCGCTATGGGTCAGTCGGCGCGGTTGAAGCGGGTGCCAGTCTTTGCCCTCCTGCGCCAACCGCCGATAGGCCTTGGCAAAAAGGGCGCCATGCCGCCGGGTGGAGGCAGCATCAATATGAGCCCAATCTATGTAGTCATACTGGTATTTTGGCCCCACCAGAACAAGTTGAGGATGGGTCAGCGCGGCCTGAAATTGCATCTGCGGCGTGCGAAAATGGCGCCGATCCCCGCTGCAATAGCCGGAAATGCTTGAGGTTTGACACAGCAGCATCGGCATCGGCTCTGTTGTGTCAAAGATGTCTGAGAGCGCAGAGGCAAAATCCTGATGCCATTGCGCAAGGATGCGGTCGTATTCCGCGGTGCCTTGCGCCCCGTCGGTTTCCCCATGCAGCACCAAAATCGCGCCAAACTGGACCTCCGGCACATGGGTCTTGGCCATTTGGGCTTGGGCGATCACCTGTTCAAAAACGTGGCTTGGCCCGCCTTTTCGCAGCACTGCATAGGGCTGACCGGCCCAACCCTGCCCGGCCAAAATGAGCGGGTCAGAAGAGGTCTTTAAGAGCTGTGCCGCAAAGCCGCTGGCGATGGTTTCCGTGCCGGTTTCACGCAGAGGACCAAGCCGCGCTGTCAGTGGCTGGCCATTTCCTCCGACTGGGCCGCCGTCAAAACACAGGGCATGATCCCGCGCCACGGGATCAACCGTCATTGCCGGGGCGCGTCCCGTCGCAAGACTTTGTCCGGTGATCAAAAATAAATGCGTCACTTGGATCTCATGGCAGAGGGCGGTTTGATTTTGTCGCCCGCGCCGCGGGGCTGGCGGCACTGAGCAAGGCGGGTTTGGGACAGGCGGCTTCTCTCAAAAAGGCTTTCTCAAGCACTTTGGCCTGTACTCCGAGATACTGCACAAAGGCTTTCAACAGCGGTGTTTGATAGGTGCGGGACGGATAGACCGCGTAAATTTTACGCTCCGGGGATCGCCAGTCCGGCAGGACATTGACGATGTGACCGGCGTCAAGTTCGGCCCGCGCGCTCCAGATCGAGGAATAGGCAAGGCCTGCATCGGCCATCGCGGCGGCTGTTGTGGCATCCCCTGAGCGGGTGGAAATGCGCCATTTCACCGGGATGGTGACGGTGTCTTGCCCGTTTGATAGCCGCCAGTCTGTGATCGGGGGGCTGCCAAAAACCACGCATTCATGGGCGGAAATATCCTTTGGGTGCGCAATCGCAGGGGCGTTGCGCAGATACCCGGGAGAGGCGCACACAATCCGATAATCCGTCGCGATCGCCACTGCGATCAGAGAAGAGTTCGGCAAAACCGCCTGACGGATTGCGAGGTCCACACCGGAATCAATCAGGCTGACGATGCCATCGTCATCGAGCAAATGAATGGACACATTGGGGTGTAACGCCTGAAAACCAAAAACGATTTTGGCCAGAAACAGTCGGGCAAAAGAGGTGGACGACGTGATCGTGAGAGACCCGGAAATCTCGTCTTTGCGCGATTGAATGCTGTTTTCAGCCCTCTGTATTCCTTCAAGAATGACCCGGCACTGTTCATAAAAATCCTGTCCGCTCTCTGTCACCGACAGGCTCCGGGTTGAGCGCGTGATCAGGCGTACCCCCAATAAATCTTCAAGTTTTGACAGCCGTTTGGAGACCAGGGCGAGAGAGAGGTTGAGGTCCCGTGCCGCCTGCGACAGCGACCCTGCCTCGACAATCGTTGTAAAGATGGTGAGATCCTGGATGCTGTTGATATGCGTTGAATAGGGGGTCTGTGCTCGCATCTCGACGTCTCCTAATAAACTGACTTTACACAAGTTTTACAAAATGAGGCGCGCAGTGCGACCTGTGGGAGATGGCTATACTCAATATGACCAGAGTACCAAATTGCTCAGTTCTGCAAAGACCCTATCCATTATTTGATGTGCCCCTGACGTAAACGCGCGCGGTTCAGGGCAGGAATGCCTTGTGAATGGGCAGGTTTTCGATTGAGCACTAATGCGTGCAGATCAGCCCCTCCCGCATTATTGCTGAATCGTCAAGAATGCCTCGCCAAATGAGTGGCTACTGACCAATCCCTCCACAGAGATACTGAAGTCACCCGGAGGCCGCGCCCCTGATCGGTGCGGCCGGATCACTCTGCGCCTTGGCGCAGATTTCTGTCATTCGAAAGGGATCGAAATGCCCACAGATGCCAACCCTGAACTGAATGCCGCAAAACTGGCGGCCCCTGATACCAAAATGACATCAAAGCTTTGGCGTACGCTTGTCATTCTTTTGTTAGCCCAATTTATGATGGCCGTCGATTTTTCCATTCTCAACGTGGCCTTGCCCGAAGTCGGCGCCGCACTTGGGTTTTCTTTGGGCGGGATGCAGTGGATTGTCACATCCTTTGCGCTCACAGCCGCTGGGTTTACCCTGTTTTTCGGGCGGCTTGGCGATTACCTCGGCCGGCGAAATCTCTTTATTGGCGGGATGGTCTTTCTGGGCATCTCCTCGCTGGTCGGAGGCATGGCCGAGAGCCAAACCGTGTTGTTGTCGGCGCGTGTCATGCAAGGCCTGTCCACCGCCATGGTGACGCCCACCGCCCTCTCTTTGATGACCACCTCTTTCCCCGAAGGACCACTGCGGGATCGCGCGCTGGGGATGAATGGGGCGATCATGTCCGCCGGGTTTACCACCGGGGCTGTTCTCAGTGGGGTGTTGTTGGACCTTTTGAGCTGGCGTTGGTTGTTCTTTGTCAACGTGCCCATCGCCGCCATTGTCGTGGTGTTTGCACCGATGTTGATCAAGGAACCCGCGCGCGATCCCAGTGCCCGCAAGATGACGCTGGATATGCCCGGTGCGATCACTGTGACCGCCGCCGTTTTGTCGCTGGTCTACGGGATCACGGCGCTCGGCAACCATGGTTTGGAGGCCTTCCTTGGCATCGAATCCATGGTTTTGAGCGTGGTTCTGTTCGGCGTCTTTATTGTCATTGAGAAACGCTCGGCGGAGCCGCTTGTGCCGCTCAACATTCTCAAACGTCGCTCGGTTGCCTTGGGCAATATCACCGGCCTGTTGGCGTTCGCGACGGAAACATCGCTTGTGTTCCTCATGACGCTTTATCTGCAAGAGGTCTTGCAACAGTCGGGAACGGTGACCGGCCTGGCCTTTGGTATTCTCGGGGCAGGGACCGTTTTGGGCGGGGTGATGGCCTCGCGGGTGATCTCTCTGATTGGTCATCGTGGCACACTTCTTGCGGGCTTCGCGCTTCAGGGCGTGGCCACTGCGGCGCTGATCCTCTTGACCACAAACCCCGGTTCGATTCCGCTGATGCTGATCGCCACCTTCCTTGGCGGGATCGGCAACATGTTGGCCATCGTTGGCTTTATGACCGCCGCCACCTCGGGTTTGCCGAACAAACAACAGGGGCTGGCCACGGGGCTTGCCATCCTGACCCAGCAATTCGGGATCACCATCGGCATTCCGATCATGAGCGCGATCGTGTCGGCGCGCATCCTGTCTCAGCCCGATCTCGCGGACTTGAGTGCGCCCGAGCGCATATTGGGAGGTGTGCTTTTTGCCATCGCGATCAACGTTGCGCTGGTTGTGCTGGGCTTTCTCGTGGCGCTGCTGCTTCGGCCAGATCGAGCCCCAGACGGCGCTGAGACCGTCACACAAAACTGACGCCACCGCGGGCGGGTCCGAAAGGTCCCGCCCGCTTCCTTTTATCCCACAAACAGGAGTTTACCATGACACAAACCACCCCCACATCAGGACCGTTCCAAAGGTCGAAAGCCGCCAGACCGGAGATGTCTTCCACAACCGATGGTGATCGCTTGCCACGGCTTCCCTCCTTGACCGGACTGCGCTTTTTCGCGGCTTTCGCGGTCTTTCTATTTCATGTCAGCCTTTTTACCTCGCCCTTGCCGCCCTATCAGCCGACGAACCCGTTCGGCGCGACGCCCGTGGGCGACACCATTGAGCAGCTCTTTCGCCAACTCGGCTATGTCGGTGTGAGTTTCTTTTTCATTCTGTCCGGCTTTGTGATCACTTGGGCCACGCCCCAATGTTTTTCGATCCGTGGCTTTATGTGGCGGCGTATGCTCAAAATCTATCCACCACATGTCGTGGTCTGGGCGATCTCGCTTGTGCTCTTCGCCGGTGTCTATACCTCGCCGCAAACCGCCATTCTCAACCTGACGCTGTTCAGCACGTTCAGCACGGACCCAACCGTCTACGTCAGTGTCAATCCGCCGTCGTGGTCCCTTTCAAGCGATATGGTGTTTTACCTGCTGTTTCCGGTGCTCATGCCACTGGTCCGCCTGATCCCGGAACCGCGCCTTGGGCAAAGCCTGCTTGCGTTGCTTTTGGGCATGTTGGCGGTGATCCTCATCACCACTTATCTCGTCCCAAGCGAACCCAAGTCGCCGATTTCACCGATCTCCGGCACGCAGTTTTGGTTCAACTATATCTTCCCGCTGCCACGCATGTTCGAGTTTGTAATCGGCATGGTGGCGGCACGCATGGTGGTGCTGGGACGGTGGCCCCGGATCGACCTGTTGTCCTCTTGCGTGATGTTGATCGCCTCCATTGCGATCGCCAAGCATCTGCCGTTTCTCTACACTTTTGGCATTTGTTATATCTTGCCGCTGACCGCCCTGATCACCGAATGCGCGGCGCGTGATCGCGAGGGGCGCTCTCCGGTCTTTCTGACCAACAGGCTGACCCTCTGGCTTGGTCAAGTCTCCTTTGGTTTCTACCTCTGTCAGGGTGTCAGTATCTTTTGGTTGAGCAAACAGCTTGGGCTACAGGATCTCTCTGTTGTCGGCGGCTTGACTGCCATTGCGCTGTATTTTTCAGCGTCGCTTTTGGGGGGCTGGCTCTTGTTCCGCTTTGTCGAAGAACCGTCGATGAAGCTGGCGCGTTGGATTTTGTTGCGCCGCAAATTGCGCACGGCATAGCGCGTAGACGCGGTGGACCGGGCTCACGCCCACAAAGGGAATGGGCAACCAAACGGTTGCCCGCTACGCGTCATCACGGCGCGGGGATGGTTGATCGACGCGCCCATAGCGTGCCAGATAGTCGAGCAAAACCCGTATTCGCGCCGGAAGCGCGCTGCCGATGCCAAGCCGGACCGCATGAAAGGGCTCCACATCGCCCGGATTGTAACTTGGCAGAACCTCGACCAATCGGCCGGCTTTCAGGTCATCCTCGATGGTGAACCGTGCCAGCCGGGCAAGGCCGAGACCGCTCAAGGCCATGTGCCGCACCCCTTCGCCATCGCTGGCCTGAAGGCGCGGATCGGCGTTCAGGTCCATCACCTCGCCATTGAGCGCAAAAGGCCAGGGTTTGTTTTTGCGCCGATAGGCAAATCCGATCAGGGTGCATCCCGCCAAATCCTCCAGACATTGCGGCATCCCGACGCGATTCAGATACGTGGGGGCGGCGACGACCAGCCGCTGTGAGGCCCCCAACGAGCGCGCGACAAGAGCCGAAGAGGGCATTTCTCCGGCGCGAATGGCAAGGTCGGCCTGGGCCTCGATCAAATCAACGACATGATCGGTCTGACTGACCGTGATGGAGAGTTGCGGGTATTTGGCGATCAAATCCGGGAGGATCGGATACAGCCGATGTTGGGCATATGAGGCCGATGTGGTGATATGCACCGGCCCGGCCGGGGCACGTCCCGCTCCGGCTTCGCGCTCTGCGGTGTGAAGGGCGGCCAGAATTTCAAGCACCCGCAAATGCAAATCCCGGCCTTCACTGGTGAGGGTCAGTGCACGGGTTGAGCGCAGGACGAGCACGGCTCCGACGCGTTCTTCAAGCCGGGCAATGGTTTTTGAGATCGCAGACGGCGTCAATCCAGACGCGCGCGCCGCGGCCGAAAAGCTGCCTTCCGCGACAACCAGCGCGAAAATTTCTAGGGCCCTCAGACGTCCGGGATCGCCAAGCATTGTGCCTACATTTCATAAATCCTGTTCCTTAGAGAGGTATACTCTAAAATCATCCCCCATGACAGGGTGAGTGACATCTTCGTTCCATGGAGGACCAAAATGCCACCTGCTCTCATCGCTCTCGCCCTTGGCGCCTTCGGCATCGGCGTTACTGAATTTGTCATTATGGGGTTGCTCGTCGAGGTTGCGGACAGTCTCTCGATCACCATCGCCACCGCCGGCACGTTGATTTCTGGCTATGCGCTTGGGGTTGTGTTCGGCGCGCCAATTCTGACGATCCTGACCGCGCGTTGGCCGCATCGTCAGGTTCTTTTGCTTTTGATGGCGATTTTCATTCTCGGCAATCTCGCCTGTGCTTTGGCCCCAACCTATCAAACGCTTTTGGCGGCGCGGATTGTCACCGCTTTGACCCATGGCACATTCTTTGGCGTCGGCTCGGTGGTCGCGCAAAGCCTTGTGTCGCGAGAGCGCCAGGCCTCCGCCATTTCCATTGTCTTCACCGGGCTCACGTTGGCCAATGTTTTGGGCGTGCCGTTTGGCACATGGCTTGGGCAACACACCGATTGGCGCATGACCTTTTATGCGGTCGCCGCCATTGGCGTTGTCGCCGCTGTGGTCATGGCGGTGCTGTTGCCGCGCAGCCATGCGCCAACAGAAATCAGCGATTGGCGCGAAGATTTGACCGTCCTGCGCCGGGGCAGCGTGTTGCGCGGATTGTCGATGACCGTGCTGGGCTACGCGGGCGTGTTTACGGTCTTCACCTATATCGCCCCGCTTTTGACCCGGACGGCGGGCCTGCCTGAGGCGGCCGTGTCGCCAATCCTTTTGGGCTTTGGCTGTGGTTTGGTGTTTGGCAATGTTCTTGGTGGACGCTTTGCCGACCGGGCGCTTGGGCCAACCGTTTTGGGCAGTTTGGGCGTTTTGGCGCTGGTGCTGTTTGGCTTTGGATTTGCGGCGCAGGGGCAGGTGAGTGCCATTGTGTTGACCATTGCACTTGGGGCTGCTGGCTTTGCCACCGTCGCTCCGTTGCAAGCCTGGGTCATGGCGCAGGCCACCGGCGCGGGCCAAGCCCTTGTGGCCTCCTTCAACATCGCCGCCTTCAATCTGGGCAACGCGCTTGGCGCATGGGTCGGGGGGTCTCTTTTGGCGGCTGGGTTTTCTTATGAGGACCTGCCGTTTGCTGCGGTTGTGTTTCCCTTGGCAGCGCTTTTGCTCGGGGCCATCTCGCTGAGGCGCGATGCCCGCGTTCCTGCCTAACATCTTATCTTCAAAGGACTATCATCATGGACTATCGTCAATTGGGCCAATCCGGTCTGCGCGTCCCCGTTCTGAGTTTCGGCGCGGGCACCTTTGGCGGCACCGGCCCGCTCTTTTCCAACTGGGGACAAACCGAGGTGGATGAGGCGCGCGCGTTGATCGACCTGTGCCTCGACGCGGGAGTGACCCTGTTTGACACGGCGGATGTGTATTCCGCCGGGCGGTCGGAAAGCATTCTGGGTGCGGCTCTTGAGGGACGGCGTGACGCGGTTTTGATCTCGACCAAGACAGGCTTGCCGATGGGCGACGGGCCGGACGAATGGGGCGTGTCGCGTGGGCGTCTTGTGCGATCGGTGGAGGCGGCATTGACGAGATTGCGCACCGACCGCATCGATATTTTGCAACTCCACGCCTATGATAGCCACACCCCGCCGGAGGAGATTTTGAACACCATCGACATGTTGATGCGGTCCGGCAAAGTGATCCATTGGGGGGTTTCAAACTATCCGGGATGGGCGCTTATGCAGCTTTTGGAGCGGGCCGATCAGATGAACGTGCCGCGCCCTGTGGTGCATCAGGTCTATTACTCTTTGGTGGGACGGGATTACGAATGGGACCTCATGCCGCTTGGCGCGCATGAAGGGGTGGGGGCGATGATTTGGAGCCCGCTTGGATGGGGTCGTTTGACCGGAAAATTGCACCGTGGAGGTGCAGTGCCCGCCGTCAGCCGATTGCATGAAACCGCCTCCATGGGCCCGCCGGTCGATGACGCGTTGCTCTATGATGTGTTGGATGTGCTCTTTGAGATCGCGGCGGAAACTGGGCGTAGCGTGCCACAGGTGGCGATCAATTGGCTCACCCAGCAACCCACGGTTTCGAATGTGATCATCGGCGCGCGCAACCGGGCGCAGCTTGTGGACAATCTTGGCGCCGTGGGCTGGTCACTCGATGCCGAACAATCTGCCCGTTTGACCCGTGTTTCGGAACGCGATGCGGCCTATCCGGCGGCGCAGTATCGTCGCCAAGAAGGCTTTGCCCGCCTGTCTGCGCCGCTTGTGACGGCTGAGGCCGGGTAGAGCCAGAGCAACACCTCAGAGAAAGCTGGGGGCGGAGGTCGCCCCCATGATTTTGACAGCACCGCGAGAGGCGGCAAGGATATTTCAATGATTGAACTTGACCATGTGACACTTCGGACCGCGCATCTGGCGGCAACGCGCCAGTTCTTTATCGACCTTTTTGATCTGGAGGAGGGGGAGCGGCCCCTTGAGATCCAACAAATTCCGGGGCATTGGCTGTATTCCGGCGATGCGCCTGTGGTGCATCTCATTGGCAGTTATGGCCGTGGCACCCCCATTGATGGCGAGATCATTGATCACATTGCCTTTCGCAGACGGGGCTATCACGATTTCATCGCGCGGCTCAAAGCGCGCCGTTTGCCTTATTCTTGTATGTCACTGAAAGGCTTGGCCGAGCATCGCGTGTTCTTGCGTGCCCCGGGCGGGCAATTGATCGAAACGGTGTTTCGCGGCGAAGACGCGCGCCGGGCCTTTGATGACCTTGGGTTAGAGCCAACCTACGGATGACCGGCGGCCCCGTCCAAGGGGGCTTCGCAGGTGCAGCAATCACGTTTTGGAAAGGATGTCTCAACACGGGGACGACTACTCGAGGTTCGGGAATCGACGTTTCATGAGGGCAGGGCGGTACCGCAAAGCCCGACAGGAATTTTACGTCATCTCAATCTCGAAGGAGTGTTTCATGACCACAGTGTCCCGTCGCAGCTTTATTGGCTCCGCTTTCGCCGCAGGTGCGGCCGCATCCGGGGTGACCATCCGACCCGCTCATGCCGAGACGCCGATCGTCGCCCCCGCGCCAATTGGAGTGCCAACCGGGCAGCGGATCACGGCAGAGGACGCGCGCTTTCAGGCGCTGCGCACGGGCAACAACCAGCGGTTTTTGTCGACACCAGACTATGTGCGCATGATCCACACACCACAAGATGCCTTGCTGGCCACCCAAGAAGCGCTTGATCTGGGCAAAAAATTTACCGTCCGTTCCGGCGGGCATTGTTTTGCTGATTTCGTCTGCAATCCCGAAACCGAAGTGATCCTCGATATGGCGCCGATGCGGGCGGTCGGGTTTGATGAGACGGTTGGTGCGTTTTATGCCGAGCCGGGTGGGATGCTGATTGATGTCTATGACCGCCTTTACAAAGGCTGGGGTGTGACCCTACCGGCGGGCATTTGTTATTCGGTGGGCGTGGGCGGGCATATTGTTGGCGGCGGCTACGGGCTTTTGTCGCGCAAATATGGGCTGACCGTGGATCACCTCTCTATGGTGGAGGTGGTTGTCGTGGACGAACACCGGCAAGCACATCTGGTGCGCGCCAGCTCGGACCCGGAGGATCCGAACCATGATCTGTGGTGGGCGCATACCGGTGGTGGGGGCGGCAATTTCGGCGTTGTCACGCGCTACTGGTTCCGCACGCCCGGTGCCGAAGGCAGCGACCCCGGCGCGCAATTGATCCGCCCCCCGGCCGAAGTTCTGGTCAGCGCGGTTGCGTTTGACTGGGATCAGTTGACGGAGACGAATTTCACCCGGCTGATCGAAAACTTCAGCCATTGGCACGCGAGCAACAGTGCCCCCGACAGCCCATACACCTCTCTGAGCAGCCTTTTTAACGTCAGTCATCGCGCCACGGGTGCCATGGGGATGTTCACCCAAGTCGATGGCGACGATCCCAATGCCGCCACCCTTCTTGCGGAGTATATGTCGGCGCTGCTTGAGGGCACCAACATCGTTCCGCGCCCGATGCTCACCCCGATCGGTGAACTTCCCGCGATGCCGGATTACCTCGAAGGGGCGCGTCTGCCTTGGCTGCAGGCGACCAAACTTGTGGGCTCGAACAATCCGACCATCACCAATCCCACATCGCGCGGCGGTCACAAATCGGCCTATATGAAACAGGGCTTTGATCGCCGCCAAATTGCCGCGCTTTACAAACACATGAGCCGCGAAGACTTCACCAACCCCGACACGATGTTGGTGCTGTTTTCCTTTGGCGGTGCGGTGAACGCCCAAGCCCCGGATGCCACCGCCAACGCGCAGCGCTCCTCGATCTACAAGATGTGTTTCCAGACCTTTTGGAGCGATCCAAAAGACGACGCGTTTTACCTTGGCTGGTTGCGCGACATTTATGAGGATGTTTTTGCCGCGACGGGCGGCGTCCCTGTGCCCAACGACCAGATGGACGGGTGCTATATCAACTATCCCGATCGCGATATGGCCGATCCTGCGCGCAACCGCTCCGGCGTGCCCTGGTCCACGCTGTATTACAAAGACAATTACCCGCGGCTGCAAAGCGTCAAGGACCGCTACGACCCCGGCAATGTCTTTTCCCATAGCCTCAGCATCCGCAACTCATCGACCTGACGGCAACGATTTCCGGACTGTTCAACTCTGCTCACACGTTGCCCCAGCCAACGGTGTCTCTCACCGTGCCTTCCTCCCCCCTCTGAAAGGACCTCCCATGAAAGATTATGTGAAAAACGTCGCCTTCATTTTTGGAACCCGTCCCGAAGCCATCAAAGTCGCCCCGGTGATCCGGGCGATGCAGGACCGGTCGGACATGCGCCCTATCGTGATTTCCACCGGACAGCATCGCGATATGTTGCAATCGGCCATGACAGAATTCGACCTCAAGGCCGATGCCGATCTCGACATTATGAAGCCGGGGCAGGGGCTTGATCAAATCACCGCCCGGATCATCACCGGGCTGGGTGCGCCGCTCAGGGACTTTGGCATCGACGCGGTTGTCGTCCATGGCGATACCGCCTCGACCTTTGCCGGAGCGCTGGGTGCCTTTTACAACCGTGTGCCGCTGATCCACCTCGAAGTGGGGTTGCGCAGCGGGCATATTTCATCGCCTTTCCCCGAAGAAGCGAACCGCAAACTGGTCTGCCAAATCTCTGACCTGCACCTGGCCCCCACCGTGGTGAGTGCCGACAATCTGTTGCATGACGGGGTGGACCCTGATCGCATCCGGGTGACGGGCAACACCGTTGTCGACGCCGTTCGCTGGGCCGCTGCGCAGCCAGTGCCGCAGCATCAAGATGACCCGCTGGCCTTTCTTGAGGGCCCTGACTCCCGACCGATCATCATTGCCACCGTCCATCGCCGCGAAAGCTGGGGCGCACCGATGCGCGAGATCGCCCAGGCGCTTGTCGATATTGCCCGCACCCATGACGTGCGCATCGTGATGCCGTTGCATCTCAACCCGGTGGTTCGGGAGGCGATCCTTCCGATTGTGTCGGGCGAAGACAATATCTACCCGATCGAACCGCTGCCCTATCGCCAGTTTTGCCGCCTGATGATCAAGGCGCATCTGATCGTTTCGGACAGTTCCGGGGCGGAAGAAGAAGGCCCCTCCCTTGGCAAACCCACGCTTGTCTTGCGCGATGTGACCGAACGGCCTGAGGCGATTACAGCGGGGGCTGCCGTTCTGATCGGGCGGACCCGGCAGGCGGTGCGGACCAAGGTGAGTGCGCTTTTGACTGACCAAATTCTCTATGACGGCATGACCCGCGCCAGCGGCGTCTACGGCGATGGTCAGGCCACAGCGCGGGTTTTGGAGGCGCTTTCGGATCTGTTCACCGGGGTCATTTCAAATGCCATTCCGGGGGTTGATTTCGGGGCGATGCCGGGGAGGCCGCAGCTCGCGCAGACCCAGCCTGCCGCCTGATCTGACTGGGCGTCGAAGTCGGGGAACCGGCTTCGACGGTTCGCGAAAGGAAATGAAATGACCACACTCACACCACCGCAAAGGGACTTCAGCCCTACAGACCAACACGATGGTGACATCCGTGCGCTGAGTTTCAGTACGCCCAATCTACCGGTACAGGCGTTTCAAAACGGCGGGCAGATCGAAGTCGGCAGTCGCGCCATCGTGGTGAACCCCGGTGTGACCCCCGTGCCGTTCTATCCATCGGGCCTACGGGACCATATTGCGCCGCTTGGGGCGGCGTTTTTGCGCGAGGTCTCGCTGCGCAGCGACACGGCACTTGTCACTTTGGCGCTGGATCGGCTGTCTGCCCCGGCTGATCTATGTTCCGCGCCCGGATGGCGCAGGCTGGATACATTGCCGGGCATGGCGTCTGTGCCGGGGGCTGCGGGTCTGGCCCTGTTTCGGTCGCCTCGTGATCGAGTGACCACGATTCAGGCCACCCCGGATCGCCTTGCCCCAACCCTGCCGCCGGGTCCACCGCACTGCTGGGGCGTGTTTATGAACCTCTGGTTTGCCCCCGCGGGCACGGCCTGTCTGATCCATAACAGCCACCCGTTTCTTGAATACCATGTGCAAACTTCAGGGGACGGGGCGATGCAAAAATTTCGCCGCAATGACCCGAGCACTCTGTACGAAAATCAAAATCTCGCCCCCGGCGCAGCGCATGGCATTTATGCGGTTCAACCCGCTGGGGACGGTAGCTTTCTTTACCCTTGGCACCAGTATGTCGCACGCACCGATTGCCTCTGGCTTGCCGTTGAACTGGTGCCCGAAGGCCCGGCGCCAAGACCGCACACTTCGGACACACACACTGGGCAGTGTTGCCACCACTGAAGGAGACCACAGAGATGAATATTCAGAAAACCCCCACCCGTCAGACCCCCGATGCCGCTGCGCCGTCAGGGACATCCCCGCTTATGATTCCGGTGTTTGAACCCGAATTGGTGGCGGATCATCTGCGCGATGGCTATTGGCTTGAAGCCCCCGATCTCAATCAGGATGGCAAGCCGGATCTGTTTGGATACGGGCTGCGGCTTGGCGAGATTTATTGGTATCAGAATGGCGATTGGACCCGCCGGTTGATCACCGATGGTGTCAGGATGCCGGTAGGGGGCGACTATGCCGATATTTCGGGCAATGGCTATCCCGACCCGATCATCTGTTATGATCTTTATGGCGACATCGGCACCATCGTGGATGCAAAAGAGACCGGGGGTAAAATCGACTGGATCGAAAATCCGGGACCGGGGGTAGAGGAATCCAAGCGATGGACACGCCATTACATTGGACGTGCCATCGGGATGCATCGTTTGCGTGCCGGGTATTTCACCCAGACGGAGCGGCTTGAGATCATTGGGTTTCCGATTGTGACCAAGGGCAATGTGCATGGGGTGCTGCCGCTGGTGATGTTCACGCAACCCGACGATCCGCTGACGGCGCAGGAGTGGCCGATGACCACCATCGACGACATGAGTTATCGCATGTTGCACGGGGCGGAGAAAAAGCGCGGCCTCATTCCCGGCTCGGATCGGGACTCTGTTTTGGTTGCCTCGGACGAAGGGGTGACGTGGATTTACTATGATGCGGACACAGCCACATGGCAGCATGTGCGGATCGGCGAAGGCGAGACCACACAGTTCGAAGAGACCGGGTTTAAGGGCAGTGGCGATCTTGATGCGGGGCGCATTGATGGCGTTCCGATGAGCTATGTCGCCGCGATCGAGCCGTTTCACGGCAATACGGTCGCCATCTATACCCGTGACCCCGAAAGTGACCCGGCCACCGCCTGTTGGACCCGCCAGGTGCTGGACGTTTACGGCGATCCAAATGAAAATGGCGAAGGCCCCGGCCATCAAATCCTCTGCGCGGATTTCGATGGGGATGGCGATGAAGAATTCCTTGTGGGGCTGCGGGGACCGTGGCCGTGGCAGGGGGTCATGTATTACAAAATGGTCGATAAAAAAGCCGGTGTCTTCGCCAAATGGCGGGTCTCAGATGATTCCGTCGCGCGGATCGCCATGGCTGATTTTAATGGGGATGGGCGACCGGATTTCGCCACCATCGCCTATTCCGTCGACAATTATTATCGCGCCAAACAGGCGCGGTTGATGGTATTTCGCAACCGCATTGGTGATGAAGAACCGCTTCGGTGACGTCCCCTCTGGAACGAAACATCATCGATGCATCTGACTAAAAATGATCTTTGCACCGGGCGGGGCGCTGTCCGGTGCAAAGCTGTGTGATCCGATGTTGCTGTACAGCCTCACAACGCAGCGATGATCCGACCCTTACGGGTCAGAACGGGCTTTGGCGATCAACGCCCTGGATCGTGCGAGCGCTTCTGCGGCGCGGCTTTGGGCATCCACGGTTTTGGCCTTGTCGATTTGGGCCACCTCGACACTCAGAACAATGTCACGCGGCAAGGCGCGCACCATGGCAATCAGATCAATCCCGCCCTCGCCGGGCAAAAGCCGTGCGCCTCGGGCAATCTCGATCATCCCGGCATCGGACGGATCATATGGCTTAGGACCATCACAAAGCTGGGCATAGTGAATGAGCGCGGGGGGCAGGTTTTGAATCTGCGCGACCGTCCCGCCCGCCCGGTCCCAATGCAGCGCGTCGATCAGAACGCCGCCGTTGGCGCACCCCGCCGTTTCCACGATACGTTGCGCCTCGGGCAGGGTTTTGACCCCGGTCCAGGGCATGAACTCCAGATCCCCGGTCAGGTCATATTCGGCTGCGAGATCGCAAAAGGCGGCAAAGGTTTCGGTGAGCCGATCATGATTGGTATCATCGCCCGCAACAAGCACGTTGCGCGCGCCAAGCCTTTGACCAAGGGCTAGAAAATTACGGAAATCCTCGACATCCGTGTCTGGTTTAAGCCGGGCGATTTCAATATCGGCAATGCCGATCCCAGTCTCATCAAGGGCCGCTTTCACCAAAGCTTCAACTGCCGGATCAGACAAGATCGGATAGGGGGCCTCGGTTGGGGCGGCGGGCAAAAACCGCAGCCCCACAAGGTCATACCCCGTGGCCGCCGCAATGCGCACGGCCTCATGAGGCGGGACCTCATGTGTGGTCAAAAAGGCGAGAGAGAATTTATGGGGCATGGCACTCACTTCAGCGGGGAAAACGGCAAGGGAAGTGCGATGGCACTGGTCATCTGTGGGGTGAGCCAGTCAGGGCCGCCTTTGGCCGGCCATTTGCCGTCCGCGACCGATTGGCTGCGCGCCTTGATGCGGGCCTCAAGCGAGCTGTAGGGCCAGATTTGCGTGACACGCGGCGCACCATCAAGGCCCCACATCGCCATGGTCAGCGGCGAATATTCCGAACGGGCCGGCATAGCGCCGCGCCATTTGTCTTGGGTGACGGACACGCCGTTCAGCTTGGCCTTATAGGTGCGAAATTCGTAGATCGGCCCATAGGTGCCGGGGGTGATCGGGGCCATGAAATCAAAGGGTTTGTAGCTGTCAAACCGCAGGTCGACCAAATGCTCCATACAGCCCATCGGATTGTCGGACATCACAGCGCGTTCGCGTTCGTCCATCATCTCGTCCAGCGTCTCGAAACCGCGCAAAACATAGACCTCGTTGAGGGTGCCGATGTCGGTGCCAAATGCCCCGAGCAGCGTGCCTTTGCCCGCTGCAAGCCAATTTTGCAGCCCGTCCGAGGCCTTTCCTGCGCCAAAGATCACGGTCTTGAGCGTTGCGATTTCGTAATAGGCCATGTCATGCATCCTTTGTGTGGTGTGAAAGAGAAGGGGTCAGGCCTTTGATTGGTTGACCTGAAACTCGGCGACCGACGATGTAGCCAAACGTCATGCCCGGCCCGAGGGTGATGCCGCCAGACGGGTAATGCCCGCCCATGATCGAGGCGGCGTCATTGCCGATGGCATAGAGTCCGGGCGTCGGCGCTCCGTTTTGCCCAAGCACCTGCCCGTCGGCGGTGGTTTTGATCCCGGCAAATGTACCAAGGCTGCCGGGCATGAGTTTGACCGCATAAAACGGCCCGCGCTCCAACGGCCCCAAGGTCGGATTTGGACCTTTGTGTTTGGCCCAGCCTTGGACGCGGTTGTACAGTGACGCGCCGCGGTGAAACACCGGGTCGTGACCTGCGCGCGCGCCGTCATTGAACCGCGCGATGGTCTGTGCAAGCGCCTCGGGGGGCAAGCCGCACTGCGCCGCCAAATCTGTGATCCGTCGCCCGCGTTTGAGGTAGCCGGAGCGCAGATAGCGGGTGAGCGGGAAGGGAAAGGGCTTGGCCCAGCCGATGCCAAATTGCCTCTGCGCCCGGTGATCACAGATCAGCCAAGCCTCCGGCGCGCAGCCCTTTGGCGTCACCGCAAACAGGGCTTTCATGAACTCATGATAGCTGTCGGCCTCGTTGACGAACCTCTGCCCACGCATATCCACCGCGATGAATCCGGGTTTGGCGCGATCAATGAGATGAGGGAAATTTTTGAACCCGCCCTCACCATCCGGGACGCGGGACACGGGCGCCCATGCGGCGGGTTCAGCAAGGCTCATGTCAAGCGCCGCTCCAACCGTTTCAGCCAAACGCAAGCCGTCGCCGGTGTTTGATTTGGGCGCAGCAGAGGCATGCGCGATGGTGTCGGTGTGGGCAAAACTGTGTGTTTGTCGCAGGGCATCATGCGGGTAGCCGCCCGTCGCAAGCACCACACCTTTGCGGGCGGTGATGCTGATTGGCGTCCCTTGTCGGATCACGGATGCACCCACGATCCGACCCTTATCATGGCGCAGGCGGGTCACCGGACTGTCATGCCAAAGCTGAACCCCGCTGTCCGCCGCGCCTTTCAAAAGCTGCGCCACAAGGGCATTGCCGCCCACAAGCTGCATCGAACGCCGATAGCGCGCCAGATCATAGAGATGTTTGGCCAGCCGTTTGGTGACATGCCACAGCGCGCTTGGGGAGCGGGTCGCATTGAAAAAATGTGCCATATCCGCACCGCTGCCAATGCCCATGCCCCAAAGCGACACGACATCGAGTGGTGGCCGCAGCCGCGCCATCAAAGGGCCAAGTTGACGCCCATCATAGGCTGCGGCGGTCACGGATCGCCCGCCTTCGGCGGCACCGTCATGGGCGTAAAAGTCAGGCACATGATTGCCATCAACCCAGGTCATGACGCCGATCTCTTCGAGAAAGCGCAGCATGTCGGGACCGTTTTGTAAGAACGTCTCCAGGCGCGGGTCATTGGCGCGATTGCCCAAAAGGGCGCGCAGATAGCGGCGGGGTTTGGCGTCGGGCTCAGTGATCCCGGCGCGGATCGCCTGTGGGTTCTGTGGAATCCAAAGCCAGCCGCCGGACCATGCGGAGGTACCGCCGAAAACGCCGGTTTTCTCGGCCACAATGACCTCAAGCCCTGCCTTCGCAGCCGTGATCGCGGCACACAATCCCGCTGCGCCTGATCCAACGATCAGAACGTCGCAGGCGGTGACGCCCGCCGTTTCGCTGTCCATTGTCCTGCTTTCGTTTCACAGCGCGAAAGTCGTTCGCGCATTCGGGTCAGATGACAGGACCTTGCGGTCAGCCAGCCTGACGGGTTTCGGTTTCTGCGGGCAGGGCCCGGTTGCGGTTGAAAAAGAAAGACGCCTCTGCCGCCCCGCCAATTTCATCGGCGGCTTCGCGCAGAAGCGGGTGGAATTGGTCCATCAATTCGGGTGTCACACGCACACCCGGACCGGCGATGGACAGACAGCCGATCACAGCATGGTCTTCGCTGCGAAAAATGGGAACAGCCATCGCCGCCATCCCGGCATGATAGCTGTCGGACATGGTGGCATAGCCGCGTTTGCGGGTGTCAGCCAGAGAGGCCAGTACCTCTGGAATTGACGTAGGCGCGCCCGGCCCCATGGCAAAATCCGCCCGCAGCCCTTGCTCACCAATTTTCTCAAGCGCTTGCTCATCCGTCAGTGTTGACAGCCAGGCATGTCCACCCGCCGAGCCGGCCAAATGCACCTTGATCCCCTGTTCACGACCGGGGTCATAGCGCAGGCCCGCAACCGCGCCCTGCGCCACGCCGACCCAGACAAGATCCTCGCCATCAATCACGGACAGGCGCACAAGTTCGCGCGAATCCGCCGCCAAGCGATCAAGGATGGGCTGTGCAATATCGGGCACGCCGGTGCGGGCCAAAAACGCCAACCCGATGCCTGCGAGTTTGATGGTGAGAGCGTAATCGCCTTGGTTCCTGAGTTGTCGCACATAGCCGTATTGCGACAGTTCTTTGAGCAATCGATGCGCTGCAGAGGCGGGCATATCCAGCTCGCTCGCGATCGCGCTCACTTGAACACCTTCGGGATGTTTCCCCAGAAGTTCAAGGATCGAAAGGGTTCTCTCCATCACACCGGACATCGCTTACTCCATCATCGCTTTTGGCTTTGACGACGTGTTTATCCTGTGTGTGCCAAGCGGAACAGGGCGTCTTTGTGTGATGGACCCACGGATCGCCTCGATCACCGCTATGTTGCGGGCGCCGTCGGACAAGGTGATGCGCGGGGTTTCATCGCCTTTGATCACGGCGGCAAAATGGCGGATTTGTTCGATATAGCTGTCGGTCGCGACCCGATCGAGCGGCCGATTGACCTGAGGCACAGTCCAATCGCGGGGACCCTCATGGGTCCAGAACGACAGATCCGGCAGGCTCATCCCGGCCTGTGTCCCGGCAAACATATGCGAGACGGCGGGCATCGCCGGAAACCGCGCCGGATTTTCGCCTGCGGTCGTGTCCCAACACCATGGTCCCACACCCGCATCGGTCAGCGCAATGTGATCAACCCGCCGGTTTCAAGGCGCAGGATCACTGCGGCGGTGTCTTCGACGTCAAAGCCGCGTTGACTGTTTGAGGTGAGGGCGGTGACCTCTGTGATTTCGCCAAACAAATGCCGCACGAGGTCGATTTCATGGATCAAATTGATCAGGATCGGCCCACCTGCGCCCGGTTCACTCCGCCAGGCAACATCGAAATAGCGGGCATCCTTGCAAAGCGTGGCGGAGATTGTGCCGCTGACCAATGTGCCGAAACGACCCTCGGTGACGACCGTTTTGGCGGCTTGAACGATGGGGTTGTGGCGGCGGTGATGACCGACAAGCCCCGGCACCCCTGTGCGATCTGACAGGGCCACCAAAGCCGCGCAGCTATTGGCCGTGTCGCCCAGGGGTTTTTCGACCAGCACAGGAAGGCCCGCACGGATCAATGTCATCGCCTGCGGCACATGAAGCGCATTTGGCGTGGCAATAATCACCCCGTCTGGGCGCAACTCAATCAGGGCTGCAAGTGTTTCCAGATGGGGGCACTCCAAGTCTTTGGCAAGGGATTTGCCCGACTCAAACGGATCGACAATGGCGACGAGATCGCTGCCGGGACAGGCGCGGATCGCATCGGCATGGGTGCGCCCAATGATGCCGCCCCCAACAATGGCCAATCGTGTCTGTGTCATGTGGGTCCTCCCTCAGACAGGTGTTTCGGAGCACCTGTGCTTTCCACAACTATATCAACCAAAGCTGAAAATAAAACAAGATTTAAAAGTTGAAAGAGTTTCTATTTTAAGACATGCTGATGAAAGAATTAAGGCGTTTGGTATAAAAGTCTTGTTAAATGAAAGACTTGAGCGCTCAGGGAGGACTCTATGTCAAAAGAATCGCGCTCTGGCGCACAGCTTGAAAATGGCGCCAGCTACGATGTGGTCGTTCTTGGGGCGGGGGCGGCAGGCCTGTCTGCCGCCGTGTTTGCGGCTCTTGAAGGCGTGCGCGTTTTGCTGGTGGAACGCACAGAATTCCTTGGAGGCACCTCGGCTTTGTCGGCGGCAACCACATGGGTGCCAAACACCCGGTTTCGTGATGAGTTGGGGGCGAAAGACAGCGAAGAGTCTGTTCTGGCGTTTCTGGATCGTGCCGTTGGGAACCGCGCGCCGCGTGCCCTGCGCGAGGCCTTTGTCAAACGCGGCCCCGGCGCGATCCATCGCCTTGAAGATGAGACAAACGTCCGGTTCCGGGGTCGTCCTTTCCATCCCGACTACTTGTTTGAACTCGAAGGCTCGACCGCCTTTGGTCGCGCGCTTGAGCCTGTGCCCTTTGACGGCGCGTTGCTGGGCGATGACCTAAAGCTTGTGCGTCCACCGATCCCGGAATTCACTATTTTGGGCGGGATGCAGATTGACCGTGATGACATCGCGCATTTGCTCAAGATGAAGAAAAGCCTGCGTTCGCTGGCCTATTCGATACGCATCGTCGCACGCTATTATTTGCGCAAATGGGCGCATGGTCGCGACACGCGTCTGTTGATGGGCAATGCGTTGATCGGGCGGTTTCTCTATGAGGCGCGCAAGCGTGGGGTTGAGATTGTCACCCAGACCAAAACCACAGGATTGACGCCCCTCGGAGAGGGAGCGTATCGGCTTACTTTGGAGCAAGGCGGGCAGTCTTTTGACATCACAGCGACCAAAGGGGTGGTGCTCGCCTCCGGCGGCTTTGCCCGTCACCCCGTCAAACGTCAGACCATGATGCCCGCGCCGACGCCGCGCGTGTCGCCTGCCGCGCCGGGGCATACGGGTGAGTTGCATGACATCGTTCTTGGGCTTGGTGCGCATTACTCTAACAGTGCGGCGCAGCCGTGTTACTGGGCGCCGGTGTCGATCCGCAAACGGGCGGACGGCACAGAGGCCGCGTTTCCACATTTCGTGTTGGACCGTTCGAAGCCGGGGATCATTTCGGTTGGGCGCGACGGCAAGCGGTTCGTCAATGAAAGCCGCAGCTATCATGAATTCGTCTCCGCCATGTATGCGGCCGACAAGGACGGGTCGCATATTCCGACGTTCCTTATTGCCGACGCGGCAGCGGCGCGTAAATACGGCATGGGCATGATCCATCCGGGGACCAGGGATTTTGGACCGTTCATCGCCGAAGGCTATCTGACCGAGGGGCGTGATCTGACTGATCTTGCCGCGCAACTTGGCATTGATGGCACAAACTTAGGCGCCACCGTGGCGCGGTTTAATGAGTTGGCAAAGCAGGGCGTCGATCAGGATTTTCACCGCGGTGAAACCGTCTATGAGCGCGCCAATGGCGATGCCACGCATGACGGGCCAAACCCAACCCTGCGCCCGCTTGGCACGGGGCCGTATTATGCGGTCAAACTTTATCCGGGCGATATTGGCGCGGCTCAGGGTCTTGTTACCGATGAAAACGCCCGTTTGCTGACGGAAAATGGCGCCGTAATCGACGGGCTTTATGCCGCCGGGGCGGACATGAATTCGGTCATGGGCGGGGTCTATCCCGGCCCCGGCATCACCATTGGTCCGGGCATCGTTTTTGGCTCGATCGCGGCGACCCATGCCGCGCAGCGCAAGACCGCCCGCACAGATCGGATGGCATCATGAGCCGCTGGCAAGACAAGCCAGTTTTGGTGACCGGCGGGACCGGATTTCTTGGGGCTTTCGTCGCGCGAGACCTCGTGGCCCAGGGGTTGCGCCCGCGGGTGTTTGATCGACATCCCAACGCCGAGACGCTTGATTTCGTGCGGGGCGGCCTGTCGCAGAGCTGTGAGATCGTTGCGGGGGATGTGACCCGGCGCGAGGATGTGGCACGGGCGATGGAGGGCTGCGGTGCTGTTGTCCATCTGGCCGGGCTGATGACCGTCGATTGCAAGGCCGATCCGCTGCGCGCCGCTCAGGTGAATCTCATCGGCAGTCAGACGGTGATGGATTTGGCGATCAAGAATGGCGTGGAGAGATTGGCCTACGCCTCGAGTTCGGCGGTTTATGGATCGGGGGAGGGCATCTTGCCAAATCCCGAAACGCTTTATGGCGTGCACAAACTGGCGATTGAGGGCATGGCGCGCTGTGCGTGGCTGGATCACGGCCTGCCAAGCGTCGGATTTCGCCCCTATATCGTCTATGGCCCCGGTGTGAGCAGGGGCATTGCAGCCGGGCCGTCGCTTGCATTGCGGGCGGCTGCTCTTGGACAATCTGCCACAATTCATTTTTCCGGTCCCGTGGGATTTGTCCATGTCTCAGACGTTGCACGGGCCTTTGTGGCCGGGCTTTTTGACGCTTGGGAGGGGGCACAGATCTACGACCTGCATGGGGTCTCGGCCACGGTTGATGGCTTTATCTCAGCGCTCAAGCGGGCGGTGCCGGATGTCACGGTTTCGGGCGAGGGGCCAAGGTTGAAAACGCCGGTATTGCTCCAAGGTGGGGGGCATTCTGATTGGTTCGATGCGCTGCCTGTAACCTCTTTGGAGGAGGGGGTTGCCGCTACTTTGACCCATTGGCGCATGACTTCTGACATACAGGCCACGTGTCTGTGAGAGGGCGACGACCCCGACCTTGGGGTCTAGCGAATTGTCCAAGTTATATGGAGTGCCGTCCATTCTTAAATCGGCAAAGGATTGCAATTTTGAGGGCGAGGTGACGTTGCGTGAGGCGCGTCAGGGAGGAGGATGGGATGGACGTGACACTTACGGGGGAGACCGTGTTGTTCCCGATCGCCGGGGATCCGATTGGTCAGGTGAAATCGCCGGGCCTGCTGACGGAAATCCTTGTGGCGCGTGGGATCAATGGGCTTGTCATTCCGACGCATGTGACGGCGGCGGCGTATCCGGCCTTTGTGGCGGCGATGAAAACGACACATAATGTGCGCGGCTTGATCGCGACCGTGCCCCATAAACAAGCCACGCTCGCGCTGTGCGACCAGCCCTCCGAGCGGGCGCAATTCGCCGGCTCCGTCAACGTGATGCACAAGCGCGAGGACGGCACTTGGGAGGGCGACAACACCGATGGCCAGGGCTATCTGAACGGCGTTGCGGCCTGTGGCTATGAGGTTGCGGGCAAACGCGCGCTTTTGGTTGGTGTCGGCGGCGCGGGCGCCGCGATTGCATATGAAATCCTCGCACGCGGTGCCGCTTATTTGGCGATTCACGATGCGGATGAGGCACGCCGAGACGCCGCGATCGCGCGGCTTGATACACGGTTCCCGGGACAGGTCGGGGCCGGATCGGCGGACCCAACAGGCTATGATTTTATTGGCAATGCGACACCCGTGGGGATGCGCGAAGACGATCCGCTGCCGATTGAGGCCGACAAATATCAAAGTCATCAATTCGTGGCCGACTGCATCACCAAACCAGAGATCACGCCGCAGCTTGCGATTGCACAGGCCAAAGGCTGCGCCACCATGCCCGGGCTTGGCATGTTCAACGCGCAAGCGGATCTTTTGGTGAACGCCATGACAGGAACACCATGACAGCAATGAAAGCGGGAAAACAAAACACATAGCCCCGTTTCAACGACCAGCATCAATCAGGGAGGATACTATGCTGAAAACGCTTCTGACAGGGACCGCGCTTGCCGCAGGTCTGGGATGGGCCGCACAGGCGGACACACTTAAAATTGCCAACATCGCCGAACTTTCGGGTGCCGGGGCCGCAGCTGGGTCGGTCTGGGCCGATGGGGTGCATTTGGCGATTGATGAGATCAACGAGACCGGCGGCATCCTTGGGATGCAGGTCGATATGTCGGAATACGACAGCCAAACCGACCCGCTGCAAAGCCGGGCCCTGGTGCAAAAAGCCATTGATGAGGGCGCATTTGCGCTGTTGGGGACGGTGTATTCCTCCTCGACCGTGGTCAACATGTTGGTCGCCCAGCAAAACGGCATCCCGCAATTCACCGGCTCCGAGGCCCCGTCGATCACCCAAAAAGGCAACCCCTATATTTTTCGCACCACCTTTGGCGCGCAAAAGGGCATGCCGAAAATCGGCACCTATCTCAAAGACGGTCTGGGGGTGAGCAAAGTGGCCATCGCTTGGGCCAATACGGAATATGGCAAGGGCGGCCATGATGCCTTTGTCGATGTGGCCAAAGAGATAGGGCTTGAGATCGTGTCTGATGTGCCCTCCGAGCAGGGCCAGGCGGATTTTTCCGCCGATATTCTCAAGATCAAAAACACTGGCGCTGAAGCCGTGTTTATTTATCTGACCGAAGAGGAAAGCGCGCGGTTTTTGATTGAGGCCAAAAAGCAAGGTCTCAACATTCCGATGGTGGGCGACACGGTTTTGGCGTCGCAAAAGGTCATCGACCTGTCCGGGGGAGCCGCCGAGGGTGCCTTGGGTCATGTCGCACTTTCGGCGGACGCCCCCGTGCCGCTGTTGCAGGCGATGAGCGCGAAGTTCACCGAGCGGTTTGGCTATCGCCCCGATCACAACGCGATCAAAGGCTATATCGGTGCCTATGCGATCAAATACGGCACGGAGATCGTTGGCGAGGCGGACAGCCAAAAACTGACGGATGCACTGCATGGCACCTGTCTGGATGCGGCCACCTATCCCGGCGTTTTGATGGACATTTGCTGGGATGAAACCGGCGAAGTGTCGCGCGAAAGTTTCATGGTTGAAGTCAAAAACGGCGCACAGGACATCACGACCATTCTGCCGCCGAACTGAGACAGGCCACCCGCCCCGCGCCTCATATGACGGGGCGCGGGGTGATCCGGCAAAGGCGCGCTATGACGCCAGCCGATTGCACAGCTCTGATGATCCAAATCATCAGGGGAACACATGGGAGGAATGGATATGAAACGTAGAGTTTTTACGGGTGTGAGCCTGAGCGTCATGATGATGGCGATGTCCGCGCATGCTGAGATGGTGAAAATCGCTAATATTGCGGAACTGTCGGGACCTGGGGCTGCCGCAGGGTCGGTGTGGTCCGACGGCGTCGATCTTGCGATTGATGAGATCAATGCACAGGGTGGAATCCTCGGGATGCAGGTTGATATGTCAAAATACGACACACAAACCGACCCACAGGTGAGCCGCGCCTTGGTGCAAAAGGCCATTGATGAGGGCGCATTTGCGCTTTTGGGGACGGTGTATTCCTCTTCGACCGTGGTCAATATGTTGGTCGCCCAGCAAAACGGCATCCCACAATTCACCGCCTCCGAGGCCCCGTCGATCACGCAAAAGGGCAACCCCTATATTTTCCGCACCAATTGGGGTGCGCAAAAGGGCATGCCCAAAATCGCGACCTATCTCAAGGATCAGCTTGGGGTGAGCAAAGTGGCCGTCGCTTGGGCCAATACGGAATTTGGCAAAGGCGGCCATGACAGTTTCGTTGAAAACGTCAAAGCGGTCGGTTTGGACGTTGTGGCGGATGTGCCCTCTGAACAGGGCCAAGCGGATTTTTCCGCCGATGTTTTGAAGATCAAAAACTCCGGCGCTGAGGCGGTTTTCATCTACCTCACCCAAGAAGAAGCAGCGCGGTTCCTGATGGAAGCTGTCAAACAGGGTCTCGACATTCCGCGCATTGGCGACAGTGTTTTGACGTCTGAGAAGGTCATTGATCTTGCGGGTCCGGCGGCCAATGGCGCCAAAAGCCATGCCGCCCTCACCATCGCCGCCGATGATCCGTTGGTGCAAGAGTTCGCGGCAAAATTTTCTAAGCGCTTCGGTTATAGCCCCGATTACAACGGGATGAAGGGCTATATCGGGGCGTATACGATCAAATATGGCACGGAAATGGTCGGCGAAGTGAACAGTCAAAAACTCGCCGATGTTGTGCACGGGCTGTGTCTTGATGCCAAGACCTACCCTGGCGTTTTGATCGACATGTGCTGGGACGACGTCGGTGAAGTGTCGCGCCAAAGCTACATGGTGGAAGTCAAGGGCGGCCGTGAAACGGTCTCCGAGGTCCTCCCCGCCAACTGAGGTTCGCAACGCATGCGGCACCGCTCCGCGACCTCTGTTCCATCGGAGCAGAGGGTCTTTTAACACTAAACGGGAAGGAATGGCGATGGCCGAACTCCTGCAAATCCTCATATCGGGCCTGTCGTCCGGTGCGATCTATGCCTTGGCCGCTGTGGGGTTCACCCTGTTGTGGCAGGCCTCGCAAACCATCAACTTCGCGCAGGGCGAATTTGTCATGTTGCCTGCCTTTTTCGTGTTGGCGGGGATGACTTTGTTTGGACTGCCGCTTTGGGCGGCCATCCTGACCGCCTTTGTGCTGTCGATTGTGATCCTTGGCGCGATGTTCAAAAAGCTGGTGGTAGAGCCGATGCTGCCGCATGGCACGATGCCTTTGGTGATCGCCACCATTGCACTGGGGCTTTTGATGAAAGAAAGCGTCAAGGAATTTTATTCCGCCCAAGGTCAGCCCTTTCCATCGCTGTTTCCGCAGCATGTGATGAATGTCTTTGGCGCGTCGGTGTCGGTTCAGGATCTCTGTAACCTTGCCGTGGCCTTTGCCGCGATCATCGCTTTGCAATTGTTTTTGCAACGCACCCGGACGGGTCGCGCCATGCAAGCCACCGCGCAAGATCCGCGCGTGGCCGAAATCCTTGGCGTCGATGTGAAACGGATGGTGATGTACACGTTTTTGATCAACGGTGCCTTGGCCGCCATCGCATCGATCCTGATTTCGCCGGTCTATCTGGCCAAATTTTCCAACGGGGAAACGCTTGGTATGATTGCCTTTATCGCGGCCATCGTCGGCGGGTTTAACCAAATCCGAGGCGCGCTGGTCGGCGGGCTTTTGATTGGCGTTCTGGACAATCTTGCCGCGGTTTACATCTCTGCCGAATATCGCACGGCAATCCCGCTTATCCTGCTCATCGTCATCATCATGGTGCGCCCACAAGGCATCATGGGCACGTCCGAAGGGAGGACCGTATGACCGCTTTCCGCATTCTTTTCCTGATCACTTTTAGTGTGGCTCTCCTGTTCGCACCGATCGGGCAGAGCAACTACATCATCTATATCCTGTGTTCCTGGCTGATCTTTTCGATCTCCGCCATGGGGCTGAATCTGACGCTCGGATACGCCGGCCAAATCAGTTTGGCGCAGGCCGCATTCATGGGGATCGGGGCCTATGTCACGGCACTTTTGACCATGGCGGGCATACATTGGCTCGTCGCGGTGTTTTGCTCGATCTCCGCGACCTTCTTGATCGGTCTGGCTTTGGGCTACCCGGCGCTTCGGGTCCAACACCATTTTCTGGCCTTCGTCACACTTGCCTTCAATGCGCTCGTCTTTCTGGTCTTGCGCAACGAGGAATGGCTTACAGGCGGCTCGCTGGGCCTTGTCGGCATCCCGCGCCCGGTGTTCGGCCCTTTCGACACCATGAAGCAACTGCCGTTCTATTACTTTACGGTTGTGTGTTTCCTGGTGACGGCGGGCGCGATGGCATGGATGTTGCATTCGCCTTGGGGTCGCGCGTTCAAAGCGCTGCGCGAAAATCCGATCCGGGCCAATTCCTTGGGTCTCAACACAACCCGCATGACGCTTTTGGCCTTTGCCATCGGTTCGTCCATGGCCGGTCTGGCCGGTGCGCTGCAAGCGCCCTTGGTGCAGTTCATCGAACCCGGCTCGTTCACGTTGATCCTGTCGCTTAAAATCCTGCTCATGGTGATTGTCGGCGGCTCTGGCTATTTTTTCGGCCCCATTCTTGGCGCGGCTCTTGTCGTGCTGTTGCCGGAAATGCTGCGCTTTACCGATGGCTATTACCTCATCATCTACGCGCTTCTGGTGCTTGTGGTCATGATCTTCTCACCGCAGGGGATTTTGGGGCTTGGGCGTAAACTCCTGATCGCGATGAAACCTCGCAAAGAGCGCGGCGATCTCAAACAGGGAGCACAGTTGTGATGCAAACTGAAACCGTTCTATCGGTCAAAGACATGACCAAACATTTCGGACCGATCAAAGCCGTCAATGGTGTCTCATTCGAGGTGCAAAAGGGTGAAATCCTGGGCCTTATTGGCCCGAATGGCTCCGGCAAATCGACGCTGTTCAACTGTATTCTCGGACAACTGGCGCCCAGTTCGGGCACGGTTCAGATCAACGGCAAATCTGTCGCGGGCGCACAGGCGCATGATCTCAACCGGCTTGGCGTTGGCCGCACCTTCCAACAGCTTTCAGTGTTTCCACAAATGTCGGTGATCGAGAACATCATCATGGCGGGTCAAGAGCACCATGGCACGATGTTCACCCGGCTGTTCGGCAAATCGGACGCGGGGCTGACCGGCGCTGCAGAGGATATGATCGAATTCTTCCGTCTCGGGCATCTGCGCGACGAGATGGCGGGGTCCTTGTCCTATGGCCAACAAAAGCTGTTGGATGCGGCCATGGCGTTTATGGCAGGGCCGGGGTTGGTGTTGCTTGATGAGCCGGCGGGCGGGGTCAATCTGACCATGCTGCAATATCTCAAAGAGCGTTTGATCACCTACAACCGCGAACATGGCACGACCTTTGTGGTCATCGAGCACAACATGGAATTCGTGATGTCGCTGTGCACGCGGATCATCGTGTTGGCCGAAGGTGAAATCATCGCCGAAGGCGCGCCCGAGGACATCCGCGCGAACCAAAACGTCATCGATGCATATCTGGGAGGCTGACATGTCGGCAATGTTGGAACTGAAAAACCTCTACGGGGGCTATGGCAAAATCACCATTCTCAATGGCACGACATTTTCCATCCCGCGCGGTACGATCACCACGGTGATCGGTCCGAACGGGGCGGGGAAATCGACAGTGTTCAAAGCCATTTTTGGGATGCTGGATATTCAATCCGGCTCCATCATGTTTGATGGCGAAGACGTGACGCGTTCGACGCCGAAACAGATGATCGGTCATGGCGTCACCTATGTGCCGCAGGGCCGCAATGTCATCCCGCAGCTTTCTGTGTGGCACAATCTGGAAATGGGCGGGATCACCTCCTCCGATCAACCGAGCGTGAAACGGCGGATGGAGCTGGTCATGGATCAGTTCCCGATGCTGCGCAAATTCAAAGACCGCAAGGCGATTGAATTGTCGGGCGGACAGCAAAAACAGCTCGAAATCGCACGCTCGCTGCTGCTTGATCCGAAACTTGTGCTGATTGATGAACCCTCGATCGGCCTGTCGCCCAATCTGGTGCAGGAGGTGTTTGAAACCCTGAAAACCCTGCGCGACGAGGGTGTGACGATCCTGATGGTCGAACAGAACGCCAAAGCCGCACTCGCGATGTCGGATGATGGGATCGTGTTGGAACTGGGACAAATGCGGATGCACGAGCGGGCCGATGTTTTGCTGGGCGATCCCAGAGTGGGCCAGCTTTTCCTTGGTGGTCACATGGAGGAGGTGGCGTAATCGCCACCCCCACCTTCTTGACGTTATTCCGTATATCCTGGGCGGGGGACGCTCCCCATCAAGGTTTGGCTCAGCCCCCCGTCCACCACAATCTCTTGACCATTGATATAGGACGCCCGCGCCGAGGCGAGGAAAACGGCCGTATTGGCCATGTCTTGTGCGGTGCCGATGCGCCCGGTGGGCACGCGGCGCTCGCGTGCGGCTTTGACCTCAAGATTGGCATAGAACGGCTCGGACATCGGAGTCAGAACCAGACCGGGCGAGACCACGTTCGAGCGCACGCCCTTTGGTCCCCATTCATAGGCCAGCGCCCGCGACAACATCGCCACACCGGCCTTGCCGGGCGAATAAGCGCCCGAAAAGGGCTGCGGCTGACTGGCAGAAATCGAGGCGACATGGACCAAAGCCCCGGCGCCTTTGGAGATCATTTGTTTGCCAAAGCTCTGAGCGGTGAGGAAACAGCCATCCAAGTTGACCTTGAGCATGGCTTGCCAATCCTCAATCGCCAGATCCTCAAGCGGACCCGGGCGCAGGATACCAGCATTGTTCACCAACACATCCGCACCGCCGAGTTTGGCGATGTGATCCGTCGCCGCCTCAACAGAGCGCAGGTCGGACACGTCACAGCCAAAGCCATATCCTCCGACGGCATGGGCCGCCGCTTCGGCCTCCTCTGCGCGGTAGTCGAGGGCCACCACTGTGGCCCCCAAGGCTTTGAATGCATCCAACATGGCGCGGCCGATCCCGCCCGATCCGCCCGTGACGACGACGATTTTACCGGTAAAATCAATCCAGCTCATTTATGCCACTCCCGCCAGATGACGGCCCGTGATGTAGCCAAAGGTCAGCGCCGGGCCGAGCGTGATCCCCGCACCGGGGTAGTTGCCGCCCATGATCGAAGCGCGGTCATTGCCCACTGCGTAAAGCCCGTCAATCGGCGTGCCTTGGGTGTCGAGCACTTGGCCCTCGACCGTCGTGGCCAGCCCGTCAAACGTGCCCAGATCGCCCATGACGAGTTTGAGCGCATAAAATGGCCCCTCGGTGATGGGCGCAACGCAAGGGTTCGGACCCACCTCGGGGTCTGCGAGATAGCGGTTGAAACTGGTCGCTCCACGGCCAAACTCGGGGTCCGCGCCGCGCACGGCGTCCTTGTTGTAGGCGGCAATCGTCTCCGCCAGCCCTTTGGCGTCTATCCCTGCGTTTCGCGCCAAATCGGCAAGCGTCTTGCCGGAGACAAGATAGCCATTTTTCAGATAGGGCGCGAGCGGCACCGGGGCGGGTTTGGCAAAGCCAAGTCCGTATTTGCGGATCGTCGGACGGTCCGCAATCAGCCAACAGGCGGTCTCTGTCTCGCCCTCGCAGGCCTTGATCATCGCGGCACCGACATCGTGATAGCTGGCACTTTCATTGGTAAAGCGTTTGCCGGATTTCAACACGCCGATGATGCCCGGTTTGTAGCGGTCAATCAGATGCGGAAAGGGTTTGAACCCGGTTTTTGTGGGCACTTTCGAGACGGGCATCCAGGCGGAGGTTTCCGGGAACCGCACCTCAAACTGGCCGCCGACCGTGCGGCCAAGATCAATGCCGTCGCCGGTGTTGTCTTTGGGCACGGGCGAGAGATGTTCGCCGCCGCGTTTGAGATGCGGGTAGGCCTCGCGGATTTTTGCAATGTCATGGGCAAAGCCCCCTGCGGCCAAGACCACGCCTTTGCGTGCCCGCACACTCACATCGCCCATCTGACCTTTGACCTTGGCGCCAACAACCGCCCCGTGTTCGGTCAAAAGGTCCCGCGCGGGGCTGTCGGTGTGGATCGGAATGTTCAGATCAAAACAGCTTTTCGCCAGCCGCGCGGCCAAGGCATTGCCCGAGGTCACATGCGTGCCGCGACCATAGCGGACCACTTCGGCGGCATGGGCGGCAAGGCGTTTGGCGACATAGGCGAAAGAGCGCACACTTTTGGTCGCGTTAAAGAAATGTTTGATGTCGGCATTCGAGGAATTGAACATCATCCCCATGAAGGTGATCGTCGACAACGGCGGGCGCAGGCGTTTGAGGTTGTCCCCCAACGCGCTGGTGTCATAGGGCGTTGCCGTCAGCGAACGACCCACGTCGGCCCCTCCCGGCGCATCGGGGTGATAGTCGGGATAAAGCGAGGGGCTGAATTTGACCTCGGTTTCGCGTTCGAAAAACCCAAGCATTTCGGCCCCGGTGTCGAGATAGGCGTTCACCGCGCTCTCATCATAAAAATTTCCGGTCTCGTGTTTCATATATTCGCGCGCCCGCGCGATGTCGTCCGGCGGGCAATTGGGATTGCCGGGTATCCAAACAACGCCACCGGAAAAGGCGGTTGTCCCACCAAAGACCGGGGCTTTTTCGATGATGATGACATCAAGCCCCTGTTTGGCGGCGGTGATGGCGGTGGCCATCCCACCCGCCCCCGACCCGATGACAAGTACATCGCATTCCGTGCCATCCCTGAGACGCGTTTGCATGATATCTCCTCCTATTGTGCGGCGCGGATCAGCCGCCTCCCATGGTTGAGATATGGCAAATGCCCTGTGTCACGCGAATGGACGGACGCCGATATTCATTGCACTATTCACAGGTGCTCCCGGAGGAGAAACTGGGAGCAAAGAGGAGGATACACCCCATGCTGATCTCAGCAGAGCAACCGATTCCGCGCTACTATCTCTACGGAGATACCCTTGCGGAGGTGGAGCTTGACTTCATTCACGTTGAACCGATCCGTGATCGGTCCGGGGCCAATGATTGGACAATTCGCGCCCATGCGCATCCGGATCACGTCCAGCTTTTGTTCGTGGAACGCGGCGGTGGCGAGATCCAGATCGAAGCCCGGACCTATGCAATCCCCGTGCCTGCAATGGTGGTCATCCCGGTGGCGATGGTGCATGAAATTCGGTTTTTGCCGGGCACGGATGGCTTTGTGATCACTGCCGCCTGCACCTACGCCAAGGCAACGACCCAAGGCGACGCGCGCTTTGCCGACGCTTTGGAGCATCCCGCGGCCTATGCCCTGATTGAGGGTGACCCAAATTGCGGCACCTTGCGCGAGAGTTTTGAGTGGATGCGGCGCGAATATATGTGGAATGCACCAGGGCGGCGCTTGGCGATCAAGGCGCAGTTTGAGCGTATTCTCGTGGCGCTGATGCGGCTACGTCTTGAGGTTGGGGCCGAGGAAACCCAGCGCGTGGACCGCGATTATGACCTCCTGTGCCGATATCGCGAAATCTTGGAGATCCATTTCAAATCCGAAAAAGGGCTTGAATTTTATGCCTCCAAACTGGGCGTTTCCATCCAAAGGCTCAATCTGGCCTGCAAGGCGCGGGTGGGCAAGACCGCCTCACAGCTTTTGCATGAACGGGTGGTGATCGAGGCCAAGCGGTGTTTGATCTATATGACGATGACCGTGGCCGAGGTGGGATATGACCTTGGGTTCGAAGACCCGGCCTATTTTTCGCGCTTCTTTTCGCAACGTGTGGGTCAACCGCCCGGCGCCTATCGCGAGGCCTATCAAACAGAGCGGCAAAAAGCGTGAATCGTCCAAGTCAAACCGCGCTCTTTGCATGTTTTCCCGGTGCCAGCCGTGGAATTGTCCAAGCGCAACGTGGAGGATGATATGATTTACGAACTGCGGGTCTATGACCTCAAACCCGGAACCGGGCCAGAGTATCTGGCGCTGCTGATGCGCACGGGGATGACGGCGCTGACCTCTCATTTGCCGATGGCGGGATATTGGTTGACCGACACTGGCGCGCTCAACCGGCTCTACCATTTGTGGATTTACGAAAGCCTTGAGGAACGCGCCGCAGCGCGGGTCGGGTTTGCGGCGAACCGTGACTGGACCGAGGGGTTCGTGCCATATGGTTTTCCGCTGATCGTCGCGCAGCGCAATATGATGATGACCCGACTGCAAGGCAGCGCAGCCTTGGATGCGGCGGAGGCGGGACGCAAAACCCAGCACCCGAATGACACGGTTGGGCCGCTGTTTGCGCCGGGTCTTCAAAGTCTGACCTTTGGCAATGAGGTGCACAGCGATCAGCCCTTGGTCGCCCGTTGGCGGGTGATGTCCGGTGAAACTCCGGGCGAAACTGTCACGCTGTGGGGTGGCGATCCGATGGCCACATCACAAGGCGCGACGCGCCACGAAATTCTGCGCCCGATTGCGGTTTCCCCCCTGCGTTAAAGATCATTGCGCTAAAGATCATCTGCGGCCCCATAGGCCATCCAACCGGCATCGACCGAAAGCACGGTGCCGGTGATGGCGGAGGCGGCATCAGAGGCGAGAAAGGCAATCGCTTCGCCAATTTCAGACGGGTCGATCATCCGCCCCAATGGGGTCCGTTTGAGGATCTTGTCTTTGGCCAAAAGCCCATCCCGGATCAGCCCGCGCACAAGATCGGTGGCGACATAGCCGGGGGCCACCGCGTTGACACGAATGCCTTGACGGCCCCATTCGGCGGCCATGGATTTTGTCATCGCCACAAGCCCTGCCTTGGCCGCGCCATAGGCATTGCGCCGGGGCAGGCCGGTGAGGGCAGCGATGGAGGCGAGGTTGACAATCGCCCCGCCACGCCCGCTACCGATCATGCCGCGTGCAACCTCGCGGCTCATCAAAAAGCTGCCCGCAAGATGGATATCGAGCAAACGCCGGACATGGGCGAGGGTTTGATCGACTGTCGGCGTATTGACGTCGCCAAGACCTGCGTTGTTGACCAAAATGTCGACCGGGCCAATCTCATTCAAGGTCGAGATCACCGCCCGCTCGTCGGTCACATCGACCGCAAGGCCAAGATGATCCGCCCCCAATTCGCCTGCGCGGTGCCGGGCCAGATCGCCGTTTAGATCAAGCAGGGCCACACGGGCACCCCGCGCGGCGAAAAGGTTGGCAGTGGCCCAACCGATGCCTGCGGCCCCGCCGGTGATGACAACTGTTTTGCCTTTGAAATTCATCTGCATGCCTCCCCTATGCGACTGCGATACGTTGAGGGAATTTGACGGGTGGCGCGATGCACGAGGCGTGAAAAATCTTGGATATTTACGAAAGGTTTAAGGCTCTTAGGGAAATGTCCATTGTTGGCCCTTATGGGGTTTGAAATTCTGTCCTCCAACGCGCGACAGGGAGGACGATCATGCGGATTATGTTGACAGGTGGAAGCGAGGGCATTGGGGGTGCGACATTGCGCCAGATGGCACGAGAAGCACAGGCTGCGGGCCGCCCTGCAAAAATTGTGACAACCGCATCGGGGCGCAATCCCGTCCCCGCAGCACTGATTGCCGATCTTGAACGCTACGGGGCTGAGGTCTTGTTTTTGACGGGAGATTTGGGAGACGCCGAGGTTGCGCGCGATATCGCGGCAAAGGCGCTTGGGTTTCTGGGCGGGCTGGATGTGTTTGTCTCAAACGCCGGGGCCGGCAAGCCCGCGCCCTTGGCCGAGCAATCGCTTGAGGAATGGGACCGCATGTTCAATCTCAATGTGCGCTCGACCTTCGTTCTGGCACAGGCGTTTTATCCCGCGCTCAAGGCATCCAAGGGTACGATTGTTGTCGTCGCGTCGATGTCGGGGATGCAAGCGCATCTGGGTCAGGCGGCCTACGCACCTGCCAAGGCTGCGGTGATTTCACTGGTGGAAAATCTGGCGATGGAATGGGCACCCGATGGCATTCGGGTCAATGCGGTGGCACCGGGGATGATCCGCACGCCATTGACGGCTGCGATCTATGCCAAGGAAGGGTTGGAGCAGGCCCGCGCGCAAAGAGTGCCTTTGGGCCGCGTCGGACGGCCTGAAGATATTGCCGCCATCATCGCCTTTTTGGCCGGGGAGGGTGCCGCATATGTCACCGGGCAAACCCTTTTGGCCGATGGCGGTGTGTCGGCCACAGGGCTGAACAACCTGCCAAGCTGATCGCTCAGCGCAACGGCATGCCTTTGGGGCGCAGGCGCCGTTTTTGGGCGGCAATACGGAACGGTGCGTTCGGCGCGCCAAATCCCGTGTAGCGTCCGCGCTGAAGGATTTCAAAGAACAGCCCACCGGCGAAGCTGCCGGAATAGAGTTGAAAGAACTCACCTTTCTCATCCCGATCATAGAGCACATGTGCGGCTTTCATTTTCTCAAGAAGACCCGGCGGGAAATCGAACCGTGCGGCGAGATCGTCGTAATAGTTGGGGGAAATCGGCAAGGGCGCAAAACCGCGCCCTGCCAATTTTGCGGCGGTGTCAAAAATATCAGCCGTTGCCAACGCGATGTGTTGCACCGAAGCGCCAAAGGTGTCGGCCAGAAACTGTCCCGCCAAAGTGCGATGCGTGTCCGCGCCGTTGAGGGTGATGCGAAACGCCCCATCGCGGGTTTCGATCACTTGCGAGCGCACCAACCCGTCAGGGTCGATCACATCGACCATCGGGCTTTTCTCGACATCAAAAATGGCGGTGTAGAACAGGGTCCAACTCAGCATATCCTCATAGCTCATCGTCTGGGCGATATGGTCGATATGCATCAGACCGACCCCGGTCAAATCGGGTGCATCTGCGGCCTTGAATTCCACCTCCCAGACCCGATCCAGACCCGTCTCTTTGTCGATGAAATGCATCACAGAGCCGCCAAGGCCCCGGATCGCCGGAATGTCTAATTCGCCAATGTCGAGGTCTTGGGAAAAACTCTGTGCCCCCGTGGCTGTGGCGCGGGTGATCACGTCCTGTGCGGAGTTGACCAGAATGCCAAGATCGCAAACGGTCGTGCCCCGCGCGTTGTAAGCATGGGCGGCGTGGCCGTCGGTTTCCTCATTGATGACAAGGCGGATGTCGCCCTGTTGCCACAGCGTGACGGCTTTGTTGCGATGGGTGGCGGCGCGGGCAAACCCGAGGGTTTTGAGCAGTTCGCCCAGGGTTTCGGCCTCTTTGCCGCGGGTGGCAAATTCGACAAAGGACACGCCTTCGGGCTTGACGCGTTGGGGTAGAGTGGGCAGGTCGAGTTTGAGGCCCGGTTCGGCGCGATGCACATCATCCATCAAGGCGATGAGGGAGCGATACCCATCATTGGCCACTTGTTTGGTGTTGGAGCCACGGAAATGGTCGTTGAAAATCTCCAACGAAATCGGCCCCGTATAGCCCGCCGCCATGACGGCGCGGGTGAATCCCGTCACATCAAGATCGCCCTCGCCGGGCATGTTACGGAAATGGCGCGACCAATAGAGCAGGTCCATGTCGATCATCGGCGCATCGGCCATTTGGACGAAAAAGATTTTGTCGCCGGGGATAGACCGGATGCTGTCGGGCGCGGTTTTGCGCGCCAGTGTGTGAAAACTGTCGAGGATGATGCCGATGTTCGGGTGATCCGCCCGGCGCACGATTTCCCAAGCGTCGCGGTGATCGTTCACATGTTTGCCCCAACACAGCGCCTCATAGCCCACACGCAGACCGCGTTTTGCGGCCCGTTCGCCCAGCTCGCGAAAATCGGCTGCGGCACGGTCAATCCCGCCCAAAGCCTGTGGATGGCACGACGAACAGACCAACACCAAATCGGTGCCAAGTTCCTGCATGAGATCGAATTTGCGCTCGGCCCGGTCAAAGGCCTTGGCGCGCAGGGGTTCGGGCAGACCTTCGAAATCGCGGAAGGGTTGGAACAGGGAAATTTCCAACCCGTGATCGCGGATCATATTGCCCACATCACGCGGGCTGCCGTCAAAGGCGATGAAGTCTTGCTCGAAAATCTCGATCCCATCAAACCCGGCCGCCGCAATGGCGTCGAGTTTTTCGCGCAGATCGCCGGAAACAGAAACGGTCGCAATCGAGGTTTTCATGGCAGGCTCCTTGGACAGCTTAAGTGAGCTTAGGACAAAAGATCTTGGCGCAGGCGGTCTTGGTCAAGCGGCAGGTTGGTGAACAGGCCCCAAGCGTGAACGCCTTGGAAAAAGAACAATTCCCAGCCCGAGATGATGTCGAGACCTTGGGCCGCGGCATCGGTCAAAAATTCGGTCTCGACGGGTGTGTAAACCGCGTCAAAGGCCCATTCGGCCCCCTCCATCGCCGTGGCGGGCAGGGGGGTTCCCTCTTTGCCAACCATACCAACGGGTGTGCAATTGATCAAACCGGCGGCACCCTTGGCGGCCTCTGCGGCGCTGTCAAAGACCGTGACCGTGGTGTCGGGCGCGGCGTTGCGCAGATCGGCGGCAAGGGTCTCGGCTTTGGCGCGGTCCATATCGACCAGACGGATTTCAGCCGCACCAAGGGCAATGAGGCCAAAGGCCACAGCGCGGCCCACACCGCCAGTGCCGATCATCAGCGTGACGCCCGTTGAGGCCTCGCCGCGCTCGCGTGTATAGGCGGCGACAAAGCCGGAATAGTCGGTGTTAAAGCCTTTGGCGTGGCCGTTCTCGAAAATAGCGGTGTTGACCGCGCCGATCGCCCGCACCAGAGGATCATCAATCTCGACCTTGGCCACCACTTTTTCCTTGTAAGGGTAAGTCACATTGGTGCCGCGATAGCCCTTGGCCGCCAGCCCTGCGAAAATCGTGTCCCAGCTTGCACCGATGTCATGCGGGACAAGTCGGTCATAGCGGACATGCTTGCCGTTTTGTGCGCCGCAGAGCTCATGCAGACGCGGGGAGCGGGAGGCGGCGATATTGTCGCCGATCAGGCCGAGGAGAATGTCGGGAGCACTCATTTTGAAGCGGTCTCTTTCTTGCGGAATTTGGCCCAAAGCGGGGTTTGCGACACAAAGATCAGGATCACGGCGACAAACAGCACGAGCGACAGCGGGCTGGTCACGATGCCATGGAAAAACCGGCCAAGGTCTTCGCGTTCAGAAATGATGGCGCGCCGCCAATTGTCATCCAAAAGGCGCGACAGGATCACACCGAGGATCACGGGACCAAGCGGATAGCCATAATGGCGCATGAAATAGCCGAAGACGCCAAAGCCAAGCATCCAATAGACATCGGTGATCGAATTGTTCACCGCATAGGCCCCGACGATGGACAAGAGCAGGATCAGCGGGATCAACACAGCGCGCGGCATTTCGACGATCTTGGTGAACAGTTTGATGCCGGTGAGGCCAAACAGCAGCATAAAGAAGTTGGCCATGACCAAAGCGCCGACAATGAACCAGAACATATCGGGTTGCTCGACCATCAACATCGGGCCGGGGTTCAGCCCGTGAATGAACAGCGCGCCGATCATGATCGCGGTCACCGCGTCGCCCGGAATGCCCAGCGTCATCATCGGGATAAAGGCCCCACCCACGGCGGCATTGTTGGCGGTTTCCGGTGCCACAAGGCCCTCAATCGCGCCTTCGCCAAAGGGACGGGACGGGTTTTTGGTGACGCGTTTGGCGTGATCATAGGCCATCAACGCCGCGATATCGCCGCCGGTGCCGGGGAGGGCGCCGATCAGAACGCCAATGGTCGAGGTCTGAAGCGACAGCGGCAAGTGTTTGCGGATCGTGCCAAAGGAGGGAACGATGCGGTTGATTTTCTGGCGGATCGCGGGGGTATCGACGTGGTGGAGTTGCATGAGAGCTTCGGAGACGCCAAACATGCCGATCATCACGGCGATAAAGTTGATGCCGCCGCGCATCAACGGGATGTCAAAGGTGAAGCGTTCGGTAAAGGTCAACGGGTCCATGCCGACTGTGCCAATGGCAATCCCAAGAGCGCCCGCAAAAATACCTTTGACCAACGACCCGGAGGACAAAGAACCGACAAGCAGAATGCCGAGAACGGCCAAGAGCATATAGTCACGCGGTTGGAATTTAAGCGCGAAATCCGAGACGACCGGGGCCAGAACGGCCAGCACAACGATCCCGACCAGACCGCCGAAAAACGACATGACGGTGGTGGTGCCGATGGCTTCACCGGCTTCGCCGCGTTGCGCCATGGGGTAACCGTCCATCGCGGTGGCGATGGCAGAGGGCGCGCCGGGGATGTTCAAGAGGATCGCCGTGCGCGAGCCACCGTACACGCCGCCCATATAGATGCCGATCATCAGCGAAATCGCGGGCAAAACATCCCAGGAGAAGGTGAAGGAAATAAGGATCGACACGGCCATGGTCACAGACAGGCCGGGGATCGCGCCGACGTAAACGCCCGCAAATGTGCCCACGCCGACAAGTACCAACAATTCAGGATGGGTGAAAATCGTCAGAAATGCCATGAACGCGTCCATCATGCACCTCCTTTAAAAAGATTGCGCAACAGCTGAAGGGCCTCAGCCTCGGGAACGATGCCAGCTGGCATCAAGACAGTGAACACGATGCGGAACACCAGATAGATCGCGAGCAGGCTGCCCAGCGAGACGAGCAGGGTGAAACCCCAACTGCGTTTGGAGAGAAGTTTGATCGACGCAATCAGGAAAAGCGCGGATGTTGGCAAAAATCCAAGTGGTTTCAAGAGGACGCCATAGGCGACGAGAAACAGGGCAAGGATAATAACGAGCGGGGGTGTGATGTCTTCCATCACGGTTTCGTCTTCTGTTTTCGACAGATTCACAGTGCGCCAAAAGACAATCGCCACGCTGATCAGCATCACGGCCGCTGTGGCCATGGGGACAGATCCCGCGCCGGACAGCGCCTCAAACCCGGAGATTCCATAGGCGTTCCACAGCAGGACACCGCTGAAGATCACGAGACATGCGGTAAAGACAAGCTCGCCAGGACGACGTTTGTCGACGATGCCACCAGGGGTGGCGTCCGATGAGCCGTCCCGCGTCGAGTCATGGTGATGAACGTGATCTTGCATCTCTCCTCCAAGAGTTTGTCTGCTGTGAATTGAAACACCGCCCCTTATCGGAAAGGGCGGTGCCAGTGTTCGGCCAAAGCCGAACGCGTTTTGGACGTCTGGTGCTTATTCGCCGGGACGCGCGATGCCGAACTCTTCCGGCGAGGATTTGGTCATGCCAGCGTCTTGGAGCAACCACGTGGTGCCTTGCTGCCATTTGGTCAGGAAGGCCTCGGCTTCGTCGCCCGAAATGCTCATCAAGGTGAAGCCACGGGTTTCCATCAGGTCGGTAAAGTCCGGGTTGGTCGCGGCCACGGCAAAAGCGCCTTCGAGTTTTTTAACGACATCATCGGGTGTGCCTTTTTTGACGAAAACGCCAAAGAACGGACCCCAGGGCAGATAGGTCGCAAAGCCTTCGTTGGTTGCTGTCACCGGAGCAACGCCCGGAAGGTATTCGTTTTCTTCGACATCCACCACGGCGAGGGCTTTGATTTTGCCAGCGCGCACGCTTTCAATTGCAGCGCCCAAAACCGCAGGCATCACGTCGATTGCGCCCCCTTGCAGGGCAGTCAATGCCGGGCCGTCACCATCGTAAGGCACAGAAATCACGTCCAGATCGCCTTCGACCGTTTCGATCATCGCAGTGACAACAGAGGGCACACCGCCCGGACCTGTGGACCCAAGGCGCACTTCACCCGGATGCTCTTTGATATATGCGATCATGCCAGCGTAATCGTCAAACGGCGCATCCGCACCGGCCACAAGAATGGGCGTGCCGCGGGCCAGAATGTTGATCGGGGTAAAGTCGGAGTAATCTTTGTCGCCAAAGCCCATGACTTTATACAACAGCGGGTTTTCAGCCCCCATCAAGATTTTGTAGCCGTCAGCATCCTCGTTTGCGACATGGTTCAATGCGATGGCGCCAACGCCACCCGTCATGTTCTGCAACACGATCGTGCCATCCAAGATGTCTTCAGCATGGGGTGTCACGGCGCGCATCACGGTGTCTGTCGAACCACCGGCACCCCATTGGATGATCCCTTGGATTTCCTTGGCTGGGTACTCCTGTGCCACGGCGGCAGCCGACATAAGGCTCAGTGCGGAGACTGCGCCGATCAAGAAACGTTTCATAGATGTCCTCCCATCAATGTTTTGCAGAGCCTCTGTCCTTGGCTCCCCTATGCATAACAGATATGCAAATTGTGAATAACGTCAAATACCGAAACTTTGATATTATTAACCTAGTGTTATTTTGTCATCTGCCATCGCACAGTTTTGCGCGCAAAAGCGATGCCATTTTAGGAGCTTAATGGCTCAGTTGCTGCAAGCACCAGTTCTTTGCGAAACTGCGTTATCGCGTATTCGGCAAAGCTGGATAAGACGCGCCCCTGTTTTTTGACCACATAGCTGCGGATGCAGCTGGCCTCTTTCAGCGGACGACGCACGATTCCGGGCATGTACACTTCGGCAACGGAAAAGCGGTCGATCAACGCAACGCCAAGACCATGGCGCACCAGGCTGACAACGGTTTGGGCAAAACGACCACGCATACTGTGTTGCATGTCTATGCCGTGATCCAGAAACGGTTTGACCAGCAAAGCGCCATAGGGATCATCGGGATCGACCCCGACAAGAGGTTCATTGACCAGATCGTGGACCGAGATTTCGTCTTTCTCCGCCAAAGGATGCCCCTCTGGCAACACACAGACCAACGTGGTCGCGGCGATCTCTTCGGTTTCGATGCCGGGGTTATCGACCTTGGAGCTCATGATCACAAATTCGCCCCGTTCCAACAAAAGGTAGTCGACGGTCTCTTCGATCTTGAGAATGTTCAGGTCGATATACAGATCGGGGAAACGGGAGCGGACATTGCGCAGGGCACGGGCGGCGATGAATTGGGCGACGGAGGGAGCAGAGGCAAAGGCGAGTTGAACGTTTTCGCCTTTTTGCAGGCTCTCAAGAGACAGTTGGAGGTTTTCAACCCCCTTATAAACGGCGCGGATTTGGTCGAACACGGTTTGCGCCTCGACGGAGGGGACAAAAAGCCCGGAGCGGCGTTCAAACAGCCGCAGGTTCAGCGTCTCCTCGGTGTGCTTGATCAACCGGCTGACACCCGGCGCAGACACGCCGAGATACTCCGCCGCGCCCATGATCGTGCCGCGCAACATGACCGCACGAATGACTTCGATTTGTCTCAGGGTGATATCACGCATGGATGGGTCCTCATCGGGCACTGACGCTCGGTTATGAATAACACAATGTTAATGTAGAAATATACATGATACTTGACGTTAATTCATGCAAGTATGAAAAGTCTTTCCAATTTGGAGGAAAATATCATGACTGCTCACGCGACCCCTCCCCAAGAGACCTTTGATCTGATCGTGATCGGGTCTGGTGCGGGCGGGCTGAGTGCCGCCGTGACCGCTGCGCATCTGGGGCGCTCTGTTGTCGTGCTTGAGAAAGAGCCGGTGATGGGAGGGACCTCGGCCTGGTCCGGCGGATGGATTTTTGCGCCCCGCAATCCGGTGGCGCAGCGCGCGGGCATCGTCGAGGACATAGACGCGCCGCGTCAGTATATTAAGGCCGTCACGGGCAACTATTACAAAGAGCAAAAGGTCGAGGCCTTTCTCGATGCCGCCCCGAAAATGGTCGCCTTTTTCGAAGACAACACCGCTCTGCAATTTGACGGCGGCTTGGTCATTCCCGACACCTACGGCCATCAGCCGGGTGCGGGCATGGGCGGGCGATCGGTGATTGCCAAACCCTTTGATGCGCGGGCTTTGGGCGCGAGCGTGAACATCCTGCGCATGCCTCTAAAAGAGACTTCGTTCAAAGGCATGACGATTCAATCCGGTGCCGATCTCAAGGCCTTTATGACCATGACGCGATCCGTCAAATCCTTTGCCTATGTGACCCGCCGCGTATTGCGACATTTCCGCGATCTTGCGTTTCACAAACGGGGCATGGAGCTGCGCAATGGCGCGGCTTTGATTGGACGCTTGATGAAATCGGCCAAGGATGCGGGGGTTGATCTGAGAGTGTCGCAATCCGTTTCTGGTTTGATTTTTGATGGGGGGCGCATCACAGGCGTGCGCCTGAAGGATGGGTCAACGCTGATCGGCAAATGTGGCGTTGTTCTGGCCTGTGGCGGCTATGGTCATGATCTGGCGCGTCGCGCGGAAACCTTTGAACGCAATGACGAAAACCTGACCCTCGCCGTGCCCTCGGCAACGGGCGACGGGCTCCGGCTTGGCGAAGCTGTCGGTGCCGTGATGGATCTCGATCTGGCCAGCGCCACCGCCTATTGTCCGGTGTCGCATGTTGTGTGGCCGGACGGGTCCAAAGGCCCGTTCCCTCATATCATTGATCGCGGCAAACCCGGTGTGATCGGGGTGCTTTCGGACGGCAAACGGTTCTGCAATGAGGGGCTTGGCTATCATGATTATGTGACATCCATGATGGATGCGGTCGACGCCGATGCCCCGGCGCGCTCCTGGCTGGTTTGTGATCATCGTTTCTTGCGGCGTTTCGGACTTGGCGTCGTGCGGCCTGCGCCGGTGCCTTTTGGCTACTGGGTCAAGTCCGGCTACCTCAAAACGGGCAAGACGATTGCGGCGCTGGCGAAGGCCTGTGGTATTGATCCGTCCGGGTTGGAGACAACGGTGGCTGAGTGGAATGAGGCTGCCCGGCGTGGCGAAGACCCGGCCTTTGAACGCGGCAGCACCGCCTATATGCGGCTTCAGGGCGATCCCGAATATACCCCAAATCCGAACGTCGCCCCGATCGAGCGGGGGCCGTTTTATGCGGTGGAGGTTGTGCCGGGCAGCTTTGGCACCTTTGCGGGCCTGAGCACCGATGGATCGGCGCGGGTGCTGGACGGGCAGGGGCACGTCATCGCGGGTCTTTACGCGGCGGGCACGGACAATGCGAATGTGTTTGGTGGGTTTTATCCGGCGGGTGGGATCAACCTTGGGCCTGCCATGACCTTTGGTTTTGTGGCCGGACGTCATGCCGCCACACAGGAGATTTGATCATGCCCCGTCCCTTGAGTGCCGCCCACCTCACCGCCATCGACCTTGCCCCGCCGCGTTTCATCGAAGCCGCCGCCAAAGCCGGGTTTGATGGCGTCGGACTGCGGCTTTTGCGCGTGACGGACACGTCCCCCGGTTATCCGCTGTCTGACGATCCCGCGATGCTACGCGCCACCAAAATGGCGATGGCCGCCACCGGGATCACCGTTGGTGACATCGAGTTTCTCAAGGTAACGCCTGACACGCGGGTTGCGGACTATGAGTGGTTGTTTGACATGGGGGCGGAGCTTGGGGCGCATCACCTGATCACCGCCCCTTATGACCCTGATCTGTCGCGACTGTCCGACACGCTGTCTGCGCTGGCGGAGGCCGGTAAATCGCGCGGGGTGGCGATCATTCACGAGTTTTTCCCTTGGACCGATGTGCCCGATCTCGACACTGCGTTGCGGGTGGTGGAGGCGGCCGGACCTGAGGTGCATCTCTTGGTCGATAGTTTGCATTTTGATCGCTCGGGGTCCTCGCTTGCCCAGCTTGCTGCGATTTCGCCCGATCGTCTTCCCTTTGCGCATCTGTGTGACGCGCCTGTGGCTGAGCACTATACAACCGATGAGTTGCTGTTCACCGCGCGCGAAGCGCGGCTTGCGCCGGGCGAGGGCCAGATTGATCTACGCGCTTTTGTGGAGGCTTTGCCTGACGATCTGCCATTGTCGCTTGAGGTGCCGATGAGGTCTGCAGAGGGGGCCGAAGCTGTGCTGGCTCATGTGTGCTACATCGCACGGCATTGGCTGGCGCAGTGAATAACATTCATGACACGCCTTCATGACCTCGGACAGGCCGAAGACGGCTGTCAAAGGCGAGATGCGCTTTGAAAAGGTAGGTTGCGCCTATAACAGCCATTTCGAAGTATCCTGCGTACGTCTTCGGGACGGCATCATCAGCCCAGAAGTTCCTCCTGATTTACATCGAGGCTTGATCGAGGCTGTGGCCTCAATTGATCCAACATCTGATCGCAAAGCTATAGACCATTGATAGGAAGTTTCGTTTGAGTTTTTCGCATCTGGTTGTCAGTCTGCGCATGTCCTTCACTCTGCAAAAGAACCGTTCGACAAGGTTCGTTTTGCGTAGACATCTGGATCGTGCGGCAACCAATCCCAACGAGCACTTTGCCGGATGGTGGGCGCGCGCACGGCCCAACCTCAGCGAATGTTCGAGATCCATATGGCCCAACGCCACATGGGTCACAAACCGGGAATAATTATATTGTAAATGCGGCGCGGAAGGCGGCGAGCGCGGCATCTGGATCGTTGGCGGCAAAGGCCTCCATGCCAACAGGTCCACGGTATCCCATCTCGTCGAGCGCCCGCGCAACGCCTGTATAGTTGATTTCGCCCGTGCCCGGCTCGCAGCGGCCCGGATTATCCGCGACTTGCACTTCACCGATCCAGGGCAAGCAAGCGGCGCACCACCGCACCAGATCGCCTTCGCCAATTTGGGTGTGATATAGGTCCAGATTGATCCGCAGTTGGGGGCGATTGACGGTTGAAACCAGCGCCAAAACATCAGCCGTAGACCCGAAAGGGCACCCCGGGTGATCCAGCGGATTCAGGTTTTCCAATGTAAACGTTACGCCTTCTTCCTCGGCCATGTCGCAAACGCGGTGCAGCGTATCAATGGCACGCTGCATCATGCCGGGGGAAAACACTCCATGACGCGGGATCGGAATTCCGCCATCGCCCAGACCGGTGCCATGCAGATTAAGCCGGGCAACCCCAAGCCGTTTGCCAACGTGAGCGGTTTCACGGGCCGAAGCGAGAAGGGTTTGGGCGCCTTCTGCGTCGCTCAAGCGGCCTTGGAGGTAGCCATTCATGATCGTGAAGTTCGCCCCCGTGGCCTCCAACTTGGCGAGATCATGGTCGGGCCAATTCCATAGGCCAACTCCAAATCCCATCTCTTTGAGGCGCGATGCGCGCCATTCAATCGGCTTGTCCTGCCACAGCATTTCAGCGCATGCGGCCAGTGCAAAAGGTTGGGTCATATTCATATCTCCGGGACCACCCAAAGGCGGATTACATAAGGTGTTCAACTTCAGGGGCTGCGATAAAACGCCATTTGCGCAGCGGCCCGGCCATGACGTTCAAGTAATACATCTCGAACCCATGCGGCGCACCGCAAGGATGATGGCCACGCGGCACGCAAACAACGTCGCCATCATGAACCGCCATGGTCTCATTGAGCTGCAAATCGTCTGTATAGACCCGCTGGATTCCAAAACCATTCGCCGGGTTGATCCGGTGGTAATAGGTTTCCTCAAGATAGGTGATATTCGGGAAGTCGTCTTCGTCATGGCGATGCGAGGGATATGACGACCAATTGCCCGCTGGGGTGAAAACTTCGGTCACCAAAAGGCTATCGCAATAATCCTCATTCTCCATTGCGATGTTGTTGATAAATCGGGAATTTGACTCTTCGCCCCGTTGGGTCAGGGTGATGCCATCGGGACCGATCCGTCGCGCCTTGTGCCCGGAGTGACCGGGCGCCCGACAGACCGCAATCGTGCAGTCCGTCGTGGCCTCTGCCTCCCAGTCTTCTCCGTTCGGAACATACAGGCAATGCGGCGGGGTCTTCTCAAAGACATTCATGCGATGGCCAAGCTCACCCCATTCCTGATCCGCAGCGGTAAAGCGTGCCTTCCCCTCAACCATCACGAAGATCACCTCGGTCTTGCCCGTCGCATCCGAAATTTTTTCCCCGGTACGCAATTTGAACAGGTCAAACCCCACATAGCGCCAGCCCGCCGACATGGGTGTGATCTGATGCACTTTTCCGTGCGTTCCAAAGGGACGTTTCAAAAGATCAGACATGTGCGCCTCCGTCGAAAAAACCGGCGTCGCGTGCGAGCCGTTTGAGAGTGGCCAGGCCAAGGGTCTGATAGAGAAGCGGATTGCGCTGATCGGGATCCTGTTCAGCCTCAATCACGATCCAACCCTCATAGTTGTTCTCGGCAAGAACCTTCAGAAGCGGAGCAAAATCCACCCCCCCTTCCTGATCGCCTGGCACGGTAAAGACCCCAGCACGCACACCATCCATGAACGACAGCGCGTCCCCCTCGACCTTGTCCCGGATCACGGGGCGGACGTTCTTGGCGTGAAAATGGCGGACGCGGCCGATATGCCTGCGCAACACCACCTCAGGATCGCCGCCACCAAAAACACAGTGACCGGCATCAAACAGAAGCTTCGTCGCAGGCCCCGTGGCCGCCATGAAAGCGTCGATATCCTCAGGCGACTGCACGACAGTGCCCATATGGTGGTGATAGACGAGATCAACCCCTTGATCAGAGCAATATTGCGCAATCTCTTCCACCTTAGCCGCAAACTCGGCCATACCGGCACGATCAAGCACCGGGCGATCCGACAGCGGCCTATCCAGCCCCTGAACCGAATTCGACGTTTCGCATGCAATGCAGACCTTGCAGCCGTTGTGCTTTAGCTTGTCCAAATGCGGCTGGATTGCAGCTTTCTCGTCCTCAATCGAATGCGAAAGCAGGTTGAGCGAGTGCCAGCCCGAGATAAAAGCGAGCCCGTATTCGGCCAAAAGCACACGCAGAGCCTCTGGGTCATCCTGCGGCCAGCGGTGGCCATTTTCGATTCCGTCAAAGCCGATCTGCCGACCCGCCTCGTCCAGGATACGTGCGGTCGGAATATCAGCGCCAAGGGTCTGGTCGTCGTCGTTTGCCCATGCAATGGGATTTGTCCCGAACTGGATCATCGGTTGTCTCTCCTATGGCGGAATGCCCGCCGGGGTGTCAGTTTATCAGCCGTTGGCGGGTCAAGTTTTCAAGGTAATCGGCATAGGCGGCGCGCGATTTTTCCGTTTTGCTCACTGCCGGAACAGCGACATCCCACCAATGCCCCGCAGCGCCGAAGCCCGGACCTTCCTCGGCGGTGGTCTCGATCATGATGAAGGTGGGAATGTCGCGACCGCGGGCATGTGAAATCTGGACTTCCAATTCGGCGATGCCCTCGGCCTTGACCGCATAGGCCCCCATCGAGGCCGCATGGGCAACATAATCAATATCGGGCTGGGCCTCGACATTGCAATCGGCATACATGTTGTTGAACGGCGCGCCACCGCAGCCGAGCGTTTGCAGGCGGTTGATACAGCCGTAGCCACGGTTGTCTGTCAAAATCACCGTGAAAGGCACCTTGCGCATCACCGCCGTTGCCAGTTCCGAATTCGCCATCATGTAGGATCCGTCGCCGACAAAACAGATCACGTCGCGTTCGGGTCGGGCCAATTTGAGCCCCATGGCGCCCGCAATTTCGTAGCCCATGCAAGAATAGCCGTATTCCATGTGATAGCCGCCTTGGGATGGTTGCCACAGCAGCTTGAGCGCCCCAGGCATGGTGCCCGCGGCACACATCGCGATGGCGTCTTCCCCCGTCGCGCGCTGAACCGCGCCGATCACCTCGGCATCCAGAGGGCGGCCGTCTTGTGTGGCCTCGCGCGGCAAACAATGGGCCGTGACGGCGGCCAACCACTCTGTCCGACATGCGGCATCGACCGCGGGGGCTCTGTGATTGCCTAGGGCGGCGGAGATCTTTTCCAGTGCCACTTTGGCGTCCGAGACCATCGGGATCGCGCCATGTTTGACCGCGTCATAGGCCGCCACGTTGATCGACACCAACCTGCGACCGGGCTTTTCAAACAACGTCCACGACCCGGTTGTAAAGTCCTGAAACCGTGTCCCCACACCGATGACCAGATCGGCATCTTTCGAAACGGCGTTGGCGGCGGCAGAGCCGTCCACACCGCTCGCGCCAAAATTCATCGGGTGAGCCTGCGCCAACGCCGACTTGCCGGCCTGAGTTTCGACGACAGGGATGTTGTGCGTGCTGGCAAACGCGGCGAGTGTGGCCTCCGCATCGGAATAGATCACGCCTCCGCCGCAGACGATAACCGGATTGGAGGCGGATTTGATCATCGAGACCACTTCGGCGAGTTCGAGATTGTCCGGCTCGGGGCGGCGCACGCGCCAGACTTTGGGTTCAAAGAATTCAACCGGATAGTCATAGGCCTCGGCTTGCACATCCTGACAGAAGGCAAGGCAGACAGGCCCACAGTTGGCCGGGTCGGTCATCACCGTCAGGGCGCGTGGCAAGCACGTCAAAAGGTGCTCAGGTCGGGTGATCCGGTCGAAGTAGCGCACCACCGGTTTGAAGCAATCATTGGCCGAAATGGTGCCATCTTCGAAGTTTTCGATCTGTTGCAAAACCGGATCAGGGCGGCGGTTGGCAAAGACATCGCCCGGTATGAACAACACCGGCAGACGGTTGACATGCGCCAGCGCGGCTGCGGTTACCATGTTGGTTGCGCCCGGTCCGATGGAAGAGGTCACCGCCTGTGCGCGGTGGCGTTTCAGCCCCTTGGCATAGGCAATGGCCGCATGTGCCATGGTTTGTTCGTTCTGGCCACGCCATGTCGGAAAACTGTTGCCCGCGTCTTGCAAGGCCTCGCCGAGCCCTGCCACATTGCCGTGGCCGAAAATCCCCCAAATGCCGTCGATAAATCGGTCACCCTCTTCGGTGAGTTGCACGCTCAGCCATTTTACCATGGCCTGCGCGGCGGTCAGTCGGATTGTTCCGCTCATCAGATCACTCCATATTTATACGATTTATACGAGCATCTGCCCGTGCCTTGTCCCACACCGAACAGAGAGTCTCATAGCGCATCGCCATCTGTGTCACGGCCTCCGTATCGCTCATCTCGCCCTTCATCCAAGCCCGTGCCGCGTCACCAAAGATCGTCCGACCGACGGCAAAGCCTTTGACCAGCGGCTGTTTGGCCGCCAACGCAAAGCTCTGCGCAAGTTCGGCTTCGGGCGCGTCCAGACCCAGCACAACGATCCCTCGCGTCCGTGGATCATTCCGTTCGATCGCGGCCACCGCGTTTTGCCACGCAGCGTCCGTCTTAAACGGCTCAAGTTTCCACCAGTCAGGGTAGACACCCGCATCGTAGAACTGCTGGATCAGGGTCGCGCTTGTGGTGTCATCCACGGGGGCGACCTTGGAGGGGATCACCTCCAGCAGAAATTCAAGATTGTTGCGGCGCGCAGCCGTGAACAGGCGCTTGACGCGACCTTCCTGCAACGTGCGGGTTTCGGGCGTGTCGTCTGGGTGGCAAAAAACCAAAAGCTTTACCACATTCTCGCGCGCCCATTCTTTGAAACGGCCGAGGTCAAGCCCTAGGTCCTCTTCAAACGCGATCGGGCGCGACCCCGGCAGCTCGGTCGGGCGACCGATCCACAGGCCAGAGCCGGACGCGGCGTGCAGGGCGGACCGTCCAATGCGATTGTCGCATAAGATACCGTACCCGGGCTGACCATTCTGGACCTTGAGCGCCGCCGCGAGGCAAAGCTCTTTGAACAGGCTGCCTTTGTCTTTCGAGTAGCCGTCCATCTCTTCAAGTTGCAGGCGGTGATCAAAGGCAAAGGTGCGTATGGTCGACCAGTCGCCATGCCGATTTGTGGCCCAATGCACCTGTTCCAACTCGGTGTCGTTGCGCAGATCTTTGCGCACAATACCGCGATCAAAGAAAAACTGTAGCTCATCCCAGCTTGGATAGGCCGGGGTACAGCCGTGCCGACTGACCGCAAAAGCCCCACAGGCGTTGGCATATTTCAGAGTGGTCGACCAATCTTCACCATCAAGCCAGCCTTTGAGCAGACCCGAAAAGAAACCGTCGCCCGCGCCCAGAACATTAAACACCTCAATCGGAAAGCCCGGCCCGGTTTGGCCATCGTCCAGACTGTCAGGGATATCACCGTCAAACGCCACCGCACCGTCCGCCCCGCGCTTGCACACCAGCGTCGCCTTCGAGACCTTGCGCACGGCACGCAGCGCTTTGATCGTATCGGTCGAGCCGCCCGCGATATGGAATTCTTCCTCGGTCCCGACAATCAGGTCGAAGTAATGCAGCGTCTCCATCAGCTTGGCGGTGACCTCAGCGCTTTCGACGAAGCGGCTTTCACCGTCGCCGTGACCGGCAAGTCCCCAAAGGTTTGGGCGATAGTCTATGTCCAGTGCCGTCTTCAATCCGTACTGACGGGCCAGTTTCAATGCCTTGATGACGGCGGCCTTAGTGCGCGGGTGGCTCAGATGGGTGCCGGTCGCAAGGACCGATCGCGCTGACGCGATGAAAGCTTCGTCGATGTCTTCCTCACACAGCGCCATATCCGCGCAGTTCTCACGGTAGAAGATCAGAGGGAATTGCGTCTCATCGCGGATGCCAAGGATCACCAACGCAGTCAGACGCTCGCCGTCGGTTTTGACGCCTTGGGTCGAGACGCCATGACGCTCCAACTCTTCACGGATGAAGCGGCCCATATGCTCGTCACCAACGCGCGTGATCAGGCCAGACTTCAGGCCCAAACGCGCAGTGCCACAAGCGATGTTGGTTGGAGAGCCCCCGATATACTTGTCAAATGACCTCATATCCTCGAGCCGTCCGCCGATCTGAGATCCATATAGGTCTACGCCCGCGCGGCCAATCGTGATTACGTCAAGCTTGGTCATATGTCGTTCTCCTTAAGGCGCCACCGGGCGACCGTTCGAGGTCGCCATCGCGTGAATGATTTTCTCGATTTTCAGGCCCTCGGCGAAATCAGGACCGCAGGGCGCATCGCCCGCTATGGCGCGGATCAAGTCGCGGGCCTCGATCACTTTTTGCTCATTGAAACCGAAATTATGGCCCGGGGCAGGACAGAAGGCCGCGTAATCGGGTTGCTCCGGCCCGCTCAGGTGGCGAGTGAAGCCCGCGTCATCTGTTCTGTGGATCCAAAGTTCGTTCATATTCTCTTGATCGAAGATGATCGTGCCATCGGATCCTTGCACTTCCCATTGCAAGCGACACTTGCGCCCGCGTGCGACCCGAGAGGTCGCAAACACGCCCTGCGCGCCGGAGGCAAAGCGGATCAACGCCAGCGCACTGTCCTCATTTTCCACCGCCTTGGGGCCCTCGGGAGAGTGCCGCAGGGGAATGGCGATCTGGGTCTGGGCGGTCAATTCGGACACATCCCCCATCAGTTGGATCATCACGCTGACCAAGTGGCACCCAAGATCACCAAGCGCCCCAAGACCGCCCGCTTTTTTGGTCATCCGCCATGACCAAGGCAGGCCCGGATCAGCGCTGTAGTCCTCGTCATAGACCCCGCGAAAGGTCAGCGGCGCGCCGATCCCTCCCTCCGCCAGTATTTTGCGCGCCATTTGAAAGGCGGGTGAGCGCAGATAATTATATCCAAGAAGCGTCACCTGATCGGGATTTCGCGCGGCAAAGGCGGTCATTGCTTCGGCATCTTCCAGCGTCAGTGCCATCGGCTTTTCCAGCCAGACATGCTTGCCGGCCTTCAGCGCGGCCTCTGCCATCGGTCGGTGCAGACCATTGGGCGTTGTGATCGACACCACATCGACCGCAGGATCGGCAATGGCGGCCTGCCAATCATCGGTGCTTCGCTGAAATCCAAACTGGCGAGCAAAACGGACGGCGGAGTCTTTTGTGACATCACTCAGAATTTCCAGTCGGGGCGGCTCGCCCCCGAACACCGTCGCAACCTGACGCCATGCCAGCGCATGGCACTTTCCCATAAAGCCTGTGCCGATCAGGGCCACACCAAGCGATTTATCCGGCATTTTGTACATTTTACACACAATTTCCTAAAGTGCGCTCGGAAGGTCGTTCCGCGCCTTACTGTCCAAGGACCTGCAAACTCTCCGGGAATGAGCTGCGCGCGCGCAGCCCATCCCGGGAGGAGTTCAGATGGTGCCATCAAGCGATCCTTCGAGTGCGGCCATTTCTTGACCGCCCGCCATGAGGTCTTGAAGCTCTTCGGGAGTGATTTCTCCCCGCTTGGCTGTCCCTAACGTTTTACCTCGATTGAGCACCGTGAACCGGTCGCCAACAGCCAGCGCATGACGCACATTGTGGCTGATAAAGACAACGCCGATGCCCTGTTTGCGCACCCTGTCGATGGTTGCCAGAACATTTGACGTCTGGCGCACACCCAGCGCCGAGGTTGGCTCATCAAGGATCAGAACCTTAGCCCCGAAGTAGACAGCACGCGCGATGGCGACGGTCTGACGTTCACCACCGGACAGTGTGCCGACGGCTTGATCGGGACCGCGCAGGTTGATGCCCATCTGACGCATTGCCTCAATGGTGACCTCATTGGCCTTGGCCACGTCAAACCGTTTCATCAGCCCCCGTCCTGTCGTTGGCTCGCGTCCCATGAAAAAATTTCGCGTCACGCTCATCAATGGGATCATCGCCAGATCTTGGAACACGGTCGCAATCCCGGCCTCCATCGCGTCACGCGGGGTGGCGAAATTCAACGGTTTGCCTTCAAACAGGATTTCGCCCTTTGTCGGTCGGTGTACGCCCGACATTGTTTTGATGAAGGTCGACTTGCCCGCGCCGTTATCACCCAAAAGGCAGTGGCATTCCCCGGGTCGAACATCAAAGCTGACCCCGGCAAGAGCGATGATATTACCGAAATGCTTTTCAATGTTTTTCATTTCGACAATCGGACTGTCGTTTTGTGTGGCGTCGCCATGATGGAACTTGGTGTCTTGAGTCATCTCAGCGCTCTCCTGTCACTCGTTTGCGGATGGCATTGTTGAACATCACGGCGATCAACAACATTCCGCCGAGAAACACCTGAAACCAGTCTTGATCGAAGTTGGTATAGGTCAGCCCGATGACGACCATGCCGAAAATGATCGAGCCAAAGAACGCGCCGATGGCCGATCCATACCCGCCAGTCAGCAAACACCCACCAACCACTGCCGCGATAATCGCCTCAAATTCCTTTTGAAATCCGCGCCGTGCGTCTGTGGAGCCCGCATCCATCACGGTGATGATGGCCACCAATGCTGCACAACATGCGGTCAGCATGAACAACGAAACCTTGACCTTGTTGACCGGAACACCGGAGTTCGAGGCCGCAGTCCGGTCCCCACCAGCGGCGAAGATCCAGTTTCCGACCGGCATGCGCAAAAGCACATAGGTTGCGATCAGAGCGATAGCGACAAACCAGAGGATTTCGACTGGGATGCCAGGTACTTTTGGCGTGCCATTATTGAAGGTTGCCACAAGGCCCATATCCGCGAGCTTCGCAAACAGCCCCGGAAAGGCGTCCCCGGAAAAGACTGGTGCCAACCAATCGTTTTCGACCGCTTCGCGCACACCGCGCAACTGTGTCGAGCCACCTGTGGCCCATTTCAGCCCGACAAGCGACAAGCCGCGCAGGATGAACAAAAAGGCCAGCGTGACAATGAACGACGGCAAACCCGAGCGAATAACAAGATTTCCGCTCAACGCGCCAACAGCGCCCGCAAAGATAAATGTCAGCGGAATTGCGGCGACCAGCGGCAAGTGCCATGTGACCGCACAGACACCGAAAAACAAACCCGAAAAGGCCACCATAGAGCCAATTGACAGATCGAATTCCCCGCCGATCATCAACAGCGCCGCGCCAATGGCCAGAATGCCCAGTTGGGATGCGGGGGTCATAAAGTTTATGATACCCGACAGGCTGAACATTGATCTGTCAGCGGTAATGGAAAAGAAAATTACAACCAGTATGACGCCCGCGACGGCCCCAAGTTCCGGACGTTTGATCAATTGCGCAAATAACGGTTCGGCCTTGAGCCGTTCGTCCGCAGCGCCTTGGACGGTATCATTCATTCTGACCTCCCTTTTTCAAGTGGAGCGGCACTTTTGCGCCGCTCCGTTCTTGTGCTTGGTGCCACCCGGAGTTAGCGGATGCCTTTAGCCGACAGTTCGATAACCTGAGCAGCCTTGTCAGCCGTAATCAGGTTCGGACCCGAGGGAACATTGCCACCGGGCATCAGGCCAAATTTGGCGTGCAGCGCCATGAAGTTGACGGACAGATAGCCCTGCAAGAACTGCTGCTGGTCGATCGCAAAAGCAGCATCGCCATCGACGATGGACTGCAGGAAGCTGGCCGACAGATCGAACGAAGCAACGTTTACGTCGCGACCAGATGCTTTGGCCGCGGCAACTGCAGGCTCACCCGCGGTCGAGGCGCCGAGGGCCATCACCGTGTCAATAGCGGTATCCGAAGATAGAGCTGCGGCCACCTTGGCTTCGATCTCCGCTGGATCATTGCTGGTTGGCAAGACGGTCACAGAGCCGCCAAAACCTTCGGCAAAACCGTCGCAGCGCAGGTCAAGCGAGACGTTGCCGACCTCTTGGTTCACACAGATAGCGGTCTTGCCGCCCATCTCAGCCAGCTTTGCGCCAGCAGATTTCCCCGCATCGAACTCGTCCTGACCCACATGAAGAAGGGCACCAAGGCCCTTGGAGACATCCGAGCCGGAGTTGATCGAGATGACCGGAATACCAGCCGAAACGGCGCGCTGGATTGACGGTCCAAGCGCATCTGCGTCGGGAATCGACACGATCAGACCAGCCGGTTCCTGGTTTACGGCAGCGTCGATGAGTTGTGACATGGCGACCATGTCGAATGTTTCCGGCGAGCGGTAGTCGACGTTAACGCCGGCGTCCTTGGCCGCTTGTTCGGCACCATTTTTTACAACCGACCAAAACGGATCGTTGGCCTGACCATGGGCGACAACAACGATGTCCTGCGCAAGAACTGGCGTTGCGATCGCAAACGCGCTCGCAGCCAGAGCGGCTTTTACAAATTTTTTCATGGATCTCCTCCCTTAGGTTCCACTGATTATTTGGGGCGAGGCCCCGCGTTCATCCGGCTGTACCGGATTTCGTATCCCCGGCCTTTGTCGGTCGGAGAAATCTGTTTCGAGCGCTCGCTGTTACGCCAAGACTGGCGCAACCTCCTCCAGCAAGACCGCCCGACCCAACTCTAACGACCGATTTGCAGCCTCAGCCATAGCCAAAGCCGTCACGCCATCCTCAAGGGTGACAGGGAACGCAGATTTCGTTTCGACAGCTTCGACAAATGCGATCCATTCCGCCTCGTATGCCGGCATGTAGCGTTCGAGGAAGAAGTAGGTCGGCTTGGCTCCGG
>ERZ1673962.28-NODE-28-length-127364-cov-42.967331_pt1 | contig 127364 bp, 110 predicted proteins | sample MGYA00580188_ERZ1673962 | MGnify/ENA primary metagenome ERZ1673962 (study PRJEB41334, sample SAMN05608104) | rock metagenome | biome: terrestrial subsurface; feature: shale formation; material: shale | place: USA: Pennsylvania ...
CAAACTCATCCGCTTCAATCCTGACAGTCAGATTCATTGCTACACGGGTGTGCTGGCGCACCTTTTTCAATTCGACCTGCTGCGGGTAGGCCAGATGCCAGTAGTGAAACGGTTGCGACTGGATATGCAACAGGCGGGTTTCGAAGGTACACAGATAATTGCCACTCATCAGCCGAGCGGTAAAACGGGTTCCTGCATGTACCAGCCCCGAGCCGGACGGCTTCGGACCCGTCACCAACAGGCTTTGATTTTCCTTCAGGCCAATCAGCTGAACCGTAAAACGCTGACGCGGTGAGCGCACTTCCAAACGTACCTTTTCACCGATCACCGGATTCAGTTCAGCCAGCGTTTTCAGTGTTTTGCCTGGCAAGAAGGCGGACATATCGGTCATGCGTTACCTGTCGTCTGTTGCAGTTGTCCCAAGCTGTTATCGATGGTGAAACCCAATGCGTCCAGCTGACGCTCAAGCACCCCACTGGCAGAAACGCGCAGGGTAGCGAATTCTCTGCGTTCGGGATACATGCGCCGCAGCTGATCGAATGCTTTCCCTTGCTGTTCAGGTGACAGGGACAACGTAGCGCGCAGGGCTCGATCATCCCGGAAGGGATCATACACCAGCCGCACCGGTGTCAGCAGGTCGGCATCCAGTGACAGCGCCAAGAATTCCACCTCTGCGGCGGGCAATATCTTCTCCAGCTTAATAGTCGCAGGCCGACCAAGATACTCACACAGCGCACGATAGAGCATCCAGCTGCCCCGTATCTTTCCATCCAGCGCATAGCCGGCAATATGCGGCGTCGCTACGGCACATAGTGCCGCCAGCTGCGGATCAACTTCAGGTTCATGTTCCCACACATCCAATACAAGCGTCACGTCAGGACGCTGCCGCTTGAACGCCAGCAACGCTCGGTTATCGATCACCGACCCACGGCCGGTATTGAGCAGAATCGCATCCGGTTTCAGCAACGCCAGTGTTTCAGCGTTAAACAGATGCCAGCTTGGCCAGGGCCCTGACCTGACCAGTGGTGTATGCAGAGAGACGATATCAGCCTGTTGCAACAGCGTGGCAAGATCAACAAACCCCGCTTCCCCTTCCTGATCAACCCTCGGCGGGTCACACAACAGCACTTCGATACCCATGGTTTGTAGCCGCTGCTGCAGCCGGCCACCCACATTACCGACCCCTACAATGCCGACCACCTTGTCAAACAGATCGAATCCCCGCTCACCGGCCAGATGCAACAGACTGCTGAGCACATATTCCACCACCGAGTCGGCGTTGGAGCCCGGCGCACTGCTGAAGCCAATACCCTGCCGCTCAAGCCAGGGCAGATCAACATGATCCGTGCCGATGGTGGCCGTGCCCACAAAGCGCACTGGCGTATCGGCGAGGAGCGCCTCATTCACCTGCGTCACCGAACGCACCAACAGTATATCCGCAGCCACCAGGTCATCACGACACAGCTCCCGGCCGGGGCGGCGTACAAGACGGCCCAGGCCGCCAAACAGGGAATCGAGCGCAGGCATGTTCTCATCGGCCACAATTGTCAGTTCAGCTGTCTTCAAGTTCCTATCCTTATCAGGCCGGGGGCTTTACAAATGCCGGTGAATCAGGCTCAATCACGCGCCCCATTATAAGACTATCCCCCCTTCGGGTCATTGAACGGTAACGCTTCCTTGGTTGTGCGCTGGCAGAAAAATCATGATTTTCTTGTTGTCCGGATCTACCGCGATCTGGCTGGCGACTGGGTCGTGACCCAATGCGAGGGCAACCGGTTGACGCCGGAGTGCTATCACCAGACCCTGACCCCTTCCTATCAGGCAGCGCTGCAGTTGCTGCGCCAGATCAGCCGTGAACAGCGCCAGCGAGGCTATCACCGCACAGCCGCCCATGAAGAGCAGCTGGGCTTTGATTTCAGTTGAGTTTTTATCACTTCAGCCTTGGCACCCTCACGCCTGCGTTTTATAGTCTCTGACCGCACCAATATGACTGATTGATGGCAGCCAGATGCCTCAGCGCATGGAGAGAGTATGAGCAGATTCGAGTTTTCCCAGATGCCCGACGCCAACGGCTACTTCGGTGAATACGGTGGCCAGCTGATTCCGCCCGAGCTGAAGCAGGTGATGGATGAGATTGACCATGCCTATGAAGAGATCCGCCACCAGCCCGAGTTTCAGCAGGAGCTGGCCGATCTGTTCACCGACTATGTCGGACGTCCAAGCCCCGTATTCTATGCCCGCCGCCTGAGCGAGAAACTGGGTGGAGCACGCATCTTCCTCAAGCGCGAAGACCTCAACCACACCGGTGCTCACAAAATCAATCACTGTCTGGGGGAAGCCCTGCTGGCCAAATACATGGGCAAGACCAAGGTAATCGCCGAAACCGGTGCCGGCCAACACGGTGTTGCACTGGCAACCGCCTGTGCACTGGTAGGCATCCCCTGCGAAATTCACATGGGTCAGGTCGATATCGAAAAGGAACATCCCAACGTGGTCAAGATGAAAATTCTTGGCTGCACACTGATTCCTGTGACGCGCGGCACTGCCACCTTGAAAGACGCTGTCGACAGCGCCTTTGAAGAGTATCTGAAAGACCCTGACAACTTCATTTATGCCATCGGTTCAGTGGTAGGCCCTCACCCCTTCCCGAAAATGGTGCGCGATTTCCAGAGCATCATCGGCAAGGAAGCGCGTGAACAGTTCCAGCAACGTGAAGGCCGTTTGCCCGATTATGTCACGGCGTGCGTCGGCGGTGGTTCCAACGCCATCGGCATGTTCACGGCATTCCTGGAAGACGAAAACGTCAACCTGGTCGGTGTAGAACCCGCTGGCTTTGGCCTGGATACCGACAAGCACTCCGCCACCATGACTCTGGGCAAGCCCAGTGAAATCCATGGTATGCGCTGCTATGTGCTGGAGCAGGAAGATGGCACACCGATGCCGGTACACTCCATCGCCTCAGGCCTGGACTACCCGGGGGTCGGCCCACAGCACAGCTATCTGAAGGATCTGGGTCGGGTACAGTATGAAACCGCCACCGATGACGAATGCCTGGATGCTTTCATGACCCTGTCCCGTGTGGAGGGGATCATTCCTGCACTGGAAAGCTCACATGCCGTTGCCTGGGCGATGCGCAAGGCCCCAGAGCTAAGCCCGGAACAGTGCATTCTGGTGAACCTGTCAGGCCGTGGCGATAAAGACGCGGACTACGTAGCACTGAAACTGGGGCTGTAACGCCCCTTTAGAAGTAATACACCCGCTCTTCAAGCATGATCGACCGGTGCAGCGCCTGCTCTGACCGGTCGATCAGCTCATCCGCTGTCAGACCATCATCCGGGCTCACCGCCACGCCGATATTGATGCAAAGCCCCGGCAGATCCGCTTGCTGCATCTGTTCCAGCGCCGCCGCCAGCTTGTTGATCACCCGCTCAATGGCTTCCGGGCAGTCGATCTGTTCCAGCACCACCAGCCAGGCGCCTGAGTCCAGCCGCGCCAGCGTATCACCCTTGCGAATCTGCTCCTGCAGCACTTGCGACATCCGCCTAAGACTGTTGTTGTAGCGCCCCTCCGCTTGCTCCGGCTGCTGCCCGCTGAGTTGCAGCGACAGAAACACAACATACTCCTGAGCTCGCTGGGCGCGCTGCAGGGAGTGCTCCAGGCGTGCCCGCACCTTCATGTCTGCTGCCGGCGGCAAGTTGTCCTCACTCAAAGGAGCCAGCGGATGTTGCAGGCGGTACAACGGTGTCATGTCACGCCCAGTAATCAGAACCGAATCGATCGCCTCGTCATCGCCGACTCCGGGGGTCACCTCGAATCGAATCAGACGTGGGCTGGAATCAGGCACCTCCAGCCAGCGCTCCAGATCCTTGCGCTCGTCCGTCACCATCAGTTCACGCAAGACAGGCAACGGGTAGGCCTTGCCCAGCAGCACTTCACGAGATTTGCCGGTGAGACGCGCAAACGCAAGATTACACCAGCTGCAGGTTCCATCCAGACTCAGGACCAGAATCAGCTCCGGCAACTGGTCCATAAGGGCATACAGGTGTTGCGGGTTTACAGCCTGTACTGTTTTTTGTTCTGTGCTGCTGGCACTCATTGGGGGGCTTTCCTGATCTGGTTGTTACAAAGTCTGTCGGGCCTGACACGATAACCAATCCTGCGCCATCTGACCAGATTGTCTCGACCTGTCAGGCCATCAGGTGCGACAATTTGTCACCTTCACGGCTTACCCCCGCTCACCTAAACTGGAGCCCGAATGAATACGCGCACCGATACTGCCATGGACTGGTTGAAGCCACTGCTGATGGCGCTGTTGATGATCGGCCTGCTGGCCAGCTTCTGGCTGGGTGCACGCTTGATCCAAGAAAGCCTCAGCAGTGGGACTCATGCCCAAACAGTGGACTGTGACCTGCAACAGGGGCCGTGCCAGTTTGAGCTGGACGGGGTATTGATGCAGCTTGAAGCAACACCGAGACCTCTGCGGTCATTGCTGCCGTTCGAGCTGTTTCTGCAGGTACAGGGTGAACTGGATATTACCCAAGTTAATGCAGAGTTGCAGGGGGTAGATATGTATATGGGACAGAACCGTTTCAACCTCACAGCTGAACCCGGCAAAAGCAACCTATGGCGCGGACGCAGCGAGCTCGCCATCTGTACCACCGGCGAGATGCGCTGGTACCTTCTGCTGATGCTTGAAACGGCCACCGGGCAGAAACAGGCCCGATTCGAGTTCAATGCCCGATGAATACACAGCTGAAAACACTCAAGATATTGCTGTTACTGACCGCCTTTCTACTGGCGGGGCTTACGCTCGCGTTCGTATTGCGGCCACAGCCAGTCGAGACACGCATTGCACAGGGCGATACCCGCCTTGGCGGCGATTTCACCCTGACTTCTGCCACGGGGCCGGTATCCCTGTCCGACTTCAGGGGGCAGGTTGCCGTTGTATATATCGGCTACGCCTCCTGCCCGGATGTATGCCCCACTGCGCTGGCCGTGCTGACCCAGGCACTTCGCAACCTGGATAACACTCAGCGCGAACAGGTACAGGGCATTTTCATCAGTGTTGACCCGGAGCGAGACACCCCCGAGAAGCTGGCACAATACACCGCTTTCTTCTCACCACGCTTGATCGGTGTTACCGGCAACAAGAGTGAAATCGACAGAGTGGTGAAACAATATGGCGCTTTCTATCGACGCGTAGAGATGCGTGATTCTGCGTTGGGATATGCCGTGGATCACTCATCAAGGCTTTACCTGATCAATCGCGAAGGACAGCTGGTGGACACACTGCTGCACAACAGCACCCCGGATGAACTAACGCTGCACCTTAAACAACTTCTCGCCGAACAAGGATAACATCATGACTCGATTGTCGACTCTGCTGACCGCCCTTTGCCTGAGCAGCTCCATGGCCTTTGCCGCCGATATCAGCGTTGAACAACCTGTTGCCCGCGCCACACCACCGGGCCAGCCTAACAGCGCCGCATTCATGCAACTGGTCAACAAGGGCGAGACAACCGCGCTGGTCGCAGCCAAGTCATCCGTGGCAGACGTGGTTGAACTGCACACGCACACCAATGACGAAGGTGTAATGCGCATGCGCAAAATCGAGAAGATTGAACTGCCCGCCGGAGAAACTACTGTACTGCAACCCGGTGGACTGCATGTAATGCTGATCGGCTTGAAGCAACCGCTGCAGGCCGGCAGTCAGATCGACCTCAGCCTTGAATATGCAGATGGCAGCCAACAGCAGGTTGAGGTTCCTGTACAAATGGCGATGCCGGTCGGCATGCAGATGCAACAGCAAAAACACGGTAGCCACTGAGCCCGGAATGGACCGGAGCCTGCAGGCTCCGGTTCAGCACATCTTGCAGCCGCGCAAGCGTGCATCGAAATGGCTGTAAATTGCCAGGCAGGCTTCCTTCTCGCTTGCCACACCCAAAAATTGACTGTTGTAACCTTCCACATAGTGCATGCTGCGCAGTTCGGGATCCAGCTTGTCCGTCTCAACCCGATACGACTTGAAGCCTACCCGGTAAACACCGGCATAATCCGCATAAGTCAGCTTCCCGCCGTCCACCGTTACGGGCGGGCCTGACCGAGCCAGCTCCAGTGCAGGCACTTTCAGCGGATTGTCAGTGTGCAGAGCCAGAAAAAAGTCTGCCTGCCCAGCGGTATCAAATACACCCAGCACCCAGCTGGCGTCTTCATTCCAGGCATAAAGATACCAGAACACCTCAGCCCCACGACTCAGCGCCAGGCGCTGGTAGTAAAACTGGTCAGAGCGGGCACACTCAAGCGTCAGCAACCGCTCCTGATTTGGCAGTTCACATGACGCATCCGGCAGGCAACTGGCCCAGTCGGTTGCCTGAATCATCAGGTTACGCATATTCACACTCGTCATGTCCGAGGCAGAACTGTTCCGGCTGAAGGGGTTCTGTGCCATATTCTTGCTGCAGTCCTTCCACCAGCGTTCTGACCCGCGGCGGCAACCCCCGCTGCAGTATCATCTGCACCTCAGCCAGTACCGACTGCCTGAAGCCATCGCTGGCACCGATACCGGCACTGAGATTATCGGCACTGAAGTGAAACTTGCGTCCGGCGGACATATTGAAGATCCACTCGTAGGCCTGTGGACGCACTTCAACACGTTCGAACTCGGCCTGTTCATCCGCAGTGCGTCCATCCGGCTTGTACCAGTAACCAAAATCTTCCAGCAGACGACGCTCGGGACCCGCCACGCACCAGTGTGCAATTTCGTGCAGCGCACTGGCATAAAAGCCATGCGCAAAGATGATGCGATGATGCGGATGAACCTGATCGGCCGGCAGATAGATCGGCTCATCGTCACCCGCTACCAGTTCAGTATTGTAGCTGAGAAGAAAAAGGCGGTTGAACAGCCGAATCAGCGGCTGGTAATCCGGTTCAGTCACTGATGTACTCCTGCCAGCGGGTATCGTTGAGCCACCAGGTACTGCCGGTGTTACGATCAATCCTGACCGCCACATACCCTTTGCGATCCTGGTCCGCTCGGTGCAGCAGCACTTTATAGTCCCCTTGCGATGGCGCTTGCTGCTCCTGTAGCGGACGCCATTCACCTCTGTCCGCAAGCCAGGTCGAACCGTTCAGTCGGTGGTAACGCAGCAGAATCCAGTCGCCGTTGCGTGTATAGGTCGTGCCGAGTGCATATTCACCGTCCGAGGAACCGGTATTGTCGAGCGAATTCAACACCTGCATCAGCTGCCCGATCACCATATCCAGCTGTTCACTACCATTGGCAGCTGTTCCCGAGGCTTCAGATTCAACATCCACTTCACTTGTAGCTGCAGTACTGCTGCTGATCAGCTGCAAGCGATTGAGCACCATCTGGTTTTGCTCCTGCAGCCGCTGATTATCGGAGCGCAGTTGCAGCATCTGCTCCTGAATGAGCGTAAGGCGACCACTGAGTTGATCAAACTGGGACTGGCTCGAAATCGTTGGTGCAGCAGGTGGCTGCTGTTCGGGACGTGAGCGATCTTCGCTGGCAGATTGACCGCCAGAGGCTTCGGCCCTTGCACCATCACGCACCTGCTGAGTTTGTGGGGCTTCATCAGAGGCGCTTTCCGGCCGCGTCTGATTGGTGGCATTACACCCCAAAAGCAGGGCACTCAACAGCAAGGGAGTTAATTTGATGATGCGCACATTAGCCTCGGGTCACCGTAAAATGTGTAGTTATCTTATCCGATCTAGCCGCCGGCATCAGCATTGCCCGAGTCCGTTTCATGGCCCAATTGCAAACGCTGCAGCTTGCGATACAGGGTACGCTCACTGACTCCCAGGCGCCGTGCCAGTTCCCGACGCTCACCACTGAAGCGGGCACTGACTTGCTCCAGATAGCGGTTTTCAAGCTGATCCAGTGGCATCAGCGGCAACGCACCCAGATCCTGCTGCGGCAGCGGTTGTATCTCCCGGCATTCCTGTGGCAAGTGCTCCGGCTGAATAACGCCATCATCGGCCAGCAGAATCCCGCGCTCCAGAATGTTGCGCAGCTCACGGATATTCCCCGGAAAGGCATAGTGCTGCAGCAGGTCGAGCGTTTGCGCAGCCAGCGTCACCCCCACTCCGCCCGGCAGACGTTGCAGCAGCGACGCCGTCAGCAATGGCAGATCTTCTATACGCTCATGCAACGCCGGCAAGGGTACCGGAAACGCTGAAATCCGATAGTAAAGATCCTGACGGAACAGCCCTTCCCTCACCCGTTGACGCAAATCACGGTGAGTCGCACAGACCAGCCGGAAATCGGCATGTTGTGGCTCAACACTGCCCACGGGCCGAAAGCTGCCGGTTTCGATCAAACGCAACAGCTTGACTTGCAGACTGAGCGGAATTTCGCCAATCTCATCCAGAAACAACGTGCCACCTCGGGCCGCTTCCACCAGCCCCTTCTTGCGACTGACTGCACCGGTAAACGCCCCCCGCTCATGACCGAACAACTCACTTTCAAACAGCCCTTCACTCAGGCCGGAACACTCCACTGTTACGAATGGCGCACGCGCACGCGGGCTGCTCTCATGCAAGGCACGCGCAACCAACTCCTTTCCGGTACCGGACTCGCCCAGCAACAGCACAGTGATTTCACTGGGCGCCGCGCGATGGATCAATGACAACATGCGAGTAAAGGCAGGCGCACGCCCAACCAGCCCTTCCTGATCACTGACCTGCGCCCGCGCTTCGCGTACCTGGTGCATCACTTCCAGAAACCCGGTCAGGCGCCCGCGCGCATCGGTCAGCGGCATCATTTCCACATCCACATGCTCGTCACCATAGGGCGTGTTGTGCAGATGCAATACACGTTGACGCTGACCACTCTGACGGCATTCCTTCAACGGGCAGGATTCCCCCGCCTGGTCACAGGGCACCGAATAACCGTGTGACACCTCATAGCAGGTGCGGCCAATCACCTCCCGTTCACCCGCATAAAGGGCACGGTAAGACTGATTGGTTGCCATGACTCTGTATTCAGTCGACAGCAATGCTGCCGGTTCGGGTATTGCTTCCAGCATTGTCGCAGGATCAAACGGCCCGGTTTGTTGCATCGACTACCTCCATATTTCACCTAAAGCCTTACCGCCACAGATGTCAGCCACGCCATCAACGACTGACATTATTGACGCTCCGCGACACTTTGTCACTTCCACCAACGCCAAGATCAGCGTAAAACTCCAGTCACTATTGTGATCTACACTTGATGAATACTGACTTATGCAAAAATGTTACCCATTACAAACAAATTGAAATATATGGCACAGGTCCTGCATTATTGCAGGCAGTCGCATTACGCACTCGGTTTTAACCTGCAACAGGAGACTGGTAATGATCACTGAGGAAATCGTTGATCTTTCCCGGCTACAGTTCGCCATAACGGCGCTGTATCACTACCTCTTCGTCCCGCTGACGCTGGGACTGTCATTCATGCTTGCCATCATGGAGTCGGTTTACGTCATGACCGGCAAGCAGATCTACAAGGACATGACCAAATTCTGGGGCAAGTTGTTTGGCATCAACTTTGCGCTTGGGGTCACTACCGGTCTGACCATGGAATTCGAGTTCGGTACCAACTGGGCTTACTACTCGCATTACGTAGGCGATGTGTTTGGCGCTCCGCTGGCGATCGAAGGCCTGATGGCATTTTTCCTTGAATCAACCTTTGTCGGCCTGTTCTTCTTTGGCTGGGAACGACTGTCCAAGGTCAAGCACCTGATGGTGACCTGGCTGGTCGCACTGGGCTCAAACCTGTCTGCACTCTGGATTTTGGTGGCCAACGGCTGGATGCAGAATCCGGTTGGTTCCGAGTTCAACTATGAAACCATGCGCATGGAAATGACCAGCTTCGCCGAAGTGTTCCTCAACCCGGTGGCGCAGGTGAAATTTGTCCATACTGTTTCAGCAGGGTATGTCACCGCAGCCATGTTCGTGTTGGGCATCAGCGCCTATTACCTGCTTAAGGGGCGCGACCTTGCTTTTGCACGCCGCTCGTTTGCAATCGCATCCGCTTTCGGTCTGGCCTCTATTCTGTCGGTGATCCTGCTGGGCGACGAGTCCGGTTATGAGCTGGGTGACGTACAGAAAACCAAGCTGGCCGCAATCGAAGCTGAATGGCATACCGAAGCGGCACCGGCAGCCTTTACCCTGTTCGGCATGCCGAATGATGAGACCATGGAAACCGACTACGCCGTCAAGATTCCCTATGTGATGGGCATAATTGCAACTCGGTCGCTTGATGAAGAGGTCACTGGCATCCGTGACTTGATTGTTGAGCATGAAGCCCGTATCCGCCGCGGCATCTATGCTTACGAGGTACTGCAGAAACTGCGCAATGGTGAAGTGACCGAAGCGCTTGAGGCCGAATTTGATCGCGTCAAAGTCGACCTGGGTTACGGTTTGCTGCTCAAGCGGTATACCGAAAACGTGGTTGATGCCACTGAAGAACAGATTCAGGCAGCCGCCCGGGATACAATCCCAAGTGTTGCACCCATGTTCTGGGCCTTCCGTATCATGGTCGCCAGTGGCTTCTGGATGTTGCTGGTATTTGCACTCGCGTTCTATTTCACTGCCAAGCGCACAGCCTTTACCAAACGCTGGTTGCTCAAAGCGGCATTGTTCTCCATTCCAGCACCCTGGATCGCCAACGAGATGGGCTGGTTTGTTGCCGAGTATGGCCGTCAGCCATGGGCGATCGGTGAGATTCTTCCCACCTTCGTTGCACCATCGGTACTGACCAAAGCTGACCTGCTGGGCAGTCTGGCCGCCTTTATCGTGCTGTACACCCTGCTGGCGATTGTTGAGATCTACCTGATGGTGAGATTCTCGCGCATCGGCCCCAGCAGCCTGCAAACCGGCCGCTACCACCACGAGCAGGATGAGCAATCCGCTTCCGAGCCGGCCAAGGCCTGATCAGGCAAGAGGAGAGATACGATGCTATTCGATTATGAAACACTGAAACTGATCTGGTGGGTGCTGGTTGGCGTGTTGCTGGTCGGCTTCGCCATTACAGACGGCTTCGATATGGGGGCCTGTGCCCTGCTGCCTTTTTTGGGCAAGACGGATGACGAACGCCGTGTGGTAATCAATACGGTAGGCCCACACTGGGAAGGCAACCAGGTCTGGTTTGTTACCGCTGGTGGCGCATTGTTCGCTGCCTGGCCTGCGGTTTATGCCGCGGCCTTCTCGGGCTTCTACTGGGCGATGCTGCTGGTGCTGTTTGCCCTGTTTTTCCGCCCGGTCGGTTTTGACTACCGCTCCAAACTGACCAATACCAAATGGCGCAAAGCCTGGGATATGGGGCTGATTGCCGGAGGTGTCGTTCCCTCACTGGTTTTCGGTGTGGCCTTTGGCAACCTGCTGCTGGGCGTGCCCTTTCAGCATGACGAGCTTTTACGCCCAAGCTACTCTGGCAACCTGTTCGGTTTGCTCAACCCCTTCGGCCTGCTTTGCGGTGTTGTGAGCCTCGCAATGCTCTCAATGCACGGCGCCGTCTGGGTACAGCTGCGCAGTCACGGCGTGGTAGAACTGCGCGCCCAGCGTTATGCCCAGTTACTGTCCGTGGTGACACTGGTGGCCTTTGCGCTGGCCGGCATCTGGCTCAGCATGGGCATCGATGGTTATCGCATCATCAGCCAGCCCGCACTGGATGCACTGCCCAACCCGCTGGCCAAGGAAGTTGAAGTCGCAGCCGGCGCCTGGCTGAGCAACTACAGCCTCTACCCGCTCAGCATGCTGGCACCCATCACCGGTTTCACCGGTCTGATTGGCGTCTTCCTCATGTCAGGACGTGGGCGCACAGGATGGTCATTCCTGTTCAGCGCACTGGCATTGGCCGGTATCATTGCCACTGCGGGGGTTTCCATGTTCCCGTTCGTGATGCCATCAAGCCTGAGCCCGAACTCCAGCCTCACCCTGTGGGACGCTGCCTCCAGTCACCTGACCCTGAATGTGATGACCATCGCCGCCATCATCTTCGTACCAACCGTTCTGGGCTACACTCTGTGGTGCTACCGCTCCCTGTGGGCCAAGATTTCGGTGGAATACATTCAGGACAACGATTACTCATCCTACTAAAGGAGATTCAGCCATGTGGTATTTCGCCTGGATTCTCGGTGTGCTTCTGGCCTGCGCATTCGGCATCATCAACGTGATGTGGCTTGAGGCCGAAGATATCGACAGCGAATGATTCGCTGACGCTATGATCATCTCTCCCCAAAGGCGCCCGCACAGGCGCCTTTTTATCGTCTGATCAACGGTGCGTCCATTCCGGTTTGCGCTTGTTGATGAACGCATCAATGCCTTCCTGTGCATCTGCCGTCAGCATGTTTTCCACCATCACCTCACTGCAGGCCGCATAGGCATCCGCCAGCGGCAGCTCACGCTGGCGCTGGAACGCCTGCTTGCCGATCTGCAGCGTGCGACGTGATTTGGATGCTATCTTGCCGGCCAGTTCAGCGACCGCCTGATCCAGATCGGGCTCAGGCACCAGACGATTCACCAGACCGATCTCGTAGGCGCGTTGTGCATTGACCAACTCACCGGTCAGCAACAACTCCATCGCATGTTTGGGTTGAACCGCACGACTCAGCGCCACCATCGGGGTCGAACAGAACAGGCCGATATTGACACCCGGTGTGGCAAAACGGGCATTATCCGCTGCAACCGCCAGATCCGCCGTGGCAACCAGCTGACAACCCGCGGCCGTCGCCACGCCGTGCACCTGAGCAATTACCGGTACAGGCAGACTCACAATGCGCTGCATTAACCCGGCGCAGGTCTGGAAGGTACAACGGTAGTAGTCTTCTTCGCCCTCACCCAGCATTTGCTTGAGATCATGGCCAGCACAGAAACCTTTGCCTGACCCCTTGATCACCACACACCGAATGGTGAGGTCATCAGCAATGGCATCAAGCTCAGCATGCAATGCCTGCATCAACTCCATGGAAAGGCTGTTGTAGGCGTCAGGACGGGAAAGCATCAGGGTAGCCACGCCTTCGTGGTCCTGACGCTGCAGTAATGAATGAGTCATGCGGTTACTCCCTTTTTGTTGTTATTCGGGTTTACCCGAATATCGGTCAAAAGGGAGCAGCAGGTCAAGCCGGTTTTTCAGACTGAGAGAATATCGATCTTCTCCATCACCTGTACACCCGATCCACCGGCTGCAGCTTCATCATCCTCACCCAGTGGGCCGGCCATGGCCTGCATGGCAGGGCCAATACCGTGCGGAAAGCCCAGTTGCAGGCCTTTGAAATCAAACAGCTGTGGATCGGCCAGATGGGAGGGCACCACATTGCACAGGGCACGGAACATGGTCTCAATCCTGCCAGGATGGGATTTATCCCAGCCCTGCAGCATCTCCTTGATCACCTGACGCTGCAGGTTCTCCTGCGAGCCGCACAGGTTGCATGGAATGATCGGGAATTCACGCAACTCGGCGTATTCCATGATGTCCTTTTCACGGGCATAGGCGAGCGGGCGGATCACCATGTTCTTGCCGTCATCGGACACCAACTTGGGCGGCATCGACTTCAACTTGCCACCGAAGAACATGTTGAGAAAGAAGGTTTCCAGAATGTCATCACGGTGATGACCGAGCGCAATTTTGTTGGCCCCGATCTCATCGGCAAAGCCATACAGCGTGCCGCGGCGCAAGCGTGAACAAAGACCACAGGTAGTTTTGCCTTCAGGTACCACCGATTTAACGATGGAGTAGGTATCTCGTTCAACGATATGAAACGGCACACCCAGAGACTCAAGGTAGGCCGGCAGTACCTCTTCGGGGAAGCCAGGCTGCTTCTGATCCAGATTGACCGCCACCAGCTCAAACCGGATCGGCGCGCTTTTCTGCAGGTTCATCAGAATATCCAGCATGGCAAAGGAGTCCTTGCCACCAGACAGACAGACCATCACCTTGTCGCCGTCTTCAATCATGTTGAAGGCTTCGATCGCCTGCCCCATTTCACGGCGCAGCCGCTTTTGCAGCTTATTGAGGCGGGTTTTCTTCTGCTTATCGAGGCTATCGGTCTGCATGGTTAGTTACTACTGATGACGGGTTAAAAATTGAGCGCAGATTATACATGAATAGAGCTGCGGATAATAAACCCGATATTTTAATGCAGCCCTGATCCATTAAATAAAAAACCTCTAATTTAATGGAACCTTCATGCCCTAAGGGCTATGCTTTTTGGCTGAACTCCAGCATCAACGTGGCGCAGTTCTGGGTTAACCGTGCAGCTGATCTACCCGTACTTCCATGACAGTGAAGCGACCACCTGACTGAGGCTGGGCCTCGGCGTGCAGTAGGGACAGTGCAATAAACTTCTACTATTGCCCCCATTGCCATGTTAAATTTCATTTTGTTATAAGCTTATAATATTGTGTTCTCAGTAGGGGCGCAGCAGCGCCAAATCAATGACAACAGGAGAAACAAAATGGCACTTCGCATTAATGACACCGTACCCAACCTTGATCTGAAAACTGATCTGGGCGATTTCAAACTGCACGACTTCATCGGTGACAGCTGGGCGATCCTGTTCAGCCACCCGAAGGACTTCACCCCGGTTTGCACCACCGAATTCGGTGCTGTAGCACAGCTGGCAGCCGAGTGGGAAAAGCGCGGCACCAAGGTGATCGGTCTGTCCGTTGATGGCGTGGACGAGCACGTTGAATGGAAAGCCGATATCGAGAAATACGCCGGCGCACCGGCCAAGTTCCCGATCATCGCTGACGAAGACATGGCCGTTGCCAAGGCGCTGGACATGCTGCCGGCTGATGCCTACCTGCCGGATGGCCGTACTGCGGCTGACTCTGCCAGCGTACGTGTCGTGTTCATCTTCAGCCCGGACAAGAAGCTGCAGCTGTCCATGACCTACCCGATGTCCATCGGCCGTAACTTCGCTGAAGTCGTACGTGCTCTGGATGCGCTGCAGGCAACCTACAAGGTGCCGATCGCAACCGGCGCCAACTGGGAAGTGGGTGATGACGTGATCGTGGCTTTGTCTTTGAACGATGAAGAAGCCAAGGCCAAGTTCGGCGAAATCGACGTCAAACTGCCGTACCTGCGTACCACTAAACAGCCGTCTTAATTCCGGCTGTCACTATTGCTCGAACACTATGCTCGAAACAATAGTACTCAACAGCTCTGATACACATTGGCGCTGATTCCGGCCTGCCGAGGCAGGCCGGATGGTACACCAACCTGAGGGCTCGGTTGGCGGTGTGCCTCTCCGGGTTTCCCCATGCCTGTCTGGCAGCACCTGCATAAATACTGGCCTGTATTTCTGAAAACCACAAACAGACAGGTTCACGATATGAAAATTGCCGTTACCAGTCAAAACCGCAAGACCGTTACTGAACATGCCGGACGCTGCCGGCGATTTTGGATCTACACCGTCGAAAACGGTGTCATTACCGACAAGAACCTGCTCGAGTTGAGTAAGGAAGAGTCTTTTCATGACAGCGACAGCAATGTACCTCATCCGCTGGATGGGATAGATGTGCTGCTGACCGGCGGCATGGGTAGTGGTCTGGCCCAGCGTCTGGCGCGCAAGGAGATAGTGGCAAAAGTTACAACCCAGACTGAGCCTGATAAAGCCATCCAACATTACCTTGATAGCCGGACTGGACAGGAAGATGACTGACATTAAGACGTCATCCGGTAGGTTTTAGTCTGGTCCGTCCTGGTATGGCGCTGTGATCGACAAGGAGCAGGAATGACCCCTTCACCCCTTTTGACGCCTTTTGTTCGCCGGATACTCGTTTTCAGCGTTCTGCTCGCACTGGCAGGTGGTTGGTTGATGGGTCGGCTTACAGCACCAGTGCTGGGCCTGGAAGTCAGCTTTCGCAACGTCAGCGACGTGACAATTGAATCCATACAGCTGGATTTTGGCAGTGCCGATACACAGTCCAGTATTAAGGTTTTTCGCATTGAGCCGGGGGAAGTACGCACACTGGCGCTGAACCACGGTCCCGGAATGGGCTTCAACGTGCAGGTCAGCTACAGTAATGGTCGTAAGCAGGAGTTTTGCGCGTTGCGCGGAGATGAGCGTACTCAGCCAAGGCTGGATTTACGGCCATGAATTTCTAATCACCTGTTCGCAATTGACAAGGAGTTAACATGCGCAAGGTAACAGTTGCCGTTATTGGTGCCGGAACTGCCGGCCTTACCGCCTATAGGGCAGCCCGAAAGCATACGGACTCGGTACTATTGATCGATCCAGGTCCGCTGGGCACCACCTGTGCCCGTGTCGGCTGCATGCCCAGCAAGTTGTTGATTGCCGCGGCCGATACCGCCTGGCATATGCGCCACGCGGATATGTTCGGCGTGAGTGCGGCCGACATTCAGGTGGATGGCCACAAAGTGATGCAGCGTGTCCGCCGGATGCGCGATCGTTTTGTCGGCAAGGTACTGGAGGGAATGGAGTCAATTCCGGAACAGGATATGCTGCATAAACCCGTGCGTTTTATCTCTGATCATCTGCTGGAAACGGCTGACGGACAGCTCATTGAAGCGGAAAAAATTGTAATCGCCACCGGATCACGCCCTGCTGTGCCCGAATTTCTGCAAAAAGCCGGCAAGCGGCTGCTGCTCAATGATGATCTGTTCGAGCTGGATACTTTGCCTGAGTCAGTTGCCGTGTTCGGTCCCGGTGTGATCGGGCTGGAACTGGGGCAGGCCCTGCTCCGCCTTGGGGTACGGGTGCGCATGTTCGGCGTTGGTGGAGCCGTAGGACCAATCGGTGATGATGAGATTCGCCAGGCAGCTGTTGAATGTTTCAGCGCTGAATTCCCGCTTGACCCCGATGCCCAGGTAAAAGAGATCCGTGAAACGGACAGAGCTGTCGAGGTCACTTTCATACATACCGATGAAAAGCCTCTGACCGAGCACTTTGACTACCTGCTTGCGGCAACCGGGCGGCGGCCCAACGTGGATCAACTGGGACTTGATCAGACTCATCTGCAGCTGGATGACCGTGGTGTGCCTGTTTTCGATCCACACACGTTGCAGTGTTCGGTCGAACACATATTCATCGCCGGTGATGCCAACAACCATCTGCCCCTGCTCCATGAGGCTGCGGATGAAGGTGGCATTGCAGGCCGTAATGCCGCCCTGCTGCCCGATCTGCAGCCGGGAGATCGCACAGTCCCGTTGGCCGTTGTGTTTTCCGATCCGCAAATTGCGACGATCGGCATGCGCCCTGCCGATATCCACGAGCAGTTTTCCGGCCGCTTTGCAGAAGCCGCGTATGACTTCGCTGATCAGGCCCGCGCCAAGGTACTGGGCAGAGACAGAGGCTTGATGAAGGTATGGGCTGAAACCGGCAGCGGAACCCTGCTCGGGGCCGAAATTCTCGGGCCTGACGCTGAGCATCTAGCCCACCTGCTGGCCTGGGCCATGCAGCAACAGTTGAGCGTTAGCGATCTTTTGGCGATGCCCTACTATCACCCGGTGCTGGAAGAAGGGCTTCGCAGCCTATTGCGTGATCTGCAGACACGCCTTTGAAGTCAGCAGACGATCCAAGTGGCTGCCTGGAATTGATGGCGCTGTTCAGACCCCAGTACTGACAGCGCCTGCAACATTATTGCTTGAAACGGTTGACCAGCTCATGCAACTGGTCGGATACCCGCTGTGACTGGCGAATACTTTCAGCGCTTTCTTCTGTTCTGGCCAGGCTGCGTTCGGCCAGCTCGGAAATCTCTTTCACCTGACGGTTCACCTCCTCCGATACCAGCGCCTGCTCCTCAACCGCCGCGGCCATCTGCTCGGACATCGCCGAAATCTGATTCACCGCCTCGGCAATCCCCTGCAGCATGGATTCCGACTCAATAACCCGCTGCAGACCGGTCTCTGCATCCTCCGCGCCCTCTTTGGCCACGGCAACCGAAGAGTGGGCCTGACCTGTCAACCCTTCGACGATTTTACGGATGTTCTGCGCCGACTCTCGGGTATTGCCCGCCAGTACACGCACTTCATCCGCCACAACCGAGAAGCCGCGACCATGATCACCGGCACGGGCCGCCTCAATCGCCGCGTTCAGTGCCAGCAGGTTGGTTTGATCGGAGATATCTTCGATAGACTGGGCAGCATGAGCAATCTCGCTGGTCTGCTCAGCGAGCAAATGCACTGCCTGACCAATCTCGGACACAGTATTGCGAAGCTCTTCAATCGAGGTACAGGTGATGCGGGCAATCTCGCCGCCTTTTCCGGCTAGTTCCCTTGATTGCTCGGCCTGCCCTGCTGTTTTCTGCACGTTGTGAGAGATTTCATGAATCGCCAACGACATCTCATGCATTGCGGTCGCGACCAGCTCGGTTTGATGAGTCTGAGCCTGAATTTCCTCGCGCGCGGTTTCGGACAACTCCAATCCACGACGCGACTGTTCCGCCACCTGTCGGGACGCATCTTCAATACGGGTCAACACCGCATCCAGGTGTGCACGCAGGCTCATCACCCCCACCATGATATTGCCGGTCATACCGTGCTGATTGGTGTAGGTATTAGCCGCCAGAGGATGCATGAACACCCCGTGCAGCTCCTTGCTGATCAGGTCAAGGTCATGCTTGTGGTGCAGGAACTGAATACCACCGAAGATCAATAGGGCAGCGATCAACCAGAGGGTACTGGCAAGCGGTGACAGCCAATAGCCCAGCACCACGGCCGGTACGATAAAAGCCAGCGCGATCAGGAACTGCTGCAGATAACGAGGCACATGCAACTGACGACGTTTGCGGTTGATACGGGCGTACAGTTTTTCGGCCCGCTCCACATCCTTGCGCGCAGGACAGGAGCGAACGGATTCATAGCCCACTACCTTGCCTTCTTCGGTCACGGGGGTCACATAGGCGCTGACCCAATAGTGGTCACCATTCTTGCAACGGTTTTTGACCAACCCCATCCAGGGGCGACCTGCCTTGAGGTGGTTCCACATCACCTCGAAGGCCTCCGCCGGCATATCCGGATGACGCACCAGATTGTGATTGTGACCAATCAGCTCTTCGCGGGTGTAACCACTGATCTCCTGAAACGCATCATTGCAGTGGCTGATCACACCCGACAGATCAGTTGATGAGATCAGTTTAACATTCGCATCAAAATGCTGTTCACGCTGAGTCACGGGGCCATTGTTTTTCATCTCAACCACCTCAATTACGCCATAACATCTGCTGCCTGGCCAGAGAGCCAGCGCTGTTCAAATTCTTTTGCAGTCAGCGGACGGGCAAAGCAGTAGCCTTGCCCAAAATCACAACCCATCCGCTTCAACTCGTCCGCGATTGCTTCATTTTCGATCCCTTCCGCGAGAGTTTTCATACCGAAAATATGTGCAGTGGCGATGATGGTTTGTACGATCGCCCGATTGGCAGCATCACGGTCCAAGTTGCGCACAAACGACATATCGATTTTCAACAGATCCGCATCAATGTCTTTCAGATAATTCAGTGATGAGTGACCGGTGCCGAAGTCATCAATGGCCAGGGCAAAACCTTTTTCCTTGAGGTGATGCAGCATATTGATTGCATCCTCGGGGTCACGCATCAAACCGGTTTCGGTCAGCTCCAGCTCAAAATCGCTTGGTGAAACGCCTTCCTCCGCCAGTAACAGCAACAGGTCATTGGCAAAGCGGCTATCATCCAAGTCACGTGCCGACACATTCACCGCCAGTTTTATCTGGATCCGACCCGGCACCAGCAGACCCTGCTCCTGCCATACACGGCGCTGGTGCCCTGCCATTTTCAACACCTTGCGGGTGATCATGTCGATCAAGCCTCGCTCCTCCGCCAGCGGTATGAACTGGTTGGGGCTGACCCAGCCCAGTTCGGCATCAAACCAGCGCAACAACACCTCGGCGCCACATAGCTGGCCCGTGACAAGGCACACCTGAGGCTGGAAGCGCAACTCCAGCCCTTTACTCTGCACCAGCGCGGCCTCAAGCCGACGGGCGAGATAGGCTCTCTCTCTGATTTTCAAACCCAGCAGCGCATCGTAAAAGCACACCTGATCAGCGCGTGCCTTGGCCTGATGCAGCGCAATATCGGCGTGCCGGAGCAGAATCTCGTAGCTGTCGCCATCGTGAGGCGCCAACACAACGCCATAGCGCTTACGCACAGTCACTTCGGCGCTTTCAATCCGAAATGGCTCGGCGAATGCCTTATTGATGCGCGACACCAGTGACAGCACCGCATCCCCATCCGGCACAAAACAGGCCAGGGCAAACTCGTCACCGGTAATGCGAGCCAGGGCTCCACCGGCAGCCTGTTCCTGCCGCCCCAGAAGATCCATTTCGCGGATTGTCTGCTTCAGCCTCAGGCTCACCGCCTTGAGCAACGCATCCCCCACCTCATGACCAAGAGTCTCATTCACTTCTTTGAGATTAATTATGTCCATATAAATCAAGGCCAGTGTTCGTTGCTCTCGACGAGTAACGGTCAACTGCTGCTCTACCAGCTCACCCAACAAATTACGGTTGGGAAGTCCCGTCAATGTGTCATAGAAAGCCAGTTGTTCAATGTGTTTGGCCTGTTCGTCAAAACGATTTTGTGCATCGTCTCTGGCACGCATAATCGCGTTATGAGCTGCGTGACTGTAAGCATCCAGGGCCAGTGTCACATCCAGCAGTACGAGTTTATTCAAAGCCGTGAGCACCTGACTACTAACTTCAGGAGCGTAACGAAACTCATGCTGTAGTCCCAAACTGAAATGTTGCACAAAACTACCGAAAGCGCCCGTATACCACTGTGGCTGTAGGCCTATTCTCTGATGTGCTATACCAACCGCGAGGCGGTCGAGCGCATATTCATAGTCATATTGACCTGACAGCAAGCGCTCAAAGTAACGCTTTTGGGTAACTTTGAGCCGTTGGAGCGTCGCATTTTCTTTAAGAAGATCAGACACCCCTTCAAACTGTATCAAATGGTTATAAAAGGCTTCTATCAATTGCTCTGTATAAGCCGACATGCGGGGCTGCACCTGGCGCAGTAACTGTTCCTCCTCGGCAGTAAGAGTCAATAATGCTTTACGCTGCGCAAAGCTTTCAGCAGTTAACTCAATACCGACAGCAACTTCACCCACTGTTGGGTATCCCATGCTCATAACTCTTACTCTTTTCCAGAAATCAATATCAGCCGTGGTTGTTTTACAACTGAATTGGTGTTGCTTGATGAAACAACTGTCCGTGGCAGCTGCTTCATTTCATGCAGCAAACTGGAGGTGTTATCGATCATTAACTGATGTAACAAAACACAAGCATGGACAGGGTTATTGGAACGCCGGATAACACCATCGATCCTAAACTGCAAACGCTCAAGCTTTTGATGTTTCGACTCAGGCCTGCTGGCAATATGTTGGGCCACCAATGCTTGTCGCAATGTTTCCAGCGCTTCAGGATCACAGGCCGCCAAACGAGCCAGTTCATCAAAACTCGGCAGCTCAATGCTCATCGTTTATTACCTCCTGATTCCCAACAAATCACATGCGTTGTCACATTCGGCATAAATCATTGGCAAGGCATGCACCAGCTCAACCAACGGCAGCCTCACACCACCCCAAGCGTGAGAAACCACTGTACTTTCAATCTGTTGTTTCAGAACCGCTTCAGGCTCAGCACTCCAGCCAGGATTGGCCGCCAGATAGAAACTCAATGCATCGGCAAACTGAATAATGATTAGCAGATCACGCAGCTCTTTGTGAACTTTCGGGTGGCGTACCACCTCAGGATGGTGGTGATAGCGGACAATATTGCTGATTAAAGCCGGCAAGTGCATTTTTTTGCAGGCCATCTGCCCAACAACTGTATGTGTGAACCCCAGGACACTCTGCTCAGCCGAGATAAGCTCTTCAGCAGCCCCCCAGCCTCTCACATCGGTATCTTTCAAAGCATCTGGGGCGACCTGCAACATTACGAAACGCCCAAGATCATGCAACAGACCTGCCATATAGGCTGTTTCTGGTTTTACCGTAGAGAAGTAAGCGGTTCGGGCCATGAACAACGCGATATGGGCGACCTCAAGCGAATGTCTCCATATATTGCGCTGTTCATCCTTCGCAGGCACGAATACACGTGCAACAGAGATAGCCATTAACAATTGCAGGATGGTGTTAGAGCCAACCCGAGCCAAGGCTGCCTCGATGCCGTCAACGGATGTACTCCCCATACAGGCAGCCGAGTTGGCATAACCGATGATTAAACTCGCCAAGGGTGGGTCAGTCTTGGCAAGTCGTACCATGTCATCAAAGAAGGTATCGCTGTCTGGATCTGACCTCATAAGCTCAAACATTACGCTTGGCAACAGGGGCAGCTGCTCGAGACGTTCTTCGATTTCTTCAAGAGAAATCACATGGGATTCCACACTGCTCATGATCCTTTCCTTCTGTATGCCATCACCCCGTATAGCTTGGGAGATAACACTACAACACAATACTTGCCATATAAGTACTTTGTGACAATTATGACACACGTTAACACACATGACCAAATGCCAAGATGCGACTTTTTGTCGCACCTCAACATCAGAAATAGAAATATGGCGGGAGTCGGTAGGGAGGATGTTTTGCAGTAGAGGTCAGGGGTTCAGCTCAAACCTTTTGCGAAACCTCACGCATCAAGCTGTCAATACACCGCACCACACTAAGACTGGCCTTTTCCATCTGCTCGAGTTGTTGCAGCATGCCTTTGTAATCTTTTTGTGCACCATAGGCCAAGGCAGCACGACCTGAATCATGTACCTGACGGTGTGGGCTTTCCAGCGCCTTGAAACTGTTCAAGCCTGCGTATTTACGGCCACCATAGCCATCATAGTACCAGTGCCCCAAGCGACACTCCGTGTGACTGTTGGCCCCCTCTGAAAACTCGCCACGCTCAATGAGACTGTAAATCTGGTTTTTCCAGACCGCATGGTCAAGCTTGACCGTATTGAGGAACGAGGCGGTTGTGGCAATGCGAATCACACGCTGCATATGATCAGAGCGGCTTATAACATCTCCGACCACTGAGTCAATCTGGGTCGAAGAGGCCGCCACATCGGACGCAACCTCTTGGTTCTGGTTGACCACAGACTTAATTGAACTGGTCTGATCAATCACTAGAGCCACCAACCGCTCAATTTCTTGGCTGGCGACGTGCGCCTTACCTGCCAAAGCACGCACCTCATCAGCCACGACAGCAAACCCACGTCCAGCTTCACCTGCACGAGCAGCCTCAATGGCCGCATTCAATGCCAGTAAATTCGTTTGGTCCGAGATTTCCTGAATGCTGGATACCAGCTGTGAAATTGAGTGGGCGGTTGTATCAAGCACCGTGGCGGCATTCATACTCGCACTGGCCTGATCATTAATCAAACCAGCGCGTTGCCCAAGCTTATTGAGTGCTTCGCGGGTATGATCAAAAACGGCATCCAGCTGCTTGAGAGCCTTCCGCTCATTGATAAGCTCCTCAGCAGTATCCGCCAACCCCTCACGAATGCTGAGTAGCATATCGCCCCCTTTCAGCTGCCAGGACATAACCGCCGCCTCACTATCCCCCTGTTGTTGCAGCTGGCGCAGCTGATCCTCTTTCTCTGCCAGCAACGCTTGCAGGCTCTGTTTTTCTTTCAAATGCTCGGCTTGCAGGGCTTGCAGCTGTGCTTTGAATTCTTCTTCTTTTTTATGTTGCTTACGTCCAAGTACAAACATATGTGCCTCAAGTATCACAGCAGATAATTTATTCGGAATGATAGTGTTTTATTACGCCGGGGATATCAGCAGGTGGTACCGGTTTGCTGATAAAGTACCCTTGGATTTCATCACAGCCCAGAGCAGTCAGCAGTGCCAGCTCCTCCTCAGTTTCGACACCTTCGGCAATTACTCTCATTTTCAGGCTCTCAGCAATGCCCATTACGGCCTTAACGATCCCCTGATCGGCCGAGTTGTGAACCAGGTTTTTGACAAACGCCCTGTCCACCTTGATGAAGTCGACACAGAATTTCTGAAGATATTCAAGCGAGGAGTAACCAGTGCCAAAGTCATCAATGGCCAAGGTGACACCCAGCTGTTTTAATTCATTCAGTAAGTAAAGGGCCTGCTCAGGATTATCCATGGCCACGCTTTCAGTAATTTCCAGATCCAGCAGCTCCGAAGGCAAACCTGACGTGTTGATCATTCGACCAAGCTTGCTGGCCAGATCACTATCCATGAACTGACGACCTGAGAGGTTAATGCCGACCCGTAGCCCAAGCCCTTCTTGATACCATGCGTACGCCTGCCGAATGGCCTCTTCTGCTACCCAGTAGCCGAGACTGTGAATCAGCTCCATCTGCTCTGCGATCGGAATGAACTCAACGGGTGAGACCAACCCCATATCTGGGTGGTCCCAACGAATCAGTGCTTCAACCCCCACAATACGACCGGACTTCACATCCAGCTGGGGCTGATAGAAAAGCTTAAACTCATGCCGTTCGAGCGCGTGCCTGAGTTCAGACTCAATATATAGGCGCTTTGCATAGTCAGCTTGGCAAGTCTCATCATAAATTTTAAAGCGACTGCCTCCTGCCCTTTTGGCAACGAGTCTGGCCTGAATTGCAGCACTGATCAGCTGGTTAGGCTCATTACCATTTTCAGGGCTAATGGCAACTCCCACACTGGTTTCAATAAATACAGGCTGACCATTCAACTCATACGCCGACCCTAAGCGCAGCTGTAGATCGGCTATCCAATTTACCAGCACCTCTTGATCATCCAGATCAGGTATGAGAATGGCAAACTCGTCTGCTCCAAGTCTGGCCATTTGGTATAGTCCCCGGGTCGCGCTTTGCAAACGCAGGGAAAATAACTGCAGCAGCTTGTCGCCCTCCACCTGACCAAAGGAGTCATTGATCATATGAAAACGATCAATATCAAGCGTAACAACGGCACAGGGGTGGGGATCATCCAATTGCTGCGCAAGTAGCGCCTGGAAAGCATTACGGTTCGACATCTGTGTCAAACTGTCATGGTGGCGCTGAAACTCGATCGTCTGTCGTGCATGCCAAAAATCTGTCACGTCCTGCAACACGCATAGAATGCTATTGTCAGCCGTTTTGCGTGCAATCATGCGAACATGCCGTTCACCATCTCCTGCCCTAAAACCATGCCCTAACATTGCCCGCTCATGCTCATCCATGAGCAATTTTTCCAGCTGCTGCCGTACATGCTCTCGCTGCCCGGATTCAACCCGTTGTAAATACCCATCCAGCCCCATCTCGGAAACGGTTTCAGGTAACTGAAACAACTCAAGCAACCCAGGGGCCCAATCAAGTGTATCGGTCTTTGAATGCCACTCAAAAAAACCCAACTGCGCAACCTCTTGCGCCTCGTTTTGCATGACCCGTACCTGATCCAGTGCACAGGTCATGCGATAGGTTCGCAACGAATATCGAACACGTCGGATTAGAAGCGCCCAATTGATGGGCTTGGTTATGAAATCGGTGGCGCCCTGTGCAAAGGCTTTGTCGATTGCGATCACATCATCCAGCCCAGTCAGCATCACAACCGGCACTCGCGTGTCCAGTCTGCGAATGTGCTCACAGACCTCAAAGCCGTCCATACCTGGCATCACCACATCCAGCAGAACAAGATCGGGAACGGAATGGATTGCAAGCCATTCTACCGCTGACTGCCCACTCACTGCCTGGGCGACCTCATAACCTTCTTTCTGGAGTATCTTAGTCAGTGTCAGCCGTGTGGTCAGATCATCATCAACCACTAGAATACGGCTCACATCTTTAGGGCTTATATTAAATTCGACCAATCTTTACTCCTGATGCGGGCACGACTTCAGAAATTCTTGCAGTGCGCATGCCAGCTTATCTGATTCTGTGGATAGCCGCTGGGCGAGACTAAACAGCTCCGATTTGTCTAGAGTTTTGATATTGCGTTCAATTTCAGCTGACTGCTCAGACACACTCATGCCCCCTACATTGGCAGCACTGCTTTTGAGAGTGTGTGCTGCCCTATACGCCAACTCTTGTTTATCGGTTTCAAGACCCTCGATGACTCCTTGGACAAGGTCAGGCAGTTGCTCAAGAAAGGCTTCCAGTATCATCACAATATCGCCACCCAACAGCTCTTCCAACTGCCGCAGGGTATCGAGACTCAAGACCTGAGTTGTGTTATCACCATCTTCTTCATGCAAGGCTGTTGAGTCAGGCTCTGATATATCTGAGACTACACCACGTGCATGCTCCATCAGAATTTGTCTAAGCTGCTCAGGCTCAAAAGGCTTACCAAGGTGTCCATCCATACCAGCATCCAAACACCGTTGAATCTCTACTGGAGTGACAAAGGCCGTCATTGCTATAACCGGTAAACGAGACCAACCGTGCTGCTCTTCGAGCATCCTCAACTCACGGGTGGCAGTGAGCCCATCCATCACCGGCATCTGACAGTCCATCAAAACAACATCAAAACGCTGCTGATGTACCCATTCCAAGGCCTCGCGGCCATTCTCGGCACTGACTGCATGGCACCCCAAACGCTCCAGATTTGCCAACGCTACCATACGATTTACATCATTATCCTCAGCCAAAAGTACCCTGAGTCCTACCAGTTCATGCTGAAGGGTTTTGCTACCGGACGCTTGGTCAGTAGAGATACCATTATGAGAATAGAGCACTCTTTCAATCGCATCATGCAACTCATCACGCCCCAAAGGCTTGGCCAATAAACACTCAAAACCTGCCTTCTCTGCCTGCTGATTCAGTGCACGCCCGGTATACGAAGTAATCAGGATCATTTTGATAGTGCTGAAGCGCTCATCATTGCGTATCTGCCGAGCCAACGTAACACCATCCATATCAGGCATCATCATGTCAGTCAGAACAAGGTCAAATAGCTGCTTTCCTTGCCGCCAGTTTTGCTCAAGCAATTCCAGCGCCTGCTCTCCACTATCGGCACTTTGATGGCTGATTTTCCAGCTATCGCAATAATGTTCGAGGATCAAACGGTTAGTCGCATTATCGTCTACTATCAATGCGCCAAGACCTTGCAACTCTTCGCTGGGCACAAATAGACTGCCGGGATCCTGCGCAGGCTGGAGTACTACACAAAAGTGAAAGGTGCTGCCTTGGCCAGGCTCAGACTCAAGCCACAATTTGCCCCCCATATGGGTCACAATTTCTCGACTAAGGGTCAAACCCAACCCAGTACCGCCATATTTCCGGGTCGTTGATCCATCAGCCTGGCTGAAACTCTCAAAAATGCGCTCCTGCACTTCATGAGGAATGCCAATCCCGGTATCACGAATGGCAATATGCAGCATCAGCGCACCCGGCTCTGACACCTCAAGCTTAGCGCTCAATATGACTTCGCCATGATCCGTAAACTTGATCGCATTACCGAGCAGATTGGTGATCACCTGCCTCAACCGCGTCGGATCACCCGAGACAAACTCAGGCACACTCGAACCAAGCAATACCGCAATTTCCAACCCCTTACCCTGCGCCTGAGGAGCAAAAAGTTTGACCGTATCCTCCAAAATGGAGCGTAAGCCGAAATCAATCTGCTCAAGCTCAACACGTCCCGCCTCGTACTTCGACAGGTCGAGGATACTGTTAAGAAGCGACAACAACGTCTTGCCGGACCCTTGGGCTATTTTCAGGAAGTCTTTCTGCTCTGGAGTCAACTCGGTATCCATCAGTAGCTCGAGCATACCGAGGATGCCGTTCATGGGCGTCCTGATTTCATGACTCATATTGGCCAGAAACTGTGATTTGGCATGTGCGCTTTCAAGCGCCTCTTCACGGGCACGCTTCAACTCGTCTTCATACTGTTTGCGTTCAGTGATATCGGACATCACCGAAACATAGTGAGTGATCTGCCCAGCATCATTGCACACCACACTTATAGTCTGTGCCTGGGGATACAAAGTTCCGCCCTTACGCTTGTTCCAGACCTCACCTTCCCAGAAACCATCCTGGTTGATGTCAGACCACATCTGACTGTAAAAATCCTCATCGTGCATTCCCGAGCGAAGGCGACGGATGTGCTGCCCAATCCATTCATCTCGGCCATAACCGGTAATTTCAACGAACGCATCATTGCAGGCCAAAACATGTAGATCCGGTCCAGTAATCACAACCCCATCGACCGTATGGCTGAACACGATAGCGGCTAACCGCAATTGCTCTTCGTCAGTTTTACGTTGTGTAATATCACGAAAAATCGTAATGGATCCGTTTTCCTCATTCGCCACACTGAAACGTGCACTGGTTACCTGAACCGGAACAAGTTTTTGATCCGACACCCGGCGAAAAAACTCGTCTTCGCTTTCATATACCTCGCCTTTTCGGGTTACTGAGCGGATCGGGCACTGATCCAGCGATACTGGCGCTCCCCTGTCATCGTAATGGACATGAAACAAATCGTGGGCAATCAGTCCAGTCGCATCTGACTGGGAGATACCCAGAATACGTTCAGCAGCTTCATTCAAAAATGTGATTCGGCCCTGTGTGTCCTGAACAAACAGACCCTCTGCCATACGTTCGGTTATCGCCTTGAGCTTTTCACGCTCGGTTGCAATAGCCTGATTAGCGGTTTGACGTCGATAGTAACCAACTGAAAAGCTGGCCATCAGCGCCATAAAGAACAACTGTATCCAAAGCCCATTGCGATACAGGCTCTCAATATCTGGTACTTGAGTAAACGTCAGGATATAGGCATCAACCTGATTTGAAACACTGTGGACCGGCATGAACAGGGCTGCATAGCGCCTGCCCTCCAACTTGCGCGTCAGACCAAACGCCTCACCCGAAATCATTTTGCTGCGGATCAGCTCATGCTCGGATGCCAATGCTGCTTCAAGTGCCTGCTGAAGCGCCGGTATATCGCGAGGCTGGCCCAGCTTGGCCCCAACATCTTCGATAACATACTCATCATTCAACCGGAACGACTCATAGATGGAGCGTTCACTGGGATAGAGCATTGAAAACACACGGTCACGGTTCAGGACAAACTCAAACAGTTCATTTGGTACCAACGCCCTGAGATTTGCTTCTACGGTCTTAAAGGACACACTACTTTCAACACTGCCTATGTGCTCCCCTTCATGAAACAGCGGAAATACAAACCGAAAGCCGTGAAACAATTTACCCGCCTCAAAACCTTCTACCGGCACCAATTCCGTGTTCGCCAATCTCACGGACTCACGCACTTCGAACAGAGAGTCACCATATTTCAGTGGGCTGTGAAACCGAAGCATACTGAGCCCGTCAGGGGTATGGAAATGAAGCTGCCGAACTCCGCGCGCTTTCAAGCGTTGATACGAGGGGTAAAGTTCACGAAACAGAAGGCCTCGTGCGATGTCACGCTGATCCCCACGTGATTCAATCACCTCCTTGACCAGGCCTGTTACCTCGGGCTTGTTGATGGTTTCGTCAAACAGGGTACGCGCAACCTGTCCAAGCCCACGCACAACCGATCGATACGCAACAGCTTCCTGCTGCAGGCGCGAGTCAAGCTGATTACGTACCTCGAAATCAATCAGCAATTGTATGAAGCCAATGCCGATCAGAACGCTGGTCACAAAGCCGGTCAAAGCTGTCAGCAGAACTCTGCGATTCATTGCCCAGCTCCTATCAAGTCAACCTTGAGCTGGCGCCATTGCTGACGAACCGGGTCAAATACGCTTTCATCTACTCTAATCGCGCCATATTTGAGATTTGCGCTCCAGCCTCTCACCACTTCCGCGTCACTTGGGTTTTCCATCGGCTTAAGTTCAAGCAAAGCCGTCCGGATTTGATCTGTTATTGCGGTGTCCAAGGTATCGGTATTGGCAACCAGCACAAATCCGGGCATGGGTGATGTCTCATCTATAACTCTGAGCCCAAGGTGATGATATCGCTTCGCAATTTGTGTCTTAAGCCCACCCACATCGTACTGCCCCAATATGACCTTGAGCGCAACATCTTCATGACTGCCTACATAGGTGTATTCATGCTGTTCGTTTTCTAGACTTTCACCCTGTGCCTGTAGATACGCTTCAACCATAAGGTAGCCACAGGTTGAAAGGGGTTGCGTCAGGGCAAATCGCTGTATTCGATCTGGGTGAATCAGAGTCAGAGGGTTATCCGGAAAGTGGACTAATGCACAGGTATAGGTGGACTCACCCTGCGCGTCCAGCAACTGCACCATCGGTTGCATATTGTGGCTGCGCTCAGTCAGCGCCACGTACGGAAGCGGTCCAAGGTAGGCTAGATCCACTTGCCCGGCAGACAAAGCGTCCAGCAAGGTTTCGTATGAAGCGTGGTAAGCAAGCTCGAAGGTCTGCCCCGTCTGTTTCTCCAAATAATCCAGAAACGGCAGATATTCACGCGTCATTTGCTCCAGACTTGCCATCGGCAGGGGGGCAAACCTGATCGTTCCAGCAGCGCAAACAGGGGAGAGGGCACATAACCAGAACAATACCGATACCGGGCGTGACATTCTCACACGGAAATTCCATTTCAAGGTTTGAGTTCAATCTTCCATCCAGTGTCGCTATAAGACAACATCTGAAAATGTCGGATTTATTGACACTACGCAAATAACGCGTTGCAACTTGTAACTGATGGCAATTGGCCATGTAAAAACAAAGGGATTAAACCATTGTTTTAAAACTAACTTACAAGCTTTTGCAACAAAGAGCCAGCTTTCACACAGGCACTTGGCTGATCGAACAGCCGCGCCACAACAAGACTGTCAAGCGGAATCACGACTGTCATTGACTTTCGGCAATATTACTCTGAAGCAGCTCCCCTCACCCAACGTACTCTCCACTTCGATACGTCCTTCATGGGTGTTGATGATGCCATAGGCGACTGCCAGCCCAAGCCCCGTGCCTTCGCCGGGTTCTTTTGTAGTAAAGAAGGGCTCGAAAATATGGTTCAGGTCTTCAGGTGCAATACCACAACCAGTATCACAAACTTCGAACAAAACCTCAGCGTCGGTCTGGCCTGATGTTATACGAATTTCACCTTCGTTGCGGATGGCCTGAGCCGCATTCACGATCAGCGCCATAATCACCTGGTTCAGCTGCGCTGGCACTGCCTGAATCAGAGGCAGTTCAGCATCCAGGTCCGTTTCGATCTGTGCCTTGTATTTATATTCGTAGCGGCAAATCACCAGGGTGGTTTCGACACAGTGATTCAGATCACAGTCCTGCCAAGCGGTATCACCTGAGTGCGAAAACTCCAGCAGACTTTCGGTTATGTGCTGGATGCGTCGCACACCTTCGATGGAATCCGCCAAGAGGTCGCTGATATTGTCCGTGATATCAGCATAATGTTCCTGCCGCTCAACCTCGCTCAGATGTCTGGCATCAGGCTCCGGCACCAATTCAACCGCTCTTTCATAAAGCCGCATGAGCGATGGCACATAGTCATTCAAAATAGTGACATTGGCACTGACAAACGCCAGCGGGTTGTTGATCTCATGAGCCACCCCAGTCGCCAGGACACCAACAGACGCCATCTTTTCGGACTGCACCAACTGTGCCTGAGTCGCCTTAAGCTCAGTGATCAGCCGGTTCAGCTCTTCCCGCTCATGCTGCAGTTCCACGTTGGTCTGGCGTAGCTCTCGCGTGCGTTCTTCCACTCGGGCCTCCAGCAGCTGATTGAGGCGCGCCAGGCGCCGGTTGGCTTCATCCAGCTCTGAACGGCTATGCTCGATGGTTTTACCCATTTCGAGCAGGCCATCCGATACCGAGTTCAACTCGGCAATATCAGTGGCAACCGGCTCAGGCCGGTAGCGTCCCTGGCCGATGGCACCGATCATGCGGCGCAGGCCGCGCATGGGCTGGGACAGCCTCAAACTGACCTGTAGAGACTTACGGTACAGATACAGCATGAAAAGCACGTAAAAGGCCAGCAACCCCAGGATCATGCCGATGGCGATCTGATCCACTCTTGCCTTGAGGGCGTTGGCATCAGCATACAGGCGCGCCTGATCAGCCACGACGAGCAAGTGCCAGTCAGCACCCGGGATCAAGGACCAGGCCGCCAGCTTGGGTTCCCCTGCCAAATCAAGTGCGACCACTCCATCATTGGCTGCATTGATCCCTTCTGCCAGCAATTGACTGTCTGTACGCTTGAATAGATTGAAGGCTTCGGGCTTGAAGGTATCCTGTTTGATTGCAGTGGCGTAGTCATGCTCGGTCAGCTCCTGCAGTTGCCAATCCTGTTCAGCCGCCTCGGGCATCGCCAGAATGGTACCGCTGCTGTCCACCAACAGGGCATAGCTGTCCCACGGCAGGTTCAATGCCAATACCTGACGGATGATTTCTGAAACGCGGATATCGAGACCGGCAACGCCTTCAAGAAAATCGGTATTGCGGCGATAGACCGGTGCAATGGCCGACGCCATCCAGCCCTGCCCGGCTGGATCGATGTAAACATCGGTCCATGCCACCTTACGCTCGGGATTGTGCTCGGCGTCAGCTTCATAGTAGAAGTTGTAGTCACGGACATTCAGATCAAACGGATACTGCTCCAACACGTCGAACGGCGGGTAGATGCGGTTCATTGAGTCGTGTGTATTCATGTACGCCTGAGTGACCAGCGAGCTGCTTTTAACCAGCTGCTTCATCAATGGATCGACCTGAACCAACTGCCAAGCCTTCCGCCGTTCAGCCTCACGCACCTGAGTAATGGAGGAGTAGAACATGGCCGCACCTTGCGTATCGGCCCGTGTATGCCAGACGCCGTTGTCACTTAGGGTATAGCGAGCCTTTTCCTCGTCAGATGGATTGTACGGTGTATCGTAGGCTTGGCTGATCATGGCCGCGAACAGGTCAGCCATTTCTGCCACACCCTTCAACTGGCTGCTGATCACATCCGATTCAATTCTGGCGGTTTCCAGCAGCGATTCCTGCGCACTGCGCTGCATGGTGGCGATGTTTTCATCGCGAATGATGTAGTTGGTGGCAAGATAGGCCGCGATTAGTGCCAGTTCAATGAAAATAATCGGGATCAGAGCATTGCGGATATAGGTACTCCAAAGTACCCGAAAGACATTTTGTTCTCGCGTGCTCTGCTGTGTGCTCATGCCAGGCTCAACTCTGATGAATCGGCAAGATCAGGGTGAAGCAGGCACCTCCACCTGGGCGATTTTCGGCACGGATCTCACCACCATGGCTAATCATGATGTCATGGCAAATGGGCAGACCGAGCCCCGTTCCCTTGCCCGCGGGCTTGCTAGTCACGAACGGCTCAAACAGGCGTGGCATCAGTTCATCTGCAATACCCTGGCCTTGATCACATACACTGAGCTCAACGTAACGTTCACCCAGCTGATTCAAGCGGATACTGATATCACCTCCCTCTGGCATAGCCTGCGCGGCATTGACCAGCAGGTTAACCAACACCTGAGAAATCTGTGCCGGACGACACCAGACAGCAGGTACATCCTTGTACTCGCGATTAATCTGTCGCACCACATATTTCAATTCGTGGTGCACCAGCCGGAGGGCTGTTTCAATCAACTCTTCAAGACACACCAGCTGTCCCTGTTGCGCGTCATCGTGGGCGTAGTTTCTTAGCGTGGAAACAATCCCTTCGATACGCTCGACCCCCTCGCTGGTTTCATCCAGCAAAATGGGCAATTCGGTGTGAAGATAGTCGTAGTCATGCTGCTTTTTCAGCGCCACTAAAGCTTTTGACAGGCTTGAATTGTGCTCCGAATCAGCCAATGCCAGCACGTTACCCAATAATTGCTCCAGCTCAGTCACGTAGTGGCGCAGGGTATGTAAATTGGTTTTGACGTAACAAACCGGGTTATTGATTTCATGCGCTACGCCGGCCACCAAACGCCCCAGCGTGGCCATTTTTTCCGACTGAATCAGCTGCTGCTGCCTACTATGCAGTTCGGCATGATAATCCGGATGCTCGAGAGGCTTCTTACTCATCTTCCGCCTCCTTGGCATCATTCATACTGCCACTGCGCAACTTGAGTGCCATATTCAAAATCTCAGTGGCGGGCTCACAATCAGCAGGCGGTTCCGGGTCAAGTTGGTGTTGAACGGCCTCAATCACGTCCGACTCAAACCCCCACAACTCCAGTAGATAGGCACTGGCCAGACTGTATTCTTGAGGATCATCACCCAGCACCAACATACCAATGTTATGCAGCAGCGCACTCACCACGGCCAGATTACGTACAGTCTTGTTGACACCACGGCTATCACATAATGCCCCCACCTGCTCGGCCAACAGCATCGCCTCTCGCATCAAACGATCGCCCAATGCGCGCGGGACCTGACTGTCGTGCTGGTACAGCTCTATGATCAAAACCAGATTATGGATGGTCTGCAGCCCCAGCCGCATCACGGCCACTTCAACATCATGGGTACGGGAGTTGAAACCAAAGAAGGGGGAATTTACCAGTTGCAGCACACGACTCAACAACACCTGATCGTGCCGAATGAGCTCGGCCACTTCAGCCACGCTGGGCTCCTGCTGCTCCAGAACCTGGGTGATCTGTTGATACACCTCAGGGAGTACGGGAATGCTTTCCTGTCGGCCTAGGCGGCTGCGCAGACTGTCACTCAAGGGCAGTTGATGCAGCACACGCGCCCGTGTCAGCAAATCATCAATAACCTCACGCTCAAAGGGCTTGCGGATGACCAGATGTGCTGCAGCCGTTGCCTTAAGCGCACTCTCAATCTGAGCATCACCGGTCAGGAGTACGCGAATGGTATCCGGCACCGTATGCGCGGCCTGCCCCAGCAGCTCAATGCCGTCCATTTCGGCCATATGCCGATCCACAACCAGGACCCAGGGCCTTAATGTCTTCAACTGTTCCAGCGCTTCGTTGGGCGAGCTGAAAAAAAACATCTCCCAGTCACGATGACTCAGGCGCAACAGGCGCCGCAGCGCATTGAGCACACCGGGTTCGTTATCAACAAAGACTATGCAAGGCGCATTCATGTGCCGTCCCTTTCACTGCAAATAAAAAACGGGCCTTTCACATCAGGCCAATATGGGCGCCTGTAACGGCAACAGGTGCTCAACCGTTGTGGTAAGTGCTTCATTATCAAATGGCTTTGACAGCACGGCATCGGCACCCTCATCCCGTGCACGCTGAAGTGACTGCTGATCAAGCGCCGAGATCACGATGACCTTGATATGTTCAGTTTCAGGGGTGGAGCGAATAAACTTCAGTACATCATAGCCACTGACACCGGGCATGCGCAGATCCAGCGTCACCAGTGCGGGCTGATACTTGATCAGCAGGCTGCCTCCCTGAAAACCATCCAAAGCGGTTTCGGTCTCATAACCGGCAGCTCTTAAAATACGGGCAATGGAGCGGGCTACTGCCGCTTCATCATCGATTATCAGTACACGCCGGTTGTCATCAGCCGCCAGCTCAGCCGGAATGGGCATCTCATGCTCGTGCAGGAACCGGATGAAGTCTTCGACACGTACGCGATTGTTACCACGCCCAGGAAGCTTGAACCCCTTGAGTGCACCACGATCGATCCAGCGAATGACCGTTCGCAGATTCACGTCGCACATCTTCGCAATGTCACCCGTGGTGAGTGTTTTCATTTCATTCTTGATCCAATTGTTCATGAGTCAGGCAGAAAATTAGCGTCTGCGCACAATATGACATTTGCGACAAAACCATACAAGACCTGTGGACAGTATTTAGTCCACCCTGCCTGACTTATGAAGAATTCTTGCTGCTCGTTCGAAATCAAACATGCCCAGTGCCGACACTATTCGCTCGTAGTCTTTGCCGAGCATGTTGCGAAAAGTGGCAGATTCCCGGCTCAACAATTGGGTCGCATTAAAATCATCAGTCCTCAGCAGTGTCTGCAGCCTGTCATATAACGATTGTTCATGCTCTGACCACTTACGTGATGCTGTTTTGGCCTCTTTGTCCTGAGCAGGCTTCGCACTGTTTCCCAACCAGTCTGACAAGGCGTGTAATAACCCATCAACGGCTGCCAGCAGAAAGTCCGGCGGCTCAGGCATGACGGCAGACTCATCCTGAGCCTGTCGCAAGCGGTGCTCAAACGTCTGTGCCTGGGAGGCCAGCTCCGTTGCTCCGATTTGGGCGGCACTGCCCTTAAGGGTATGTACCAGTCGCACAGACAGCTCCAGATCATTCTGGCGCAGGGCCTGTTGCAGTTGCTGCCTGAATGCTTCATGGCTGCTGGCAAAGCTCGTCAACAGGCGCCGGTAGAGTGCCTGATCATTGAGGGCAAGCCTGATCCCCGCCTGAGTATCCAGCCCGGCGATTACTGGTACATCTGCTCGCGTTGGTGCGTCGGGCTCTGGTTTGGCCGGGGCCCTTGATCGTTGACCAGGCTTGATCCAGCGCGACAGCTCTCGCCACAGTGTCTCAGGCTCGATTGGCTTGGCCAGAAAATCATTCATGCCTACCTCAAGACACTTGGCCCGATCGGATGGCAAGGCACTGGCGGTCATGGCCAATACCGGCAGTTGTTTCAAGCGATCCTGTTGACGTATTTTCCTGGTAGCGGTCAGCCCGTCCATCACCGGCATTTGCATGTCCATCAGTACCAGATCAAACGCCGCTTGCTCCAGCTTCTGCAAGGCTTCGGCACCATTATTGGCGATCTCGACGACAACGCCCATCTGACTGAGCAGCTCACTGGCTACCTCCTGATTCAGAGGGTTGTCTTCAACCAACAGCACCTTGGCCCCTTGCAGCCGTCGTTTGATCTGTTCCATGCTGAGTTCAGAAGCCTGCAATTCGTTTCCATCCTTGCCTGCAGCCATAGACATATCGGCTGAGCCCGAGCCGACATCAAGCGCCACCTCGAACCAGAAGGTTGAGCCCTCACCCGGCTGGCTGACAACCCCAACCTCACCGCCCATCAATTCGGCCAAACGACGGGAAATCGCCAATCCCAAACCACTGCCACCATACTTGCGTGTTGTAGACCCATCCGCCTGCTCAAAGCTGCGGAACAGGCGCCGCTGCTGAGCGGGGCTCAGGCCAATGCCAGTATCGCGCACACTGAATTTGAGCAGGGTTTTGTCTGCCTCTGTACGAACGAGGTCCACTCGGATCTCAATCTCCCCTGACTCGGTAAACTTGACCGCATTGTTGGCGAAATTGAGCAGTATCTGCTGCAGCCGTAAAGGGTCACCCTTAAGTTGCTCCGGTAAACGCTCATCCACATGGGTGATCAGCGTCAGTTCCTTTTCGGTGGTTTTGGTCTCGAGAACACTGGTGAGGTCGGAGATCAACGTGGGCAGGTTGAACTCGATATGCTCCAGCGAAAGCTTGCCGGCCTCCATCTTGGAAAAGTCCAGTACGTCATTAATAATGCCCAGCAGGTGTTTGCTTGAGCGCTGGATTTTCTGCAGGAAGTCCCGCTGACGCTCATTCAGCTCAGTCTGCAGCACCAAGTGTGTCATGCCCATAATGGCGTTCATCGGCGTTCTGATTTCATGGCTCATGTTGGCCAGAAAGTCCGCTTTGGTCTTCGCTGCATCCTCGGCCAGCTTGCGTGCCTGCTGCAGTTGCTCCAGCGCTTCGTGCTCGGCGGTGATATCTATCACCATACCGGCGATCCCCTTGCTGAGATCCTCAAGGTCTACTGGCTGCGCCTGCATCCGTGCCCAGAAGCGACTGCCATCCTTACGCTGCAGTTCTCGCTCTTCACTGTAAAAGCCCTGCTCGGCATGGGCGGTAATGATCCGTTCACCCACCTCGAAAAACGTGACTTCATCCGGATACCAGCAGCGTGTTGTCTGCCCCAGCAGCTCCCCCGGCGCATAGCCCAACATCTGCTCCAGATAACGGTTGCAGCGCAGGATTCGCCGGTCACGCACGAAGACAATCCCAGCCATCGACGCATCAAACAGCGCCTGCTGCTCCTGACTGGCATCGCGCAGTTCACGTGTTATATGGCTCAACTCTTCCGTACGCGCCTTTACCAGTTCTTCAAGGTGGTTCTGATACTCCTCAAGCTCACGCTCGGCTTGCTTGCGGGCCGTGATGTCGTTCCATACCACATGCAGTATTTCTCGCTCATCACGTCTGATCGCAGTCAGCATCACCTCAGCGGTGAATACTTCGCCCGTGGCCTTTAAATGCTCCCACTCAACGCGGGTACTGCCTCGGGAGAATGCCTTGCCCATCATACTAAGCAGGGCAACCGCAGAGCGCTCTCCACTCGGTTGTGTCTCGGGAGAAATATCCAGTGGTGTTTTACCGATCAGCTCGTCTGGATCACGCATATACAACATATCCAGCGTGGCCTTGTTGGCAGCGATAAAATGTCCGTTTTCCACCATGGCAATTGGCTGGCGGGTGTTCTCGAATAACATGCGAAAACGCTCTTCGCTTTCTGCCAGCGCAAAGGTCCGGTGCTCCACTTCGCGGCGCAGCATTCGTATCCAGACCAGTACCAAAAGCAACACTCCCAGCAGCGCCAATGCGCCATAGAGCACCCATTTAACCCAGACAGGTGCTGCAGGCTCGAACAGGGGTTGCCCCAGCCATTTATCGCGCAAGGCCTTGTCTTCTGTGGCCGTGATCAGTTGGAAGCCTTGGGTAATCTCTTCATAGAGCGCTTGATTGCCTTTCAGGACAGCCCAATGGCCAGGTGCATTGTAGAGCGGGGCGGTATGCAAAAAGGCATCGCTGCTACCACGTTGCGCCAAATAATAGTTGGTCATCAACTTGTGACCACAAAATACGGACACTCCTCCCCTGACTGCCGCGTCCACCACGTCCGGATAGGTTGCAAACAGTGCCAGATTATCTATGCCCTTGCTCTGGAGCAGATCGACACAGGCATCACCCTTGACCGCCCCGATCTGGAATCCGCGGACCGAACTCAGGTCGGTTACCCCACGAATATTGTCACGGTAGTACAACACCACATCCAGAGTGATCCAGGAAGTCGAAAACAGGAGCGTTCGCTGCCGCTCGGGTGTTGTGGTGATGGCATCAATAACGTCAAACTGACCGGCCCGAAAGGCTGCCAGCGCCTCGGCCCACTGCATGGTTGTCACATCAACCCGGCGACCGGTCTTTTCCTGCCACAAGGCCCATCGGTCCGCAATGAGACCACGTACCGCACCGCTTTCATCGGAATAGATCAGCGGCGGAAACTCATCCATCAATACCACCTTGATTGGCGGCAAGTCTGAAGCCTTGTTCGCAAAAGAAACAAACAGAAGTCCAGTACCCATCAGGGCAATCACCAAGAGTCCAAGCCACTTCTTTCCGCTGTGCGTTATTTGCATTGGGTATCCTGTGCCACGGCATTGACCCTAAGTGAAGCCCGTCCCTGCGGCGGAAATTTGACCGCATTCCTCATAAAGTACAGCAGTACCTTTGTTTGGGCATGAACTGCCCGGCCTCAATTCGAGACAGACCCAGCAAGTTATTGATCAAAGACAGGAAGTGCCGTGCCGATCCTTCCACCTTTTCCAGCTGCCCTTCTGCTGCAAATTACTTAGATGGACAGAGACTGGAGACGCAGTGCCCGGCTTCGCTTTCCTTATCTGCCAGCTCCTTGGCTACGGCGATAAACTCTTCTCGACAGGCGGTAAAAGCATCGACCACATCGGGATCGAAATGCGTACCCCGCCCTTCCAAAATGATCCTGAAGGTCTCTTCCATGCTGTAGGGCTCTTTGTATACCCGGCTACAACTGAGGGCATCGAACACATCCGCCAGCGCCATCAGCCGTGCAGATACGGGAATATCGTCACCCTTGAGCCCATCCGGATAGCCACTGCCATCCCACTTTTCATGGTGATAGTAGGCAATTTCACTGGCCACATTGAGGAAATCAAATGCCTCTCGTGCATGTTCATCACCGGCACTCATCACGGCCTGCTCTATCGCATTATGAATCGCCTCACCTCCGATGGCCGAGTGAGTCTTCATTACTTCAAACTCTTCATCGGTCAGGTTGCCAGGCTTCAGCAAAATGGCATCCGGAATACCTATTTTTCCGATATCGTGCAACGGGGCTGCACGAATGATCTCCTGCAGTCGGCCATCAGCAAGAGCTGGTACAAACCTGGGGTGCGTTTCAAGCTTTCGACCCAGGATTTCAACATAGGACTGGGTTCTGACAATATGCAGCCCTGTCTCCTTGTCTCGCACCTCGGCCAGACAGGCCAAGGCCTGTACACTCAGATCACGAATACGTGCATTTTCCTGCATTCGGCGGGCAACTTCATGCTCCAGCCACTGATTTTGATTGCTCAGGCGATCACGGGCGGTTTTCAGCTCCAGCTGGGCACGTACCCTTGCCAGAACAATCGCCGGGCTGAAGGGTTTGGTAATGTAATCTACCGCCCCCAGCCCAAGCCCCTTTTCTTCGTCTGCCACCGCAGTCATCGCTGTGATAAAAATCACGGGGATGTCCCGTGTCTGCTCTTGGGCCTTCAAGCGCTGGATCACCTCGTAGCCATCCATTTCCGGCATCATTACATCCAGCAATACCAGATCTGGACGCGGCTCACTGCCTGCTACCCGCAGTGCACGCGCGCCCGAGTTGGCGGCACGAACGCGGTACTCGCTCTGCAACAACTCACCCAGCAGCATCAGATTTTCCGGGGCATCATCCACGATCAGGATTGTTTGGCGGCCGGAATCAGCGGGAAGTTCATGCACATCGTGTCCAGTCATAAGCGGGGTTACCTTCAAGCACCGGCAGGATCAGCCCAGAGAAGGCCTTGACCTATTTTATAGACAAATGACAAAAATGCGACAGTTGTGACAGGCTTTTCTACCTCTGCTTTATGCCAGCAATAACACCAGTGACACGATAATCAGAAGCCAAGCGCTTTGTGCAGACATCCAAGGCTCAAATCTTTGAGCCCAAGGTAATACTCTTCTCAGACTGCTGCACAAAGGTCTTATCAATTCAGTGTAGACTATGGGCTGCATTTGGTAAGGAAGCGTTACTCGCTTGCAAAGCACTTCCAAGGGAGCAACCAGATCACCCGCCGGTACTCTGGGGGCACGCAAATGAACTTTAAGGGATATCCCACCCAGCAGAAAAGCCAGCAGTATCGGCCATAACAGTGTCGGCAATGCATTGAGTTGGTCGACCGGCACGGACTCAATTGCCAGCGGCAGACCGGGTGCAAGCAAGGGGAACAGTACCAGACTTGTCACCAGCGTCAGCAGCCAGCCCACTGCTCTGCGTGGATCAGTTCCATCCTTGTTTGTGTGCTGCCATTGCAGCCAGAGGAACCTCAACACCAGCACCATAGTTGCAACGGCGCCAGCACTGAGCAAGCTACTCAGCCAAGGCGCGAGCCAAAGGGACAGCCCTTCTGGCGCCAGCGCCTGCTTCATGGCCAGCTTGGCATGGGCTCCACTGGTAAAGGGCAAGCCGGCCAGTGACAGCCCCGGCAATGCAAGCAGCAGCCAATACAGCCCTCGCGGAACAGAAGCACATGGCGATGATATGCCCACCGACAGAAACATCGCCCCTTTGGCCAGGCCATGATGCAGTGCGTACAAGCCAATCAACGGCAGCAACCAATGGGCACGCTCGGGCTCAGCCAGCGCAATACCCAGCATCAGCGTCATCAACCCCATCTGGCTGATGCTGGAATAGGCCAGCACTGCCTTCGCCTGCTGCTGACAGACACCGATCAGCGCAGCGCCGAGCGATGCCACAACACCGGTGAGTGCAAGCACCGTACCCGGAAGTTCATAGCTCGCCAGCCCCAGCGGCAGGGTCAGTAGCCATCCCAGCAAGCCCGCCTTGATCATAGCTCCGCTGAGCACGGCACTGGCCGGCGTCGGCGCAACCGGGTGAGCCAATGGCAACCACATATGCAGCAGTGGAAGCCCAGCTTTTACACCAAAGCCACACAGCAGAAGCGCCATAATCAGCACAGTATCGGCTGATGCCGCGATCGCACCGGGCAGCTCAGCCAGCAGCAAGCTGTCAGCGGCACCTGCCGCCAGAATCAGCCCTGCCAGCAGCGCCATCTCACCGAACACCGCCATGATCAGGTATAACCGTCCCGCCCTGAATGCATCAGGCTTGCGCTCATGTACAACCAGCCCATAGCCGGCAAAGGTCATCAGCGCAAAAAAGGTATAGAAACTGACCAGATCCCCCGCCAGTACCAACCCCAGATTACCGCTGAGGGTCAGCCCCCAGTACAGGGCAAAACTGGTTCGCCGCGTTGTTATATAGCCGGATGCAAACAGTCCCGCAAAGCTCCACAACAGCGCCGTCAATAAAAGGAATGGCTGGCGCAGCTCATCAAGTTGCCAACTGGCTCCAAGCAACAACCCGGGCAGCTCAAGTTGCCAATTCCCGGGCCCCATCAGTGCCAATCCCAGCGCAGGCAGTGGCAACAAGGGAAGCACGCGCCACAGCAGTGGCCGTGTTGCACGGCCCGGTACCAACAGCAACACGCACAGCGGTATTGCAACAGCGCTCAGAATCCAAAAGGTCATGGCAGGTACTCCCGTGCAGCGATCAGCTTAGCCCAGCTCAGAGGACTAAAGGGCAGAGCAGCAAACAGGCCCACCAATAGAGTCAATACGGCGGTTACCAGCGGAGGCCAAAGCAGCCAGCTATGGGTCTCCAGTTTCCCCCAGCGCCGCTGCTCTGACCAATCATATTCCGGTTGAAACCAGAGGCGGTGAATCACAGGCAAAAAGTAGGCGGCATTCAGCAGACTGCTGATCAGCAGCACTCCTATAACCCACTCCATCTGGACATTAAGTGCCCCTGTTCCCAGGGTCCATTTGGTAATAAAGCCTGCCAATGGTGGCACACCGATCATGCCAAAGGCCGCCAGCGTGAAAGCGGTTGACGTCAGGGGCATGCGCTTTCCTGCTCCATTCAACTCATGGATTTTGTGAATGCCAAGTGTCTCGGCATAATTACCGGCACAGAAAAACAGCGTGATTTTCATAATCCCTTGATGCAACAGATGGACCAGACCACCCACTGTTCCCACCGGGCCGAATACTGCAGTGCCCAGCACGATATAGGACACCTGGCTGACGGTGGAAAAAGCCAGCCGCCGCTTCAGGTCCGTCTGAGCCAGCGCCCGGACAGAGCCATATATAATCGTAAACGCCGCCAGCCAACCCAAAGGTTCCAGAACACCCAACAGGGCAGCAAACTCAATGCCGTACAGGTCATACACAACCCTCACGATACCGAAGGCACCCGCCTTGACCACCGCCACTGCATGCAACAGCGCACTGACAGGCGCAGGTGCCACCATGGCCTGTGGCAGCCAGCCATGCAGTGGAAACAGCGCCGCTTTGACGCCGAGCCCAGCCACCAGAAGAACAAAAATCATAATCAGCTGAGGGTGAAGTTCTTCATTAAGATCAACCAGTTGGCCGGTTTCCTGAAACGATAGATCACCTGCCAGCCCCTGCAGCCAGATCATGCCCAGCAGCAATGCAGCCCCGCCACTGAGCGTATAGATAATGTAGTTACGCCCGGCCTGTAATGCTTTCTCAGTTCCCCGGTGGACCACCAGTGGGTAGGTGGAGAGCGTCAACATCTCGTAGAACAGGAAGAAGGTGAAGAGGTTGCCCGCCAGTGCAATACCCATGGTACTGGCCACGCAGAGACTGAAAAATCCGAAAAAGCGGCTGCGATTCGGCGAATCTTCGAGGTAGCCCACTGCATAAATGGTGGTCAACAGCCACAACACGGCCGACAGACCAGCAAACATCATTGCCAGCGCATCGGCCTGCAGCTCAAAGCTGACACCGGGCAGGATCTCGTAGCTGAGGCCATAATCCAGCTGATGAATAACCCCCCAGGTCATTACCCCCACCAATACCACCTTGATCAGGGCTGCCAGCAGGTTGATACCAGTACGCAAACGGTGCCGCTGCTCCGGCAGTGCAAAGATGATCACCGCTGCAAGCATTGAACTGAGCAGCGCCAGTATCGGGATCAGAACCAGCTGGGTCATTGCACCTCCTCGAACGGCAGCGCCATCACCGACAGGACCTGGCTGCCCGCCAGGCCCAGCCCCAACGAGGCCACTGCCAACAACATTGCCACCACTTCAAGCCGGCGATCCGGATGGTAAAAATGATCCTTCTCATCCCTTTCCAGAAACGATGCGCGATAAATGCGAAACACATAAGCCGCCGACAGCAGACCGCCCCCCACCAGCACCAGTATCCACCACCACTGGCCCGACGCCATACTGGCCTGTAGCAGCATCCACTTGGCCGCAAAACCACCCGAAGGCGGCAGCCCCATCAGGGAGACGCCGGCCAGACCAAAGGAAAACAGTGAAAACGGCAGAAAGTGGCTGACACCCGCCAATGCATCCACACGATTATTGCCCACCGCCAGAATCAGGTTGCCCGCCGCCAGAAACATGGCCGACTTGGCCAGAGCATGACTGATAACCTGCAAGGTAATGCCCTGCTGTGCCTGTAATGATGTGGATGCATCAACTCCGAACGTCAACGGAAACAGCAGGAACAGATAACCGATCTGCGCAACCGAGGAATAGGCCACCACCTGTTTAAGCCGTGGTTGGCACCAGGCCAGCCAGCTTCCCCATATAACGGCAGCGGCTCCCAGCGCTCCAATAAGCTGAGCCATCCATTGGGTGGCGACAACCTCCCCTGCCTCAAGCCAGATTCGTGCTGCAATATAGAACGATGCCTTGACCACCAGTGCTGACAGCAGAGCACTGACCGGTGACTTCGCAATGCCGTGCGCAGGCGGCAGCCAGCCGTGCAAAGGGAACAGCGCCGTCTTGAGCGCCAGCCCCACCAACATCAGTACCAATGCGGGACGCATCAGCTCCGCCTGATCCATCAGTCTGACCTGATGTGCCACTTCGGCCAGCGAAAGCGTACCGAACTGACCATAGATCAGCGCCACACCCAACAGATAGGCCATTGAGCCCAATAATGCCGCCAGCAAATAGCGTAGCGCCGCCCGCAGCGCCTCCGCCTGCCCACCCAGAGCCACCAGTCCAACCGCTGCGAGACTGATCAGCTCCAGCCCGACATAGAGGTTGAACAGATCACCACCGATCCAAACCGTATTCAGTCCGGCCCACAGAAACCAGTACAGCGGCCAGAAATAACGCTGCCAGGGCTTGTCAGGCTTCAAATAGATACCGGCATGAATGCCACAGCCACTGGCCACCAGTGTCGTCAGAAGCAGGAAGGTTACGGCAAGGCCATCTACGCGTAACTCAATGCCAAGGGGAGCATCCCAGCCGGCCAGACTGTAGTAGAAACCTCCTTCCTGCTTCACCAGCCCCCTGAGTCCGACCGACACCAGCAGTTGTAACACCATACCCAGCCAGGCCAGAGCACGCCCCTGCCTGAAATTCAGCAGCAACGAGGTGGTAGCCAGTGCCAGCGGTGTAAACAGCAGCCCTGCCATTAACCAGTTGCTCATGGGGCTCTGTCCTCCTTCGAGCCCTCAGCACCGTTACCCAGTTCTGTGCATCCGGTCAGATGGAAGTAACGTCGTATCAGCACCACCCCCAGAGCAGTGGCGGCTATGGATACGACAATACCGGTCAGCACGAGAGCCTGAGGAACAGGATCAGGCCCGTTATGGTGCTGCGCCAGGCCCACCAGGATCAAAAAAGTGGCTGAACCGATCAGATTCAGTGCCAATAACTTGCGCAGCAGATGCCGCAGGCCAACCAGCCCCAGCAGGCCGATTCCCCAGAGCACAACGCCTGTCAGGGCATACAGCAAAGGTGTGCTCATTGTTCACCCTCCTCAGGCTCACTGGCGTTATTCACCGGCGCCGAAACAAACAGAGCCAGCAGAATCATGCCGATCGACAGCGTCAACAAGGTTTCGATTGACAGAATCAGTGCCTTGCTGAGTCCCGGCGGATAGGCCAGAAACGCCTCACCCGCAATGGCACTCGCTAGCCCCACCAGCAGAAAAAGGGCAAATCCGAGCACCAACCCTATCCTCAGCAACAGGCCCGGACGCAGGAAATCGAGCGGCATGCCGGTCAGCCGCATCAGCACACCGGTTGCCGCCAGCATCGCACCAGCCTGAAACGCACCGCCGGGCCGGTCCGCTCCGGCCCAAAGCAGGTAGGCCGCCAATAACAGCATCAAGGGTACAAACCAGCGCAACAACGCCCTGAGCAGGGCATCAGCGGTACGCAGTTCCGGATCTTCCAGCGAGCGAGTCCGTGCCATGGAGATCCCCACCATCGCCGCAATCACCAGCACTGCAATTTCAAGCAGGGTATCGTAGCTGCGAAAATTCAGCAGTACGGCGGTTACAGGGTGTTCAACCCCGCTTGCAGCGAGGTTGTTCTGCAGCAATCGAGGCAGTTCTGAGCCCGAGTCAAACGCTGCCAATTGCCAGACCGCCCGCCCCAGCAGTGCCGTCAGCATGATGACCAATAGCAGGACCGACACATATGCAGTGGGTGAGCGCATCAGTTTTCCTCCTCGGCCTGGCTTTCCAAGCCATGGCTGTTGCCACGACGAAAGTGACTCACCGCATCCAGCAGCAATACGCCGGTGAGCCCGGCACCGATGGCGGCTTCAGCAAGGGCAAGATCCGGCGCCTGCAACCGTACCCAACACACGGCCATCAGCAGACCAAAAGCGATAAACACCACCACTGCACGGAACAGATCGCGCGACAGCAGTGCGGCGGCAGCGGTCGATACCAGTGCCAGTGCCAGCAACAGGTCCAGCAGCCATTCAATCATCACACCGCTCCCGTTGCTGCATCGGGCGTTCATGCATGCGAACGGCTCTTGCCACCAGATGCGCCGAGGTTGCACTGGCCGCAAGTGCAACCCACCAGATCAACAGCGTTTTCAAGCTACTGGCCAACGATGGCGTCATCATCAGTAAGGCCAGAGTGATCAGTCCCAGTCCCAGATTATCGATTTTGGTCAATGCGTGAATCCGACACAGTGTATCGTCGAACCGAAACAGCCCCAGCGTTCCCAAAGCAAAGAAAATACAGCCGCTGACTAACAGCAGCACCTGCACGACAGGCAACAGCCACTCAATCATCTCCATTCCCCTTTACGGCATGTCGATCCGATCGGGCACTTTCGATCCGCACAACACGCGTCACAAAAGCGGCAACTGAAAACACGGCCAATACCGCCAGGATCAGCGCCACATCTCTCAGGGACGGCATCTGTTGTGCCTCGGCCAGTACCAACAGCAGCGCAACCCCCGTAGTACCAAACAGCTGCGAGGCCAACATCCGGTCGGCCGCCGTGGGCCCGCGCCAGATGCGGACAAACCCCAGCATCAGCGTCAGTAGAAGAAACAGTGCAACAAGGTGCAATACCAGTGTCATCCGTCCCCCTCCCGCTGGCTTGGCGTAAGCCCAAACAGTGCTGCAACCCTGGCTTGCGTGTACTCAAGGTCCTGTCGTACCGGCTGAGTCAGATCCAGGCAATGCAGCTCAATCTCATTACCCTCCAGGGTTACACTCAAGGTGCCAGGCAAGAGTGACAAGGTGTTGGCCAGCACCCAGCGGGGAGCACCTTCCGGCAGCGACAGCACGGCACGCAAATAGCCGGGGGTCACCGGTAAAGAAGGTGAAAGCAAACGTCGAGAGACATCGAATGCAGCAAGCAATGAGCGACTCAGGAAAAACAGCACGAATCCGGGCAATGCCTGCAGACGGATGAGGTAACGCGACGGAGGAAACAGCAGCAGCGAGATCCAGGCAACCAGAAAACTGACAGCCACACCGAACACAAGACCGGACGCATCACCGTCGGTCAATGCCCACCAGACCAGCGAAAACATCAGCCACCGCAGTACTAGCGTCGGGAGCCGGGACATGGGACCTCCTGCTCGTTTGTATCAATGTCTGAACTGACCACGAATCAAGCGGTTAGGTTCAGCCTAACACAGAACAAGAAAGCCCGCGCAGCCTCGTTTATCAATCCAGTACGCAAAGGCTTAAAGCAGGGCCGGCAAGCCCTGGTCCCGGAAAAATGACCAGCCAACTCAACTGGGAAGGGGTTTACAACACTCAGTGGTACAGCTCCAGCCCCTGCAGATCCTGCCAGCTGAACGTCAGGTCTCGGCTATCGTTCAGCCAGAGACTGACATAGGGGTTGGAAGCCGTTCCGGCATGGAACTGCACCACTGCCAACGGTGATGAAGCCCGGGATATGCTCAGGGTCTGCACCCTGTTCGGCGTGATTGCATGATCACGCACCCCATTGCGGAAACCGTTCTCCATCGGGTGGCGAACCTGAGCCCTGACCTCCCCCGCTCCACCTGCATCAGGCATGGCAACACGGGGGGTGTGCATCGTCATTGTCTCGGCGGCAGGGGCTGGCCCCGTCAGGCAGCCACTTAGCGCAACACGGACCTGAACTTCTGTTTGCCATTGCCGCCCTGTATTGCTTTGGGCACGAATGACAACCCGCTGCGACTCACTCAACCGTATCCGGGTTGCCAGCCTGATCGGAACCACGGCCTGCAGGAATTCAAAACGGATCACATCCGGCTCAGGATTAAGGGGAGCCTGCACCTGTATCGTTTTCAGGTATTCACCGGGATCAAGCCGCTCATCAAATGCGATCCGCAACGGCACCTGCGCACCATCCTCAATCACAGCGGGCAGTCGCACCTTAAGCCTTTGCATGAGCACCGGCTCGCCCCCCAAGGCCGGGTTGGCCAGCAGCAACAACAGCGCAACCCAGTAGTGCATCGATTCAGCCGCCCCAGATGTCAGCGGTGGTGGCACGATACCAGCCTTCAGCCGAGCGGGCTTCAGACTGACGCAAACGAGGTGAAGCCTCCAACGGGCTCAGATGATCGGTACCGGGCTTGAGCACCAGAGCCCCCTGATCCACTTCATACTGACCCCCCACCGAAATGGCATAGCCCGGCTCTACCAGGCTGTAACAGATATTGGACAGTTGCGGCGTGACAACATCCTGCCCTGTCAGCTCGCTGATGATGTGCGTCACTGCCACGCGTGCCTGCATGCCGGCGGCAAAGCCGGATTTGGGCATGGGGGCCGCAATACAGGCATCCCCTATCACATGTACACCCGCGGCATGACGAGACTCAAATGTGTCCGGATCAACCGGTACCCAGCCACTGGCATCGGTCAGTCCGGCCGTTGCCGCAATGCGACCGGCTTGCTGCGGTGGAATCACATTGAGCACTTCGGCACGGTGGCGGCTGGAGAAGTCGGTTTCCACCTCCCGCCGCTGCGGATCCACACGCATCACTTTGCCATCATCCGACAATCCAACCCACTCAACTCGCTCACCATAGAGATCTTTCCACGCCGACATGAAAAGGGCCTGCTTCGAAAAACGGTCCTTGCTGTCCAGTATCAACAGTTTTGAACGGGGCTTGTGCCGACTGAGATAGTGCGCGATCAGGCTGGCACGCTCGTAAGGACCCGGCGGACAACGGTAGGGATTGCCAGGCACCGTGATGATGACGCTGCCACCATTCGGCATCTCTTCGAGCTGACGACGCAAGAGCAGCGTTTGTGGCCCCGCCTTCCAGGCATGCGGCACCCGCTCGGCGGCCGCTGCATTGTAACCCTCTATCGCATCCCAGCGCAGATCAATACCGGGCGAGACAATCAGGCGGTCATATTCCATTCGGGCGCCATCGTCCAGAATGACCTGTTTGCGAATCGGATCAATATCCAGCGCCTGCTGACGCCGATGGCTTACCCCTGCCTGTATCAGTCCGGCATAATCCTGCTCAATAGCCTTTAGCGGCAGCAGGCCGGCCAGTACAAGATTGGAAAAGGGACAGGTATAGAAAAGGTTGGCGGGTTCAACCAGAGTAACATCCAGCTGCGGTGCCTGTTGCCTGAGCAAGCGCGCCGCCGTGGCACCGCCAAAGCCGCCACCGATGATCACCACTCGGCCCTCGGAAGGGCGACCTGACAGCATACGCTGGCACCCGCCCAGCAGCAGCGGGCTCAACATCAGACCCGCCAGTAGCGTGCGTCTTGAAACAGCGGAGATGCTTCTCTGCTTCATATCCCTTCCCGTCTGGACCATTGCGGTTTGAGACTAGCAAAGAGAGCAGCGCCTGAAAGCAGTACTTTAGAACTCTTTATCCGGCCTGAAACTGTTCTGCATTCAAGGAATGGCAGTCGCCCAGATGAAAAAACTTCAAATCCGAGTAAACAGCCACAACATGGCCCAGCACACCAGCAACATCACCGGCGCATAGAGTCGATTAAGCCGCATCAACTGGACAGCCGGTATGGAATAGCGTGCCCGCAGGCTGAGCTGAACTCCCGACAGAGGGGACAATCCCACACCAAGTGCCCACCCCATCAGCATGGTCAGCCCGAGCAGGTTCGGGTCACTCACGCTCGGTGCGAGAATACTGCCCACCAGTACGACACTGGTCACCGGGTGCATGCCAGCAAAGGCGAGCAATATGAGTACCAACAGTGTGATACAGGCTTCCAGAGCACCATAGTGTTCCGGTGCAAGCGCCAGATCAAACGCGCTCAAGCTGGACGCCACGCCAGCCGCCAATACTGCAGCGGCCAGAAACAGCATCACCTCTCCTGCCAGGCCCGGCAGACCTTCATGGATATGGTTCAGCAGACGTCGACCACCCTGTCGTTTTTGACGCAACAGCAGCCAACTGACGGCAAACAGGATGGAGATCAATGTCACCAGCGTCAGCACACTGATCGCAGGCCATATCTCATGACAGATCACTACCAGAACGGCCAGCACCAGCGGCATCCATAATGCCTTCAGGTGCATGGGATAGCCGCGTGCCTGCTCAACAGCAGGTGCTCGCGCCACTTCCCACATGCTGAACAGCAGACCTGCCAGCGCGACCGGCAAACCAAACAGCACCAGAGTTTTCAGTTCCGCCCCGGGGGCGCTTACCAGTGTTAGCCCCATGGCTGCAAAAAACGGTGACCAGAAGGCACAGATGCTGAAACTGCGCAGCAATACCAGTGCCTGAACCGGTTGCAGTGGCTGACGAGCAGACAGCCGATCCCCCACAATCAGTACCGATGAAATATTGATCACCGAACCGATCAAGTGCGCCCCCAGAAGCGTCTGCCACAGTGCCGTCCGACCACGCGGCAGCTGCTCATCACTGTGTACTCCCTGCATGGCGACAAGGCGCAGAAAGCTGACCCCAACCAGCATGGCAAGCACCAGATAGTTGGCCTCCAGCGCCTTGAGCAAATATTGTGGGTCATTACCATAGACCGTACCAAACAGAAGCAGCGGGGCACCTGTCAGCAGAAGAACAGCGGTTTGCTTGCGCTGCGCCGGCTTGAGTCGCGGCCAGAGCAGCAGGGCCGAGATCCAGACAGGAACACCTATAAGATAGCCGGGAAGAACCGAAAAAAATGCGTTCAGGACAGCGGCAAATGCCATCCCGATCAACAGGTAGCCTGATAGAAACAACATGCACCTCGGGCGAAAAAACGAGGCGGCGAGAATAGCACGCCTGCCGGAAAGCCGACAGGCGCAAGAGCGGGACCTGCAGGCCCCGCCACGGGAGTATCAGCGGTCGATACGGTAGATTTTTTCAGGGTTTGGCTTGCTGCCCCAGGGCAAACCAGAGTTCTGCCAGCCGTTCTGGATGCGGAACCCGGCATTGTCTCCAGCCTTGATGCTGTCACCCTGAAAGCCGTTAATTACATAGGTCGCATTGGGAAAGCCGTTCTCGCGCAGAAATTCGGCACTGGGCAGGCCACGCTCGCTGCCCGAACGGCACATGGTGATGACGGTCGCATTCTTGTCCAGGCCACGCTGTATCAATGCCTGCTCTACCTGAGCGGCAAAGTCAGGATTCTGATACAGGCGGAAGCGGTTTTTCTGCGCATCCCACTGACTACGGTCCACCATCAGGTAGGGAATGTTCAGATCCACCTCGTCGGTGAAACCGATGAACATGATCTCAACCGGATCACGCACATCGATGAACAGCACCTCATCACGCTTTTCCTGTACCAACTCATAGGTCGCTTCAGGCGTAATGCCGATTTCATCATTCGCCTGTGCAGCCGCCATCGGCATTGCCAGAGCTGCACTGAGCAGCAGCGGTGTCAGCAGTTTTTTCATTAAGCCGTTCTCCTTAGAAGCTGAATACACGCGTCTCTTCAGACGTCATCTGTTTGGCAATGGCAGGCGGTGTCGCCACCCCAACACCTTCTCGCAGGGCTGCTTTGTCATGACCGCCATTGGGCAGATACAGCGCACACACGTTTACATTGGCACCACCTTTCTGCAGCTTCATCAGCAACTGTTCAGGGGTCACATCACGTGGCTTGAGGGGTTCATTGGCGGTTTCGCTGAGGGCCAGGTCCCCTGCCTTGTCGCACAACAGTACATCAACTTGAGTACCCTGCTGCTGCATGGCGTTGCCCAGCACCATCGCCATGCCCTGAGTCTGCAGCGACCCACTGTTGACCAGAATCAGCGCCTTTTCGACCTGTTGGCCGTCAGCCTGAGCCGCCAGCGGAGCCATCAAACTGGCCCCCAGCAGCAATGCGGTAAGTTTGCCTGCTTTCATGAATACCACCCTTGTTATTCAATTTAAGAATATGGTTCTTTTAAATGCGAATAATCTAATTAACAAGGAAAACTACACCACTCCCCCGCCACTGTAAAGCCGATTCCCTCCGCCCGAGCCGGTTAAAGGTCAAACTGTTATGCGACAGCCAACGTACTACAATGCACAGGCTTATGATTAAACAGAAAACTTTCCTGCAGGAACAATGATGATACCGACAATGCTCAACATGGACTTCAGTCAGCACGTTGTGATTGGAACATCCAACCTGGATTGGATCACCAGCCCTGCGGCGGGGGTGTTGCGCAAGCCCCTGGAACGAGAAGCCAAAGAGTCCGGCCACACCACCAGTATTGTGCAATACCGGCCCGGGTCAGCCTTTTCCAGCCATCCACACCCGCTGGGTGAGGAGATTCTGGTACTGGACGGCGTGTTTTCGGATGAAACCGGTGACTACCCGGCCGGCAGTTACATCCGAAATCCACCCGGTAGCCAACACGCGCCCTTCAGCCAACAGGGATGCACGCTGTTCGTGAAACTGAATCACTTCAGCCCGAACGATCTGGCACAGGTACGTATCGACACCCAGAGCACGCCATGGCAGCCGGGACAGGGAGGGCTTGAGGTGATGCCGCTGCACCACTTCGAAACCGAGCATACCGCACTGGTTCGATGGCCAGCCGGCGAACGCTTTCAGCCCCATCGTCATTTTGGCGGAGAAGAAATACTGGTGCTGTCCGGTGAGTTTCGGGATGAGCACGGCGTATATCCCGCCGGCACCTGGCTACGTAGCCCGCACTTGAGCGAACATTTCCCATGGGTTGAGCAGGAAACCGTGATATTTGTGAAAACAGGCCATTTACCGCTGCACTCACAATCTCAATTACCGGATACGGATCTTTGACCGTTTGACGTTATGGCTGGGTGTCAGCAGTTCAAGCTCGGCCCCCAGATCTTCCAGCTCATCATAACCTTCCAGCCGTAGTACCTCGCCCTCCTGAGTCGTCATCTGGATCTGCTCCAGGTGATAACTACGGTATTTGAGGCGCAGGTCGAGAATATGACTGATATCGACCTTAATTCGGTTATCACCCTGAACCAGGGTGAGGGTTTTCGCCTGATTATCCAGCTCGATTTCCGGATAGGCCGAGCGCCCATGTCGTACATGCTGAAACAGCTTGATGAAATAGGCCGAGCAGGCTGCAACACCCAAAGCCGGAACCAAGAAATCAGCCACTGCCGATGCCTGAAACAGATAGTAGATGCTGATCACAACGGCAATTACGAGCCCAAGCATCCAGAGCAGATGGCGGGCTGTTTGGGTCCGGTAATAGCGGGTTGAAATGCGATACGACAACACGGGCTTTGACTCTTGATGACTGACAGAAACCGCGAGTGTAGAGATGACCGATCAGGATGGGAATCCCTTGAGTATACTCAGTCGGCGTTCTCCTTCTCCGCCGCACGGCGCAGTAACGCATCCAGCCAACGGGCCGGCAACACGCGCCGGAGATACCCCAGCAGGTAGGTCGGCACGGTCACATAGTACCGTGCCCTTGGAGATCGAGCGGTCAACGCGGACTGCAGCGCCTTGAACACGGCCTCCGGCGGAAGAGTAAAAGCCGAGCCCTCCTGCTCACCCGCTTCCAGCCGATTCAGAACGCCCCGGTAGGTATCCGCATGTGCACTGTGCTCGGTATCGATGTTGCGCTTGAAGGCGACAAGGGCATTTTCCCGGAAGGCGCTGGTGATAGGCCCCGGTTCAATCAGTGAAATATGAATACCACTGCCATGCAGTTCCTGACGGTAAGTGTCGGTGATCCCTTCCAGAGCAAATTTTGAGGCGTTATAGGCGCCACGGTACTTCATCGCGACCAGCCCCAGAACCGACGAATTCATGACGATTCGTCCCCTCTGCTGCCGACGCATGACAGGAATCACGAGGTTCGTCAGCTCAACCCAGCCAAACAGGTTGGTTTCGAACTGGGCTCGTAATACCTCACGGCTCAAATCCTCAACGGCCCCGGGCTGGCCGTAGGCACCGTTATTGAACAGCGCATCCAGACGGCCGTCCGTCAACATCATGGCCTGCTCAAACCCGGCCCGAACAGACTCGGATGAATCCAGATCCAGCACGAAGCTTTCCAGGCCCTGAGCTTCCAGCGAGGCAATATCTTCCGGGCTGCGAACCGTTGCCAGTACGCGCCATCCCGCTTTTTTCAGTTCAAGCGCACAGTGACGCCCTATACCGGTTGAGCAACCGGTAACCAGAATCGTTTTCTCCACGTATATTCCTTCAATATTCCTCGCGGGCGGTCAGTGCCCGCCTTCCTCACTGCCATAACGCTGTACCACCCAATAGGCCACACTCATGGCAACCACTATCAGTGCCATGCCCCAGAGGTATTCAGCCGGCGTGGTATCCAGGTCAAGAATAATCACCTTTTGGGCAATGGCCATCAGAGCGGTCGCAATGACGATTTTGACATGGATAACGTTGTCACGCAGATAGATCGTGATATTGATAAAGATTTCGATGGCGATCAGTACCGCCATAAAGGCACCAAAGGTGGCCAGCATGTCGGAAATGGTGAGGATGTATTTGGGAGCGGCCAGCAGCTTCTCATATAGCGTCCAGCCCACGTCAACAACGCCCATAATGATCACGAAAACCATCAAAATGGCCAACAGCCGAACAGACCACTTGATCAGCCGATTAAGGAAATCCATTAACCGGGCATCATTGTCTTTATAATCCATTTCTGACTCCTGATCGGTTGAGCAGGCTGAAAATCATACTGAACGAAAAAGGGCCGGATAGCTACTGCTATCCGGCCCAGGGGGTGTCAATTAGCAGCTGGGTCAGGCCGCTACGTTGCGAAGATGCGGCGGCGTATGGGGTGACTGAGGCGCCGCGCTCTCTTCCACCCTGAACAGGTGGTAGGCCTCTGGCCCGAAGGGGTCCAGCGCCGTATCCATGTATTCATAATGCATCGCCACCGGCTTTCCGGTCATGGTAACCTTGAAGCTCGCATCGACGTAAGGAACGTCGGCCCTCAGCGGCTCTTCAGCCCAGAGGAACAAGCCTTTTTCAGCCACCAGATACTCGAAGCGTACAATGCGGAAACCTTCACGCAGGCGCAGTGTGGTCAGTGAATCGGACGCATCCAGATGGTATTTGTGAATTGCTTTCATGGCCGTGGCCCTCTTCTGATTGCTTACGGATTCATATTGGCCAAGCATCACAAAAGAAAAAAGCAGATTTATTCGTCTCTTTCATCAGATTTAATCTGATGGTTTTGGGTACCACGGGCACAAATAGCCTCAACAGCGGGGTTATGGATTCGACTTGAGCGCGTCACGGCGAACAAGCGATCCTGAACTGCCTCCACCTCACCCAAACATTCCACTTCGTACTGACGGCAGACTTCATCGGCAATCATGGCAGGCGCTGCAAACACGCCCATACCATGATGACCAAACACCTTGATCAACGCACTGTCATCCACTTGGCCCCGGACTGAGACTCGAATCCCCTGATCATTGAACCACTGCATCAACTGACTGACATGCGGCGCATCCACGGCATTCACCAGAAACGGCTGCCCCTCAAGGTTCGCTGGAAAACGTCCTTTTAACGTATTGGCCAATTGGGGCGCAGCAAACAGCATCATCGAAGAACTGCCCAACTCATGCAGACGAAAGCCCGAATCATGCGCCAGCACCGGCGGGTGGTCCGTAAGCACCACATCCAGATGGCGCTTGCCCAGATCGGACAACAGATACCGTGTGCGCCCCGTTTCACACACCACATTCACTTCACGTTCCAGCTGCAGCGCAGGCTCCAGCAGGCGCCAGGCAATAAGCTTGTGAATGGATGCGGAAACGCCCACAGCCAAGCGCATAGGGCGTGATTCCAGCGGTACCTCCATAGCCTGCTCAAGCGCTTCAGCCGCTTCAAATATCTCATCGGCATGGGACTGAACCCTGAGCCCCAGATCCGTTAAGCGCAACCCCCGGCCCTCTCGACGAAACAGAAGCCCACCCATTTCGCTTTCAAGCGCAGCGACCTGGCTACTCAGCGTTTGCGGTGTCAACTCCAGGATCTGGCCAGCACGCGCCATACTGCCTTCTCGGGCCACAACCCAAAAGTGATACAGGTGCCGGAAGTTCAGTCTATTCAACATGGCAGAGCTCGATTCTTGACTGTCAGGGTTAGAGTCTACCTCAACCTCAGTCACACAAAACCTCATTCAGAGTGCAGAACCCAAAAACGCCACCCGAAGGTGGCGTGTCGTGGTACGACCGAATCAGGATTTTTTATCAGTATCCAGATAGAACACCGGCAGAATCATCGCCAAGGCGAGGATATTTTTAATCCTGGTTGCCAATGCGCTTTCCTCTAAACCTGAGTGGTGTCGATCAAGTCCAGCCAACGGTTAACCAGCGTGCGAGCAAAGTCCGTCTGCGCCGCCTGGTACTGCGTAAAGTCCTGTTGTGCCTGTGCGATAAGTTCCGCTATGTGAGCTTGATCCTGGGCAGGATCGCCAAGCAACTCGCGGCGGTTCCAGGTATCCACGATCTCCGGCGTCACTTCAAAGTGGCATTGGAAGGCATAGATCAGATCGCCCAGACGATAGGCCTGATTTTTGACCGCCTTACCGCTCATCAGTAACGTAGCACCTTCAGGCAGGTCAAACGTGTCCGAATGCATTTCGAACAGCTTCGGCTGTAACTCAGTTCCTTTCAACAGCGGGTCGTCTTGCCCCGCTTCAGTCAGTTGCAATGACGTAAAACCGTACTCCAGAAAGCCCTGTGGCTTAACTGCCGCACCAAAGGCATAGGCAATTGACTGACACCCCAGACAAGATCCCAGCACCGGCTTGCGAGCGGAAGCGAACCGACGAATCAGATCAGCCAAGTCATCGAAATAGGGCTGAAGCAACGGGTCATGGACACTGACCTCACCACCAAAGACGATCAGGCCATCAAACGCGTCAATATCCAGCGGCAGCACATCACCCTTGCGGCGATAAAACCAGTGCAGGGTTCCCCCACGCTCTGCGACGACTTCGCCTATACGACCCGATTCTGCGGGCCCGTCCATCCCGCCAGCCATGATGGCGACAATTCTCATCAGACGACTCCTTTCTCCAGATACTCGTCAAGACCCGGTGTGCGATAACCGTCTTCGCGGTAGGTGATCGGGAAATAGCCTTCATCGACTTCGTTGGAGCCCAACTTCTTGTACTTGCCGTAGATCGGGCCATTTCCGATGCTTATCCGTTCCGGATTGAACTGAATATCATGCTGGAAGAAGTGTGCTGCCAATGCTCGTCTCGGCACATCAGCCTTATTGACCCGAGAACCATGCCAGAGCCAGCCATCGTGGAAAGCACCGCCTCCCGGAGGCACAACAATCGGTACCAATTCCAGCTCAAAACCATGGGTTTGAGCCCACTCTCGCACCTCTTTGAGGTCATCTTCAGGGCCATGGAAATGCATGATCGGTTTGGCTTCACCCCATTTGTGTGACCCTTTGATATACACCAGCGTGCCACCATCAGCCGTCGTCTTATCCAGCGCTACCCAGCAGCTCACCAACTCAGGCTTGTCGATCCAGAGCGAGTACATACTGTCCTGATGGAAGCCGATTGAGCGACCGTTCACCGGCTTCCACAACAGATTGTCGATCATCAGCCGGACACCATCCCATCCACCCAGCTCTGCACATGCCTTGCCGAGATTCTCGGACAGGATATGGCGGGCAACGGAAAGGTCTGATTTCCACGCATTACAGATCTGCTTGGTAAAGGGCGGCTCACCCATTGGCAGATTCACTTCATCCGGTTTAATGCCCGTTTGATAGTGACCTTCAAAAACCCCTTCAAAATTTTCCAGAATCTCGGCAGCAGCTTCCGGCTCAATGATCTTGTCGACGATCAGGAAACCGTCTTCACGAAATTGGGCGATCTGCGCTTGAGTCAGTGTGATCATGTTGGATGCTCCAATCAGTAAAAAGTCAGATAGCGGTTGATTTCCCACTCGGAAACGGCGCGATGGTATTCATGCCACTCTTGCCGCTTCAGTCGCAGAAAACTGTCGATCAGACGTTCGCCCAACGCTTCGGCAAGAAAGGTATCCGCAGCCAGTGCTTTCAAGGCTTCATTCAAGTTCTCGGGCAAGCGGGCAACACCGAGTTCATCTACCTGCTCGGGAGTCAGGTCATAGAAGTTGATGGAATGAGCTTCTGGGGCTTCAAGCTCACGATCAATCCCATCCAAACCGGCCGCAATGATGGCAGCCGTAGCAAGGTAGGGGTTCATGCTGCTATCGCCGATACGTACTTCGATCCGGCCGTAGGGGATGCGCAACATGGCGGAACGGTTGTTATCTCCGTACGCGATAAAAACGGGAGCCCAGCTTGGGCTTTGCGGTGTACCCGTGATCAGGCGCTTGTATGAGTTGACCGACGGACACAGCAATGCAGCCAGTGCTGGCGCGTGTTCGATGACACCGGCGATGAACTGATAGGCCGTTTTCGATAGCCCCATGCCGCTGGGATCATTAGCATCATGGAAAATGTTATTGTCGGCTTCATCCACCAGCGAGCAATGTACATGCATGCCATTACCTGTGGTGGTGGCGGATAGCTTGGGCAGGAAACTGCAAATCGCCCCCAAATCATTGGCAACCTCTTTTGCCGCCATTTTGAAGAACTGCATGTTGTCCGCCGACTGCAACGCTTCATCGTATTTAAAGTTGAGCTCAAACTGGCCGTTGGCATCCTCATGGTCAATCTGATAGACATCAAGCCCTATCACCGTCAGCGCGTCGTACAGCCCTTCAAGGAATGCGGCGTTGCGAGTCAACCCTTGATAGTCATACGTTGGCCTGTCGAGGGTATCAGTGGAATCAAACGGAACCACTCTGCCCTCCTGATCTCGCTTGAGCAGATAGAACTCCGGTTCAAGACCGGTCATGAAACGCAGGCCACGCGCTTTCAAGCGTGCGGTCTGTGCCGCCAATACATTGCGCGGGTCCAGCGGATAAGGCGCATCGCCAACCATACCGGTACCACGAATACAGGCGTAACCGGGCAACCAGGGCAACAATGCCAACGTGGACAGGTCAGCGACCATCATGAATTCAGGGTCTTGCGGTGTCATATCGAAACCGAGAATTGGACCACCGGCAAAACCTGCACCGGTTTCAGACAGACCTTTCAGGCAATGGACAGGAACCGCTTTGCTCTTGATGCCGCCATGCAGGTCGACAAACTGAGCCAATATATATTTGACGTTATGACGCTCCAGAAAAAGACAGGCTTCTTCAAGCGCGTTCTCTGGTGGGCAAACCCATACAGAAGGCAGAACATTTGGCATCTGTGACATGGAAACCATCCTCGTAGATGTTGGACGGTTTCAGTGTCTCAGAGGGGGTGGGAAAAGCAGTTGACTGCAGAAACTGAAGTTTTGACTTCTGGCGCCATTTCGTTGGCACCGGATATCAAAGAGGGAAATTACCGCACCCGCCAGTCACTGGGACTCATGTTTTTCCAGCGGATGAAGGCACGGGTGAACGCGCTGATCTCAGAGTAACCCAGACGGTAGGCCACTTCGGAAATGCTGAGGCGCTCATAGCCAAGGTAACAAATGGCCAGCTCCTCACGCACTTCATCGATAACCCCCTTGAACGACTGTTGTTCCGCTGACAGCAGACGTTGCAGCGTGCGCGATGACAGGTTGAGCCGGCTGGCGACCCGATCCAGGCTGACCTCTCCACTGGGCAACAGCTCGATAATTTCACTCTTGGTGCGCTGCACCGTACTCAGATTCTGTTGCACCACACCAGCCAACTCCAGAATGGAGCCACGGGTAACATTGTTCAGCATTGCATTGGCATCAGGCATCGGCTGATTCAGACAGGACTCACGGAACAGGATCAAATTGCTCTCTTGCCGAAACCGAATATCACACTGAAACGCTTCACGATGCTGCCCCGCATCAACCAGTGCCGGATGTTGAAAGTGTACTTCGAGCGGTGACCACTGATCACCCATGGCACGGCGCAGTACATTATTGAGCATGCCTACTGTCAATTCGGCGTCTTGGCGCCGGTCCATGATATCGCCATCCAACAGACGATATTCAAGCTGGCAGATGCCATTCCTGACTCTCATTTGAAGCAGACTGTTACGCTGAAATACCGGAAAGTACTCCTGCATACTGTGGATCGCCGCCCGCAAGTCTGGCGAGGTAATCGCATGAAAACCGAACAGCCCCAGCCCTTCAGGGTCGAACTGCTCACCGAACCAGAGCCCAAAATGCTCGTTATGGGTAGAGCGCGCAGCCTCATGCATGGAGTTACAATAATGTTTCAGTGGAATGTGGCGATTAGGCTTCTCATAGAGGCCGGATTTCAAGCCAGAGCGTGCCAGAACTTCTGCACTGTGTCCGCCCTGTGCCTCAATGAACTCTTCCAATCCCAGCGTGACGGATGCCAGCACACTAGAGGGTACATGGTTGCTGGCAGGGCCTCGTTTGGTATTCAACAACATGATGCAGACCCTGATCTGTGATTCGTACACAGAACGGATGCAACAAGCAGGCCACTACAGAGCATAATCCGGTAACAGGCACCGCACCTGATCCCATGACAACATAAAACCGTCCGTTTCCGCTCCCAGGTGGGGCACGCCTGAACACCCTGCCACAAATCAGGGCGCGCCCTCTTCAAGCGTTATCAACGTCACCAATCGAAACATCGAAGGCATCAATACCATTGTCATGGACCCTGCCAGTGGCGACACATTTTATCTAACCGAGGGAACATCGCAGACTGTTACCGTATCGGTGACTGGAGCGCCCACAAATGATATCTCTATTGATGTAAGTATCGCCGGGGCCGAAGCAACGGTGACGCCCGCAACGGTAATCCTTACCGCTGGTAATAGCTATGAGGCAACGTTCAATGTAACAGCAGTTGATGATACGAACATAGACGGTGATCAGCCATTTACCGTGGTGGTAGACCCGGCTGTCAGCTTGGACATCAATTACTCCGGACAGAATTTGAGTGATATCAATGGCGTGGCCCTTGATAACGATGTGGCCGCGCCACCGCCAGCACCAGCACAGGTAACACCTGTTCCGACCCTGCCCCTTTTCGGCATACTCGCTCTGAGTGGCCTGCTTGGCCTGTTTGGCATGTTTGGAATGCGCAAGACCAAAGCGTAACAGACCAGTGCAACCATGAAGCCCGGCAGCACATCTGCCGGGCTTTTGTCCTATCGTGCAACCCCTCACTGAAAGATCGAGTGCTCTCGGACCAGTCACAGCAACTGTGCAGCCAGAACCCTGGCGCACTATTGGTCAAATTGTCTGTCGCGTAATGTCGGCAGCATGCAGCCGTATCAGGTCTTGCTGACCTTGAACCAGAGCGCGTACAACGCAGGGACAAACAGCAGGGTAATCAGCGTACCCACCGCCACGCCACCGATCAGTACATAGGCCAGAGGCCCCCAAAACAGATCCAGCGTCAGCGGAATGAAGGCCAGCATCGCAGCCAGTGCTGTCAGAATCACCGGGCGTGCTCGTTGCACAGCTGCTTCAATGACGGCATCACGCACCGCCATGCCGGTGTCGAAATTGTCTTGCACCTGCTGGGTCAGAATCATGGTGTTGCGCATCAGAATCCCCCCAAGGCCGATCAGGCCCAGCAGCGCCGTAAAGCCAAATGGCTGCTGGAACAGGAGCAGTGCTGCCACGGCTCCCACCAGCCCAAGCGGAGCCGTGGCAACCACCATGAAAGTGCCCGAGAAGGAGCGCATCTGCAGCATGATGAAGATCAGCATAAGCGCCAGCATCACCGGCTGCAACTTCTGAATGGAGGCATCCGCCTTGCCGGACTGCTCAACAGAACCTCCGATGTCGATGTGATAGCCCGGTGGCAGCTCGGCCCGCAATTGTGCCATCTGCTGCCAGATGGCCTGAGTCACATCAGGTGCCTGTGCCCCCTGCACGTCTGCCTGTACCGCCAGGAAAGGCTCACGGTTGTAGCGTTTGATCACCGGATCTTCATAGCGGATTTCAAGCTCACCCAGCTGCTGCAGCGACAACTTTCGGCCTTCTGCAGTCTTGATTTCGAGCGCCTCCGGAAGCAGAACACCGTCACGCGCACTGCGCGCCACCACCTGTACACTGCGGATATCCTGCCGCACTTCGGTGACAGCAAGTCCGTTCAGCTGCAACTGAAGCTGCCTCGCCACCTCGTTCGGCGTCAGCCCCATCAGGCGCAGGCGTTCAGCGTCCATATTCAGATGGTAACTCGGTGCCCGCTCGTCCCACTCCAGATGCGGGATCACGGTATTGGGATGTGCCTCCATCCGTTCACGTACTTGATGCGCAATACGTCGCAACTGATCGGCATCAGGCCCCATAACGCGGAAGCTGACAGGCCAGACCACGGGCGGACCAAACAGCAGGCGTGTCACGCGCACCCGCGCCTCGGAAAATTCACCCGCGGCAATATGCCGATCCAGCTCAGCCATAATGCGATCTCGGGCCGCGGCACCCTTCCCTATCGCAATGATTTTGGCGAAGGCAGGGTCAGGCTGTTCGGGATTGGCCGAAATAAAGAACCGAGGGGCACCAGCTCCCACATAGGCCGAGAGGCTTTTGACCTCTTTCATCTGTGACAGAATCGCTTCCAGCTTGCGCACGGTTGCATCCGTCGCGCCAATGGCACTGCCCTGTGGCAGGTAGACCGAAACCAGTACTTCCGGGCGGTCCGAACTGGGGAAGAACTGCTTCTGTACCTGTGTAGCCATGCCAATCACACTCAGTACCAGCACGCCTATCGTTGCGGCCACCACCGTCTTGCGAAAGCGTACACAGGCGCCAATCAAGGCACGCAGGCGACGGTACAGTGCCGTTTGATACAGATCACCGGAGGTGTGCTGATGATAGTCCGGCAGCAGCTTTACACCCAGATAGGGCGTAAAGGTCACTGCGACCAGCCAGGAGATCAACAGCGCGAATGCCAGCACCCAAAAAATATTGCCCGCATACTCGCCCACGCCGGACTGGGCAAACCCGATCGGCACAAACCCCACCACCGTAACCAGGGTGCCAAACAGCATCGGTGCCGCCGTGACATTCCAGGCATGGCTGGCCGCCTGCACGCGGTCCCAGCCTTCCTCCATCTTCACGATCATCATCTCGATCGCGATGATCGCATCATCCACCAGCAGTCCCAGTGCGATGATCAATGCCCCCAGTGTGATGCGGTCGAGATTGATGCCGGCCATTTTCATCAGCAGGAATGTCAGGCCGATGGTGACCGGAATTGCGATCCCGACCACAAGGCCGGCACGAAAACCGATCGCCAGAATGCTAACTGCCATCACTACCAGAACCGCGACCAGAAACTTGACCTGAAACAGGTTGACTGCCTGACTGATCGCCTCGGTTTGATTGGTCAGCATCTGCAACGACATGCCCAGAGGCAAACGCGACTGCTCGTCTGCAATGAAGGCTTCAAGACGCCCACCAAATTCGAGCCCGTTCTGACCGGATTGCATCACGACACCCAGCAAAATGGCGTCCTTACCATTGGCACGTACCAGATAGCTCGGTGGATCTTCATATCCCCGTCGCACTTCAGCCAGGTCAGACAGCTTGATGAGCTGCCCTCCTACTCTCAGCGGCACCGCCGCCAACTGTTCAGGGTCGGCCAAGTCTGCCTCAATGCGCAGATAGGCACGCGGGCCATCTAGGTCCACAAACCCCGAGGCCACCATCCTGTTGCTGGCTTCGATGGCAGCAAAAATCTGCTCTGGGGTCAGGCCGAGATTGTTGAGCCGATTCATGTCAAATTCGATATATACACGCTCAGGGCGCTCACCCAGCACCAGCGCCTTTTGCAGGCCCGGCAGACGCTGCAAACGATCACGAATCGACTCGGCTTCACGTGTCAGTTCGCGCATCGGCATGCCCGGCGCTGTCAGGGCGATCAGCGAGAAGTACACATCCGAAAAATCATCATTCACAATGGGGCCAATCACACCGGCGGGCAGGCTGGCGGCTTCATCCTGCATTCGCTTGCGCACTTCATAAAACAGATCGAGTACCACCTCGCTGGGCGAAAAATCTTCAAACTCCACCTGCAGGTCCGCACGTCCCGGACGTACAGTTGTTTCAACCTTGTTCAGATATTCCACTTCCTGGATGCGCTTCTCCAGTCGATCAACGACCTGATTCTGCAGCTCTTGCGGGGTTGCTCCGGGCCAAACCACCGACACCACCATCACGCGAACGGTGAAGGCAGGATCTTCAGCCCGCCCCAGTGACAGGAATGCATACACACCGGCACACACGGACAGAATGATGAAAAACAGCGTGACGGAGCGCTCACGTACCGCAAGCGCCGACAGGTTGGGAAAGCTCATTGTGCCTGCTCCCTCACATCCATTCCCGGCGTCAACAGATGGGTGCCCAAGGCAATAATGCGGCTGCCCTCGGCCAGTGAAGCGCGAATTCTGGCCTGCTCGCTTTCCAGTGACAGAACCTCAACCGGAACAGGCTGTGCCTTGCCCTCCAACACCTGCCACACCTGCGGGCCGCCGCTGCGCTCATCCAACGCCCCCAGCGGCACACTCAGCGTGACACCCTGCTGATCCTGGTTCAGCAGTACCTGCACCACCGTACCCAGGCTCAGGGCGTCAGAAGGCTGTTCAATGCGGTAACGCGCACGCCAACTGCGGCTTTGCGGGTCCGCCGCACCGGCAACCTCACGTAAGCTCAGTGGTAGCATCCTGTCTTCCAGTTGCAGCTTGCCACCTTCGGGGGGACGCACACCTTCGGCAAGATATACCTCAACCTCCAGTGGACCATCTTCAACCAACACCGCCAATGGCTGCCCCACCGCCACCACCTGGCCCGGCTCTGCACTGACCTCGATCAACACACCCGACCTGTCAGCTGCAAGTTTGGCGTAACCAAGGCCGTTGCGCGCCTGTGCTAGCACTGCCAGTGCGGCATCACGATGGCTTTCCGCTTCACGCAACGCCAGCTCAAAACGATCCAGTGTCTGCCGGCTTACGAAATCACGTTCAACCAGTTGCTGTTGACGCTTTAACTCGCTGCGGGCAATCGCCAAAGCCGCTTCAGCGGTTTTGACCTCGGCTTCCGCCACTCTCACCGTTGCCATCAGGTCGCGTGTATCAAGCTGAAACAGCAGTTGTCCGGCCACCACTTGCTGCCCTGCATCGACATGGCGCTCCAGAATGCGACCGGGGACCTGAAACGAGACAGGGATTTCATGGCGCCCCTTAACCGTACCCGACAGTTTCAGCCATGTACTGTCATGACTCTGCACTGCCACTGTTTTGACCCAGGGAGCCGGTGTCGTCTCTGGCGAAACGGGTTCGTCACCGCTGCACCCGACCAGTAGCAGAGAAAGCAGAATCAGAGGAAATGTCAGTCGCATGGCAATATACCCGATGGTCGCGTCGATTCAGTTGACCCAATCGTAAAATATTAGAGACAACAAATATATATTCGCAACGTATTGAATACTGGCTGGTTACTCAAGCGGGGTGTTGAAACGAGTATCACTGCGGACCACTGTCTGCCCCACCGGAGCCAGCGCAATCATCGCTAGTTTGAGGTGCTGAATGCCGAAAGGAATGCCAATGATGGTGATAAAGCAGGCCAGTGCCGACATTAAATGACCAATTGCCAGCCATATACCGGCGAAAATGAACCAAATGATGTTGCCAATCAGCCCCAAAACCCCAGTGCCAATATCGTCACGACCCGTCAAGTCGCGACGGTTGACCGGTTCCATGCCGAACGGGAAAAAGGCAAAACTGCCGATTACGAAGCATGAACGCGCCCAAGGGATACCCACAATGGTGATTAACGCCAGCAAGCCGGCCAGCCACCAGGCCAACCCCATCAGCACACCACCCAACACGAACCAGAGAATATTACCCAGTACACGCAGCATTTGAATGATCCCTCACATATGCAAATAAAGTTCGAGCCATTGTTCCACTATTTATCCAGTAGAGCGAGAGGCAAGACAAGGGATGTTCTCTCCCTTAATACATACAAAAAAGCCGAGCCCCTCACGGGGCCCGGCTTTTTACGGGTAAGCCAGAGATTACTTGGCTTTCTTGAGCAGTTTTTTCAGACCTTTCAGCTTGCCTTCGTGCTTGGCAATTTTGGCCTTGCGTGCCTTGATCTCTTTCTTAACGGCTTTGGTCTTTACTTTGTTCGCCATGGTCGTTCTCTCCATCTAATGAGCAGACTATTTCTGTAGCGAAGCATGTTCGGCTACGAAGCTGCGAATAAAACGTCGAATTTCACGTGCTGCACTGGTATCCAGTTCATCACAAAGCGCGACAAACTGATCGCGATCTTCATTATTGATCCGGATAACCAGCTGGCTGTTTTTGGGTCTGCTTTTCTTTTTACCGCTCATTAAAAGCCTCCCAAAGCTGCCTGCAGCGACTATCGACTGACAATCATATGTATATACAAAGCAAACCATAGCAGCTAACAGCGACAGGGTCAAACTGCCATAACAAGAGGCAGACCTATTCACATCTTTGCTAAACTGGTGACCAGCTTAAACGTGCAACCGCATTCAAATCATCGAGGTCGACAGAGACATCCGATCTAAGGGGAACAATAATGAAGCACGACGATACGCTTGTGCAGCAACTGAACAGGGTACTGACACTTGAGCTTACATCCATCAACCAGTATTTCCTGCATGCTCGCATCTTCAGGAACTGGGGACTGGAACGGCTGAACCACAAGGCCTACAAGAAATCGATTCTTGACATGAAGCAGGCCGACCGGTTGATTGAGCGCATTCTGTTTCTGGAAGGGCTACCCAACCTGCAGCACCTGGAGCGCCTGCGCATCGGTGAAGATACCGAAGAGATGCTGCAGGGGGACCTGAGCCTTGAGACTGACCAGATTGCGCTGCTGCGTGATGTGATCGCCCAGTGCGAAGCCGGTGGTGATTATGTCAGCCGCAAGCTGCTGGTCGACATTCTGGAAGAAGAAGAGGAACACCTGGATTGGATTGAAACCCAGCAGCATCTGATCCGCGAAGTAGGTATTCAGAACTACCTGCAATCGGCCATTGAGGAGGATTGATTATGCAAGGCAAGCAAAATGTCATTGACGCACTGAACAAGCTACTGGCCGGCGAACTGGCCGCCATGGATCAGTATTTTATCCATTCGGAAATGTATGCCGACTGGGGGTTCAACAAGCTCTATGAGCGCATCGCGCACGAGTTTGATGATGAAAAGGGTCACGCCAAATTGATGATTGAGCGCATATTGTTCCTGGGTGGCACACCGGACCTGGTAACACGCGAGCCCATTCATGTCGGCAAAACCGTCCCGGAAATGCTGCAGAATGACCTGAACACCGAATATCAGGTGGTGCATAACCTTAAACAGGTCATTGCGCTGTGTGAACAGGAACAGGATTACCAGACCCGAGAAATGCTGCGTCAGCAACTGGCCGATACCGAGGAAGACCATGCCTACTGGCTCGAAAAGCAGCTGGGGCTAATCAACCGTGTTGGCCTGCAGAACTACCTGCAGTCACAGATGTAATTTTGGGGACCGACCTCCAAGCGCGGTCGGTCATCCCCTCTGTTTTAACATCCGGCCCACAGCGTGTGATCGAAGAGGGAGCTAGCATTATAAGTTTCGGTGAATCCACCGAGGCTCTTCAGAACCGTCCGACAGGCGCTGCCAATCAACAAGAGACCCTGTATTGATTCAACGATGTGATCTGCTTGAGTTTAAACATGGGAAATGGCGGTCAGGGAGGGATTCGAACCCTCGATACGTTGCCGTATACACACTTTCCAGGCGTGCTCCTTCAGCCACTCGGACACCTGACCGCATTGTGCAATTGATGCTGTTTTTGGCTGTCATGGCGACCGCCTCATCAATTGAGGTGCGCATTCTAGCAGACTGATTTCAAAGCACAACATCTGGCCCTACTTTTTTTGTCGGTGTCTGTACCCAGACCAAGACGTGGGCCATTTGGCGGGGTATCATGCCGCTATTGCACAAACCGTTCGACTATTCAGGGAGTTCTGTTACAGATGTTAATGCCAATTTTGGCCGTGGTTGGAGGTCTGGCTCTACTGGTGTGGAGTGCTGACCGTTTTATTGACGGAGCGGCAGCAACCGCGCGTTTTGCCGGGATGCCACCTTTACTCATCGGCATGGTAATCATAGGTTTTGGTACCTCTGCTCCCGAAATGGTCGTTTCGGCTTTTGCTTCGGTCCAGGGTAACCCTAACCTGGCACTGGGGAACGGCTATGGCTCCAATATTGCCAATATCGCACTTATTCTGGGCCTGACCGCCCTGCTCAGCCCTATTGCGGTTCATTCCCAGATTTTGCGCAAAGAGCTGCCGCTGCTGACCGTGTTCACTTTTCTCGCGGGTTACCAGTTGCTCGATGGACAGATTACGCGCGCTGAAGCAGTGGTACTGCTGATTGTGTTCTTTGCCATGATGGGCTGGTCAGTCATGCAAGGCATACGCCAGCGAGGCGACACCCTCGGCAACGATATGGAACATGAACTGGAAAGCGAGCCAGCCATGACACTGGGCAAGGCTATCTTCTGGCTGCTGCTGGGGCTGGTATTGCTGATCGTGAGTTCCAGAGTCCTGGTGTGGGGCGCTGTGGACATTGCCAGTGCGCTTGGCGTCAGTGATCTGATTATTGGTTTGACTGTAGTGGCAATCGGCACCTCTCTGCCGGAGCTGGCGTCCTCTATTATCGCTGTACGCAAGAACGAACATGACCTGGCTTTGGGCAATGTAATCGGCTCGAACATGTTCAACACCCTGGCGGTTGTTGGTATTGCCGGCGCCATTCACCCGATGTCATTCAGCCCTGAAGTCCTTACCCGAGACTGGGTCGTAATGGCGGGCCTGACACTGTCGTTGTTTATTCTGGGCTATGGTTTCAGAGGCAAGGGCCGAATCAATCGCATTGAAGGTGGCTTGCTGGTAGCGGTCTTTGCTGGCTATACCACATGGCTAATCTTCGGTGTAATTGCCACACAGGCCTGACAGGGAGACACAGATGATCCGCACATTCACGCTAGAACACGGCAAGCTGCGTGAGCAGGAACAGCTGGCCAGTGATGGATTGACCACTGCCAGCTGGATTGACCTGCAAGATGCGGATGAAGTCGAGCGCGCCAATGTGGAGCAGTTGTTTCCGGAGAGCTTGCCGGATGCAGATGAGGTCGAAGAGATAGAGTCCAGCGCACGCTACTTTGTCGAGGGCAATGATCTGCATGTCCATTCCCTTTTTCTGTACCAGAGCGAGGGGCGCTTCAAAACGGCAACGGTGGCATTCACCCTGCAACCGGAGCGTTTGATCAGCACCCGTGACGTTGAGCTGCCTGACTTTCGTCTGACCCGCCTGCGAGCACGGCGCGGATGGGTTGAAGCCACGTCCCCACTGCAGATCCTGACCGCACTGTTTGAGCAGAAGGTGGACAACCTGGCTGACCAGCTTGAAGACCTGCATCGGGACCTGGAGCAGCTCAGCGTCGAAATACTGGAGAACCGAGAAGCGGAGCTTGGTGACCAATTGGATCGGCTGGCCAAGCTGGAGGACAGCAACGGCCAGATTCGTCTCTGTCTGATGGACACGCAACGCTCGACCTCGTTTCTGCTGCGACACATCCGCGACCAGAAACGTGAGGTCAAAACCTTCCGCGAGATTCTGCGAGACCTGGACACGCTAATGGCACATGCCACCTTCGTGTTCGAGAAAATCAACTTCCTGATGAATGCCGCCCAGGGTTTTATCAACATCCGCCAGAACCAGATCATCAAGATCTTTTCCATTGCGGCGGTGGTGTTTCTGCCCCCCACACTGGTAGGCACTGTTTACGGCATGAACTTTGAGATGATGCCAGAGCTGGAGTGGATTTTCGGCTATCCGATGGCGTTGGGGCTGATGATCATTTCAGCCATCTCTCCCTACCTGTTTTTCAAGCACAAGGGCTGGCTCTGAAGCCACCGCTTCAGCCCCTTCCTTTCATTTCAGCTTCAGTTCAAACTCACTGGCGGGCAACGGACGGGCGTAAAAGTAGCCTTGTGCAATATGGCAACCTGCTCGACGCAGGAACTCACAATGCGCTTCGGTCTCGACACCCTCCGCTACTGTTTTCAGCCGCAGATGGCGCGCAATGTCGATAATGGATGAGGTGATCGCCACATCATCTTCATCGTCCGGGATGCCCATAATGAAAGTTCGATCGATCTTGAGCTTGTCCAGCGCAAACCGTTTCAGGTAGGCCAGACTTGCGTAACCGGTACCAAAATCATCCAGCGCGATACGCACGCCCAGTTCACGCAGCTGATGCAGAAGACTGATTGAACCTTCAACATCACTCATCAGCACACTTTCGGTGACCTCAAGCACCAATTGATCGGCCGGGAAGCCGCTTTCTGACAACGCAGCCTTCACTTCATCAACCAGCTCAGGCCGGAACTGTACCGCTGACACATTTACCGCCATAGTCAGCGGCTTGCCATGGATACGATCCCATTCAACTGCCTGGTTACAGGCTTGCTGCAGTACCCAGGCACCAATTGGAATGATCAGGCCAGTCTCTTCCGCCAGTGGAATAAAACGATCCGGCATCACCAGACCCTGGCTACTGTTCCACCGCAGCAAGGCTTCACAGCCAGTGAGGCGGTTGCTGGAAAAGTCATATTGCGGCTGATAGTAGAGTTCAAGCTCATCACGGCCCAGCGCATCTCGTAATCGCGTTTCCATCAACAGGCGTTCGGAGACTTGCTGGTTCATCGCCTCAGTGAAGAACTGGAAGTTGTTACGCCCCTGTCCTTTGGCGTGATACAGCGCCGTATCAGCATTTTTGAGCAACGTATCAAAGTCTTCACCATCACCGGGATAAAGTGCCAAACCGATACTGGCTGTGGTGACCATCGTATGATCTTCAACCTGTAAAGGCTCCGCGATCAGCTGCAGGTAGCGTGAAGCCAGGCCTGACAGGTCAGCCTGTTCATCCAGATCCGGCAGCAGGATTACGAATTCATCCCCACCCAAGCGGCTGATAGTGTCACTGTCACGCGCCTGCTCGGAAAGCCGGCTCGCAATAATCTTGAGTACTGTGTCACCACTGCCGTGACCCAGCGAGTCATTGATATTCTTGAACCGATCCAAGTCAATAATCAGCAGTGCAGCCTGCTCATGGCGTCTGCGTGCACGAGCAATTGCCTGAATGGTACGATCACGCAACAGGCGACGGTTGGGCAAATCCGTGAGCGGGTCGAAGTCAGAGAGGTAACGCAGTTGGTCTTCTGCCTCCTTTCGCTCGGTCATGTCGGTCAGCATGGCAACATGATTGCGCACCGCACCCGCCTCATCCCGAACCAGACTGATCGACAGCCACTGTGGGTATATCTCGCCACTGCGTCGCCGGTTCCACACCTCACCCTGCCATCTGCCCTGTTCCTGCAAGGTCTGCCACATCCGCTCGAAGAAAGCCGGACTGTGGCGTCCGGAGGCCAATAACGCCGGCGTTTTACCCAGCACCTCTGCTTCCGGATAGCCTGTGATACGAGTGAAAGCAGGGTTGACCGCCATGATGCGGTTGTCGGCATCGCTGATCATGGCTCCCTCACTGGCTGACTCAAATACCTGCGCCGACAGTTTCAATTCATCAGCCGTACGCTCAAGCTCAACCTGGCGCTGGTCGATCTCCTGCTGGTAACGGCGCATCAATGTGCGCAGCCAGCGTGAAATAATCCAGGCCACCAGAATGGCGGCCGCCATGGCAAACAGCAACACCAGAATCAGCCACTGCAGGTCATTCTGCAGTTCCTGCTCCAGCTTGGTTTTTTGCAGTGCCAGCACTTCGTCCATGCTTTCCTGATAAATCCCGGCAATGAGCACCCAGTCCCATTCGGGGACTTCCTGCACCAGCGACAGTTTATGGTGAATTCCTTCAGCACCCGGTTTGTACCAGTCATACTCAACAAAGCGCCCCTCGGGCGTTGCCTGTTCAAGCAGCCAGTTGACCATCTTGCGGTGTTCAGAGTCGAGTTGACTCACCAGCTTTCCGGATGAGCCGGGGCGCGTTGGCGAAAGCAGCACCTGTCCACTTTTATGCAATACCGCGATGTAACCCTCATCTCCAAACGTCAGCGCTTCAAGTCGATTCAGTGCCTGCTGTTTGAGATCGTTCTCGACCTGGTAAAGGTAATCGCCGGTGCCGATAATCCAATCAAGCGGCTCAAACAGTTCCACATAAGCGATTTTTTCCCGCATTTCATCCGGGTAATCCGGTGCATACCAGCGGTAGCGCGAAAAACCGGCCTGATTCGGGTTCTGTACCGCCTCAATCAACCCACGCATGATGTAGTGACCGGTATCATCCTGGTTATCGAGCAGGGATTTGCCTTCAATACCAGGACTGATTGGCAGCAGTATGCATTCCCCTTCAAGCGTATCGATGAAAATATAGCCACGCCCATCGAAGAAACGCAGGTCACGCAGGGCTTCCCGAATCAGTTGACCGACCTGCTCTCTGGCATCATCCCCATGCAGTAGAATTTCCATGTCATAGATCGACTGGGCCAACTGCATCGCCTGACGCACCTGAGCCTGGATATTGTCACGCAGAACAGCTTCGGTTTGCTGGCGAGTAAAATTGATGTAATCGAGAGTGGCATCCACTTCCTGACGCAGCTTTTCCTGACTACTTTGCTGCAGCCAAAGGCGTTGCTGGCGCAGCCGTTCATGGCCATTCTGCCAAGCCGTCACCACAAAGAAGGCCGACACCAGCAGCATGAGTACAAGTACGGTACCGATGAAGGCACGGGTCTGATAGCGCGGAAGCGTTTTTGAATCAATCGTCAGGGGCATGGTTTCATCTGGCCCATCTACATCTGGGCAAACTCAGTACAGATTCAGCTCCCTGCCGCCTGCTGAGAAGTTATTGAAATTTCATGTTTTATAACATTGAGTCTACACAGTAGCAAACCCACAACATGGCTAAAGCGGAAGATTCTGAGTGTTCTTGATCTCACGCAAGGCAAAATTGGAGTGCACCTGGGCAATGCCTTGAAGTGTAAAGATCTTTTCATTCAGAAAGCGATCATACGAAGGCATGTCCGGTACCACTACTCGCAGCACAAAATCAGCATTGCCGGTTACGGCAAAGCACTGCAGTACCTCGGGATAGGTCATCACCTGTTGCTCAAATTCAGCCGTACTGTCGATGTTGTGCCGTTGCAGCGAAACCAGAGCGAACACGCTCAGCACCTGCCCCAAGGCCTCGGGATTCAGGCGCGCATTGTACCCTGCAATCGCGCCCTGCTCTTCCAGTGCCCGTACCCGGCGCCAGCAGGCCGCCGGTGACAGCCCCACTTCTTCAGCCAACTGTTGATTGCTGATACGTCCGTCCTGTTGCAGATAATCAAGTATCCGGCGATCAAAACTGTCCAATTCAACCTGTTTCATTTGGTAACACTCTATTTTTTTCAAAGATTATTTCTCATATAGCCAAATAAAGAAATAATTTTTCCAAATCCAGTGAAACCGTTGTTCAAATAGCAAGCACCTTTACCCGCCTTGTCCCTACAATTTACAGCCATGAATACGGGCTCGTCCGCTCTGCCATCCGGCGGCGTCCCCGGATAACAACAAGATCCAACACAGAGAGGTACCGGGTATGTCTGTCAATGATGCCCCCACGCTCGATGACTATCGTCTCGAGGATCGCTATCTGCGCGACACCGGTCGCGTGTTTCTCACCGGCACTCAGGCGCTGGTTCGCATTCCATTGATGCAGGCACGCCTCGACAGGCAGAACGGCCTCAACACCGCTGGCCTGATCAGCGGCTATCGTGGCTCACCGCTGGGCGCCTACGACCAGGCACTCTGGCAGACCAAAAAGCTGTTGGATGAACACCGCATCGATTTCGTACCCGCGATCAACGAAGATCTGGCGGCCACCATTATTCTCGGCAGCCAGCAGGTCGAGACTGATGCCGACAAGCAGGTCGAAGGCGTGTTCGGTCTTTGGTACGGCAAGGGTCCGGGCGTCGATCGCGCCGGGGATGCACTCAAACACGGCACCACCTACGGCAGCTCGCCCCATGGCGGCGTACTGGTCGTCGCCGGTGATGACCACGGCTGTGTATCCTCCTCCATGCCGCACCAGTCCGATGTAGCATTCATGGCCTGGTTCATGCCGACTATCAATCCGGCCAACCTTTCCGAATATATGGAGTTTGGTCTCTGGGGCTACGCCCTGTCGCGCTTCAGCGGCTGCTGGGTGGGTTTCAAGGCGATCTCCGAAACCGTCGAAAGTGCGGCCTCTGTCGAACTCAAGCCGCTGCCAACCTTTGTAACCCCAACCGACTTCACACCGCCGGCGGATGGTCTGCACTACCGTTGGCCGGACCTGCCCGGACCTCAGCTGGAAACCCGTATCGAACACAAGATGGCAGCGGTTCAGGCCTTTGCCCGCGCCAACCCCATCGACCGTCGCATCTTCAACACCGACAATGCACGCTTCGGTATCGTGACCACCGGCAAGGGCTATCTGGACCTGATGGAAGCGCTGCAGCTGCTGGGTATCGATGCAGCACGTGCCAAAACGCTCGGTCTCGATATTTATAAGGTCGGTATGGTCTGGCCGCTGGAGCGCAAGGGCATTCTCGATTTCGTTCACGGCAAGGAAGAGGTGCTGGTGATCGAAGAGAAGCGCGGCATCATCGAAAGCCAGATCAAGGAGTACATGTCCGAGCCAGACCGCCCGGGTGAGGTGCTGATCACCGGCAAGCAGGACCAGAACGGTGAGCCACTGATCCCCTACGTGGGCGAGCTGAGCCCGAAACTGCTGGCCGGCTATCTGGCCGCCCGTCTGGATCGCTTTTTCGGCGCCACGTTCAGCAACGGACTGGAGCAGATCAACTGCTCGCTGGGCATTACCGACCCGGGTGGCGTGCGCCGCATGCCGTACTTCTGCTCCGGCTGTCCGCACAACTCCTCTACCAAGGTGCCCGAAGGCAGCAAGGCGCTGGCCGGTATCGGTTGTCACTTCATGGCCTCCTGGATGGGACGCGACACCGAATCCCTGATTCAGATGGGCGGTGAAGGCGTGAACTGGATCGGCAAAAGCCGTTACACCGGCAACCCGCACGTGTTCCAGAATCTGGGGGAAGGCACCTATTTCCATTCCGGTTCCATGGCGATCCGCCAGGCGATCGCGGCCGGGATCAACATCACGTACAAGATCCTGTTCAACGATGCCGTGGCCATGACGGGTGGCCAGCCGGTGGACGGCCAGATCACCGTTGATGCCATCGCCAAGCAAGTCTCCGCCGAAGGTGCCAAGCGCGTTGTGGTACTGAGCGACGAGCCGGAAAAGTACAAGGGCCATGAGTCCCTGTTCCCGCAGGGCGTGACCTTCCACGACCGTTCCGAGCTGGATGCCGTACAGCGCGAGCTGCGCGAGATTCCGGGCTGTACCGTGCTGATCTACGATCAAACCTGTGCCGCCGAGAAACGCCGTCGCCGCAAGCGTGGCCAGTTCCCGGACCCGGCCAAGCGTGCCGTCATCAACCATCACGTCTGTGAAGGCTGTGGCGACTGTTCCACTCAGTCCAACTGCCTGTCCGTGATTCCGCGCGAGACCGAACTGGGCCGTAAACGCAAGATCGACCAGTCCTCCTGCAACAAGGACTTCTCCTGCGTCACCGGTTTTTGCCCGAGCTTCGTGACCATCGAAGGCGGCCAGCTGCGCAAGTCGAAGGGACTGGATCTGGGCGCCGAGCTGGAGCAGCGCCTGCATAACATCTCTCAGCCCACCGTTCCCGCACTGCAAGGCAGCTATGACCTGCTGGTCGGCGGCGTCGGCGGCACCGGTGTGGTCACTGTGGGCCAGCTGATCACCATGGCGGCCCATCTGGAATCCAAGGGCGCCTCGGTACTCGACTTCATGGGCTTTGCCCAGAAAGGCGGCACCGTGCTGAGCTATGTGCGCCTGGCACCCTCACCGGACAATCTGCATCAGGTGCGGATCGAGAACGGTCAGGCCGATGCCATGGTCGCCTGCGACATGGTCGTGGCCACCTCGCAGAAAGCGCTGAACGTGCTGCGCCCGAACCACACCCGCATCGTCGCCAATGAAGCCGAGCTGGCCACTGCCGACTACGTGCTCTACCGCGATGCCGACATGCAGGCCGACAAGCGACTGAAGCTGCTGCAGGATGCCGTGGGTCAGGACGCTTTCGATCAACTGAATGCCAACCTGATTGCCGAAAAACTGCTGGGCGATACCGTATTCTCCAACGTCATGATGCTTGGTTTTGCCTGGCAGAAGGGACTGGTACCGGTTTCACTGGATGCCTTGATGCGCGCCATCGAACTCAACGGCGTGGCCATCGAGCGCAACAAACAGGCCTTTGGCTGGGGCCGTCTGGCGGTAACTGATCGTGACTACGTAATGTCGCTGCTCAGTGAAGAAGCCCGCGAAAAGACGATCACGCCTGAAAAAGAGACGCTGGAACAGTTGATCGAGCGTCGCATGAAACACCTGACGGCGTACCAGAACGCCGACTGGGCCGAACAGTATCGTGTACAGGTTGAACAGATCCGTCTGGCCGAGACGGCGCTGGGACAGACAGATCTGCCCCTGACCCGCAGCGTGGCCCAGCAGCTGTTCCGCCTGATGTCGTACAAGGACGAGTATGAAGTTGCACGACTGTTCACCCAAACCGATTTCCTGCGAGAGATCGAGCAGACCTTTGATGGCGACTACCGTATCCACTTCCACCTGGCCCCCCCACTGCTGAGCCGGAAGAAGGATGCTCGTGGTCGTCCAGCAAAACGCCAGTTCGGTCCGTGGATGCTGAGAGCCATGAACGTTCTCGCACCTTTGAAGGGGCTTCGTAACACAGCGTTCGACCCCTTCCGTTTTTCCGCCGATCGCAAGCTGGATCGTGCCCTGCTGGCGGAATACAGAGAGCTGCTTGGCCGTTTTGCCAAGGAGCTGAACGCATCCAACTACAGTTTTGCCCTTGAGCTGGCAGAACTGCCGTCCGAAATCCGCGGCTACGGCCCCGTGCGCGAGCAAGCAGCCGAGGGTGTCGCCCAGAAGCGCACATTGCTGATGAAAGCATTCGAGACCGGACAGGCTACGCTGATCAAGCTGGCCAAAACCGAGGAGGAAGCCCATGTTTGAACAGCTGAAAACCCTGCCACAGGACCCGATTCTGGGGCTGATGAAGGCCTTTCGTGAAGACCCGAGAACCGACAAGGTAGACCTTGGAGTGGGCGTGTACCGGGACGAGGCCGGTCAAACACCGATCATGACTGCTGTACAGGCTGCCGAACGGCGTCTGCTCGGAACGGAAACCACCAAGGCCTACATCGGTCCGGCCGGTGCCGAAGGCTTCAATCAGCTGATCGGTCAGCTGATGCTGGGGGCTGGCCATAGCGCTCTGAGTGATGGTCGCGCCACCGTGGTACAGACACCCGGTGGCTGTGGCGCCCTGCGGATGGCGGCCGAATTTCTCAAATTGTGCCGACCGGACACCACTGTCTGGATCAGCACCCCAACCTGGGCCAACCATATACCGCTGCTGGGCGGGGCTGGCCTGACCATTCGCGAATATCCCTATCTGGACCGCACCACTTTAAGTGTCGATTTCGATGCCATGCTCTCGTGCCTGGAGCAGGCCGATAGCGGCGATGTGGTGCTCCTGCACGGCTGCTGTCATAATCCGTCCGGCGCAGATCTGGACGCCGATCAGTGGGCCGCTATCACGGACCTGATCGAGCGCAAGGGACTGCTGCCGTTTATCGATATGGCCTATCAGGGCCTGGGGGAAGGGCTGGAACAGGATGCACAGGGCGTTCGCCTGATGGCAGAGCGGCTGCCTGAAGTGATTGTTGCCTCCTCCTGTTCCAAAAACTTTGGCCTGTACCGGGAACGTACCGGTGCCCTGATGCTGATTGCCGCCACGCCCGCACAGGGCAAGGCGGCGGCCAGTCAGCTGCTGAGTGCGATCCGGTCGCACTACTCCATGCCGCCTTCGCATGGCGCAGCGGTGGTCGAGCTGATCCTCGATTCACCCGAGCTGGCACACCAGTGGCAAACAGAACTGGGCGCGATGTGTGATCGCATCCTGGATCTGCGCGCCGCTTTCAGTAAGGCACTGGCCCCGGCAGGTGACTTCAGCTTTATCAAACGGCAGCGCGGCATGTTCTCCTTCCTGGGGATTACGCCACAACAGGTTCAGATCCTGCGCGAGGAGTTTGGCATCTACATGCTGGATTCCAGTCGGATCAATATTGCCGGTCTGTCCGCCACCACCCTGCCCCGCGTCAGCGAAGCGATCAGGGAGGTAAGTGGACGCACAGCCTAATTTGTTTTACCGGGCCTCGCTGCAACAACAGCGGGGCCTTTCAGTCAGCACCGGCCTCTGACCGATAACAATAACGAAACCGGAGAACTCACACCATGAGTCAAGCAACATCCAAAGCACACCAGCAGGCGGGCAGCCTCTGGTCGTCCCGCATGGCCTTTATTCTGGCCGCCGTCGGCTCGGCCGTCGGCCTTGGCAACATCTGGAAATTTCCCTACATTACCGGTGAAAACGGCGGCGGCGCCTTTGTTCTGGTGTACCTTGCCTGCATCGCCATCGTTGGCATTCCCGTCCTGATCGCGGAAGTGATGATCGGCCGTCGCGGCGGTCAAAGTCCGGTGGCGAGCATGCGCGAGCTGACCGCCACCGAAGGCACTCGGAAAGGCTGGCGGTTGATCGGCTGGAACGGCATTGTGGCCTCCTTCCTTGTCCTGTCCTTCTATTCCGTCATCGGTGGCTGGGCGCTGGTCTATGTATTCAAAGCCGCATCCGGCATGTTTACCGGAGCCGACGCCGATGCCATCGGCGGCACATTTGGCGGCATGCTCGCCAGCGCAACAGACCTGTTGCTTTGGCACAGCGTGTTCATGGCGATCGTGATTTTCATTGTGGGTCGCGGTATTCGCTCCGGCATGGAAAGAGCGATCAACACCCTGATGCCACTGCTGTTCGTACTGCTGTTCATCATGGTGGGCTACGCCATGACCACCGGCAAGTTCGGTGAAGCGGTCAGCTTCATGTTCTCGCCCGACTTCAGCAAACTCACCACTGAAGGGATACTCACCGCACTGGGCCACGCGGCCTTTACCCTGAGCATCGGTATTGGCGTTATGATGGCCTACGGCTCCTACCTGCCACAGAAGGTCAATATTGCGCGTACTGCCATGACCATTGCGGTACTGGATACAGGTGTCGCCCTGATGGCAGGTCTGGCCATTTTCCCGCTGGTGTTTGCCAACGGGCTGGAACCCGGCGCAGGCCCCGGTCTGATCTTTGTCACCCTGCCGCTGGCATTTGGCCAGATGAGCGGCGGTGTAATCTTCGGCACCCTGTTCTTCGCCCTGTTGCTGGTGGCCGCACTGACATCCGCCATCTCCATGCTGGAGCCCGTGGTTGAATGGCTCGAAGAACACAAGGGCATCAGCCGTGCCAAGAGCGCTTTGGGCGGTGGCCTGGCAATCTGGCTGGTCGGTATCGGTACCGTACTGTCATTCAACAACTTGGCTGATTTCCATCCACTGGCCTTCATCCCATTCTTTGAAGGCAAAACCATTTTTGACCTGCTCGACTTCCTGGTCTCCAACCTGATGATGCCACTGGGCGGTCTCGCCATCGCGCTGTTTGCCGGTTGGGCCATGAAGCGCCAGGGACTGGATCAGGAGATCGGCTTGAAAGGCGGTGTTTACAGCGCATTCATGTTCGTACTGCGTTTCCTGACTCCGGCAGGGATTGCGGTGGTGTTCCTGTATAATCTGATCTGATACTGGATCACCTTGCGTCACCCAAGCCGGCCGGTTTCTGACCCGCCGGCTTTTCTTTGTGCAAAGATGTAACAACCGTTACAGACCAGGCATGGGCAGATTAGAATAAAGCTGTTGTCCATGAAGAACAGGAACTCTCGATGACCGCGTCTCAACCCTCTGCGTATGAGTCAGCCTCAGTGCGCTGGCTCACGCTGATCAGCATCTGTGTCGCAACGTTTCTGATGCCGTTGAACATGTCCTCCGTCAACGTCGCTCTTCCGGCCATTGCCGCGGATCTGAGCGCTGATGCGGTACTGGTCAGCTGGATTCCAACCATGAACCTGCTCGGTGCCATCGCCCTGCAGCTCCCAGCGGGTCGTATCGCTGACATGATCGGACGCAAGCGGGTATTCCTGAGCGGACTGCTGCTGTTTACTCTCAGCTCACTGGCGGTAATCATCATCGACAGCATCGGATGGTTGCTGTTGGTGCGTCTGCTGCAGGGAATCTCTGGTGCCATGATTTTCGGCACCGGTATGGCTATTGTGTCACAGGTCTTTGCTAATCACGGTCGCGGTATGGCCCTGGGGTTAACGTCCACATCGGTCTATCTGGGGCTGACCTGCGGGCCACCCATCGGCGGCTGGCTGACAGAATGGTGGGACTGGCACGCCGTGTTTCTGGCACCACTGCCGCTTGCCATGATCTGTGCCCTTCTGGTCTGGCGTCATGTGAGTGAAACCGAGCGGCAGGTGGACGAGCGGCTGGACTGGATCGGCAGCCTGCTGTTTATCGCGGCCTCAAGCCTGTTTTTTGTCGGCCTGGCAGAGCTGCCCACCATCAACGGCGGCCTGCTGGCACTGTGTGGCCTGCTGTTGCTGGCCGGGTTTGTGTATCAGCAGGAACACTCACCTCACCCACTGATTCGTCTGCGGCGCATGGTGCAGAACAAGATCTTTTTCCGCTCCATTCAGGCCTGCTTCTTCATGTATGCCGCCAACTATCCGCTGCAGTTCCTGCTCAGTCTGTATCTGCAGTATATCCGCGGACTGTCGCCGGCCGAGGCCGGTCAGCTGATGCTGCTGCAGGCGATGATGATGGCGCTGCTGGCACCCTTTGCCGGTCGCCTTTCGGACCATTTTGAACCTCGTATACCCGCAACGTTGGGCTGTCTGATGTTTGCAGCAGGCTTTCTTATACTGGCCATGCTGGATCAGGACAGTGGCAATATGCACGTCATCATTGCACTGCTGGTCATGGGTACCGGCTTTGGCCTGTTCTCGTCGCCCAATAACAACAGCGCCCTAAGTGCGGTACCCACCGAGAAGCTCAGCATCGGTTCCTCACTGCTGAATATCTCCCGCACGCTTGGCAACATGTTGGGAATGGCCGTCGTGGTATTCCTGTTCAACATCATGCTTGGTAATGAAAGGATTACACCGGAGCAGTACCCGGCCTTGATGAATCTGTTGAAGCTGGCGTTTGTATTGTGCTGTGGCTATGCCCTGATGGCCGGATGGCGGTCCTGGTCACGCGGCAAGGTCAGATAGAAGCCGATAGAGGCGGGTCAATGAAGGGAAAAAGCCGGGGGCCGAGGCCCCCGGAAGCACTTCCGTAGCGTTGAACTTTGAAGTGAGATGATGAAAAAATCAGCCGCGGCTGATGTTGAGCAGTTGCGGAGCCGTGTATTCCAAAAGTCCTTCTTCGCCAAACTCCAGACCAAAGCCGGACATCTTGCAGCCACCGAAGGGGCAGTGGGGCAAGACTTCAGCATGGTTGTTGATCCAGGCAGTACCACATTCAAGCCGTGATGCCACCTTGCGTGCCGCCTCGATATCGGTGCCCCAGACAGAGCCACCCAAACCGTTGACGTTATTGTTGGCACGGGCCACTGCATCGTCGATATCGCTGTAGCGAACCACCGGCAGTACCGGGCCAAACTGTTCTTCATCCACCAGACGCACGCCATCACTCAGGCCTGCAACGATGGTTGGCGGGTAGAAGTAACCGGCACCGGCCAGCGGTGCACCGCCAGACAGAATCTGTCCACCCTGCGCCTTCGCATCTTCAACCAGCTCAGACACCAGGTCGAACTGTGCCTTGTTCTGTACCGGACCAAAAGTCACACCTTCGTCCAGCCCCGGGCCGACTTTCTGATCGGATGCAATTTTGGCCAGACGCTGACACAAGTCGTCATACTGAGAGTCATGCACGTACAGACGCTTGAGCGCGGCACAGGTCTGTCCCATGTTGAGGAATGCGGTCTGGAAGATGGCAGGCGCCACCTTGTCCAGGTCGGCATCCGGCAACACGATACCGGCATCATTGCCACCCAGTTCAAGCGTCAGGCGCTTCAGGTTATCGGCCGCCTTGCGCATGATGTCCTGACCAGTCGGGGTGGAGCCGGTAAAGACAATCTTCTGAATGTTGGGATGAGATGTCATGGCTCGGCCGATACCGCCTTCACCGGTGACGATGTTGGCCACGCCCGCGGGCACGACTTGATTGATCAGCTCAACCAGTTTCAGCGTGCTGAACGGCGTAAATGAGGACGGCTTGGACACAAAGGTATTGCCGGTACGAATCGCCGGCATCAGGTGCCACACCGCAATCATCAGAGGCCAGTTCCAGGGGGTGATTGACCCCACCACGCCCAATGGCTTGCGGTGCAGCTCAACCAGACGCTCAGGGCTGTCTTCGATCAGTTTGACCGGAATATCCAGATCTGCGGTATAGCGGGTCCAGCCAATGGCACCACCGACCTCCATCTGGGCCAGTGAGAGCGGCTTGCCCTGCTCCAGCGTGACCAGTCGAGCCAGCTCTTCTGCATTGGCCTCGATCAGATCGGCAATCTTGTGCAGCATCGCCTTTCGCTCGGCATCGGGCGTGTGCTGGAAAGTCTTGAACGCTTCGGCAGCCGCCGCAACCGCCTGATCCACCTGCTCCGGCGAAGCAGCCGGACAGTGTGCAAAGGCCTCTTCAGTCGCCGGATTGATCACCGGGAAGGCATCACGGTCACCCTCTACCGCCTGACCGTTGATGAAGAGTGAAAATGTAGTCTGCATAAAAAATCCTTTGTCTACAGATGACACAGCCGATGCAGGCACCGGCTGTGTGTTGTTCAAATGCCTGGCATAAATCAGAACGGAACGATCGCAATCACCTGACCGTAAACGTTGGTGTCGTTACCACCCAACTGTGATCCGGCACTGCTGTCAGGCTTGTAGAAGCCGACCAGCGGGCTCACGATCAGGTTTGGTGTCACCACCCATTCCGCATAGAGATCCAGTTCCTGACCGTCCATGAAACCTGCATTGGTATCGCTGAAATTGAAGTACAGGGCACCGACACTCAGCATCTCTGTGGGGTTGGCTTTCACACCTACATGGTGAACATCAGTTCCTGTGTTGAACGGACCGGCATAGTTGGCCGCCACTTCACCCTGGAACCAGGTGCCGTAACCGCGGTTGAAGCCGAAGAACAACGGATCAAAGCCTTCGTCGAAGCTGGAATAGCGGTAGTTTACGCTCGGCGACCAGGGCATGTCGGCAAAGGTCCAGCCTGCTTCTACATACCAGGCATCACCATCTGCCTGAGAACTGTCGCCCTGATCCTGGGTGACGATTTCACCGGAAAGGAACAGGTTTTCAACACCAGCGTTGCCCTGATAGCGCAAGCTCAATGTCTGCTGTCCGTCACGATGTGTCGCGCCACCATTCATGACATCCAGGCCCTCAATGTAGGCCACACCAAAGGTGCCTTCCGGCATCACGTACTCGGCATTAATACCCGCGAGTTCCATTTTGGACTGGGCTACGTTGTCAGACTCCAGCCAGAACAGGTCGGCACGCATTCCTTCGGCACCGCCGACACGCACGATGGCAGTACGGTCAAACGCCTTGCGTGCGGCCAGCCAGTAGGCGCCGCCACGATCCAGCTCTGGTCCAAGTGCATCACCGAAGTTCAGCGCATCGCCATTGATCAGGAAGCCGTCACCAATGGAGAAATTCTGACGGCCAAAAGAAAACTCCAGACCATCTTCACCCAATGCCGGGATCAGGCTACCGGAGCGCCAGCCCACGTATGCATCTTCAAGATCCGTTTCACTTTCATCACCTGATGTGAAACCACCGGCATCACCATCGCCCCAGGTTGCCGAGCTGACCAGATTCAAACCACCAAATACACTGGCACCGGAGCTGTAGGCATGGCTGCCGGACAAGCCATACTTGATATAACCTTCCTGCCAGCTGGAACGACCCGGGTCGGTTTTAGCGCCCAAACCATAGCTCTCTTTGCTGGTAAAAACGCCGAATACCGCCTCGATATCGAGGTTCAGTTCGGTTCCGTTTTCGCTGTGAAGGGTATAGGCAGAAGCAGAAGCTGACAGGCCTGCCGCAACGGCAGCCGTCAGGAGGTATCCGGAAGTGCGACGGAAGATCTGATTTTTCATGGGCGTGATTCCTTGGGAACATGTCCGATAGCCGGACGTCCAGCTACCGTGTCTACGCTGTGTATTATTGTTAACGACACTAAGCGTAGAACGCCGCTGTAAACCAGTTTCGTGTTTATTGTGTGAACTTGTACCCTTTTGTAACAAGTTGTAAATATCAGGCCAGACCCAGGGATTTCATGCGTCGATACAACGTGGCACGGCTGATCCCCAGCTCGGTGGCGGCCGCCGTGACGTTGCCTTGCTGCTGCTCCAATGCCTGACGAATCAGCGCCTCCTGAGTTTCCTGCAACGTGCCACAAGGAGCGGGAGCGTGCACCAGTTCATCCAGGAATTCATCACTCAAGTGATCTTCACTCAGGCGGGTTTCTTCAGGCTCCATAAAGGCCAACGCCACTTTCAGTACCATTTCCAGTTGGCGCACGTTACCCGGCCAGTGATATTCGGACAGTTGCTGCAGCAGCTGCGGCTCAATGCTAACTTCGGATCGACCCAACTGACTCAGCAAACGTTCACACAGACCTTTAAAATCACTACGCTCACGCAGTGCCGGCAGCCGAACACAGACACCGTTCAGACGGTAGTACAGATCCTCACGGAAACTGCCTTCTGCCACCATCTGTTTTAAATTACGGTGCGTCGCGCCGATCAACGCAATATCCAGTACCACTTCCTCGGCGCCCCCCAGCGGAGCCACCTTACGCTCCTGCAGCACTCTCAGCAGGCGAGCCTGCAGCGACAGCGGCATATCCCCGATCTCGTCCAGAAACAGAGTCCCGCCATTCGCCTGCTGGAAGCGCCCAACCATGCCACCCTTGCGAGAGCCCGTAAACGCCCCTTCCCGATAGCCAAACAGCTCGGACTCAATCAGCCCTTCAGGAATAGCGGCACAATTGACTGCTACAAAGGGCTCCCCTGCGCGGGCACTGGTACGGTGCAAGGCCTGTGCTGCCACCTCCTTGCCACTGCCAGTCTCGCCACTGAGCAGCACCGGGATATCCTGATCCAGCGCCTTTACAGCCATGGTCATGGAGCGCTGCAGCCTGGGCTCACCGGCCGCAAAGCACTCCAGCGGACGGGGCTGTCTATCTGCTGCAGGAGCAGTGCCGGGTTTGAGGTTGGGGGCCAACCCGGTCAAACGCTTGGGAAACTGCAGCAGCTCACAGAACAGTTCGCCCGCCCGGGTTTGCAAAGAGGCGATACGTTGGCGCATACAGGTGTTAAGCAGAACACCGATCTTTTCTCCCACCAGCTCATCCAGCGTCCGGTTGACGATCTGTTCACGGCTGCGGCCCAACAACTGACAGCCCTGCTCGTTGATGGCCAGCAGGCGACCTTCCTCATCCAGTGCCACCAATCCCTGCCATGCCGAGCGCAAATACTGCTGGCGGGTATGAAAAGCCAGTACGATCTGATTCTGGTACTGACCCGCGAACAAACGCCCCTCGATACTGCGAGCAGCCAGCTGTACGACTCCCAGTGTATCCTGAGGCTGGCTGTTGCGACCGATGCGTGTCAGATCCAATACACCAATCAGTTGACCGCTCGCATCAATCAGAGGGGAAGACGTGCAGGAAAAATGAGATACCGTATCGAGAAAGTGCTCTTCCTCGTTTATTAGGATGGGACGACGTTCTATGACGGCGGTACCGATGGCGTTGGTTCCCCGGTGTGTTTCACTCCAGGAAACACCCTGACGCAACGCCAACTGCCTTAAGGGTGTAATGATGTCATCACTGCCTTCAAGCGCCAGAATGCGAGCATCCGCATTGGCCAGCATGATCAGCCCCTGATCACCAAACTGGTGCGCTAGCTGCTCTATTTCGGGCATGGCTGCATGAATAAGCAGCTCGTGTTGCTGACGAAATCCTTTCAGGTCGTTGACCTCGTCAATCAACTGCTGCGACTGACTGGAGTTGGTCAGTCCTGCATCAAGGCTGCGCCGCCAGGAAGCTTCAATTTCATCACGCAGATAACCACAGGGGAGTTCTCCCTCCTGCTGTAGCCGCTCACGGGCAACGCGGGCGGCATGAACGGGATCACTGATCAGATCCTGACGTAAACGGGGTGCCATGTTTCCGGCCTCTTTATTGTTATTTTCCGGATATACTATCGACATAAATTGTCACTCCTGTATACGCCAAAGACAGTCGAGGCGCAAACCTCTCGCCGCTCTCTTACTGTCACAAAGCAATATACAGGCCAGTGTTCACAGGAGCCCCCCATGAACCGTTTAATACTTGTCTTTATCGTCCTTTTCATCAACGGCTGCGCGACGGTCCCATCCGATTTGCGCTCAGGGCCTGATCAGGCTCTATTGCCGTTTTCTGAGGCCTCTACCGTAATAAATCATGGTCAAGCCGCCCGCTGGGGTGGCGAGATTGCCCATGTCAGCAACCTGCAGCAGGGTAGCCAGCTGGAGGTGGTTCAGTTTTCGCTCAATGCCAGCGGTCGTCCGCTGAAAACGGATAAAAGCGGTGGTCGCTTCAGAATTCTGGTACCCGGCTTTATCGACCCGGCCATTTATGCGCCCGGCAGATTGGTAACCGCGCTGGGCACCTTTACCGGCATCAAGCAGGGCAAAGTCGGCGAGCAGGAGTATGCGTTCCCGGCACTGGAATCAGAGCAGATACACCTTTGGCCCGAAATCAAGGATCCGCCGGTACACTGTGACTGTGACCCGTTTTTCAACAGCCCCTTCATGATGCGGCCCATTATTGTCGTGCCTGCAAAGTAGTTCAGGCAGGGCGGTTTCCCGCCCTGCCCTTCTAGCTGCAACCGTTCCCGACCTCTATCAGAACGGGACGATAGCTATCACCTGGCCGTAAACATTGGTGTCGTCTGTGCCGATCTGGCTGCCGCCGTTGACACTGCTGTTATCAGGCGTATAGAAGCCGATCAACGGACTGATGATCAGATTGGGCGTAACCACCCACTCGGCATAAAGATCCAGTTCCTGTCCGTCCAGGGCTCCGGAGCCTCCAGCAGTATCACTGAAGTCAAAAAACAGTGCGCCAATACTCAGCATCTCGGTTGGACTGGCTTTTATCCCGATATGATGGACATCGGTATCCGAATTGAAGGGACCTGCATAGTTGGCGGCCACCTCCCCCTGGAACCAGGTGCCGTAACCTCGGTTGAAACCGAAGAACAGCGGATCAAAACCTTCGTCGAAAGTGGCGTAACGGTAGTTCACGCTCGGTGACCAAGGCATGTCGGCAAAGGTCCAGCCCGCTTCCACATACCAGGCATCGCCATCCTTGCGCGTATTGTCGCCCTGATCCTGAGTCACGAACTCACCGGATAAAAACAGGTTCTCGACACCCGCATTGCCCTGATAGCGCAGGCTCAGGGTCTGCTGACCGTCACGGTGGGTATAACCCAGTGCCTGAGCATACTTGTCATTGACCCCCAAGCCTTCAATATAAGCCACGCCCACAGTGCCTTCAAGCATCACATACTCGGCGTTGATACCGGCCAGCTCGGTCATCGCCTGCGCCGGGTTGTCTGACTCAATCCAGAACAGGTCGGCACGCAAGCCTTCGGCACCACCGATACGCGCGATAGCAGTGCGATCAAACGCCTTGCGCGCTGCCAGCCAGTACGCGCCACCTCGGTCAAAATCGTAGCCACCGCCATTAAGCGCATCACCCAGGTTCAGGGCATCGCCATTGATCAGGAAACCATCGCCAATGGAGAAGTTTTGGCGGCCGAATGAGAACTCCAGACCATCATCACCCAATGCCGGGATCAGGCTGCCGGAGCGCCAGCCCACATAGGCATCTTCGAGATCCGTTTCGCCTTCATCGCCCGTGGTAAAGCCGCCGGCATCACCGTCACCCCAGGTGCCTGAACTCACCAGATTGAGGCCTCCATAAACACTGGCCCCTGACGGGTAGGCATGGCTGCCGGAGAAACCATACTTGATGTAGCCTTCCTGCCAGTCGGAGCCGCCGCCTTCAGTTTTGGCACCCAGCCCATAGTTTTCTTCACTGGTGAAGACACCGAACACCGCTTCAATATCAAGGTTCAGCTCAGTGCCATTTTCACTGTGAAGCGTGTAGGCCGACGCGTGCGCCGACATCAGTGCAGCCACTGTGGCCGCGAGGATTGTCTTTGTCATTCTACAGTACTCCTGATACTCCCGTCTTTTGGCTCCGGAAAAGGGCCCGGACTTACGTCCGGGCAAACCCGGTCAGGCCATGAGTGCAGACAGGGGAATGATGAAATCAGCGGATGAAAACCTGTGAAGTGGAGATCGCCATATCGCCACCGGGCAGCTGGATGTTGCCCAGCTTTTCCATGCTGTCGGCATCGTAGATTGCTACGTCATTGAACGTGCCGCCCAGATAGATCTTGGAACCTTCGTGGTTGATGGCAACACAGTAGTAGGAATGATCCAGTTCGGCGGCGGCGATCAGCTCCTTTTTCTCGATGTCATATTTGGCCAGACGGTTAAGTACGCCAAACACCAGGTTCGGGTCCTTGGGCGAGCGCACGCCACTGAAATAGATCTCGGTGATCGGACCAAAATCCGTTGTCTCGGTCTCACCGGTTTCAAGGTTGATATTCATGAAACCATAGATCCAGTCAGCCGTGTCCAAGTTGTAGCTTTCATCCTGAAACTTCGCAGTGGTGTAGAGGATGGTGAAATCCTTGGACGGGGCCTGTATCGGCCAGGCGTTCAAGACATCCGGTGGTGCATACAGGGGACGTTCCCAATTGCGGCTGGGAATGGCAACTCCGACCTCACCGGTGTTCACATCCACCTTGTAGATGTCGGCCCCAGCCATGTAGAGCGTACCATCGGCACCGGTCTGCATTACGGTCACCTGTCGCGGTGACGGAAAGGTACGAACCGGTTTGGCATCAAGCCCCGCACTGGTGTCGTACACCGCCAGGCGAGCCGGCTGAACGCGATAGTGGTCGCGGTTCAGCATGGTGGGGTTCTGTACTGCATACAGCTCCGAACCATCCGGGCTCAATGTAAACGAGAAGATCGACTTGGTACGTTCGTTCTTCTGCAATGACATTTTGGCATGGAAGGTAATGTCACAGTTGTCCAGATTAATGCCATAGATATCCTCATAGCGGTTGTTGAGGATATAGGCTGTTTTTCCATCCGGGGCCATCTGAGTCACGCCAGGGCCAAATGCATCCGGCAGATCGCAGCTCTTGTAGAGGCTGTCGCTCTGCAGGTCGATCACATGCATGTTGTTGGGGTAGTTGGCCACGATCATGTATTCGCTGCCTTCCTTGAGTGCCGGCCCCTTGGCCAGCACGGCACCGGACAGCGTGGTGCCCAACACCAGTGCCGCCGCCGGGATCAGAGATGTAAATCGCTTGTTGTCCATTATCAGGTCACCCTCGGCTTAGTTCTTGTCTTTCGGGAACACGGTACCCAGGTTGCGCCAGTCATCTTTCGAGTTCATGGCGTCCTTGTTCCAATCCGGGTAGGTATTCATCATGTCCGGCACCTGTGCAGGCCACCAGCAGGGGTCTGCACAGCCATACAAATCGGCTTCCATCGGCTGGCACAGCGAGGTTACGCCGCCAAAGGCATCGATCTCCCAGCCCGGGTCGGTAGTGGCGGTACAGCCTGCCAGTGAACTCATGGCCACGACCTCTTCCACACTGTCGTCGGCCACGGCCTGAGTGAGCAGCTGAGCCTTGTTGTTGATCGCTTTGAGATGTTTCATATCAGTGCGCCCTCCGCGGCGAGATGTACTGGTCTATGAAGGCGGGGTTGGCCGCCATGATGCGGCTGTAGACTTCGATGCCGAAGTCGACCCAGTCTCGCATCAGGTCGCAGTAGTGATAGGTTGGATGAGTGGGATCCCCGTAGCGGGCATAGCTTTCGTGATAGCAGCCGCCTGAACACAGGTTGCGAATACGGCAGCTGGCACAGCCGGTATCGGTTCGATCGAGCCGCTTGGAGAGAAAGTCCCCCAGCTCCACTTGCTGGACACCGGTTTTCACATTGCCAAACGTCGGCATGTCGGACCCGGTGAACCGATGGCAAAGATTGAGTTCCCCCTCATGATCCACCGCCAGCATTTTCAGGCCGGCGCCACAGGGCAGGGCCTTTTTATGGCCTTCGTGCAGGTCGGTGATTAGCTGATGCATGTTGGAGAAACCGATATTGCGGTGCTCCAGTGCCGCATCGAGATAGCGCTGACCAAGGCGTTTCATGCCGGCAAACACTTCGATCAACTCTTCTGAACTGAGGTTATAGCTGCTGATGTCGCCAGAGGTAACCGGTGCAAAGCCCACCTCGGAAAAGCCCATCTCGTTGAACAGGTGATCCCAGATCCGCTCCACCTCTGTGGTGCCACGGGTCAGCGTGACACGCGCCCCGATGGGACGTGAGTCGTACCGCTCCAGCAGCCTCAACGCCTTGCGACGCACAACATCGTAAGTACCCTGGCCACCCACGGTGATACGGTTTTTGTCATGAATCGCCTTGGGGCCATCCATGCTGACCGACAAACCGAAACGATGGGCATTGAGCCAGTCGATGATCTCATCGGTCAGCAGTGTGGCATTGGTGGTCATGACGAAATCGAGCTGTTTGCCCAGTTCGGCAAAGCGGCGCTCGCAGTAGTCCACCATCGCTTCAATCAGCGGCCGGTTGCTCAGCGGCTCACCGCCAAAGAACACCACCGTGTAGCGTTCTTCGTCGGGTGATTCGCGCAGCAGCATCTCCACCGAATCAATTGCAGTCTGCAGCTCCATCTTGCGACCGGCGGACGGGATATCCAGGTCTTCCTTGTAGCAGTAGGTACAGCTGAGGTTGCAGCCAGTATTGACGTTCAGTACCACGGTTGTGAGTGGAAACTGATCAACCCGGCGGGTACCGATTTCATCCGTCAGCGGCCGGCCATCATTGACCAGCTCCAGCGCCAGCAGCTCTCGCACCGTTTCGGTAATCTCCTGCTCCGTGAAACGGTTGCTCAGCTCGGCCACCAGCGCTTCGGCGGAGTGTTCCTGTCCGCGCAGCCGATCGAGAATGTCCGACGTCAGGTTGTCCAGCGCAAACAGCGAACTGGACGGTATGTGGAACAACATGCGAGTATCCCCGACCTGCACTTCATGCAGGTTGTGTTCCACCAGATTGAGTACAGCGCCCATGTCTGTTCTCCCCTGTTAGGTTGCCATCCGGATGCCTGCAGGCATCCCCCCTTCTCTGCCATCGGGCATCTGTCAGGGGATCGGAGGGTTGTTCCAGCGCTGCACCGTCACAATCATCTGCCCTTCGGCATTGTGCGTGTCGTCGCCATCCATCACCGTTGCCTGTACTTTCAGGTTACCGGCGTTGTTGGTCATCATGCGTCGCTCAGGATTGGGACCCGCAGCGGCTGGCGTGAATACACCAGTATCCGGGTTCATCTGGCCGGTAAAGCGAACATCCCCATCAGCCTCGGCCACTTCATCAAATGGCGCCACTGCCCATTGCGCCGGCATCATGCCGATGCGGTAGTCATCGTCGGTACCGGGCTTGCCGTCCGGCCCAACGGCCCAGGCTTCAGCTTCAAAACGAGCCTCCACTTTCGGTGTTGAGCTGCCATTGCCACCCACACGGGCCACGGCAAACTCCGGCACCACTTTCACCTGAGCGATGCGATCATAGACGGCAAAGCGCCCGCCCTGAGCGGCGCCCACACTCACCTCATGAATGCCCGAGGCGGCCTCGGATGCTCTGGCACGTACCTTGATCAGGCTGTCGCTTTCACTGATCACCTCGATAACATCAATGCCCTGGCCCAATACCGGCATGCCCTTAAGACCTGTACCGATAATGCTGACCTCAGCTTCGTTGCCCGCCCTGATGTAAGCCGGCTGCAGTGCCAGTACCCGGCTGTTGCCATCGGCACGCGCCGCTACCACATCAGCCCCCACTTCATCGTGATCACGCAGGAACATGCGACCTTCCAGCTGCCCATTGCGCAGCGCAAACACCTGTCGCATGGCGCGCCCATCGATCTCAAGATCCGCACGCCACTCATAGCCGGTATACACCACCGCCATGCCCTGCCCCTGAATGGGAGCGCCGTCGTCATACTGGCCACTGAGGCTGACCTGATACTGATCATTACCCTCTGCAGGCGTGACCTGCATCTCGGCATGGAAGGCTCCTCGACCCGGCATATGGCCGACCAGTGTCCAACCACCGCTGACCGGCGCTGCCGGCTGCTGCTGCCATTGATCCCAGGCTGCGGATTCCATGGGCAAGGCTTCAGTCAGATGCGGCACCATCTGATTCAGCGCAAGCTCGAACCAATCCCGATCACGCGCCAGCGCCTGAAATTCGGTGGTGGGCCACTGGCCCAGATGGAAGTGCACCAGATGCTCCCACTCTTCGGCGGGCCGACGCTGCAGCAGCACACGTGCTCCTGAGTGACAGCGGGCACACATCTCGGTAAATTCCTGTGAATCGAACGCTTCGGATGTATTCAGACGACGCTCAAGTGCATAGCGGGCTCCTTCGGTTTCTTCCGGTGCCAGTCCCTGCCGGTCTGCCAGATATTTCACCAGCGTGCGCCGGTCTTCATCGCTGATCTGCAGGCCATGCATGATCTGCATGCGGGCAATTGTCATCAACCAACCTTCCGGCGTTTTGCGTTGATGGCTGATACGGCTCCACTGCTGGTCAGCCTCCTGGGTGTGGCACGCCAGACACTTGCTGCTGATAATCTGCTCGGCACTGTCGTTGGCCATGGCCGTCTGAGCACTCACCGCCAGCGCCAATGCCAGCAGCCCCCCGCCCAGCGGTTTCAGAGTTGTTGTTTTCAAGGTCCGACCTCCTTCTGTGGTCATTGCAAGGGGCATCTGTCGGGACGCCCGTCGAGATCCAGGTCAATGTTGAGTCACAAAGGAGGTAGCACAGCCTGTGCCAAGTTCATCTTTTCAAAACAAAACAGTCACTTGAGTGAAATATTACGACTTTCGACACCGTCAGCCAGGCAGCGGAATCTGTTTAATATCGCGACACCTGTTTCATCCTGAGACACACGCCCATTTTCAGGGCCTGACGCCGGAATAGCGGGCTGAATCAGATTCAGACAGTTGTCTCATTCTGCGACAGGCCATAACAGCCAGAACATGGGCACATGAAAATAAAGTTATTAATTTTCATATAGTTAGAATTCATTCAAAACTGGCACAGCCATTGCGATACAGGGAAGACAGACTCAACGACAACGATAAGAGGTTCACCATGACGGAGTTTGCCCTTCACTCTGATACTCAGGCTTTCATCAACCGTCGCCACAACCTGCTGATTGGCGATCAACGCCCTGCCGGTACTGACGGCCGAGAAATTGATGTAATCAACCCCGCCACCGGTGAGTGCTTCACCAAAGTGGCCTGCGGCACCGCCGCTGATATTGATCAGGCCGTCGCAACGGCACGCCAGACATTCGAGGACTCCAGCTGGAGCCGCATGACACCGGTCGAGCGTGAACGCCTGTTATGGCGTTTTGCCGACTTGATCGACGCCAACGCCGACTCGCTGGCCGAGATCGAGTGTCTCGACAACGGCAAGAGCGTCGCCATCGCCAAGGGAGTGGATATCCAGCTGGCCGTCAACTTTCTGCGCTACATGGCCGGCTGGGCAACCAAAATCGAGGGCAGCTCGGTACAGCCTTCGGTGCCCTTCATGCCCGGCGCGCAGTTCCACGGCTACACGCGGCGTGAGCCGGTTGGTGTCGTAGGTGCCATTGTGGCCTGGAACTTCCCGTTGCTGCTGGCCTGCTGGAAGCTTGGCCCGGCACTGGCGACCGGGTGCACCGTCGTACTGAAGCCGGCTGAAGATACCCCTCTGACCGCGTTACGCCTGGGTGAATTGGCACTGGAAGCAGGCTATCCGCCCGGAGTGTTGAACGTTGTCCCGGGACTCGGTGGTGATGCCGGTGCAGCCCTGTCTTCGCACCCTGATGTCGACAAGCTCACTTTCACCGGCTCGACCGGTGTCGGCAAGCTGATCGGCAAGGCCGCCATGGACCACATGACGCGGGTTACCCTTGAGCTGGGCGGCAAGTCACCCACCATCGTGCTGGATGATGCCGGTCCGCAGGAGGCCGCCGCAGGGGCCGCCAATGCGATCTTCTTTAATCAGGGGCAGGTGTGCTGTGCCGGTTCGCGCCTGTATGTGCAGCGTAAGCTGTTCGACAATCTGGTGGCGGATATCACCGATATCGCAGGTAGGATTCGTCTGGGTAACGGACTGGACCCGAACACCGAAATGGGGCCACTGGTTTCCGCCGTGCAGCAGCAGCGGGTACAGGGTTTTATCGAAAAAGGGCTGGCCGAGGGTGCCAGAATCACCACTGGTGGTGATCGTCAGGGGCCCGGCTTCTTCATCCAGCCCACGGTGGTGGTGGATGTGGATCAGCGTTCAACACTGGTACAGGAGGAGATCTTCGGCCCGGTACTGGTGGCCATGCCGTTTGATGACATCGATGAGGCAGTCAGAATTGCCAATGACAGCCAGTATGGCCTCGGTGCCAGTATCTGGTCGAATAATCTGTCGGCGGTCCATCGCATGATTCCCCGCATCAAATCCGGCAGCGTGTGGGTCAACTGCCATACCGCACTGGATCCGTCCCTGCCCTTTGGCGGCTTCAAGCAATCCGGCCTTGGCCGTGAAATGGGAGCTGCCTGTATTGAGCACTACACCGAGCTCAAGTCGGTGCTGATGAAGGTTTAATTCGTCCGGGAGTCAGATCAAATCCGGCTCCCGTTATCCATTGTTTTGCTGGAAAACCGCTCCCTGAACTGGCTGGGAGTAAGTCCGGTCCGTTTTTGGAACATGCGCCGAAAGGCACTGACATCCTCATATCCCACCCGCCAGGCCACCCGCTCTATTGTTGTGTCGGTATTTTCCAGCAGCTCTCGTGCCTTGTGCAATCGCTGCTGCTGCAGATACTCACCCGGTTTTAGCCCGGTCGCCTTGTGAAAGCGGCGGATAAAGGTTCGCTCAGTGAGGTGGGCCAGTTCCGCCATCTGACTGACGCTTAGAGGCTGTGCATATTCGCGGTGAATATGGTGCTGGACAGCCAGTATTACCCGATCGCTGTGATCCAGTACCGGCATGAAACTGCGGTAATAGCTCTGCTGGCGAACCCCGGTATCAACCAGCAAAAAACGTCCCAGCGCCTGCACCACGGTGGGTGGAACATAACGTCCGATCAGGTGCAGACCAAGATCCATCCAGGACATGACGCCACCGGCCGTCACCAGATCGGAATCGGCCAGCAGCATGGCATCGGTATCCAGCTCCACATGTGGATACTGATATCGGAACGCACCTTCCAGCTGCCAATGCGTGGTTGCCTTACGCCCCTCAAGCAATCCGGCCTGCGCAAGCAGGAAAGCCCCGGCACAGGCAGAACTGATCACGGTTCCCTGTCGATGCCAGTTCTGTAAAAAGGAGCAGACAAGCGGTTGTGGCTCAAGATAGGCCTGCCCTTCCAGTACCGGCGGCACAATAATCAGAGACGGCGGAATATCCATGATTTCCGGGGTTGCCAGCGGGTCCTGTTCGATCTGCCAGCATACCGTCTGGAAAGCGATATCCGGCGCCTGCTGCAATTCGGCAAGAATACGATTGGCGGACTGGAACAGGTCGATCAGGCCATAGACCGCCGAACGTGCAGTACCGGGAATCACCACAATGGCGACAAGAATGGTCTGAGACATGTCAGTTTTTGCCCTGTTATTGTCAGTTATGCCACCCGTGCAGGTTAACAGACAGGGTTAGGATGGGCGACAACCATTCAACAGGAGACACACATGAGCAACACTGCACTGATCATCGTCGATATGCAGAATGATTATTTTCCCGAAGGTAAGTGGACTCTGGAAGGAGTAGAGGCCGCCGCTGCCAATACTGCCCGCATCCTGGAGGACTTTCGCCAGCGCGGGTTGCCGGTGGTTCATGTGCGACATGAATTTCCGTCAACCGAAGCCCCCTTCTTCGTGCCCGGCAGTGAGGGGGCCAAGACTCATAAGAGTCTGCAGCCGATCACCGGCGAATTCCAGATTCTGAAAAACGAGGTCAACAGCTTCAAGGGCACCGAACTGCATCAGTTGCTGCAGCGTGAAAACATTACTGAGCTTGTGATTACCGGTGCCATGAGCCACATGTGTATCGATGCCATCACCCGCGCCGCTTCCGATTTGGGCTACAGCAATACGGTGGTACATGATGCCTGCGCCACTCTGGATGCCGAGTTCAACGGGGTACATGTTCCTGCCAAACATGTACATGCAGCCTTTATGGCTGCGCTGGCGTTTGCCTACGCTGAAGTGGTCAGTACCGAGGCATTGTTGTCGAGTCGCTGAGAACTCGGCTAACTCCAACCCCGACATCGTTACTGCAGGTCAATCGGTGTGTGGGGTTGGCACCAGCTTCACCGAAACACGTAACCGATATTGACCATCAGGCCCGCCGTGCCAAACGGGATCATCTCCAGGTTGACTCGTTTTACCTCCAACCCGAAGGCGGGCAAAATTGCGGGCGCCACACCGAAGTGGTTGAGCGGGATTTTGTCCTTGTACTCGCCCTTGTAACCGTGCAGCAGCCCTGCCGTTACCTTGGCATAGGCACGTACGGACGGGGTTTCGTAGTAGTCATAGCGACCACCGGCATACAGATAAACGGTTGGCTGGTCGAACGAGTTCTTGAATCTGGCACCGCCCGCCACGACACGCACATCGTCATACCACTGGCCGGTACGCTCTGCAGTGATACCGGAGCCTGAGAAGGTCCACTCGGCATTGATCAGTTTCTGATTTTCCGTATGTTCAGGGTCACTGCTGTAATGCTTGGTCCAGAGAGAAGTCTGCAGTAGCAGCTCACTGCCCTTTTCCACCTGATAGTCTGCCAGCGCCTGTCCATGAGCCACCGTCAGCAGTGCACCCAGCAGCAAAGCTGGGCCCGGTTGTATCAATTTCATCGTCCACACCGTTAGAAATCAGAGCTCCAGTTTACCGGTTACGGCAGAAAATCTCACACCCGGCCTTACTCAGCGGCAGGCCGCCTCCACCTTCTGCAGCTGTTCCTCACTGAGCTTTTCCTGTGCAGCCTCAAACAGCTCGCGCTCTTCAAAGCGAATATGTGCCTTCAGCAGCTCGCCAAAAGCCTTCAGCTCTTCATAGCCTCGCGCCTGCCCCGGCCGAAAGAAGGCCCTCAGTTGTGCGTGCTCGCGCTCCAGACGTTCCACCAGCTCTGTTTCTCCAGCGGATCTGAGAGGTTCAGCCAGCGTTTCCTCTTCAATCTGGAAATGAGGCTCCAGCACGTCACTGAAATGCAGAGTCATTTCCGCCCATACATGCTCTGCCGGTTTACCCTCATCGGCTGCATGCATGGCCCTTTTGGCCAACACAAGTCCCTGATGATGGTCATTGGAAAGCGGTTGCAGTTGCCGGACTCGTTTCATCACACACCTGTCGTATCAATGCCCGATTCCAAGTCGGCGCCGTTCCATTCGGCGCAGAAATTCTTCCATGATCATGCGATAGAGGCTGTCCTTGAGATAGAGGTCCTCTACCCCGGAATCGATACTGGGATTATCGTTCACTTCGATCACCACCACCTTATCACCGGACTGTTTCAGGTCCACCCCATACAGGCCATCACCTATCAATTTGGTTGCCTTCAGCGCAGCTCTGACCACCTTCGCCGGCGCCTCATGCACCGGCAGGGTCTCGAAGCCACCCGATTCGGCCTGGCCGCTGCTGTGGTTATAGATCTGCCAGTGACCACGGGTCATCAGGTACTTGCAGGCATAGAGTGGCCTGTTGTTGAGAATGCCGATACGCCAGTCGTATTCCGTGTACATGTATTCCTGTACCAGCACAATGGCCGACTGTTTGAAATACTCATCGGCCTGACGCAGCAACTCCTCCGGCGAACTGACTTTGACCACTCCCTTTGAAAAAGCCCCATCGGGGATCTTCAGCACCCGCGGATAGGTCAGAGACTCGGCCAGTGCCTGCACCTCCTTTTTACTGTCCTTGAACAGGAAGTGGGTCTCCGGCATCGCAACGCCATTGGTGGCCAGCAAGTCTGACAGATACACCTTGTTGCAGCAGCGCAGAATCGAAGTGGGGTCATCAAATACCACCAGCCCTTCATGTTCGGCCTTTTTGGCAAAGCGATAGGTGTGGTTGCTGATTGAAGTGGTTTCACGGATGAACAGGCCATCATATTCAGCCAAATGGCTGAAATCTTTCTTGCCGATCAGGCTGACATCGATGCCCAACTGACGCCCGGCACGGATAAAACGTTTGATCGCCATGGGATCGGAAGGTGGCAACACCTCTTCACGATCCACCAGAATCGCCAGATCATACCGGTATTTGCGACGTGCCGTGGGCTTGCGCCACAGTTTGCGACTGAACGTATCGATGGCAGTGGCAAACAGATCCTCTTCAGCACTGTTAAGCTGTTTCAGACTACCCGCCTTCAATGTTTCGATCTGCCAGCTTTCCCCCTTGCGGAAGGTCAGATGCAGGATGGGGCAAGGAAAATGCTCGAAAATCTGCCGCGCCAGATCCTGCAAGGGGGCAAACAGGGTCTGCCCGAAGCAGATGGTCACTTCCAGCTGTCGATCAGCTTCCAGTTGCTGACGCAGCACCGCATCTTTACTGACCAGCTTGCCCAGCAGCTCGTTCAGATTCTTCATGTTCAGGCCGTAGACAGACTTGCGCCCCAAGTCATTAATGGTCTGAATCGATGGAATCACTTTGTGGCCGCGCGCTTCAGCCAGCAGCGAGGTGTAGTAGCCGTAACTCAGATAGCGATAGTTGCGGCACAGGTTGATGATCTGAACCGGTGTGCGGTCCTTTCGACTGCCTTGCGCCAGGTACTCATGGGCACTCATCAACTGCTCGGCGGGATAGAACGCCTGCCAGTCCTCTTTTTTGTCTACAACAATTTTCAGTTTGGTCATGGTATTCCCTGCACGTAAACCTGAGTGTCACTATGGAATGCATTGTCCGGTTGCGCAATCAGGGACAAATAATATTTCTGCTTGCCACTGGCTCTACAGGCAGCTCCAGCAGTAGGCTAGAGGCATTCCCTTGAGTGGTAAGAGCCATGTCAGACAGTGTTCAGTTACGCCCAGCCAGCCTGCAGGATCTGCCGGCACTGGTTGCGCTGGAAAACCAGACCTTCAGCGAAGATCGCATCAGCCGACGTCAGTTTCGCTGGATGCTCAAGCGCGGTCACTGTGCTCTGATTACCGCCAGTACTGAAACGATTGGCCTTGTGGGATATGTGCTGGTCCTGTTTCACCGCGGCACCTCGCTCGGACGTATTTATTCGTTGGCTGTAGACGATCGCATGCGTGGACAGGGTATCGCCCGTCAGCTGATGCAGGCGGCGGAGCAGGCCGCACTGGAGCATGACTGTCTTGCCTTGCGGTTGGAGGTGCGTACCGACAATGCCAGTGCCATCCAGTTGTATGAAAAGCTGGGCTACCGCCAGTTTGGACTGTATGAAGATTATTACGAGGATCACGCCCCTGCGCTCCGGCTCCAGAAGCGCCTGCTGGCCCTGACTACCCGCTCACCGGGGATGGTGCCCTGGTATGGCCAGACCCTGCCCTTTACCTGCGGCCCGGCCTCGTTGTTGATGGCGATGAAGGCTCTCGACCCGGCCATCGTAATGGACCGACGTCAGGAGCTTCAAATTTGGCGCGAAGCCACGTCCATTTTCATGACAACCGGTCACGGCGGCTGCGGCCCTCGAGGGCTGGCACTGGCGGCCTGGCGACGTGGCTTCGGGGCGGAACTGTATATCAACCGCGAAGGTCCCCTGTTCATTCACGGGGTCCGAACCGAACTGAAAAAGGAAGTCCTTGAGCTGGTGCATCAGGACTTCAAACAGCAAACCGAAACGGCTGGCATCATCGAGCATGCAGAAGAGGTCAGCCTGGAGGCCATCGAGCAGGCACTGTCAGCCGGTCGTTTTGTTCTGATGCTGATCAGCAGCTGGCGTTTCAGTCGGCAAAAGAGCCCGCACTGGGTGGTGCTGACCGGAATCGACAATCACTACGTGTATCTGCATGATCCGGAAGTGGATGAAGAGGATGACAAAACGCGGCTGGATATCCAGAACGTGCCGGTGCCCCGCAATCATTTCTGGCGCATGGCGCGCTTTGGCAAGGAAGGGCTGCGAACGGCGGTAATCATTTCAAAACAGGCCACGGGGTGAGACTCAGTCCGTATCGGCGATCACCAGCGCGTTACGATTGCGATGCTTGGCCTCATAGAGGGAGCGATCGACTCGTTCAACAAAGGCTTCAAGGGTTTCAATCGCACCGGGCAGGCAACTGCCCAAACCACAACTGAAGGTCAGCTGCTCGGAAATCGGTGAGTCGCTGTGCGCAATACCTGCCTTGGCCAGCTGCTCATAACAGCGCTGTATCACTCTCTGCGCCGCCACACGGTCAGTCTGCGGCAGAACCAGGACAAATTCCTCGCCTCCAAAACGAGCCAGAAAATCACCACTGCGAATGGCAGCCTGTAACAGCTGCGCCACCTGCTTCAGGCACTCATCTCCCTGAAGATGACCATAGCAGTCATTGTATTGCTTGAAGTAATCGATATCGAAAATTGCCAATGACAGCGGCTGGTTGTGACGCTGTGCCCGTTCCCATTCCTGTTCCAGAATCTGATCCAGATGGCGACGATTGGCCACGCCGGTCAGGCCGTCACGCAGTGAGAGCTCTTCCAGTTCTTTCTGCAGGCGCAGCAATTCCTGCTCGGTACGCTTGCGTTCACTGATATCGAACATGAAACCGACAAGGGCTTCTACTTCTCCGGCTTCATCGCGCACCACATGCACCACATCACGAATCCAGACATAATCACCCGAGGCTGTCAGAGCCCGGTAGTCCGCCTCATGGTCAACGCCACTTTGTGACTGTGATACACAGAAGTTGACCACCCATTCACGATCATCCGGATGCATCCGTGTTGCCCAGTCGTCAACGCTGACCCAGCTTTCCTGACTCCAGCCCAGCAGAGGCTCTATCTGAGGGCCGATATAGGCAAACTGCAGGGTTTTCCAGTCGATTTTCCAGGGGATTGCCCGAGTTGATTCCAGTAGAGTCTTGTAGATACTGGCGTCCGTTTCCAGCGCCTGGCCAGCTGAGTCATCCGCTACTGACATGGCAATCTCCAACAGAATTCAGGTTTCATCACGATAATCGACTCTACCTTATACCTGCAACGGTAGGGAATGTTCCAGTATAAAGGTCTCGGCTGACAGGCTGACGCGCCAGACCAGCACTTCAACCCCCCGCGAGATCGCCATGCGCAGCAGTTCTCCATAGCGACCATCGATCTCGTCCGCCGGCCGGGCCACTACAGCCCCTGTGTGCTGCACGCAGAAAAACAGCACGGCTCTATGGCCATGCGCCACGACTTGCATCAGCGTTTGCAGGTGTTTCTGGCCACGCTCGGTAACCGAGTCGGGAAAGGCGATGATGCCATCATCGGAATCATCCGGCCCAGGCCCCAGCGTCACGTTTTTCACCTCAATAAAGGTATGCGGTTGCGCACGCTCTCCCAGCGCCAGATCGAAGCGGCTGTCACCGAAGGTCACTTCTCGCTCAACACCGGTCAGCGGCGACAACTCGGGAATCCGACCTGCACGCACAGCCTCTTCCACCAATCCATTGGTGCGGCTGGTATTCACGCCTGCCCAGTGACCGTGCGCGACCTGAAGTGCCTCCAGCGTGTGACGATACTTGCGTTTGCTGTTGCCGCTGTCGGAAATCAGTGCAAGCTGCTCGACACCCAGCAACACGCAGTTTTTCATTGAGCCGGTATTGGGGCAATGCACCGTCATTTCACTGCCATCGGCACGGCGCACATCCGCCAGAAAACGCTTGTAACGGCGCAGCAGAGTCACGGCTTCAAGCGGGGGATCAAATCGCATCAATGTTTTGTCCTTGCAGAGATTCAATGTATGCAGGCACGAAAACGGGCCGAAGTTCCCAGCTACGAAGGAGAAATCAGATCAATATCCGCCGACTGATGCCAGTCTGTTAGTGCCTGTACCAGTGTACCCTTCTTGAACTGATGCAGCAGTGCCTTACACACCTGCTCGGCAAGATTGGGTTTGAAAAACATCATTTTCACGGCACTAACTGGCGTGAAATTAAAAATTTACAAACCATCAGAAGTAGATTGGTTTGATAGATATCAAAATCACGGTAATAATCAACGTGTATTTTGTTTTTCACAAACCATCTGAGGCCAGCCATGCTGAATACTGAAGCGAGACAGCAGCTACAGAAGGTACGTTTCTGTTGTATGTAATAAATATTTCAAACAGATTTTGATCGTTGATATTCTTAAGGTACAACTTTCGGTTCCATTACAAAAAACGACATGTACTCATTGTGCGCTGGCATGCCCAACACCGGATTCTCTCATTAAATATGATGAAGTAGTAACGATTTACAACATGATGATATTTGAGCGATGCATTGAGAATAAAAAACTTATCAGCCTACGTAACTGGCTTCTCCCTATGCTAATGAACGGCCAGGTGACATGGTTCGGCAGCTTCACCAGCAACCAAGGAGGCCTAGGATGGCCAAAGACCTGACAGAATCGTCTCACGACCGCCAAAACATCCTCAACAACCGCTACGCCCTGCAACAGGCCGAGCAGCATTTAAGCTTGGGAGGCGTGACGTTTGAGGGGGATACGGTTTTCACTAAAGCGCAAGTGATGACCATGTACGATGTCTCAGATCGCACCATTGAGCGCTACTTGGTAAGCCACGGAGAAGAGCTTAAAAGCAACGGCTACCAACTACTAAGAGGGAATAAGCTTAGAAAATTCAAAGAATTAGCACATGGTACCGACATTGATGACGGTACCAAAACAAGCGTATTAGGGGTATTCAGTTTTCGTGCTGTGCTCAACATCGGCATGTTACTGACCGAGAGTGAACCCGCGCGCCTGCTGCGCTCCCGTCTGCTGGATATTGTGCTGGATGTCATGGCCGAAAGGGCTGGCGGGCATACCCGTTTCATCAATCAGCGCGACGAGAACTATCTAATTTCTGCGCTGCAAGAAGAAAACTACCGCCGCCAGTTCACTGATGCCTTAGACAACTATGTGGAAGGCAACCACTGGAAGTATGCTCGCTTTACCAACCTGATCTACCAAAGTATTTTCCATGAAAACGCCGCCGAATATAAAAAGGTTTTGAATTTGGCAGTCAAAACCAACATCCGGGAAACCTTGTATTCCGAGGTGCTGAACCTGATTGCCAGTTATGAATCGGGTATCGCCCACGAGCTGGAGCAGGCCAGCACAAACCAGGGGCGTAAGCTCACACAAAAAGAAGCCGAAAGCCTGTTTGCCGGCTTTGAAAAACATCCCCTGTTCAAACCTCTCATTCTGGACGCACGGACCAAGATGGCCAGCCGCGATTTATGCTTCCGCGATGCCTTGCATGAAAAGCTCGAAGCTTACATACAATCGGTACCCGAAGCAGACTTTGAACGATTTCTGGGCGAAAAGAGCCGCTCTTTAGAAGAACAGCTCAGTGACCCGGAAACACTGGCAGTACTCAAGCGCCTGAAGGATCGCTAGCCAAAGGATCGCATCAATGAACGACTCTACAGGAACGGGCATCCGATTTTTCTATTTCGATGTAGCTCACGCGATCAGCGTTCACAACTGGATCATCGAGCACTCTGGTGGATTGGCAGGCATCAAGAATATTGGCCAGCTGGAAAGCCCCTTAGAACACATTCAGAATGATTGGTACTACCCGGAGATGGAAGACAAGCTGACTCATTTGGTATTTTCCATCAACAAACACCATGCATTCAACGATGGTAACAAGCGTTCATCGCTGGTGTTAGGGGCCTACTTCCTTGAGCTCAATGGTTTTGACTATGTGGTGAAGCGATTCGTCAAGGAGATGGAAAACATCGCCGTCTGGGTCGCTGATAATGTGATCGACAAGGTTTTACTGCTTCAGATTATCAGTTCAGTGCTGTACGAAGATGATTACCCTGAATCGATCAAACTGGCTATATTTGAAGCCATTGAAGCGGCCAATCAATTGAGTCGGGGCTAGAAATCATAGGTTGTGGTGGGCCTTCGAACCATCCTGTAATGAAATTATCTTCATGGTTAGTACGTACAGTAACAACACGAAATACCACTTCAGTTATTTGTCGTCTTGATTGTATCTTCTTCAACCCAGCCCTGCTGCTGCATCCACAGCGCCAAGCGCTCGCCCATCACAGAGCCTTGAGTGTGTGACAACTGCTCGGCAGGCGTCAGATCGGGTCGTGCTCTGACCTGTTCAAGTAAGGGAGCCAACTCCAGCCCATTGAGATGCCAGATTCCCAAAGGCTGATCGGGGGTAATCACCACCTGTGCTTCACGAATCAGCCCATCCTGTACCACGGGCCGTACGCCGGTGGTGACCTGATCGGGCGTCACGTCCAGATGCAGCGGGACCTGATCCGGCCACTGGCTGCGTCCCTGCCAGAACGGGTTGGTCGGCCACTGGGATTCCTGCGCATAAAAGTCACGTCCTATGCGCGCAAAACGGTAAAAAAGCCCTTCAATCCGGGCCTCATGGAACTGCTTGGCAAGACCTGCCCGCTCCGGGTGATTAATCAGCGTGTTGATCACTGCCGGGGCCTGCAAGGCCGATGACAGTGCCTGAAAAATGCCGTTGCCCGAGAGCGGGTCCACCGCCATTGCGGCATCGCCCACTCGAATCCAGTTATTACCAACACTGTGCTCACACAAAACCGGTGTACTGGTACGCGCATAGACTTCGCCAGCCGGTTCGGCGCCGGCCACAAAAGGCTGAGCCTGCTCAAGCTTACTCAGGCGCGCCTGACACCAGTCGCCCAGCTCTCGTTTGGGCGGCAGATCGGCACTGGCCACATCCAGAGTCAGCTGCAGGTAGCGGCGCCCATCGGCTCGTAGGGCCATCCAGGCCCATCCATCGGCGAAGCTTTGTACCGCCGAACAGGGTGTATCCGCCGGCCCCTGCCAATACTGCAGCAAGGATACGGTCTGCGATCCTTTCACGCGGGGCACGCCGGCTGCCGGGGCCGCTCGCCCGCGGGCTTCTACCAGAAAATCGCCTTGCAACTGCAGCTGCTCTCCACTGACCAGACTGACTTCGGCCACATGCCCGGTTGCATTGGGCTGAATGCCGGTGACACGTCCCTGAATCACGTGAATGCCCTGCGCCTTCAGATCATCCAGCAGTGCCAGATCGAAGGCTTGACGCGGAATCAGACGCTCGGTATTGGCGGCACTGGTGATACCGTTCCAGGTTACCCGCCGCGGTGAAGGTTCAGCCATCTGCTCCAGTGCCAGATTGAATCCGGCACCCTGCAGCCCCTGCACCACACGATCGGAGATACCCTCAACCGCATCAAAGGGGCGCGGCTCGCTCACCAGCGTGACCGAGTAGCCCAATCTGACAAGACCGATCGCAACCGCACCCCCTGCAGGACCACCGCCCAACACCAGCACCTGTGACTTATTCATCTTCTGCTCCTGTATAGACACCTCTGCGCTGTTCAGGGCCCTGGTAGCTGGATTGTTGGACCAGCCAGTCCCTCACTTCGCTGAGGCTGACAGCATTCCGTTGGAGACAACGTGCCACCCACGCGCTCAAGTGAGCACACCCCATACTGGCCCCCGACTGCCCACGACTGTTATCCAGAGGCCGGACACAGCCACCAAAATCAGCAAACTCGGTGTCCAGGTGGGAGATCTGTTCACGATCACAGCGAGCATCGCCCGTCATGCGAAACACCCCGGGATAGGCAGACGGATAGACTGGTTCCCCTCGGGCCGGGCTGGCCGCACAGAGAAAAACCCCCTGTTTCAGGGCCCGCTCACAGGCTTCCCTCAGCACTGCTCGGTCCTGCCTTAAGCCCAGACTCAGGTTGATCACCTGTACCCCCTGCTCCACGAGCCAGTCGATGGCAGCCGCCACCTGTGCAGCCGTGGTGGACAATCGATCACTGAATACCTGCGCACTGAACAGTGTTGCCTCGGGCATCAGGTGCTGGATGATTTCAATGATGCGAGTGCCATGCCCCAACTGATCAGGCTCCGCTTCCGTCAGCCAGAGTTGACCATCCTGCAGCACAAAGGCGGCACTGGACGTCACCGCTTGCTGCTCTGAATAGCCGGAATCCACAACCCCGATACGAATCGGCTCAACCGACATCCACCACCTCTTCAATCTCACTCAGATGGCCGTTTTGCAGCAACAACCGCAGATCGGCTCCTGCCAGCGTAGAGGGACGGTGACTGATCAAAATACGCGTGCGGTCGGCAAACAGCCGGTCCACAGCCGCAATGACCTGCTGTTCGGTGGCTTCATCCACCGCTGACGTTGCCTCATCCAGCACCAGCACAGCAGGCTGCTGCAGCAGCGCACGCGCGATGGCGATGCGCTGTTTCTGGCCTCCTGACAGCTGCTGGCCGCGCTCGCCGAGCGGAGTGTCCAACCCCTGCGGCAGACGTTCAATCAGCTCATCAAGTTGAGCCTCACGGGCTGCATCACGTACCTGTTCATCACTGGCCTCCGGGCAGGCGTAGCGCAGATTGTCCGCGAGCGAGCCTCTGAACAGCGTAATTTCCTGCGACACCACTGCAACAGTGCGTCGAAGATCCGACAGGCTGAGCTCGCGGATATCAACGCCATCGAGCAATACCCGTCCCTGTAGTGGGTCGTAGTGGCGCTGCAGCAGGTCGATCAGAGTGGACTTGCCCGCTCCCGAGGCCCCCGCCAGCGCGATTTTTTTGCCTGCCTGCAGACGGGCGCTCACATTATCCAGCACTGGATCTCGGCCAGTGTAGGCAAAGCAGACCTGCTCAAGCTCAAGCTCGCCCCGCAGCGGCTGTGGCAGCGCGCGCGGGCTCTGTGGCGATTCGATTTCGGCCTCAGCCTGGCGCAGCTCGCTCACGCGGTTAAGGCTGACGCTCATGCGCTGAATCGCAACATACAGGCCCAGCAGGCTGTTTACCGGCCCCGTGGCCATCCCCAGATAGGTGGAAAAAGCGATCAGCGAACCCAGCTGCCACTGCCCCTGAATCACCCACCAGCCACCGACCAGAAAGGCCGCGGCACGGGTCATGGAGGTCAGTGTATTGGGAATCGCCTGAGTAAAGAATTCGGTAATCTGCAGCCGCAGCAACTGGCTGAGATAACCATCGTTCAGACCTCCGAGTCGGGTGCGCTCACGATTTTCCTGGCCACTGGACTGGATGAATTTCATCGCCGGCATGGTTTCCACCAGAAAGCTGGACAGATCCGCCGAGCGCTCGCGCAACTCGCGCGTATTAACCTCCACTTTGCGCCGCATCCAACGCAGCCAAAGTACCTCCAGCGGAATCAGTATCAATACCAGTAATGACAGCTTCCAGGACAGTGTTACCAGCAGAGCAAGCGCACCGATCAAACCGATGATACTGCTCACCGCCGAGAACAGGCTATCGACGGCGAAACGTTGGATTTCGGCCACATCTCCGTCGATACGGGACATCAGATCACCGATGCGGCGTTGACCAAAGAAGGTGGGCGAAAGCCGCTGCAGGTGAGCATAGAGGTCGGTCCGCAGGGCAAACAGGATACGCCCGGACAGGCGCGTGTGCAGGTAACGGTTCAGACCGGACAGTGCGGTGCCGAAAATGCCGACCAGAATCATGGCCACGGCCAGCTTGACCAGCATGCCATAGTCCTTGGCCAGCAGACCGTCATCAATCAATAGCTTGGTCAGCCAAGGCTGCAGCAGCACCAGCGCCGAACCAACAAAAGACAACAGCAACAGGCCGGCAATTGCCTTCTGCTGTGGTTTGACGAAGCTGTACAACCAGCGAAACCCCTGCTCCAGACGGCTTTTGTCCGGAGCGTGGATGGCGCGTACCAGCCAATTCAGCATGGTGAGCCTTTCCTTGCATCCTGTTTATAAACGAAAAACGGGAGGACCGTTACCGGCGCCTCCCGTTGACTATACCTGATTGAGGGCCTGATCAGATATCAGTCTCTGATGGTGGCCACACGCAGGTCAGAGGTGGTCATGTCACCACTGAGTTCAATGGAGCCGATCTTATCCAGTGTTTCTGAATCATGGATCGAGATGTCATTCGCTGTTCCACCTACGTAGATGGTTTTACCATCCGCGGAGATGTTCAGGTTGTAGTAGGTGTGCTCCATTTCATGCAGCGCCAACGTTTCTCCCGTGCGCAGATCATGTTTGGACAACGTGTTAAATGACCCGTAAAGGATGTTCGGATCACGCGGATCAGAGATGAAGTTAAAGATGATGAACTCAAACGGGAATATCTCCTGACGCGTAGCTTCCCCCGTTTCCAGATTAACGCGGCTCATGCCCCACCACCATTCGGCCGTTTCGAAGTTCCATTCTTCGGAATCGAACTTGGCTGTCGAGTACGGCATGATGTATTCGTTGCTCTGCTCACCCTGAGAGTGCATTGCAAAGGCATCAGGCGGCAGCCACAGGGGCCCTTTCTCCCAATTCTGCAGCGGAGTCACCATACGAATATCGCCGGTTTTCGGGTCGATCGCTTTTACATCAGCCCCACCCAGAATGACCTCACCCTTTGCAGTGGCTGCAATTTTGGTGATACGTCGCTCAACGGGGAATGTCCGCACCGGCTTGGCACCCACGCCATCCGCCACGTTAAACACCGCCAGGCGAGGTTGCTCAACGGTGAATCGGTCACGTTTCAGCCCAAACGGGTTCTGAACCGTATACACTTCCTTTCCGTCAGCACTGACTGCCAGTGACTGGAAGCTTTTCACTTTCAGCGTCGGCGTGGACTGAGCCGCATGGAAGGTGATCTCACAGGTACGAATATCGAACCCGTACACATCCTCCATGCCGTTGCTGAGCACGTAGGCGATCTTGCCGTCCGGTGACGGGGCAATGGAGCCAGAGCCGAAGTTGCCCGGAATGTCGCAGGTGCGCTCGACTTTGTTGGTTTTCATGTCGATCACATGCAGATGACCCGGACGGGTCACGGTCAGCAGGTATTCCTGCGCAGCCGCGGCCGCCGGCGCCACTGCACTGAGCAGGGCTGCCGTACCCAAAGAGCCGGCCAGAGCGGTCGATTTGAACAGTTTACTTATTTTCATTGCCAGGCTCCCTTATTCACCATCCTCAAAGATACCGTCCAGCTTGCGCCAGTCCTGCGTGGCCTTCGCCACATCCTTGTTCCAGTCCGGATAGGTGTTCATGGTGTCGGGTACCTGAGCCGGCCACCAGCAGGCATCAGCACATCCGTACAGATCCGCTTCCATCGGCTGACAGAGCGAACCCAGTCCACCGAAGGGATCCAGTTCCCAGCCCGGGTCAGTGGTAGCAGTACAGCCCACTACCGTTTGCATGGCTACAACGTCTTCGACCTCGTCCGGGCTCACGGACTGGTTGATCAGCTGTGCTTTTTTGTTCAGAGACTTCAAATGTTTCATATCAGGCACTCCTCCTCGGAGAGACGTATGCTTCGAAGAACCCGGGGTTCTCAAGCATGATCCGCGAATACACTTCCACGCCGAAATCGACCCAGTCTCGCATCAGGTCACAGTAGTGGTAGGAAGGATGCGTCGGATCTCCATATTTGGCATAGCTTTCGTGATAACAGCCACCGGAACAGAGGTTACGGATGCGGCAGGTCGAGCAACCGGTGTCGGTACGGTCCAGACGCTGCTCGATGAACTGGCCCAGCGCAGCACGGTCAATGCCTTTCTCGACATCACCGAACGTGGGCAGGTCAGAGCCGGTGAATCGATGACAGAGGTTAAGCCCGCCATCCTTGTCCACCGCCAGCAGCTTGAGCCCGGCACCACAGGGCACCAGTTTCTTGTTGCCCTCGTACATGTCGGTAATCAGCTGGTGCATGTTGCCGTAGCCGAAGTTTTCATTGCGCAGCGCCGCTTCGAGGTAACGCTGTCCCAGTCGCTTCATGCCGGCAAACACCTCAACCAGCTCTTCACCGGTCAGGTTGAATTCGGCAATATCGCCTGAGGTAACCGGGCCAAAGCCCACCTCGAAGAAGCCCAGCTCGCCGCTGAGGTGATCATAGATCCGCTCCACATCGGTAATGCCACGCGTCAATGTGACGCGGCAACCGATCGGGCGCGCGGTATAGCGCTTGAGCAGCATCTCCACCTTGCGCCGCACCACATCGTAGGTGCCCTGACCGCCAACCGTTATGCGGTTCTTGTCGTGCATCGCCTTGGGCCCATCCATGGAGATGGTCAGGCCAAAGCGGTGCTCGTTGAACCAGTCAACCAGCTCTTCGGTCAGCAAGGTCGCGTTGGTGGTCATGGTGAAATCCACCGTGGCACCGTGCTCGGCGAAACGCTTCTCGCAGTACGCCACCATCTCACGTATCAGTGGCATGTTGGAGAGCGGCTCACCGCCGAAGAACACCACGTTGTAGTTGCGCTGATCCGGCGACTCTCGCAGCAGCATTTCCACTGATTGAATCGCGGTTTCAAGGGCCATCTTTTCCCCCTTGGATGGGGTAGTCAGATCTTCCTTGTAACAGTAGGTACAGCTCAGGTTGCAACCGGTGTTGACGTTGAGCACAACGGTGGTCAGCGGGAACTTGCTGACCTTCTGCGGTTCAGGGTTGATTCTGGCTACCGCTCCTGACTCGGAGATCACCTCCAGCGTCAGCAGTTCCTCCAGAGCCTCAGACACCTCCTGCTGAGAGTAGCGCTCACACAGCGGGGCCAGGTATTCGGGAGTCACCTGGTCATGGCTGTCGAACAGCGCCAGCAGCTCTCGACTCAAGCCATCAAGCTCGAAAATGCTGCTGCTTGGGATGTGAAACAGCATCTGACGGGCATCAACATCAACCCTGTGCAGATTCGGTTTCACCAGCGTCATGGCACCCATAATCACCTCTTTATTATCGTATCTCGGTGGCTGTTCCGGCTTTTGGCTCAGTCGAGCACGCGACGGACAAAGTCAGGCACGGCAACCAGCATGCTGCCTTCACCATCGACCTTGCTGGCGCCATCGTTCACCGTTGCCACCACTTTCAGGCGACCCACGTTGTTGGCCGACATCTTGCGCTCAGGGTTTGGCCCTGCGTCACCAGGTACAAAGATACCGGCCGCATTGATCTGACCCGCATAGAGGTGATCCTTGTCATGCTCGGCCACTTCATCGGCCGGCAGGATCGACCAGCTGGCCGGCATGTAGCCCAGGCGCAGATCGTCATCGGTGCCAGGCTTACCATCAGCACCGGCGCTGTAGCCCACGGCACGATAGGTGGCACGCACCTTTTCCATCTCACTGCCGGCGCCACCGATACGGGTGACCGCATTGGCCGGCGTCACGTCAACACGCGCCAGCGTGCTGTAGACATTCAGGGCAGCGTTATTGATCGCCTTGCCGACCTTAATGGTACGTGGACCTTCCGCCCCGGTTGCCTTGGCTACCAGCGTGATGCGGTCATCGCTGCGGGCAACGATTTTCTCGACAGTGACGCCTTCGCCAAGATCGATATCACCCTTGAGGCCGGCACCAATCAGTGTCAGCTCGGCGCTTTCGCCGCTGCGCAGATAGGAAGGCTGAACCGCAACCAGTTGACCCATGCCCTGATCCTTCACGGCATTGAGTGCCCCGCCGATCTCCCGTTCGGTAGCGAGGAACATGCGACCTTCCATCTGACCATTCGCGTCCAGCGCCATCACCTGACGCATTTTCACATCATCAATGGTGACGGAGGCACGCCATTCGTAACCGGTGTAAACTGTCGCTTTGCCCGTACCGCTGAGCACGGTGCCATCAGCATAGTGACCTTCCAGCGTCAGGTCATATCGACCATCGCCGGTTTTGACAGCACTCATCCAGGCGTCAAATTCGCCCTTCTCGGGAATGTAACCAGTCACACGCCAGCGACCCATGACGTCGGCCTTATCGGCTTTCTTCCAGTTGTTCCACTCTTCGGTAACCAGCGGATACTTCTCGAACAGGGTATCGACGGTCTGAGTGGTGGCAATCTGATACCAGGGACGGTCACGTGAGCCGGCGTGCAGCTCAATCCCCGGGAACTGGGCCATATGGAAGTCGACCAGCATCTTCCACTCATCCTTGGCACGACGCTGCAGTCCCGAGCGCGCCTCGGAGTGACAGCGGGCACAGGTTTCGACCAGATGTTGATCCGCGCCGGCTTCCACCAAGTTGGTATCCTGCTCCAGCAAATAGCGATAGGGAGCTGCTTCGGACGGGGCCAGCCCCTGCTTGTCAGACAGGTATTTGATCAGTACCCGTTTTTCCTCTGCGCTGATTTCGAGATCACGCAGGTGGATCATACGGTTCAGCGTCATCTGCCAGCCTTCCGGCGTTTTGCGCTGCTCACTGATACGGGAGAAGGTCGGTGCCGCTGAATCACCGGACTCGGTATGACAAGCCAGGCAACGGTCCCTGATTATCTGCTCTGCGTCTGCGGCCTGCAACGGCATACTGACCAGTCCCGCCAGGGCCAGAGCACCGGTGCCGAGTACCGCACGCTTGGAATTATTATTACTCAATGCCATCACTCCCTCACTTGAGATGGGATCCTGTTTTCGCCGGAGCAGTCAAAACGTCAATTGTCGCCAGGCTGCTTCAGTGCGTGTAGCTAAACTAACCCCGTCATGTAAATGAAATTCTGAGGATTTGTGTTAAGTTGTGCACAGATGTAACAGGATGTAAAAAGCCCTTTTACTTTTCTGTGCTGCAGTTGATATTGCACCTGTCGAGTTTGCCCAGAGATGCCCAACACCCATGAATATAGCCCCATCCCACGCACATATCCTGATTGTCGAAGATGATATTGCCTCACGGTCACTGTTGGTGAGCTACTTCGAAAATGAAGGCTACCATGTGTCCGAATCCGACCAGGCTGATGATCTCTGCGAACGTGTGGTGCAGGAGCAGATCGATCTGGTGCTGCTGGATATCAGCCTGCCCGGCAAGGATGGACTCACAGTCACGCGTGAGTTACGGGCCAGCTCCAGTGTCGGAATCATTCTGGTTACCAGCAAAGGGGATGAGATCGACCGCATCGTCGGGCTCGAGCTGGGCGCTGATGACTATGTGACCAAGCCGTTCAACCCGCGTGAATTGTTGGTGCGCGCGAAAAACCTTCTGTGGCGCATTTTCAGCGCCCGCGGCGGCAGTGGCCCCAGTGATCGACGGAGCCCGACCGGCTACCAGTTCGAGGGCTGGGTGTTGGACCCGCACAAGCGCCAGCTGACCAGCCCTGAAGGTGAACATGAACGCCTGCCCGAAGGCGAGTTCAAGCTGCTGCAGGCTCTGATCAACCACCCCGGGCAAGTGCTGTCCAGGGATCAGTTAATGGATGCAATTCACGACCGTGAGTGGACCCCCAATGATCGTTCGGTGGATGTGTTGATCGGGCGGTTGCGACGCAAGCTTGGTGACAATCCATCCAACCCTCAATTGATTCTGACCGCCCACGGTGCCGGCTACATGTTTGCCGGTGACATCAGCCCATGAGTGTCCCTGAAGGCTACCGGGTTCTGCGCCGACTGCACCAGAGCCCGGGTTGCACCGTCAGCCGCGCCGTCCGGCTTAAAGACGGTGCAGCGGTGGTAATCAAGCAACTGTACCGCAGCCACTGCAGCCGCGAACGCCTGAGCCGGTTGCAGCATGAGTTCGAGATGCTGTCGCGGCTGGACATTATTGGCATTGTGCGTCCGCTTGAGCTGATACAGCTGGAAGCCGGACCCGCGGCCCTTTTTACCGATTCCGGCTCGGCTTCACTGCGCCAACTGCTGGCTGAGCAGCAGCTCAACTGGTCCCAGTGGCTGTCAGTGGCGATCCGCATTAGTACCCTGCTGGGAAAGCTGCACGAAGCAGGCGTTATTCATAAGCAGGTGAACCCTGATCACCTGCTGTTCAACCCCGACACCGGCCTGGTCGAGTTGATCGGCTTTTCCCTCAGCACCGGCCTCAGCCGCGAGCAGGCCAGCTGGAACACACCGGAACTCGGTGACGGCGGCCTTGCCTATATCGCCCCGGAGCAGAGCGGACGTATCAACCGCAATATCGACTACCGCAGCGACTATTACAGTCTCGGCGCCACACTGTACGAGCTGATGACCGGGCGCCCGCCCTTTGTCAGCGACGATGGCATGGCACTGGTGCATGATCACATCGCCAAGCAACCTGCACCGCCGCATGAGATCAACCCGCAGCTGCCGCAGATGCTGTCGCAGGTCATTCTTAAACTGCTGTCCAAGGATGCCGCCCAGCGCTATCAATCCAGCGTCGGCCTGGTGCATGACCTGCGCTTCTGCCTGCAGGCACACCAGCGTGGCGAGCATGAGCTGGATTTCACACCGGGCGAGCAGGATCTTTCAGCCAGGTTCCAGATTCCACAGCGGCTCTATGGCCGTGAGAACGTTCTGGAGCAGCTGCATCAGCTGTACGACAGTTGTCGTGAAGGGCAAAGCCCTCTGGTCCTGATCACCGGCTATGCAGGCGTGGGCAAGACCAGTCTGGTGCATGAGCTGCGCCAGTACGTCAATCAGCAGGGCGGCAGTTTCAGCAGTGGAAAATTCGATCAGTTTCGACGTAACCGCCCCTACTTCGCCATTTTCCAGGCACTGCAGGGGCTGGTACGCCAGCTACTGACAGAACCCGAAATTCGCATTGCACGCTGGCGTGAACAGTTGCTGGACAGCGTTGGCAGCCATGCCCAGATTTTGTTGAAGCTGATCCCCGAACTGGAGTTGATCATCGGCAGTCAGCCGGACGCTCCGCCCTTGTCGGCAGCTGAAGAACAAAACCGTTTTTCCCGCATCTTCATCCAGATGCTGCGCGTTTTTGCTTCCCCCGAACGACCTCTGGTGCTGTTTCTGGATGATCTGCATTGGGCTGACCTGGCCTCTCTTCACCTGATCGAAACCCTGGCAGGCGTGATCGATCCGCCCCGGCTTTTGCTCATCGGCAGCTTTCGCGACCATGAACTGGGAGCCACACATCCGCTGCGTACCAGCCTGGAACGGCTGCATAACTCTACGCTGCCGCCGATTGAGCTGGCGCTGGAGCCGCTGAGTCCGGACCAGGTCAACCAGCTGATCGCCGATACGCTGCGGGCTTCACCCCAGCAATGCCGCTCACTGGCCGAAGCGTGCAGCGAAAAGACCCAGGGTAATCCCTTCTTTCTGAGCCAGTTTCTGCACTCGCTACATCAGGATGGCCTGATCTGCTTCCGTGAACAGCGCTGGCAGTGGGACGAGCAGGCGATCCGCTCTCAGGAGATGACCGACAACGTCATCCAGCTGATGGTCAGCAAAATCCAGCGACTGCCGCCGGATACCCAGGCGGTGTTACCGCTGGCGGCCTGCATCGGCAGCAGCTTCAACTTGCGTACGCTGGTGGTGGTCAGCGGTCTCGAACCGCGTCAGGCTGCCGACCAACTCTGGCCTGCGCTTACCGAAGGCCTCATCGTGCCACAGGATGACAGCTACCGGCTGTTCCAGAACATGGACCCGAGCCGCACCCGCTATCGCTTCGTGCATGACCGTGTCCAGCAGGCAGCCTACTCGCTGATTCACGATGATGAGCTGGAAGCCCTGCACCTTCAGATTGGCCGCCAGCTGGAAAACAGCCTGCGACCGGACGAGATCGATGCCCGCATTTTTGAAATCAGCAACCATCTGAATCAGGCACGACGTCTTCTGGATACACCGACCCAACGCATACGACTGGCCAACCTCAACCTGCGCGCAGGGCTTCGCGCCCGGGAAGCCGCTGCCTTCGATTCCGCACTCGACTACCTCAGCACAGGACTGGAGCTGTTGCCGGAAAACGCTTGGCAGGAAAGCTACAGCCTGGCGCTTGAGCTGCACACCTCCGCTGCCGGTATTGCCCACATCAAGGGGCAGCAGGAGCGGATGCAACAACTGATCAATGCGGTCGAGACACATGCACGGACACTGCTGGACCGGGTACGGGTATTCGAGATTCGTATCCAATCACAGGTCGCCAGCAATCGCTTTCACATGGCGCTGGAAACCGCGCTGGAGCTGCTCAACCAACTGGGTGTGCGGATTCCTTCTCGTCCCGGCACTGGCCAGTTGCTCAGGGCGGTGGCACGCACCCAGTGGCTACTGCGCCGACAGCCACCTGAAAAGGTTGTTCAGCTGCCGGCCATGGAGTCCCCACAGCTGCTGGCCGCCATGCCGATACTGGCCAGCATGTTCGGTGCAATCAAGTTCTCAAGTTCTGAGCTGCGCCCGCTGGTGATGGCGCGTCAGGTCGAACTGACGCTCAAGCACGGCCTGAGCCCCTCGTCTGCACTTGCTTTTGCCGGGTACGGTGGCGTGCTGTGCGGTCAGTTTCAGGCGATCGAACAGGGTTATCGACTCGGCCAGCTTGCCCTGGAGCTGGATGCACAACTGCCCTCCACGCCAACTCATCACCGCACCCTGTCGCTGTTTGATTGTTACATTCGCCACTACCGCGAGCCGTTGCAGCACTGCATGGAGTCGCTGCTCAAAGCACATCAGCTGGCGCTGGACTGCGGCGACATGGAATGGGGCGCCTACGCACTGGCCGCCTATATCCAGTATGCGTTCCCCCTGTGCCGCAATCTGGATGAACTGCAGCCGCGGCTGGAACAGTACGCGCGTTGGCTGGAGCAGTCGGGACAGCAGCAGTCGCTGCAGTACTCTCTGTTCACGCTGCAGACCATGGAAAACCTGCGCGGCCAGAACAGTGACCCGACGCGGCTCGATGGCCATTTCTATCAGGAAGAACGCGACTTGGCCGAGCTGGAACGGGAAAACCACCGTACTGCCATCAGCCTGCACCATTTCTACAAGGCACTGCTCTGCTACCTGTTCGGCGAGTACGAGCTGGCCTATACCCACAGCGAAGCCGGTGATGCCCTGCGCTCATCCATCAGCGGGACATTTACCGCGCCCTGGCTGTCATTGCTGAACTCACTGAGCATTCTGGCGCTGCTGCCACGCACCAGCATCCTGCAGCAGCCGGCACGGTTGCAGAAAGTGAACAAGACCCTCAAGCGTCTGCGCAAACTGGCGCGTCACGCGCCGGAAAACCAGCGTCACCACGTCGACCTGCTGCAGGCAGAAATGTATCGCAGCCAAAAACAGTACAGCAAGGCGATGGATCTGTACGAGCAGGCGATTGAGCATGCTCGTCAGCAAGGCTTTCTGCTGGAAGAAGCGCTCGCCTGTGAACTCGCCGGACAATTCTATCTTGAGTGGGACAAACCTGGCGTGGCCCGCTCGTACCTGCAGGATGCCTGGGAGCGTTATGCCGACTGGGGCGGACGTGCCAAGCTGGAGCAGATGCTCAGGCGCTACGCGTTTGAACCCGAACGACCGCTGCGCCAGGTGCGTCCCGAACCGTTCAGCAGCCGTTCCGACAACGGGCAGTGGCTGGACAATCAGGCTTTCGACATCACCTCCGTGATTCATGCCTCACAGGCGATTTCAGATGAAATTGTACTGGAACGGTTGCTCGAACGACTGATGCGGCTCGCACTGCAGAATGCCGGTGCACAACGGGCAATTCTGATTCTGCGCCGACAACAGAACCTCTACCTGGAAGCGGAAATCTGTCTTAATCAGCCACCAACGCTGTTTAACGTTCTGCCACTGGAACAGAGCGGCAGCCTGCTGCCACTGAGCATCATCAACTATGTTGCGCGTACCAAGGATGACGTCGTGCTGGGCAACGCGGTTGAGCATCAGATGTTTCAGCAGGACAGCTATATCCGCCACCACCTGCCCAAATCGCTGCTGGCCATCCCGATTCTGTATCACGGTGAACTGACCGCCATTCTCTACCTGGAGCATTCGCAGAGCCGTGACATCTTCAACCGCGACCGACTCAAGACTCTGCAGATACTGGCGGCCCAGGCCGCCATCTCGATTGAAAACGCCAAGCTGTACCAGAGCCTGGAACAGTCCGAGCGGGAGTACCGCTCACTGTTCGAAAACTCCAGCGAGGGCATTTTCAGAATTGATCGGCGTGGCCGCTTCATCTCCGCCAACCCGGCACTGGTGAGGTTGCTGGGATATGACAGTGCCTCCCAGTTTCTGAACTCGGTCACCGATGTCATTCGTGACTGCTTCATCGACCGCGAGGACTGCCGTCGATTTCTTGCGCTGCTTAATCGACAGGAGCGAGTGCTGCGCTTCGAGACGCGCTGGCGCCGGCGCGATCGCTCCGAGGTTTATATCTCCATCTCGGCCCATCGCATTACCGATGAGCAGGGACAACTGAAATATTACGAAGGCTCACTGACCGACATCAGTGAGCGCAAGGCCAAAGAACAAGCAGAAATTGCGCGCGAGAAAGCCGAAGCGGCCAGCGAGGCCAAGAGCCATTTCCTCGCCACCATGAGTCATGAAATTCGCACCCCAATGAATGGCATTCTCGGTATGGCTCAGTTGTTGATGCGCTCAGGTCTGAGCCCGGCGCAGCAGCAACAGGTCGATTCCATCTATCGCTCGGGACAGTCTCTGCTGACCATCCTCAACGATGTGCTCGACTTCACCAAAATCGAGGCCGGACAGATGGAGCTGGAACGGACGCCTTTTAACCTGGTAGAACAGCTGGAGCAACTGCGCCAGCTGCTGTTGCCTATGGCGCAGGAAAAGCAGCTCGATCTGATTCTGCGTCTGGAACAGGACCTGCCGGAGCGTGTCATCGGTGATGCCCGCGCCCTCAACCAGATCCTGTTGAACCTATGTACCAACGCTCTCAAATTCACCCAGGAAGGCTATGTCCTGATCAAGGTGCGTGTCCTTGATAAACAGCAGGAACACTGCCGTTTGCGGTTTGAAGTGGAGGACACCGGCATCGGCATCCCTGAGTCGGCTCACTCTCGCATCTTCATGCATTTCAGTCAGGCGGACAGCTCAATTACACGCCGTTTTGGCGGCACCGGGCTGGGATTGTCGATCTGCAAGCGGTTGGTCGAGCTGCAGACAGGCCAGATCGGTTTTGACAGCCGCGCCGGTCAAGGCAGCCGCTTCTGGGCTGAGTTGGAATATACCGTCACCAGCGACAGCGCACTCCCGCCGCCAAGTATCGAACCTGCTGGGACGCTGGAAGAGAAGGCACGACTGGATATTCTGCTGGTGGAGGACACCCCAATCAATCAGCAGGTCACGGTTGGCCTGCTTGAGTCAGAAGGACACAGCGTCAGTGTGGCGGACGATGGCTACACCGCCCTGTCGATGCACAATGATCATGACTATGACCTGGTGCTGATGGATATCCACCTGCCGGATATGGACGGTATCGAAACCACACGCCGGATGCGCAACCACCCTGAGCCTTCCCGTGCAGCCGTACGCATCATCGCCCTGACCGCATCGGTCACACCCGCCGAAATGCGGCTCTACCAACAGGCGGGTATGGACGCTGTTGTCAGCAAGCCGCTGCAGTTCGACGAACTTAATCGCTTGCTTCGGGATACGCCGGCCAGGGATCAGTTACCCACGCTCAGTCGCGACAGCGAAGATCCCTTACTCAACCTTGGCCTGCTGCAACAACATCGTCAGATGCTGGGCAGTGATCGCTTCACCGCCCTGTGCCAACAAATGCAGGAGCAGTGTCTTGAACTGCTGCAGCAGCTCGATGCAGCCGATTCGGAAATGCGCCCGATATTACTGCATAAACTGGCCGGAACACTGAGCAACTTCGGTCTGCAGCAGGCCGCTCGACTTAGCCGAGACCTGGAGCAACAAGCCGTAACACAAGAGAACCTGCAACAGTTGGATCAGCTTACACGTAACAGTCTGAAGGCTCTGTACAGCTGCTCAGAGCTGGGGCTGCGGGAGGCGGTGCCTGATCAGGATAGAGGCTGAAGCAAAGCCTCTTCCTGATCGGGCCGCTCAGCATCCACGTCTGCAAAGGGGACGCTGAACCGAGGATTGATCAGATAGCGGCTGACGTCTTCAGCACTGAGAGCACGGCTGAAAAAGAAACCCTGTACTTCATCACAACCGGATAACTTCAGGCACACCAGCTGGTCCGGTGTCTCGACCCCCTTGGCTGCCACCTGCATTCCCTTGCGTCGAGCCACCGCCGCAATGGAAGTCAGTATCACGTTGTCGTCATAACTGTTGCGGATACTTTGTATGAAGCTGCGCTCGATCTTGATACGGCTAAAGTGCACACCTTCCAGCCGGTCATGTTCCAGCCCGATTTCACTGCAGCCAAAGTCATCAATCACCAGCTCCAGCCCAAGGCCATAGAGTGCTTCCAGCAGACGTATCTCGATCGGGCCAAGCTGATCCAGAAACTGGTCATTGATCTCAATCTGAATCAAGCCAGGAGCCACTCGGTAATGGTTGAGCCGCTCCCGTAACCAGTCAACCAGTTCAGGATTCTGCAGCTGAGCCAGACCCAGGTTGACTGAAACCGGCAGCAACTCGAGGCCTTGCTCCTGCCATTGGCTCAGCTGGTGCACCACCTGCTCCAACACCCGGTAGCCAAGCTCGGGCATCAACCCCCGAGCCTTTGCAACATCGAGAAAGCCATCGGGCTCAATCAGCCCATGTCCTGGGCAATCCCAGCGCACCAACGCTTCAAACCCGGTCGTCATATAGCCACGCAGGCTGATGCAAGGCTGGTAGTGTACGCGCAGTTGATGCTGCAGTGCCTGCAGCGACAACAGCGACAGGTCGGGTTTGCTGCCCGATTCATTGCCCTGCCGCGGATCATAGAAGGCAAACTGCCCCCGGCCTGAGCGTTTGGCGCGATACATCGCCATATCGGCGTGCTTTACCAAGGTTTCGATATCCACCCCATCTCGGGGCGACACGGCGACACCGATACTCGGGCTTGTACTGAGCCCATGACTTTCCAAATCGGCATAGGGCGCTGACAGAGCCTCTACCAGATGCCGGGCACAGGTTTCCACATCTTCATGTCGGCGAACTTCGGTCAGCATCACCACAAACTCGTCTCCACCGAAGCGGCTCACGATATCGCTCTCTCGCAACCCTGTATCCAGCCGTCTGGCAACTTCCTGCAACAGCAGATCACCCACCTTATGACCCAAGGTGTCATTGATCAGTTTGAAGCGGTCCAGGTCAATAAAGCAGACAGCAGCAAATCGACCCTGCCGTTTTGAGCCCAGCAGATGTGAGTGTGCCAGCTCCATAAAGAGACGACGGTTATACAGCCCCGTCAGATGATCGCGGGATGCCGCTTCCAGAATATGCTGATGTTCGTTACGCAGGGAGTTAAGCAGCTTGAGATTTCGAGTTTCCGAGCGTTGCAGCGCCTGCAGATACTCATCACGTCTGCGTAGCGTCCATAGCAACCAACCCAGCCCACTAACAGCAATCAGGGTAAGCCCCAGCACGGTCGCCAGAAACAGATCACGCTGTTCACGGTAATTCAACATGAGGTCAGGCTCTGACCGACAGGCCTGTTCAAGCATTTGATAAAGGCGCTCCAGCTCATCCAGTTGCCAGACCGTGAGCAGCCAGACAGCCAGCACCAGCAGCAACGCAAAACCGGCAATACCAACGCGCGGCAGCATCGAGGGCGTAACGTGTGACTCGGAAGGAGGAAGGCTCAAGACAGATCCCTGCTAGCCTGCAACAGATTGAAAGCTCCCTGTTGGTATAGGGAGACACCCGGCAGCAACGCTAGCAGAGGAAGATGACAGCAGCATGACACCCCCGACCAAAGCCGGGGGTGTCATTAATCAGTTGGATTCAGAGCTGTCCATTTTGGCGTCTGAATCAGGCGCTTCTTCCTGCCGCATCTCTTCCATTTTCTGACGCGCCGCTTCGGTCATCTCTTCAGTGGTTTCAGCGGCCTTTTCGCCCATTTCTTCAGCCTCGGACTTGACCTGCTCATAGGTCTCTTTGGCCTTTTCTTCCACCTGCCCGCTCACTTCAGCAGCCTTGTCCACCATTTCAGAGGTTGTGCTGCGAACCTCTTCCCCGGCTTCAGAGGCTACTTTGCCCGCTGCATCCATGGTTTCACCCGCTTCCTTCTTCAGTTCATCCATTGCGGTGGAGCCTTGCTGGCTGGCGGGTGCCGCACCGTTTGTCTTTTCATCAGATGCGCTGTCATCGCTGCAACCTGTCAGGACAACGGCCGATGCCAATACCGCCGGGGCAATCAGTTTGTGCCAACTCATATCAGTCACTCCTTTTACTTCAGTCGTGGGTAATGTGCGTGCAGTATAGAACATTAAAATGAGTCTAAGGTTAACAGGGTCGCGACTCCAAGCCCCACAAACAGAAGACACGCGGCCCAGCGGGCAACGTTAAGCGGTATTTTCTGCATCAGCCAGCTACCGGCGTACGCCACCGGCACGTTGGCCAGCAACATGCCCAACGTCGTACCGACCACTACCCAGAACAGGCTGTCATAGCGCGCCGCCAGAATAACCGTGGCGATTTGAGTCTTGTCACCGATTTCGGCCAGAAAAAACAGAATACAGGTTGCGACAAAGGCACCGTACTTGAGCACCGCGCCACCGTCTTCATCATCCTTGTCGGGAATCAGAACCCAAAGCCCCACGGCGATGAAGCTCAAGCCAATAATCCAGGGCACCCACTGGTCGGGAATCCACTGTACCAGCCAGGCACCCAGCCAGGCAGACAGCGCATGATTCAGCAGGGTAGCAACCAGAATACCCAGCACAATCGCACCACGATGGGCGAAACGGGCAGCAAGAAAGAGGGTCAACAACTGGGTTTTATCACCGATTTCGGCGATGGCAACCGCGAGGGTCGAGGGCAGAAAAGCATCCATAACAGTTCATCCGGCGGGCTGTTGATTCCATAAGACACGCCACACCGGCCCGCCAGGACAGTGCGTTGTGTCTCAGGTCTCATCAATCCCGTACAGGACGTGACTGCCATGAGCGTGAGGCTCAATTATGTTGACAGCCACTCTGATGGCCAGGGCCATACAGAAGATTACTCCCCCAAGAGTGGCGCGAATCTTAACAGCCTATCCGGCGAGGCGCAAACGGGCTGGTCTCGGTACCGATGTCAGGTAGAATGGCGTTTTATTTGAACCGTCAGAGGCCGACTGAATGAGTGCCCGTTCCATCTCTGCCACCATATTGCTGATCACCGGACTGGGTCTGAGTGGTTGCGAGAGCCTGCCTGCGCCTTTTGCACAGCCAACACCGAAGCCCCCTCGTAGCGAACCGGTGATTGCCGAGTCCACACCCACAACACCTGTACCGCTGTCTGAACAGGCGTTGCCGGCCGCGACCGATCTGAACTGGAACCCTTCACTGGAAGCGCCTCTGGATCAGCTTGAGTCCCGACTGACGCAGCAGCAGGAAAACGGCAGTTCTCAGCTGGAGATAAACGAAACCCTTTCCAGCATTGCCTATCTTTATGACGCTGAGCTCTATCTGCTATTCAAGGACACACTGGACTACCTGCCACCCAAGGCACAGCGGCACGAAGTTGATGTACAGAATCGCTGGCTGGATCAACGCCAGCAGGTGATGACACAGGCCTTTCTGATTGATCAGGATGGCGAAATCGCACGTTATACGGCAGGTCAGGCGTTTATCGCCGAGACCCGCAAACGAATCGAAGAGCTGCAGAACCTGCGCAAGCTGATCGTCATCGATTAACCGGGCTTTATGCTAGAATTGCCTCGTTTTTCAACCCTTAACAGGACCTGTGCCACCATGAGCCTTGCCCAATCCGTTCTGGCCGTAAACAACGACCTGCCGATCCGTACCGACCGCCCCGTTCACAGCGGTAAGGTACGCTCCGTTTATTGGCTGACCGAAGCCGACAGCCGCCGTCTGATCGAAGAGAAAGGCTACAACGTGGCGCCTGACGCACCACTGGCTATCATGGTGATCAGCGATCGCATCTCGGCATTCGACTGTATCTGGCACGGTGAAGGCGGCCTCAACGGTGTACCCGGCAAGGGCGCTGCGCTGAACAGCATTTCCAACCACTGGTTCCGGCTCTTCCGCGAACAGGGTTTGGCTGACAGCCATATTCTGGATATCCCGCATCCCTTCGTCTGGATCGTGCAGAAAGCCCGCCCAGTGATGATCGAGGCAATCTGCCGCCAGTACATTACCGGCTCCATGTGGCGCGCCTACAGCAAGGGCGAGCGTGAGTTCTGCGGCATTACCCTGCCGGAGGGACTGCAGAAGGACCAAAAACTGCCCGAACTGCTGATGACACCGTCCACCAAGGGTATCCTGCGCGGTATTCCCGGTGTTCCTGAAGCGGACGACGTTAATATCACCCGTGCCAACATCGTCGACAACTACGCCGCTTTCGGCTTCCGTTCTGCGGCGGATGTGGATCAGTACGAGAAACTGCTGAAGGAAGGCTTTGCCGTCATCAGCAATGCGCTGGCCGAGCTGGATCAGGTATTCGTCGATACCAAGTTTGAGTTTGGCTATGTCACCGATGCTGCCAGCAATGAGAAATTGATCTACATGGATGAGGTGGGCACACCGGACTCCTCCCGCATCTGGGACGGCCCTGCCTACCGTGACGGCAAGGTGATCGAGAAGTCAAAAGAGGGCTTCCGCCAGCTGCTGCTGAACCACTTCCCTGACCCGGACATCCTGCTGAACAAGGATCGCATGCCGGAACGTGAAGCGCTGGCCCGGGACAACGCCCTACCGGCCGAGGTGCTCATGGACGTGTCGCGTACCTACCTGGACATTGCCGAAAAGGTTGTCGGCCACACCATCGAACTGTCTGACAACCCGAAAGCCGAAATCATCGCGATTCTGCGCGACCAGTATGGGCTGATCGACTGACAGAACAGACATAAAAAAGGCCGCCTGTCATTCCAGCAGGCGGCCTTTTTTGTACAGTGACCCTGGTGTCAGCGCGGCCTCAGCCGGTCACAGTCAGGCTTGCGGCCAGCTGCCAATGCCTGCTGATACAGCGGCATGTACTTGCTTACCTGACTATCCAGTTGCCGGATACGCGTGCCAGGTGCCGGGTGGGTAGACAACAGCTCCGGTGGTGCAGCGCCCCCCTTCTGCGCCATCTTCTGCCACAGGCTAACCGCTTCACGAGGGTCAAAACCGGCCTGGGCCATCAGCTCCTGCCCCAGCATGTCCGCTTCTGATTCGTGTTTACGGCTATAGGGCAGCAGAATGCCGTACTGAGCCCCAAGCCCCAGCGCCATGACCGCAGCCTGCTGAGTTCTTGAGTCCACCCGGTCCGCCAGAGCTATACTGGTTGCCACTATCCCCAACTGGGTCAGCTGTTGCTGACTCATGCGCGCATTGCTGTGCTGTGCCAGCACATGAGCCACCTCATGTCCGATCACCGATGCCAGTTGATGCTGGGTATTGGCCACCTGAAGCATACCGGTGTAAACACCGATTTTGCCGCCTGGCAGCGCAAAGGCATTAACGGCCTTATCCTTGAACACCACCAGCTCCCAATCCTGTGGCGCGTAGCCATATTTACGGGGCACCTGCATCACGATCGCATCGGATACACACTCCACATAACGGTTGGTACGCGCATCGGTCTCGATCGGGATTTTCTCTTTCATCTGTTCAAAAGACTGGGAGCCAAGCTCATTCATCTGTGTAGAGGAGTTGAGCAGCAGGGTTCGCTCACCGGTAGGGGAAACAGCACAGCCGGTCAAGCCGAGGGTTGCAGTCAATGCAAGCGATGCCAACCATCCGGGGCGGCACCGCTGTTTCATGAAGCAGAGCATGGGTCCATATCTCCTTGAACGGATCAACTTTCCCGCAAGAATACCCTGATCAGAGCCGGCTCTCCAGTTCAGGCATCGCCTCAAACAGATCACCTACCAGGCCATAGTCGGCCACCTGGAAGATCGGCGCCTCTTCATCCTTGTTGATCGCCACAATGATCTTGGAGTCCTTCATGCCGGCCAAGTGCTGAATGGCGCCGGAGATGCCCACCGCGATGTACAGCTCGGGCGCAACCATCTTGCCGGTCTGCCCTACCTGCATGTCGTTGGGCGCAAAGCCGGCATCGACGGCGGCACGGGACGCACCGACCGCAGCCCCCAGCTTGTCCGCGACCTTGTACAGCAGCTCGAAGTTGTCGCCGTTGGCCATGCCACGACCACCGGAGATGACCACGGATGCAGCGGTCAGCTCGGGACGATCCGACTTGGCCAGCTCTTCGCCAACAAAGCTCACGTCAGCATGCTGATGAACGGCGCCGCTGCTCTCAATGGCTGCACTGCCGCCGGTGGCTTGCGCCGCATCAAACGCGGTGCCGCGTACCGTCATCACCTTTACCGCATCCGCTGACTTCACGGTTGCAATGGCGTTGCCGGCATAGATCGGGCGCTTGAAGGTATCGGGCGACTCAACCGCGATAATGTCCGACAGCTGATTCACGCCCAGCAGTGCCGCCACGCGGGGCGCTATGTTTTTACCGGTCGTCGTGCCCGGCGCCAGAATATGGC
>ERZ1673962.29-NODE-29-length-127327-cov-43.226766_pt1 | contig 127327 bp, 110 predicted proteins | sample MGYA00580188_ERZ1673962 | MGnify/ENA primary metagenome ERZ1673962 (study PRJEB41334, sample SAMN05608104) | rock metagenome | biome: terrestrial subsurface; feature: shale formation; material: shale | place: USA: Pennsylvania ...
AGGCACTTATACCGAACCGCCCCTGTAGCCTTGCTGCAGGGGCGGTTCTCTTTGTACACGGAAAAAATGTGCGCAGGAAAAGTTGTGCAGAGAACCCTGCATGCGAATCAGCTGTGGGCGAGAGAAAAGCTCTGCCCAAGCAACGTGCACATGACACAAGAAGGCCCCTGTCGATATCTCGACAGGGGCCTTTTGTCTTCGGGGCCTTTTGTCTTCAGGGCCAGTGAAGTTTCAGTGCGCCATCACATCAGGGCGAGACTTCGTAGAGTTCGATGGGCGTACCGTCAGGGTCTGCCAGGAAGGTGAAGCGGGCGCCGGTGTATTCATCGACACGTATCGGCTCTGGCGTAGCGCCACGCGCGATCAGCAGCTCGACACAGGTATCGATGTCTTCCGTCGCCAGCGCCAGGTGACGAAGCCCACAGGCTTCCGGATAGCTGGGGCGCTCAGGCGGCGAGGGGAAGGAGAACAGTTCCAGCTGGATGCCGCCCGGCAGGCGCAGGTCGAGCTTGTAGCTGTCGCGGGCCTCACGATAAGCCTCGTTGATCACCTGCGCATCCATGACCTCGAGATAGAAGCGCCTGGCGCGAGGGTAATCAGCGGTGATGAGCGCCACGTGATGCACCCGCGTCAGAGGCAGGCGGGGTGTCGGGGTAGCGTCTGAAGCCATGGAGGGACTGTCCGTTGTCATGTTGTGCTCCTGCAGAGTGTTCGGTGCGATGAACGATACGACGAGCTGTGTGATGAGCGAACTCCTGAGTGACATCCTGATGAAAGAAGGCGCCCACTGGGCGCCTTCTTTGATTGGAGCAGTCACTGGCCAGGCCGTGCGCTATCTCAGCGACACAGGGTTTCCAGGGCTTCGATCAGGCTGTCCATCTCGGCATCGGTGCCGATGCTGATGCGCAGATAGTCACGCAGTGCGTCGGTGTTGAAGTGGCGCACCAGGATGCCCTGTTCGCGCAGGCCGATGAACAGCTTGCCGGCATCGTGGGTCGAGTGAGTCGCCAGCACGAAGTTGGTCTGCGAGGGCAGGATATCGAAGCCCAGCGCGGCCATGCGATCGCGCGTCTGCTCGCGGGTGGTGATGACGCGTGTGCGGCACGCATCGAAATAGTCGGGATCACTGAGCGCGGCGACGCCGACCTGTTCGGCCAGGCGGTCGATGGGGTAGGAGTTGAAGGAGTCCTTCACGCGCTCCAGACCCTCGATTAGCTCACGCGAGGCCACGGCATAGCCAAGACGAATGCCCGCCAGGCTGCGCGACTTCGAGAAAGTGCCTGTCACGACCAGATTCGGATACTGATGAATCAGCGGGATGGCGCTTTCGCCACCGAAGTCCACGTAGGCCTCGTCGACCAGCACCACGCTCTGCGGATTGCGCTCCAGCAGCGCGGCAATCGCCTTGCGGCCATGGCCATGCCCTGTCGGGGCGTTGGGGTTGGCGAAGATGATGCCGCCATTGTCGTTGCCGAAGGCTTCCAGGTCGACTTCCCAGTTGTCGGTCAGCGCGATGCTGCGCGACTCGATGCCATACATGCGGCAGTAGACCGGATAGAAGCTGTAGCTGATGGACGGCAGCAGCAGCGGCTTGTCCTGACGGAAGAATGCCTGGAAGGCCAGCGCCAGTACCTCATCGGAGCCATTGCCGACGAAGACTTCCTCGGCGCCCACATGGAAGGTTTCGGCCAGGGCGGCGCGCAGCGAGCTGGAGCTCGGGTCCGGGTAGCGGCGCAGATCAGAGGCATTGAACTCGCGCAGCGTCTGCTCCACGGCGGGCGCCGGCGGGTAGGGGTTCTCGTTGGTGTTCAGCTTGATCAGCTGCTCACGCGGTTGTTCGCCGGGGACGTAGGGGGTCAGGTCGTGGACCTGGGGGCTCCAGTACTTGCTCATGATTTCTCGCCGCTGGTGACAGTGCATGACCCGTGTCATGGATGCTTTTCATGTTGCCCGCTGGATCGTCGCGGTACAAGCACCGGCATGCGCTCTGAGTGAGTCATGAGGGGCATTGGAGCGGTGATTGAAGGCTGTTGCGAAGCACTGTCGGGAGAGGGTGTTGTGAAGAACTGTCGGGAGAGGGTGTTGTGAAGGGCTGTCGTGAGGGGGTGTTGAAAGAAGCCCAAGAGTGGCCGCACGGCGGGCCTCGCCCATTGTTGCCATGCCAGCATTATTCTCGTGCGATGTGCGTGCTTGAAGCAGCGCTCGGTGTGCCGCATGTCACAGGCATGCTTGCCCAGCTCGTGCGACCTTGCACGGTGAGGACGCTGGGTGAAGTCCTGCAATTCAAGGAGTCCCGATGACTGCCAACACCAATGCCCCGTACGCTGACACCCTGCTCGATCCGGTCAAGCTCGGTGATCTGACCCTGCCCAACCGCATCCTGATGGCACCGTTGACACGTGCTCGTACCCCCGACAGCGTGCCCGGTGAGCTTCAGCAGGCCTATTACGGTCAGCGTGCCGGTGCCGGCCTGATCATCAGCGAGGCGACCAACATCTCGCCCACCGCACGTGGCTATGTCTACACGCCGGGCATCTGGACCGATGAGCAGGAAGCGGGCTGGAAGGGCGTCGTCCAGGCGGTGCACGCCAAGGGCGGACGCATGGCGCTGCAGCTGTGGCACGTCGGGCGTGTCTCGCATGAGATGGTGCAGCCGGACGGCCAGCAGCCGGTCGCGCCGAGCGCCCTGCGTGGTGAAGGCGCCCAGTGCTTCGTCGAGTTCGAGGACGGCACCAGCGGACGTCACACCACCAGTACGCCGCGCGCCCTAGAGACGGACGAGATTCCCCAGCTGATCGAGGACTATCGCCAGGCCGCCGTGCGCGCCAAGCGTGCCGGTTTCGACATGATCGAGGTGCACGCCGCCAACGCCTATCTGCTCAACCAGTTCATGGCCACCGGCACCAATCAGCGCACTGACCAGTACGGTGGCTCGGTCGAGAACCGTGCGCGCCTGACGCTGGAAGTCGTCGATGCCGTCGCCGAAGTCTTCGGCCCTGAGCGTACCGGCATCCGCCTGACGCCCTTCATCGAGATATTCGGTCTGACCGATGACGAGCCGGAAGAGATGGCCTTCTACATGGCCGAGCAGCTCTCCAGACGTGGCATCGCCTATGTGCACGTCAACGAGCCGGACTGGGCCGGTGGCGACATCAAGTTCAGCGATGACTTCCGTCGTGCCCTGCGTGAGCGCGTCACGGGCGCGCTGATCTTCTGCGGCCATTACGACGGTGAGAGCGCGGCACGCATCATCGATGAGGGCATCGCGGATGCCGTCGCCATCGGGCGCCCGTATATCGCCAACCCGGACCTGGTCGAGCGCATCCGCCTCGGCGCTGAGCTCAACGAGCAGGACCCGGACACCTTCTACGGTGGTGGCGCCAAGGGTTACACCGACTATCCGTTTCTCGACAATGGCCATGATCGCCGCGGCTGAGGCCGACACGATTTAGCGAATGGTGTTCGATAAACGCCATCGGGGGTGGCCTCTCGGGGCGGATACCCGCTATTCTTGAGCATGGAAGCTTGTGAGCGGTCTGCCTGCCAAAGCGGGTAGACCGCTCGCCGTCGATAGCGCTGATGCTGCTATCGAGTCATCGCCTTAAGGAGGATTCAATGCAGATCAGGACTCTGATGGTGGGAGCCGCGCTGATGGTCGGTCTCGCCGGGTGCGCATCAACGGCCCAGACCAATGACGGTGCCGCTGACAACAGCGCCACCGAGACAGCCAGCGAGCAGGTTGCCGTCTACAAGGGCACCCTGCCGTGTCGTCGTTGCACGGGCATTGACCTCGATGTACGCCTCAAGGGTGCCGAAGAGGCAGCCCAGGATGAGCGTACCTTCAGTCTCGATGCCACCTATCGTGATCATCCGCAGCAGCCGGATCCGGAGCATTACGAAGGCCAGTGGGACGTGCTGTCCGGCACCGTGACGGACCCGAACGCGACCGTCTATGAGCTGACGCCGGACGGCGAAGGCCAGACCTACTACTTCCTGCGTCTGGATGCCCAGACCCTGGAGCTGGTCGACCCGCAGAAGCGTCGCTTCCAGAACGGTGAGACGCTGCGCCTCAAGCGCCAGTAAGCGTGCCGTGCGCCACAAGGCGATCGTGAGCACAAGGAAGGCGGCGCAAGCCGCCTTCCTTGTGTCTGGCCGTTGGAAATCCGCGGCTGACGACACTCCGCCGCGGCGCCGAGAATCATTTCTTCCCGACAGGATTGTCTGATGGCGAAAGCAAAGAGCGCCTTCGTATGTACCGAATGCGGTAGCGAATTCTCGAAGTGGCAGGGCCAGTGCAGCGGCTGCCGCGAGTGGAACACCCTGCAGGAAATCCGCGTCGGCGCCACGGTATTGCCCGGCGCCGCCCCCGCTGCGGGAGCCGTCGCCGGTGGTGCTGCGCGTAGCGCCAGCAATGGGCGGGGCGGCTACGCCGGCACGCTCAGCGACAACGTGACCGATCTTTCCAATGTCTCGCTGGCCGAGGTGCCGCGCTTCTCCTCGACCTTCGGCGAGTTCGACCGCGTGCTGGGCGGCGGGCTGGTGCCGGGTTCCGCCGTGCTGCTCGGTGGCCACCCGGGGGCCGGCAAGTCGACGCTGCTGCTGCAGACCGCCTGCAAGCTCGCCCAGCACAAGCGCTCACTCTATGTCACCGGTGAGGAGTCGCTGTCGCAGGTGGCGATGCGCGCCCATCGTCTGCAGCTGCCGACCCAGGGCCTCAAGATGCTGGCCGAGACCAGCGTCGAGACGATTCTGGCCACCGCCGAGCGCGAAAAGCCTGAGGTGCTGATCATCGACTCCATCCAGACCATGCATCTGGAGGATCTGTCATCCGCGCCGGGGGGTGTCTCGCAGGTGCGTGAGTCCGCCGCCGCGCTGACCCGCTTCGCCAAGCGAACCAACACCGTGCTGCTGCTGGTCGGCCACGTGACCAAGGACGGCTCGCTGGCCGGACCCAAGGTGCTGGAGCACATGATCGACGCCTCCCTGCTGCTGGAAGGCGATGGTGATTCGCGCTTCCGCACGCTGCGTGGTCAGAAGAACCGCTTCGGCGCGGTCAACGAGCTGGGCGTGTTCGCCATGGTCGAGCTGGGTCTGAAGGAGGTGAAGAACCCCAGCGCGATCTTCCTGTCGCGCAGCGAGGAGCAGTCCTCCGGCAGCCTGGTGATGGTGGTGTGGGAGGGCACGCGACCGATTCTGATCGAAGTGCAGGCCTTGCTGGATGACTCGCCGCTGGGCAATCCCCGCCGTGTCGCCGTCGGCCTGGACGGCAATCGCCTGTCGATGCTGCTGGCAGTGCTCAACAAGCATGGCGGCCTGTTCACCGGTGATCAGGATGTCTTCCTGAACGTGGTTGGCGGGGTCAAGGTGCTCGAGACCAGCGCCGACCTCGCGGTGCTGTGTGCGGTGGTCTCCAGCCTGCAGAACCGTCCGCTGCCGCGCGAGCTTGTGGTGTTCGGCGAGGTGGGGCTGTCCGGCGAGATCCGTCCGGTGCCGAGTGGCCAGGAGCGCATCGTCGAGGCCGCCAAACACGGCTTTACGCGCGCCATCGTGCCCAAGGGCAATGCCCCCAAGAATCCGCCCAAGGGCATGACCATCGTGGCGGTCGACAAGCTGTCCCAGGCACTGGAAGCCCTGTGACATCTGCGCCTACCGCGTGAGCCTGCCGCACGGGGACATCGTGGTGCGGCGTTGCATGCAACGAACAAGGCCAGCCTCGCGGCTGGCCTTGTTCGTATGGGGTTTTCTCCGAGCACGAAGCTCAGCCTGTCTTGTCAGTCCTGCTTGTTAGTCCTGCTTGTCAGCCTGGCGGGCGGCGTGAGCACAGGCCTTGAGGCGTGAGACCAGAAGCTCGACACCGCGCTCGCGCATCAGTTCTTCATTGCGCCCCGGCACCTCTTCGACATCGCCTGCGTAGGCATTGATGGCGGCTTCGACCGAACTTTCGCGCAGCAGGTGCAGCATCGGGTAGGGCGAGCGGTTGGTGTAGTTGGCCGCGTCGTCTTCCTCGGTATCCTCGAACACGTATTCCGGGTGGAAGCTGGCCAGCTGATAGATGCCTTCGTAGCCCTGCATCTCGAGCAGCGCCTCGGCGTAGTCGAGCAGCTCCAGGTAGGTGTCGAAGTCGCGGAAGCCGTCCTTGAAGATCACCAGCGTCGTCTCGGCGTCGCGATTGGCGTCCAGGTTCAGCAGCTCGTCGCCGAGTGCCTGCAGGCTGCGCTCGAGCCCTGCACCGGGCACCACGGCATACTGGATGCTGTTGCGTGCCAACTCGCGCGCGGCAAACGGGCAAAGATTGTCAGCGATGATGTGCGTCTCGACCCACTGGCGAGTGGCGTCGATGGCCTCGGCTTCGCTGGCATCCAGCGGCGGGGTATAGCCACCCGCCGTCTCGGGAGTCGTGGTATCGGTCGGCGTAGCGTCGGTGGTCATGGCGTCAGGGTCCGCAGCGGTGTCAGGAAAGGGTATTGTCACTGCTCGGGCGCGGCATGGCCAGCGCCGTGTCTTCTCGTCTCTCTTCGTATCTCGTTATCGTGTCTCGTCGCCGTGTTTCTTGATCATGTCTCTTCATCGTGCCTCTTCTTCAGCGTATGTCTTTATAGTGAGAGGGCCGCAGGGCCGCAGGTCGTTGTCGGGTATGTGGCGGCCCTGTTTCATTAGTGATTTCAGCGATAGACTTATCACCGCTGGTTTCAAGCCTGCCCCGAGTACGCTCAGGGACATTGCGGCTACCGGCTGACGACTTCTTTCCTGCCTCGCCACGGAGATACTTCTTGTCCGCTGATACTCCGCCTCCTTCCTCGCCGCCCCCCGAATCTCCCGAATCTACCGAGAAGGCAGAGGGGCCCGAGCACACCAGTGCCGCGGCCTATCGTCTGTCGCGACTGTTGCCCTTTCTCGGCTGGATGCGTCAGCTGTCGCCCGGGGATGCGCGTTCTGATCTGATCGCGGGCCTGAGTGGCGCGGTGCTGGTGCTGCCCCAGGGGGTAGCCTATGCGTTGATCGCCGGCCTGCCTCCGGCGCATGGGCTGTATGCCGCCATCGTGGTGGCGATCATCGCCGGCCTGTTCGGCAGTTCGCGGCATATGGTCAGTGGCCCGGCCGCGGCGATCTCGATGGTGGTGTTCGGCACCGTCTCGACCCTGGCCGCGCCGGGCAGTCCCGAATACCTGCCGCTGGTGCTAGCGCTGACCTGCATGGTCGGCATCATCCAGCTGTCGTTGGGGCTGATGCGCATGGGGGCGCTGGTCAATCTCATCTCACACACGGTGGTGATCGGCTTCACCGCCGGCGCCGGGGTCTTGATCGCCACCAGTCAGCTCAAGCATCTGTTCGGCATCGCGCTTGGCGATGCCTCGAGCTTTCTCGGCACCTGGTGGGCGCTGCTCGGGCATCTGGGCGATACCTCGTGGGCCACGTTGATCACGGGACTCAGCACCTTGCTCACGGCCGTGCTGGTTCGGCGGCTGAATCGCAAGCTGCCATGGATGCTGGTGGCGATGGCCGTCGGCTGCGGTGTCGCGGCATTGCTCGGTGGCAGCGCGGCAGGTATCCCGATGGTCGGCGCTCTGTCCGGCAGTCTGCCGCCGTTTTCCCTGCCGCCGCTGGGCTTTGATACCCTGCGCTCGTTGGGCGGGGCGGCCTTCGCGCTGGCGGTGCTCGGCCTGATCGAGGCGGTCTCCATCGCGCGCGCCATCGGCGTACGCTCGCATCAGCGTATCGACGGCAACCAGGAGTTCATCGGTCAGGGCCTGTCGAATCTGGCGGGCAGTTTCTTCTCGTGCTTTGCCGGCTCCGGCTCCTTCACACGCTCTGGCGCCAACTATGATGCCGGCGCCCGTACGCCGCTGTCGGTGGTGGTGGCGGCGCTGATCGTGCTGGCGGTGCTGTTGCTGGTGCCTGACGTGACCGCCTGGCTGCCATTGCCGGCGATGGCGGGCCTGATCATGGTGATCGCCGCCAACCTGATCGAAGTCGGTCATATCCGTCAGATTCTGGCCGTCAGCCGCGAAGAGGCGGTGGTGCTGGTGATCACCTTCCTCGCCACCCTGCTGTTGCCGCTGGAGTTCGCCATCTTCGCCGGGGTGCTGGTCTCGCTGGTGCTGTATCTGAACCGCACCTCACGGCCACGGCTGGTCGAGATGGCGCCAGATCCGGAGCACCCGGAGCTTGGAGTGCGCAATGCCGAGCGTTATCAGCTGGCCCAGTGCCGGGAAGTGGTGATTCTGCGCGTGGATGGTTCGCTGTTCTTCGGGGCGGTCGACCACGTCCAGCGCAAGCTGGCGCGCTATACCGGCAAGCACGTCATTCTGTTGGGCACCGGCTGCAACTTCATCGATATCGCGGGCGCCGAGATGCTCGAGATCGAGCAACGTCGCCTGCGCGATGCCGGCGGCAGTCTCAGCATGTGTGGCTTTCGCATGTACGCGCTGGAAGTGATGGAGCGCGGTGGCTTCCTCGAGCGCATGGGGCGTGAGAACTACTTCCATACCGCCGAGGCGGCGATTGCCTCGTTGCGCGACTCGGTCGCCGAAGCGCATCGCGCCCACGGTGATCAACCCGCTGCCTGCCCCGATTGTCAGCTGTTCGGCCCGGCCGGGATCGGGCCGGGGCAGGGGGTGCGCCTGACGCCACCGTTGGCGTGAAAGCACAAGGCTGGGGGCGGCTGCACGCTTGCGCTAGAATATGGCCCCTTGATGGTGCGGCCAGTCAGCTAGCCGCCGCCCATTGCCTCAATCCTGTTCTGTCTGCCGAGAGATGCCCATGAGTTTGCCCACCGTGGCGGCCAGCTGCGACCTGATTCGCGACGGCCGTCCGTTGATCGATGTGCGTGCGCCGGTCGAATTCGCCGCTGGTGCCTTGCCGGGTGCCGTCAATCTGCCGCTGATGGATGATGAGGAGCGTCATCGCGTCGGGGTGCAGTACAAGCAGGTCGGCCCGGAATCGGCGGTACATCTTGGCCATCAACTGGTCAGCGGCGGGATCAAGCGCGCACGTATCCGCGCCTGGGTCGAGCACGTCGAGCGGCACCCTGACGCGATTCTCTATTGCTTCCGCGGCGGCATGCGTTCCCAGCTCAGTCAGCAGTGGCTGCAGGAAGCGGGGATCGAGCGTCCGCGCATCGAGGGCGGCTGGAAGGCCATGCGTCAGCAGCTCTGTCAGCATATCGATGAGCGTGCCGAGCAGGCCCCGATGCTGTTGATCGGCGGGCTGACCGGCTGCGCCAAGACCGAGCTGATCCATGCGCTGGACAATGGCATCGACCTGGAAGGCTGTGCGCGCCACAAGGGGTCGGCCTTCGGCCGCCACCCCTTCCCGGCGCCGAGCCAGATCGACTTCGAGCACCGCATCGCCGCCGAGATGCTCACGCTTGAGGATGAAGCGCCGACCATCATGGAAGACGAGTCGCGCTTCATCGGCAGCGTCAACATTCCGCTCGCCACCTGGCGCGCGATGGAGCAGGCACCGTTGATCCGCGTCGAAATGCCGCTGGACTGGCGAGTGGTGCAGATTCAGAAGGACTATATCGAGGGGCTGTGGTCCACCTACAGTCGTCACTATGGTGACTTCCTCGGCTGGACCCTGATGCAGCGCCAGCTGCGTCAGGCGCTGCTGCGTCTGCGCAAGCGCCTGGGCAGTGCGCGCCTTGCTCGTCTGGTGCGCATGCAGGACATCGCCTTCCAGGAGCACAAGCGCGGCAACCCCATTGCCCATGAAGGCTGGCTGGCGCCGCTGCTCAGTGAGTATTACGACCCGATGTACCGCTATCAGCTCGAGAAGCACGAGCGCACCTTCCTGCACGTCGGCGACTGGGACAACAGCCTTGCCTTCGCGCGTGAGTGGAGTGCCAATCACCGCTGGCAGCGCTGATATCCCTCACGAGCGCCGGTCAGCGCTCACGCATTCAGCCAGTCCACCAGCAGGCGGTCCAGCAGGGCCGCCTGACGATCAAAGCGCTTCGGGTCTTCCAGCAACGCCTCGCGTGACTGCACGCCATTGCCCTCCAGGGGCGCGGGATGGCGGGCCAGGCGGTCCTGCGTGGCCGCCGCATCCATGTGCGGATGGAAGTTAAGCGCCACCACGCGGCCCTCATCCCAGCTGAAGCCGGCCACTGGCGTATGCTCGCTGCTGGCCAGCAGCTCGCAGTCTTCCGGCAGGCCGCAGATCTCCTCATGCCACATCAAGGCCTCGAACTCGGCGGGTAGCCCCAGCGGGCACTCGTTGCTGCGCGTCAGCGTGGCCCAGCGACGCTGCGGCACCACGGCGGACGAGACGATCGCCCCCATCTGCTCGGCGATCAGTCGCGCCCCCAGGCCAATCCCCAGCAGCGGGCGATTGCTGTTCAGCGTGCGCCGAATCAACTTGCGCTGCAGGCGCAGCGACTGCTGTTCGGCGAGCGAGGCGGGCTGTGCGGCGCTCGACAGGCGTTGCGGGCCATCCAGCACCACCAGCGCATGGAAGTCATCGATGCCCGGCAAGGCTTCGCCTGCCAGCGGGAAGCTGGTGTTGAAGCTGTGCCCCATGCCGGAAAGCCAGTCCTTGAGGCGTAGCGGACTCTGCCAGTCATGCGCTAGCGTTGCAGTATCGGCGGCTGAATCTGGTTCAGTGTCAGGGAGTTGCCCCTGATGTATGAAGTAAAGATGCATGGCTTCATCATGCGTGAGCGCCATGTCAGCGTAAAGGCCCCAGTGCCGGCATATCAGTACTTGCACCGGGCGAACCAGCCGCGACTCGACAAGGAGAGAACCGCATGCGGGCCGAACTGCTCGAACAGATCTACACCGTGGTGGCGCAGATTCCCGAAGGGCGCATCACCACCTACGGGCGTATCGCCAAGATGACCGATGGTGCCAGCGCGCGCATGGTCGGCTCGGCGATGCGTCACCTGCCGGATGGCCATCAGTTGCCGTGGCATCGCGTGATCAATGCCTCACTCAAGGTCACCGAGCACGGCGGGGCGGTGCGCCAGCGGGAAAAGCTGCGCAGCGAAGGCATCCTGTTCGATGGTGCCGGCCGCGTGCCGACGGAATGCCTGTGGCCCTGAGGTGTGCGGCAGTACGGCAGCGCTCAAGCAGGGTCGCGTTCATCCGGCCACGCGCGGGCGCTACCCTTTCGCCTACCCTATCGCATACCCTATAGCGACCTCCGGTGACATCGCGGCTGGCGGAGCCAAGACGCCAGCGTGAACGCCGCATATTGAATAGTGAAGTGAGAATAGAGCCGTCATGACTCAGCCTGTATCCGGTTTCCGTGCGCGCCTTGATGCGCTGGCCCCCGTGCGCCGTACTGCCTTCATGGCGGCGCTGACCGAGCGACTCCTGCCCAATGCCGGCTTCTACGCCGAAGCCAATGGCACGGCCAGCGCGCTGGATGCCACGCGTGAGCTGCGCAAGCTGCTGGACCTCGTCTGGGAGCAGCTGCGCGTGCGCGATGCCAAGATCGATTTCTCGCTGCAGGCCGAGAAGGTCACCGCCTTCGAGCCCGCCGAGGAGGACGACAGCTTCGGCGCTCGCCGCGCCCTGGAAGCCGTGATGGCGCTGACCGCCTGCATCGATGTGCTGATCAGCGAAGAGCCGGAAGCCGCGCTCAAGATCAGCCGTCTGTCCGCCGATGGCGTGCGCGCGCTGATCGACCTGCAGGCCGGTGAGGGCATCGAGCAGGAAGCGCTGGAAGCCATGATTCGCGAACATCCGTTGATGATCGATGAGCGTGATTTCCAGGACGCCGTGCTCGAGAGCGTCGAAGCCCCGCAGCTGTCCCGCGATGACTGGCGTGCGCTCAAGCAATTGGGCCGCAATGAAGATGTCAGCAATCTCGGGCTATCCTTGCAGGACTGAGCGGCCCGATTCGGGCCATCCTGGTGCCAGTGATGACTGGCCAGCCGTTGTTGGAGAGACAGATGAGCGACACCCGTCAGCAGGATTCTTCTCCGATGAACGCAGCGCTGAATGGCGTGATTCAGGCGCGTCTGGACGCCATGCGTGAGCGTCTCGCGCAGCCGACGCTGAGTGCGGCGGATGTGCATGCGCTGCGTGTCGACTGCAAGCAGCTGCGCGGCTGGTGGCAGCTGCGGCGTGAGTCGCTGGGCAAGTCGACGGTGAGTGAGCATCAGGCGCGTCCGCGCGCCGTCGCCAAGGCATTGGCCGGGCCGCGCGAGGCGCACATGCTGCGCAAGACCCATGGTCGCGCCTACGCCTGGGTGGATGAGCGCAGTCAGCGTCTGCTGGATGCGCTGCGTCCGGGGCTGACCAGTGCCTCGCTCAGCGAGCCCGAAGGCGAGCTGGATCACGCTCCGCTCGAGACGCTGTTGAGCGAAGAGCGGGCGGCCTGGCAGGCGGCACCGCTGACGGTGGAGGAGCTCAACATCGGGCTGGAATTCAGCCGTCATCGCATCAGCAAGCTTGCGGCGCAGGTGGCCAGCAAGCGTGAGATCGAGACGTCTCACCGGCTGCGCAAGTGGGTCAAGTACCGCATGTTCCAGCTGGCACTGGCGCACGAGGCGCTGGGTGAGGCAGCCGCGCGGGAGCTCGAGTCACCGAGTCACGGACGGCGCCGCGAGCCGGAACTGCTCGACAAGGCGGCCGCGCGGCTGGGCAATCAGCATGACCTGGCGGAGCTGGCGCTGTGGGTCGGGGAGCGCGTGATGCTGCCCGCCGCCGAGAAGCACCTGGTCGCGGATATCATGACGCTTGCTGACCAGCGACTCGCGCAGGCGCTCAAGCCACTGAAGAAGCTGGGCTACGTCTGAGCGCTGTTCTCGCCTGAGCCGAAGTTGCTTCTCTGCAGACACGAACGCCGCCATTCCCTGAGGATATGGCGGCGTTCGCGTTTCTGCCTGAACTACCTGCGGCTGCGCTTACAGGCGCATCTCGATACCGCGTGCGGCCATATGCGCCTTGGCCTGGGGGATCGTGTACTCGGCGAAGTGGAAGATGCTGGCGGCCAGCACCGCATCCGCACCGCCTTCGAGCACGCCATCCACCAGATGGTCGAGGGTGCCGACGCCGCCGGAGGCGATCACTGGCACGCTGACGGCGTCGGAGATGGCGCGTGTCACGCCGAGATCGAAACCGGCCTTGGTGCCATCGCGGTCCATGCTGGTCAGCAGCAGTTCACCGGCGCCCAGCTCGACCATCTTCTTCGCCCACTCGACGGCGTCGAGTCCGGTCGGCTTGCGGCCACCGTGGGTGAAGATCTCCCAGCGCGGTGTCTCGCCGTCCTGGCTGACGCGCTTGGCGTCGATGGCGACCACGATGCACTGGCTGCCGAAGCGTTCCGCGGCTTCACGCACGAAGTCCGGGTTGAACACGGCGGCGGTGTTGATCGAGACCTTGTCCGCGCCGGCGTTCAGCATGGTGCGAATGTCTTCACAGGTGCGGATGCCGCCCCCCACCGTCAGCGGGATGAACACCTCACCGGCGATGCGCGACACCATATCGACCGTGGTGCCACGGTTGTCGACGCTGGCGGTGATGTCGAGGAAGGTGATCTCGTCGGCGCCTTGCTCGTTGTAGCGCTTGGCGACCTCGACCGGGTCACCGGCATCGCGGATACCGACGAAGTTGACGCCCTTCACGACACGACCGGCGTCGACGTCCAGACACGGAATGATGCGTTTGGCGAGTGCCATGATCGCTCCCCTCAGGCCTTGCGGCCGGTGATGGAGTCGGACAGCGCCTGCGCTTCGGCGATGTCCAGGCTGCCTTCATAGATGGCGCGGCCGGTGATGGCACCGAGGATGCCCTGATCGGCCACTTCGGCCAGGCCACGGATGTCATCCAGGTTGGTCACGCCGCCGGACGCGATCACCGGGATACCGCCTTCGCGGGCCAGTGCCACGGTGGCTTCGATGTTGACGCCCTGCATCATGCCGTCGCGGGCGATGTCGGTGTAGACGATGGAGGACACGCCGTCGTTGGCGAAGCGCTTGGCCAGCTCGGTGGCCTTGATGGTGGAGACTTCAGCCCAGCCATCGGTGGCCACGAAGCCGTCACGCGCATCGAGACCGACGATGATGCGGCCCGGGAAGGCACGGCACATCTCGGCGACGAAGGCCGGTTCCTTCACGGCCTTGGTGCCGATGATGACCTGACCGACACCGGCTTCCAGATAGTGCCCGATGGTCGCGGCATCACGGATGCCACCGCCGATCTGGATCGGCAGCTCCGGATAGGCGCGGGCGATGCGTGTCACGGCGTCGCCATTGACCGGCTTGCCTTCGAAGGCACCGTTGAGATCGACCAGATGCAGACGACGGCCACCGGCCTCGACCCAGCGCGCGGCCATGGCCAGCGGGTCATCGCCGTAGTTGGTGGAGTCTTCCATGCGGCCTTGCTTCAGGCGTACGCACTGACCGTCCTTGAGATCGATCGCGGGGATTACCAGCATGTCGGGTGTCCTCTCGGCGTGTCTGGGCACGCCTGTATTGTCGTCGGTATATCGAAGGCGGATGTATCGGCGTCCGTCACGCGAGACAGACGCCGAGGGTCACGCGGGCGAGCCTTCAGGGCTGCCAGCGGACGAAGTTCTCGAGCAGCTTGAGGCCGGCGGCCGCGCTCTTCTCCGGGTGGAACTGCACCGCGAACAGGCTGCCCTCACCGATGGCGACGTGCGCCTCGGCACCGGCGTAGTGCGTGGCACCGTAGACCTTGGAGCGTTCGCTGGCCGATACATAGAAGCTGTGCACGAAGTAGAAGCGCGAGTTGTCCTCGATGCCTTCCCACAGCGCGTGGCCCTGGGTGTGCGCGACATGGTTCCAGCCCATGTGCGGCACCTTGAGGCGCTGGCCGTGCTCGTCCAACTGCTGGTCATCGAAGCGTTTCACGTCGCCCTTGAAGTAGGCGAGGCAATCGATGCCACCGTTCTCTTCGCTGCGCTCCATCAGCATCTGCTGACCGACGCATACGCCCAGCAGCGGCTTGCTGTGGTTGCTCAGCAGCTCGCCGACCAGACCGCGCAGCTCGGCGCGTTCAAGCTCGCCCATGCAGTCACGGATGGCGCCCTGACCGGGCAGCACCACGCGGGTGGCGCCGCGGATGGCGCGCGGGTCGCTGGTGATCACGACATTCTCGTCAGCCACGTGCTCAAGCGCCTTGGCGACGGAGTGCAGGTTGCCCATGCCATAGTCGATGACGGCAATCGTCATGTCTTTCTCCCGAAGGCCGGAGCAGGCTCCGGCGCTGGATGTCAGGCGTCTGGCGCCCGGATCATTCGTTTACAGCGAGCCCTTGGTGGAGGCGATACGGCCTCCCATGCGCTCGTCCTCTTCCACCGCCATGCGCACGGCACGACCGAAGGCCTTGAAGATGGTCTCGGCCTGGTGGTGGGCATTGAAGCCCTTGAGGTTGTCGATATGCAGGGTGGCGCCAGCGTGATTGACGAAGCCCTGGAAGAATTCCCAGAACAGCTGGGTATCGAAGCGACCGATGTTGCCGCGGGTGAACTCGCACTGCATGAACAGGCCCGGACGACCGGAGAAGTCGATCACCACGCGAGACAGGGCTTCATCCAGCGGCACGTAGGCATGGCCGTAACGGCGGATGCCGGCCTTGTTGCCCAGCGCCTGCGCGAAGGCCTGACCCAGGGTGATGCCGATGTCCTCGACGGTGTGGTGGTCATCGATATGCAGGTCGCCATCGCAGTCGACCTCGATGTCGATCACGCCGTGACGGGCGATCTGGTCCATCATGTGTTCGAGGAAGGGCACGCCAGTGTTGGCGCTCAGCTTGCCTTCACCGTCCAGATTGATGCGGACCCGGATCTTGGTTTCCGAGGTGTTGCGATGAACTTCGGCGATACGCTCTACCATGATGTCTCTCCAGCGGTCGGTGACGCCATCAGCGGCTTCGGGGCCGATGGGGTCTGGGCGCAGTCTGGGGCCTTTGGTAAGAGAGGCGTGTGTCCAGTCCGGCCGGGAAGTGCGCATCATGTGGTTATTGTCATGTGATGTCGCAATCGAAATCGTGATCAGGGCATTGACGACGGCAGAGAGCCGTCGGCGGGGCGCTTGATCGGCGGCAGGCGCGTCGTCTTTGTGCCTGCCCGACCCGTCATTATAGAGAAAGGACAATGGCATCCGCTACAATGGCGGGCATTCATATCGCGGGCGAGGATCTCACCATGCCGGTCACTCTTCAGATGATCGATCACGCACGCTGGCAAACCGATGAGCAAGTCCGTATCGATCTGTCGCGTATCTATCACGAAGCCCCCAGTGAGCGTCTCCCGCTCGCCCCGGATGACTTCATTCAGGCCAATCTCGCCGCGGGACACCGCTTCTGCAGCGCCTTCTTCAACGATCGTCATATCGGCGCGCTACTCTGCGAGGATGAAGGCGATGCCTGGAAGATCAGCCATTGCTGCGTGCGCAAGAGCACGCGTCGACGCGGTGTCGGTACGCGCCTGATGGCGCTGCTGTCGCTGGAAGCGGCCAGTGCCCAGCGTCTGCTGGTCGTGCCGAGTCAGGGATTGACCCTGGCCGACGAGCTGCTGGTATCACGTCTGGGCTATGTGCGAGACCCCGCCCGCGACGGCTTCGTGCTGGCGCAGGAGTGAACTCAGTCGTTGCCGGATGCGGAACTGACGTCAACGCGACCTGTCCACCGGCTGTGTCATCATCGATGTTGTCTTGAGGCTGTCTCGCTGTGCGAGAGGATGGCGCGCAGCGCTCGAGCTAGATGATGAGCGGGAGAATGGGCATCGCCTGATGCCACGAGTCCCCAGCGCCATTCCATGTGCTGCCCTCTGGAGTGAGGGCACCGTAGCAATTCTCATCGTGTCAAAGGGAGGACGCAGATGAAAGCACTGTTCAGAGCCTTGCTGGCCATCGTCGGAGTACTGGCGTTGGTGGTCGTGGCAGGGGTGATCTATGTCACCACCTTCCTCGATCCGAATGATCTCAAGCCGCGACTGGTCAAGGCGGTCAAGGACCAGGCGGGGCTGGAACTGGCCCTGAACGGCCCGCTGGACTGGTCCTTCTATCCGCGCCTCGGCGTCAGCGTCGAGGACGCCGAAGCCTGGCTGCCGGAGCAGGAGCGTGATCAGTCACCGTTTGCCTCCTTTACCCGCGCGGAAGTCGGCGTGTCCTTCACGCCACTGCTGAGCGGTGAGGTCGAAGTCGAAGGCGTCTTCCTCGACGGCCTCAAGCTGGCGCTCGAGCGTGATGCACAGGGGCGTGGCAACTGGGAAAGCCTGCTCGAGCATGCGGCGACGGCCGCCGACAGTGGCGCGGCGGATGAAGCGCTGCCGCCGGCCAAGAGCGCCGGTGTGGCGCTGGCGGATGACACGACCCCGTCGGTGCAGAATGGCGCCGGCAGCATGGCGGTCAATCTCGATATCGCCTCGGTGCAGGTCACCAATGGTCAGATCGCCTATCAGGACGCGGCCAGCGGGCTCGACATGACGCTCAATGACGTGGCGTTGACGTCCTCCAACGTCAGCCCCGACAAGGCCTTCCCGGTCGAGCTGTCGTTCGTGGCCGATGGGCGTGAGCCGGAACTTCAGAGCACCGTCAGCCTCGATGGCAAGGTGGCGCTGGACCTGCAGGGCGGCCGTCATGTGCTGACCGGCGTGAGCCTGGATACCACCACGCGCATGCCGTCGCTGGGTGACAAGGACCAGAGCGTGGCGCTGGACATCGACACCCTGACGCTGGATACCGACAAGCAGCTGTATCTGGCCGATGGCGCCGAGCTGGATGCGACGCTCCATCAGGCCGCGCTGGGTGACAAGGCCCTGCCGCTGAAAGCCACCTTCGGTGCCGAAGCGGACCTGGCGGCGGGCACGGCGAATCTCGAGAACCTGCTGCTGACCTCCGGCAGTGACCTTCGCCTCAGCGGGGCGCTCAAGGCCAAGGACATCACCGGCGATGCGCTCAGCTATAGCGGCCAGTTCAAGCTGGCACCGCTGTCGCCCAAGGCGTGGATGACGCGTGTCGGCATGGAAGCGCCGCAGACTGCCAAGAGCAGCGCGCTGACCTCGCTGGCCTTCTCCAGCCCGTTCAAGGGCGACATGTCGCAGGTGCAGCTGACCAACCTGGTGATGGCGCTGGATGACACCACCATCAATGGGCGTCTCGGCTCGTCCTTCGATGCCTCGCAGATCACCTTCGATCTGGATGTCGACGCGCTCAATCTCGATGACTACCTGGCACCGGCGGGCGCAGACGAGAAGACGGCAAGCCTGGGGGAAGCGCTCACGGCGGGCGTGATCGCGCCGGTCTATGCGGCTGATGGCGACGCGGAGCTGCTGCCGGTGGCATTGCTCAAGACGCTGGGGCTTCAGGGGCAGCTGGATATCGGCACGCTGATCGCCTCGGGACTCGAGATGAGCAAGGTGACCGCCAAGCTGTCCGGCCAGCCGGGTGTTCAGCAGCTCGATAGCCTGACGGCCAGCCTCTATGGCGGCTCGCTGGCGGCCAATGCGCGCATCGACAGCCGCAAGACACCGCTGAGCATGAGCTTCGGCGAGAAGCTGACCAACCTGGATATCGCGCCGTTCCTCAAGGCGCTGGCGCCGGAGCAGAAGGACATCCTGCGCGGTCGCCTGACGCTCAATGGTGACTACACCACCAGCACCAATCAGATCGACAGCATCAAGCGCAATCTGAACGGCAAGGGCAACTTCGAGATTCGCAATGGCGAGGTGCTCGACGTCAATATCTCCAGGGAGATGTGCACTGCCGTGGCAACGCTGAGTGGCAAGACCTCCTCACGCGAGTGGAAGGCCAATACACCGCTGGAGCGCGCGCAGGGCAGCTTTACGGTCACCAATGGCGTGATCAGCAATCAGGATCTCGCCCTGGCGATCCCGGGCATCGCGCTGGACGGCAAGGGCCAGCTCAACCTGCCGACCGAGGCCTTCGACTACAACGTGGCGGCGCGCTTCATCGAGGGCGCGGATGACGCGGCCTGTGAAGTCAATCCGCGTCTGATCAAGCTGCGCTTCCCGGTCCAGTGTCAGGGCAACCTGAGCGGTGAGCCGGGCGAGTGGTGTGGCTTCGATCAGAAAGGCTTCCAGACTGCCGCAGCGGAACTGGCCAAGGATGAAGCCAAGCGCAAGGCGGGCGAGAAGGTCAGCGAGAAGCTGGATGAGAAGCTCGACGAAGATACCCGCAAGAAGATCGACGACAAGCTGGGCGAAGGCGCCAGCGACAAGCTGAAGGGCGCGATTCAGGGGCTGTTCAACTGATCACGCGCTCCCTTCGCAGCAAGACCGGCACGCCAGCTCCTCGGGGCTGGCGTGCTGCCGTTTGAGCCCAGGCCATGGCGTCGACCATGGCGCGAGCAGAGGAAGTTTTGATGGCGCGACCTGACACTGCTGCCACGCCAGACGTGACAGCTCCCGAGAGCCACGCCACCCCCGGCTTCGAAGACATCGCCCTGAGCCCCGAGGCGTTTCAGGCGCGCGTGTTCGACTGGTTCGATGAGCATGGCCGCAAGCATCTGCCCTGGCAGGAGAACACCACGCCGTATCGCGTCTGGGTCTCGGAGATCATGCTCCAGCAGACCCAGGTCGCGACGGTGCTGCCGTACTACGCCCGCTTCATGGAGCGCTTCCCGGATGTCGCGGCGCTGGCGGCGGCGGATATCGACGACGTGCTGCACCTGTGGACGGGCCTTGGCTACTACGCGCGGGCGCGCAATCTGCACAAGGCCGCGCAGCAGGTCGTGAATGAGCACGACGGCGCCTTCCCGGTCGAGAGTGTCGAGGCACTGTCGGCCTTGCCGGGTATCGGGCGTTCGACCGCCGGGGCGATCATCAGCATCAGCACCGGACAGCGGGCGCCGATTCTCGATGGCAACGTCAAGCGCGTGCTGGCACGCCTGCATGCCGTGGAAGGCTGGCCGGGACGTCCGGCGGTGGAGCGCAAGCTGTGGACGCTGGCGGAGCGCTACACGCCGCAGGTGCGGCTGGCGGACTGGACCCAGGCGATGATGGATCTCGGGGCCACCCTGTGCACGCGCGGCAGCAAGCCGGATTGCGCGCGTTGCCCCTTCGAGGAGGTCTGCGTGGCGCATGCGCGTGGCGAAGAGAAGCGCTTCCCCGAGAGCAAGCCCAAGAAGACCATTCCGACGCGTCAGACGCTGATGTTGCTGGTCAGCGATGCGGCGGGGAAGATCCTGCTGGAACGCCGTCCGCCGACGGGCATCTGGGGCGGCCTGTGGGCGCCGCCACTGGTCGAGGACCGCGAGGCCGCGCGGGAATGGGTCACCCGCGAAGCCCGCGGCGCTCATCTGGAGGCGCCACTGGCGAGTTTCGAGCATGTCTTCAGCCACTTCCGGCTGACCATCACGCCGCAGCCGGTACAGCTGGGGGAGGCAGGGCTTGCGCCAGCTCAAGCGGCCGGGAGCGTCAACGAGTCAGGCGCCGACCGCCGCTTCGTCGACCCTGCCGCGCCGGATGCCGTGGGCCTGCCGGCGCCGGTCAAGGCGCTGCTGGCACGCTGCACGGATGATCTGTTCGGCCTGTGAGGCCTTGCTGGCGTCGGCATCAGCAGCACGTCTGGGGCAAAGCGGCTCAAGCGTGCGAGAATGAGGCAACAGTAAAGGCGTCTGGCGAAGGCTCGGCGCTCATCCGCACTGACATCCAGTTCTCTTACGGAGTTACCCATGCGCACCGTACATTGCCGCAAGTATGACCAGGACCTGCCGGGTCTCGATTTTCCGCCGCTGCCGGGCGATAAGGGCCAGGACATCTGGTCCAACGTCTCGAAGCAGGCATGGGAAGAGTGGCAGGCGCTGCAGACGCGTCTGATCAACGAGAAACACCTCAACATGATGGATGCCGACAGCCGTCGCTATCTGATGGAGCAGATGGATCGCTTCTTCAACAACCAGGAGACGGACCAGGCCGAAGGTTTCGTGCCGACGGACGCCGCCGCCAAGGGTGAATCGCAGGGTGGACAGGGCTACGAAGTCTGAGTGGCCGGCGAGGACGGCGGAAGGCGAATTACGACGCCAAATTCTTGATAAGCAAGGGTTGACGTCGGGAAAGGTTTTCTATTTAATACGTCCTCGTTGGCAAGGGCCAGATAGCTCAGTTGGTAGAGCAGGGGATTGAAAATCCCCGTGTCGGCGGTTCGATTCCGTCTCTGGCCACCAAGTGTTGGGGTATAGCCAAGTGGTAAGGCACCGGTTTTTGGTATCGGCATTCCCAGGTTCGAGTCCTGGTACCCCAGCCAGCTGACATGCAGTAACGTAGTAAGAAGACTCATATCTTGAGTTCTTTGTGCCGGCTTAGCTCAGTTGGTAGAGCAACTGACTTGTAATCAGTAGGTCGAGGGTTCGACTCCTTTAGCCGGCACCATCTTCAGGCTTCTGTAGATGAGCGAAGAACACACGATATAGAGGTCGCCTTGGCGGCTTTTTTTGTGTCTTCAGGTTGGCCAGATAGCTCAGTTGGTAGAGCAGGGGATTGAAAATCCCCGTGTCGGCGGTTCGATTCCGTCTCTGGCCACCAAGTGTTGGGGTATAGCCAAGTGGTAAGGCACCGGTTTTTGGTATCGGCATTCCCAGGTTCGAGTCCTGGTACCCCAGCCAATTCTGGCTAGCTGATGAAGTCGCAGGATGAATTCGGCAGCCAACAGAAAAGCCACCCTTCGAGGTGGCTTTTTTGCGTCTGGAGTAAAGGTCTGGACGGCGGCTTGGTATACCGCAGGCCAGCGCTCATCTCAGTGCGAGGTGGGCTCGTCCGGGTGCATCGCCAGCCAGCTCAGGCGCTTGCGATAGATGGTAGAGGGGGCGATCTCCAGTATCGCCGCAGCGCGGGGGATACTGCCATCACAGGCGCTGATGACGCTCTCGATCGCCTCGCGTTCGACCATCCACAGCGGGCGCAACGTGGTCTCGCTGTCCTTCTGCGCGTTGTGGCTGACTGACGTGCGATGCGCCGTGCTGGAAGGCAGGTCCAGCATGTCGGCCGTCAGCACCTCACCATCATTGAGGATGATGGCGCGCCGCAGCGTGTTTTCCAGCTCCCGCACATTGCCGGGCCAGTCATGGGCCAGCAGCTGACGCTCGGCACATGCACTGAGTCGTGTGAAGCGCTTGCCCTCGTGACCTGCCATGCGGCCCAACAGCCCGGTGGCGATCTCCAGGATATCCTGACCGCGCTCGCGCAGCGGCGGCACCTTGAGCGGGATGACGTGCAGACGATAGAAGAGGTCTTCCCGGAAGCGGTGAGTATCGACCAGTACCCGCGGGTTCTGATGCGTGGCGCACACGATGCGGCAATTGACCTCTACCGTGCGCGTGGCACCCACCGGCATTACCTGTCCTGTCTGCAGGAAGCGCAGCAGCTTGCTCTGCAAGGGTAATGGCAGCTCCGCGATCTCATCGAGAAACAGCGTCCCCCCATCTGCCGCCACGGCGAGCCCCTGCTGGGCGCTCACGGCCCCCGTGAAAGCCCCGCGCACATGTCCGAACAATTGCGACTCCAGCAGCTCTGCCGGAATGGCAGCACAATTGACGGCGATGAACGGGCCGTCACGTACCGGGCTATGGCGGTGAATGGCAGTGGCACACAATTCCTTGCCGCTGCCGCTTTCGCCGGTGATGAAGATGGGAGCGTCCGAGTGGGCGACCTGGATGAGAGTGCGATAGAGCGTCTGCATGGCCGAAGAGTCTCCGATAAACTCCCCAAAACCGCGAGGTCGCTTTACCGGTAGTTCCCTTACCCGCGAGGTAGTGGAGATATCGTCAGCCAGATTCAATGCAGTAGCCGATGATGCAGCCTGATGAGCTTTCAGTGCGGTCATGAGTGTTGTTCCCTTGCTGCTGGTCTTTCTGCATTGCCTGCGCTTCGTGCGAGCGGGCTGCGAAAGAATAATTGTCGGGCTGCTTCTGGTGACAGCCTCACCGGAGAGTCTGGATTCTCCAGCGTTGAGTGTTCGTCTTGGGGGTTTATCGAGTACCCATATAGAGGTTAATGACTTGTGCGAGATGATCATGGCGGCTTTTAGTGCGTTTTTTCCGCTCCCCCTGAGTGGCAGACTTCTCAGTCTCGACGCTTGCCTGGCTGACCAACTCTCTACTCACGCTGAAAGGGTGAGTTCTGGTATCTGACGGTCTGTCTTCCCGCGGATGACTGTCCCGAGCAGTGCATCACTGGGCGTCTTCCTCCTCATCTTCGTTGTTGTGGGTAATGGTGAAGTCAGTCGACGACGTCTGAGAGCTGCCATCCGCGGACTGATCCGCAGTGCTGTCGATGGTGCCGGTGGAACCATCACTCAGTGTCTGTTCGATCTGTTGCCAGTTGCCGATCGAGGTACTGCTGCCGGTATTGAGGGTGTATTCCCCGATATTGGTATCGGACCCTTCCCCCAGGCTGCCGGCCTTCTTGCTCTCGTAGAGAATCAGGGCGGTTTCTGCGCTACGTGCCGGAAAGTCGTAGGGGAAGGGCCCCATCAGCGAGTTGGCGCTGGCCGTCGTGGCCAGCAGGCATCCCGCGCTGACGACTCCCAGGCTGATACGTGTGAAAGCATTCATGTCTTGCTCCTTTCGCTCTGTGAAAGATGCAGTGTCTGATGCGTGAAGACTCTTATGTCGGCAGGTACTGAAACACACGCGGGTCGCCCCGCGTGTGTTGGTTGCCTGCTGAGGATTTACGGAGTAACGGGGCCGACGGAGACGGACATGTTGTTACCCACAGAGGTGGCCGTATTGCTGATGACTGGGCCATCGAAGCTGCCTGCCGGCGGCAGATCCAGCGTGATGCCGCTGACTGTGGCAGTCGAGCTGATGTTGGCGAAGCTCATCTGGGTATTGTCGGCAATCAAGGCGCTATTGATATCGGTGCTATCCAGAGTGACCGACAGATTGTTACCCACGGAGGTCGCGGAATTGTCCACGGTCAGGTTGAGGATGTCGTTGACCGTAGCCAGTGAGTCGACATTTGCCAGCTGGGGGCCGTGGGAGTGACGACCATGCCCACCGCCATAGAGTTCGCTTCCGGACAGGGTCTGCTCATTATGCAGATTGACCATGGCATCGCTGTCGATGGAGATATTGTTGCCCACCGAGGTGGCAGCATTTTCCAGTGCCTCAAGCTTGGAGATGTCAGGATTGGGCGTTGAGCCGGCATAGCTGATATAGACATCCACATCGGCCGATGCTTTCGCCATGGCATCAGCATCAGCTTCAGCTTTTAAGCCTTTGAATCCGGCACTGGCCTCGGCACTGGACTTGGCTTTGGCTTTGGCGCTGAGGCTATCCACCAGCTCTATGGTCGGGTCGCCTGCTTCGCCAGCGCCGTAGCTGATATCACTGACGATAGCTGTGGATGACACATCGCCGACTTGCTTCTGCAGGCTTTCGATCATGACCAGGCCGCCCGGGTCTGTGATGCCCGGATCAATATAGACGTCAATGTTGACATCGGTATTTACCTGTCCATCCCAGTCCCAGTCCACTTCATCGAAGGCTTGCGCCTGACTTGCCATCATCACACCACTTACGAGACCGATGGCGACTGCGAGCTTATTATAGGTAGTCATTGTCATGTTCCTCATGAATGTTGACTTATTGTGCTGCGCTGGATGCTGCCGGTACTTCTGATGCGGGTGTTGCTTGCAACGGTGTTGCGACTGCTTCATTGCCATTTGCTGCATTGCTGCTGGTATTGGCTGCGGCCACTTGCTGCGTGTTGCTATCGTCATCTGCAACATGCTGTCCCGGGTGCAATGCACATTCCTGTCCCGCAGGTACAGGAAGTCCCAGGCCTTCAGTCAGAAGCTGATACGCGCCCATCTCCACGACTGATCTCACCCCCAGCTGCAGTGGTTCATTGCGCACTGCGCCGGAATCAAACTCGATCAACTGATTGCCGAAGAAGCGGTAGATACCGGCTTCGACTTCGTAACCGACCACCTGCTTCTGCAGGCTGGTGACATAGACGGTGCGGAAGGTGCGGATATCGACCATGCGCAGGTCCAGACCGACGTTGATGACTGCAGTGCGCAGTCCGGCCCCGATTCCGCTGACGAACAGGCGGGCACCACCGCTTGAAATGTTGTAATTGAGCTCTGTCAGTGCACCGAGAACCACGAAATGCGAAGGAAGTACCGCGAGGTTCCGGGGGGTATAAGCCAATGCCTTCTGCTCGAAAAGTTGCTGCTCTGCCAGCGGGACTCGCACATCGAGACGCTCGGTAAGATGTACCTTGCGAGTCTTGTAGAGGGCACTTATCAGCATCTCGGATACGCCCTGGGTCACGGCAGCGCTCTCTGTCACGGTGGAGTAGCTGCGTTGACCGGTCTTGTCCGTCACCTGGCCCACTGCAATCACAGGCAGGTTGGTGGCGCCTTGCACCCGGCTGAGTGATACGAGGCATTCACTATATGGCGTGTTGTTTGAGGTGACTGGTGGCCCTACGACCGGTTCGACATTGTCGAATTTCGGTTCGACAGCTGCGCAGCCCCCCAGCACTGTGGCCATGCAAGCGGCCATGCATATCCGTGGCTTAAACATGCTGGAAGTTCCCCTGGTGTGACGCATGATCCTGCGCCGTTATTTTTTCTCTGATATGTCTCTATCAGTTGTTCTGCCGTGTTTTCTAAGGGGCATGAAGCGTGCCAAACAATTTCACAATATTTCACAGACACTTACGCATTAATGCGCAATGTTGCGTGCGATGCGTTTTGCAAATGGCGAAGCGAAGTGAGGGGAAATACCACGGGCGTGGTGCCAGTGATGAGTCGCTGATTAAGCCGCTTGTCTCACGGAAGATGAGAGTTCGTGGCAACAGGATGAGTCGGGACTGGCGAGAGGGGATGACTGAAGGAATTTGTCATCCGCGAGGCACAGGCAGCCTCATGTTTTCTTGAGAAGGGTGATGGCGGGTGTGGTGTGAGATTGGATGGTCTTTTAACGATCTTGTGGATCAGATCTCTATGCTTATTTCATGAATCTCGGGGTTGAAGTCTGTTGTATGGCCCATAGGTGGGACAGTGCGGGCAAGCCGCATGCTAGAACGCCAGATTCCACTTTCCTCAATGCAAGACATTGATGCCTTAAGGAGAGCATGATGACAGCTTCACGCCATATGACCTCGTACAACGCCACTTCTGCTCTTTCGTCCAAGCAACGCCAACATGAGCAGACCGATGGTGGCAACGTCAGCGCCGCTGCAGAAGCCTCCAATCAGCAGCTGGACGCCCGTCAGACCAATGCCGACCGTGATCAGGCGCCGGAAGCCTATCTCGACAAGTCGGGCAGCGACCGAGGCTCCGATCACTCGAGAGACGCCTATCCGACGCGCCTGAGCCAGCCGCCGGAGCATCTGTGGCAGAAGCGCCGCGAGCCCGTCGTGCACTCGCGTGCCGATGAGGGGCCGCTGGGCGCCGAGCAGCTCAAGCGTTTCAAGAGTGACGGCTTCCTGTTCGAGCCGGAATTCCTGGCGCCGGAGGAAGTCGAGGCGCTGAAGACCGAGCTGGCAGCGCTGCTCGACAACGAAGAGTGGCAGGGGCGTGATTTCACCATCACCGAGCCCAAGAGCCGCGAGATTCGCTCAATTTTCGCCGTGCACCTCCTGTCCGAGCGCTTCCGCCAACTGGCAGAAGACCCGCGCCTGGTCGATCGCGCGCGCCAGATCCTGGGGGGCGATGTCTATCTCCACCAGTCGCGCATCAACTACAAGCCGGGCTTCGAGGGCAAGGGCTTCAACTGGCACTCGGACTTCGAGACCTGGCACGCCGAGGATGGCATGCCGGAGATGCGCGCGGTCAGCGCCTCGATCATCCTGACCGACAATCACCACTTCAATGGCCCGCTGATGCTGATCCCCGGCTCGCATGAAGTCTTCGTGCACTGCCTGGGCGAGACGCCGGATGACAACCACAAGTCATCCCTGCAGACCCAGAAGGTCGGTGTGCCCTCGCGCGAAGCACTGAGCGAGCTGATCGCCGAGCGTGGTATCGAAGCGCCGACCGGTGACGCCGGTGGTCTGTTGATGTTCGACTGCAATACGCTGCATGGCTCCAACGCCAACATGTCGCCGGACCCGCGCAGCAACGCCTTCTTCGTCTACAACCGTGTCGACAACGCGATGCAAGCGCCCTTTGCCGCCGCGCGTCCGCGCCCGGAGTTTCTCGCGCACCGTCTCGATGGTGGCTGGGACGAACTTGAAGACTGAGCTTGAAAACTGAAGTTGAAGACTGAGCTTTCAAACTGAAGTTGAAGACCGAGCTCGAAAACTGAAGTTAAAGACCGAGCTTGAAAGCTTCGCTTTGAAGATCGAAGTGGACTGAACTACACAACGCCGGGTTGCGCTCAGGCGGCGAAATCTCGGACGTTGGTGTGGTAGTGGCAGGCTGTCGGGGCGACGTATCATTGCGATATCTCTCATTGATCGTCTTTCATTGATCCTCCATCACGCCCCGACAGGAGTTCTGCATGCCGCTTGCTCAGCGTTTCACCCCACGTTTCAGCGATGGTCGCGTCTTCGCTCATGACCTCGGCAAGGTGGTCTGTGTCGGCCGCAATTACGCCGCCCATGCCGCGGAGCTCGGCAATGAAGTGCCCAGCGAGCCGCTGTTGTTCATCAAGCCCGCCACCAGTGTGACGCCGATGGACAAGCCATTGGCGATCTCGCGGCGTCGCGGCCAGTACCACTATGAGGCCGAGCTGGCGCTGCTGATCGGCAGGCCGCTGTGTGAAGCCAGCGAAGCAGAGGCGCTGGAAGCACTGGCCGGCATGGGCCTGGCACTGGATCTGACCCTGCGTGAGCGCCAGAGCAAGCTCAAGGCCAAGGGCCAGCCGTGGGAGCTGGCCAAGGCCTTCGATGGCAGCTGCCCGTTGTCTTCCTTCGTGGTGCTGGAAGGGCCGCGTTGGCGTGATGCCGATGGCGAGCTGCACAGCGTGGATTTCCAGGCGCTGCACTATCGCTTCGCCATCGACGGCGAGCAGCGCCAGCAGGCGGATACCAGCCTGATGCTGTTCCCCGTCGCGCGTCTGCTCAGTGAGATCAGCCACAGCTTCACCCTGCTGCCCGGCGATGTGGTGCTGACCGGCACGCCGGAAGGCGTCGGCGAGCTGAATCCGGATCAGGCGCTGGCACTGGCGCTGGACGCCCCGGATGGCAGCGGCGAGCTGTTGCGCATCGAGACACGCACGCGCGGCGTGGCATGACGTCTGGGGCTGAGACAGCCTTGAGTGAGTAGACAGCAGCCCTGAGCGGGTTGAAAACAGCCCTGAGCGGGTTCTGAAAAAGAAAAGCCCCTGCCGGGTCACCGGCAGGGGCTTTTGCTGTCTGGGCTTTAGCTTTTGCTATCCGGGCCAATCCTTCCGAACCTGATCCTTCCAAACTCGGTTTATTGAGCTAGGGCCCGAGCCTCGCACAAGTCTCAGCTCTCCAGGTAGGTATAGCCGTCGAGACCGGCCTTCAGGTCTTCGAGCAGGTCTGCCTGTTCCAGCGCATTCAGGTTGGATGACTTGAGCTGACGCGCGAGGCGTGCGGCCAGCTGCTCCGGGTCGAAGTTCACGTAACGCAGCACCTGCGCCACGCTATCACCCTGAATCGCATGCGAAAGCTGCCACTGGCCGTCATCGTCGAGGCTGGCATCCACGGAATCGGTATCGCCGAACAGGTTGTGCAGGTCGCCGAGGATTTCCTGATAGGCGCCGACCATGAAGAAGCCGAGCAGCTTCTCTTCATCGGCATGCCATTCCGGCAGCGGCAGGGTGGCGTCCAGGCCCTGGTCATCCACATAGGTGTCGATGCGGCCATCGCTGTCGCAGGTGATGTCCTGAATCACGCCACGTCGTGTCGGCGCGCGATCGAGACCGGTCAGCGGCAGGATCGGGAAGATCTGCTCGATGCCCCAGATGTCCGGCAGCGACTGGAACAGCGAGAAGTTGACGAACAGCTTGTCGGCCAGCTTCTCGTTGAGCTCATCGAGCACCGCGCGGTGCGAACGCTGGCGCGCATCGAGACGCCCGGCCAGGCTGCGACACACGTTGGTGTAGATGGCTTCGGCCTCGGCGCGGATGGCGATACTCGCCAGCCCCATCACGAAGCGCTCCTGCACCTGATGCTGGGCGTGCACCACGGCGTGGTAGATCTCTACCAGCTCACGCGGCTCCAACTGACCTTCCAGTCGTGCGGCCTGCGCCCACAGCGCGGCGATCTGGGCATCGTCCTCGCGGCGTGCGGGCAGCGGCAGGTTCACGCGCTCCTCGCCGATCACGTCCGTCACCAGCACCGCATGATGGGCGGTCAGGGCGCGGCCGGATTCGGAGATGATGTGCGGATGCGGCAGGTCATGGGCATCGCAGACGGCGTGGAAGGCGCCGACCACATAGTCGGCATATTCGCGCATCGAGTAGTTGAGCGAGCAGGCGCTTTCCGAGCGCGTGCCTTCGTAGTCCACGCCCAGGCCGCCACCGACATCGACGATTTCCACACCGGCGCCAGCTTCGTGCAGGCCCTGATAGAAGCGCGCGCACTCGGCCAGACCGCGCTGGATATCGCTGATGTCCGCGATCTGGGAGCCAAGATGGAAGTGGACCAGCTTGAGGCAGTCCAGCGCATCCACCTCGCGCAGACGTTCGACCAGCGCGACGATCTGGCTGGCGGTCAGGCCGAACTTGGACTTCTCGCCGCCGGTGTTCTGCCAGTTGCCCTTGCCGATGGTGGCCAGGCGCGCGCGCAGGCCGATGCGCGGACGCACGCCCAGGCGCTGTGCCTCTTCCAGCACCAGCTCCAGCTCGCTGGCCTTCTCGACCACCAGATGCACGCGGTGGCCGAGCTTCTCGCCCATCAGCGCCAGACGCACGTATTCGCGGTCCTTGTAGCCATTGCAGACGATGACCGACGGGCCGCTGTCCGACAGCGCCAGCACGGCGAGAAGTTCCGGCTTGCTGCCGGCTTCCAGGCCGACACGCCCGCGTGAGCGCTCGCTGGTCGCCAGCAGTTCCTCGACCACGCGACGCTGCTGATTGACCTTGATCGGGTAGACGGCGGTGTAGCTGGCGCCATAGCCGCGCGAGCTGATGGCGGCATCGAAGGCGGCACACAGCTGCTCGACGCGGTCATGCAGGATATCGGCGAAGCGAACCAGCAGCGGCAGGCGCAGGCCCTGGGCGCGCGCCTTGTCGATCAGCGAGATCAGCGGCAGCGCAGGCGTGCCCGGCTCGCCATGCGGGCGCACCAGTGTCAGGCCATCCTGGCCCACGTCGAAATAGCCGCTGCCCCACTGGTCGATGTTGTAGGTGCGGCGTGCTTCGGCTGCAAAGGAGGTCATCGCGGTCTCCGGAGATGGACGGCGTGAAGGCAAGCCCGGCGGTGCTCAACAGGTGTGGGCAGCGTCGGAGAAGACAATGACGCCCGCAGGAATGCGGGCGCTCAGAGGGCGCATTATGCCTGCTGGGGGCCAGCAGGCAATTGCTTTGACGACTCGGACAGCGTGGGAGGTGCCGATCAGGCCGGTTGCGTGGCCTCGGGCAGCGGCAGAGCGCCTTCCTCGATACGCCGACCCAGCAGCTGGCGGTACTGTGCCGGGTTCTTCGGCGTCAGGCTGTGGGCGGGCGGGTCCACGTAGACCACCAGCAGGCGTGACAGCCAATAGCGCAGCGCGGTCATGCGCAGCATGCTCGGCCACAGGCGGCGTTCGTCGGCATTCATCGGGCGCTCGGCGAGATAGGCGCTGAGCAGGGCGTCATAACGCGCCTGGTCCAGCCGGCCATCGTCATTGGAGCACCAGTCATTGACCAGAATCGACAGATCGAAGATCAGGTCGCCGGTGCAGCCGTTGTAGAAGTCGATGATGCCGCCGAGACGGTCGCCGTCGAACAGGGTGTTGTCGCGGAACAGGTCACCGTGCAGCGCGCCCTGCGGCAGGTCGACACCGCTGAAGACGTCTTCGCAGACATCGATCTCGTCGGCCATCAGCGCCTGGTCTTCCGAGCTCAGATACGCCAGCACCTTGTGGTGCATCGGCTTGATCCAGTGCAGGTCACGGGTATTGGGGCGGTGGCCGGTGAAATGCTGCGAGACGGCATGCATGCGCCCCAGCGCCGCGCCGATCTCGCGGCACTGGGCCACGTTGGGCGAGACCGGCCAGTTGCCCGGCATACGCGGGAACAGCAGCGCCGGCTTGCCTGCCAGCACCTTGAGCGCCTGGCCGTCGCGGTCGTGCAGTGGGCCCGGCACCGGCAGCTTGTGGCTGGCGAGGAAGTCGAGCAGCTCGACGAAGAAGGGCAGTTCCGCATGCTCGCCCTGCTCGAACAGGGTCAGCACCATCTCGCGGCGATCGGTGGTGACGAAGAAGGTCGAGTTCTCGGTGCCGTGCGCGACATCCTCAAGCGATGTCAGCGTGCCTGCGTCGTACTCTGCCAGAAATTCTGCGACCTGAGCGTCGCTCAGGGGGGTAAAGACTGCCATGGGTGACTCTTCTCGCCGAAATGTGTCCGCCCCGCCAGTGGCGCGCCGCCGGAGCGAAACGGCGGCAATGCGCTGACAGGAGTTGTTGTAGGTATGCAGGAAGGATGCCGCCACGCCCGGGAGCAAGAGGTGTGCCGCGGGCGTGACGCCTGTCGCTGCTGGCTCAGCTGTCGCGTGAACCAGATGCCGAGCTTATCACTTTTTCAGTGCCCAGCCGGGTACCTTGAGCTGGCTGGCACTGGTGACGCTGGACTTGATGAAGTTGCCGTTGCCGTCACTGTCGAGCAGGAAGAAGGGCGCGCCGCCCTTGGGGATGATCTCGATGGCATACAGATGGCCATTGACGCGGTATTCGCGCAGCTGGCGGTCATCCTGCTGACGGCTGGTGATCTGCGGCTTGGGGGTCTCGCTCTCGGCGACGGCCAGCGGCGCACTCAGGGCGGTGACGGCCAGCAGCAGCCCGGTGGCCAGCAGCGTGGGCAGGCGCAGCAGGGAATGCGGAGCAATGGAAGCAGTCGAGCGCATGACAATCCTCCTTTACACAAGCGCAGCCTGTATCAGGTTCCGCGTGCAAAAGTTCTGTGAGCAAGGGGCCTGCAGGCAGGGTGCCTGCGAGCAAGCACCCGGTGCGTACCCGTGCAGAAGACAAGCGAATCGGCGCTGGCCTGAAACCTTGCCTGATGGCGCAGTTTACGTCCCTTGCCGGCAGTGTGCACGACTTCCCGCCATCAATGCCGGGCGCAGAAGACACACGCGCCGAGGGTGGTGACTGTGCCTCGCCGCAGCCCTTGCGTATCATGACAGCCATAGCTGCCGAGAGGTTTTCGGCCCCGACTCTGCTTGCCCCAAGCTCACCCTTCAGCCTACGGATGCGACTGCTCATGGCCGCCACGCCGATCGTTCTCGTCGATGGATCTTCCTATCTCTATCGTGCCTTTCATGCTCTGCCGCCGCTGACCACCTCCAAGGGCCTGCCCACCGGCGCGGTGAAGGGCGTGATCAACATGCTCAAGAGCCTGATTCGCCAGTACCCGGACAGCCCCATGGCGGTGGTCTTCGATGCCAAGGGCAAGACCTTCCGCGACGACATGTACCCCGAGTACAAGGCCCAGCGCCCGCCGATGCCGGATGACCTGCGCCTGCAGGTCGAGCCACTGCATGCCTGCGTGCGTGCCCTTGGCCTGCCACTGCTGTGCGTGGAAGGCGTCGAGGCCGATGACGTCATCGGCACCCTGGCGCGCATGGCGACCGAGGCCGGGCGTGACGCCGTCATCTCCACCGGCGACAAGGACATGGCCCAGCTGGTGAACGAGCACATCACCCTGGTCAACACCATGAAGAACGAGACGCTGGACGTGGACGGCGTCACCGAGAAGTTCGGCATTCCGCCGAACCTGATCATCGACTTCCTCGCGCTGATGGGCGACAAGGTCGACAACATTCCCGGCGTGCCGGGCGTGGGCGAGAAGACCGCGCTGGGCTTGCTGCAAGGCATGGAAGGCGGCCTCGATACCATCTACGGCGATCTCGATCGCATCAAGACGCTCAGCTTCCGTGGCGCCAAGACCCTGGCCAAGAAGATGGAAGCGCATCGCGAAGATGCCTATCTCTCCTACCGCCTCGCCACCATCAAGCTGGACTGCGAGCTGGAATATGGCCTGGATGACCTCGCGATCGCCGCGCCGGACACCGCCGCGCTGGTCGAGCTCTACAAGGAGATGGAGTTCCGCGCCTGGCTGAAGGAGCTGCTGGAAGGCGGCGACATGGCGGCTACCCCGCATGCTGACGAGAAAGATAGTGGAGTCGCCGGCAGTGACCTGTTCGGTGACAGCATCGCGCCCGTCGCTGAAAAGGCCTCAGGCAAGGGCAAGACCGCCGCTGCGCCAACCCCTGATCTGGAAGCGGCGGAAGAGGGCGACGAGATGCCCGATGCGCTGCCGCCGCGTGAGGAGCGCAACTACCGCGCCATCACCGAGCAGGCCGAGCTGGACGCGTGGCTCGAGCGCGTGCGCAACGCCACCTCGCTGTGCTTCGATCTCGAGACCACCAGCCTCAACTACATGGAAGCTGAGATCGTCGGTATCGGCATGGCGCTGGAAGTCGGCGAGGCCGTCTACATTCCCGTCGCTCACAGCTATCTGGATGCCCCCGCGCAGCTGGAGCGCCAGGCCGTGCTGGAAGCGCTGACGCCGATTCTGGCCGATACCGCCATCACCAAGATCGGCCAGAACCTCAAGTACGACATCGAGGTGCTGGCGCGCTATGACATCGCGGTGGCCGGCCCACTGGCCGACACCATGCTGATGTCCTACGTGCTCAATTCCACCGCGACCCGTCACGACATGGACTCGCTGGCGCTCAAGTATCTGGGCGAGAGCACCATCAGCTTCACCGACATCGCCGGCAAGGGCGCCAAGCAGCTGACGTTTGATCATATCGCGCTGGAAGAGGCGATGCCGTATGCCTGCGAGGATGTCGACATCACCCTGCGCCTCGCCGCGTTGCTGATGCCGCGCATCGAGAAGCTGGGGCGTCTGGATGAAGTTCTGCGTCAGTTCGAGTATCCGCTGATTCCGGTGCTGGCGCGCATCGAGCGCAACGGCGTCGCGATCGACCCCGAGCGCCTGCACGTCCAGACCCGCGAGCTGACCGAGCAGATCCACGACATCGAGAAGCAGGCCTTCGAGCTTGCGGGCCGCGAGTTCAACCTCTCTTCCCCCAAGCAGCTGGGCGAGATCCTCTTCGAGGAGCAGAAGCTGCCAGTCAAGAAGAAGACGCCCAAGGGCGCGCCGTCCACCGCCGAAGCGGTACTGGAAGAGCTGGCGCTGGACTACCCGCTGCCCAAGCTGATCATGCGCCATCGCGGCATGACCAAGCTCAAGAGCACCTACACCGACAAGCTGCCGCAGCTGGTCAACCCGACCACGCGTCGCCTGCACACCAGCTACCATCAGGCCGTCACCGCCACGGGGCGTCTGTCGTCGTCTGATCCGAACCTGCAGAACATCCCGGTGCGCAGTGACGAGGGCCGTCGTATCCGTCAGGCCTTCATCGCGCGCCCCGGCTATCGCATCGTCGCGGCGGATTACTCGCAGATCGAGCTGCGCATCATGGCGCACCTCTCCGGTGACAAGGGCCTGCTCTCGGCCTTCGCCGACAACCGCGACGTGCACGCCGCCACCGCCGCCGAAGTCTTCGGCACCGAGGAATCACGTGTCAGCAGTGACCAGCGTCGCAGCGCCAAGGCCATCAACTTCGGGCTGATCTACGGCATGTCCGCCTGGGGGCTCTCGCGCCAGCTGGATATCGAACCCGGCCAGGCCAAGACCTACATCGAGCGCTACTTCGAGCGTTATCCGGGCGTCGCCACCTACATGGAAGACACGCGTCAGCTCGCCGCCGAGCAGGGCTACGTCGAGACCATCTTCGGCCGCCGTCTCTACCTGCCGGAAATCGGCTCGCGCAATCACGCGCGTCGCAGTGCCGCCGAACGCACCGCCATCAACGCCCCGATGCAAGGCAGCGCCGCCGACATCATCAAGCGCGCCATGATCGACGTGGACGCCTGGCTGGCGGGCAATGACGGTGACAAGGCGTACGACGCCATGATGGTCATGCAGGTACACGATGAACTCGTCTTCGAAGTCGCCGAAGCGCAGGTCGAAGACTTCATGAAAGACGTCGCGCAGCGTATGCAGAACGCCGCCTCCCTCGACGTTCCGCTGCTCGTCGAAGTCGAGCAAGGCGACAACTGGGAAGAAGCGCACTAAAAACTTACTTTTAACCAGAACAGCAAGCCCTTACTCAGGGCTTGCTGTTTTTAAAAAATAAATAGTCTGCTATTTTTTAGCTCCAGTTAGCTGTCGGGTTCCGTCTGATTGGTTACACTCTGAGTAAACAACTCCGGTCGTTCGACCTGCCACTCCTTCATTGCTGCTATAGGCGCTTTGTGGTGTAGTGCCTTCTGAGGAATGTGGTGGTTATAGAGCCAGCAATAACGCTCGAGTGTCTGTTCTAAATCCTCACTTGAGTCATAACGCCGAGTCGCCAGAACATCGCTGATACGCCCATTGAAGCGCTCCACCATCCCGTTCGTTTGGGGTCTGCCTGGCCTGATCAATCGATGCTCAATACCATGGTTCTGACATTCCTGGTCGAAAAGATGATTTCCACTGGGCTTACGTTCGCCACCCACGGTGAAGCGATCGGTAAAGGATTTACCATTGTCCGTGAGCACGGTTCGAATCGTGAAGGGAGCCTCCTCTTCCACACGCTTCATGAACGCCTGGGCGTCCTTTGCAGATTGACTTGATCTGACCTCCAGATACACCCACCGAGTGGCACGATCAATCGCGACGTAGAGATAACGCTTCTGATCTTCGTCAGGCATTTGGGGCAGGTGCTTGATATCAATGTGCACATACCCGGGCTCATAATCCTTGAAAGGCCGATGCTTGGGCTTCTCGTCCTCCTTCGCATCTTGACGCGCCAGCTTGGCGAGAGTCGGTACATCACGTCGTTTGAGCATGCGCTGAAGTGCGGAACGCGACAGATTGGGGTTCAGGAATTCCCGAGCAACGACAAGTAGATCATCGAGCCCCAGGCGAAGCAGTTCACGTGCGGCGATGACGATCTCTTCCTGTTCTGAGGTCAGAGTCGCGAGTAGGTTATGACGTGTGTGGGAACGATCCAGGACATCATCACGATAGCGCCAGCGCTGTATAGTTGAGACGCTGACCCCGAACTGACGAGCGAGATCTTTGTTCGTCATGCTGGAAGGAGCTGCTTGGATGTCGGCACGGATTTTCGGTGTCGTCGTCGCTTGCTTATGCAGCTTGATGTCCATGAAGCCTTTCCTGAATAAATTGCTTGATGAGCTCACGAGAGGCTAACAAAGGATAGCTTCGTTGTGAAATCCGATCATCCGGCACCCTACAGCTATTTCTTATTGTTAATGAAGTTATATCTTCGATGCAAATGTCCTTGTTAGAGATAGTTACCTTGATCGGGGGATCGCCACGATGTGGCCTATAAGATAATAAACAATTTTCAAATTTGTCCGAAACACCTTCCATGTCACTCATTCTATAAGTTTCTGGTGTTTGACAATGTATGCAGCCTTCTATTAGTTTGTCTAGATATTCTTCAGATTCTTTCCGATAGAATTTTATTAGACCGAGGAATTGATTCTTGTTTTTATATGCCATTTACTGTCCTGATGAAGTTTTTATAGTCTAGATAAGCGTCCAAGTTTAAGTATAGAGACTATTTTGTATTAGACCACTGGCTACGTTGATCCTTGGCGGCGGTAGGCCGATGCTGTGGGTGGTGTCCGGTTTTCCGGACGCTGGCTGCGTGATGGCGCAGCCTATAACAATCAGATCCGGCGGGTGTGGTGGCAGAGGAATACGGCTGCCCACGATGACCGGACACGCCAAGGGAGAGCGGTGATGGCTCAGCAGATGCCTGTGTCAGGCGCGGTGGGCGGGGAGAAGATGGCAGCCCCGCTGCGCGATGATCTACCTGCCACCTCGATTCATCTGGAGCGGGCGCGCCGCGAGTTGCTGCGTGCCGCGATGGATGCGGTGGAGGAGTGGGTCGTGGTGGTGGATGCCCAGGGCGGTATCCAGTTTCTGAATGCGCCCTATGCCGAGTTTCTCGGCGTAGAGGCCAGCGAGGTGCTGGGGCGCGATGTCAGCGAGGTGATCGAGAACACCCGCATGCACGAGGTGCTGGAGAGCGGACGCGCGGAGCTTGCCCAGCTGCAGTTGATTCGTGGCCACCATATGATTGCCCACCGTTACCCCATCTTCCGCGATGGCGAGCTGATCGGCGCCATCGGCTCGGTGCTCTATCACGACACCTGGGAATGGCGGCAGGTGAATGCCCAGGTTCAGGCGCTGGAAGCGGAGGTTGACTATTACCGTCAGGCGCTGGAAACCCCCACCGGCGCGCGCTGGCAGCTGAGTGACATCATCGGCGATTCGCCCGCGATGCGTGAGCTGGCCTGCAAGGTGCGCAAGATCGCCCCCGGCGGGGCCTCGGTGTTGATCCGTGGCGAGTCCGGTACCGGCAAGGAGCTGTATGCCCATGCGCTGCACCGTAGCTCGGCGCGTGCCAAGGGGCCCTTCATCAAGCTCAACTGCGCAGCGATTCCCGAAGCGCTGCTGGAAGCGGAGCTGTTCGGCTATGAAGAGGGCGCCTTTACCGGTGCGCGGCGAGGCGGCAAGCCCGGCAAGTTCCAGCTTGCGGATGGCGGCACGCTGTTTCTCGATGAGGTCGGTGACATGCCGCTGGCGATGCAGGCCAAGCTGCTGCGCGTGCTGCAGGACCGCGAGGTCGAGGCGGTCGGCGCGACCCGTCTGGTCAGCGTCGATGTGCGTGTCATCGCCGCGACTCACCGCCCGCTGGAAGCGCTGGTCGAGAGCGGCGAATTCCGCGAAGACCTCTTCTACCGCATCAATGTGGTGCCCTTGAAGGTGCCGCCACTGCGCGAGCGCCGCGACGACCTGCCGACCCTGGCCACGCACCTGCTGTCACGTCTGGCGCGACGCAGTGGCCGCCGCCCGCCGATTCTCTCCGAAGCCGCCCTCGAACGCCTGTGCGCCCACCATTGGCCCGGCAACGTGCGCGAGCTGGAAAACGTGCTCGAAGCCGCCTTCTATCTGGGCGGGAGCCATATCCAACCGACCGATCTACCGGATGCCATCGGCGCCCGGCATGGCGATGCCCGACACGCCGCTACCCATCAAAGCGACTTGTCCACACCCGCTTCAGCGTCCGAGTCGTCCACAACCACCCGGGATTCGCACACCACGCCGACCACGCTGCGTGAGGCGATGGCCCAGGCGGAGCGCCAATTGATCGAGGATGCGCTGCGCGCCGCCGAGGGCAACCGCACCCGCGCCGCCCGTCAGCTCGGCATCGCCAAGTCCTCACTCTATGAGAAGCTCAACCGGCATGGCCTGCTGGCTGAAACGCCCTGATCGACCGGCATTTCACCTCCCCGCCACCAACGAGTGGCCAAAGCGTCCGGAATCTCGGTCAGTGACCGGAATTCCGGACGCTTTGCGTTTCTCGCCACCCCACGGCGTGCATAGCCGCATGGGGTCTGAATTCCTCTATCGGCATATTCGACTGGAGTCGTAGACAGAATTCATGACAGCGCGCGACCTTGGTCGCAGCCTTGGCGGCCTGAGTGTCCGGCTTTCCGGACGCTGTCGTAAGCCGATACTACCGCGCAGGGCGCGATGAGTCGGCTCGCGCGGACCTTCCCCTCGTAGCTCTCTGAAATCATTGACGTTGTTGTGGCGTGGTCAGCCGCTTGCGTTGTCATCGGGTAAGTTGACGTAAGCGTCATCTTGCAACGTGGCTCATGTCCAGCAAGCCACAAGCCGTACGACCAGCGAGCACAACAACAAATCAGGGAGCCGCACCATGTCGCAACACGCCACGCCGTATCAATCGACGCCGACCCGCCGCCTGCGCCTCGGAGCTGCCATTGCGGCGGCCGTGGCCACCACGACCTTGATGGCCGCCGCGCCAGCCCAGGCGGAAGGGCCGAAACAGCTCGACGTCGCCAGTACCTTCTCGACCAAGAACTTCCTCGGTGCCGGTGCCGTGCGCCTGTCAGAGGAACTCAAGAGCGCGACCGGCGGCGAAGTCGGCCTGCGCGTGCACGAGCCGGGCGACCTGGTACCGGCCTTCGAAGTCTTCAACTCCGTGTCTTCCGGTGCCATCCAGGCCGGTTGGGACTGGATGGGCTACTGGGCCGGCACGGTGCCGATTACCAACCTCTACGGCGCATTGCCGTTCGGCCCGAGCCCGGAAGCCTTCATGTCCTGGATGTGGGCCGGTGAGGGTACCGAACTTGTGCAGGCCGCCTACGACCCCTACGGCGTGAAGGTGCTGCCGTGCTTCATCTCGCCGCAGGAAACCGGCGGCTGGTACAACAAGGAAATCAACTCGCCGGAGGACTTCAAGGGCCTGTCGATGCGCATCTCAGGCCTCGGCGCCAAGGTGCTCAACAAGCTGGGCGCTTCCACCCAGCTGGTGCCGGGCAGCGAGATCTATCTTGCGCTGGAGCGTGGCCGTGTCGATGCCACCGAGTTCTCGGTGCCGCAGGTCGATCAGGCGATGGGCTTCAATGAAGTCGCCAAGTACTACTACTTCCCGGGTTGGCACCAGAGCGCCAGCTGGTTCTCGCTGCTGATCAACCAGCAGGTATGGGACAGCTACAGCGATGAGCGCAAGGCGCAGTTCCAGACTGCCTGCCGTGCGACCCTGCAGTGGGCGATGGCCGAAGCGCCGCCGGCTCAGGTGCGTGCGATCCACGAGCTCGAGGAGAAGGGTGTCGAGGTCAAGCGCTTCCCGGAGCCGGTGATGACCGCGCTGCAGGAAGCCTGGGGTGAAGTGCTGGCCGAAGAGAAGCAGACCAATCCTGACTTCGCCGAGGCCTACGATTCGCTGATGAAGCATGCCGCACTGATCGACGAATGGTACGAGCTGCAGGCCATGCCGCAGCCGATGGCCATGAAGCAGACAGACAACGCTGACGAGGGTAGCGCCCAATGACCGACCCCCGCCTTGCGCCCTGGCGGGCACAGGGCGGGGCGGTGTGTGACGCCCTGGGCCGACCGCTGGTCGGCCTGGGGCTGTGGGTGGGTCGCCTGACCAGCTGGTTGGGTCTGGCGATCATCCTGGCCGTGCTCACCACCGTCACGCTCAACGCCCTGGGCATCAATGAAATCGCCAACTGGGGGTCGCCCGACGTGCTGCTGTTCGGCACCGCGATCACCATCAATTCCGTCACCGAGTTGCAGTGGCACCTGTTCGGTCTGCTGACGCTCTTCGGTGGCACCTACGCCCTGCACAGCGATACGCATGTGCGGGTCGACCTGTTCTATCAGCGCCTCTCGCCGCGCGGACGCGCCGTGGTCGATATCCTCGGCCACATCATCATGCTGATTCCCTTCTGCCTGCTGATCGCCTGGCTGTCCAAGCACTTCGTCACCATGTCCTACATGTCCGGCGAGAAGTCCAACTATGGCGGCCTGGTGGACCGTTACCTGATCAAGGCGATGCTGCCGACGGGGCTGGTGTTCCTCGCCCTCGGCGCGCTGGGGCAGATCTTCGAGAATCTGGCCTGCCTGTTCGACCCGGCGCGCACCCCCGAGCGCCTGAAAGACCACGAGATTGCCAGTCTGGCCGGCCTTGCGGATCAGCAGAATGCTGCGCAAGCGACCACCGACGCCACGGCACCCCAGAATCATGCAGACGGGAGCCATGACAATGCTCGCTGAATACGCCTTGCCCATCACCATGGTGGTGGCACTTCTGATCGGTATCTTCTCCGGCTACCCGGTGGCCTTTCTGCTCGGCGGGCTGGGCATCCTGTTCGCCTTCATCGGCGACATCCCGCTGCCGTTTCTCGGCACCGTCGGCTCGCGCATCTTCGGCGGCGTGATCGAGAACTGGCTGCTGATCGCGATTCCGCTGTTCGTGTTCATGGGGTTGATGCTGGAAAGCTCCGGCGTGGCGCGCAATCTGCTGATGACACTGCAGCGGCTGTTTGGTCGCGTGCATGGCGGTCTGGCCGTCTCGGTGGCGCTGCTGGGCGTGGTGATGGCCGCCAGTACCGGCATCATCGGTGCCTCGGTGGTCATGCTGGGCCTGCTGGCGCTGCCGGTGATGCTGGGGCAGGGCTACAAGGCCGAGATGGCCTGCGGGGTCATCGCGGCCTCCGGCACCCTGGGCATCCTGATCCCGCCCTCGATCATGCTGGTGTTGATGGGCTCCATCCTGCAGATCTCGGTGGGGGCGCTGTTCAAGGCGGCGCTGATTCCGGGGCTGATGCTCGGCGCGCTCTACGTCGCCTATCTGCTGATCACTGCCAAGCTGCGCCCGGACTGGGCACCGCTGCCGGACCAGTCGCTGCTCGGCACCGACAAGACACCGCTGCCGCTGGCACTGCTGCGTGACCTGCTCGGCCCGATGGTGCTGATCGTCGCGGTGCTGGGGTCGATCATGACCGGTATCGCCACGCCCACTGAGGCCGCGGCCATCGGCGCGGGTGGCAGTCTGCTGCTGGCGCTGGTGATGGGCGGACTGTCCTTCTCCACCCTGCGCAACACGCTGCGCGATACCTCACGCACCAGCGCGATGATCCTGTTCGTCGTCATCGGCGCGACCTGCTTCTCGGTGGTCTTCAAGCGTCTCGGCGGTGACTATCTGATCGAGGATGTCATCACCGGCACCGGCCTTGGCCCCTACGGCCTGCTGTTGCTACTGATGGGGCTGATCTTCGTGCTCGGCTTCTTCCTCGAGTGGATCGAGATCAGCTTCGTGGTGCTGCCGCTGGTGGCGCCGGTGGTCGAGGCGCTGGACTTCGGGCTCGGGCTTTCCGGCCAGGGGCTGCTGGTGTGGTTCGCGATTCTGGTCGCCATCAACCTGCAGACGAGTTTCCTGACGCCACCCTTCGGCTATGCGTTGTTCTACCTCAAGGGCATCACCGCCGGGCAGGTGTCCATCGGCACCATCTATCGCTCGATTCTGCCCTTCGTCGGCCTGCAGCTGGCGGGTCTGATCCTGTGCATGCTGTTCCCGGCGCTGGTGCTGTGGCTGCCGGGGCTGATGCCCTGATTCACGCCACTTGGGGCATCACAGGGAGGTGATGTCTGGGTGGGCAGCAGCGCAGCACGGCATGAGATGCGTAGGGGTGATCTGTCGGGGGTTCTATCAGGGAGAATGAGATGCTGCCACGACGCAGGGTATTGATCGCGGGGCAGGGGGAGTGGCTGGAGGCCATGGCGCGCACCTTCCTGGAAGATGGCGCCATCATCGCCCTGATGGGCACCGCGCCGGCGGACCTCGAACGCGTGCTGGATGCACTGGGCGGCGAGCAGTCGGACCGCTTCGGCCAGGTGGTCGGCGAGGGCTGCTTCGAGACACTGGTGGCGCGCCTCGGACGCCTCGATGTGCTGGTCTGCATGCCGCCTCAGGCCATGGCCGGGCAGTCGCTGGAAGCCTGCCTGGTCGCGCAGGTCGCCGGCCCCGGCGCCTTGCTCAAGGCGGCCTGTGCGCGCATGTTGCGCCACGGCGGACGCCTGCTGGCGGTGGCACCACCGCTGCCTTCGCAGCCATCCTCGTCGCTGTCCTCGCAGCTATCCTCACAGGAGCATCACGGCACTGCCATGGCACAGGCGGCGCTGAGTGAGCTGATCCAGCGGCTGGCATCACGCGCGCCGGACAAGGTGCGCGCCAATCTGCTGTGCCCCGAGGGCAGCCGACCGGACGCCGTGGCGGAATGCGCGCGCTTTCTGGCCGGTGGCGCCGGGCGCTCCCTCAATGGTCAGGTGCTGCACCTGAGCGACTGATCTCCCGATAGACGTTTGACAACACAAGCGGCCGTGGCATTGCCACGGCCGCTTGTTGTCGTCTGCTGGTCTGACATATGGCCAATTTGATCAAATATACGTCCAATTATATCAATCCGCTCTGACTGAAGTGATTAAGGTAGAAGGAGACTCAGCGTCGCACCAGCATCCGCGAGCCGGTATCTGACCAGTAAGACAACAGTGCCGCTCCCTCAGCCGTGGAGATCATCGAGTGCCCAGCAGCCCGCATTCCGTCAGCCTGAAAGACCATGGACAACAACTGCATCTGAGCCACGCCGAGGGCGATCTGACCCTCGAGGCGCTCTGGCTGCGTGAGCGGAGTCCCGATGAAACGACGCTCGACTCCCTCACCGGTCAGCGCCTGATCGAGGCGGCGGACCTGCCGCTGGACCTGAGCCTGACTCAGGCACAACTGGATGGCGATACGCTGTCACTGGCCTTCAGTGACGGCCATGCGGCGAGCTTCTCGCTGGCGGCCCTGCTGGCGGAGTGTCAGCCGTGTGAGGCCTATCAGGGCATGACCTTCTGGCAGGGGAGTCTCGCCCAGCTGCCCGAGGCCGACTTCGCGGCGGCGCTGGAGGATGACGCGGCCTTGCTGGACATGCTCGAGCAGTTGCAGCGCTTCGGCTTCGTGCGGGTCAGCGGCGTGCCGGACACGGAGGACGGCATGCAGGGGCTGATCCACCGCATCGGTCCGCTGCGGCGCACCAACTGGGGTGGCATCGGCGACGTGAAATCCGTCGCCAATGCCTATGACCTCACGATGACCCAGCGCGGGCTGGAGCCGCATACCGACAATCCCTACCGCGACCCGATTCCGGGCTATATCTGGCTGCACTGCCTGCGCAACGCGGCCCAAGGCGGCGACAGCATGCTGGTGGATGGCTTCAGCGCTGCAGAGCACCTGCGGCGTGAAGACCCCGAGGCCTTCGCCTGCCTGACAGAAGTCAGCCCCGGCTTCCGCTACCACGACGCCACCACGCGCCTGGAGAGCGAAGGCCCGCTGATCGAGCTGGATAGCCGTGGTCAGGTCGCCCGAGTACGTTTCTCCAACCGCACCGAGCGGGTGCCGGCGCTGCCCGGCGCGACCCTGCGTCGCTACTACGCTGCCCGCCAGGCGTTCTATCGCCTGATCTCCGGTGACGACTTCACGCTGCACCTCAAGCTGGCGCCGGGCCAGATGCTGATCATGGACAACTATCGCCTGTTCCATGGTCGCAGCGCCTTCCAGCTGGAGGGTGGCATCCGTCATATGCGCCAGGGCTATGTGGATCGTGACTCCACCGCCAGCCGCCGTCTGCTGCTCGCCGATCAGCTCGCCGGTCAGTTCGCCAATGAGGAGGCCAGCGCATGAGCGAGCAGGCCCGCTTCCGCAGCTTCGAGGAAAGCACGCATGCCGAGTGGGCGCTGATCGATGCGCGCTTCCGGGAATATCAGTCCGATGTCTGCCGGCGTGTGCTTGAACATCTGGGGCGCCTCAAGGGCGATCACCACGGCTATCCGGTCGATCGCTACGAACACTGCCTGCAGACCGCCACCCGCGCGCTGCGCGCCGGTGCCGATGAGGAGATGGTGGTCTGCGCGCTGCTGCATGACATCGGCGATGACCTGGCGCCGGCCAATCATGCCGAGATCGCCGCCGGTATCCTCGAGCCGTTCATCGACCCGCTGAACACCTGGATGATTCGTCATCACGAGCTGTTCCAGGGCTATCACTACCGCGAATTCTTCGGTCAGGACCGCCACGCACGCGAGGCACATGCCGGGCATCCCGCCTATGCGCGCACCGTGCGCTTCTGCGACGAGTGGGACCAGACCAGCTTCGACCCCGAATACGACACCCTGCCGCTGGAGCATTTCATCCCGATGCTGGAGCGGGTGATGGCGCGCGCGCCCTTCGGCGGCTTGCCGGATCTGGTGCCGGAGCCAGAACTTGAGGCAGAAATGGAGCCAGAGCTTGAGAAGGGCCTGGCCAGGCAGGCCAGTGCTCGCTGAAGACGCACTCCTCTGGCGGGTAAAGTTCCAACGAATCAATTGCTTGCGACGCAGCAGGGCGGAGAAGACACAAGCACCGACAACGACAACGACAGCGCCGTGAGCGACGGACACGCACGACGACCGCCATATACGAAGCCTTTCAGCCCCGACAACAACAAGGCCCGGCGCGACCGGAACCGACAAGGAAAGACACGATGACCACCACCCCGTACCCCCTGACATGTACGACGAAGCACAGCGCCCGCCGTGGCCTGCTTGCCCTCGCGACCCTGCTGCTCGGCACGGCTAGCCTGGCAGCCTCGGCCCAGGACAAGGATGACGAGCTGACGCTGATCGTGCCGCCGTGGCCCGGCGTCACCGTCAAGAGCGAGATCGTCGCCCAGATCCTCGCTCCGCTGGGTTACGACGTGGAGCGACAGGAAGTCAGCTCCACCGTCGGCTACAACACCCTGACCACCGGCGACAGCGACGCCTTCCTCGCTGGCTGGCTGCCTGCTCAGAAAGACAGTTATGACGCGGCCATGGCCGCCGGCGCGATCACCGATCTCGGCAACAACGTCACCGGCGCCCGCATGGGCTTCGCGGTGCCGGGCTATGTCTACGAGGCCGGCATCCACAGCGCCGCAGACCTTGCCGCCCACGCCGAGCAATTCGACGAGACCGTCTACTCCATCGAAAGCGGCTCCACCGTCAGCGACATGCTCAATGGCGCCATCGACAATGATGTCTATGGCCTGGGCGACTGGGATGCGATGGAGTCCTCGACGCCCGGCATGCTCAGCGAGGTGCGTGCCGCCCAGCGCGAACAACGCTGGATCGCCTTCTACGGCTGGACACCGCACTGGATGGTGCCTGAATTCGACACCCATATCCTGGCAGATCCGGAGTCGGTGTTCGGCCCCGACAATGGCGCCAGTGACGTCAAGACCGTCGTGCGCACCGCCTACGCCGAAGCCAATCCCAACCTCGCCCGCTTCCTCGATCAGCTGGTCTTCAGCTCCGAAGAGCAGAGCGGCTTCATCCTCGACTACAGCCTGAAGGAGCGTGACCTCGATGAGGTGGCGCACGACTGGCTGGCCGCCAATCCAGACCGGCTGGCGGAATTTCTCGTCGACGTGACCACGCGCGATGGCGAGGATGCCCTGGCCGCCGTGAAGGCCAGCCTGTGAGGCTGACCTAGCCTCGCTGCCGCCTTGACGGCGTGGGCGGGAGCCGAGGGATGGCTCCCGCCCATGGCCTCGTATTGCCCAAGCCTCGTCGCGTCCAGGACGCGCAATCCGTGAACCACGACCCTGCTTGCCATGCCTAAGGCGTGGAAAGCCGCAATGTGGAACGCCTCTTGCTATACAAGTGTATCAATAGTCGTTCGCTCGATTGCAGCTCGATCGCCGATTGCGCAGCCCGCCGCGGCCCGCAGCGGCAAGACAGGCGTCATCCGCGCATCGTCCGTCAGGCCCGGCAGCATCACGCCGCACCAGCAGGGTGCGTCACGCCGCTAGCGGCTGCACGATCGCCCATTTCACGCCAGCCACAGCCACCCACTTGTGAGTCGCTCATGACTATCTCGCCCTCGAACGTATCTCCCATGACCCGCTCGAAGAATGCAGACAGTGACGGCATCTCCCAGCCTCCGCAGGCGCGCCCGGACGGCCAGGCAAGACCCGCGCGCGCTGCCTCGAATCGGGTCGTCGTCGAAGCCAGCAACATCGTCAAGCACTACGGTGATCTGGCGGTGCTGCACGACGTGTCCTTGCGCGTCAAGGAAGGCACCGTCACCACCATCATCGGCGCCAGTGGCTCCGGCAAGAGCACCTTGCTGCGCTGCATGAACCTGCTCGAGCGCCCCGACCGGGGCGAGCTGTCGATCGCCGATGAGCATGTGCGCTTCGACCGCGACAGCCGTGGCGGCCTCATCGGGCTGGATCGTCGTCAGATCCAGCGCCTGCGCTCCAAGGTCACCATGGTCTTCCAGCAGTTTAATCTGTGGCCGCACCTGACCGTGCTTGGCAATGTCACCGAGGCGCCGATGCGCGTGAAGGGCATGTCACGCCGCGAGGCGACGCGCATCGCGGAGCACTATCTGGAACGTGTCGGCATGCTGGAGCGCGCCGACAGCTATCCGGCCTTTCTCTCCGGCGGCCAGCAGCAGCGGGTCGCGATCGCGCGTGCGCTGGCGATGGAGCCGCGCGTGCTGCTCTTCGATGAGCCGACCTCGGCGCTGGACCCGGAGCGGGTCAGTGAAGTGCTCGGCGTCATCCGCAGCCTCGCCGATGAGGGACGCACCATGCTGATGGTGACCCACGAGATGGCCTTCGCCAGAGAAGTCTCCGATCAGATCGTGTTCCTCGATGAGGGCAGGGTCGGCGTGGCCGGAAGCCCGGCGGAGGTCTTCGAGCAGACCGAGCACGAGCGCTGCCGCCGCTTCATCGCACCGGCCGCCTGAGCCCCGCCTGCATCACCCCGGCATGGACCTCCCCGCCATGACGTAGATGGACCCACAACAACAGCCAGGAGATGGCCTGATGACCTTGATGAACGACGCTGGATTCGCTGCCAAGACACCTTCACTGACCGCGCGCGAAACGCGTTCTGCCTCTGCTCCCATCTCTGCGCTGCGCAAGCTGGCCGGCGCCCTGATGATGGGGGGACTGACGCTGGGTGGACTGACGCTGGGCGCCGCTCAGGTGCATGCCGCCGACACCCTCAAGATCGGTATCTCCGCGGAACCTTACCCGCCCTTTACCTACACCTCCGCCAGCGGCGAGTGGACCGGTTTTGAAGTGGAGCTGGCCGAGGCGATCTGTGACGCCATGCAGCGTGAGTGCGAGATCACCCCGACCGGCTGGAGCGGCATCATCCCCTCGCTGAAGGCCGGTCGCATCGACATGATCATGAATTCGATGACCATCACCAAGGCCCGCGAGAAGGTCATCGACTTCAGCATCCCCTACTACAACTCGCCCGGCGCCTACGTGGCCGCCAAGGACCTCGAGCTCGAGATTCCGGACGGCCTCGACGGCAAGATTCTCGGTACCCAGGCGGCGACCACCCACGCTAACTTCGCGCGTCGAGCGCTGCGCAGCACTGGCGTCGATGTGCGCCTCTATGACCAGCAGGAGCAGGTCAACAGTGACCTGCTGTCCGGGCGCGTGGACGTGATTCTGGCCGACGAGATCGCCATGAGCGCACTGATCAAGCGTGACGAGGCCAGCAACTTCGAGATCAAGGCGACCACGCCGCAGCACGAGGCCTACGGCATCGGTGCCGGCGTCGGGGTACGCAAGGAAGATGGCGCGCTGAAAGAGGCGCTCGATGGCGCCATCCACCAGGTCTATGCGGACGGCACCTGCACGGCGCTCTCGAACAAGTACTTCGATACCGACGTCTGCCTGGGCTGAGCCTGCGCGTGCTGGCCGGACGGCCGAGGTCGCCCGGTCAGCATGCCTCGCGTATCGCATTCGTCATTTCCTACTGATACGAGAAGGACGCTGATCATGTCCCAGTTCGCCCAGGAAGGGCTCGCCGATTGGGCAGCCCCGATACTCGCCGGTGCCGTCACCACCCTGCAGATCGCCTTCGCCGCCTACGCCATCGGCTTGCTGCTCGGGCTGGTGGGGGCGGCGTCACGACTCAGCCCCTGGGCGCCGCTGCGCGCGCTGGCCACCAGCTATTCGACGGCCGTGCGTGCGGTGCCGGAACTGCTGCTGATCATCCTGCTGTACTACGGCGGCTCCCAGGCGCTCACCGCCCTGATGAATGCGTTGGGTGTCGCGGGCAAGGTCGAGATCAGCGGCTTCGTCACCGCCGTCGGCGTACTGGCCTTCGTGCAGGGCGCCTACATGACCGAAGTCTTCCGTGGCGCCATCCTGGCCATTCCCAAGGGCCAGCTGGAAGCGGCCGATGCCTACGGCTTCTCGCCCATGGCGCGCTTTCGCTACATCACGCTGCCGGGCATGTTGCCCAACGCACTGCCGGGCATGTCCAACCTGTGGCTGATCCTGATCAAGGACACCGCCCTGATCAGCGTCATCGGCTTCAGCGAGCTGTTCTTCACCGTGCAGCAGGCGGCCGCCAGTTCGCGCGCCTATTTCCTGTTCTACAGCGTGGCGGGGCTGCTCTATCTGCTGATGACCCTGACCTCGAGCGCCGCGTTCAGTCGTCTGGAGCGCTACGTGCGCCGCGGCGAACCCGATATTTCAGCCCAGGAGGCGTGACATGGATTTCAGCTGGTTATCGGACCCCTATTATCAGGAATCGCTGTGGACAGGGCTGATCAATACCCTGGTGCTGCTGGTGGTGTCAGCCGTGCTCGGCTTCACGCTGGCGGTCGGCATGGCGATGGCGCGCATCAAGGGCCCCAGGCCTCTCGCCTGGCTGGCCAGTGGCGTCTCCATCGTGATGCGCGGCACGCCCCTGCTGGTGCAGCTGTTCTTCTTCTATTACGGCATCGGCCGGCTGCTGGAGGGTATTCCCGGCATTCGCGAGAGCATGTTCTGGGGCATCCTGCGTGATCCGTTCTTCTACGCCACCCTGACCTTCACCCTCTCGGTGGGCGCCTACTCCGGTGAAGTCCTGCGTGGGGCGCTGCTCAGCGTGCCGCCGGGCGAGCGGGAAGCGGGCCGTGCCTTCGGCATGGGGCCGTTCCAGGTCTTCAGTCGCCTGTGGCTGCCGCGCGCCATCCAGCTGTGCCTGCCGACCCTGACCGGCGAGATGATCCTGCTGCTCAAGTCGGTGCCGTTGGTCTCGACGATCGCCATGATGGACCTGCTGCAGGTCGCCAACATCATCCGCGACGAGAACTTCCTCACCTACGAGCCGCTGCTGTTCATCGGCGCCATCTACCTCGTGCTGACCATCCTGCTGACCCTGTGTCTGCGCCAGGTCGAACTCAACTTTCCCGGCGTACGCGCCCAGGCACGCAGCGGCGGGTGGCTGTCGCGCATGCGTCAGCCAAGGCCCGCCTGAGGCCACTCGCCAGGCGGGCCTTGCTAACTTTCCGCAGAAAGCACACGAAGACGCCGAGTCAGTCGACTCGGCGTCTTCGTGTCAGTGGGCCGGTGATCAGGCCCCGAAGCCTGCCAGCCTTCCAACTGGCCCCGAAGCCGGCAAGCTCTTCAACTTGCTCCGAAGCCAGCAAGAAAGACGCGCACGCAGCGTCTGACATGTGGGCGGAGTTGTTCGGGGCTTGCGGTGTCGGGTGGGCAGCCGAGCAGGGCGTCGACATGCAGCGGGTTGAGCAGCATGCCGGTGAGCAGGTTGGCGGCGGCCAGCGGTTCCTGGCCGAGGCCGGTGGACGGCAGGTGGCCCTGGGCGACCTGACGCGACAGGTAGCCTGCTAGGCGTTGTCGGGTCAGCTTGGGGCCGTTGTCGAGGAACAGCTTGCCGAGCTGCGGGTTGCGGCCGCTTTCGAAGGCGAGGCCACGGAACAGGCGGATCAGTTCCGGCGCGAGGGCCAGCGCCAGCATCGCCATGCCGAAGTCTTCCAGTGCTTCCTCGACACTGCGTGTCTCATTGGCTTCGTGGTCCATCACCGACCACACCGTCTGCGCCTCCTGCTGCATCACGGCCAGAAACAGGCCGTCCTTGTTGCCGAAATTACGATACAGCGTTGCCAGTGATCCGCCGGCCTGCCTGGCGATCTCATTGATGCTGGTCGCGGCGAAGCCGTGTTCGAGGAAATGTTCGCGCGCGACTTCCAGCTGGCGTTTGCGGCGTGCTTCCCCGCGCGGTGAGGCGCGAGTCGTGGTGCTTCCCGAGTCAGGGGCGGTCTCTGATGAGGGCGAATCAGTCATGTGAGTGTCCTGTCTTTGATCCGGAAACCGCCTGAAACAGGCAAGGTTGCGATATTGCGAACGAGAGACGCTGTCTGTCGAAACTGTCGGGGCTGCCTTAAGGAAGTGTAGTATTCATTACACTTTGTGGCGATGCAAGATGACAGCCGTGGCCTGAGCGCTCGCAAGCGCCGTGGCCGCCTCATCCGCAGCGTCAGACAGATTACACGCCTGTCACCGACAGGCAGCAAGAGAGAGTCGCCGAATGAACAAGGCAGGCAAGGGTGTCGTGGCACTCATCGTGGTGGCGGGCGTGATCGCTGGCGGAGTGGTGGGGGTCGAATGGTGGCAGGTCGGGCGCTTCATGCAGGAGACCGACAACGCCTATGTGCGCACCGACAGCGTCGCGGTGCGCTCCGAGATCACCGCGCGGGTGACGCGCATGCTGGTGCATGACAACCAGCCGGTGAAGAAGGGGCAGTTGCTGGTGCAGCTGGATGATGAAGATGCCAGGGCCAATCTGGACCAGGCCAGTGCCGCCCTAGACAACGCCCGTACCGGGGAAGTCCAGGCCGAGCGTCAGCTGGACCTGCAAGGCGCGAAGATCGACGAGGCCAAGGCCGCGCTGGCCTCGGCCAAGGCCGAACGCGATCAGGCGGCGCTGCACCTCAAGCGCTCCAGAAGTCTGGAGAGCCGCAGCTACGCCTCGCGTCAGTCCTATGAAGATGACCAGGTGACCATGCGGACCGCCGAGGCGAGTGTTGCCCAGAAGCAGGCCGCGCTGGTGTCTGCCCGGCAGCAGCTTGAGGTCTACAAGGCGCAGCTGGAGTCGGCGCGTGCCCAGGTGGTGTCAGCGGCGGCGGATCTCGCCTACGCGCGCCACCAGCTGGAGAAGACCTCGATCTACGCGCCGCAGGATGGCGTGGTCGGCAATCGCAGTGTCGAGGTGGGCACCATGGCCAGCGCCTCGTTGACCCTGATGCAGCTGGTGCCGGTGAAGAGCGCCTATGTGGTGGCCAACTACAAGGAAACCCAGACCGAGCGCATGCGCGTCGGCCAGCCGGTCAGTCTCGAGGTGGATGCCTACCCGGACATCGAGTTTGAGGGCGTGGTGGACAGCCTGGCGCCGGCGACCGGCACCGAGTTCAGCCTGCTGCCGACCGACAACGCCACCGGTAACTTCAACAAGATCGTCCAGCGTGTGCCGGTGCGCATTCGCCTGACCGGCCCAGCGGATGCGCTGCCGCGTCTGCGCGCCGGTCTGTCGGTCATCCCCAGCGTCGATACACGAGAGCTTTCGGACACCGGCACCTATGCCGTCGATAGCCTCTCCAGGGACGTCATCGCGCCCGATGCCGCGCAGGTCGCTAGCGCTGATCGCGGAGCGCAGTAAGCATGGCCGAGACGACTCAGTCCTCGGCCCAGACCCCGAGACAGCCTCCGAGCCAGCCCCCGGCGGGCACCGCCAGTGACATGCCGACGCGCCGCCAGCAGATCGGCTTCGTGGCCGCGGTGTTCGGCATGTTCATGGCGATTCTGGATATCCAGATCGTGTCCAGCTCGCTCAACGAGCTGCAGGCGGGCCTGGCCGCCAGTCAGGACCAGATCTCCTGGGTGCAGACCAGCTACCTGATCGCCGAGATCGTGATGATTCCGCTCTCCGGCATGCTGGCGCGCATCTTCTCGACGCGGCTGGTGCTGACCGTCTCGGCGCTGGGCTTCACGCTGGCGAGTCTGGGCTGTGCGCTCTCGACCTCGCTGGAAGCCCTGATCGTGCTGCGCGCGGTCCAGGGCTTCATGGGCGGGGCGATGATTCCGCTGACCCAGGCGGCCAGCTTCTCGATCTTCCCGCGCCGCATGATGGGCAGCATCCAGGCGGTGATCGGCCTGGTGGCGACCATGGCGCCCTCCATCGGGCCGTCCGTCGGCGGCTACATCACCGAATACATGAGCTGGCATTGGCTGTTTCTGGTCAATCTGGTGCCGGGCATCATCGTGGCGACACTGGTGTGGCGCAATCTGGAGATCGACAGCGGCGACCGCGGTCTGCTCAGTCGTCTGGATACGCTGGGCCTGGCGCTGATGGCGGTCTTTCTCGGCAGCCTCGAATTCGTGCTCGAGGAGGGGCCCGGCGATGACTGGTTCGCCAGTTCGTTGATCCTGTTCTGGAGCGTGGTGTGTACGGTGGCGGCGGTCGGCTTCTTCTGGCGCGTGCTGACGACCAGCAACCCCATCGTCGACCTGCGGGTGTTCAGGGACCGCAACTTCGCGCTGGGGGCGATCATCGGCTTCTGGATCGGCGTGGTGCTCTACGGGCTGGTCTATCTGGTGCCGCTGTTTCTCGGCTCGATTTCCGGCTTCTCCAGCGTGCAGATCGGGCAGGTGATGTTCGTCAGCGGCGTGGTGATGTTCCTGATGGCGCCGGTGGCGGGCAAGCTTTCCGATCGCATCGACCTGCGCCTGATGCTGTGCATCGGCCTGGTGCTGACCGGTCTCGGCACCGGCATGAACGTGCACCTGACCTCGGACTCGGGCTTCGATGACTTCTTCTGGCCGCAGGTGATCCGCGGCGCGGGCCAGATCATGGTGCTGCTGTCGGTCTCTCGGCTGGCGATGGGGCGTCTGGCGCCCCACGAGATAGGCAACGGCAGTGGCCTGTTCAACGTGATGCGCAACCTGGGCGGCGCGGTGGGACTGGCGCTGATCGACACCATCCGCGAGCTGCGTGAGGACTATCACTGGAACCAGATGATCGGGGCCATCGACCAGAGCCGCCAGGTGGTGATCGATCAGCTGGCAAGCTATCAGTCGACCTTCGCGGGGCTGGCTGATCCGTGGCAGGCCGGTGTGCAGATGATCGCCCAGCGCATCAGCATCCAGGCCGAGGTGCTGGCCTTCGACAATATCTTCCTGTGGCTGGGCGCGGTCTATGTAGTCGGCAGCGTGGCGGCCTTCCTGTTCCGTCGTCCGCAAGACCCTGCCAGCAAGGCGGGTGCCAGCGAAAGTGCCGAACAGAGCCCAGCGCACTGATGGCGCCTTGAAGGCTCCTTGAGCGTACTTTGAGAAAAAGCCGCACGTCGCTGAAAGACAAAGACCCGCCAATCGGCGGGTCTTTGTCTTTCAAGCCTTGGTGTTTCAAGCCTTGGTGTGTCAGGCCTTGAGCCTCTGTCAGTCAGCCAGCATCCAGCCAGCAGGGCGTCACCAGCCCCAGAACATCAGATACCAGACGCCCAGTGCGGGCAGGCAGGCCAGCGCGACACTCGCGGTACCGACCAGCCGTGCACCGTTGCCGGCGAGCAGGCCGCCGTTGCGTTGCTCGCCGGTAATGCGCCAGGCCAGACGCAGCCCCCACAGGCAGGCCAGTGCCAGCAGGGTGGCGCGCAGGTCATTGGCCCAGGTGAGGTTGATGCCATCACCGCGCAGCAGCGTCATGGTGGTGGCGGAGAGGCCGAGAAACACGCCCAGCCCGCCCAGCGGAATCAGACTCAGCGAGAGGTGCCACAGGCGTGACAGCGTCGCCTTGCCACCCATCAGCCAGTTGCCCAGCAGCAGCGGCAGGCTGGTGAGTGCACCCAGCAGGCCGCCACCGACCACGATCCACAGCGTGATCAGGCTGCCATCGAGCAGGTTGAAGACATCGTTGTGCTCGGGGTAGTTGGTCAGAATCCAGGTCGGCAGGGTGGTGGTCAGTGGCCACATCAGGTCGTGATCGATCAGCCAGAAGGCCAGCTGCTGCTTGAGGGCGACGAACCATGGGCTGGCGCTCCAGCTGAAGGCGCCGATGGCGATGCCGAGCAGGCCGAACACCAGCACCGAGTAGTGGGTGAAGCGCACCGGCTGCGGCGGCTCGACCAGCTCCACGCCCGGCGCACGCCACTCCAGCTGCATCGCGTTCTTGTAGCCGCTGCAGCGTCCGCAGACATGGCAGTCACCGGCGCTGTCGAGCTGCTTGAGCGGAATCAGCGGCGCGCAGTCAGGGGCGTGCATGCGCACGGCGTTGCCCTGACGGACAGCCTGATTATGGGCGTTCCAGCGGGCCTGGTCGGTACGGAAGTGGGTCGGTGACAGGCGCGCCAGCAGATTGAAAACGCCATTCACCGGACACAGCTGCCGGCACCAGACGCGCGTGCCCTTGCCGTAGATCAGCCCGACGATGATCGCGGCCACCGTCGAGCCCCCCAGTACCACCAGTGCGCCCAGCGGGTACTGATAGACGCTGGCCAGCTGGCCATACAGCGTGGTGCCGAGGAAGGCCACGAAGGGCCAGCCGCCCCAGCGCATCCAGCCGGGAATCGGCCGACCGAGGCCGATGCGGCTGGCGGCTTCGGTCAGGGTGCCTTCGGGGCAGAAGACACCACACCACACGCGGCCCATCAGCACCATGCTGATCAGCACGAAGGGCCACCACAGTCCCCAGAACACGAACTCGGCGAACACCGTCAGGTTGGTGAGGATATGCGCCTGGTAATCCGGCAGCGGCAACAGGGCCGGCACCACCAGCAGGAAGGCATAGACGCCGACCACCAGCCATTGCACCAGCTGGATCAGACCACGCCGCTGCTGCATCGCCTGTCCGAAGCGCGCGATGCGCGTGGCCTGACGGCCCGGCGAGGTGCCGCCATCACTGGCGATGAGGTTGGCTATGTCGCCGTGGGGGCTGGAGCCGCAATTGGCCATGACTATCGTTTCTCCTGACTGGCAGATCGCGTGAACAAGACTCAGCTGCGCGCGCGGGCAGTGAGCTGACGGCGCTGGTCCACGCGCTCCTTCTTGCGCTGACGCTTCATGAGGCTTGCGACGATGACCCAGTAGCCGAGATAGCCGACCACCATCGTCGTGGCAGGCCAGGCGCGATAGCCGGCGAAGGTCGCCAGCAGTCCGCCGAGGCCGCTGCCATCATCGAGCAGCCAGCTGGAATCCCACAGCGGGTCGAGGCCTGCCGGCAGATAGCCGAGGCCGATCAGCTGTTCGAGGCCCGACATCAGCAGTGACGCCGCCAGCAGCAACAGCAGGATTTCGGTCACGCGGAAGAACAGCTTCCACGAGAACAGGCGTGAACCGAGCTGCAGCGCCATGAAGGTCGCCACCGCAAGGGCGAAGCCGAGGCCCGCAGCGAGCGCGAAGCTGGCGATGCCGCCGGACTGCAGGCTGGCGGCGCCCATGCCGTAGAGGAAGACGACGGTTTCCGCGCCTTCACGCGCCACGGCGATGGCAACCAGCGTCGCCACGCCCCAGTAGCTGCCGGAGGAGACGGCGCTGGCCAGGCCGCTCTCGAGTTCTGCCTTGAGCGTGCAGCCCTTGGTGCGCATCCACAGCACCATCTGGGTGATCAACAGGCAGGCGGTCAGTACCAGTACGGCCTGGAAGACCTCCTGCGCGGTGCCGGTCAGCCAGGTGTTGGCGCCCATCAGCGCCGCCCCCATCAAGCCGGCCAGCACCAGGCCGGCGACGACCCCGCCCCACAGGTAGCGCAGGCCCGCGCGGGTGCCGGACTGCACCAGCCAAGCGTGCATGATGCCGATGACGAGAATGGCTTCGACGCTTTCACGCCAGACGATAAACAGGATCTGATCAAACATGCGGACTCTCTTCTACTGACGTTCGGTGCGCGCCATCGATGACGAAAAAGGCGTCATTGGCACAGGGTGGCCGAGCTTATTCGGCGACGACCTTGCCACGCGCGTCCGGCAGGTGGAAATCATCGAAGAAGTCATAGCTCCCCGCGCGCAGCGGATGGATGACGACGAACGACTTCACGCCCGGTGCCAGCACCTTCTCCTTGCGCAGGGAGTTGCTCTCGAATTCGGCCGGTGTATTGCCCGCGTTGTGCAGCTGGATGACGAATTTCTCGCCGGCCTTCACCTCAAGGACCTCAGGGATGAGCTTGCCGTTGTCGAGGGTCAGGTCGTAGGACGGCATGTCGCTGGCGGCCGCCGGCCGAGGCAGCAGGGCTGCGACCAGCAGGGCGACGAGCAACATGACGAGCGCGGGCAGCAAGGCGCTTGCTCGACGGGGCAGGTGACAGGGCAGGCGAGAGGGCAAGAGTGAGGGCAAGAGGGAGGGCAAGAAAGAGGTCAGGCGCATGGGACACTCCGGACGATGAGGGAAAGCGCACACTGACACCAGCACAAGGCGCTGGTGGTAGAGCGACCAATGGCCGCGAGTGCAGGTCAGCACAGGCGGCCATCGAAGGAGCAAGCGGCAATGGCCGCCTCACGGGATGCAGACATTCAGGGGCATGCAGCAAGGGCAGAGCGGCGCTCAGTAGCCGCCTTTCTTGCCGACGCCGGCATAGACGAAGTCGTAGTCGGTGGTGATGGTCTGCGGCCACTCGGCGACGCCGGTTTCCTTGTCGATATGACGCGGCATGTCCGGATGCTGGATCTCGAAGGTCAGGTGGTACTTGCCCGGGCCATCCAGCTTGACGTTCTTGCCGTAGTGGGTGCCGTCATTGGCGATCATCGGCACCAGCTCGCCTTCGATCGGCGCCTCGCCACCCTGCCTGGTCAGGGTGTAGTGAATGCCGAGATAGGGAATCCAGTCGCCCGGCGCGAAGCCGTTGTCGTTTTCCATCAGTGCGTGGATATCGGCTTCCAGGTGGATATCGGCCTGATTGGCAGGCAGCTTGCCGGCCGGGGCCATCACCACCGGCTGCAGGTAGACCGCAGCGATTTCCATGCCGCCTTCCTTGACCGGCGTGCCGATCGGGTATTCCAGTGCCGAGGCCTGACCCGCCACGAATGTTGCCGCCAGGCTCAGGGCGAGCAGGCAAGGCTTGAGCGCGCGGGGCAGAGCAGTGGTGAGGGAGTGACGCTGTGGCATCGGGGGGACTCGCAATGATGGGAAGTGGAGCTTCATTATCCCGATAAGCCTAAATATAACCATTCTCATCCCTGCGCCGCTTGCGTTGCTCATCTTGCAACGGGGCGTTGTATGAGCATGAGCTTCTTCTCAAGTAAGCACGAGATTCTTCTCAAGTAACAGGGGCGGGTGGCAGGCCTGGCGGCAGCGCCGAGCAGGTCGCGGTTTTCTTGCGACTGCCTCACGTCTTTCTCGCGCCATCTGGTCTGCTCTTCTGGTCTGGCGCGCTGCCATGCGGCATGCTGCGCGACATGACGACTCCTCCTTCAGATTCTCCTTCTCGCATTGATCTGCCCGCCCTCGAGGCGTGGTGCCGAACGCTGCATCAACATCTGCTCGCTCGGCGTCAGCGTGCCTGCCTGTGGATCAGCGGCGATGACCCCTCTGGCGCCGCGCAGGCGATCTGCGAGCGGTGGCCAGCGCGTGAGCCTGCTCCGCTGTGGCTGGGCACAGGTGAAGCTTTGTCGACAGCGGGCGCGATGCCCGTGCGTGCGCTGGCGATGGCCAAGGCCGCCACTCAGCTGGGCGGTGAGCAGTCACTGGTCATCTTCGATGCGGCGCAGCCGGCGACTGGCTTCGACCCCGATGCCTTCGGCGCCGTGGCCGGCACCCTGAAGGCGGGTGGCCTGCTGGTGCTGATGACGCCTGCCGCCTGGGCCGCGGCAGATCCTGCGCCAGTGCCGGATGGCGATCATGCGCGTCTGGCCCACTGGCCCATCGAGCGTGAACAGCTGACGGCACGCTATCTGGCGCGGCTGGCGCGGCACCTCTCAGCGCATGCCAGTATGTTGCACTGGCCACAGGGTGGACACTTGCCTGCGCCATCGCTGGATAGCGGCAATCAGGCGGCGCGACCAGACGCCATCGCCGACAGTGACTGCCTGACGCAGGACCAGGCCGCCAGCGTGGCTGCGCTGGAGGCTCTGGCACCTGCGCGACCCGTGGTGATCAGTGCCGATCGCGGGCGTGGCAAGAGTGGCGCGCTGGGCATCGCGGCGGCGCGCTATCTGGCAGCGGGGCAGGATGTCTGGCTGACGGCGCCGCGCCCTGCGGCGGTCAGCGCGATCTTCGAACGCCTGGCGGCCCTGCTGCCCCGGGGGCAGCGCGAGGGCAATGTCTTTCGCTTGCCGGCTGGACAGGCGGAGGACGACACGGCTTCCGACAGCGAACTGCGCTTTCTGGCGCCGGATGCCATCGAGGCGGCTCGCCTCGCCTGCCACGATGAGGCGCTGCCACGGCTGTTCGTCGATGAGGCCGCCGCCATCCCCACGCCATTGCTGAAAGGCTATCTGGCGCATTTTCCGCGCATCGCCTTCGCCACCACCGTGCATGGCTATGAAGGCACCGGGCGCGGCTTCCAACTGCGGTTTCGCCATCATCTCGAGCGCCAGTGTCCCGGCTGGCAGGCGCTGGAGATGACGACGCCCGTGCGCTGGGCGCCCGGCGACCCGCTGGAAGCATTGACCGATGATTTGCTGCTGCTCTCGGCGCAACCGCCTGAGCTGCCTGAGCCATGCGCGAAGAATGCTCAGCAGTGGTTGGAGGGCTGCGACATTGTCGTACTGGAGCGTGATGCATTGGCGCGTGACGAGGCGGCGTTGCGGCAGTTGTTCGGCCTGCTGGTGCAGGCGCATTACCGCACTACACCGGCGGACCTGCGCCAGCTGCTCGACACGCCGGGACTCACGCTGATGGCGATTCGTCAGCGCGACGTCACGACTGGGCGTGATGCCTGGCTGGGGGTGGTGGCCGCCGTCGAGGAGGGCGGCTTCCCAACGCCCCTGGCGCATGACATCTGGTGCGGCAAGCGGCGTCCGCGCGGGCACCTGCTGGCACAGTCGCTGGCGGCGCATGCAGGCCACCAGGGCGCCGCCGGGGCCCGCTGGTGGCGGGTGCTGCGTATCGCGGTGCATCCCGCGCTGTGGCGGCGTGGTCAGGGCGCGCGATTGCTCCAGGCGCTGGAGCAGCAGGCGCTGGCGGCAGGTGTCACGCGACTCGGCACCAGCTTCGGGGCCGAGGCCGATCTGGTCGCCTTCTGGCTGGCGCAGGGCTTCGTGCCGCTGCGCATGGGCCTCAAGCGCGATGCCGCCAGTGGCGAGCACGCGGTGATGATGGGCAAGGCCATCGGCGAGAGTGGGAGTGGTGAATCTGCGCTGCAGGGGCAATTGGCGCAGGATGCCTTGCTCGGCGCGCTGCAGCAGGACTTCCAGCGCCTGCTGCCCAGTCTATTGAAGCATGAGCTGCACGGCTTGCCGCCCGTCTTGGCCGACAGACTGCGGCAGCGAGGAAGTGAGGCAGATCTGGCCACGCTGACGCCAGCCGCATGCGCGCAGCGACTGGACTGGTATCGCCGCGGTGGCGGGGGGCTGGCGCTGGTGCGGCCGTGGCTCGAGACAGCGCTCGAGGCCTGTGAGCCTGCACGACTCGATGAGGCGTCGCATCACGGGCTGGTGCTGGCACTGGGCGGACAGGATGCGCCTGCCTTCATCAGCTGGGCCGAGGGGCAGGGCATCGTGGGCCGCAAGGCGCGCGATCGCTGGTGCCGAGCGGCCGCCGGGCGGCTGATCGAACAGAGCGAATGACAAGGCCGTCTGACAAGCTCATCTGACATGAGCATCGGTCAAGCCTGTCTGACAAGAGCAGAGCGGCCGTTTGCGGCTCAGAGGCCCGGAATACCGATCGGGCCGGGCATGTCAGGAATCGGCGAGCAGCCACTCAGCATCAGCAGGCCGGCAGTGGCGGAGATGGCGGTCAGCAGCAGTAGTCGACGAGGCATAAAGGCTCCGATGAAGGTGGGGAATGGCATGCAGCTGTCAGCAGGGTCGTGATTGTCATCCTTGCATATTCGAAGTCACTGATCGATAGGTGTCGACAACCACTAGCCACGCCCGTCCGCTGTTCCGTATGCTCATTGATGACAAGAACAGGAATCTTCGCCATGAATGAGCATATCGATACGTTGGACCCCGCCATCCTCTGGCGTCATTTCCGCACTCTGTGCAATATCCCGCGCCCGTCCGGGCATGAAGCCGCGCTGGTGGCCTATCTGATCGACTGGGCCGAAGCGCGTGGTCTCGCTCATGATCGCGACGCTTTCGGCAACCTGCGTCTGCGCAAGCCCGCCACACCCGGCCACGAGAGCGCATCGGGCATCGTGCTGCAGGGCCATCTCGACATGGTCGCCCAGGCGGCCAGCGACAGTGATCATGACTTCACGCGTGATTCCCTCGACACCTATCTGGAAGACGGCTGGCTCAAGGCGCGCGGCACCACTCTGGGGGCCGACAACGGTCTCGGCGTCGCGGCGGCGCTGGCCGTTCTCGAAGACGACAGCCTCGTGCACGGCCCGCTGGAAGCGTTGTTCACCCTCGAGGAGGAAACCTCGATGGGTGGCGCGCTGAATCTGGCCGAGAACTGGCTGGAAGGGCGCTACCTGCTCAACCTGGATTCGGAAGACCGCGGACAGGTCTATATCGGCTGTGCCGGTGGCGCGGACATCAACGTCGCCCACGAGTTTGCCACCTCGTCCCTGAAGGATGCCGAAGCGGAGCTGGAGCTGACCATCGGCGGCCTGGTCGGCGGCCATTCCGGGCTCGATATCCACCGTGGGCGCGGCAATGCCAATCGCCTGATGTCACGCGCGCTGGTTGCGCTGGCCGAGTTCAAGCCGCGTCTGGTCAGCTGGTCTGGCGGAACGCTGCGCAATGCCTTGCCGCGTGAGGCCACGGTCGGCGTGGTGATCTATGACGAGCGCGTCGCCGCCGCGCGCCAGCGCCTCGCGGACTTCGAGGCCCAGATTCGCGATGAGCTGCGCGAGACGGACCCGGATGTCTCGCTCAGCGTGACCCGTGGCAATGCCGAGAACGCGCTGTCCGTCGAGGACACCCAGCGGCTGGTCGCGGTGCTGGATGCCGCGCCCTACGGGGTCGAGCGCATAAGCGCGGCGGTGGAAGGCGTGGTGGAAACCTCCAACAACCTCGGCGTGGTGCAGCTGCGCGAGGGGCGCTTCCATCTCTGCGCGCTGGTGCGTTCGCTGCGCGATGATGCCGTGACCATGATGGAGCAACGCATTCGTGGGCTCTTTGCGCTGATCGGCGCGACCACCGTGGCCGAGAATGCCTATCCGGGCTGGCAGCCGGCGCCGGATGCGCAGCTGCTGGCGCGCTTCTGCAGCCTGCACGAGAGCGTCACCGGTCGTGCGCCGGAGATCAAGGTCATCCATGCCGGACTCGAGTGCGGCATCCTGGGGGCCAAGTATCCCCAGCTCGAGATGATCTCCTTCGGGCCGCTGATTCGCGGTGCCCACTCGCCCAGCGAGCGGGTCGAGATCGAGTCGGTCGGTGAATTCTGGCAGGTGCTCAAGGGCCTGATCACCGAACTCGCCGAGCCTGCCAAGGCCGCTTGATCAACTCTCAGGCAAGACTCATCACGTAGACGAACGACGCCCCCGCAGGTCAGCCTGCGGGGGCGTCGTCATCTCTGGGCGTCGTTATCTCTGGGCATCAGGCGCTGGCGTGGCCTGATGAGAGTGCGCAAGCTCAGTTGATATTGATGCGGATCGCCGGAATGCCGATGCTCACGCCGTTATGGTAGCGGCGTATGCCATGCCGACCGGAGTCATGGTTCTGGTAGTAGTACGGGCGGTAGCGGTCGTGTTCAAGACGCCCATGCTGATGGTAGCGGCGCTTGGGGACATGGCGGCGGATGTCATGACGCGAGTGATGGCGCGAGTGATGGCGCTCCACGCGCGGCTCGTCGAACATCCTGAGGTGGCGGCGCTTGATCGCCTCGTGGCGACTCTGCGGCGTGCTGTGGCGCTCGCTGTGCTGGCCCTGCGCGCGATGGCGATCATCCGCGGCGACCAGCGTCGGCGTGGCGAGCATCAGCGTCAGTCCCAGCAGCAGGGAAGGCAGCAGAGACGTAAGGGCTGTGTTCAAGGTAGAGATATGCATGGGGCGGTCTCCCGTATGGTCGGTCAGTCACCCAAGAGGATCCTTGTCGTCAGAATATCGTGTCGCAGCGCCTTTTACGAAAGGCGTTCGCTAATGTCTCCGTGCGTCGCTCGGTGTGTTGTTGTGGAGCTGAGTTGTCCATATTGCGTTGCCTGTGGCGTAAGTGGTTGCTCGCAATGAGGTTATCCGGCGCACGTCTGCAGAGTGGTCAACGATCCTCGGAGATGAGGGGTTCAGCCAGTGCTGCGAGGACACTTCACTTCTGCCACCAAGGCACCGGATCGCGCCCTTGAGACAACGAAAACGCCCCTGCCGAAGTGGCAGGGGCGTCTGTCTGTTCAAGCTTCAGAGCTTGCGGCTGTCTGGCTTGCAGCTCTCTGGCTTGCGGCCTCAGGCGTGCTGATGTTGGTGCTTGCCTTCGGCCAGTTCCTCTAGCAGCTTGGCGTTGAACGCATCAAGGTCTGCTGGCTTGCGGCTGGTGACCAGCGCGCTGTCACACACCACTTCGCTGTCCTGCCACTCGGCGCCGGCGTTCTTCAGGTCCTGAGCGACGGAGGGGAAGGAGGTCATCTGACGGCCTTCGACGACGCCGGCATCGATCAGGATCCACGGCGCGTGACAGATGGCGGCGACCGGCTTGTGGGCCTGGAAGAAGCTGCGCACGAAGCTCAGTGCGCTTTCGTCCTGACGCAGGGTGTCCGGATTGAACAGGCCACCCGGTAGCACCAGGCCGTGATAGTCGTGTTCGCTGGCATCGCTGAGCGGGGTATCGACCTGGTACTTCTCGCCCCAGTCGGTTTCGGCCCAGGCGCGAATGCCGTCTTTCTCCGGCGAGACGATGTCTACCTCGACGCCCGCCTCCTGCAGTGCGGCGCGCGGCACCGCGAGCTCGGATTCCTCGAAGCCATGGGTCGCGAGAATGGCCACGCGCTTACCTTGCAGTTGTTGACGTGTCTGCTGATCGGTCTGCTGTGTCATGCGAATCTCCTTTCCGTGCTTCGGCTCTTGCGAGCGTGCTGGGCAGAGAAGGAGAGAATTCTGCTCTCGGCGTACGTCACTCACCGCAGTGAGCATCGCTCGATGATGGCAGGCAGTTCCCGTCCTTTCGTGCCCTGACACTCAAGACATGGATGCGCGATACTGACTTTCAAGGGGGGTGACCCCGCTGCGTTTTCACAGGCCATGGAGTGCCCGATGTCGCTGCTTTCTGAATCTTCCGCCGTGATGTGGTTGCTGGTCGGCGTGCTGTTGATGCTGTCGTTGGCCCTGGGGTTGGGCTGGCGGCGAACCCGCGAGCAGCTCCATGCGCTGCAGGAAAGCAGTGAGGAGGAGCAACAGTCGATGCAGCAGACGTGGCAGGCCTCGCTGGACGAGTCGCGTGAGCGCCAGCAACAGGCCGAGCAGCGGGCGGCCCTGATTGAGCAACGTGCCGCGCTGGACGGGCAGCAGGCGGAGCAGCAGCAACGCTATCTGAGCCAGTCGCTGGAGGAAGCGCGCCAGGCGCGTGATGCCCTGACGGAGCAACTCGCCACGCTGCGCGAATCGCTGCAGGGGCGCCTTGATGAACAGTCACGCGCCCTGAGTGAACAGCAGACGCTGGCGCGCAGCCTGACCCGCCAGCAGGAAGTGCTGGAGGCGCAGCTGCTGGAGCGTGAAGAGCGTCTCGAGACACTGACCGAGCGCTACGCCGAGCTGCGCGAGACGCATGCCTCGCTGGTGACGCGCCAGCGTCAGGAGGCCAGCCATCACGAGCAGCAGCTGGCATTGCTCAACGAGTCGCGCGAGCGTCTGAGTCAGGAATTCGAGCAGCTGGCGGGCAAGGTGTTCGAGGAGCGCCAGCAGCGCTTCACCGCCGCCAGTGGCGCCCAGCTCGAGCAGTTGCTCAAGCCGTTTCGTGAGCAGGTCGGCGACTTCCGTCAGCGCCTCGAGCAGCTGCATGGTGAGGAGGTGCGCGAGCGCACCAGCCTCAAGAGTCAGCTCGACCAGCTGGCGGGCCTCAACCGCCAGATCACCGAGGAGGCGGCCAACCTGTCGCGGGCGCTCAAGGGCGACAGCAAGATGCAGGGCAACTGGGGCGAGATGATTCTGGAGACCGTGCTGGAGCGCTCTGGTCTGCGTGATGGCATCGAATTCAAGCGCGAGGTGTCGTTCACCGGCGAGGGCGGACGCCAGCGTCCGGATGCCATCGTCTACCTGCCGGACAACAAGCATCTGATCATCGATGCCAAGGTTTCGCTGACCGCCTACACCGAGTACGTCAATGCCGAGGACGACGTGACGCGAGCACGCGCGCTGCGCGCGCATCTGACCTCGGTGCGCGGCCATGTCACCGGGCTGGCGCGGCGCAACTACCCTGCCATCGAGGGGCTGGGCTCGCCGGACTTCGTGTTCCTGTTCCTGCCGATGGAGCCGGCCTTCGCGCTGGCCTTCGAGCACGATGACAGCCTGTTCCAGGATGCCTTCACCCAGGGCGTGGTGATGGTGACGCCGACCACCTTGCTGGCCAGCCTGCGCACCGTGGCGAGTCTGTGGAGTCTGGAGCGCCAGAACGACAATGCGCGCGTGATCGGGGAGCGTGCGGGAGCGCTGCTCGACAAGTTCCGGGGGCTCGCCGAATCCCTCGAGGAGCTGGGCACTCAGCTGGGGCGCACGCGCGAGGCGCATGATACCGCCATGAAGCGGCTGGCCAGCGGGCGCGGCAACCTGATCAGCCGTGCCGAGGAGCTGCTGGAACTCGGCGCGCGCATGAAGAAGCCGCTGCCGGAAGCGCTGGTGCGCCAGTCGCGTGACACCCTGCATCAACCCGAGCAGGCGCTGGATCAGCCATCGACATCCGCGCCGTCGGCGCTTGATCGCCAGCCCGCGCCCGAGCCGCCTGCCAGTGAAGGCCAGGATGTCTCCGAAACACCGGGTGCCGAAACATTGGACACCGAGACACTGGACACCGAGGCAGGGCAGGCGCCTGCGTCGCTCTCGCGCTGGGAGCTCATGGAGCGCAAGTGGCAGGGCGATAGCTGATCGCCCTCATCGCTTGCAGCACTGCAGGCAGCCGTTGCGACTGACGTTACAACAGACGTTGCGACATGCCCTCAGACAGCAGATGACAGTCAGCGCAAGCGGCCCCCATGTGGGGCCGCTTGCGTTTGCATGGCGAGGTCAACGCAAGCGCGGGGTATCGTTTCCATATGTGATGAGGGGAGTGCGGTCAGCGCGATATTGTCGAGTCGCGGCAAGAATTTCGATTTTTTCTGCATCCATCTCCCCAAGCCCCCCGTAAGTTGGATTGAGCCCGCAGCGCAGGGGCGAAAGTGATAGATAAATAACGTTTGGCTCATTAAAGAGCATTTTCTCAGGAGATGTGCCCATGTCTACCAAGACGAACAAGTCCGCCAAGACCGCTTTTGCCCTGGCCTCCGCACTCGGAACCGCTGTCGCTCTGTCTACCGCTGTCGTCTCCCTCCCGGCCCACGCGGCGGGCATGGAAAAGTGCTACGGCGTGTCGCTGGCCGGTGAGAATGACTGCGCCGCTGGCCCGGGCACTTCGTGTGCCGGGACTTCCACCGTCGACTATCAGGGCAATGCCTGGAAGCTGGTTCCGGAAGGCACCTGCACCTCCATCGAGACGCCGAATGGCACCGGCAGCCTGGAAGAGATCAAGTAAGCATCACGCCTCGGGGCTGGCTCGGGCTTTCCCGAGCATCCCCCCGAACTTGACGTCCGGTGGCCTGGCGCCACGCCGCCACCGGACGCTCGCCGCCTCGAGAGGTCTTCATGCATCAGCCATCCCCTTCCTCCGGCAGTCCGGATTTCGGTACGGCCTATCCGTCCCTCGACGAGATGGCCGTCGGTATCAGCCTCAAGGCGCAGCATGTGCGTGAGCTGATGTCGTCGCGCCCGGCGCTGGGGTTTCTCGAGATTCATGCCGAGAACTACATGGGTGCCGGCGGGGCACCCCATGCCCGGCTGGATGCGCTGCAGGAGTATCCGCTCTCGATTCATGGTGTCGGCCTGTCGCTGGCATCGGAGCGCCCGCTGGATGCCACGCATCTGGCGCGCCTCAGAACGCTCTGCGAGCGTCACCCGCCCACCAGCGTGTCAGAACACCTGGCCTGGGCCGGCCATAGCGGCCACTTCTACAACGACCTGCTGCCGGTACCGCTGACGGACGCGATGCTGGCACGGGTCAGCGATAACCTGATGCAGTTGCAGGACACCCTGGGCCGTCAGGTATTGATCGAGAATCCCGCCCACTATCTGCGTTTCGATGCGCGCGAGCTGGGGGCGGAACTGATTCCCGAGACGCATTTCCTCACTCGCCTGGTCGAGCGCAGTGGCTGCGGTCTGTTGATCGACGTCAACAATGTCTTCGTCTCGGCGCACAACATCGGGATCGATCCTGCGGCCTGGCTGGAGTCCATTCCGGGCCACGCCGTCGGGGAGATCCATCTGGCGGGGCATGGCGAGGATACGCGTGAAGGCCTGCTGATCGACAACCATGGCGCGCCGGTCTGCGATGAGGTCTGGGCGCTGTATGCCGACTTCATCAATCGCATCGGGCCGCGTCCGACGCTGATTGAGTGGGACACCCAGGTGCCGGCGCTGGAGGTCTTGCTGGGGCAGACCGCGCGCGCTCAGGCGTTGCTGCACAGCACACGGGCGCAGCAGCTGACGCGCTCCGGTATGGAGGGCGGCCAATGACCTCTCTCGAGCGGCATGCCAGCGCTGAGCGCCAGCCCGACTGGCAGCGCGCCTTCATCGAGGCACTCACTAAGCCCGATGCCGCGCTGCCCGGTATCGAGGCAGGCCATCAGCAGCGCCTCGATGTCTATCGCAACAATGTCTGGGCCAGCCTGATCAGTGCGCTGGAAGAGGCCTATCCGGTGACCCGTCAGGTGGTGGGCGAGCGCTTCTTTGCGGCCCTGGCCCACGATCATTCCCGCCAGCATCTGCCGCGCTCACCGCTGATGATGGAGTACGGGGCCGGGCTTGCCGAGACCCTGCACGCGACCCTGACCACGCTGGTCGAGACGCGTCAGGTGTCGGCCGCTCAGCTGCCGTTCTATGCGGTGGACCTGGCCCGCTTCGAGGCTGCTCGTCTGGTGGCCTATCACGCGGCGGACGCCGAAGCCCTGGTGCCGACTCAGCTGGCGGGACTGCCGCCTGAGGCGGTGATGGAACTCAGGTTCTCGGCGCACCCCGCGGCTTGTCTGCTGCACCTGGAGCATGCGGTGCTCGAGATCTGGCAGCGCCATCAGCATGCCGACGCGACCCTTGAAGGGCTGGATATCGCGCGGCCGGAGCGGATCTTGATCACGCGCCCGGCGCTGGAGGTGCAGGTCACGGTGCTGTGCGAAGCCGCTGCCTTGCTGCTCGAGCTGCTGCTGGCGGGGCAGACGCTGGCGGACGCGGCAGCGCGGCTCGCGGACGCGCACCCCGAGCAGGAGCTTGGGCAGTTACTGGCTCCATTGCTGGCAAGCGGTGTGTTCCTGGCGCTGGATTAGTCGCGCATCAAGCAGGTCATTACAAGCCAATCATTCCCCTTTTTAGCGCCCTGGCGCACCCTTGAGGAGGCCTCATCATGAGCCTTGAATCATCAACGACGCCTGCGGTTCGTGCCGGTGTGGCGGGGCAGGTCCTGAAAGTGTTCGTCTGGCTGGAAAACCTGCGCATGGATGCGCTGTTGATCCTGATGCGCATCATCGTCGGCGCGGTATTCTTCATGTCGGCGCAGACCAAGGTCGACGGCTTCACGATCAAGGAGAGCACCTTCTTTCTGTTCGAGTATGAATATGGCCTGCCGCTGGTGTCGCCAGTGCTGGCCGCCTGGCTGGCGACCATTGCCGAGCACCTGTTCCCGTTGATGCTGTGGCTGGGGCTGGGGACGCGCTTCGCGGCACTGGGGCTTGCCGTCATGACACTGACCATTCAGCTATTCGTGTATCCGGAAGCCTGGGTCACCCACGGTCTGTGGTTGTCCAGCCTGCTGGTGCTGGTACTGCAGGGCCCGGGACGCCTGTCGCTCGATCAGCTGATTCGCTCACGCATCGCCTGAGGCCGTCATTCGGCTGAGTCGTTCGGTGAGGCTCATATCAGTCGCGCACAACGCAAGACGGAGACCCTGGGGTCTCCGTCTTGCGTTGTAGTACCGCGATAGTGCCAGCTATCTATCCGCTGGCTAGCGAGGCGCTCAGGCCGGCTCGTCGGCGAGTTGATGCTCGATCTCGGCACGTACCATCTCGACGCTGGCGGCATCGATGTAGCCGTTGGCATGCGCGTGGTGTGCCATGTCGAGGCTGTCGGTGCTCAACAGCATCACGCAGCCGAGCGCGGCCAGTTCCTCGCCGAGCCGGTCCAGCTCGGCCTTGCGCGAGTCCGAATCGCCTATCTGGCGAATGTAGATCGCGCAGATGCGACCGGGATAGCGGCGCACGACCTCGGCGTAGACTTCCGGGTCATGCTGGCCGCTGTCGCCGATGAGCAGGAACTGCATCTCGTCATACAGGCCGAGCATCTTCTCGATCAGCGCCTGCTTGTGGTCTTCGGAGCGTCTGGGCAGCGGGCGTTGCAGGGTTAGCCCCCACTCGCGCAGGAACAGGATCGGCCCGACCGGAATGCGGTTGTGCTGGAAGAAGACCTCCAGCATCTCGTATATGCTCCACGGGCCACGCGACACATAGAGCAGCGGGCGCTGCTGCTGGCCGTCATCACCCTCATGCAGCGCCTGATAGAGCGCGGCCACGCCGGGGAAGGCGGTGCGGCGCTCGGCGGACTCGATGAACAGGCGGTAAAGCATCTTGAGCTTGTTGGCGACGCCGGTGTACATCACGGTGTCGTCGATATCGCTGATTACCCCGAGGCGTGTGCTGATGGGCGGCAGATATACCTGCGCCTCGCCTTCCACCGGGGGCTGCTTCGGCGGACACGCCGTGATGCGGGCGGTATGCCACTGGCCCTGGTGCTCCAGCGGCTCATCGAGCGGCAGATGTACGCTGAAGTAGCCATCGCGGTCGGTGATGGCGGTGGTGCGGTTGTCCCCCAGCGCGACCTCTACTTCGACGCCGCTCTTGCCCCAGCGCAGCATGCGACGACCGACATCCATCAGGTCGCGCCCGGCGCCGGGAGCCAGCTGACTGCGTGAGCCGGGCTGGCGGAAGATGCGCCCCATCAGAAAGGCTTCGCTGTGCGAGCCGTAGCCACGATAGGCGTGAATGACGTAGCCATCCTTGCCCTGGGCGTGGCGCATGGGCTTGGCAGCCACATGCAGCAGCTTGCGTAGCAGACGTGTCAGCGGCAGTGACATGCAACCCTCCTAGTCGGTATCTGGCGGGCCTTCATGGCCACATGACAACGCCGCCTTTCGAGTCCCGCGTGTGCAGGGTCGAAAGGCGGCGTTCACACTGCGCGAATGCCTCGCGGCCCAGTGTCAGTCAAGTACAGCGTCAGACAGCAGCATCAGAGATCCGCGCTGCCATGTCCTGGCGCTGCATTGGCTTGAGCGCTTACTCGCCCAGGTAGGCGGACAGCATCCACACGGTCTTTTCCTGCTCGCGGATGTAGTCACCGACCAGTGAAGCGGTACCTTCATCGTCGGCGTCAGACGCGACGGACATGATCTCGCGCTGCAGTTCGATTAGGGACTTGTAACCGGTCAGCAGGCCCTTGACGCAAGCTGTGCCGTCGCTGACGTGGGTGTCTTCCTTGATGGTGGCGACGCGCGCGTAGTCACTGTAGGCGTGCAGCGGCTCGTGACCCAGAGTCAGGATACGCTCGGCGATCTCGTCGACCTTGGTCAGCAGGTCGGTGTAGGTTTCCTCGAACTTCACGTGCAGCTCGAAGAACTGGTTGCCCTTCACGTTCCAGTGGTAACCACGGGCATTCATGTAGAAGGTCTGGTAGTTGGCCAGCAGGATGTTCAGGTGCTCGGCCAGCTGAGTGGCGCTGGCTGTGTGCAGGCCGATGGCATTGGTATCGTTGGACATGAAGACTCTCCTGAAAAATGTGAAGTGAACGGCATTGTGGGGAAAGTGGAGATGCAGGTGGCGAGCCGTGCTGCCAGTATGCCACCAGTGTAGAGGCTGGGCGGGATGCAGGGTAACGAATTCACTGTATCGCCCTCATCGGCCACCCCTATCGTCGCCGGCGCACCACCCTCAAGCCGTAGATGAATGCCTGGTAAGAGATGTGGTGCGCGCACGCGGTTTTCAAGGTCGCACACGGATATTGCAGCCAATGTCGTCGGCTCGGACATTCTGATTTCGGCCACATACGCAAAGGCCCCGCACGGGGCGGGGCCTTTGCGACAGCCATGTCATCAGCTGTCATCACTTCTGCAACGCTCAGGCGTCAGTTGCGCGCCATGTGCAGGAAGTGCATGTGCTTCTCGTACTGGTCCAGCACGTCGCCGATCACCTGCTCCTTGGTGTAACCCATGACGTCATAGGTCTGGCCACCTTCACGCAGGAAGACCTCGGCGCGGTAATGGCGTTCCACGTCGCTGGTGCCCTTGCGCTTGACGTTGCGCAACGCGAAGGCCGGTGCTGCATATTCGCGCACCCGCACACCGTAGACGAAGTCGACTTCCTCGCCGTGGCTGACCTGCAGATAGCTGCGGTCTTCCTCGTCATTGACGCGAGTATCCAGGCCCTGGGCCTCGAATTCCTTCGCGACATCCGCCAGTGCCGGCGTGACGGTGTTGATCAGGTACTGCTCGACGTTCTTCTGACGCGGCGTCTCGACCAGGGTCTGGACGCGCTTCTGCCAGCTGCGTGCGCCACCGGCGGTGTGGCCCGGCGTGTTGCTCAGGTGCTGCATGGAGCGTTGCTTGACGCCCTCGAGACGCAGTGCCTTGAGCAGGCCATAGCAGACGAACATCAGGATGATCGCGAACGGCAGGGCAGAGGCCAGCGAGGCGGTCTGCAGCGCGCCCAGGCCACCCGCCATCAGCAGCGCCACGGCGACGAAACCTTCGGAGAAGGCCCAGAAGACACGCTGCCAGACCGGAGATTCATCACCTTCCTTGGAGGTCAGCATGTCGATGACCAGCGAGCCGGAATCCGAGGAAGTGACGAAGAAGGTCACCACCAGCAGGGTGGCCAGCATGGAGGTGATGCTACCGAACGGGAACAGCTCCAGGAACTTGAACAGTGCCACGGATGCATCGGCGGAGACCGCTTCTGCCAGGTTGCCCGCGGTATCGGTCAGCAGCATGTGCAGGGCGCTGTCGCCGAAGAAGGTCAGCCACAGGAAGGTGAAGCCCATCGGTACGAACAGCACGCCGTAGACGAATTCACGGATGGTGCGGCCACGCGAGACGCGTGCGATGAACATGCCCACGAACGGGGACCACGCGATCCACCAGCCCCAGTAGAACAGGGTCCAGCCACCCAGCCACTTGGACGGGCCATCTTCGGGGATATAGGCGAACATGTTGAAGGTCTTGTCGACCACTTCGCTGAGGTAACCACCGATGTTCTGGATCAGCGTCTGCAGCAGGAAGATGGTCGGACCCACGCACAGCACGAACAGCATCAGCGCCAGTGCCAGGCCAAGGTTCAGCTCGGAGAGACGACGGATGCCGCCGTCCAGACCCATGACCACGGAAACGGTCGCCAGACAGGTGATGATGGCGATCAGGATGATCTGGGTGGTCAGGTCGTTGTCGATATCGAACAGATAATGCAGGCCGGAGCTGACCTGCAGCACGCCCAGACCCAGCGAGGTCGCGACCCCGAACATGGTGCCGAAGACGGCGAAGATATCGACGGCATGGCCGATCGGGCCATGGATGCGCTTGCCGATCAGCGGATACAGCGCAGAGCTGATGCGCAGCGGCAGGTTGTGGCGGAAGCTGAAGTAGGCCAGCGCCAGCGCCACCACGGCATAGACGCCCCAGGCGTGGATGCCCCAGTGGAAGAAGGTGGTCTTCATGGCTTCACGGGCGGCCTCGACGGTGCCGGCATCGCCGACCGGAGGCGCAGTGAAGTGGAAGACAGGCTCGGCGACGCCGTAGAACATCAGGCCGATGCCCATGCCCGCGGAGAACAGCATCGCGAACCAGGAGCCGTAGCTGAAATCAGGCTCGGAATGGTCTGGCCCCAGCTTGATGTCGCCATAGCTCGAGAAGGCGAGACCCAGCGTGAAGATCACGAACACGCCCATGGCCAGCAGGTAGAACCAGCCGACGGTGTCGATGATCCAGGTCTGGACATGACCGAAGGCGGTCTGCGCGGTATCCGGCATGGCGACCGTAAAGATCACGAACGCCAGAATCACCACGGCGGAGCCGAAGAAGACTGGCGGATTGATCTTGGCGACCGCGGGCTGGTCGGCATTTTCTGACATAAATTTCTCTCCCTGATTGCCTATTCGTCGATAATGGTAACTTATTGAACCTGTAGCGTCGTGAGTTGTCCGCGCGATATCGTTTCCATATGTAACCAGTGTTGCGCGCGCTGACCGGCGGTTTGCGCGCCGAGCGAGCGGTCCTGGCAGTGCTGGCGTTGCGTGATCATCGTGCGGGATGGCAATGGCGGTGCGGCCTTGTCGCCCATTGTCGGGGGCTGGATACGGTAGGCGCTGGCATGGCTGGGCGCTAAGATGAGGCTTGCTGCATCCAGGGTATTCCGCTGTCTCGATACCATAATTATGCAGAAATCCTACAAGACTTATGTGTCAGTCTAGTGCCTCTGGCGTGTCTCATGGTGTGAAAATCGTGATGCCGCGCCGGCTCAAGTGGCTGACCGGAGACGTTCGCATGCTCCATCGACTTCCCGAATTTCCCGCACGGCCGAGCGTGGCTGATACGTCAGCGCGCTCGCGCCTGCCGCGCATGACACTGCTCGCAGTGGGGCTGGTGCTGCTGAGCGGCTGCTCGGCCCTGTCCGGCAAGGACCCGCTGGCCGCGAATGATAGCGCTGGCCTGCCCGAAGCCTGCATCTTCCCGCGTGAGGGCGATGCCAATCAGTGGTTGCGTGCCGCGGCGCAGGTCGTCGAGGCCCGTGGCTACAAGATCCGCGAGGGCGAACAGGCGCTGGGCGTGGTGACGGGTGAGCGCAAGGTGGACCAGCCTGGCCTGGGCGCGATCGATGGGCCCTTCGGCTCGCGCATCGGCTTCTCGGTGGGCTATGGCGTCGCGGCGGGCAATGATTTCGGCGTGGGCGTCGGCAATGACACCTTCCGCGATGACCCGATCAGCTTCGAGCGCATCTCGCTGGTCGCGCCGGATGAGCGCGTGCGCGTGATCCGCGATGAGCAGGTCATCAATCAGGGCGGCTACGTCATCGATGCCCGTCCTCACAATGACAGCGACAGCTGCCGCCAGATCGAGCGTCAGCTGCAGGCCGCGCTGGCGGGTCGTGATCCACGGGAGGTTCGCTGATGAACATGCGCAAGGCATCTCCACGCTCGCTGTGGCAACGTCTGGGGCTCGCGACGCTGCTCGCCGGCCTGCTGGTACTGGGTGGCTGCATGAATCAGCCGACCCATGCGCCGGACTCGCGCACCGCAGTGATCGCCCCCAACAGCGGCACCCTGACTTCCCAGCAGGTCTTCGTCACCCTGCTGACGACGCTGGCGGAGCGTGGCTTCATCATCGAGCGCGCAGACCCGGACCTCGAGCGCCTCGATGCCAGCTACGCTGCCCGGCCGCCGCTGGCGCTGGAAGCCTGGGTGAGCGAGGTCAACGGCCAGATTCGTCTCAGCGTGAGCGGTGACAGCAATGGTGCCGATATCGCGCCGGGCCGCCTCGACAACCTGCTGGTGGAGGTCGCCGTGGCTCTGGATGCGCGCACCGTGCCGGTGATCGGCGCGCCGTGACCGCCCCGCGCATGCCAACCCCACGCATGACAACCCCACGAGGCGGCCCTCGGCGTCGCCTCTCTGGCCTTGTCCACCACTTTGCAGGTGGGCAGTGCCGGAGCCCGGGCGAGCCCGCGCTCGCGCGGTGTGATGGCCCATGACACTGAGTGCGCTGCGCCGTCGGCGTCTGGCCTGGTTGGCGCTCTCGGCCAGTCTGCTGGCCGGGCTGATGGCCTTGTTTGCTCTCTGGCACTGGGAGCTGGCGCGTGGTGAGCGTGATGCCCGCCAGCACGCCGCGACTCGCCTGAATTTCTACGCCAGCACGCTGAATGCCGAGTTGTCGCGCTTCCAATGGCTGCCGGAATTGCTGGCGCGCCAGGCCCGTGTGCGTATCGCCCTTGGCGAGCCGGGCGCCTCGTCTGCGGCAACGCCGCCTGTTATCCCCTCAGACGAACGCGACGCCGCCAGTGCCGCCGCTCCCCTCGGTTCGAACAGTGATCTCAATCAGCATCTGCGGCGTGTCGCGCGTGCCTCCGGCGCGGCGGCCATCTTCCTGACCGACCGCGACGGCATGACCGTGGCCGCGAGCAACTTCGATGAGCCAGACAGCTTCGTCGGCTATCGCTACGACTACCGCCCCTACTTCATCGATGCCCTGGCGCGCGGGCGCGGTGAATTCTTCGCCGTCGGCAATACCACCGGGCGCCCTGGCTATTTCGTCTCGGCGCCGGTGCTGGGGGCCGAGGGTCAGCCGCTGGGCGTCATGGTGGTCAAGGTCTCGCTGGAAGCGCTGGAGGATACCTGGCGCCAGGCGGGGGAGACGGTGCTGCTCGCCGATGCCAATCGCATCGTCCTGCTGGCCTCGCGGCGTAACTGGAAGTATCGCGCGCTGGAGGCGATCGAGCCGCAGGCACTGGACAGCATTCGGGCACAGCAGCAGTTTCGCGGGGCGCCGCTGACACCGCTGTCGCGGGAGCTGGAGGACGGCAGCCTGGTGCTGGGCGACAACCACGAACTGGCGGCGTCGGAGATCGCGCGGCTGCCGACGGCGGCGATGGGCCAGCGCTATCTGGATGAGTCGCTGGCCAGCGGGCCGCTGGGCTGGCAGCTGCATTTTCTGATGCCGCTGCGGCCACTCTATATCCAGGCGCGCAATGTGGTGCTGGTCGGGCTCGCCGTGATTCTGGGGCTGGCGATGATGGCGCTGTGGATGCGCGAGCGTCAGGCGCGCCTGGGGCTGATTCGGCGTGAAGCGGTGATGATGCGCGAGATCAACGAGCGTCTCGAGGAGCGGGTCGCCCAGCGCTCGCGCGAACTCGAGGCCACGCGTGACGAGCTGGTGCAGGCCGGCAAGCTGGCCGCGCTGGGCACTATGGCGGCCGGTATCGCCCATGAGCTCAATCAGCCGCTGGTCGGCATTCGCACCTACGCCGCCAGCGGCGGCAAACTGCTGGCGCGGGGCATCGCCTCCGCCGCTACGCGCCCCGAGCTGACCGCGCGTGCCGCCGAATCCGCCGCCAGCAACTTCACGCGCATCAGTGAGCTGTCCGAGCGTCTGGCCGACATGATTCGCCAGCTGCGCGTCTTCGTGCGTCCGGCCAGTCAGCAGGCGCCCGTCGCCCTGGCGCTGGCGCCGCGCATCGACTTCGCTCTGGAACTGCTCGCCGAGCGAGTCACCGCCCTCGACTTGACGGTGGAGCAGGACCGGCTGCCCCGAGACATCATCGTGATGGGCGAACAGGTGCGTCTCGAGCAGTTGCTGACCAACCTGATCCGCAATGCGCTCGATGCGCTGGAGGGGGAGCAGAAAGCGCAGCAGACCGATCAGCAGGCCGATCAGCAGAGCGATGCGCCGGACGACGAGCGCGCGGCCCCGCGACTGCGCCTCAGTTGGCAGGCCTGGCCGGCAGTGGCCAGCCTTGAGGGGCAGCCGGGCGGATGTCTGCGCATCGAGGACAACGGCCCCGGCATCGACCCTGCGCTGCGTGCCACGCTGTTTGATCCTTTCACCACCACGCGTGAGGTCGGCGAGGGCATGGGGATGGGGCTGTTTCTGAGTTATGGCCTGGCGCGTGATCTCGGTGGCCAGCTGCGTCTGGCCGATGGCGCTTCTGTGTCTGAACCGGCCGAGGGCTCCTCGCTGGCTGAGGGCTCTGCGCTGGGCGGCGCCTGCTTCGAATTGTGGCTACGCACGCCGGCGTCGGAGGCAATGCATGCAGCCGACGGCATCGAACAACAAGGCAGCGGGCAGCAATCCGTGACATGACGGGGTATACGCACGAATGACAGGCTATACGCACGACAGCGATGGCTTCGAGGGCGCAGAGGAGTTTGCCGCCACGGGCCTGGATCCGGCAGAGCTGCGCCTGCAGCAGGACAGCGATCTGACCCGTGAAGCGCCGGTATGGCTGGTGGATGACGACCCGGCGGTGCGCGAATCCCTTGCCCAGTGGCTGGAGCTGGCCGAGATCCATCTGCGCTGCTTCTCGCGCGCCGAGGCCCTGCTGGAAGCCCTGGCTGCCGCCGAGCCGGTCAGCGTGGTGATCAGCGATATCCGCATGCCGGGCATGGATGGCCTGACGCTGCTGGCGCGGCTTGCACTAAAGGCGCCGGAGCTGCCGGTGCTGATGATGACCGGTCACGGCGATGTCGCCACGGCCGTTGCCGCGATGCAGGGCGGCGCCCGTGATTTCATCGAGAAGCCGTTTGACCCCGAAGCGCTGGAGCTGAAGCTGCGTCAGGCGCTGGCGGGGCGGCGTCTGAGTGATGAAAACCGACGCCTGCGCCGCCGCTTGAGCGTGCGCGGCCTCAGTGGTCTGCTGCGGGGCGAGAGCCGGCAGATTCGCCAGCTGCGTGAGCGACTGCTTGAATTGCGCGGGCACCCGGCGCGGGTCTGGATCAGCGGCGAGGCGGGCAGCGGGCGCAGCACTCTGGCGCTGGCACTGGCCGAGCATGCGCCACCTGCCGACGCATCGCCCTCATCTGCCGCCATGCCGACGGCGACGACGGCCTTGCTGGCACGAGTGGAATGCGCGCCCCTGTCGCAATCCAGGGCAGAGGGCGCGGAGGCGCTGGCGAGCGCGATCGGGGACGCGCTCGCGGCATGTCCTGCGGCCAATACCTTGCTGCTGCATGAGGTGGACCACCTGAGTGGCGCGCAATGGCAGTGGCTGGATGGCTGGATCGCCGCGCGTGAGGACGGCGCCCGACTGGCACCACGGCTGGTGTGCAGCGCGCTGTGCAGCGTGGGCGACGTGATGGCAAGCGGGCCGCTGACGCGTACTCTCGGGCATGCACTGGCCGAGATCGAACTGACGACACCCGCCCTGCGCGAGCGGCGCGAGGACATCCCGTTGCTGATGGCCCATTTCAGCCGTCAGGCCGCCGAGGTGCATGAGGTGGAGGCGCACCCCTTCGCCAGCGGTGAGCTGGCCGCGTTGATGGCGGCGGACTGGCCGGGCAATCTGTGGCAGCTGCGCCAGGCCGCCAGTCGCCGCGTGGTGCTGGGGGAATTGCCCGCGACACGGCAGTCATCCGCGCCGGGCAGCGCCTCAGCGGAGGAGGGCGCAGGCGAGACCGGCAATGGTGGGAGCGACAAGGCGCTGGCGAGCAGCGAGGAGCATGGGCTGGCGGCACAGGTGGCGATGTTCGAGTCGACCTTGATTCGCGCCGCCTTGACCCATGCACGCGGCAACATCGCTCAGGTGCTGGAAGAGCTGGCACTGCCGCGGCGTACGCTCAATCTCAAGATGCACAAATACGGGCTGCGCCGTGAAGACTTTCGCCATGGCCATGATGATTCGGCGAACTGACCGCCATCAAAGCCTGTCGAAGGTGTCCTCGGGCTGCGTCGGGATGCCGCCCGTTTTGTCATGAAGTAACATCCTGCCAACCCCTTCCTGTCGTCCCCGTGACGTTCTGCCGGAGTTTCCCGATGTCTGTTGCTGTTCATCGCCTGGTGGCGGCGCTGTCGTCCGCGCTGGCGCGTTTCCCGTCTCGTCATGGCCTGTGCCCCGTAGCCTGGCTGACGCCGTTGCTGATGCTGGGCACCCTGGTGGCCAGTCAGCCCGCCGCCGCGCATCCGCACGGCTGGGTCGATCTGCGGGTGACGCTGCGCCTCGATGATCAGGGGCGGGCTGTCGCGATGCGCCAGTATTGGCTGCTCGACCCCTTCTACAGCCTGACGCTGCGTCAGGAGCTGGCCGCGCTCGAGGACGATACCAGCATGGAGCAGCGCCTCGATGTGCTGGGCAGCGAGATTCTGGCCAATCTGTCGCAGTTCGATTACTACACCCATGTCACGCTGGACGGTGAACCCGTGGCGCTTGGCAAGGCGACGCGCCAGACCACCTGGCTCAAGGGCGAGCGTGTCGCCTTCCAGATGGAGCTGCCGCTGGCCGAGCCGGTGGCGATGGCTGGCCATACCCTCAGTTATCGCATCTATGACCCCACCTATTACATCGAGATTCTGCATGACCCGGATGCCATCGCCGTGCAGCAAGGGCTGGTGGTGAGCGGGCTGGAAGGGCAGGACTCGGCGCTGAGCTGCACGCCGGGCATCACGCCGGCCGACCCGGACCCGTCCAAGGTCGCCGAGGCCTCGATGCTGGATATCAACGCCACCGCACCGATGGATCTCGGCCAGTATTTCGCCGAGGTCGGCAGTGTCAGCTGTGAGGTGGCTGATGAGCAGTGAGCCGAAGGACACCAGCGGACTTGGCGATATCAAGAGCCTCAAGGGCATGCGTGATGGCCTGCTGAAGCCGGCCTCGTCGCGGGGGCGGCGCCTGGCCGGCTGGCTGGCGGTCGGCTGCGGGCTGCTCGTGCTGGGCATGGCGCTCTGGCCAGGCCTGGTGCAGGGCTGGGGCGAGGCGCTGGGGTGGATCTTCGCCGAACAATCGCGTTTCCAGCGCTCGCTGGGGCGCGCCATGAGTGAGCTTGCCGCCCATCCGGGCACGCCCTGGGCGCTGATCGGGCTGTCCTTCGCCTATGGCGTGCTGCATGCCGCGGGCCCCGGGCATGGCAAGGTCGTGATCAGTACGCTGCTGGTCAGCCAGCCCATCGTTCGGCGCCGTGCGCTGTGGCTGTCGTTGCTGGCGGCCTTGCTGCAGGGCGTCAGTGCGCTGGTGCTGGTCGGCCTCGGGGCGGGGCTGCTCGACTGGGCGGGGCGTGATGTGCTCGGGCAAGTCGAGAAGGTCACCCTGCTCAGTCATCTCGGGGTGCTGGTGCTGGGGCTGTTGCTGCTGTGGCGCATCGCTCGCACGCTATGGCGTGTTGTCAGGGCACAGCCTGTCTCAAGCGCGGGAGCGCCGCAGGCGCCAGCGATGCAGGGGCTGGCGTTCGAGCCGTCGCCTGGCCACGACCACTCAAATTCTCACTCTCACTCTCACGGCCACACTCATTCACACGGGCATGACTGTGGTTGTGGCCATGCACATGGCGTGACGGCGGAGCAGGCCAGTGGCGACTGGCGCACCATGGGCATGGCGGTGCTGGCGATCGGCCTGCGGCCGTGTTCCGGCGCGATTCTGGTCTTGCTGGCCGCGCTGGCGTTGAACATGGTCGGCAGCGGCGTACTGGCGGTGCTGGCGATGTCCTTGGGCACCGCGCTGACGGTGGGCAGCGTGGCGATGGCCACCTTGATCATGAAGGCCAGCGGACGCCTGGCGGCGGCCGGCTCGCGCCTGGGTGGGCCGCACTCGGACGGTCGCGCGCGTCGTCAGTGGCCGTGGGCGGCACTGGTCGGGCTGCTCGGCGGCATCATCATCACGGTCTTTGGCGCTTTGTTGGTCGCCAGCAGCCTCAAGGCGCTGGACTCTCCCACCGGTCGCGGTGCTTCGCCCTTCGATCGCTCGGCGCCGGGCACCTCCCTCCAGAGCCCTCTGGGCCCGAGGTCGTCAGGGCAGAGCTCAGGCGACAAGTGAGGCCTGCGGTGCCGCTCTAACTACCTGCTACACACTACCTGCCATCTACAAGAACGGAGCCCATTGGGCCCCGTTTTCGTAGGTGTGACAGCCTGGATGACAGTGTCTGCGAGAGCGTAGATGTCAGTGACAGCGCAGGTGACGCTGTCAGTAGGAATAGCTCGGCAGCTCGGCGATCTTCATGCGCAGGGTGTCGACCAGCACCGTCAGTGCCTCGTTGTCGTGGGGCTCGGCCGTGCCGACGCCCCACACCGGCCCTGGCCAGGCTGCATCATCGCTGCGGCGGGCGATCACGTGCATGTGCAGCTGTGGCACCATGTTGCCCAGTGCGCCGATATTGAGCTTCTCGCCGCCGCTTACCGTCATCAGCAGCTCGCCCAGTTGGGTGGTTTCCTGCCACAGCTGCTGCTGGGCGCTGCTGTCCAGTTCGTAGATCTCGCGGATGGCATCGCGGCGCGGAATCAGTACCAGCCACGGATAGCGCGCATCGTTCATCAGACGCACGGTGCACAGCGGCAGGTCGGCCACGAAGTGGGTGTCGGCGTCCAGCTGCGGGTGAAGGCTGAAGGGGGTCATCGTCTCTCCTTGATCGGATGGAGCAGGGCGGGCGTGAGTCGAGGGCAAAGGGTAACCCGAATCGTGGCGGACTCCTTGGCGTGAACGCCCGCGAATGCCCTCAGTGTGACCAGATCGGCAGAATCCTGCCACTTTGCGGATTGCCCGTGCGTGCTGTGGGGGCTGCGCAATGCCCCCATCGCCAAATACCGCGCCGCGCGGACAGTTGCTAACCTTCTTCCTACGCTGAAGCAGAGGCTCGCAACGAACGCCCCACGCAAAAGAGGGCTACCTTGCGCATTGTCGGTCGCGACATGGCCAGCACCGCCCAGGGCCAGAGCCTGCTCAGCCGCAATGTCCGTCTGCCTACCCACATTACAAGAATGCTCAACCTGCGCCCGGCAGGTTCGCCAAGGAGTCACTCCATGCAAAAGCGCCAGTTCCTCAAGGCCGGTCTCGGTCTCGCCATCGCAGCCTCTCTTGGTCTCAGTGCCGTGGCTCAGGCGGAAGGCAAGTACATCATGGGTACCGCCACCACCGGTGGCACCTTCTACCCGGTCGGCGTGGCACTCTCCACGCTGATCAAGGTCAAGCTCGAGCCGACCGCCGGCATCTCCGTGTCCGCGATCTCCTCTGCCGGTTCCGGCGAGAACCTCAAGCTGATGGAAGAGGACCAGGCCCAGTTCGGCATCATCCAGGGCCTCTACGGCGCCTGGGCATGGAATGGCACCCCGCCGGTCAACAAGGCGCACAAGAACCTGCGCAGCATCTCGATGCTGTGGCAGAACGTCGAGCATTTCGTGGCCCGCAATGATGAGGTCAAGTCCGGCACCATCGAGGACATGACCAACTTCTACGGCAAGAGCTTCTCCATCGGCAAGAAGAACTCCGGTACCGAAGGTTCGGGTCGCTTCATCCTCGAGCAGCTGGGCATCAATGCCGACAAGATGGATCTGGCCTACATGGGCTATGGCCCGAGTGCCGATGCGATGCAGAACGGCAACATCGACGGCATGAACATTCCGGCCGGCGCACCGGCCTCCGCCGTGACCCGTGCCTACGCCAACCTGGGCGGCGAGATCACCACGCTGGACTTCACCGAAGAGCAGCTGGCCAAGGTCAACTCCCAGTTCGAGCTGTGGACTCCGTACGAAATCGCCGCTGGCACCTACCCGGGCCAGGACGAGGCGATCAACACCATCGCCCAGCCGAACATCCTGGTGGTGCGTGACGATGTCTCCGAAGAAGACGTCTATCAGATCACCAAGACCATGTACGAGAACCTGCCGTTCCTGAACAACATCCACCCGGCCACCAAGGCCATGGCCATCGACAAGGCCATCGCGGGCCTGCCGCTGCCGCTGCACCCGGGTGCCGCACGTTACTTCAAGGAGCAGGGCATCGAGATTCCGGCGCGCCTGATCGCCGAGTGATCCACACCTGATGTTCCCGCTGCCCTCATCGCTCGCCTCTGGCGGCGGTGAGGGCAGCGCAGTTTCCCAGACCAATAAACCACCGCCGGTCCGGCGCCATGGCACTGCCCCGCGTGGGCAAGGTGAGGCGCAGGACCAGAGCAGTGCCCACGATTGATTGCTGTAGAAGCCCGTATTCTCCTCGCAAGCCCGGGCGCATGGTGACGCAAGTCGCCGCTGCGCCATCGCTGTCTGATCCCGTTTTGAGGCAACGCCATGCATGATTCCCGCTCGCCAGAGCCCTCTCGTCCCACCGATAGCGAAGCGCAGGAGCCGGATCTCTCCGGTGTGCGCGACGAATCCGCCGAAGCTGCGCCGTGGCGCATGGAGCTGCCCTGGCTGGGGCGCGCCGTCTTCGTGATCTCCATCGTCATCTGTCTGGTGCACCTGTACTTCAACACCGTCTCGACCCTGTCGGAGCTGTGGGTGAGCGCCTTGCACTACGGCCTGTTCGGTCTGCTGTGCGCGCTGACCATTCCGATGCTGACGCCGGCCAGTGATGGTGCCAAGCGCTGGGTGCTGGGCGTGGATGTCATGCTGGGGCTGGCGGCACTGGGTTGTGGCCTCTACCTGATCGGCTTCGAGGATGCGCTCTATGACCGTGGCGTGGTGTTCTCCACCGCGGACTGGGTGGTCTCCATCGTCGCGGTCGGCCTGATCCTCGAGTTCGCGCGTCGCACCACCGGCTGGTTCATTCCGGTGCTGTGTCTGATCGCGCTGACCTACGTGGCCTGGTGGGGCAAGTATGTCGGTGGCGTGTTCAACTTCCCGGGCCTGACCTGGGAGACGGTGCTGTTCAGAAGCTTCATCGGTGGCGAAGGGATGCTGGGCTCCATCGCGCGCATCTCCTGGTCCTACGTGTTCATGTTCATCCTGTTCGGGGCCTTTCTGGTCAAGTCCGGCGCGGGTGACTTCATCATCGATCTGGCGCGCTGCGCGGCGGGTCGCTTCAAGGGTGGCCCGGGCTTCGTGGCGGTGTTCGCCTCCGGCCTGATGGGCTCGGTGTCCGGTTCGAGTGTCGCCAACACCGTCTCCACCGGTGTGATCACGATTCCGCTGATGCGCCGTGCCGGCTTCCCGGCGCGCTTCGCGGCAGGCGTCGAGGCCGCTGCCTCGACCGGTGGCCAGCTGATGCCGCCGGTGATGGGCGCGGGCGCCTTCATCATGGCGTCCTACACCCAGGTGCCGTACCTGACCATCGTCGGCGTAGCCGCCTTGCCGGCGCTGCTCTACTTCCTGTCGGTGGCCATGTTCGTGCGCATCGAGGCCAAGCGCTCCGACGCCACGGCGCTGGACGACCCGCAGGGCCCGCGCCTCAAGGACGTGCTCAAGGATGGCTGGCATTATCTGGCACCGCTGTTCGTGCTGGTCGGCGCGCTGATCTACGGCTTCACGCCGACCTACGCCGCCGGCATCGCGATCCTGTCCGTCATCGCGGCCTCGTGGCTGTCGAAGAATCCGATGAAGCTCGGCGACATCATCGAGGCGATGCTGGCCGGGGTGCGCAACATGACCACTACGGCGATCCTGCTGATCACCGTCGGCCTGATCGTCAACGTTGTCTCCACCACCGGTATCGGCAACACCTTCTCGCTGATGATTACCGACTGGGCGGGGGGCAGCCTGCTGATCACCATCATCCTGATCGCGCTGGCGTCATTGATTCTGGGCATGGGTCTGCCGGTGACGGCGTCCTATATCGTGCTGGGCACGCTGTCCGCCCCGGCGCTCTACAACCTGATCGCCCATTCCCAGCTGGTGGATCTGCTGGCGGCGGGCAACCTGCCGGAGCAGGCCAAGGCCATCTTCATGCTGGCCGCACCGGACAAGCTGGACCTGCTGGGCGCGCCGATGAGCATGGACGCCGCCCGCGAACTGCTGGCGCTGGTGCCGGATACCTTCCAGAGCCAGCTGTATGAGCAGGCGCTGTCGCCGCACGTGCTGACCATGGCGCTGGTGAGTGCCCACATGATCATCTTCTGGTTGTCCCAGGATTCCAACGTCACACCGCCGGTCTGCCTGACCGCCTTCGCGGCAGCCGCGATCGCCCGCACACCGCCGATGAAGACCGGCCTGATGGCCTGGAAGATCGCCAAGGGCCTCTACATCGTGCCGCTGCTGTTCGCCTGGAGCCCGCTGATCTCCGGTGACATCGGCGAGATGCTGACGGTGTTCGTGTTCGCGCTGTTCGGGATCTACGCCATCGTCGCGGGCCTGGAAGGCTATCTGGAGCACGAACTGCCCTGGTGGCTGCGTCTGGCGATGTTCCCGCTCGGTGCACTGATGCTGTGGCCGCATGGTCAGCTGACCTACGATCTCGCGGGTCTGGTCATCTTCCTGGGCGTGCTGACCTACAGCGTGCGTCAGAGTGGCCGGCAGGAAGCGCTGGCGCACTGAGCCAGGCGTGTCGGATGAGTGCCAGACGCGTCAGTCCATGTGGCTGAAGCAGGCGTGATGCGACGCGATATGCTATGAACGATGCCCGGCATCACTTTCCCCCGCTCAGTCGCGAGGGTGGTGTGTCGGGCATCGCGCGCTCTGGGGCCTGTTTGCCGCGGGCGTCTTCACTCAACGGGATGGCGGGACAAGGAATGTCGGCATGATGTCGGATGTTGCAGGGCTGACCAGCGGCCTTGATCTGATCAGCGTAGTGGCGCTGATCGCACTGGGTGGCGTGGCCGGTTTCATCAATGTGCTGTCGGCGGGTGGCTCGATGCTGACGCTGCCATTGTTGATGTTTCTCGGTCTGCCACCTGCGCAGGCCAATGCCACCAACCGCGTGGCGATCGCGTTGCAGAGTGCGACCGCGACCAGCACCTTCCTCAAGGCGGGCGCGCACAACATGGGCGTCGCCTGGCGGCTGGCCGTACCCGCCGTGGCAGGCGCCATGCTGGGGGCCTGGCTGGCGACCCGCATCAGTGCCGAGGCCTTCGAGAGCGTCCTGATCGTGGTGATGGTGGTGTGCTCGATCATGATGCTGCTGCCGACGCCGCGCATCGACACCCGTGAACTGACGCCGGAGCGCATCACGCCCGTGGTGTTGCTGGCGATGTTCGGCATCGGCATTTATGGTGGCTTCATCCAGGTCGGTGTCGGCGTGCTGTTCATCGTGGTGCTCTACCGGCTGCTCAAGATCGACCTGACCCAGGTCAACGTCTTCAAGGTCTTCATCGTGTTGATGTATACCCTGCCGGCGCTGGCGGTGTTCGTGTTCGATGGTCAGGTGCGCTGGGCCTACGGTCTGGTACTGGCGGTCGGCAACATGAGCGGCGCCTTCCTCGGCGCGCGGGTCAACATGAGTCCCGCGGGCGCGCGGTGGGTCAAGTGGCTGACGGTCGCGGTCATCTTCATCATCGTGCTAAAGCTGGCGCTGACCTGATGCTGACCTTATGCACGACACGGAGTAAGCTCGCGGTAATCTGAGCGAAATGCCAGTCTGTCCTGTCGACACACCGGCACGCCGCTCACCCCCTATTCATGATGGCGCCGAGCCCGGCTATGGCGTCTCTTCCTTCATCGTTCAGGAGTCTTTCCTCATGCAAGCCATGGTCATCGAGCAGTACGGCGGTCCCGAAGTGTTCGTCGAGCGCGAACTGGAGACCCCGACACCGGCGCGGGGGCAGGTGCGTATCAAGGTGACGGCTTCCAGCATCAACCCCATCGAGACCAAGCTGCGCAGCGGGCTGGTCAAGTCGCACCCGGAATTCCCGGCCATTCTCAATGGCGATGTCTCCGGGGTGATCGATGCCGTCGGCGAAGGCGTGTCGGACTTCTCCGTCGGGGATGAAGTGCTGGGTTGTGCCGGTGGCGTGAAGGGCTGGCAGGGTGCTCTGGCCGATTATATGATCGCCGACACCCGTGTGATCGTGAAGCGCCCGAGCCTGGCGGCGCTGACGCTGGAAGAGTGCGCGGCCTTGCCGCTGGTGTTCCTGACGGCCTGGACAGCGCTGGTCTCGCGCGGTCAGATCAAGGAAGGCGAGCACGTGCTGATCCACGCCGGCACCGGCGGCGTCGGCCATGTCGCGGTACAGATCGCCAAGTATCTCGGCGCGCATGTCACCACCACCGTGTCCAGCGAAGCCAAGGCGGACCTGGCGCGCCAGCTGGGCGCCGACGAGATCATCAACTACCGCGAGGAAGCGGTCGCGGACTACGTGACGCGCCTGACCTCCGGGCGTGGCTTCGATCTGGTCTTCGACACCGTCGGTGGCGACAACCTGGATCGCTCCATCGAGGCCACCGCGACCTCCGGTCGTCTGTGCTCCATCAATACCCGCTCGACCCACGACCTGACCCAGCTGCACGCCAAGAACCTGTCGCTGCACGTCATCTTCCGCTCGGTACCGCTGCTGACCGGTATCGGCATGGACGACCAGCCGGAGCTGCTCAACGCCCTGAGCGAGATGCTGGAGGCCGGCGCGGTACGTCCGCTGCTCGACGAGCACCAGTTCAGCTTCCGTGACGTCGCCAAGGCGCATGAGCTACTGGAGTCCGGCGAGGCGCTGGGCAAGATTCTGCTGGTAAATCGTTGAGTATTGGCACCTTCGGTCAGTGAGGGTGTCTTACCTTCATTGGCCGTTGATCAGGAAGAGAAGTGATGAGAATGACGCGTTTGATGGTGGCTGCCCTGTTGGTGGCTAGTGTGAGTCTGGCCGGCTGCAATACCGTGGCCGGTTTCGGCAAGGACCTGGAGCATCTGGGCGGTTCGATCGACAACGCCGCCAGCTGATTGCCCGAGAGAGAGGAATGCCCATGCGACGATTCATGATGATGACTGGCACCGCGCTGCTGATCGGCCTGCTGTTGGGTGGCTGCAATACCGTGGAAGGTTTCGGGGAAGATCTCGAACACCTTGGGGGTTCCATCGAGGAATCGGCCAGTTGATGGCACTGTCCATGACATGGGCGGCGAGTGAACAAAACATGAATCTCACCCCTTGAAAGCCTATGGGGCGGCCCAAGGTATGAGGGTAGAGGCGCAGGAACTGGCGTCTTTACGAGATTTCTCGATATTCACTACCGCAAGGAGCATGACCATGTCCCGCACCATTGCACTCATCTTCGCCTCTTTCTTCACTCTGGCCGCGCTTTCCGGCTGCAACACCGTTGACGGTGCCGGCCAGGATGTCGAGCATGCTGGCGAAGCTGTCCAGGACGCCGCTCAATAAGCGACGCCCCGGATAGTGGTGATATCCAGCGCCCGGCCATCGCGCCGGGCGTTTTCGTGTCTGATCGCCAGACATGCAGGCGTGCTGACTGACGGGCCGCCTTGCGTCATCATACCGCTGACGGCATGCGCCCCCAGCGTACGTCACTCCCGCCACCGCGAGCCAAGGGCCCGACATGGATCATCGACAGTTGAGTTTTCTGGTCGCGCTGGCCAGTGAGCGCCATTTCGGTCGCGCCGCACGGGTCTGTCATGTCACCCAGCCGACGCTGTCGGCGCGCCTCAAGCAGCTCGAGGAGGAGCTGGGCACGGCGCTGATATTGCGCGGCCATCGCTTCGAGGGCTTCACGCCGGAAGGGGAGCGCGTGTTGATCCACGCACGGCGCATTCTCGCCGAGCTGGATGAGCTGAAGGGAGACCTGTCGCCGGACGCGGTGCTGACCGGCCGCCTGTCATTGGGCGTGGTGCCGTCGGCGCTGGCGGCGGTCGGCGAGTTTCTGCCGCGGCTGCGCGAGGCCTTTCCGCAGCTCTCGCTGCGCCTGCGCGAGCTGTCGACCTCATCGCTGGCCCAGGGGCTCGAGGATGGCGAGCTGGATCTCGCGGTCGGCTACCCCGCGGCGCCGGCCATGAGCGGCTTTGCCTGTCGGCCGCTCTATCAGGAGCATTCGGCGCTGATCGCCAGTCAGACGCATTTCCGCCTGCCCGACGCGCCGCAGTGGGAGTGCTTGCGTGACTATCCGCTGGTGTTGCTGACGCCGGAGATGCAGCAGCGGCGACGCCTCAATCAGCAGTTCGAGCTGCTGGGCCTGCAGCCCTCGCCCTTGTTGGAAGCCAATTCGATTTCCGGCCTCGGCGTGATGCTGGAGGCTGGTCTGGGAGTCAGCGTGCTGGCGGAGAACCTGGCCGATTCGCGGCTTGGTGAAGGGCTGGTCGCGCGTCGACTGCCCGGTGAGGGCGAGACGGTCGGGCTGTTGTGGCGCAGTGGCCAGCAGCGCAGCCGACGGCTGAATGCCGTGCTGGAGCTGCTGCGTTCGCTGCCTCACTCGGCGGGTGTGGCCGATTGAGTGGGCCTGCAACGCAGAACACCCCGTTGAGACGGGGTGTTCGGGTAGCGAAAGCGACTTTGGCCGCTATCAGTTCTTCTTGCTGGGCTTTCTTGCAGGTCTATTGGCAGATCTACTTGCCGGACTTCTCGCTGGACTTCTTGCTGGCTTCCAGCGCGGCACGGCGGGCGGCTTCACGCTGCTGCTGCTTGGCATCGCGCCGCGCCTGCATCTGGGCGACGGCATCCATGCCCAGGTGGGCTTCGCCACGTTCTCTGGCGAGGCGAATCTGGTTCTCGCGTTCGGCGAAGCGTGCCTTCTGGGCATCGCTCAGCTTGTCGTAGCAACGCGGGCAGCTGACGCCTTTCTGGTAGCGCTCGCTCTGCTTGTCTTCCTCGGTGATCGGTAGGCGGCAGGCATGGCACTGGTCGTACTGGCCGGGACGCAGCTGGTGGTCGACGGTGACGCGCTCATCGAACACGAAGCACTCGCCCTGCCACAGCGTCTCTTCCTCGGGCACCTCTTCCAGATACTTCAGGATGCCGCCCTTGAGGTGATAGACCTCATCGAAGCCCTGCTCCTTGAGATAGGCCGTGGACTTCTCGCAGCGAATGCCGCCGGTGCAGAACATCGCCACCTTGCGGTGCTGTTTCGGGTCCAACTCACGCGAGACGTAGTCCGGGAAATCACGGAAGGCAGTGGTGTTCGGGTTGACGGCACCGGCGAAGGTCCCCACTTCCACTTCATAGTCATTGCGCGTGTCGATCAGCAGCACCTCAGGATCGGAGATCAGCGCATTCCAGTCCTTCGGCTCCACATAGGTCCCGACGGTGTGACGCGGATCGATGCCCTCGACACCCATGGTGACGATCTCGCGCTTGAGCTTGACCTTGGCACGCAGGAAGGGCGCCTGCTCGGCCAGTGACTGCTTGGTGTCGAGCTCGGCCAGACGCGGGTCGCTGGTCAGCCAGGCGAGCAGCGCATCGATGCCCGCGCGTGAGCCGGACACGGTGCCGTTGATGCCTTCGCGGGCCAGCAGCAGGGTGCCGCGGATGGCGTGCTCGTTCATCACCGCCAGCAGCGGGTCGCGCAGCGCCTCGAAGTCCTCGAGGGTGACGAACTTGTAGAGCGCGCAGACCACATGCTGCGGCGCCAGCGGGCTGGGGCGGGCGGAGGCAGCCGTGCTGGTCAGCTGCGGGGCGCTGGCCTGATCAGATGCGGCAGTCAGGTCGGGAGTGTCGGTCATGCGAAGGTCCTCATGCGGGCCGGAACGTAAATCCGGAGCAGGATGATCGAGAGATGAGAGCGGCCGGCGGGCGGGTGATATCGCGACAGCAGGCGCACCCTCAAGGGTCGGCGACGCATTTTACGCGACTCGCGCGCGAATTTCTCGCCCACCGCGACGGCCCGCATGCCTGTCACCGGCAGGAAGCCATCTTCATTGGCGGTGTCTATCAATTGGCGGCTCGGCTCAATTGGTCGCCCTCACGGCATGGCGGTAGGATATTCCCATATTGCGCAGAGGTCGGGTGAGGGTTGCGCGCACTGTTCTCGCCACGCATCTGCGCCACGGAGAGCCGTAATGAAAGATTCGCTCTATCAACAAGCGCCAGGCGCTGCAGGCTATGCGGATGCCCGCGAGGTGCCGCTGCGCGAGCTGGATGGCCCATCGGAGCTGCCGGTGAGTCTGGCGCTCAATGACACCGCGATGGGCACCTTGCTGGCCAGCCCAGAGGCCCTTGAGCCGCTGGCGCTGGGGCATGCCTTCACCGCGGGCTGGATCACGCGGCGTGACGAGGTCTCGGCGATCCATCTCTCGCGGCTGCGCCATGGGCTGGCGGTGCGCCTTGAGGTCAGTGACTCGCTGGCGCGCAAGGCCGAGCGTCATCAGCGGCGTGAGAGCAGTGTCTCGAGTTGCGGCGCCTGTGGCGTGCAGGACGAAGCGGAGCTGATGGCGGGACTCATGCGTCTGCCGCCACGGACAGCGCTGGCGCCCGATGCGCTGATGCGTGGGCTGGAACGCCTGGAGCGCGCCACGCGCCGCGGCATGCATCTGGCGCTGGGGCTGGACGCCGAAGGCGGTCTGATCTCGCAGGGCGCCGATATCGGTCGCCACAATGCGCTGGACCGCGTGATCGGCATGAGCCTCGACAGCGGGGTGTGGCCCGAGGCGTTGCTGGTGTCGAGCCGCTGCAGCCTGGAGCTGGTGCAGAAGACCATCCGTGCGCGCATTCCGACCCTGATCACCCTCGCGGTGCCCTCGCGACTCGCCGTCGAGACCGCCCGCGCCTGCGACCTCAATCTGATCTGTGCCCACCGCGGGCGTCGACTCGAATTGCTCAGCGGTCACGCTGATCGCCCCCGTTCATCCTAGCCAGTGGATCCTGACATGACCGACATTGCTGCCCCCGAGATCGAGACGCCTGCGTCTGCCAGCCTGCCCCGCGAGGATGCGCAACAGACGCGTCATCCGCGCATTGCCGCCTATTCCGGGCCGGCGGGTGGCTGGGGCGCACTCAAGAGCGTCGGTCAGCATGTTAGTCACTCCAGGGCGCCGTGGAAGAGCGTGCGCTCCCTGCTCAAGGCCAATCAGGACAAGGGCTTCGACTGCCCCGGCTGTGCCTGGGGAGACCCGGAACACGGCTCCTCCTTCGAATTCTGCGAGAACGGCGCCAAGGCGGTGGCGTGGGAAGTGACCGCCAAGCGGGTCACGCCGCGCTTCTTCGCTCAGCACACCGTCACGGAGCTGCTGGGCTGGGACGACTTCATGCTCGAGGATCAGGGCCGCCTGACCGAACCGATGCGCTACGACGCGGCCAGTGATCGCTATACGCCGATCAGCTGGGACGCGGCCTTCGAGCTCGTCGCCGAGCACCTCAGCGCGCTGACGTCGCCGGATGAGGCGCTGTTCTATACCTCGGGACGTGCCAGCAACGAGGCGGCCTATCTCTATCAGCTGTTCGTGCGTCTGTTCGGCACCAACAACTTCCCCGACTGCTCCAACATGTGCCACGAGGCCAGCGGTGTCGGCATGAAGGCGAGCCTCGGCGTCGGCAAGGGCACGGTGCTGCTGGAGGACTTCGAGCACGCCGACGCCATCTTCGTGTTCGGTCAGAACCCCGGCACCAATCATCCGCGCATGCTGGGCGATCTGCGGCGTGCCTCACGGCGTGGCGCGCGCATCGTCAGCTTCAATCCGCTGCGTGAGCGGGGGCTGGAGCGCTTTGCCGACCCGCAGTCGCCGCTGGAGATGATGACCCTCTCCAGCCAGCCCATCAGCCATCGCTATTACCAGCCGCGCATGGGCGGCGACATGGCGGCGGTGCGCGGCATGGCCAAGGCGCTGTTCGCGATGGAGGCGCGGGGCGAATTCACGCGCGCCGCCAGCTTCATCGAGGCGCATACCCGCGGCGTCGAGGCCTGGCAGGCGCTGGTCGAGGTGACTGAGTGGGCAACCCTCGAGGACCAGTCCGGCCTGACGCGCGCTCAGCTCGAGGAGGCGGCCGCCATCTTCGCGGGTGCCGGCAACGTCATCTGCACTTGGGCGATGGGCATCACCCAGCATCTGCATGCCGTCGAGAGTGTGCGCGAGATCGTCAATCTGCTGTTGCTCGGCGGGCATTTTGGCCGTCCCGGTGCCGGGGCCTGTCCGGTGCGTGGCCATTCCAACGTCCAGGGCGATCGCACCATGGGCATCGACGAGAAGGCGCCCGCCTGGCTGATCGATGCGCTGGAAGCGCGCTACGGCGTCAGCATGCCGCGTGCGCAGGGCTACAACACCGTGGAGAGTCTGGCGGCGCTGGAGCAGGGCAAGGCGAAGACCTTCATCGCGCTGGGCGGCAACTTCACGCGTGCCACGCCGGACAGCGAGCGGACCGAGGCCGCGATGCGCAACCTCGAGCTCAACGTCCAGATCAGCACCAAGCTCAACCGCAGCCATCTGGTGATGGGCAAGCAGACCGATGCGCTGATTCTGCCGTGTCTCGGTCGCAGCGAGATCGATCGCTCCTCGCAGGTGGCTTCCCAGCACATCAGCGTCGAGGACTCGATGTCGATGGTGCACTCCAGCGCCGGCATCAAGGCACCGGCCAGCCCTGAATTGCGCTCCGAGCCCGGCATCATCGCGGCGATCGCGCGTGCCACCCTGGCGCGCGTGCTGCCGGCGCGAGGAGTCAGTGATCCGGTCGATTGGCAGGCCCTGAGCGAGAACTATGATCTGATCCGTGACGAGATCGCGGCGGTCATCCCCGGCTTCGCGGACTTCAATGCACGGCTGGCACACAAGCGCGGCTTCCACCTCGCCAATCCGGTGCGCGAGCTTGCCTTCCCGACCTCCAGCGGCCTGGCCGAGTTCTCGCACATGCCGCTGCCGGAGTCGGTGATGCATCAACAGCTGGCGCGGCGTGACGGCTGGCTGACGCTGCAGACCATGCGCAGTCACGATCAGTACAACACCACCGTCTACGGCTACAACGACCGCTATCGTGGCGTGTCGGGTCAGCGGCGGGTGATCTTCATCAATGGTGAAGACCTGGCGCGGCTGGGGCTGGCCGACGGTGATTGGGTCGACATGCTCGGCGAGCCGCGTCCGGACGGCAGCGAGCGACGTGCGCCGCAGTTCCGTCTGGTCGAGTACGACATCCCGGCCGGTTGCATCGGGGCCTACTATCCGGAGACCAACGTGCTGGTCGCGTTGGAAAGCCACGGCGCTGATACCGGCACGCCATCCTCCAAGGCGGTGCCCGTGCGTCTGGAGCGCAGTTCACGCATCGCCTGACGGCGCGAGATGCCAGCAGCAGGGTGCATGCATCACCACACTGCCGTGCCGCGAGGAGACTCGTCGCGCGGCAGTCGTGTGTCTAGAATATTCACGTGCGCCGAGCCAACTACTCTCGGCGCACGTCTTTTCCGTCCTCAGTCCTGTCCCAACCACCGTTCAAGAGAGTGATCCATGCAATATCTGCACACCATGCTGCGTATCCGTGATGTCGACGCTTCACTGCATTTCTTCCGTGACCTGCTCGGCATGGTCGAGATCTCGCGCAAGGATTCCGAGAAGGGCCGCTTCACGCTGATCTTCCTGGCAGCCCCGCAGGATGCCGAACGTGCCCGCGAGATGCAGGCGCCGATGCTGGAACTGACCCATAACTGGGACCCGGAAGAATACGAAGGTGGGCGCAACTTCGGCCATCTGGCCTATCGCGTCGAGGATATCTACGCCACCTGTCAGCATCTGATGGACAACGGCGTGACCATCAATCGCCCGCCGCGTGACGGCCACATGGCATTCGTGAAGAGCCCGGATGGGATTTCGCTGGAGCTGCTGCAGGCCGGTGACGCCCTTGCGCCGCAGGAACCCTGGGCCTCCATGAGCAACACTGGCAGCTGGTAAGCAAGCAACGATGCATGTTGACGTGTGCGTAAGCGTCGCTTCCAGGCAACGCAATAGCCGAATTATGACTGGTGCATCGCCCAGCAGGGCTTATGATGTAATGAAGTTCATAAGCCCCGTAGCATGATGTGTGACATGTCGTGCTCGGCCTTTGTGGAGTGTCATCGCGGCAGGCAGCTATACCTTCTTCCTTTCTCTTGCTGCCCGCCTGCCGCGATGTTGCACCTCCTTGAGTCGCGTGAGGGACCGCCACGCGGACACTGCCTAGCTGGCAAGGACTGCCTGATGCCGAGAGTCATAAGCGCCTGGCTACGTCATGAACCACGATTGCTCGCCGTGGAGCATCGTCGTTTCTACCATGCCTATCTTTGGGTCTATCTGATGCTGATGGGCCTTTTCGTGGTGTGGGTTCCCTTCTTCACTCTCTTCAACGAGCCGCGGCTGGCATTCGTCAGCGGCATCATGGCGCTCGTGTCCGTGCTGGGCGTGATGCTGCACCGGGCGCATCAGCTGACGCTGGGCCTGGCCCTGATGATGAGCGCCTTGACGCTGATGGCCTGGCTCTCGGTTTTCTGCTTCGGGCTCTCGGCGGGCTATGAGTACTATTTCTTCATCGTGATGGCCGGTATTCACCTGGCCCCGCTGGCGGCGCGTGTTCGAGTGGTGACGACCCTGATGCTGTTCATGGCGGCTGTCTCGGCACTGATGGTCTCGCCAGTCCTGCAAGAGGACGGCGTCCTGTCGGCCTGGGTGCTGCAATCGACCAATCTGTTCGCGGTCTTCCTGATGATGGTCACCTTCCTGTGGCGCATGCTGGCGCTTACCGAACACTTCGAGCGCCAGTATCTGAAGGATGCCAGTCGTGATGAGTTGACCGAATTGCTCAATCGCCGCCAGATATTGCGCCACGCCGAGGACTGGTGGCGTGACGGAGTGCCCTGTGCGGTATTGATGCTGGATGCGGACAACTTCAAGCGCGTCAATGACCTGCATGGCCATGCCGTCGGAGATGAAGTGCTGCGTCATCTGGGCCGCCTGCTGACGGCCACACTGCGTCAGGGCGATCGCGCCGGGCGTGTCGGTGGCGAGGAGTTCCTGGTGCTGCTGCCACGTATCGGGCGCACCGAGGCCATTTCCGTGGCGGGACGCATGCGCTCCCTGCTGGCCAAGTCTCCTCCGGTCTTCGCCGGCACGCCGGTGCCGGTCACGGTTTCCATCGGCGTTGCCATCAGTCATGAGGTCGATTCGCTGGATGAGCTGATGCAGCTGGCCGACAGGCGGCTGTATCACGCCAAGCACAATGGGCGTGATCAGGTGGTGGCCGGTGGGGAGCACGAGATGACAGGCTTTGCCACGCCCGATGTCAGCCCTCCGCCCCCCGGCAATGACGGCGGCGGACTTGGCAAGGCAGAGGCCGTGGAGGAGGGCGCTCGCGACAAGGAGGATGACCGCCAGGAAAAGCGGCACCACAAGGATTCCAGCCCTTTCTCGCGGACACCCCTCGTCGGCTGACCTGAGTTCAGGTTCTTGAATGCAGGTTCACGAATGCTGTTTCAGGAGCGCTGCTTGAATCGGGCCAGCGCGTTCTCCATGCCACGGGCAACGGTGGTCGCCAGTGGTGTGCACAGCACCCAGGGCAACGCGATCAGTGCAATGCTGAGCGAGCCCAGATAGACATCGCTGAACCAGTGAGCGCCGACCATGATCCGCGGAGCGCTCAGCAGTACCACGAACGCCAGACTGCACAGGGCGATGCGGCGCGGTGCGAAGGCCAGCATGAAACTCGCGAATACCATCAGCATCAGGCCGTGATCCCCCGGGAAGCTGTTCGACGCCGAATCCTTGGTCTTGAAGGACACCAGTTCGGAGAGATGCTGTGCGTGGCTGAAGAAGCGCGTCGGGCTGGCATGGCCATAGCTGATGGCGCGCAGCACGAACAGCGAGAGCAGGCCCGCCGTCAGCAGCATGGTGATGCCGATGCTGGTCCAGCGGCGATAGCGGGCAGGCTGTTGATCATTGAGCATCGCCCAGCAGAACAATACCCCCATCATGGCGAAGGCCACGGCGTCGAAGGCGCGCGTGTTCAGAATGCCGAGCAGCGTGTCCCAGTGCGGATTGAGCGGTGTGATGAACTGGTTGAAGTCCCAGAAGACATCGCTGTCGAGGGTGGGCCAGAAATCCAGCGCCGGTATCCACCAGCACGCCAGCAGCGCCACACCGAGCGCATTCAGGAGCACCAGTCGTCGCAGATTGAATCCTGTCTGCGTCCTGTGCGAGCGGGGCGGGGGCGAGGGTTGCACGTGCGGGGCCTGCTGCGAACCACTGACTCGCTGTGAAGACGCAGTATCAGCGGCGTGTATGGAAGGATTATCGGGGGCGGCGGGAGTCATGTCGTGTCAGCTCTGCAGGGCTCATGTCGGGACAGGCTCACTCAGGTCGGTAGCTCGAGGGCTCGGTGGCCAGAGGACTCGAGACAGGCGACGCTGAGTGGCGATCTGGTCGAAATTCTAGTGCAGGCTTTGCTTTGAAAACACTGTTTTCAAAGTTGGCGAGGTGGACAGATGGTTGCGTCCATCGCGCTGCTGGCAAGCTGGCGGCAGTCCGGCAGGTGACATTCAGGCGCATGGCGTGAGGGCCTGTCGTTCATGACAGCCGTACGCATGATCGCTACCCTTGCTGTCATGTCCGTTCCTTACCCACCGTTCTTTCCGTCTGCCGGGTGACTGCCGTTGCCGGCAATGTCACCGGCGGGCGCCACAGGAGTCATCCATGTCCGTTACCGTGCGTCGTCTATCACGTTATACCTCCGTGGGGTTCGCTATCTCCTTGCTGGCTGGCTGCGCGGCCATGACACAGCATCCGCAGGGCAGTGCCTCATCGGGTGCCGCTGCTCCTGCCCTGGTGGGCACCCAATGGAGTTTCTCCGCCACGGATGCCAGTGAAGAGGCCGCCAACTTCCTGCTGCAGCCTCCCAGCCAGCAGCAGCTGGCAGACGAGGAGGATGACCGTCTGCGTCTGGTCGGCAGCAATGGTTGCAACCGCCTGATGGGGCCGGTGGTGCTGGATGAGTCGCGTCAGACGCTGGATATCGGTCCGCTGGCCTCGACCATGAAGATGTGCCCCAACCCTGAGCAGTCCAACGCCTTCAATCGTATGCTCGAGGATGTGGCCAGTTATCAGATCATCGGCAGCGGTGAGAGCGCTCGGCTGCGCGTGATGGATGACACCGGCTATCTGCTGGCGACCTTCATGCCGCTGGCAGGCCCCGCCGAGTAATCGCTCGGCGCGCTTTTCTCGATGAGCTCATCTCGATGCGCTCATCCGGCTTGCCTTGGGTGGCATGTCTGAGATGGCGATTCGCGAACGGGCTGCCAGAAACGAGAAAGCCCCCTGCACCGTTCGGTGCAGGGGGCTTTTGCTTGCGTGAAGCGCGTGCGTGACTTACAGCGCTTCGATCTTGACGCGCTGGCTTTCCAGCAGCGCAAGTTCCGCCTGGGCGTCGGCCAGCTTGGCGCGCTCCTTCTCGACCACATCAGCCGGTGCACGACCGACGAACTTCTCGTTGCCGAGCTTGTTCTCGAGGCCGGTGATGACCTTCTGCTGCTTCTCGTGCTCCTTGTCGATGCGCTTGAGCTCGGCTTCCTTGTCGATCAGGCCTGCCATCGGCACCAGCACTTCCAGCTCACCGACGCGCTGGATGGCGGACATCGGGGCTTCGTCGCCTGCCGCCAGGAAGGTGATGCTTTCCAGACGTGCCAGCTTGGAGAGGAACAGACGGTTGGCTTCCAGGCGCTCACTGTCGCCAACGGCACCGTTCTGCAGGAAGACTTCCAGTGGCTTGGCCGGTGACAGGTTGAGCTCGCCGCGCACGTTGCGGATGGCGATGATGATGCCTTTCAGCCACTCGATATCGCGGATGGACTGCTCGTCGATGCGGTCCATCTCGGCCATCGGCCATGCCTGGCTCATGATGCTTTCGCCTTCCACCGGCTTGCCGGCGTGCGGCGCGATGCGCTGCCAGATCTCCTCGGAGATGAACGGCATCATCGGATGGATCAGGCGCAGGATTGTCTCGAGTGCGCGCACCAGGGTACGACGCGTGCCGCGCTTGGCTTCGATGCTGGCGTTGTCGTCCCACAGTACCGGCTTGGACAGCTCCAGATACCAGTCGCAGTACTCGTTCCAGATGAACTCGTAGAGCGCCTGGGAGGCGTGGTCGAAGCGGAACTCTTCCAGTGCACGGGTCACCTGCTGCTCGGTCTGCTGCAGGCGCGCGATGATCCAGCGATCCGCCAGTGACAGCTCGACGGCTTCGCCGTTGACGCCGCAATCCTGGTCTTCGGCATTCATCAGCACGTAGCGCGCCGCGTTCCACAGCTTGTTGCAGAAGTTGCGATAGCCATCGAGACGGCCCAGGTCGAACTTCACGTCACGCCCGGTGGAGGCCAGCGACAACAGGGTGTAGCGCAGCGCATCGGTACCATGCGGCTCGATGCCTTCCGGGAACTCGTTGCGCGTGGCCTTGGCGATTGCCTTGGCCTTCTTCGGCTGCATCATGTTGCCGGTACGCTTCTCGACCAGCTCGTCCAGGCCGATGCCATCGATCAGGTCGATGGGGTCGAGCACGTTGCCCTTGGACTTGGACATCTTCTGGCCGAGGCTGTCACGCACCAGGCCATGTACGTAGACCTTGCGGAATGGCACTTCACCCTTGAACTTCAGGGTGAACATGATCATCCGCGCGACCCAGAAGAAGATGATGTCGAAGCCGGTGACCAGCACGTCGGTGGAGTGGAAGGTCTTGAGCTCTTCGGTGTCCGCCGGCCAGCCGAGGGTACCGAAGGTCCAGAGTGCGGAGCTGAACCAGGTGTCGAGGACGTCTTCGTCCTGACGCAGTGCGACATCGTCCCCCAGATTGTTCTCGGCACGGACCTCTGCCTCGTCACGGCCGACATAGACGTTGCCGTCGTTGTCGTACCAGGCCGGAATGCGGTGACCCCACCACAGCTGGCGCGAGATGCACCAGTCCTGCAGATCACGCATCCACGCGAAGTACATGTTCTCGTAGTTCTTGGGCACGAACTCGATGTCGCCATTCTCGACGGCTTCGATGGCCGGGCGCGCCAGTTCCTCGACGGCCACGAACCACTGGTCCGTCAGCAGCGGTTCGATGACATCGCCGGAACGGTCACCGTGAGGCAGGGTGTTGTTGACGGCCTCGACCTGAACCAGCAGACCAAGCGCTTCCATGTCGGCGACCAGCTTCTCGCGCGCGGCGAAGCGATCCATGCCAGCGTAGGCAGCGGGCAGACTGGCATCTTCCTGGGGCTGTGGGCGGCCTTGCAGGTCATAGATCTCGGCGCGTTCCAGAATGGTGGCATCCTGGCTCATCACGTTGATCAGCAGATGGCCCTGACGCTTGCCGACTTCGTAGTCATTGAAGTCGTGTGCCGGAGTGATCTTGACGCAACCGGAGCCCTTCTCGATGTCGGCATGCTCGTCGGCAACGATCGGGATACGACGACCGACCAGCGGCAGGTCGATGAACTTGCCGACCAGGCTGGCGTAGCGCTCATCCTTGGGGTTGACGGCCACGCCGGTGTCACCCAGCAGGGTTTCCGGACGCGTAGTGGCGACGACGACGTGATCCTTGCCATCGGCGGTCTTGACGCCATCGGCCAACGGATAGCGGAAGTGCCAGAAGCTGCCCTGTTGATCGCGATTCTCGACCTCGAGATCGGAAATCGCGGTGTGCAGGGTCGGATCCCAGTTGACCAGACGCTTGCCACGATAGATCAGGTCTTCCTTGTGCAGACGCACGAAGACTTCCTGCACTGCCTTGTAGAAGCCATCATCCATGGTGAAGCGCTCGCGCTTCCAGTCGATGCTGGTACCCATGCGACGCAGCTGACGAGTGATGTTGCCGCCGGACTCTTCCTTCCACTCCCAGATCTTGTCGGTGAAGGCTTCGCGGCCGAGATCATGGCGGGTCTTGCCTTCTTCGGCGGCGACCTTGCGCTCGACCAGCATCTGGGTGGCGATACCGGCGTGGTCGGTGCCTACCTGCCACAGGGTGTTGCGACCCTGCATGCGGCGCCAGCGGACCAGGGTGTCCATGATGGAATCCTGGAAGGCGTGGCCCATGTGCAGGGAGCCGGTGACGTTGGGCGGCGGGATGACCAATGAGAAGCTCTCGCCCTGGCCTGACGGCGCAAAGCGGTTGTCGGATTCCCAGCGCTCGTACCAGCGCGTCTCGATGGCGTTCGGTTGGTAGGTCTTGTCCATGGGGCTGCATTGATCCGGTTGGGCGGGGCGTCCCGCGCCGGCTCAAGGAGCGGTCAGCGCAGGCAGAAAATGGGCTCGATTATAGCGCCGCTGATGACGGGCGTCATTCGGTCTTGGCGGGCAGACCCTCGTGGCGTCTGACAGACGCTGTTTTCACAAAGCAGGCAACATCCACGCACTGATGCCGTATCCTGTTGCGACCTCATGAGCCGAGGCTTGCCGCCTCGCACACTTCCCATTCTCTCACGCTCGCGGAGCCGCAATGTCCAAGCCTCGCCCCACGGACGGTGCCCCTCGTCCGACACGTCGTTGGGTCTGGCATGAACTGCTGCGTCATGCGCTGGTGCCATTGCTGGTGCTCGAGGTGGCGCTGCTGGGCTGCTATCTGGTGTTGCACTGGCTGGTCTCCGGGCAGCAGGACTCCACGCGCAGTGAGCTGGTGAATACCCAGCTCGAGCAGCTGACCCATTACGAGGCAGAGCACATCAGTCTGCTGGCGGACGACTGGCGCAGTGATGCCCGCCAGCTGGCGCGCAGCACTCTGCGTCACATGGACACCCCCGTGACGACCCGCCAGCGCGAGCAGGAGCTAAAGCGCCACATGAGCGCGGGCGACGGCACCCTGTACGTCGCCGAGAATGATGGTGGCGCCGGCTCCTATTACTCCTCGCTGGTGCCCAGCTACCTGCAGGACCACGACAAGGTGGTGCGCCTCTCGACAATGGACGCCCAGGTGTCGGACATGCTCGCCACGCAACCCGAGCTGCGCCAGATCTGGTTCTCCGGCTACGACGGCTACTTCCGCATGTTGCCGTGGACCGATACCCGCAACATCTTCACGCCCGGCGTCGACCTCACCAGCTACGGCTTCTACTACCTGGCGGATGATCGCAACAACCCGAGCCGTGGCGCCGTCATCACGCCGCCCTACCAGGACCCGGTCGGCAGCGGTTGGCTGGTCTCGACGCTGATGCCGGTCCATCGCGGCGACTTCCTCGAAGGCGTGGTCGGCATCGACGTCACCCTCGATTCTCTGGTCGAGCGGCTCGAGAATGCCGAGCTGCCCTGGGGCGCCTATCTGATTCTGGTGAGTGACGATGTCGTCATGGCCATGCCGCGTGTCGGTGAGCAGGATTTCGGCCCCCAGCCCGACCCTGAAGTGGTGCCGATGCCGCCGCTGCACGATCGCTTCCTCGATACGGCGCATGATGTCGAGAACTCCCCGGCCATGGCGCACCTGCTGCGCAGCATCTCGGATGAGGCGCAGGGCGTGCGCAGCGTTTCCTTGCTCGCCGGTGAGCGGCTGGTCGGCTGGCAATCGGTGCCGGGCACCGACTGGCGGTTGCTGGCGGTGGTGGATGCGCAGCAGGTCAACAGCGGCATCGATATCTGGAATGAGCGCTTCAATCAGCTGGGCTACGTGATGCTGGTGGGGCTGATCCTGTTCTTCTTCGCCCTGCTGGTAGTGATGCGGTGGCGGGCCGAGGCCATGGCGGCCACCCTGTCCGAATCACTGGCACGCCTCAGCGACATGGCGCTGCGCATCGGTCGCGGCCAGCCCGTGGTGCGCGAGCGCTTCCAGCTGCAGGAGCTGGACCAGGCCGGTGAGGCGCTGCGCGAAGCGGCCCAGCGCCGTGACCAGATCGAGCTTGAACGCGCCGAAGGTGCGCGGCACGTCGAGATGGTGATGGCGGCCTCCGGCGATGCCACCTGGCGCTATGACTTCGATCAGGACGATCTCTACCTGCACGAGAATTTCTTCCTGATGCTGGGGCTGCCGGTACGCGCCAGCATGCATCTGGCGGACCTTGACGCCATGACGCACCCGGAAGACCTCGTCGGTCTGCTCGAGGCGCGCTGGCGGGTCATGCACGGTGAAAGCTGGGCCGAGGCACGTGACGTGCGCTATCGGCATGCGCGTGGTCACTGGGTTTGGGTGCAGATTCGCGGCCAGATCACCCGGCGTGATCATGAGGGCCGGCCACAGCGCGCCACCGGGCTGGCGCTGGACATCCAGCGCCACAAGCAGTCACTCAAGCTGCTGGAGGCGGCCCGCGACAGTGCCACCGAGGCCAGCCAGTCCAAGTCGCGTTTCTTCTCGAGTTTCAGTCACGAGATTCGCACTCCGCTCAACGCCATCATGGGCTTCACGGATCTGCTCTGCGAGGAAGCCGACCTGACCCGCGAGCAGCGCCGCTACGTGGATGAGGCCAGTCATGCGGCGGCACAGCTGTCGGCGCTGATCGAGGACGTGCTGCAGATGTCGAGTCTGGAAGCCGGTGATCTGCCGCTGGATTGCCAGCCTCTCTCGGTGGGCCAGAAGCTGATACGACTGGCGGGGCAATATCAGCCGCGCCTGGAGAGTGCCAACCTGACGCTATCGCTGGCGCTGGAAGGCGAGTCACTGTGGCTGAATGCCGACCAGCGGCGACTGGATCAGATTCTCGGCAACCTGATGGGCAACGCCATCAAGTACAACCGCGAGGGGGGCTGGATTCGTCTGGCCATCGGCCAGGAGCGCAATGCCAGCGGAGTGGAGATGGGCTGGGTGGAAATCACCGATGGCGGCTTCGGCTTTGATTCCGCGCAGGCGGTCCAGCTGTTCCAGCCGTTCTCGCGTCTGGGACGAGAAGATTCAGGCATCGAGGGCACCGGACTCGGGCTGGCGCTGTCGCGGGAGCTCGCCCGCCGCATGGGCGGTGACATCACGGCGCGGGGCGAGCTGGGCGAGGGCGCCAGCTTCCGGGTCTGGTTGCCGCTGGCGGATGTCAGCGCCCATGAGCGCGTCGTTCAGGCGGCGTGGTCGGCGGAGAAGGTGCTGCCGGTGCCCTGTCGCTGGCTGGTGATCAGCACGCGGGCGCAGGACCGTCTGCGCCTCGAGGTGATCGGCAGTCACGTCGCCAATCTGGAGATCATCATCGCCAGCAGTGCGGCCCAGGCGTTGCGCCTGGTGCGAGATGTCAGCCCGTGTCTGGTCATCTTCGGCGATGTGCCGGACATGAACGTGGCGGCGCTGTTCGCCGAGATCCAGCGCATGCCGCGCGAACTGCCGTTGTGGGCCGTGCGTATCGGGGAGCGTGACGCCAGCGAGGCCGCAGGCGGTCTGCCCGAGGCCTTCTTCGACAGCGGTGAGAGTCCGCCGAGCATGGCCGATATCGAGCGCTGGCTTTCGCATCTGCAGGATAACTTCAAGCTTGCCCTGACTCTGGGAATGTAACGAAAGCCGGTTCGCTCAGCTGACGCCCTTGAGCTGATGCGAGCGAACGGCATAACCGCGTGACTTGTAGGTGCGCCAGCATTCGCGCTTGGTCACCAGCACATCCTGATGCTGATTGATGATCTCGGCAACGCGCTCGAAGCGTGAGAACCACTCGGGAATCTCGGGGTGCAGGTTGAGCAGCGCCTCGATACCCGGCGCCGGGGCGTCCTGCCAGCCGATGGTGACCGGCGGGCGTGGCACGTCATCGGCGTGTTCGGCCTCGCGGGCGGCCATGTCGAGATCGATATCCAGCGCATGGGGCACGAAGCTTTCCGGGCGGAACTGCCACAGATGCTCATCGAACTGACGTGCCATCGCCTCGTCCTCGACATGCACATGCAGGCGAAAGCCCTTGACGTGGATGGTCTCGGCCAGCCGGCAGGCGAATTCCAGCCGGGCTTCCAGCGTGGTGTCGGGCAGGATGTAGAAGTCGATCTGGGTCATGGGCACCGCTCGGGCAAGGAATTCTCGAGCGCTCAGGATACCGCACTCGTCGCGCGGCTTCGATGCAGCTGCCTCCCGTGACATCTTTCCGCAGCCAGATATCAGTGCGCCAGAAACCCCAAGGCCCGCCTCTTTCGAGGCGGGCCTTGGGGTTTTGGTCATCCTTCAAGCCACAGGGGCAGGCTCGAGGGCTTGTTCCCGTGCACTCATGTCAGAGCACTTATTTCAGTGCACTCATGCCAGACGCGTCATCCAGCCTCGCGTGTCTTCGGCGCGGCCGTATTGCAGATCCAGCAGCTGGCTGCGCAGACGCATGGCGACATCACCGGCGTTGGCGGTCAGGTCGAGGCGACCTTCTTCACTGACCAGCTCGCCCACCGGGGTGATGACGGCGGCGGTACCGCAGGCGAACACCTCGGTGATCTCGCCGGAGGCGATGCCTTCACGCCACTCGTCGATGCTGATCGGGCGCTCTTCCGGCGTCAGGCCCAGATCGGTCGCCAGGGTCAGGATGGAGTCACGGGTGACACCTTCCAGAATGGTGCCGGTCAGGCGCGGCGTGACCAGACGGCCGTCCTTGAAGACGAAGAACAGGTTCATGCCACCCAGTTCCTCGACCCACTTGTTCTCGGCGGCGTCCAGGAACACGACCTGGTCACAGCCATTGGCGGAGGCTTCGCTCTGCGCGGCCAGTGAACCCGCGTAGTTGCCGCCGCACTTGGCGAAACCGGTACCGCCGGCGGCCGCACGGTTGTAGTGCGAGGACAGCCAGATGGAGACCGGCTTGATGCCGCCCTTGAAGTAGGCCGCCACCGGTGAGGCGATCACGTAGTAATCAACTTCACGCGACGGACGCACGCCGAGGAAGGCTTCACTGGCGATCATGAACGGACGCAGATAGAGGCTGCATTCGTCACTGACGCTGGCCGGAGTCGGCACCCAGGCGCTGTCCTGCGCGAGCAGGGCCTTGAGCGAGCCGACGAAGTCCTCGTCGGACAGCTCCGGCAGTGCCAGGCGGCGGGCGGAGTTGCGGAAACGTGCGGCGTTCTTCTCGGGGCGGAAGGTCCACACCGAGCCGTCTTCATGACGGTAGGCCTTGATGCCTTCGAAGATTTCCTGGGCGTAGTGCAGTACCGAGGCGGCGGGGTCGAGGCTCAGCGGGCCGTAGGGGCGGACTTCATGGCCGTGCCAGCCGCCGTCGGCGGTCCAGCGTACATGGGCCATGTGATCGCTGAAGTGACGGCCGAAGCCGGGATTGGCCAGAATGGTGTCACGAACGGCAGCATCCGCCGGTTGCGTGGACGCGCGGACGTCGAAGCCTTTGGTCACGTGGGTGTCTCCGTAGCAGCGAGACCCCCGACGCGGAACGCCGGGGGTCGAATCATTTTTATAGGACCTCTCGGGTCAGCGGTGCCGAGTGGCGTCGCGACCCGCGTGTCTCAACGCTAGCACGCTATCGAGAGCATGCGAAGCCTCAGACGGTCTCTTCCTGCGGGGCGCTGAGTTCCGCTTCGCGATCCAGCAGGTATTGGGTCAGAAGGCCCACCGGGCGGCCGCTGGCGCCTTTCTGCTTGCCGGACATCCAGGCGGTGCCAGCGATGTCCAGATGCGCCCACGGGAAGGTGTCCGCGAAGCGGGACAGGAAGCAACCTGCGGTGATCATGCCGGCTTCGCGACCGCCGATGTTGGCGATGTCGGCGAAGTTGGAATCCAGCTGCGTCTGATACTCGTCCCACAGCGGCATGTGCCAGGCGCGGTCCCAGGCTTCTTCGCCGGCGTCGAGCAGGTCGAGGGCCAGGTCATCATCGTTGGAGATCAGGCCGGTGGCGTGATTGCCCAGCGCGATGACGCAGGCGCCGGTCAGGGTGGCGATGTCGACGACACTGGCCGGCTCGAAGCGCTCGGCGTAGGTCAGCGCATCACACAGCACCAGACGGCCTTCGGCGTCGGTGTTGAGGACTTCGACGGTCAGGCCCTTCAGGGTCTTGATGATGTCGCCCGGCTTGGTGGCGCGGCCGTCCGGCATGTTCTCGGCGCTGGCCACGATGGCCACCACGTTGAGCTTGGGCTTGAGTTCCAGCACGGTGCGCATGGTGCCGAACACGCTGGCCGCGCCGCCCATGTCGTACTTCATCTCGTCCATGCCGGCGCCCGGCTTGAGCGAGATGCCGCCGGTATCGAAGGTGATGCCCTTGCCGACCAGCACGTGCGGGGCTTCGTTCTCGTCTTCCGCGCCGCGGTATTCCATCACGATCAGGCGGCTCGGCTCTTCACTGCCGCGGCCGACCGACAGCAGGGACAGGGCGCCGAGCTTCTCGAGCTCTTCCTCGCCGAGCACGGTCACTTTCAGGGCGCCATCCGAGGCGGCACCCAGTTGCTCGGCACGCTCGCCCAGGTAGCGCGGCGTGCAGATGTTGCCCGGCAGATTGCCCAGCGTGCGCGCTTCATTGACGCCCATGCCGATGGCGGCACCGACGCGCAGGCCGGCTTCCAGTTCGGCCTGACGCTGCTTGTCGGCACTAACCACGCTCAGGCGGGTCAGAGAGACGGGCTCGCCCGGCTTGCTCTTCATCTCGGTGAAGCGATAGGCAGTGCGCAGTGCGCTCTCGGCGATCATGCGCGCCATCCAGTCAGCCTCACGCAGCTCGAGATTCAGCTCGAGGCCAGCGAAGGCCGCGTCTTCGATGGGCAGCTTGAGCAGAGCGGTCATGGCGGCGTCGAGGCCACGCTTGTAACGGCTTTCGTCGAGCTTTTCCTCACTGCCGAAACCGGCCAGCAGCAGGCGCTGAGCGCCGAGGCCCGGAGCGAAGGGCACCAGCAGGGTATTGCCGAGCTCGGGCTTGAAGTCGCCGCGCTCGATCAGCTGGGAAACCAGCTTCTCGCTGGCATCGTCGAGTCGTGCCGCAGCACCGGTGAGGTCGCCCTCGATGACAGGTACCACGATGCAGGCGGTTTCAAGCTGGGCCGGATTGGCAGTGACTACAGGAAATTCCATGGCAACTCCACGCGCGCGAGTGAGGGTACGAAGATGAACAGTACAAGGATGAAGGATGTCGTCAGGCCAGGCGTGCCCGGCTCGCGGCGACATCGGGGTCATGGTCTGGATGGGGGCGCAGACCGCTCATGACAAGCTGAGCTGGCATGCACGAGTGAGGGCAGTCCATCATGTCAGGCTGTCCACGTGCAATGCCTGGAGCCGCGACAAGGCAGCATCCTTTCTGGATAATGCTGCTGCATGAGGGGAGCCGCTCCCGTCCAGTCTTCAGACCCGTGCCGCCAGTGTACGCAAAGGCTGCGCACCATGCATGAGGGGGATGATGCCTTCATGTGATCACGACCATTCCTCCACCGGCTATCATCGATCTGGTCAACACGCTCGCTTGCGAGCGGGAAACAGGAGTTCCACTTGATCATCTTCCGCTACCTGACACGCGAGATACTCACCACCATGGCCGCCGTGGCCGGGGTGCTGATGCTTGTCATCATGGGCAGCCGATTCATCCGCTATTTCAGTGATGCGGCGGAGGGGGATTTCCCGGCGTCGATTCTCGGCAGCCTGATGCTCTATCACCTGCCGGGTTTCTTCGAACTGCTGCTGCCGCTGTCCTTCTTCCTCGCCGTGTTGCTGGCCTTCGGTCAGCTGTACATGAACAGCGAGATCACCGTGCTGGTCGCCTGTGGCGTCGGCCCGGAGCGCCTGCTGCGTGTCACCCTGCTGCCGGCGCTGTTGATCACGGCGCTGGTCGCGACCTGCAGCCTCTATCTGACGCCTGCCGGCGCGCTCAAGAATGAGCTGTTGCTCGAGCAGCAGAAGCAGAAGACCGACTTCTCGATTCTCGGCGCGGGACGCTTCCAGGAGATCGGCAATCGCACCGTCTATGCCGAGAGCATGAGCGATGACAACAGCGAGCTGGAAAACGTCTTCATCGCCGAGGCAGGTGACAGCAATGCCGCCAGCACGCCCGACAGCGAACCGAGCCAGTCGGTGGTGCGCGCCGAGCGTGCCTTCCAGGAAGTCAGCCCCGAGACCGGCAGCCGCTATCTGGTATTGAGCGACGGTACGCGCTACGGGGTGGAGCCAGGCAAGGCGATCGCCCAGCGACTGGGCTTTGATCGCTACGGCGTGCGCATCACCGAGGGTCAGGATGCCGCGGCTCTCAAGGAGGACATCGAGCTTGCGACCACGGCGCAGCTCTGGGCTTCCGATCTTCCGGAGGCCAAGGCCCAGCTGCAGTGGCGCATCTCGCTGCCGTTGATGGTGCCGATCCTGATGCTGATCGGCCTGCCGCTGGCACGCGTCAATCCGCGTCAGGGGCGTTTTGCGCGTCTGCTGCCGGCCATCTTCGTGCATATCACCTATCTCAGCCTGTTGATCGCGGCGCAGAATGCCGTCGCATCCGAGAAGTACCCGGCCGCCATTGGCCTGTGGCCCATTCACGGCGTCTATCTGGCGCTCGGCATCTGGCTGAGCTGGCGCGACAACCGCGGAGGTGGCCGCTGATGCTGCTTGATCGTCTCGACCGTTACATCGCCCGCAATGTGCTGGTGGCCATGCTGGTGGTGCAGGTACTGATTCTCGGGCTCGACCTGATGATCACCTACATCAATGACCTGGGGGATGTGAAAGGCGACTACGGCGCCTTTGAAGTGCTCCTCTATCTGCTGATGCGTCTGCCGTCGCGCTTCTATGAATTCGTGCCGGTCGGCGTACTGCTGGGCGCCCTGATCGGGCTGGGCAGCATGGCCTCGAGCAATGAGCTGACCATCATGCGCGCCGCCGGTCGCTCACTGACGCGCATTCTGTGGGGCGTGATGAAGCCGTTGGGGCTGGTCATCGCCATCACCATGGCGGTCGGTGAATATGTCGCCCCTGTCACCGAACTGCAGGCCGACGCCTGGCGCGCCGAGAAGCAGCAGGGCGCAGGCGCCGTCTACGCGGAAGGTGGCGGCTGGCAGCGCGAGGGCAACGACTACTACCGATTCGGCTCGATTCGCAGCGATGATGTGGTGCTCAACGTCACCCGCTATCGCTTCGATGACGAGCGCCATCTGACCCAGGCGCTATACGCCAGGCGCGCCGTCTGGGAGAGCGATGGCTGGACGCTGGAGGCGGTGCAGACCACCACCTTCGAGTCCCAGGATGGCGAGCCGAGCGCCACCACGGTGGCTCAGCAGGAGACCCGCGAGTGGGATACCCAGCTGACGCCGGACCTGCTCAAGCTGGTCATCAGCGACCCCAAGCAGCAGTCAGCCTCCGACCTGTGGCGCTATTCCCGCTACCTGCAGGACCAGGGGCTGTCGGCCAATCAGCCGCTGCTCTACTTCTGGCAGAAGATTCTGCAGCCGCTGACACTGGCGGCGCTGGTGCTGGTGGCCGCCTCCTTCGTCTTCGGGCCATTGCGCACGGTGGCGGCGGGGACACGGGTCTTCTACGGCATCGTGGTCGGCCTGCTGTTCAAGTATCTGCAGGACCTGCTCGCCCCGGCCTCGGTGGTGTTCGGCTTCGCGCCCATCTGGGCGGTGCTGGCGCCGATGCTGGCCTGTTACGTGATCGGCCTGCTGCTGATCCGGCGCAGTGGCTAGGGGCGCCCCGCACTCTCGCCGCCGTCTCGACCCGCAGGGAGCGCGCCCTGCGGGCCTGATGCGGCGTCTGGGCGGCGTGGTCTATGACGCCTTCCTCGTGATGGCGTTGTTGATCGTGCTGGGCTTCATCGGGGTTGCCGTCAATGGCGGTGAGGCCAATCAGTCGCCGCTGTTCCGCAGTCTGTTGCTGGTGGCGATGTTCGCCTTCTTCGGCGGCTGCTGGAGCCGCAGTGGCATGACGCTGGGCATGCAGGCCTGGCGACTGCGCATCGAGACGCCACAGGGTCATGTCCCGACGCTGCAGCAGTGCCTGATACGCTTCGTGGTTGCCGGGCTGTCATTGGGCGCCTGCGGGCTGGGGTACGTCTGGCAGCTGTGGGATCCTGAGCAGCGCAGCTGGCAAGACATCGCCTCCGGCACCCGCGTGGTGGTGCTGCCCAAGCCGCGGCGCGAGTGAGGCATCGTCAGGGAGCTTCTGGCGCATGCGCCGTGCAGGAAAGCAGTGAGCTCATCCAGAAGTGATCTCAGTTAGACAAGAAAACGCCCCGCCAGTCATCGACTGGCGGGGCGTTGTGTTTTCCGCGAGTGCAGGGAGTGATCAGACGCCCAGCAGGCCATCCAGGCGCGTGATGATGCGCTCCACGCTGGCGCGTGATACCACCAGGCTGTCTTCCTGTGCCGCCGTCTCGGGCAGCTCGCGCGGCAGGTCGATCACCGCGGTGCCCATGCCTTCCAGGCGCACGCCCTCACGGTAGCGCACGAAGGACAGCTGACCGATCGGACGCTGGCCATCGTGATCGAGGCGCGCCAGACGCGTGAAGGCGCTGACGGTATCGAGCACCGGCGCGCTGGTCAGCGGCAGGTGTGTCAGGCGCCATGCCAGCCAGCCATCGATGTCGACGGCTTCATCGCGCAGGGTGGCGAACCAGTGACGCGCCTGATCCAGGCGGTAGCGAGCACGGCCCTGCTTGTCGAGCCACAGCACGTCGGCGCTGGCCTGACGCGGGCTTTCCAGCTCGCCCGGCAGGTACAGCCAGGATTCGGTCAGGCGCTGCAGGGCGCCCGGCAGCGGCTCATCCAGGGTGCGCTCGTTGAGGGAGTCCAGCGCCGCGCTCAGGTCGCCCTGTTCCGCGCTCTCGCCGGTGTTGGAGTAACCGACGTTGTAGCGCCAGACACGGTCGGAAATTTCCTGGGTGACCACGTGGTCATGGGGCAGAGCGATATGGCTCATCAGTTCACGCGCGTTGCAATGCTCATCCACCAGGCCTTCACGGCGGGCTTCACGATAGAGATTGCGCAGCAGCGGGGTCAGCGGCAGACGGTGGTGGTCACCGAAGCAGCTGCCGGCGTCGCGGACGGCGTCCAGATCAAGTGGCAGGTGGGACGTGGCGTGATGATCGGCGGTGGCGAGTTGTACTGACATGATATCGGGCTCCTTGCGGATTGGCGTTCGGAAATCGGCAGATAGGGCAACAGCAGACGGATTCAGGCCGGTCACGGCTTCAGCATGGCGCCCATCATCGGCATGCCGATGCGGGTCATGGCCATGAGGAGGCGGAGCGACGGAATCTCTTGCAGTGTCCTGTTCATGTTCTTTCCTGATTGCCTGGCGGGGCGTGGCAGTCATTTGCCTTCATCGTGACGCGGCGCTTCCCGTGAGCGAGGAGCTGGGCTGCGTTCGAGTGACCCGCCTGAGTGATCGGCTAGCGATGACTCATTATGTTTTGGTGCGATTGTTTTTCGAATTGCATAAAAAATCGTTATACATACTAGCGGCCTCGTGTGAAATCGCAACCCTACCTTTCTGTCAGCCACGAGCCATCATTCTTTATACGGCGCTGGCTTTCCCCACGGCAATCGCTTTGTGAGGCTGATGTGGCCTGCTTATGACATCGTGTGTTCCGCAACCGCAAACCGGCCAGAAATCGCCTCGCTAAGTATTTGATATAACGTGTGAATGAGAATTTTTTGCAGTCAGGTGTTGCGCATGTTTCTGCGAATCATTTACATTTGTCTCACTTGGAGTGAGCGAGGTGAGCCATGTACGTCTGTCTGTGCAAAGGTGTGTCAGATCACAAGATCCGCGAAGTCGTGGAACAGGGAGCGCGCAGCTTCCGCGAAGTCCGTGAGCAGACCGGCTGCGCGACCCAGTGCGGCAAATGTGCCTGCATGGCCAAGACCATCACTCGCGAAGCGGTCGCGCGTGAAATGATGCCGACAGAGGATCTCGCCTACGCGGTGTGATGCAGGCTCGAGCCTAGGCTCGCCTGTCGGCGACTGACACTCCAGTCGCCGCGCTGTCCATTGTTGCGTGATCCGTTCTCGTCGACTCCCGGCAAGTGCTCGCTTGCCTGACGCCCGCCACCTGGTCTCAAGACCGGGTGGCGGGCGTTTTCGTATGGGCGCCAGGCAATCCGGTGTCGGCCGCCACATGACAACGCGGATACCAATCCTTCCCATTTGCGCCTAAAAGTCGATAACTTGTTGGTATGTCTCGAAAAATTCATGTTTTTGCGCCATACTTGCCGCACCTGATCGATAGGGCACGCCTGACGTGCCCGCGCTGCGGCTGATGCATGCCGTCATCAGGCGCAGCACAGAACCTGACGCAAGCAGCAACCCTGACAAGAGAGGAATGGCGACATGAAAGGCGATCCCAAGATCATCGAGCATCTCAACACCATACTGGCCAACGAACTGGTCGCCATCAATCAGTACTTCCTGCATGCGCGCATGTACAAGGACTGGGGCCTCAAGCGCCTGGCCAAGTGGGAATACGACGAGTCCATCGAAGAGATGCGTCACGCCGACACCCTGATCGAGCGCATCCTGTTCCTGGAAGGTCTGCCCAACCTGCAGGACCTCGGCAAGCTGCGCATCGGCGAGAACACCAAGGAAATGCTCGAGTGCGATCTGGCGCTGGAGCACCAGGCACATGGCGATCTGAAGGAAGCGATTGCCTACGCCGAACAGGTTCGCGATTACACCTCGCGTGATCTGTTCCGCAAGATCCTCGACGACGAGGAAGAGCACATCGATCACCTGGAGACCGAGCTGGGCCTGATCGAGAAGGTCGGCATCGAGCTCTACTTGCAGAAGCAGATCCACCACGAGATCGACTGATTCCGTGGCGGCTCGCTGAGCCGTGCCAAACGAAAACGCCCCCGCTGCCGATGGCAGCGGGGGCGTTTTGTCTTCAGTGGCGTAGAACCGGCTTACTTGCCCAGTTCATTGACCAGCAGCGCTTCGACAGCCGCGATGCGGGCGTCGAGGCTCGCCTTGTCGGCGGCCAGAACCGTGATGTGGCCGATCTTGCGCCCCGCACGCGGCGCCTTGCCGTAGTCGTGCAGACGCGCGCCGGGGATGGCGAGCACGGCGTCACGTTCCGGCATGCGGCCGATGATGTTGAGCATCGCGCAGGGCGTGAGCAGTGCGGTCTCGCCCAGCGGCATGCCGGCGACGGCACGCAGGTGATTCTCGAACTGGCTGGTGACGGCGCCCTCGATGCTCCAGTGACCCGAGTTGTGCACACGCGGTGCGATCTCGTTGGCCAGCAGGCGCTCGCTGCCATCGGCGTCCTTGACGACGAAGAACTCGAAGGCCATCACGCCGACATAGTCGAGCTCGTGCATCACCTTGAAGGCAGCCGCCTCGGCTTCGGCCTGCAAGCCGTGGGAGTCGAGCGGGGTGGAGCAGTGCAGGATGCCGCTGCGATGTTCATTGCGCGACAGCGGCCAGGCGCGTGTCTCGCCATCGCGACCGCGTACCGCGATCACCGAGACTTCGTGATCGAAGGCGATGAAGCCTTCCAGGATCAGCGGCACGCTACCGAGTTCGGCGAAGGTGTCGGCGACGTCGGCCATTTCGCGCAGCACCTTCTGGCCCTTGCCGTCATAGCCCAGGGTGCGTGTCTTGAGCACGGCGGGCAGACCGATGGTCGCGATGCCCGCTTCAAGGTCCGCCTGGCTGTCGACCAGCGCCAGCGGCGGCACCTCGATGCCCAGACGCATGAACAGCGACTTCTCGCTCCAGCGGTCACGCGCGGTATCCAGGGCGCCAGCCGGCGGGAAGGTCGGGCGCTCGGCTGCCAGACGCGCGACGGCGTCCGCCGGCACGTTCTCGAACTCGAAGGTGATGGCATCAGAGGCCGCCACCAGCTGCGTCAGGGCCGCATCATCCTGCCAATCGGCGCAGAGATGATGACCGTGGACGCGACCGCAGGGCGAATCCGAAGGATCAAGGAAGGTGAAGCGGGCATTCAGGGCGGCGCCGGCCTGAGCCAACATGCGGCCCAGCTGACCGCCGCCGACGATACCGAAGCGGAACGGCTGGCTCATGGCTTACTCGCCTCCGTGGGACAGGCTGGGTGCGTCGGGGCGCGGGTCCGGATTGTCGAGCACACGGTCGGTCTGCTCGGCACGGAAGTTGATCAGCGCGGTGCGGATGGCCGGGTACTTGTTGGCCAGCTGGCTGGCGGCCAGCAGCGCGGCATTCACGGCACCGGCGCGGCCGATGGCCAGCGTGCCGGTGGGGATGCCAGCGGGCATCTGCACGATGGAGAGCAGGGAATCGACACCTGACAGCATGCTGGACTGCACCGGCACGCCCAGCACCGGCAGCCAGGTCTTGGCGGCACACATGCCCGGCAGATGCGCCGCGCCGCCAGCACCGGCGATGATGACCTCGAGGCCACGCTCGGCAGCGGTATCGGCATAGTCGAACAGCAGGTCGGGCGTGCGATGGGCAGAGACGACCTTGACCTCGTGTTCGATCCCCAGCGCTTCCAGGGTTTCGACCGTATGGCACATGGTCGCCCAATCCGATTTTGATCCCATGATGACACCAACCAGTGCGCTCATGCTTCCTCCGCTCTTGACGTGGTATGAACCAGCTCACAGTGCCTGCCAGGCGTGCCGGGCAGTGCGCTGTGTGGGCGTGGCCGAGCCGCGCGGGCAGATCATGCCCGCAAGCGGCTCAATGCGTATGTCTGGAAAAACAAGCGGCGCAGTATAGCACCGCGACCGACAGGCGGCATGTACCTGTCTGGTCGGTCAGGATGTGGGTGCGGCAAGGCCGCGGATCAGCAGGACCACGCCGAGACCAGCGCGAAGCGTGGCACCGGCTCGCCCTGGATCTCGACGTTCTCCATGAACATGCTCAGCGGACGCACCCACAGCCCGCATTCACCATAAAGAGCACGATAGACCACCAGCAGCTCTTCGGTCTCGCTGTGGCGACTGGTGCCGATCACTTCGTACTGCGCGCCCTTGTAGTGGCGGTAGAGGCCCGGCACGGGACGATTTTCCGGCAGCGGCGGCATGGCAGGCAGGTCAGTCATGGCAATTTCCTTGAGGGTGAAGCAAGAAGCGAGAAGCCAACAGCAAGAGGCGAAAAGCAGGCGTATCAGTCGGCAGCGTTCGGCGCCTGAATGCCATTAGTCACAGACACGTCATCAGCGACAGGCGTGGCCTTGGCACCGCGGCGTGCGATGCGCGCCAGCGCGCGGGCAGCGGCGGTGAAGCCGAAGCTGCCGGTGACGAAGGTGGCCGCGCCGAAGCCGCCGGCGCAATCCAGGCGCGTGGCGCTGTCGCCGGGCTTGGTGGCACACACCTCGCCGTCGGCGCCGGGGTAGGTCAGTTGCTCATCGGAATAGACGCACTCGACATCGAATCGGCGCTTCAGGTTGCGACTGAAATTGTAGTCGCGACGCAGCAGTGAGCGAACGCGCGCCAGCAGCGGGTCCTGCTCGGTGCGAGCGAGATCACCGATCTGGATGCGCGTCGGGTCGAGCTGGCCACCGGCGCCGCCCGTCACGGTCAGGCCCAGCTTGCGCCGCTTGCACCAGGCGATCAGCGCTGTCTTGGCGGGCACGCTATCGATGGCGTCGATGACGTGATCGAGGTCGTCGTGGATCAGCTCGGCGAGGTTGTCCGGCGTGACGAAGGCTGAGATGGCGTGGATCTTCATCTGCGGCGCGATCAGCTGGCAGCGCTCGGCCAGCACCTCGACCTTGGGACGGCCGATCTGGCCATCCAGTGCATGCAGTTGACGATTGACGTTGGAGACGCAGACATCATCGAGATCGATCAGCGTCATCTCGCCGATGCCGGAGCGAGCCAGCGCCTCGGCGCTCCAGCTGCCGACGCCGCCGACCCCGATCACCGCGACATGCGCGTGACGGAAGTGGGCGAAGGCACTGGCACCGTAAAGGCGCCGGATGCCGCCGAAGCGGAAGTCGTAGTCGTCTTCTGCGGGGGCCTGGCTGGCAGCGCCGGCCGCAAAGAAGCTCTCCAGCATCCGTTCGCTGGCGGAGGGCGTGCTGTCGTGGGTCGACGGCTCGCCTGAGTGCTTGCGGTCAGGGCTCTGTTCTTCAGAGCTTTTGCTTTCAGAACTTTTATTTTCAGAGCTTTTATTTTCAGAACTCTGCTGTTCTGGGCTCATGTCGGTCGAGTCCGGGGTGTCGGAAGAGGTGGTCATGCGCAGCTCGCGAATCTCGGGGGAACGGGTGGCAGTCGGCTGGGGTGCGCTCAGTCAGCCAGGTCGCTGGCGGTCGCATCGAGCCAGTGTCTGGTCGGGCGCTCTGCCAGATGTTCAGCGTAGCGTTCGGGCAGATGGCCCAGCCAGCCGAAGCGCTCCATCAGTGCCGCGTAGGCACCTTCTGGCGGACACGACAGGCTCAGCCAGCCACCCTCGGGATGAGGAAGCTTAAGCCCGACAGCCGCCAGCAGCAGGCGGGGGCATTCCAGTGTCGTGGCGAAGTAGCGGTTGTAGTTGCCCTTGCCGTGCTTGGCGTCGCCGATGATCGGGTAGCCACGGCGTGACAGGTGACGGCGAATCTGGTGGCGGCGGCCGGTCAGCGGACGGGCCTCGACCAGCGAGAAGCGCGACTGCGGATAGCGATCGATGGCGATGGGCAGCTCGACCTGTGCCAGGCGGCGCGTGTCGGTGATGGCTTCCTGCTCCGGCATCTCGGCCTTGGGCAGCTTGCCATCTTCCTTGCGCAGGCCGTAATCGAGGCGTTGTTGCTCGGGCGCGACACCGCGCACTATCGCCAGATAGCGCTTGCTGACCTGCTGCTCCTCGAAGGCGGTGCTCAGCTTGCGCGCCGCCTGGGGCGAGAGGCCGAACACCATCAGCCCTGATGTCGGGCGATCGAGGCGATGCACGGGGAAGACATGCTGGCCGATCTGGTCGCGCAGGCGCTGAAGCAGAAACTCGGTCTCGTGCTTGTCGATGGGGCTGCGGTGCACCAGCAGGCCCGATGGCTTGTGAACCACCACCAGCATTTCATCCTGGAACAGGATGTCGAGTGGCTCGGCGGGTTCAGTCAGCTCAACAGGCTCAGCCGGCTCAGCCGGCTCAGTCACCTCAGCAGACTTGGCCTCGAGAGACGTTGGCGTGGCGTCCGCCATCGGCGCAGGTGTCTGAGGCGCCGTCGGCGCGTCGGAGTGCGGAGCATCAGGAGAAGAGGGCATGGGCATCACGGCAGCAGGAAGACGAAAGCCGACCATCGCAATGAGGGTCGGCGTGTATTGTCCGGCTTTCGCCGCTGGCTGTCATGTCCGGTGTGGCGTCGGGCGCGCGGATGCCTGATGACAGGGCCTGATGTCAGGGCATGATCAGCAGTCCGGCGGCGAGCCACTGCACCAGCAGGTTGATCGCGACGCTCGGGGCTTGCTCTGCCCCCACCTGTGGCGTCAGCAGTTCACCGAGCCGGCCGAAGCTCAGGCCCTCGGCACCGGCCGCGAGGATGGCGCCGAGAGCCAGGTCTTCCAGCGCATCGAGAGAGCGATAGTGCACCTCGGGCGCGCCAGCGGTGGGCTGGCGCCAGACGATCCAAGGCGTGGGCGTGTCGGATTCGACCGGCGCGCGTGGCGGCTCATCGTTGTCGATGGCCTTCCAGATGGCCGGCGTATCGAAGTGAAACGAGAAGCGCTTGAGGGACGGATGCGCTGCCAGGGCCAGCTCTGGCCACTCCTCGGGGGCCAGCGTCTGCAGGGACTCGACACTCAGCGGGGCGCTGTCCACCACATCCAGCGCCAGCCCCAATGCCCACTCGAAGGCGGCCATCTCGGTGACCAGGGAGCGCTCGGGTTCGCGCGCCGCGACGAAGGCCGGGAAATGCTGGCCGGCCCAGCGAATCGAATAATGACTCGGCGGGTGGGCCGCGAGGTAGTCACGACACAGCAGCCCGAAGGCGTCATCGCCGATCAGGGTGTGCACGGCCTCGAAATCCCCGCCGAAGACCTCGAACAGCCGCAGCCGATAGGCCATCGCGTAGATGTCGAGGCGCTCCTCGGCGCTGGCAAGCTGATCACTGATGACGGCCTCGGCCGCCGCGCTGCGGGTGTCAGGGCTCGGCGTCGCGAGGTAGGCGCCCGTGGTCTCCTGCAGCTGCGCCAAGGCGCTGCGATCAGCACCGCCTGCGGGGCTCGCTTGCGTCATGCGCGCAGCCCTCCGTGGTCTGGCGTCTGATTCGCGCGCGCGGCATCCGCCAGCGGACGACCACTGCGGCGGCGCAGCTCGGCGTACTCCTGCATCAACTCCGACCACGGCGGGAAGTTGTCGTCACGCTCGATCATGGTGGCGACATCGCCGAAGCGCTCCCGCGCGGCGTCATACAGCGACCACACGGCGTCCGGGACGGGCTGGTCATGGGTGTCGATGCATAGCTCGCCGCCGGAGACTTCCTGCCGGATATGCCCGGCCAGGTGGTGCTGCCAGACGCGCTCTGCCGGCATGGCGTCCAGATAGGTCAGCGGGTCGAAGCCATGATTGTGGCTCGAGACGATGACGTTGTTCAGGTCGAGCAGGATCAGGCAGTCGGCGCGGCGGCTGACCTCGGCCAGAAACTCCCATTCGCTCATCTCGTCAGGGCGCCAGGTCAGATAGCTGGAGACATTTTCCAGCAATAACTGACGGCCGAGCGCGTTCTGGACCTGATCGATGCGTTCGGCCAGATGGTCGATGGTGGCATCGGTATAGGGCAGCGGCAGCAGGTCGTGGAACTGATGCGCGCCGGTGCGCGTCCAGCACAGGTGATCGGAGACCCACAGCGGTTCGATCCGCTCGCACAAGGCGCGCAGCTCGCGCAGGTAACGGCTGTCGATGGGATGGCTGCCACCGATGGACAGCGAGACGCCATGCAAGGCGATGGGGTAGTGCTCGCGGACTCGCTCGAGGTGATGAAGTGGCTTGCCACCGGCACTCAGACCTCCGGATTCGCTGGCGCCGTGACCCATGTAGTTCTCGCTGATGGCCTCGAACCAGTCGATGTCCGGCATTGTCGTCAGAATCTCGTGGTAGTACTCGGGGCGCAGCCCCAGCCCCTGACCGATGCCGGCGCTGGCGGGCGTGGGCAGGCGAGCGGTGACAGCTGTCGTCATGCGTGAGTCCTCTTCTGAGCGAAGGCAGAGGGTGCGGAAAAGGGCGAGGCAGAGGGCGAGTCAGGAGAGCTGAAAGACACCCGCCAGGGTTCCCGGACAGAAACCGAGCCAGAGCCAGAGCCAGAACCAGAACCAGAGCCAGAACCAGAGCCAGAATCAGGAACGGGAGGACGGTGTGCCGTCCTCCCGTCGGTAATTCGCCAGAGGCGCCTGCCAGGGCAGACGCCTCTGCGTGCCTGAGGATCAGCCCTCGACGACAGTACCACCTTCGCCGACACAGGATTCAGCGCTGGCAGTGTAGGACCAGCCCTGGCCCTTGCAGGCGTTGTGGCCCTTGCAGGCGCTGTTGGCGGTCGCGCATTCGGAGGTGCCCTTGCAGGAGTTGATGCCGGAGCACTTCACGGCATTGTCACCGGCGTGCACCGGCAGCGAGGTCAGGGCGGCAGTGGAGAACAGCGCGGCGGCAGCGGCGGCGAAGGTGGCAGCAGTAACGGTCTTCTTCATGGTCATGATGGCTTCCTATCGGGCAGGGCCCGTATTTTTTGAATTATGGATCAGGAACATCGTGGCACCCGCTTGTGTCAGACAGCTCGTTCAGGCGGGTCATGAAGTCATACGCCGTCAAAATAAAGTTGGATGCGGAAACGCCAAAAAAATCTGACATCATTGTTCACTATGCTTGGAAAGGCAGTCTTGCCGAATTAGTGAGCCTGCTTATGGTACGCTTTCGCCATCATCTGCCCGATTGCCGATATCCCTTCCTCTTGCTGGAGTTCCCCATGCCGGACCTACTTCGACGCCTGTGGCGCATACCGCGCTGGCGCTGGAGCATCGTGCTCGTTCTACTGTTGGGGGGCTGCAGTGCCGTCGCGATTCATCAGCTCGATGAGCGTTTCGGCCCCGCGTCACCGCGTGAGTGGGTGGTGTCACACGACAGTCTTGCCGGACGTCAGTGGGAGGATGAGGTCAAGCCGGTGATCGAGACGCGCTGCGTGGTCTGTCATGGCTGCTACGACGCTCCCTGTCAGCTCAAGATGTCATCGGCCGCGGGGATCGATCGCGGCATGAATCCGGCGCCGGTCTACGATGGCACGCGCCTGCTGGCGGCCAATCTGACGCGCATGTTCGAGGACGCGGACACCACCGAGCAGTGGCGCAGCATGGACTTCTCGCCGGTGCTCAATGAGCGATTCGATTCTCCGGCCGCCAATCTGGAGGGCAGTGTGCTGTTCCGTGCGCTCAGCCAGAAGCGCAAGGCGCCGCTGCCGGTGACGGAAGATGGCCTGTTGCCGGAAGACCGCTTCGACCTGTCGCTCAATCGCAGTCAGGTGTGTGCCCCCGTGGAGGGCTACGACAAGTTCGCCGAAGACCATCCTGACTGGGGCATGCCCTACGCCCTGCCACAGGTCAGCGATGAAGAGCACCGCACGCTGGTGAACTGGCTGGCCAAGGGTGGCGCGATGACGGGCCCGGCGCCGTTGCCCCAGGCGCTGATGCCGCACATCGAGCAGGCCGAGCGCTTCTTCAATGGCGACAGCCTCAAGCAGCGCCTGATGAATCGCTATATCTACGAGCATCTCTTCCTGAGCCATGTGTATTTCCCGGGCATCAAGGGCGCAGACGGACGGCCGATCTTCTTCAAGCTGGTGCGTTCCAGCACCCCGCCGGGCGAGCCGATCAAGCGCATCTCCACGCGCCGCCCCTACGATGCACCCTACGCCTCCTACACCGCCGATGAGCGCGCGAGCATGCCCCACGATGACGCCGGGCGCCCGCGGGTCTATTACCGTCTGTGGCAGGAGCGCGCGACGATCCTGGCCAAGAATCATCTGCCCTATGCGCTCGATGATGCTCGCTTCAAGCGCTGGCGGGCGCTGTTCCTGACACCGGATTACCCGGTGGATGACCTGCCGGATTACGACCTCAGGACGGCCTCGAATCCTTTCCTGACCTTCGAGGCCATCCCGGCCGAGTCACGCTATCGCTTCATGCTGGATGAGTCGCAGAACACCATCATGGGCTTCATCAAGGGGCCGGTCTGTCGCGGGCAGGTCGCGGTGGATGTGATCAATGATCACTTCTGGGTCGGTTTCACTGACCCGAAGATGTTCAGCCACCCGGAAGTGGAACGCACCCTGGCCGAGGAAGGAAAGAATCTCAGCCTGCCCGCCGAGCAGAGCAGCAATGCGTTGCCGATCAGCTCCTGGGTCAAGTTCGAGAGCAAGCAGGCCGCCTACCTCAAGGCCAAGCAGCGCCTGATGTCCCAGGCCTATCTCGATGGCGATCTGCGCCTGGATGAGCGAGTGCTGTGGGACGGCAGCGGCTGGGCCGACGGCCCCGGCCAGGGGCGTAACCCCAACGCGGCCCTGACCATCTATCGTCACTTCGACAATGCAGCGGTGATGAAGGGGCTGGTCGGTGGCGTGCCCAAGACGGGCTGGATCATCGATTACCCGATGCTGGAGCGCATCCACTATCTGCTGGTCGCCGGCTTCGATGTCTACGGCAATCTCGGCCATCAGCTGGTCACCCGTCTGTACATGGACTTCCTGCGCATGGAAGGCGAGAACAACCTGCTGGTGCTGTTGCCGGCAGGTGAGCGCCAGGCGGTGCATGACAGCTGGTATCGCGACGTCAGCCCCGGCCTTGGCGAGCTGCTGTTCAAGAAGCCGCCGCAGTTCGATGCGCCCAGTGGCATCGTCTGGACACCGCAGGAGCTGTCATCCCCGAACCAGGCTCGCCTTGGTCTGATGCGGCGCATGCAGGAGCGCCTCGCACCGGAACTCGGTCATGAGCGTAGTCTGAGCAATGTCGAGGATGAGCATGTGCGACATGAGCTGCAGGCCCTCGCTGCGGTGCAGGGAGTCTCGGCCAGCCTGATGCCGGAGGTGACGATCGTCGCGCTGGAGGATGGCACTGATGACTCGCCGCGCCTTTACAGCGTGCTGCGCAATTCCGCCCACGCCAACATCACCAGTCTGTTCGATGAGGAGGAAAATCGCCGTCCTGAGGAAGACACTCTCGATGTCTTGCGGGGCGTGGCGGGCGATTACCCGAATGCCTTCTGGCGTCTGACGCCTGACACCCTGACGGGGCTGGCAGAGCGGGTGGCGGCACTCGAGAGCGAAGAGGACTATCGCGCCCTGCAGGCCGATATCGGGGTGCGCCGGACTGATCCGCGCTTCTGGGAGTTTTCCGACAGCGTGCTGCGCACCAACTATGCTGATCGCCCTGTCGAAGCGGGCCTGCTGGACTATAACCGCCTCGAGAACCGCTGATCGCCAGCGAAGGCCGAGACAAGGCCTATTGTCATGACTGTCTGGGCTGCCAGGACTGTCAGGGTTGTCAGGACGACTGACGACTGGCCTGACAGAAAGAAGAAGCCCGCCACGCAAATTGCGTGGCGGGCTTCTGTCTTGTGTGGTGCCGACATGGCGCCCTGGCGGCGGATCAGCGCAGTGTCGCTCAGCGTGATGTGCTGTCAGCAGGCGTCATCAGCGACCGCCCTGACACTCGCCTTCGGCCAGTTCGATCAGGCCATCCAGATGCAGGATATGCACCTCGCGGGCACGAATGTCGACCAGCCCCTGGGTCTGGAAGCGGGTCAGGATACGGCTGATGGTTTCGACGGCAAGCCCCAGATAGTTGCCGATATCGGCGCGTGCCATCGAGAGGCGGAAGCTGTACGGCGAATAGCCACGACGACGGAAGCGCTGTGACAGGTTGACCAGGAAGCTCGCCAGCCGCTCATCGGCTGTCTTGCGCGACAGCAGCATCATCATGCGGCGATCTTCGTGCAACTCCTTGCTCAGGCTCTTGAACAGCTGGGTTCTCAGTTCCGGCATCTGCTCCGAGAGCGCATTGAGGCGGTCGAAGGGAATCTCGCAGACGGTGGTGGTCTCCAGCGCCACCGCAGTGCCGGGATAGCAATTGCTGTCGATGGCATCCAGCCCGGCCAGCTCGCTGGGCAGATAGAAGCCGGTCAGCTGCTCCATGCCGCTGTTTTCATTGGTGATCTGCTTGAGACTTCCGGAGCGCACCGTGAAGACGCAATCGAAGGCATCGCCCTGGGTGAAGAGCACTTCCCCTTTTCTGAGTGGCGCGCGACGGCGGATGATGGCGTCAAACTGGTCGATATCTTCCATGTTCAGTGCCAGTGGCAGGCACAGTGAACTCAGCGAACAGGTCTGGCAGCGGGCTTCATGGGCGCGCAAGCGGTGTGATGCCTGTGCATTGGCCGTCATGGTGACTCTCCTGAGGAATGTCACCGCTACCCCTGGGGCAGGGCAGCGGAGGGGTCTTTCGGGCGCAACGAATGGTGGGGCGGGGCCTTGTCGCCCGCCGCTACCCTGCTCAGCCGATGTGATTCGAGCGGCCAGAGTCTGAGCGCTCATCGGCTGGGGCAGTGCAATTTCGTGGCGCCATAATATTAGATTTTATTAATTCATTATCCTGCCCAACCCATGGGCGTTGCAAGGTGTGTGAACTTTAGGCCTGGTTGGCCCCGCATGACCATACCGCGACGACCTGCCTCAGCCAGCTGCGCCGAGCAGCAGGATCAGTGCGCCGGCCAGCGTCGCCAGTGCCAGTATGCCCCAGGCACGTGGCGCTGGCGTGTCAGGCTGACGTACGCCGTTGATGCGATGTTCCTGCATGGGGCCATCGCCTTCGCGCTCGTCGCTGTCACCGCTTGCAGCGCGCGAAAGGCTGCCCAGTGCCAGCATGGCGAACAGCACCAGGCTGCCCAGCGTGAGGGCCAGCACCCAGAGATTCCAGAACAGGGGGAGTCCAGTTGTCTCCAGCAGATTCATGTCGTGTCTCCTGAGCGGTGTCCTGTCATGGGTCGCGGCTGGCGATGTCGCTCGCGGGGGCGGCCTGCTGCAGGTAGGCGAGCAGCGCCGTGATTTCGGCAGTGCCACGCACGTCATTGGGGGCGGCGAGAATCTCGTCTTCCGCGTAGGGCACGCCCAGGCCTTGCAGGGCTCGCATGCGGGCCGCGATGCCATCGCCGCTCAACGCCTGCTCGAACAGCCACGGGTAGGCGGGCATCGCTGAGCCCGGCACCTGACTGCGCGGGTCATTCAGATGCAGGCGCTGCCAGGCATCGTCATGCTGCGCAGGAAGCTTGCTCAAATCCGTCCCCCAGCGCTCGACGCCCCACAGCGAAGGGCGGTCGTAGTAGCGCTCCCGGGCGGTCGTCGCAGTGCCGTGGCGCGCCGTGTCGCCCGGTAGATCGCGCACCATGCGTGTATGGCACTGCTGACAGCCCTCGCGTTGGTAGATGCGCTGGCCCTCCAGCGCCAGGGCGCTCAGCGGTTTGAGGTCTTCGGGTGCGCTGGCGAGGCTGGGGTGAGCCCCGAGCGGCACCAGCTGGGCAAGGGCGCCGAGGCTCATGGTGAGCAGGCATAGTGCCGTCATCAGGCCGGCGTGACGTTCGAGCAGGACATGTCTCATGCGTAGTGCCCTCCCGAGGATGTGGCAGGGGGCGTGGTAGAGGGGGGCGCAGAGTGCATGGCAGGCTCTGATGATGCCTTGTGCGAGCCGGAGCTCAGGCGTTGTCGCTCATGAGCGGCTTGGCGTTCGCTCTTTTGATCAGCCAGGGTGCGCGTCACATTGAGGAGCATCAGCAGCAAGCCGAGCGCCCAGCAGGCGAGCCCGCCCAGCGAGATCATCATCGGCATGCGGGCCACTTCCAGCACCTCGCTCAAGGTGTATAGCGGCCTGCCGTCATCTGCCAGCACATGCCACATGCTGCCTTGAAGCAGCGTGGTGGCCCAGCTGGCGGCAACGCACAGCAGGGTGCCGATGATGGCCAGCAGGGCGTGCGTCTTGAGCAGCGCGAGGGAGCGCATCGGGGGCAGCAGGTAATAGGACATCACGATGGCGACTGTCGCGACCACCCCCAGGCTTGCTGCCGGCGACAGACTGTTGGCGGCACTGAAGGTCAGGGCGTTGAGTGTCGGCAATGACAGCAGGCTGTATTCAAGAACCGCAAGGGCGAAGCTGATCAGAGCTGCCGCCAGCAGGCAGTTAAGCGGATCCCGGCGCAATGAGTGCCAATCCTCCTTGAGTGTCATCAGGCCATTGAGGCTGAGTACCAGCCCCGGCGCCAGCAGCAGGAGGCCCATCGCCATGCCCAGCGTCTGGCTCCAGGCCGGCAGGGCGCTCGCGAACAGCAGCGGAGCACCTCCCCATGTCACCAGCAGCACCAGCATCCAGAAGCTGGTGGCGGCCAGCCGATGCGAGTAGAGCGGCAGCCGCGAGCGGCTCGTCACCATGTGATGGAGCAGGGCAATGACGCCGAATGCGAACATGCCGCCGGGGAGTGGCCCGGCCTGCCAGCGCTGAATCAGTGCCTCGAGGCTGCCCGTGAAGAGCGGTATCGATTCCAGCAGGCCGATCGGCACGCTGAGCGAGATCAGCACATGCTGCATCAACACCAGCATCAGGCCGGCGATGAAGTACCAGCAGGCCACCGGCAGGCGACGCAGCGTGCGCTGTTCCAGCACCGTGAAGAAGACCCACGCCACGGCCAGCCAGACGAGGGTCATCAGGAGATCGACGAGCCAGGGCGCTTCTGCCATGTACTGGCATGAGGAGTAGCCCGCGACAATCGCCAGTGCGCCGAGCGCGACCACGGCCTGCCAGCCGAGGAAGGTGAAATGCATCAGCTTGAGCGTGAAGGGGGGCAGTGCGATATCCGGTATCGCCGTCTCGGCGTCCATGCGTGATTCGCGTTGCAGGACACTGTGCATGGCGATGGAGTAGCCGCCGGCGATCACTGCCGAGCCGCCCAGACCGTAGAGCAGCAGATGATGTTGCAAGGGAGCGAGTCGCCCATAGCTCAGCCAGGCCACTTCCGGCCCCAGTGATGGCCATAGCCAGATGAGGTTGAGCCACACCGCCAGACAGAGGCTGAGCAGGCCCCAGATGACGGCCATGCGAGCGAAATCATGGCTTGCGTGATGATGGTGGTTCACGCGGGGATGGCAGGCCGAAGCCTCAAGAGCTGTACGCATATCACGACCTCGTCGGCAGTGGGCGAAAGCGCAGTGCTGGTGGTGACAGTGCTGGAAGCGGCGCTGCGGGAGCGGCCAGGTCATCGACGCCCCTGTCAGGGCGGCAGGGCTGGCGCTGACCGATATCACGCGCGACCATGACCGACTGACAGGCCATCCCTCGCGCTGGAATGCAGCGTTTACCCCTCATCGGTTCCAGCGTTGTCTGGCGCGAGCCGTACGAGATCAACAGGAGAATTTCGCTTGCCCGCCGTCACTTCATCATCGGACGAAGATGCCAATGCGTCCAATACGGCTGAGGTTCCCAGCCCTTACGCCGAGGAAGGCTTTCGTGTCGCCAGCCTGGCCGATGTCGCCTCGGAGCTTGCTGCCCGCCAGACCATGTCCCACGACGCGCTGGCCGCGCGAGGGCCGTGGCGAGGCTGGTTGGCGGAACTGGGCCCGCTTGAGATCCATGGACGACCGGGGCGTGCCCTGCTGTTGCATGCGCATGGAGCCGGCGCCGGGCGTGAGACCGGCTTCCATCAACAGTTCGCTGCCGACTGCCTGACGCATGACATGGCGTGGCTGGCATTCGATTTCGGCTATCTCGTCAGGATGCGCTGCGAAAGCCGCCGCCGACCGCCGCCCCGGCTGCCCGGGCTGATCGAGGAGATGACGCGCTGGTGTCAGGCGCTGATGGCGTGTGTGGCGGCCGTCGACTCCTTGCGATCGCTGCCCTGGCTGGTCGGCGGCAAGTCGATGGGCAGCCGTGTGGCCTCCCATCTGCTGGTGGAGTTGACCCGGGCGGCGCATGCGCCGTTGCCGGTCGGGTGGTACGCGCTGGGCTATCCGTTTCACCCCACGGGCAAGCCCGACAAGTTGCGCATCGACCATCTGCCGGATATCCCGATGGCCGGTTTAATCTGTCAGGGCAGCCGCGATCCCTTCGGAACTCGCGAGGAAGTGACGGCATATCCGTTGCCGGAAAGCCTTACATTGCATTGGCTGAATGATGGCGAACATGATTTCAAGCCACGAAAAGCGAGTGGCGAGACACGTGAAGGACTGATTTCGCGTGCGGCGCAGGCCTTGGCCAATCACCCGGCGCTGGGCGGAAAACGGCAGTGAATCGCCACCATGCGAGGGGCATTACCCTGGCCTTCGATGGCGACAGCGGCATGTCAGAATGATGACGCAACGCTGATGTTTACTGGCCTGCAGGCGAGATGCAGTGGGAAAGTCCTGTCTTATCAATACTCTGTCGCGGACGATTGCTGAAATTGCGCGCAAAAAAAGTATTGACTCATGGGCCGGATTCCGTAGAATGCAGCGCCAACGAGACAGGGGTGGTTAGCTCAGTTGGTAGAGCACCAGCCTTACAAGCTGGGGGTCACTGGTTCGAACCCAGTACCACCCACCATTTGAAAAAAGTCATTGCTTTTCAAAGCGTTACTTGATTAAATGGCCTGGTTCGTTAGCAGAAGCAAGCGTTTGTCGTGGACCGGTAGTTCAGTTGGTTAGAATGCCGGCCTGTCACGCCGGAGGTCGCGGGTTCGAGTCCCGTCCGGTCCGCCATTCTCGTTTGTCATGCGCCCGATATTGAGTTGTTCTGAAGTGGACCGGTAGTTCAGTTGGTTAGAATGCCGGCCTGTCACGCCGGAGGTCGCGG